>Ga0210392_10000001_pt1 | contig 604487 bp, 584 predicted proteins | sample IncBWC30OmetaG_FD_161057 | JGI IMG/M metagenome (GOLD analysis project Ga0210392, IMG submission 161057) | Forest soil microbial communities from Barre Woods Harvard Forest LTER site, Petersham, Massachusetts, United States - Inc-BW-C-30-O ... | reverse complement strand
AGTCGGTGTCGGCGTTGGCGTTGGGCTCGTAGGTGTGGGCGTCGGAGTTGGACTCGTGGGCGTCGGAGTCGGCGTTGGGCTTGTAGGTGTGGGCGTCGGAGTTGGACTCGTGGGCGTCGGAGTCGGCGTTGGGCTCGTAGGTGTGGGCGTCGGAGTTGGACTCGTGGGTGTCGGCGTCGGAGTCGGACTCGTAGGTGTCGGCGTCGGAGTGGGACTCGTGGGTGTCGGCGTCGGAGTCGGGCTCGTAGGTGTCGGCGTCGGAGTTGGACTCGTGGGCGTGGGCGTCGGCGTCGGCGTTGGGCTCGTGGGTGTCGGCGTTGGTGTCGGCGGCGTCTGCGCATGGGCAGCGACTGGCGCGACCGCAATCGCCACCGCAAAACCGATCGCGGCGGCGCGGCCGAGCTTCTGCCCCAGCGTGGCATATCCCGTCTGCGTTTGCCCCGAGGCGTTACTCATCAACAATTTCCAAAATTACTTGCCGCACAATGCAGAGGCAAAATCGACGTCGATCTCGGGTGTGCCGGGGACGTTGATCTGGGCAAAAGTCGTCTGGCTGCACAACGCCGCGTTGGCGGCGCAGGCCGATGCAAAAGTCCACGGCGGCGAACTGGCCCTGGTGATCTGAATCTTGCCGTTGGTCGATGTAATCACGGCCGTGTCGCCCGGGTTCAGAAGATCGACGCACTGGCCACCGGCGCAGACCCGTGCCTTTCCGTCCTGCAGCACCACGACGTTGCGGTTGCGTTGATTGAGAAAATCGAGGGTTGTGCCGCGCACGCCAATGGTCGCAAGCGGCGTGATGATCTTGTAGGATTCCTTGGTGGAATTCCCGGTGATGAAACGAAACGCACCGGTCGAGAGTTTTACCGCGACATCGCCCGCGCTGGTTTCGCCGGAAAACACCGCGCGGTCGAGTTTCAGGGTCGATCCGGGGCCGAGCGACAGATTGGTGTCATCGCGCAGCACGAATTTGGCGTCGCTGTCGACCGCGGTGCGCACGGTCTCGTCGCGAAAGATTTCATCGCCGGTGCTGATCTTGATGACGCGCGGCGCGATCTGGGAAACATCGTTGCGGACCACCGCCGCACGCCCGATGCGCTCCTGCGCCTGAGCCGGCGCGCCGACGTAAACGGCCATCATCAATGCAATGAAAAACTTGCGATGCATTTTTGATCTCTTAATAAATTCAATGGCGGCAGTGTAACCGCAAACCATTGATCCGCTGTAGTAATGCAGCAACATTCCCGTTATTAATCCTGTCCGTTTGCCATCAGAATGCCGCGATTGCAAGTTTGCGGAGCCTGCAAGGGACCGTCCATGAGTGATGTGCTGCTGTTTTCGCCGCTGTCCATCCGCAACGTCGAGTTGCGCAATCGCATCGTAGTGCCGCCGATGCACCAGTATTCGGCGGTGAAGGGATTTCCGACCGACTGGCATCTGATGAATGCCGGCAAGTTCGCGGCCGGAGGCGCCGGGCTGGTGGTGGTTGAATCCACCAAGGTCGAGCGGCGCGGCTGCGGCACGGTCGGCGATCTCGGCATCTGGGGCGACCAGTTCGTCGAGCCGCTGAGCCGCCTGGTCAAATTCATCCACGAACAAAATTCGTCTGCGGGAATCCAGCTCGGCCATTCCGGTCGCAAGGCGCGCGCCACCCGTCCATGGGAGGGCGACCGGCCGCTGCAGCGGACGCCTGATATAGACGACTGGGACGCGTGGACGCCGGTGGCGCCGAGCGCGATCGCCCACAGCGAGAAATGGCCGGTACCGCGCGCGCTGGAGCGCCGCGAAGTCAAGGATCTCGTGCAGGCGTGGGGTGAGGCGGCGCGGCGGGCTCATGAAGCCGGCTTCGACGTGCTGGAATTGCACGGTGCGCACGGTTACCTCGTGCACGAGTTCTTGTCGGAGAAATCCAATCAGCGCACCGACGAATACGGCGGTTCCGAAATCAACCGGATGCGCTTCATTACGGAAATCACCGAAGCGGTGCGCGCGCGCTGGCCGGATGACAAGCCGTTGTTCGTGCGCCTCTCGGTGGAAGACAATGCGGGGTGGGGGCCGGAACAAAGCGCGCGCCTTGCAACAATCCTGAAGACCAAGGGCGTCGATGTCATCGACTGCTCGTCGGGTGGCATCACCGACGTCGCACCGATCCTGGGTAAGAAGATAAAATACAGCTATCAGGTGCCGCTGTCGGAATATGTCAAGCGCAACGCCGATATCATGACCATGGCGGTCGGTCTGATCATTCACGGCGACCAGGCCGAGCAGATACTGCGCGCGCGCCAGGCCGACCTGATCGCGGTAGGGCGCGAGATTCTCAACAATCCGAACTGGCCGATGGATGCCGCGCTGAAACTCGGCATCGAGGGTCCGTTCCGCAATGTGCCGCCGCAGTTCGGTTACTGGCTCGGCACCCGCGCCAAGCGCGGTTTTGGGACGCAACCCTCGACCTGGCAGAACGGTCTCGACGACCGCAGCAAGGTGCCTTGAGCGCAGCGCTACTGGCTGTTCATGTTGTTGATCATCTGCTGCTGGTTCTGCTGAAACTGCTGGTCGTTGAGCATTTGCTGGTTATTGAGCAACTGCTGATTGTTCAGCATCTGCTGATTGTTCAGCATCTGCTGCAGATTGTCCTGGTCCTGCTGGCGGCGGACCCAATCGTCATTCGATGAATTGTCGACCGGCGGACTGCTGTCGCTGTTCGAACCGTGCGCGGTGCGCGCCGCGGCGTCGGGGATGATATGATCGAGCACCCAGCCGCGCGCGACCATGCAGCTCTGGAACGCCGCGACGTTCTCGTCCTTGAAGGCATTGTGCCGCGCGCCGCATTTGCGGCCGTCGGCGCGCTTGACCGCCATGCTGCGGTCGTGACCGTGCGGCCGGAGCGTATCCCTGAAAACCCAGGTGTCGGCGGATGCAGGCGTCAGCATTCCGCCGAGGATCAGCATGGTGCCGAGGATGACGCGTTTCATGTTTCGTCTCCATATTCGAAGTTGTTGAATATGGGTCGATGCGCACCCGGCGGCCGGTTCGAAAGCGCCCGATTACAAATTGGACATGAAGCGTCGGATGCGTCGGTCTCGCGCGCTGCTATTTCCGCGACATCACCGCCATGATGACACGGCATAATTTGCCGGGAACGCGCTGTTCTGCGCGGCACTAGATTCCCGTATTTTATCCATCAATCAAAACTTTACCATCTAGTCGTCTGAAAACGTTGACATGCCGTTTTGGCACGCAACTTGCGAGTTTCCTGGCATCGCGCTGTTTCGCGGAAACGAGCAGAGAGCCACAATGGAAAAATTACTGAAAGATTTTATCGCCGACGAAACCGCCGCGACGGCGATTGAGTATGGTCTTATCGCGGCCGGCATTTCACTCGCGATCATCGCGGTGGTGAACGGACTCGGCGCCAAGCTCAACACCAAGTTCACCTCGATCAACAGTTCGCTGAAATAATCGCTTTCGCCGCTGCCAAGGAAAAGGTGGCCCGATAGGCCGCCTTTTCCGGTTTCGGATTATCGAAGTCGCTAGCAGGCGACGCGACGCCCGTTGCGGCCGATATAGGTGCCGGACGCCGGGTCGTAGGAGCGGTACTGTGTGCAGGCGCTCGAACCCGTGGACGCGACCATGCCTGGATCCATCCCACGCTGATAATAGCCGCTGGAGCCGGTGTAGGGGTTGCCATACCCTTTGTTCTGGCAGTTGGCGTTGGGATAGAACTGGGCGCAGTAACCGGGCTCCGACATCACCGCCTGTGCGAGGACCGGCGAAGCGACCGCGGTTGCCAGAATTGCCACCGCGCCTAGCAGCCTGAATTGCGACATGACATTTTCTCCGCGTTGCGCTGGTTGAACGTAACGGTTGAACACCGCGCTTGCGGATTTCATCGATCAAACTAGCGTGAAGAGGTTAGACGGCGCGGTAATGACCGGACCCGCCGCCTTCTTTTTCAACCAGATGAATGCCTTCGATGCGCACGCCGCGCTCGACCGCCTTGATCATGTCGTAGATCGTGAGACACGCCACCGACACCGCGGTCAGCGCTTCCATCTCGACACCGGTCGGCCCGGTCACTTTTACCGTGGCGCGGACAATGCAGCCCGGCAGATTCTTGTCCGGCGTGATGTCGAGTGTGACTTTCGACAGCGCCAGCGGGTGGCACAGCGGAATGAGATCGGAGGTCCGTTTCGCCGCCATGATGCCGGCGACGCGCGCGGTGCCGAGCACGTCGCCCTTTTTGGCGTTGCCCGAAACGATCAGGTCGAGCGTCGTCTTGCTCATGATGACGCGGCCTTCGGCAATCGCTGTTCGTTCGGTGGCGGGTTTTGCCGAGACATCGACCATCCGCGCTTCGCCCTTGCCGTCTATATGGGTGAGCGCGGGCCGGTCCTTCTGCGGTTTCTTGCCAGCCATAAGCTACCGCGTCCCGGTGGCGCGGGGAGCTTCGTCGCGGGTTAGCAGTGCGCGCGTCGCCGCCGCTACGTCAGCCTGCCGCATCAGGCTTTCGCCGACCAGGAAGGTGGACATGCCGACGCGTGCAAGCCGTGCGAGATCCGCGGGTGCGAAGATGCCGCTTTCGCCGACCATCAGGCGGTCCTTCGGAATCAGCGGAGCCAGCGTTTCGCTGGTCGCGAGCGTGGTCTCGAAGGTGCGGAGATTGCGGTTGTTGACGCCGATCATTGGCGAACGAAGTTTTAGCGCGCGATCCAGTTCGGCCCGCTCGTGGATCTCGATCAGCACGTCCATGCCATAAGCAAGCGCTGTGTCCTCGATATCCTTGGCGGCGGCATCGTCGAGCGCCGCCATGATGATCAGGATACAGTCGGCTCCGTAGGCTCGGGCCTCGGACACCTGATAGGTGTCGTACATGAAATCCTTGCGCAGCACGGGAAGCGAGGTGGCCGCGCGCGCGGACACCATGAAGTCGAGGTGGCCCTGGAACGATGGGGTATCTGTCAGCACCGACAAGCACGCCGCGCCGCCGGCTTCGTAGGCCTTCGCAAGCGACGGCGGATCGAAGTCGGCGCGGATCAGACCCTTCGACGGCGAGGCCTTTTTCACCTCGGCGATCAACGCGTAATCGCCGCGGCTGAGTTTCTCGCGGATCGCCCGGACAAAGCCGCGCGGCGGCGGCGCGGCCTTCGCCAAGGCTTCGACGCTTGCGAGCGGATGCGCGCGCTTGGCGGCGGCGACCTCTTGGCGTTTGTAGGTTTCGATCTTGGTCAGGATGTCAGACATGATCAATTCAGCCGTTGGAGACCGCGATCAGGTGCTTCAGGCGCGCCGCCGCCGCGCCCGAGTCCAGCGACCTGGTACCGAGCGCCACGCCTTCCTTCAAGTCCCCAGCCCTGCCCGCCACGATCAATGCCGCCGCGGCGTTGAGCAGAGCGACATCGCGGTACGCGCTGACAGTGCCGTCGAGCACGCCCTGCAGCGCGATCGCATTGGCCGCCGCATCGCCGCCCTTCAGCGCGTCGCTGCCGACGCGCGCGAGGCCAGCGTCTTCCGGTGTTACCTCGAAGGTGCGGATATTGCCGTTCTCGAGGGCAGCGACAAAGGTCGGGCCGGTGAGGGTGATCTCGTCGAGCCCATCGGAGCCGTGCACCACCCAGGTCGATTCCGCGCCGAGGTTTTTCAGCACCTGCGCCAGCGGCTGTACCCACTGCCGCGAAAACACGCCGACCATCTGCCGCTTGACGCCAGCCGGATTGGACAATGGCCCCAGCAGGTTGAAGATGGTGCGGGTCGCCAGTTCGACGCGAGTCGGGCCGACATTCTTCATCGCCGGATGGTGCGACGGCGCGAACATGAAGCCAATCCCGGTCTCGGCGACGCAGCGGCCGACGTGATCGGGCGTAATGTCGATTTTGACGCCGAGCGAGGACAGCACGTCGGCGGCGCCCGAGCGCGACGACAACGCGCGATTGCCGTGTTTGGCCACCGGCACGCCGGCGCCCGCGACGATGAACGAGGCGCAGGTCGAGACATTGACCGATCCGGAGCCGTCGCCGCCGGTGCCGACCACGTCGACGGCGCCATCAGGCGCCTTGACGCGCAGCATCTTGGCGCGCATCGCAGACACCGCACCTGTAATTTCATCGACGGTCTCGCCGCGCACCCGTAGCGCCATCAGCAATCCGCCCATCTGCGAAGGCGTGGCCTCGCCGGACATCATGCTGTCGAACGCGGAGGCTGCCTCCTCGCGCGACAAGGTGGCGCCAGTGGCGACTTTTCCGATCAGGGCCTTGAGGTCGTCCATCACATGCTTTCGGAAACGGGCTGAAGCCTCATGGTGAGGAGCGCGCCTTCGCTCGTCTCGAACCATGAGCAGTATGGCCCATCCTTCGAAACGCGGCACGCAGCCAAGTGTACGCTGGCTGCGTAAACTTGCCAGCGCGGCCGCTCCGCAGGATGAGGGGATTTGGGCGTATCAATTGTTCGCGCCCGTCACCTGGGCAAGCGCGCTCTGGTTGATCGAAGTGCCGATCTGGGATTCCAGCTTGGAGACGTATGCGGCGACCTGTTCGTCGCTTAAGCCCTTCAGAAGCGTCTCCTTCAATTTCTTGATGTCGTCGGAGGCAAGATCGGCCGGCGGCACCGTCACGTCGGTGACGCGGAACACGATCCAGTCGCTGCCGCCGGCGCCCGAGGCTTGCGCCGCAATATCCTTCGGGGTCCGGAACGCCGCCTCGATCACGCTGGTCGGCACGCCCGGCACGGTGGCGTCGCGCCTGAACCCGGCGGCGGTACCGACCTTCAGCCCGAGGCTTGCGGCTTCATCGGCCAGCTTGCCGCCCTGATTGAGTTTCTGGACCATCTCGGTCGCCTTGGTGCGCAGGCGGCTGGTGATCTGGTCCTCGCGCCAGCGCGCCTCGACCTGGTCCTTGACCTCGTCGATGCCACGTTCGCGCGACGGCGTAATGCCGAGAACGTCGAACCAGACGTACCCGCCCCCGAACTGGATCGGGTCGTTATCGACGCCGATGTCGCTTGAGAAGGCCTGCGTGACCACGTTGAGGCCCTGCGGGATACCGGCAACCGGCTGGCCGTTCGGCGTGCGGCCGGATCGATCAACGGCGTCAATGGTGATTGCAGCCAACCCGAGCTTCTGGGCGGCCTCGACCACGCTGGCGCCGCCACCGCGTTCGTCTTCCATCTTGTCGTGGAGGCTTGCGACCTTGGCGCGGGCGAGATCGGCCCCGATCTCGCGCTTCAGGTTGGCCGCGACGCTTTCGTAGGTAGCCTGGGTGCCCGGCTCGATCTTGCCGACCTTGACGAGGGCGATGCCGAAGCGGCCATGCACCGGCTGACTTACCGCGTCGGGCGCCAGCGAAAATGCAGCGTCCGCAATTGCTGAATCGATCATCGCGGACTTGGCGATGGTGCCGAGATCGACGTCGGCCGCATTGAGCCCGCGCTCCTTGGCCAGATCGTCGAACGACAGCCCCGATGCGATGCGGCCCCGCGCCGCCAGGGCCTCCTCGGTGTTGGGGAAGACGATCTGCGAGACCTGACGGCGTTCCGGCGTCGATAGTTTCTCGCGGCGTTCCTCGAAGATCTTTTTCGCATCGTCGTCGGAGACCACAGACCATTTCCCAATCTCGTCCGGCGTGATCACGACAAAGGATAGTTTGCGGTATTCGGGCGCGCGGAACTGGGTCTTGTGATCGTCGAAATATGCGGCCAGCGCCTCGGGTGAGGGCGGATCGATGGTGCCGGCCTGGGCGGCGTCGAGTTGGACGTATTCGATGCTGCGCTGCTCGCTCTGGAAGCGGACCAGCGCATCGATCAGGGTTTTCGGCGGCTCGAGGCCGGCGGTGACGGTGTTGGCGATCTGCCGGCGCAGCGACACCCGTCGCTGATCGGCGATATAGCGCTGTTCGGTGTAGCCGACCTGCCGGATGGTCGCCTGAAAACGCGCCGGGTCGAACGCGCCGGAGACGCCCTTGAAGTTTGGATCGCTGGTGATCATCCGCATGGTTTCGGCGTCGGATTGGCCAAGGCCGAGCTGCCGCCCCTTATCGTCAAGGGCCGCCTCCGCGATCACCTGTTGCAGCACCTGGCGGTCGAGGCCGAAGGCGCGCGCCTGGTCCATCGTCAGCGGGCGGCCGAACTGGCGGCCGATCTGCTGCAGCCTCTCGGTGTAGAGCTGACGGAATTGCTCGGTGGAAATCTCGGTGCGGCCGATCTTGACCAGCGTCGATTGCCCGAATCCCTTGAAGATATCGGCGATGCCCCAGACGCCGAAGCTGATGATCAGTACGCCCATCACGGTGGCCATAATGATCTTGCCGAGCCAGTTTGATGAGGCTTTGCGCATTCCTCGAAGCATGGGTCCAACTTATTTGGCAGGAGGGAACGGGGCTCGCGCCGGGATGCGGAGTCCGCAAAAGGGCGTCGCCGAGTTGATGCCATATCATAAAGTGGCTGCCTTCCCCTCGCAACCTCAGCGGGGCGGCGATTTGAAGCGGTTAACGATCTGTAAGGCGCCGAACCGATGTCTGGTCCCGGCTGTTATGTTCTGCTAGCGCTGGCGGGCACGTCCTTGCGAGATTCCGCCCATGACTGACGCGATTCGGCCGCTGATTGCGGGCAACTGGAAAATGAACGGCCTGAAAGGTTCGGTTTCCGAACTGCAGGCCATGCTCGACGGCGTGTCAAGAGTTTCGGCTAAAACCGACCTGCTGGTGTGCCCGCCGGCAACGCTGGTCGCCACATTCGCCGACAAAGTGCGTGCTTCAAAAGCCCTCGCGGTTGGCGCCCAGGATTGTCACCCTGAAGCCTCCGGTGCCCATACCGGCGATCTCTCCGCCGAGATGCTGGCAGACGCCGGAGCTACCGTTGTGATCGTCGGTCACTCGGAGCGCCGCGCCGACCATGGTGAGAGCGACGTGGTGGTACGGCAAAAGGCGGAAGCCGCGTGGAGGGCGGGAATGGTTGCCATCGTTTGCGTCGGCGAGACCCGGGAGCATCGTGACGCCGGCCAGACGCTTCACATCTGTGGCGGCCAGCTGAGTGGTTCGCTGCCGGACGGTGCTACCGCGGCTAACCTCGTTGTGGCCTACGAGCCGGTATGGGCGATCGGCACCGGGCTCACGCCAACGGCAGAAGATATTGAGCAAACTCATAAGTTTATCCGGGGTACCCTCATCAATCGGTTTAGGAGAGAGGGGGCCAAAATCCGCATCCTCTATGGCGGTTCGGTGAAACCTTCTAACGCCGCGGAACTGATGGCCGTGGCCAATGTCAACGGCGCGCTGGTCGGCGGCGCCAGCCTGAAAGCGGCTGATTTCCTTGCGATTGCGGCGGGCTGTCCCTAGCTCATTGCATACACCTGAGAGCGTTACCTTCACACGGAGCGCCTCAAAGTTCGGTCTGCGCAGGGGTGGCAAAACCCCATTCCATCGTGTAGACACCGCGCGACTTCAAACCCCGCAAGCCCGTGGAACAGCCGCCAAATCGGCGACCGTCGGCTTGTGATGGAAGGTAGAGATGCAGACTGTCGTTATCGTGGTTCACCTGATGCTGGTCGCGACCTTGATCGCGACGGTGCTGCTGCAGAAATCGGAAGGCGGCGGCCTCGGGATGGGAGGAGGCGGCGGCTTCATGTCGAGTCGCGGCACCGCCAATCTGCTGTCGCGCACCACCGCAGTGCTGGCGGTCGGGTTTTTCCTGACCAGCCTGCTGCTGTCCTGGCTTGCCAGTTATGACCGCAAGCCGAGCTCAATCATCACCAGCGATCCGGCGTCGCAGTCGCAGTCGCAGCCGGCCGGTCCGGCCACGCCAATCTCGCCCCCATCGGGTGGCGGCATCCTGGATTCGCTGAAGAAGTCAGACGAGCGCCAGCAGAATCAACCGGCGCCGACGGGCCCGCAGGCGCCCCGATCGCAATAAAGCAGTGCGGCCATGCAGGACGCGACCTACCGTCCTGCATCAACAGTCTCCATCAAGGAACTGACGATACGCTGTTTTTTCATGTCACCCACAGCGTGGTGTTTTTCTGGCTGAGGGTTACGATTCGTTTTGGCGAATCGGGTTGGTAGCCTTAAAGGTTGGGTCCCATGGCGCGGTACATCTTCATCACCGGCGGCGTGGTCTCCTCGCTCGGAAAGGGTCTTGCTTCGGCGGCGCTCGGCGCCTTGCTGCAGGCACGGGGCTACAAGGTCCGGCTCCGGAAGCTCGACCCCTATCTCAATCTCGATCCCGGAACGATGTCGCCATACCAGCACGGCGAAGTGTTCGTGACCGACGACGGTGCGGAGACCGATCTCGATCTCGGCCATTATGAGCGCTTCACAGGCCGTCCCGCCACCAAGGCCGACAACATCACCACCGGACGCATCTACCAGGACATCCTGACCAAGGAACGTCGCGGCGACTATCTCGGCGCCACCATCCAGGTGATCCCGCACGTCACCAACGCCATTAAGGATTTCATCCTCGACAGCAACAACGCCTACGACTTCGTGCTGTGCGAGATCGGCGGCACCGTCGGCGATATCGAGGGCCTGCCGTTCTTCGAGGCAATCCGCCAGATCAAGAACGATCTGCCGCGCGGCCACGCCATCTACGTCCATCTGACCCTCTTGCCCTATATCCCGAGCGCCGGTGAACTGAAGACAAAACCGACCCAGCATTCGGTGAAGGAACTGCGCTCGATCGGCATTCAGCCGGATATCCTGCTGTGCCGCACCGACCGGCCGATCCCGGCCGGCGAGCGCGCCAAGCTAGCGCTGTTCTGCAATGTGCGCGCGAGCGCTGTGATTGAGGCGCGCGACGTTGATAACATCTATGCCGTGCCGGAGGCCTATCACGCCGCGGGCCTTGACGATGAGGTGCTGGCGGCGTTCGGCATCGAGCCCAAAATTCCGCCGGCACTGCAAAGCTGGCACTCCATCAACGAACGCGTGCGCAATCCGGAAGGCGCCGTCACCATCGCCATCGTCGGCAAGTACACCGGCATGAAGGATGCCTACAAATCGCTGATCGAGGCGCTGTCACACGGTGGCATTGCCAACAAGGTCAAGGTCAATCTTGACTGGATCGAGAGCGAGGTGTTCGAGAACGAGGACCCCGCGCCATTCCTCGAACACGTCAACGGCATCCTGGTGCCCGGCGGCTTCGGCCAGCGCGGCGCCGAGGGCAAGATCCGCGCGGCGCAATTCGCGCGGGTCCGCGACGTGCCGTATTTCGGCATCTGCTTTGGCATGCAGATGGCCGTGATCGAGGCGGCGCGCAATCTGGTCGGCATCGAGGACGCCAATTCGACCGAATTCGGCCCGACCGGCGAGCCGGTGGTCGGCCTGATGACGGAATGGCTGCGCGGCAACGAGCTGGAGAAGCGCTCGAAGGCCGGCGATCTCGGCGGCACCATGCGGCTCGGCGCCTATCCCGCGACGCTCCGGCGCGGCAGCCGGGTATCGGAGGTTTATGGCGGCACCACCGAGATTTCCGAGCGCCACCGCCACCGCTATGAGGTCAACACCGCCTACAAGGACCGCCTCGAACAGCACGGCCTGCGTTTCTCGGGCCTGTCGCCCGACGGCGTGCTGCCGGAGATCGTCGAATACGAGGACCATCCCTGGTTCATCGGGGTGCAATTCCATCCCGAACTGAAATCGCGCCCGTTCGAACCGCATCCGCTGTTCGCGTCGTTCGTGCAGGCCGCGGTGGTGCAGAGCCGGCTGGTGTAAGCGTGGCTACGGTCGATGTCCGGGTCAGCCTGTCCATCGAAACACGCCGAAACGGTAGTTCGGAATATCGACATCGACGTCTATTTCGGTAAACGAGCCGTCTTCACGGAAGGCATCGACGATATTGTTCATCGCGATCACGGTCAGCAACCCGTTGCACGACTTTTTCAGCCTGCCGATGAACTGCGCGGCGACATCCGGAAAGAACGGATTGTTGAGCAGCAGATACGAGACGTCATCGTAATTCTGCGTCAGCGCATCGCCCTCGACGACCTCGACATTGTTCAGGCCGAGACGCTGCGTGCTTCGCAGCATCGCCGTGCATCGAACGGGCAGGATTTCGATGGCGCGAAAGCGGCAAGGTGCGACGCAGGCCCCGTAAAGCACCACGTGACCGTATCCGGCACCGGCATCGCAAAACAGTTCATCCGGTTGCGGGTTGAGGCAGCGAACAATTTCGCGGATTTCATGAAACGGCGTGCCGCCGAAAAAAGTGAAATTCTGGTTGCCGTAGCGATGCAGCAATGCAGGTAATTCGCCGGCACGGTTCTCGTTGCCAGGTACGATGCGCAATGCGCGTTCAAGACTCGAATCCGTGGCTGTCACCGTCTTGTCGTGAAACTTCCGGATGAATTCCGCGCTTGGCCGACGTTCGCTAGACATGCGACGCAACTTATGAGAACGTGTCGGACCGGTGCAACCTAAATAAATGTCTGGAGTTGACCATGACGCTTGTTGCCTACGGCACGGCCATCAATATGGCGCTGAAAAATCCACGAACCAAACTCGAAGATCTCAAGGTGTTACGCGATCACGCCAATTCGCTGCTCCAGGCGCAAGGCGATCTCAAGGGCGCGCTGCGCAAGCTGGAAAAAGAAATCAAATCGCGCGAGAGCAGCCTGACCAAGAAGCCGGCGAAGAAAAAGAAATGACGCGCGTATGCGCGTAACGCCGGCGGTCGATCTCGTTAACGAGAAGCGAGCCGCACCCCAGCGCTTGCGGACAGAGCAGGACCGGCATTCCCACGTGCCGGTCCACGTGGTCTGGGAGATCACGCTCGCCTGCAATCTGAAATGCGGTCACTGCGGATCGCGGGCCGGAAAGCGGCGCGCGAACGAGCTTTCGACGTCCGAATGCATCGACGTCGTCCGTCAGCTTGCGGCTGCCGGAACGCGGGAAATCACCCTGATCGGCGGCGAGGCCTATCTGCGCCGCGACTGGCTTGAGATCGCGGCGGAAATTGCCCGGCTGGGCATTCACTGCGGTGTACAGACCGGCGCCCGAGGCCTGACCAAAGAGCGGATCGCGGCAGCCTATGCCGCCGGCGTTCGTGCCATCGGTGTATCGGTCGACGGCCTGCGCGAACTGCACGATTCCATCAGAGGTGTGGCGGGCAGCCACGATCAGGCGATCCGTGCCATCGAGAATATACGTGACGTCGGCATCGAGCCCGGTGTCAACACCCAGATCAATGCGCTGTCGCTGCCCCAGCTGCCGCAAATCTTCGACGAAATCGTCGCGGCCGGCGCCAAATACTGGCAGGTGCAACTGACCGTCGCGATGGGCAACGCGGTCGATAACAGCGCGCTGCTGTTGCAGCCGCATCAAATGGTCGAAGTCGTGGATTGCCTTGCAAGCCTCTATCACAAGGGCCGCGACATCGGCTTTCGCGTTCTGCCCGGCAACAGCATCGGCTACTTCGGCCGCCATGAATCGCATTGGCGCTCGCTCACCAACGAGATCGAGCATTGGGGCGGCTGCACTGCGGGGGAGACGACGCTTGGCCTTGAAGCTGACGGAACGATCAAAAGTTGTCCGTCGCTTCCCAAATCACATTACGCCGGCGGCGAGAGCAGGTCGACGTCGATCGACGACGCCTTGCGCAATCTCGAAGGCCGGACTGTCCGGCGCGATGGCAACCGCGGCCGCAGCTTTTGCGGCTCGTGCTATTACTGGAACACCTGCCGGGGCGGCTGTACCTGGGTATCGCATGTGCTGGAGAGCAAGCGGGGGGACAATCCCTATTGCTATTACCGCGCCACGACGCTCGCCAAGCGAGGCTTGCGGGAGAGGATCGTGAAAGTCGCGGAGGCGCCGGACGAGCCGTTCGCCGTCGGCCGTTTCGAAGTCAGGCTCGAGCGCGAAGACGGAACGCCTGCACCGCGTTCATGGGGACTTGACGACAAGCGGCGCAAACGCGGGCGTCTCGTTTTGTGTCAGTCGTGCGATGAATATATCTACGCAAGCGAGCGGGAGTGTCCCCATTGCGCCGCCGCAACCGATTCGAAACCGGCCGCCGATGATGTGCCGACGTTCGATTTGCGCGCGACCATCGCCGAGATCGAGCACCATGGCCGCCGGATTCTTGAAATCGTCGGTCTATCTGGCGCGGAAATGACGGCGCCAGAGTAATTCTCCGGCCGCTGTAATCTTTGCGATCAGCTCGCCTTTACCTTTGCGATCTTGCGCAGCGCCTCATCGATTTTCGATTGCCAACCGGGACCCTTGGCTTTGAAGTACGAAATGACCTCGGGGCTCAGCCGGATCGACACAGCGACCTTGGTCGGCGCTTTCTGCGGTCCGCGCGTTGCTTTGAACTGAGCGAGCAGGTGCGGAGGCAGAACTTCTTCAGGGGGTCTGGCTTTCGCGAAATCCCCTTCGGTCCATTCCGGATTATCGTCGTCGAAGACCGATTCTTTCAACTTACGGGACATGACGCCTCATTTCCTTGTCGTGCGCGCGTCGAAGGCTGATCGGCCGTACCCGCCCATTGCGGTCGGTAAACACCAGACAGTAAGCGAGACCGTCGATGTACCCGTAACCGCGATATCGGATTTCTCCATAATCGTGGCGGCTGTCCACGAACGTGATTTTCATATCTATATCAATCCACCGTGCAAGAGAGATGCGATGCTTGGAGAGATTGATCGCCTCTTTGGCCGGGTCGAAATCAGACATTATCGTATATACGATCTGCTGTAAATACCTGTCTACTAACGCGCAGTTGTGTGGGCGATGGTCTCACCTCAAGACATCGCCTGAACCACCCGCTATAACCGCCGCGCAAGAAAACGGAGGAAACCGATGATCTATGAACTGCGCGTCTATCGCTGCGTCCCGGGCCGGCTGCCAGCGCTGCTGAAGCGTTTCGAGAACACCACGCTCAAACTCTGGGAGAAGCACGGCATCAAGCAGGCCGGATTTTTCACCACGCTGATCGGCGAATCCAACCAGGAACTGACGTATATGCTGGCGTGGGAATCGCTTGCCGACCGCGACAAGAAATGGAACGCGTTCCAGAGCGATCCGGACTGGATCGCCGCGCGGGCGCAGAGCGAGGCAGACGGCCAGATCGTCGGCAACATCGTCAGCCAATTGCTGGTGCCGACGGTGTTTTCGTCGGTGAAGTGAGCGGACGGATATCCGTCCTGATGCCCAGAGGGCTCGACCATATCGTGCACGCCGTCCGCGATCTCGACGCGGCGGCAGAATTCTATCGATGCGCCGGCTTTACCGTCGGCGCGCGCAACCGTCACGCCTGGGGTACGCATAACCACATCATTCAATTCCCCGGCGTGTTCATCGAATTGCTCACGATCGGCGAGCCCGAACTGATCAGGATCGGTGCACCGGGGACATTCTCGTTCGGAGCTTTCACGCACGATTTCCTCGCCCGCGAAGAAGGTCTGGCGATGCTGGTCCTGGAAGGAAAGGGTGTTGCCGGCGATGCAGCGGCGTTTCGCGCCGCCGGCATCGGCGATTTCGAGCCGTTCAACTTTGAACGCGAGGCCAGGAGCCCGGACGGGTCGCCGGTAAAGGTCGCGTTCTCGCTTGCGTTTGCCGCCGACGATAAAGCGCCCGACATCGGATATTTCACCTGCCAGCAGCATCATCCGGCGAACTTCTGGAATCCGGCATTCCAGCACCATGCGAACGGCGCGGCGACAATTGCCGGAATTGTCATGGTGTCCAACAATCCCGGAGAACACCGCCACTTCATCGGTGCGTTTTCAGGCGAGAGCCATGTCGATGAAGACGCCAATGGAATTTCCGTGACGACCCCACGCGGCGCCATTCAGATCGTGAATCCGTCGGCCTGGCGTGCCACCGCCGGGACTGAGCCGCCGGATATTGCGCGTGGTGCGCGTCTTGCGGCCATACGTTTTGCCGTGCGTGACCAGGCGGCAACTCTGTCAGAGCTGAGAAGCGCTGGTATCGGGGCTTCCCAGCGCGACAGCGGTGTTGTTGTGCCGCCCGGCGCGGCGCACGGCGCAACCCTGATATTCCAGACGGCTAAAGTGGGTTGATCCTGCGAGCGTCGCCCGGCATGGTCGCGCCGGAAAAGGAAGCGCTTTGAACACGACAAACCCAGCCAACTCCGTCGTTGCCGCCGGATCGGTAAAGTTCGGCAACGATCTGCCGATCTCGATCATTGCCGGCCCGTGCCAACTCGAGAGCCGCGCCCATGCCCTGGAGGTGGCCACCGCGTTGAAGGAGATCGCGGCACGGCTCAAAATCGGCCTCGTCTACAAGACCTCGTTCGACAAGGCCAACCGCACCAGCGCATCTGCCGCGCGCGGCATTGGGCTGAAGCAGGCGCTGCCGATCTTTGCGGAAATTCGCACACTGGGATTGCCTGTTCTCACCGATGTCCATGAAGCCGCGCAATGCGCTGAGGTAGCCCAGGCGGTCGATGTGCTGCAGATTCCGGCGTTCCTGTGCCGGCAGACTGACCTGTTGCTGGCGGCGGCGGCGACCGGCAAGGTGGTCAACGTCAAGAAAGGGCAGTTCCTGGCGCCGTGGGACATGGCCAATGTCGTGGCCAAGATTACGAGTGGCGGCAATCGCAACGTACTGGTGACCGAGCGCGGCGCCTCGTTCGGCTACAACACGCTGGTTTCCGACATGCGCGCGTTGCCGATCCTGGCCCGTACCACCGGTGCGCCGGTTATTTTCGACGCCACCCATTCGGTGCAGCAGCCCGGCGGCAAGGGCGCCTCATCGGGCGGCGAGCGCGAATTCGTCCCCGTGCTGGCGCGCGCAGCGGTCGCGGTCGGCGTCGCCGGGGTGTTCATCGAAACCCACCCCGATCCCGACCACGCGCCTTCGGACGGTCCCAACATGGTGCCGCTGCGCGAGTTCGAAGGTCTGGTGCGGACGCTGATGGCATTCGATGCACTCGCCAAGAACATAGCGCATTGATGCGGACCAATAGAGTTGCGGCCGCATGAAGCTGCTTTTTAGTTGAGCATGATCTTGTCCAAAAGCCGGTATCCACTTTTTGGGATCATGCTCTAATGCCGCCGCTCCTGAACATCATCGCGCTGGCGACGTTCGCCGCCAGCCTGTCGGCTCGCGCGCTCGATCCGGTGCTGCCGCATGTCGCCGACGATTTCGGCGTGAGCATCGCTGCTGCTGCGAGTTTTGCTTCGGTGTTCGCATTCACCTTCGCCATTGTACAGCCAGTGCTGGGTGCCGCGGCTGACCTGCTTGGCAAGGCGCGTCTGATGATCGCCTGCCTGGTGCTATTGGGCCTCGCCAGTATCCTCGGCGCGCTATCGACGTCGTTTCCCATGCTGTTCATAACCCGCATCCTCGCCGGTATCGGTTCCGGTGGTGTATTTCCGATTGCGCTCGGGTTGACCAGCGATCTGGTGGCTCCGGACAAGCGTCAGGTCGCGATCGGCCGTACCCTGGCGGGTGCCATGACCGGCAATCTGCTGGGTGCGTCGGCTTCCGGTCTGATCGGTGATTTCCTGGGATGGCGGGGAGTGCTCGCCGTGCTGGGGCTGCTGGTAATCGCAGCCTCGGCGGCAGTCGCCATCGGCTTTCGGGGCGCGGCGCTGATGCGAGAGCCGAGAACGAATTTCTCGGCGCTCAAACGCGGCTACCGGACCATCTTCGCAAACCCGAATGCGCGCGTTTCCTATTCGGCCGTCTTTATCGAGGGATGCTGCGTGCTCGGGTTGTTTCCGTTCATCGCGGCATTCCTGTTTGAACTAGGTGAAACCAGCCTGTCGATTGCAGGAATTGTGATTGCCGGCTTTGCCGTCGGCGGCCTGTTTTACACCATGAGCGTGTCGCGATTCCTGCCGCGGCTTGGCGTCAGGGGCATGATGATATCGGGCGCGACGCTTGTCGGGCTGCAGCTTATTGTTATTGCACTCGGTCCGGGCTGGAAGATCCAGGCATTGAGCCTGCTGTTCATGGGCTGGGGCTTTTACATGATCCATGGATGCCTGCAGGTGTTCGCCAGCGAGTTATCCGTCGAAGCCCGCGCCACCGCGCTATCGCTGCATTCGTTCTTTTTCTTCATGGGTCAGACCATCGGACCGATCGCCTATGGTTTTGGCCTTGCGTATCTCGGCAAGATTCCGACGCTTCTTACCGGCGCTACGGTGATGATCGCGCTAGGCTTTGTCTGTGCAAGACTGTTACGGCAGACCCGGCCGGCAGATGCGGCAGCCCGGCCCGACGTGCAGCCTTAGCCGCGCCCGCGATAGGGCGCGACGCCCTGATCCGGAATCCACATCCCCTTCGGCAATTTGCCGGTCTGCCAGAACACGTCAATGGGGATGCCGCCACGCGGAAACCAGTAGGCGCCAATGCGCAGCCATTTCGGTTTGATCTCGGCGGCCAGGCGCTTGCCGATCGATACCGTGCAATCCTCGTGGAACGCGCCATGGTTGCGGAAGCTCGCGACATATAGTTTCAGCGATTTCGACTCCAGCAGCCATTTCCCCGGCACATAGTCGATCACCAGATGGGCGAAATCCGGCTGTCCCGTGACCGGGCAGATCGAGGTGAATTCCGGCACGGCAAAACGCACCAGATAGTCGGTGCCGGCTTGCGGGTTCGGCACGCCGTCGATCTGGGCTTCCTCGGGCGTTTTCGGCCAGGGCACCGCGCGGCCGAGCTGCAACTCGGGTGACTTCGACGATTTGCCGGGCTTCTTGAACATGAACGGTCTCCATTGCCGGTTTCTTAGCCAATCAGACCGCCGAGGTCACGCGGCCTTTTCCGCACCGCGGCGTTGCTGTAGAAGCACCGCAACATCTTTCCGCATTTATGAGGCTCCTATGACCGCCATCGTCGATATCATCGGCCGCGAAATTCTCGACAGCCGCGGCAATCCCACGGTCGAGGTGGATGTGGTGCTGGAGGACGGCTCGATCGGCCGCGCCGCGGTGCCGTCGGGGGCATCCACCGGCGCCCATGAAGCGGTGGAGCTGCGCGACGGCGACAAGGCACGCTATCTCGGCAAGGGCGTGCAGAAGGCGGTCGATGCCGTCAACGGCGAGATACTTGACGCAATCGGCGGCATGGACTCCGAGCAGCAGGTGCTGATCGATCAGACCATGATCGCGCTCGACGGCACGCCCAACAAGAGCCGGCTCGGCGCCAACGCCATCCTCGGCGTGTCGCTCGCGGTCGCCAAGGCGTCGGCGGAGTCCTTCGACATGCCGCTGTATCGCTATGTCGGCGGCACCTCGGCGCGGACGCTGCCGGTGCCGATGATGAACATCATCAATGGCGGCGTGCACGCCGACAATCCGATCGACTTCCAGGAATTCATGATCATGCCGGTGGGTGCCGCGACTTTCGCCGAGGCTTTGCGTTGCGGATCTGAAATTTTCCACACGCTGCGCGGGGAATTGAAGAAGGCCGGCCATAACACCAATGTCGGCGACGAAGGCGGCTTCGCGCCGAACCTGCCGTCGGCCGACGCAGCACTTGAGTTCGTTGTGGCTGCGATCGGCAAGGCCGGTTACAAGGCCGGCTCCGATGTGATGCTGGCGCTGGATTGCGCCGCGACTGAATTCTTCAAGGGCGGCGCTTACGTCTATGGCGGCGAGAACAAGACCCGCTCGGGTTCGGAGCAGGCAAAATATCTCGCCGATCTCGCGGCGCGCTACCCGATCGTCTCGATCGAGGACGGCATGTCGGAAGATGACATGGACGGCTGGAAGGAATTGACCGATCTGATCGGCGGCAAGTGCCAGCTGGTGGGCGACGACCTGTTCGTCACCAATGTGACGCGGCTCGCCGACGGCATCAAACACGGCCGCGCCAATTCCATCCTGATCAAGGTCAACCAGATCGGCACGCTGACGGAAACGCTTTCCGCGGTCGAGATGGCCTACCAGGCCGGCTACACCGCGGTGATGTCGCACCGCTCCGGCGAGACCGAGGATTCCACCATCGCCGATCTCGCGGTCGCGACCAATTGCGGGCAGATCAAGACCGGCTCGCTGGCGCGCTCTGACCGCACGTCGAAGTACAACCAGCTGTTGCGCATCGAGCAGCAGCTGGGCACGCAGGCGATATACGCGGGCAGGGCGGCGCTGAAGGCGCTGGCGCGATAAAACCGGGGGATGCTTGCCCCATCGTTTGAAGCATGAAAGGCTTGCGCGGGTTTTGGATTGTGACGGCCGGTGTTCGGCTGTCATCGGGGGAGAGTTTGCATGGCGATTTCGAAATGTTTTTTAGCGGCTGCCATTGCCGCGTGCGCGATCGGCGGCATCGGCGCATCGCATGCACAGCAGACCATCCGCGTCGGCTGGACCATTCCGGCTGAAGAGTCAAAATACTGGATGATGCGGCGGCCGTTGGAATTTCCCAACCTGGGCAAGACCTACAATATCGAATGGACTCAATTCCAGGGCACCTCGCCGATGACGCAGGCGCTGGCGGCGGGCGCGCTGGATTGCGCGACGCAGGCGCCGCTGTCGCTGGCTAACGGCGTGGTCGGCGGCAATCTGAAGGCCTACATCGTGGCGCAGCACGTCTATGAAAAGCCCGGCGGGTTCTCCGTCTACTGGGCTGTCATGGACGACTCCCCGATCAAGAAAATCGCCGACCTGAAGGGCAAGACTGTCGGCATTTCGGTGATCGGCGGTGGCACCTTCGGTCCGTTCGCGATGCTGTTGAAAAAGAACGGCGTCGATCCCGACAAGGACATCAAGCTGGTCGAGACCGGCTTTGCGATCTCCGAGGATGCCTTGCGTCAGGGCCGTGTCGATGCCGTGAACATGAACCAGCCCTTTGCCGCCCGTGCGGAAGCCAAGGGCGGCACGCGAAAACTGTTCTCGCTGTCTGAGGAGATGCCGAACATCGTCCACATCCTGGAGGCGTGCCGCGCCGATTTCGTCGACAAGAATCCGGAGTTGGTAAAGGCCTATGTCCGCGACATCACTTTGGGGATGAAGAAGGCGTTGGCCGATCGCGCCGAGACCCTCAAGGTGGTGTCCGAACAATTGAAAGCTCCGGTGCCGGTTCTCGACACCTATCTGCTCAAGGACAATGATTTCGGCCGTGACCCGGGTGCCGCGCCGAACTTCGAGGCGATCCAGAAGATGCTCGACATCTATGCCGCAACTGGAATGCTGCCCAAGATGGACGTCGCGCAGTTCAAGCATCCGAGCGTCGTCGCGCCGCTTCAGTAGAGCCCGGCGTTCGCCGGGACGACATTATGAAAAAATGGCGCTCACGGGTGACGACAGACGGCCTCGACCGTGCGCCGCACCGCGCCTTCATGCGGGCGATGGGGCTCGACGACGCGGCGATCGCCAGGCCGATGATCGGCGTGGTCAGCATGAAGGGCGAACAGACGCCCTGCAACATGACCCACGATTTCCAGGTCGATGCCGCCAAGACCGGAGTCTCGGAAGCGGGCGGCACGCCGCGCGAATTCTCGACCATTTCAGTCTCCGACGGCATCAGCATGAATCACGAGGGCATGAAGTTCTCGCTGCTGTCGCGCGAATTGATCGCCGACTCCATCGAAGCCGTGATGCACGGTCTCGCCTATGATGCGCTGATCGGGTTCGGCGGCTGCGACAAGACGCTTCCGGGCGTCATCATGGGGATGGTTCGCTGCAATGTGCCATCGATCTTCATCTATGGCGGCAGCGCGCTGCCTGGCCGGCTGGACGGACGCACGCTCACCGTGCTGGATTCCTACGAGGCCGTCGGCGGCTTCACGACCGGCGAGATCGATGCAGCGACGCTGGCCGCGATCGAACGCAATTGCCTGCCGACCATCGGCGCCTGCGCCGGACAGTTCACCGCCAACACCATGGCGATGGTGTCCGAGGCGATGGGGTTGACCATCCCGAACGTCTCCATGATTCCGGGTGTCTATGCCGAGCGCGCGCAAGCTGCGCGCCGGGCCGGGCGGCTGGTGATGGAGATGCTGCAGCGAGGCGGACCCTTGCCGCGCGAACTCGTGACGCGCAGATCGCTCGAAAATGCCGCCGCGATCGTTGCTGCCACCGGCGGCTCGACTAACTCCGCGTTGCATCTGCCGGCCATTGCAAACGAGGCCGGCATCCGCTTTGTCATCGACGACGTCGGCGAAGTTTTTGCGCGCACGCCGCTGATCGGCAATCTGCGTCCCGGCGGAAAGTACACCGCCAAGGACGTCCACGATATCGGCGGCACCGCCGTCATCGTCCGCGCGCTGATCGAAAGCGGTCATATCGACGGCGGCTGCCTCACCATCACGGGCAGGACGATGGCGGAGGAATACGGTGAGGCCAATAAGCCCGACGGTGAGGTGATCTACTCTACCGCCTGGCCGATCATGCCGGACGGCGGCGTGGCTGTGCTCAAAGGCAATCTTTGCCCCGATGGCGCCGTCCTCAAGGTCGCGGGTTTGAAGAAGCTGTCATTCGAAGGCAACGCGCGGGTGTTCGAAGACGAGGAGGCCTGCGTCGAGGCCGTCCGCGCGCGTAACTACGGCGAAGGCGATGTCCTCATCATCCGCAACGAAGGACCGGTCGGTGGGCCCGGCATGCGGGAGATGCTGGGCGTGACCGCCCTGATCTACGGCCAGGGCATGGGTGAGAAGGTAGCACTTGTTACGGATGGCCGCTTCTCCGGCGCCACGCGCGGCATGTGCATCGGCTATGTGTCGCCGGAAGCCTTCATCGGCGGTCCGCTGGCCTTGGTGCGGGAAGGCGACCGGATCCGGATAGATGCCGGCGCGCGCAGCATGGACCTCTTGATCGACAATGCCGAATTCGCCGAGCGGCGCAAAGCGTGGACGCCGCCGCCACCGCGGCATCGTGCCGGCGCGCTGTATAAATATGCCCGGCTGGTGGGGCAAGCGCCCGGCGGTGCCGTTACCCATCCGGGAGCTGCGGAGTGGCCATGGTTCGATCAGGTTTGATCCGGGGCTTGCGTTTCGCCACTAACCCGAGAACACTCACATCCAATCTCGCATGCGGAAAACCGCAGCACAGACCAGGGGAGAATACGCCATGAAGGACTTGAATCGCCGCGATCTGTTAGCCGGTGCCGCAGCGATAGGAGCGGCGTCCGCACTGCCGCGGCTTTCATTATCAACCGCCCACGCCGCCGTGCCGGCCGCGGGCGCGCAGGCGCCCGGCTTCTATCGTTACAAGGTCGGTGCTTACGAATGCACCTCGGTCAACGATGGCGCACGCTCGTTCCCGATGCCGGACACCTTTGTGAAAAACGTCCCGAAAGAGGAGGCGCTCGCGGCCGCCGACGCCGCCTATATGCCGAAGGGCATGGTAACGGTGCCGTTCAATCCGCAGCTCATCAATACCGGCAGCAAGCTGGTGCTGATCGATTGCGGCAACGGCATCGCCAATCTGGAGCCGAGCAAGGGCGCGGTCGGCCGCACCCTGCAAAATCTCGCCGCTGCCGGCGTGGATCCGAAGAACATCGACGTGGTGCTGATGTCGCATCTGCATCCCGATCACACCAACGGCATCCGCAACGCCGACGGCTCGATGGCGTTTCCGAACGCGGAGATCATGGTGCCGGCGAAGGACTGGGAATTCTGGACCAGCGACGAAAACGCCGCCAAGGCGCAGTCCAACGAGATGATGAAGAACTATTTTGCCAATGTAAAAAAGATCTACGCCGGCATCGAATCCAAGGTGACAAAATACGACTGGGGCAAGGAAGTCATCCCCGGTATCACCTCGGTCGAAGCGCCCGGTCACACGCCGGGACATACCGCCTTCGTAATTGCGTCCGGCGGTTCAAAAATTCTGGTTCAGTCCGACGTCACCAACATTCCGGAGTTCTTCCTGCGCAATCCGGACTGGCACGTGGCTTACGATGTCGATCCCGAACTGGCGCAGACGACGCGGCACAAGTTCTACGACATGGCGGCGGCCGAAAAAGCGCTGGTGGTGGGCTTCCACTTCACATTCCCGTCGATCGGTCATGTGGAGAAGGACGGCACCAAGTACCGGCTGATTCCGATCGCCTGGAATCCGGTGATCTGATCGCCGCCCGCGGAATAAGCCGCAATACGCCTGGATAAAGCGACAGAACAGGAAGGTTCAAGATGAGTTCCGAACACAAGACCGGACTGGAGCTTCGCTCGCTGATGAAGAAGAGCGGCGAACTCGAACTGTCGCTGGCCAGCGTGCCGATACCTGAACCCGGCGCCGATGAAGTGCTGGTCCGGGTCGAGGCATCGCCGATCAATCCGTCGGACCTCGGGCTTCTTGTCGGTGCGGCGGATATGTCCACCGCCAAGACATCCGGCAGCGGCGATAAAACCGTGGTTACGGCGAAGGTGCCGGAGGCGGGGATGCGCGCGATGGGCGGGCGTCTCGATGAATCCATGCCGGTCGGCAACGAAGGTGCCGGCGTGGTGGTCAAGACAGGCACCTCGGATGCGGCAAAGGCGCTGATGGGCAAGACCGTCGCCATGATCGGCGGCGCCATGTACGCGCAGTATCGCTGTCTGAGAGCCAGGGATGTGCTCGAATTGCCCGCCGGCACGACGCCGGCCGAAGGCGCGTCGTGTTTTGTCAATCCGCTGACCTCGCTCGGCATGGTGGAAACCATGCGGCGCGAAGGCCACAAGGCGCTGGTGCATACCGCGGCGGCCTCCAACCTCGGGCAGATGCTGAACAAGATCTGCATCAAGGACGGCGTTGGATTGGTCAACATCGTCCGCAATGCGGAGCAGGGCGAAATCCTGCGCAAGATCGGCGCAAAATATGTTGTCGACTCATCGGCGCCGACATTCATGGACGACCTGACGAACGCGCTGGTCGAAACCGGTGCGACGCTGGCATTCGACGCCATCGGCGGCGGCAGGCTGGCCGGGCAAATCCTGATGGGCATGGAGGTGGCCGCCAACAAGACCGCCAAGGTTTACAGCCGCTACGGATCGAGCGTGCACAAGCAGGTCTATATCTACGGCGGCCTCGATATGCGTCCGACCGAACTGGTCCGGAGTTTTGGAATGGCGTGGGGGATCGGCGGCTGGCTGCTGTTCCCGTTCCTGCAGAAGATCGGACCGGCGGATGGGGCGCGGCTGCGCAAGCGCGTGGTCGATGAACTCAAGACCACCTTCGCCAGCCACTACACGCAGGTGGTGTCGCTGCAGGAGGCGTTGCAGCTGCCGAACATCGCCGCCTATGGCAAACGCGCGACCGGCGAGAAATTCCTGATCAATCCAGCCAAGGAGTGACGGACAGGCAGCTCAAAGCGGCCGTCCGACGAAGAACGGGCCACCCGACGGAGGTGACAGATTCGGCGTGAAACCGGTCATGCGCCTTAGCAGATAGGTGTCATAAACAACGCCACGCCATGTCAGGTCGGCCGTACCGACCTCGCTGAACCGTGCGCCGTTGCTGCGCAGGAGCTCTTCGAATTTGTTTGCCGCCGGAGCGACGTAAAACGCGGGGCCGGTGATGTCGGCGCCAGCGAAGGACCGGAAGCCTATGAAACGGTTGCGCTCGGTAAGCTGGATGACGGGAATGCGGTCGCGCAAATGCCAGCGCAGCAGCGACGTGGTGCGGTAGTCCGTCGTCGCGAACCATGATGCGCCGGCGGCGACGCGCGCTTGCTCGGCTCGCTGAACCAGCGCCGCGAAACCGGCTTCTCGTCCAATCGGATCGTTGATACCGAGATAATTGGCGCTGCCCAAGGCGTAATAGCCAATCGTTGCGAATATAAGAACTGCGCCCAAAATGAACGAGGGTGACATCAGCCGCAAGACAGAGCGCGGCCGTTCGCGGCGCAACCAGTGCAGGTTGATGGCAAGGCCGGCCAGGCCAAGCGGCCATACGAACAGTGGCCAGCCATCGCCGACGCGCCGGAATGCCGCTTGCCAGAGAAAGAACGCGACGGGAAACAGCACTGCCGTCGAGAACAGGATGGCGATCGGCTCGCGTGCCGCGTACCCACGCTGTGCCAGCATCAACGCCGCCAACAGCAGAAGCGGAAACAGTAACGGTCCGATCAGCAGCAATTGCTGGCCGAGAAACTCGCCGAGGAATTTGGCGGATAGTCCTTCAACCTGCGGCGGGCGGTCAAGCTGAAACCGAAACGAGACCCAGTCATGCTCGGCGTTCCAGACGATAACCGGCGCAAACAACAGCAGCGCGAGTAGCGCGCCGAGCCAGAGCCACGGGCTGCGCAGATGTGTCATCCGCCATGACGGGATCAGCACGAAGGCGGCAACTGCGGGCAGCAACAGGACGGCGGTATATTTCGATAACAGCGCAAGCCCGCCGAATATGCCGGCGGCAAGCCACCAGCGCAGGTCACCGGAGCGCGTCAGTCGCACCAGCGACCAGATAAGTGCGAGCGAAGCGGGGATCAGCGGTGTGTCCGGCCCAATGCGGATCATCAGCAGACCATAGTCGATCGTAAGCTCGGTCAGCAGCACCGCGATGCAGGCACATCGGATATCGCGCGTCGCGCGCCACACGATATCGGCGATCAGGAGTTCCGTCGCCAACATCGCGGCAAGGCCGGGAAACCTCACGCCCAAATTGGTATCGCCCATCATGGACGTGCTGGCGCGCACCAGCCAGGCGATAGCAGGGGGATGGTCGAGATGGGAGGCGACGGTCTCCCTGGACCAGGTCCAGTAGTAGACCTCGTCGACGCGCAGATCGGCCGTCGCTGCGCAGATCGCGCGCAAGACCGTGAAGCTCGCAACGACGGCCAGCGTCCCAACGACGTACCTGAGTTCGTCGCGCGTCAAGCCGAAACGTAATTGGGATCCCGTGATTCGGGCTGTGAGGGGGGCCAACGACATCTCCGGGACGCAAGCCGTCCGACGATTGCATATAGCTGACGTGCAGAACCGCCGAAAGAGCTGGCGCGGCTTGACGGAGCACGTAACTCGGCGACACTGCGCCCCGTGACATAGACACGACGGGGAGACACGCATGAACGGGCCGCTCGCGGGCATCAAGGTGATCGAAATCGGGCAGGCGGTGGCGGGGCCGATGGCCGGCATGATCCTGGGTGACATGGGCGCCGAGGTGATCAAGATCGAGAAACCCGATGGCGGCGACGACGCGAGGGGTTGGGGACCGCCGTTCATCGACGGCGACTCCATGCTGTTCCATTCGATGAACCGCAACAAGAAGTCGGTGACACTGGACATCAAGAATCCCGACGATGTCGCCAGGCTGAAGACGCTGGTGCTTTCAGCCGACATCCTGATCCAGAATTTACGCTCGGGGGTTGTCGCCGACCTCGGCATCGGCCCCGACGTGATGTGTGCGCTGAATCCGCGGCTGATCTATTGCTCGGTATGGGCGTTCGGCAAAAACGGACCGCTGCGCAACGCACCCGGCTTCGATCCGCTGCTGCAAGCCTATGGCGGCGTGATGTCGCTGACCGGCCGGCCCGACGATCCGCCGACCTTCTGCGCGCCGGCGATCAACGATCGTGCCACCGCGCAATGGTGCGTGATCGGCGCGCTCGGGGCGTTGCAGGCGCGGCATGCCACCGGCAAGGGCTGCGTGATCGATACCGCGCTGTTCGACAGCGCGGTGGCGTGGGTGGAAGGGCCGCTGAACGGATATAACCACACCGGGAAGCCGCCGCAGCGTTTCGGTGGCGCCAGTTTTACGCTGGTGCCGTATCAGGTGTTCGAGACCTCGGACCGTCCGATCTGCATCGCCGCTGGCAATGACCGGCTGTTCGTGAAGTGTGCCGGCGTGCTCGGCCATCCAGAATGGGCCCAAGATCTGCGCTTCCTCAAGGTCCGCGACCGGGCTGCCAACCGCCACGCGCTGATCGACCTGATGAAGCCGGTGCTGAAGGCGCGCAGCCGCGCCGAATGGATGGCGGGTCTGGAGAGGGTCGGCGTGCCCTGCAGCCCGGTCAACGACATTCCGGAGTTGTCGCAGAGCGAGCAGCTCAGGGCGGCAGACTTGCTGCGCAACCTGCCGGGCACCGAGCTCAATGTTGTGGGGCTTCCCATCGTGTTCGATGGGGTGCGTCCGTATCCACGCTCGGATGCGCCGAAACTCGGGCAACATAACGCTGAGGTGTTGCCGGGGTCACGGGCGACCGCGGCCGAGTGAACAGAATACAATGCCGAGCTGACGCAAACGCGAATTCATGCACTTGCATCTTTCTTCGGAATTGGCTAGGTCATTGCAACCGCTTGCACTCCAGAAAAGGAGGCCTCCATGGCCACCCCGCTCAACGTCGTCGCCATTGTCGGCAGCCTTCGCAAGGATTCCCACACCCTCAAGGTCGCCAAGGCGCTCGCCGCGGCGGCGCCGGAGTCGCTGAAGGTGGATGTTGTAACGCTCCACGATATTTCGTTTTTCAACCAGGATCTCGAGGCGGCGCCGCCGGCCGATTGGCTCGCATTCCGAGAGAAAATACAGAAATCGAACGGCGTGCTGTTCGTCACCCCCGAATACAATCGTTCGATTCCCGGCGTGCTGAAGAACGCCATCGATGTCGCCTCGCGGCCCTACGGCAAGAGTTCGTTTCTGGGCAAGCCGATCGGCATTGTCAGCAACTCGCCCGGCGTGCTCGGCGGCGTCAACGCGGCGATGAACTTGAAGCAGCTTCTTCCCGGCATTGCCGGGCCGATTATGGGCCAGCCGGAAATTTATCTGGTCGGCGTTGGCGACGCATTCGACGGCGAAGGCAACTGCATCAAGGAACCGCTGCAAAGAGTCCTGAAGCAATACATCGACGCCTACGCGGCATGGGTCGAAAAGCACAACAGTTAGGCGGAGTAGGCGGCCGCAGCGGCCGTTAGGACTCCCTTAACCCGACCGTCGCATCGTCGCGGCATGGTTTCACGCACCCGACTCAAATCGCTGCTCACCGGGCTAGCACTTTATGCGCTGGCGGCCGCGATGGTCGGCTATTTCGGCGTCAACGCCTATACCGGCAAATACGGCCTGAACGCGCGGCAGGAACTCGACCAGGAGATCATCGCGCTGACCTCCGAACTGGCGCGCCTCAAGCGCGAGCGCACAGAGGGCGAGCAGCGGGTGTCGCTGCTGCGGTCCGATCGGGTCGATCCCGACATGCTCGACGAGCGCGTGCGCTACCAGCTCGATTACGCCGATCCTCGCGATCTGGTCCGCTCGATCAATTCGAAAAACTGACCCCCGGGTTTTCGACGCGCGTCTAATTTCAAAACGCCGCGAATTCGATCCCGAAAATTTCGCACGCTGCACTGCGGCATAGCGAATTTGCCGTCAGGTCACGCAATCCTTTTAAGGACAAATGAGTTGGGGTAGAGAGGGATGGACCCTCTCTCAGACGGAAGTGCCCATGGCCGCTCAGAAGAAAAATGCCGCAAGCGAAAAAGGGCAGGACGAGGGGCAGGAAAAGGGCAACGGCTCAAAGAATCTGTCGGTTCCTGAATTCACAAAAGATCAGGAATTGCAGGCGCTGCATGACATGCTGCTGATCCGGCGCTTTGAGGAAAAAGCCGGCCAGCTCTACGGCATGGGCGCAATCGGCGGCTTCTGCCATCTCTATATCGGGCAGGAAGCCATCGTCGTCGGCATGCAGATGTCTTTGAAGCTGGGCGATCAGGTCATAACCGGATACCGCGACCACGGACATATGCTGGCCTGCGGCATGGAAGCCAAGGGCGTGATGGCCGAACTGACTGGACGCCATGGCGGCTATTCTAAAGGCAAGGGCGGCTCCATGCACATGTTCAGCAAGGAGAAGCACTTTTACGGCGGCCATGGCATCGTCGGCGCGCAGGTCTCGCTGGGAACCGGTCTGGCCTTCGCCAACCGCTATCGCGGCAATGACAATGTCAGCCTAGCCTATTTCGGCGACGGCGCCTCCAACCAGGGCCAGGTCTACGAAAGTTTCAATATGGCGGAGCTATGGAAGCTTCCCGTCATCTATGTCATCGAGAACAACCGCTATGCCATGGGCACCTCGGTGACGCGCTCCTCCGCGCAGACCGATTTTTCCAAGCGCGGCATCTCCTTCAACATTCCCGGCGAGCAGGTCGATGGCATGGATGTGCGCGCGGTGAAGGCCGCGGCCGACAAGGCCGTCGCCTGGTGCCGCGCCGGCAAGGGGCCGTTCATTCTGGAGATGCAGACCTACCGCTACCGCGGCCATTCCATGTCGGATCCTGCGAAATATCGCACCCGTGAAGAGGTCGACAAGGTTCGCCACGATCAGGATCCGATCGAGCAGGTGCGCAATCGCCTGCTGGCGGCGAAGATGACCGAGCAGGATTTGAAGCAGATCGACGCCGACGTGCGCGAGATCGTCAATGCCGCGGCCGACTTCGCCCAGCACGATCCCGAGCCCGAGGCGTCCGAATTGTGGACCGATATCTATCGCTGAACGCGCAAGCTGAATTTCCGGAGTTGATATGCCAATTCAAGTATTGATGCCTGCGCTGTCGCCGACCATGGAGAAGGGCAACCTCTCCAAATGGTTGAAGAAGGAAGGCGAGACCATCAAATCCGGCGACGTCATTGCCGAGATTGAAACCGACAAAGCCACGATGGAAGTCGAGGCGACCGATGAGGGCACCCTCGGCAAGATATTGATTCCCGAAGGCACCGCCGACGTCGCGGTGAACACGCCGATCGCGACAATCCTCGCAGACGGTGAAAGCGCTGCCGATCTCGGTAAGGCACCGCCGGCGAAGCAGGAGAAGGCTGCGGAGTCCGCGCCTGCTGCCGAGGCAAAATCAGAAGCATCGGCTGAAGCCAAATCAGAAGCACCGGCCGAAGCCAAATCCGGAGGCGGCGACGAGAAGAAGAAAGCCCCCGCCGCGCCCAAAGCCGCCGCCGAGCCCGATCCCGAAGTGCCGGAAGGCACCGAGATGGTCACCATGACCATCCGTGAAGCGCTGCGCGACGCGATGGCCGAGGAAATGCGGCGTGACCCGGATGTGTTCATCATGGGCGAGGAAGTCGCGGAATATCAGGGCGCCTACAAGGTCACGCAGGGGTTGCTGCAGGAATTCGGCGCTAAGCGCGTGATCGACACCCCGATCACCGAGCACGGCTTTGCCGGCGTCGGCGTTGGTGCGGCGATGGCCGGCCTGAAGCCGATCGTCGAATTCATGACCTTCAATTTCGCAATGCAGGCGATCGACCAGATCATCAACTCCGCCGCCAAGACGCTGTACATGTCCGGCGGCCAGATGGGCTGCTCGATCGTGTTCCGCGGGCCCAATGGCGCCGCCGCCCGCGTCGCCGCCCAGCACAGCCAGGACTATTCGGCGTGGTATTCGCAAGTCCCCGGGCTGAAGGTGATCGCGCCGTTTTCGGCCGCCGATTACAAGGGGCTGCTGAAGGCCGCTATCCGCGATCCCAATCCTGTCATCTTTCTCGAAAACGAAATGCTGTACGGCCAGTCCGGCCCGGTCCCGAAGCTGGACGATTATGTGATTCCGATCGGCAAGGCGCGGATCGTCCGTGCGGGTGGCCACGTCACCGTGGTGTCGTGGTCGAACGGCATGAGTTACGCGCTGAAAGCCGCCGACGAGTTGGCGAAAGACGGCATCGAGGCCGAGGTCATCGATCTCCGCACATTGCGTCCGCTCGATACCGAAACCATCATCGCCTCGGTGAAGAAAACCGGCCGCGCCGTGACCGTGGAGGAAGGCTGGCAGCAATCCGGCGTCGGCGCGGAAATCGCGGCGCGCATCATGGAACATGCGTTCGATTATCTGGATGCGCCGGTGGCGCGGGTGTCGGGCAAGGACGTGCCGATGCCCTACGCCGCCAATCTGGAAAAGCTGGCATTGCCCTCGGTGGCCGAGGTGGTCGAAGCCGCCAAAGCCGTCTGCTATCGGTGAATCATGGCCGGTCCGAAAGAGCAGCCATTGCCCCCGGACGTCATCGGCCGCGACGACGCCACCGAAGTGCTGCGCGCGTTTGTCGTCGATCAAGGGCTTTCGATCGCGTTCATGCGCGCGTTCGATGAACCGGATATGTGGGGACTGATGCTGGTCGATATCGCCCGCCATGCCGCGCGGGCCTACGCCCGCGAAAGCGATTATACCGAGGACGAGGCGCTGACGCGCATCATCGACATGTTCGACGCTGAAATCGCGCGGCCGACCGACGTGGGCAAAACCACGTCGCGGTCGCAACAAGGTCACTGACAATGCCAATCAACATCCTGATGCCCGCGCTGTCGCCGACGATGGAAAAGGGCAACCTTGCCAAGTGGCTCAAGAAAGAGGGCGACAAGGTCAAGTCCGGCGACGTGATCGCGGAGATCGAGACCGACAAGGCGACCATGGAGGTCGAGGCGGTCGATGAAGGCACGCTGGCGAAGATCGTGGTGCCCGAGGGCACCCAGGATGTGCCGGTCAACGACATAATCGCGGTGCTCGCCGGTGATGGCGAGGATGTGAAGGCCGCGGGGGCGGCCCCGCAGCAGCCCAAGACTGAAGCAAAGCCCGAAGCCAAAGCCGAGGCAAAGCCAGAGACTAAAGCTGAAGTGCCGAAAGAGAAAGCCGCCCCTGCATCCGACGCGAAGGCCTCAGAAGCTAAGCAGGGGGGTGGTTGCGGGAGCCCGACTCGAACCCCCGACACTCCGGCCCAAGGGAAAGCGGCAGCATTGCCTGCTGGTGGTTCGGCGCCGCAGGCCAACGGCCACGACCGTATTTTCTCGTCGCCGCTCGCCCGCCGTCTCGCGAAGGAGGCCGGCATCGACGTTGCCCGCGTCAACGGCTCCGGCCCGCATGGCCGCGTCATCGCCCGCGACGTCGAGGAAGCCAAATCCGGCAAGGGGCTGAAGGCTCCCGCCGCAGCACCCGCTGCCGGCGCGCCGACCATCGCGCCGTCGATGTCGGACAAGCAGATACTCGGGCTTTACGAGGAAGGTTCGTACGATCTTGTCCCGCATGACGGCATGCGGCGAACCATCGCGCAGCGACTCACCGCCGCGACGCAGTCGATGCCGACATTCTACCTCACCATTGATTGCGATATCGGCAAGCTCAGCGCCGCGCGCGAAGAGATCAACGCTGCGGCGCCGAAGGACAAGGACAAGAAGCCGCTCTACAAGCTCTCCGTCAACGACTTCGTCATCAAGGCGATGGCGCTGGCGCTGCAGCGCATCCCCGAGGCCAATGTCAGCTGGTCGGAGGCGGCGATGCTCAAGCACAAGCATTCCGACATCGGCGTCGCCGTCGCGCTGCCGTTCGGCCTGATTACGCCGATCATCCGCAAGGCCGAGACCAAGTCGCTTTCGGCGATCTCGAACGAGATGAAGGATCTTGCCGCGCGCGCCAGGGCCAAGAAGCTGAAGCCGAACGAATACCAGGGCGGCACGTCGTCGGTGTCCAATCTCGGCATGTACGGAATCAAGGATTTCACCGCGGTGATCAATCCGCCGCAGTCGTCGATCCTCGCTGTCGGCACGGGGGAGCAGCGCGCCGTTGTGCGCAACGGGCAGATCGTGCCGGCGACCATCATGAGCGTGACGCTAAGTTGCGATCACCGCGCCGTCGATGGCGCGCTCGGCGCCGAGCTGATCGGCGCGTTCAAGATGTTGATCGAGAACCCGGTGATGATGGTGGTATGAGATGCCGCTGGTCAGAGTTTCGTTGCGTGGGGGAAAGTCCGACGATTACAAGAAGGCGATCGGCGACGGCGTCTATCAGGCCTTGCGCGAAACATTCACCGTGCCCGACGAAGACCGCTTCATTACCGTCGCCGAGCATTCCGAAAGCGAATTCCAGTTCAGCAAGACATATATGGATATTGCCCGGACCGATGATCTCGTAATCCTTCAAATTACTGTCAGCAACACGCGCACCATCGAACAGAAAAAAGCATTGTTTGCACGGATCGTCGAGCTTCTCGCGCAGAAGCCGGGCCTGCGCAAGGAAGACGTGTTCATCAACCTGCTCGAAGTTGCGAAGGAAAACTGGTCGTTTGGCAATGGCATCGCGCAGTATGCGTGACGCATTCGCATGACGCTCAGGACGCGATGGCCATGGATCACAGCGCTAATGGCAACCGCCATCGTGCTCAGTCCGATCGGACTCGACGTTCTTTACAGCGCTTTCTTCTCAGGCGAGCAGTTGTCGCGAAATATCTGGGGGTCGATCGCATGGACGGGAATCGCGATCCTCGCAATGATCGTGCTGCTGGAATGGGCCATTAGAACGCTTATCTTGAAACGCAGCGCGCGTAATACAACGACTGCCTGAACGGAGCCTGACATGGCCGATACCTCTTTCGACATCATCATCATCGGCTCCGGCCCCGGCGGCTACGTCACCGCCATCCGTGCGGCGCAGCTCGGCTTCAAGACCGCGATTGTAGAAAAGTCCTATCTCGGCGGCATTTGTCTCAACTGGGGCTGCATCCCGACCAAGGCGCTGCTGCGTTCGGCCGAGATTTTTCACTACATGCAGCACGCCAAGGATTACGGACTGTCAGCCGAGAACGTCGCGTTCGATGCGAAGGCGGTGGTGCAGCGCTCGCGCGGCGTCTCCAAACGCCTCAATGACGGCGTCGGTTTTCTGATGAAGAAGAACAAGGTTTCCATCATCTGGGGCGATGCGTCGATCGATGCGCCCGGCAAGGTCACGGTGAAAAAATCTTCCGTCGAGGGACCGAAGAGCGCGTTGGGCGAGGGCGCCTACCAGGCGAAGCACATCATCCTCGCCACCGGTGCACGGCCACGCGTGCTGCCCGGGCTGGAGCCGGACAAGAAGCTGATCTGGACCTATTTCGAGGCGATGATCCCGGAGAAAATGCCGAAGTCGCTGCTGGTAGTCGGCTCCGGCGCAATCGGCATCGAATTCGCGTCGTTCTTCCACACCATGGGTGCCGAGGTGACCGTGGTCGAGGTGCTGCCGCAGATCCTGCCCATCGAGGACGCGGAAATCGCAACCTTGGCGCGCAAGCGGTTCGAGAAGCAGGGCATCAAGATTCTCAGCAACACCAAGGTCACGAAACTGGAGAAGAAGAGCGACAGCGTGGTCGCCACTATCGACGACGGCAAAGGCAAGCCGCAGACCTTGGAAGTCGACCGGGTGATCTCAGCGGTCGGTGTGGTCGGCAACATCGAAAATCTCGGGCTGGAGAAGCTCGGCGTCAAAACCGACCGCGGCTGCGTCGTGATCGACGGCTACGGCAAGACCAACGTGCCCGGCATCTACGCCATCGGCGATGTCGCAGGACCCCCGATGCTGGCGCACAAGGCCGAGCATGAAGGCGTGGTCTGCGTCGAGGCCATCAAGGGCCTGCATCCGCATGCCATGGACAAGAACCTCATTCCCGGCTGCACCTATTGCAATCCGCAAGTAGCGTCAGTCGGTCTCACCGAGGCCAAGGCCAAGGAGGGCGGCCGCGAAATCCGCGTCGGCCGCTTCCCGTTCGTCGGCAACGGCAAGGCCATCGCGCTCGGCGAGGATCAGGGCTTGGTCAAGGTGATCTTCGACAAGAAAACCGGACAGCTTCTGGGCGCGCATATGATCGGCGCCGAGGTGACCGAACTCATCCAGGGCTACGTGGTCGCGATGAACCTCGAAACCACCGAGGAAGAGTTGATGCACACGATCTTCCCTCATCCGACGTTGTCGGAGATGATGAAGGAAGCGGTGCTCGATGCTTATGGCCGCGTGCTGAATATCTAGCCGGAAAAATTTTTGAACAAAAAAATTGCTCGCTGCTTCGTGATGTCAGCGGCAGTGATAATCCGTGTTGCGCAACGTTATCTGTCAAACACAAGGCGCAAACGCGAGGCTATTGCATCGCGAATGAACGCCTGAAATTGGGAGATAAAAATGCGAAAGACGATTCTAACCCTTCTCGGTTCGGCCCTGATTGCTGCGTCTGCAGCGCAGATGGCCAGCGCCGCCCAGCCGCACCGTTCTCACAAGACCGACCGCGTACCGGCGACAGCCAATGAGCAATTCCGCAACTCCAATGCGGCGTGGGAAGCAACGGCGCAGCCGGATTGGTCGCGCTATGGCAGCGGCGGCCTCTCGGCACCGGCCGGACGCTGATCGCTCCATCCGCTCGAACCAAACGGGCCGGCCGCTTTCCGCGGCCGGCCCTTTTATAGTTTGGCGACGAATCGCTGGGGTTGCCCGACTGCAACGAATGTTGCTCGAACGCAACATCGGAGGAACATTTGGCCGACAGCCCGGCCGGCTCTTGCGTACGCCGCTATTTAGCCACACCCCTCCATGAAATCATTCCTTCGTAGGCTGATGGCCACGGCGCTCGCGAAGGCGAAGGGAAAGTTTTTGTTTTCCCGGGACCAAAAGGAGTTGGCTGGGGAAACGGGTTCGCGATGGACGCCAAGACCAAACTCAAATCGAGACTGCCGAGCCGCCATGTGACCGAAGGCCCGTCACGGGCCCCGCATCGCTCGTATCTCTATGCCATGGGCTTGACCACCCAGCAGATTCACCAGCCGTTCGTAGGGGTGGCGTCGTGCTGGAATGAGGCCGCGCCCTGCAATATCTCCCTGATGCGCCAGGCCCAGGCGGTCAAGAAGGGCGTCGCCTCCGCCGGCGGCACCCCCCGCGAATTCTGCACCATTACCGTGACCGACGGTATCGCCATGGGCCATGACGGCATGCGTTCGTCGCTGCCGTCGCGCGAATGCATCGCCGATTCGGTTGAGTTGACCATGCGCGGCCACGCCTATGACGCGCTGGTTGGACTTGCCGGCTGCGACAAATCGCTGCCTGGCATGATGATGGCGATGGTTCGGCTCAACGTACCCTCGATCTTCATCTATGGCGGCTCCATCCTTCCCGGCAATTTCCGTGGCCAGCAGGTCACGGTGCAGGACATGTTCGAGGCGGTCGGCAAGCACTCGGTTGGCGAGATGTCCGATGCCGATCTCGATGAAATCGAGCGGGTGGCTTGTCCCTCGGCCGGCGCGTGCGGCGCACAATTCACCGCCAACACCATGGCCACAGTATCGGAGGCCATTGGCCTTGCGCTGCCATACTCGGCCGGCGCACCGGCGCCTTATGAAATCCGCGATGCGTTCTGCATGACCGCCGGCGAAAAGGTCATGGAGCTGATATCAGCCAATATCCGGCCGCGCGATATCGTCACCCGCAAAGCGCTGGAGAATGCCGCGGCGGTGGTAGCCGCGTCCGGCGGATCGACCAATGCCGCGCTGCATCTGCCGGCGATTGCGCACGAATGTGGCATCAAGTTCGACCTGTTCGACGTCGCGGAAATCTTCAAAAAGACACCATATGTCGCGGATTTGAAGCCGGGCGGTCGTTATGTCGCCAAAGACATGTTTGAAGTTGGCGGCATACCGCTTCTGATGAAGACATTGCTCGACCATGGATACCTTCACGGCGACTGTCTGACCGTTACCGGCCGGACGATTGCGGAAAATCTCAAGGGCGTGAAATGGAATCCGCATCAGGACGTGGTGCGGAGTGCCGACAAGCCGATCACCGTTACCGGCGGTGTCGTCGGCTTGAAGGGAAATCTCGCGCCGGAGGGCGCGATCGTGAAGGTCGCCGGGATGTCGAACCTGAAATTTACCGGACCTGCCCGCTGCTTCGACCGCGAAGAGGATGCATTCGAGTCGGTGCAGAACAGGACCTACAAAGAGGGCGAGGTCATCGTGATCCGCTATGAGGGGCCGCGCGGCGGCCCCGGCATGCGCGAAATGCTCTCCACCACGGCGGCGCTCACCGGGCAGGGTATGGGCGGCAAGATCGCGCTGATCACCGACGGCCGGTTCTCCGGCGCCACCCGCGGCTTCTGCATCGGCCATGTCGGGCCGGAAGCAGCCATTGGCGGACCCATCGCGCTGCTGCAGGACGGCGACATCATCGAAATCGACGCCGACGTCGGCACCCTTGACGTAAAATTGACCGACGCGGAGTTGGCCGAACGTAAAACCAAATGGAGGGCTCGCGAGACAGACCATACGTCCGGCGCGCTGTGGAAGTATGCCCAGCAGGTCGGACCCGCGGTGGATGGTGCCGTTACCCATCCGGGTGGGGCGCGCGAGAAACAGTGTTATGCGGACATCTGAGCGTATCATTTTTGCGTTGATTTTGGGCGCCACGCCGGTGGCGCTGCCGGCGTTCGCCTTTGAAGGCACGCCCGTAGCGCCGCAGGATACCGCTATCCCGCTGGTCGTCGCCCAGCCGGGTGCAGGCTCGGCCATGAAGCGAGCCGTGCCGCCGAGCACCACAACTACCTCCCTGACATCCCTGCAATATGCCGCCGAAGGTGGTCACCCGGTTGCACAGTGGAAACTGGGTCGGATGTATGCGGATGGCGACGGCGTCACCCAGGACGACCTGCGCGCCTTCGAGTATTTCAGCCGCATCGCCAATGCCCATGCCGAGGACAGCCCGTCCGCGCCGCAGGCGGCGATCGTCGCCAACGCCTTTGTCGCGCTCGGCCGCTATTATCTGAGCGGGATTCCGAACACGAAAGTGAAGGTCGATTCCGACCGGGCGCGCGAAATGTTCTCCTACGCCGCGTCTTACTTCGGCAATGCCGACGCGCAATACGATCTGGCCCGGCTGTACCTCAACGGCATCGGCACCCCTCGGGATTCCCGCTACGGCGCGCGCTGGCTCGGCCTTGCCGCCCAGAAGGGCCAGCATCAGGCGCAGGCGACGCTCGGCCAGATGCTGTTCAATGGCGATCAGCTGCCGCGGCAGGCGGCGCGCGGGCTGATGTGGCTGACGCTGGCGCGGGACAGCGCCGCACCGGACGAGACCTGGATCAAGGAGAGCTACAACAAGGCAATCGCGAAAGCGTCCGAGAACGACCGCGCGATGGCGTTGCAGATGCTTGAGCATTGGGTGCAAGGCCGCAAGGACTGATCCCGTGTCCCGGACGCGGTGCGGCATTCTAAGACGATGCAAAGCATCGCCGATCATGCCGCTCCGCAGAGCCGGGACCGCCACAAACACCGCCCTCGGTACGGCTCTGCAGCGCACGCTACACAGGGGCACAGGGGCGCCGCGCTGCGTCCGTGGCACGCTGGCGCCTTCACACGCTCACGCCGCCTTGAGGTCCAGATCGATCCAGACCGGGACGTGGTCGGACGGTCTTTCCCAGGTGCGGACGTATTTATCGATCCCGACGCCGATCAGCCGGTCGCTGGCCTGCGGCGAAAGCAGCAGATGGTCGATGCGGATGCCCCAGTTCTTTTGCCAGGCGCCGGCCTGATAATCCCAGAACGTATATTGGCCGGGTTCGTCCGACACGGCGCGCAAAGCGTCGGTCAGCCCCAGACCAAGCAGCGCCTGAAAGCTCTCGCGGGTTTGCGGCCGGAACAGCGCGTCGTCGACCCAGGCGGCCGGATTGTGGACATCGGGGGCTGCCGGAATGACGTTGAAATCGCCGGCCAGAACCAGCGGCTCTTCTGTTTTCAGGCGTTGCTTTGAATATTCAAGAAGCCGCGACATCCATTTGAGTTTATAAGGATATTTTTCAGTTCCGACCGGATTTCCGTTAGGCAGATAAAGGCAGGCGACGCGCACCACGCCTGATTTCAGCGACACCACGCCTTCGAGGAATCGTGCATGAACATCCTCCTCGTCGCCGGCGAGCCGCGGCGTGGCCTCTTCCAGCTTGTATTTCGACAGCAGCGCCACGCCGTTGAACGTCTTCTGGCCGTGGGTGACAACGTTGTAGCCCAGCTGCTCGATGGCTTCGCGCGGGAATGCTTCGTCGACGCACTTGATTTCCTGCAGGCAGACGATGTCCGGCGCGCAATCGCGCAGCCAGGTCAGCAGGTGGTCAAGCCGCTGCCGGATCGAGTTGACGTTCCAGGTGGCTATCCGCATGGCGTGGTCCGGTAACAACAATGTTAAATTTTCGTTGGTCTGGCATACCATGATCAATATGGCTGTGATAAGCCGTTACAATAAGGCGCAAAAGTCGCCATCAAGGGTTGGAAAAACCGGGCCGTCCCGATCCCTTGTGGACCGGTCGACGTGAGATGTTATGAAAAAACGAAATCTGATCATTTGCGCAGGTGTGCTGGTTGTTGGCGCGTCGGCTGCCGCGTTCATGACGCGCTCGTCATGGATGGGCACTGGCGCCAGCGCACAGGGACCGCAGCGTCCGCGCACGATCTCGGTTGAGCTTGCCCGGGCTGAACGCAAGCCGGTGCCCGTCGATGTGGATTCGATCGGGACGGTAACGCCAATCTCCAGCGTGGCGCTCAAGTCCCGGCTGGAAACCACCATTGTCGGCGTGCATTTCGAAGACGGCGCAAAGGTCAACGAGGGCGATTTGCTGTTCACCCTCGATTCCCGCCAGATCGACGCCCAGATCGAGCAGGCCGAGGGCATGCTTGCAAAGGATCAGGCCCAGCTCGCCGGCGCGGAACGCGACCTGAAACGCTTCAATGACCTGATCGGCAAGGGCGCCACCACCCAGGTCAACGTCGACAATGCCAAGACCCAGGCCGATATCCTCATCGGTACCATCAAGTCCGATCAGGCCGCATTGGATAATCTGAAAGTCCAGAAGAGCTACACCATCGTCCGCGCGCCGTTTTCGGGACGGATCAGCGCGGCCAACGTCAAAATCGGGAATTTCGTCCGCCCCGCCGATACTGCGCCGCTCGCGGTCATCAACCAGATGGCGCCGGTATATGTGACCTTTGCCATTCCCCAGCGCGTCCTGGTCGATCTGCGCGATGCCATGGCGGCGGGGGCGTCAAAGGTGACCGCGACCATCCCGGGCCATCAGCGGTCCGAGGACGGCCAGGTCGCGATGGTCGAAAATTCCGTGGATTCCACAACTGGCATGGTGACCGTGCGCGGCATCATGAACAACGCCAACGAAACGCTGTGGCCGGGAATTCTGGTCGCAACCAAGCTCACCATCCGCACCGAAAATGCCGTGGTGCTGCCGACGGTGGCCGTGCAGCGCAGCCAGAGCGGCAATTTCGTGTTCGTGGTCAAAGACGGCGTCGCAAAAGTTCAACCGGTGAAGGTCGACCGCACCTTCCAGGGCCAGTCCGTCGTTTCCGAAGGACTGTCCGGCGGCGAGGATGTGGTGATCGACGGCCAGTTGCTGCTGTCCGATGGCACGCGGGTTGAACCGCGGGCGCGCAAGGCCGGAGCGTGATGCGATGACGCTTTCGGAGCTTTGTATCCGCCGGCCGGTAATGACCACGCTAATCACGGCCTCGATCATTGCATTCGGCGTGTTCGGCTTCCGGCTGCTGCCGGTGTCGGCGCTCCCGCGGGTTGATTTTCCGACCATCGCCGTGACCGCGACCCTGCCGGGAGCCAGCGCGGATACCATGGCGGCATCCGTTGCCGGCATTATCGAGCGCCAGTTGTCGACCATCGCCGGCATCTCGTCGATGTCGTCGAGTTCGTCGCAGGGTACGACGCTGATCACCATCCAGTTCGATCTCAACCGCAATATCGATGCCGCGGCACTCGACGTGCAGACCGCGCTCACCATCGCGCAGCGCCGGCTACCGATCGAGATGACGATTCCGCCGAGTTTCCGCAAAGTAAACCCGGCGGACTTTCCGGTGCTGTTCGTGGCGCTCGGGTCGGGAACGTTGCCTTTGTCCGCCGTCAATGAATATGGCGACATCACCATCGGTCAGGCGCTGTCGCAAATACCGGGGGTGGCGCAGGTCATCATCTACGGCGCGCAGAAGTTCGCCATCCGCGTGCAGGCCGATCCGGAAGCCGCGGCGGCCCGCGGCCTGTCGCTTGAGGATATACGGGCAGCCGTTTCGCGCGCCAACTCGTCGACGCCGGTGGGGACGCTGAACGGACCGAAACAGGATGTCGCGCTGCAGGCATCCGGACAGATGGACAAGGCGAGCGACTACAGCCGGATCGTCCTGGCGTGGCATAACGGGTCGCCGGTCAAGCTCGATGAGGTCGCCAGGATCTACGACAGCGTTGAGAACGACAAGATCGCGACCTGGCTCAACGACGACCGCGCCATCGTGCTTGCGATCCAGAAGCAGCCCGACGCCAACACCGTGGCGGTGGTCGATTCCGTGCTGGCCAAGCTGCCGGCGCTGCGCGCACAGATTCCGCCGTCAGTGACCATCAACGTCATGATGGACCGCTCGATTTCGATCCGGCAGGCAGTCAGCGACGTCGAGGAAACCCTGCTGATCGCGGTCGGACTGGTGATCATGGTGATCTTCCTGTTCCTGCGCTCGGCTTCGGCGACGTTCATTCCGGCATTGGCTGTGCCGATCTCGTTGCTTGGGACCTGCGCGGTCATGTATATGCTGGATTATTCCATCAACAACATGACGCTGCTGGCGCTGACATTGTCTGTCGGATTCGTGGTCGATGACGCCATCGTCATGCTGGAGAACATCGTTCGCCATATCGAACACGGGATGCGGCCCTACGACGCGGCGCTGAAAGGCGCGCGCGAGATCGGATTCACCATCATCTCGATCACTTTTTCACTGATCGCGGTGTTCATTCCGGTGCTGCTGATGGGAGGCATCGTCGGCCGCGTGTTCCGCGAATTTGCGGTTACAATCGCGGTGGCGATCATTGTGTCCGGGTTTGTGTCGCTGACGTTGACGCCGATGTTGTGCGCGCGCGTGCTGAAGGCGCACGACCCCGAAAAGAAGGAGAATTTCATCCTTCGCTGGTTCGAGAGGATGTTCGCCGCGTGGCTCCGGGGCTACGAATGGGCACTCGACTGGGTGCTGGCGAAGAAGGCGCTGATGTTGATCGTCACGCTCGCCACGCTCGGCGGAACGATCTACCTGTACATGATAGTTCCGAAGGGATTTTTCCCGCAGGAAGACACCGGCTTTCTCACCGGCGTGACCGAAGCCGCGACCGATACCTCGTTCGAAGCGATGAAGGTGCGACAGCAGGCGCTGGTCGACGTCCTGAAATCGGACCCCGCGGTGGACTACATCAACAGCACCGTCGGCTCCGGCGGCCCCAATCCGACCGCGAATTACGGCCGCCTGTTTATCGCGCTGAAACCGCAGAAAACCCGAGACCCTGCGGCCGTCGTGATCGGCCGGCTGCGGCAGAAGGCGACACAGATTCCGGGTATGCAGGCCTTCTTCCAGAGCATCCAGAACCTGAACATCGGCGGCCGGATATCGAAGAGCCAGTATCAGTACGTTCTGCAAAGCGGCGATACCGAATCGCTTTACCGGGTGGCCCCGGAGATGCGCGAGAGGATCGCGAAGGTGCCGGGGCTGCTCGACGTCACCACCGATCTCTACATCAAGAACCCGCAGATGACCGTCGATATCGACCGCGAAAAGGCCGCGGTCTACGGCATTACCGTCGATCAGGTGCGCAACCAGCTTTACAACGCCTTCGGCTCGCGCCAGGTCGGTACCATTTACATGCCGACCAACGATTACCAGATCATCCTGGAAGCGCAGCCGCAGTTTCGCATCGATCCGTCGGACCTGTCCAAACTCTACATGAAGACCGGCAACAACCAGACCATCCCGCTCGACGCGGTGGCGAAACTGGTGCCGACCGTGGGCCCGCTGCAGATCAACCATCAGGGCCAGCAGCCGGCAGTGACGATCTCGTTCAACCTGCAGCCCGGCTATTCGCTCGGCTATGCGGTGGATCAGATCACCGCGATCGAGCAAAATTCGAATCTTCCCGCGACCATCGCCACCGGCTTCTCCGGCACCGCGCAGGTATTCCAGGATTCGCTGCGCGGGCAGGGCGTATTGATCCTTGCCGCAGTATTCGCGGCGTTCGTGATCCTCGGAATTCTCTACGAAAGCTTCATCCATCCCATCACCATCATTTCCGGCCTGCCTTCGGCCGGCATCGGCGCAATCCTGACGCTGATGCTGTTCAACATGGAACTGTCCGTGATCGCGATGATCGGCATCGTCATGCTGGTCGGCATTGTGAAAAAGAACGCCATCATGATGGTGGACTTTGCGCTGGAGCGGCGCCGCGTGGGCCTCAGCGCCGAACACGCCATTCGCGAAGCCGCCTTGCTGCGGTTCCGCCCGATCATGATGACCACCTTCGCGGCGATCTTCGGCACGCTGCCGATCGCGATCGGCGCAGGCGCGGGCGCGGAACTGCGGCAGCCGCTCGGGGTCGCCGTGGTCGGCGGCCTCTGCGTTTCGCAACTGCTGACGCTGTTCATTACGCCGGTCATCTATATCTATCTCGACCGTATCGACCGCCGCCTGAAGCGCCGCCTCGAGCCGCAGCTCGACGAGGTCGAAGAGGGCGAGCGCCCGCACGTGGTCGCGGCGGAGTAGCGGTGGCCGGCCTGCCGATGCGTTTTTGCATCCGGCGCGCCGCAATTCTGGCTGCCGTCATGCTGACCGCCATGGCCGGTAACCGCGCCGGCGCGGACGAGCCCATCGAAATATTCGACGCCCATTTGCACTACAACTGGGAGCCGAAACCGTTCTACCAACCCGACGAAGTGCTGGCGCTGTTCAAAAAGCATCGCATCACCGGTATCCTTGCGACCAGCCGTCCCAATACCGGCACCCATGCGCTGATGGATACGAAAGCGCAGGGTTTGCAGGTCGTTCCCTTCATCCGGCCGTATCGCGTCCGCGCCGATATTGGCAGCTGGTTCAACGATCCCGTCATCTTCGATCTGGTTCAGGAGGAATTCAAACGCGGTTATTATCGCGGCGTCGGCGAATTCCACCTGTTGGGCAAGGCCGCCGACGCCGAGATGGTGAAGAAAACCGTCGATTTCGCTGTGGCGAATAATCTTTACCTCCACGCCCATGCGGACGATGAAGCCGTCGAAATCCTGATGCGACACAATGCGCGCGCGCGGATCATCTGGGCCCATACCGGCTTTGGCCTTCCGACCGAGCGCGTCGCGGCGATGCTGGCCAAATATCCGGAATTGTGGGGCGAATTGTCCTACCGCAGCGGCATCACCGATGGCGCGGGCAAGCTGACTCCGGAATGGCGGGCGCTGTTCGAGCGCTATCCCGACCGGTTCCTGCTCGGCTCCGACACCTGGGTCCCCGAGCGTTGGGCTGCTTACGGCGAGATCATGGCCGGCTATCGCGGCTGGCTGGCGCAGTTGCCGCAGCCGGTGGCAAAGCAGATTGCGCATGGTAACGCGCGGGCGCTGTTCGCCGACGGCCGTTAGAGGCTAGAGAGGTCGTTGCCGAAGCTCTGCAGCCCGTCCGCCGTCGACTGCAGCGCGTCGGTGAAGCCGTCGAACATCATGGGGCCGAGCTCCTTGAAGCTGAAATTGTTTTGCCCGGTTAGTCCATCGAACATGATGGTCGAGACCGGGATCATCAGCGCTTGCATCGGCAGCCCGAACTCGCTGAAGCCGCTCACCTGGGTCACTAGACTGGTAGCGCTCAAATAGCCGTTTATCAGCGCCTGGTCTGACTCCGGTCCCAGGCCGCTAATATCATAGTCGCCGGATTTCTGTCGCGGGAAGACATCGCCGCTTGTTTAAGCTATGCGCGCGACTTGTTGCATTCCGAAAAGGTTTTCCCCGTGACGTGACCATACGTTTTCTCGCAGACGAGAATTTTCCGGGCGCGGCGGTCGATGCTCTCGTTCGCGGGACATGACGTGGTCTGGATAGCAGCGGTCGCGCCGGGGACGGCTGACATCGAGGTCTTTCGATGGGCTGCTCGCGAGAGCCGCATATTTTGACGTTCGACAAAGACTTCGGCGACATTGCCCGCGCCGGCCGACTGCGGGGTCGTACGGTTTCGTCTTCCCATGCCGGCATCCGCCGAAGTCGGCACCCGTCTCGCCGATCTCATCGGCAATCGGTCAGATTGGTCGGGAAACTTCTCGGTAATCGAACCGGACCGCGTGCGAATACGGCCTTTGCCCGTCTAGGGGCTATGAAAACTCAGATCGAAAAACTCGTCCCGCACCCGCACGACGCCGTCGCGTTGGGATTGACAACCCGGAACGAGGCGCCGATCAGGTCATCGACGAAATCGACTTCCGAGCCCGCCAGGAACGGCACCGAGGCCGGATCGACCAGTACCACCGCGCCCTCGCGTGCGATCACCATGTCGTCGTCGGCCTGCGCGCGCTCGACGTCGAATTTATACTGGAAGCCCGAGCAGCCGCCGCCTTCGACGCTGATGCGGAGCATGGCGCCGTCACCCTCGGTTTTGAGGATTTCCCCGATGCGGCGGGCCGCCCGCTCGCTGATGGTGACGCTTGCTTCAGCCATAACTGGACTCCGAGGCTATCCTGCGGGATTCTTCAAGGGTTTTGAATTGTCCGCAAGGCGTAGTTAAGTGCGCGAGGCAGTGGAATCAAATGGATAAGGACTAAAATACCGTGTCGGTCGGAATGGCTGCCCCTCGCATGGCCTATGCCTGCGACCCCGACCGCAGCCGGGGGCGGCTGGTCGACGAGCCGCCGAGCAAGACCCGCAGCCCGTTCCGGCGCGATTGCGACCGGGTGATCCACTCCACCGCGTTCCGCCGCCTCAAGCACAAGACCCAGGTGTTCGTGTTCCACGAGGGCGATCACTACCGCACCCGGCTGACCCACACCCTTGAGGTCGCCCAGATTGCCCGTGCGCTGGCCCGGCAGCTCGGCCTCGACGAGGATCTCACCGAAACCCTGGCGCTGGCGCACGATCTCGGCCATCCGCCGTTCGGGCATGCGGGTGAGCGTGCGCTCGACTGCTGTTTGCGCGCGTGTGGGGGATTCGACCACAATGCCCAGGCCTTGCGGGTCGTGACCGCGCTGGAGCATCGTTATCCGGATTTCGACGGCCTCAACCTGACCTGGGAATCGCTGGAGGGCATCGTCAAGCACAACGGACCGCTGACCGACCGGGCCGGGAACCCGGCGGGGCGTTATCTTGATGGCGACGTGCCGCTGGGGATTTCCGAATACGACGGGATCTGGGACCTGGAACTATGGAGCTTTGCCTCGCTGGAAGCCCAGGTGGCGGCGATTTCGGACGATATCGCCTATGACGCTCACGATATCGACGACGGCCTGCGGGCAGGGCTGTTCACGGTCGAGGATCTCAAGGTCATGCCGCTGACAGCGGGCATGATCGCCGATATCGACAGCCGCTACCCCGGTCTCGATGATGCCAGGCGCGGCGCCGAACTGGTGCGGGAGTTGATCGCCTATCTGATCGGCGCGGTCTTCTCTGAATCGCGGCGGCGCCTGGACGCAGCCGGCCCGCAATCCGCCGATGCGGTTCGCAACCATGGCAGCACGCTGATCGCGTTTCCGCCGGAAGCGGAAGAAGCCGAGGAAATGATAAAAATCTTTCTGAAGGAGCGGATGTACCGGCATCCGCGGGTGATGCGGGTGATGGGCGAGGCGGAGCAGATCCTGTTCGACCTGTTCGCGCGCTACCGGCAATCGCCGCACGATTTGCCGCCCGAATGGCTGCCTCCGGCCGGCGAGGCCGCCGAGAGCGATGCCGATCGCGCGCGCCGGATCGGCAATTTCATCGCTGGCATGACCGACCGTTTTGCCCTGACCGAGCATCAGCGGCTTTTTGACTCGACCCCGGATTTGCGTTAGGCGGCGGGCAAACCCATGGCAAATTCAGCATCACAGCATCTGTTCGCCAACGTGCTCGCGCGCGTCCATGCGGCCTGCGCGATGCTTGCAGCGGAAGGCGGATGGCCCGATGCCGGCCTGTCGCGGGTGGTGGTGGAGCCGCCCCGCGACGCCGCGCATGGCGACATGGCGACCAATGCCGCGATGGTGCTGGCCAAGGACGCACGCGCAAAGCCGCGCGATCTCGCCGAGCAGATCGCGGCAAAACTCCGCGCCGACGACCTGATCGACAAGGTGGATATCGCCGGACCCGGCTTCATCAATCTGACCCTGAAGGCGCATGTCTGGGCGGACGCGCTGCGCACCGTGTTGCGCGAGGGCAGTGCATATGGCCGCGGCGGGATTGGCGCTGCCAAAAAGGTCAACGTCGAATACGTCTCGGCCAATCCGACCGGACCGATGCATGTCGGCCATTGCCGAGGTGCTGTGTTCGGCGACGCGCTGGCGAGCCTGCTCGACTTTGCCGGCTATGGCGTCACCCGCGAATACTACATCAACGACGCCGGCGCGCAGGTCGACGTGCTCGCGCGCTCGGCGTTCCTGCGTTATCGCGAAGCGCTGGGCGAGGACATCGGCGAGATTCCCGAAGGGCTCTATCCCGGCGATTATCTGGTACCGGTCGGCAAGGTACTCGCCGGAAATTATGGAGAGATTCTCAAAAATCAACCAGAGAGCGATTGGCTTCCCGTCGTTCGGCTCGTTGCCATAGATGCGATGATGGTAATGATCCGCAAAGATCTTGAAGCTCTTGGTATAAAACAGGATCGCTTCTTCTCGGAACGATCGCTAATCGTTCAAGAAGAATTGGGCGAGAAGTCGATCGATCACGTCGGACAAACCATCGAATATTTGCGCGCCAAGGGCGACGTCTATCAAGGCCGCCTGCCGCCACCAAAGGGGGCGCCGATCGAAGATTACGAGGACCGCGAACAAACGCTGTTCCGCGCCACCGCTTATGGCGACGATGTCGACCGGCCGCTGCTGAAATCAGACGGCTCCTATACCTATTTCGCCGCCGATATCGCCTACCACAAAAATAAGTTCGATCGCGGCTTCCACGAAATGATCGACGTCTGGGGTGCCGATCACGGCGGCTACATCAAGCGCCAGCAAGCCGCGGTTAAGGCCGTCACATCGGGCATGGCCGCACTCGACGTGAAGATCGTTCAGCTCGTCAAACTGCTGCGCAATGGCGAGCCGGTCAAAATGTCAAAACGCTCCGGCGACTTTGTCACGCTGCGCGAGGTGGTCGACGAAGTCGGCTCCGACGCCGTCCGCTTCATGATGCTCTACCGCAAGAACGACGCGGTGCTCGATTTCGACCTCGCCAAGGTGATCGAGCAGTCGCGCGAGAACCCGGTATTCTACGTGCAATACGGCCACGCCCGCGGCCACTCGGTGTTCCGCAACGCCCGCGAGGTGGTCCCGGACCTGCCGGAAGACGATGCCGCCCGGGCAGCATTCCTTGGCGACGCTGCGGTGGAGCGGCTGACCGACCCGGCGGAACTGGACCTGCTGCGGCGGCTGGCGCTGTACCCCCGCATGATCGAGGCGGCGGCGGTCGCGCATGAGCCGCACCGAATCGCTTTTTATCTTTATGATCTCGCCAGCGAATTTCACGGGCTGTGGACCAGGGGCCGCGATTTGCCCTATTTACGCTTCATTATCAATAATGATGCAGAGATCACTAGGGCGCGGCTGGCATTGGTCCAGGGCGTCGTCTCGGTTCTGGCATCGGGCCTCGCCGTTCTCGGCGTCAACGCTCCAGACGAGATGCGATAGGGGATACTGCGCTCACATGGGGACCTGTGAGGGCAGCTAACTGGCAGCGGCTGGTTCGTTTGTAAGGGCGGGTTGGCGGCTTCCCGATGGGGACGCATCATCACGATGGCTGATCGATACCAGGACAAACCTTTTCCCGCGGACGACGATTACGACCGCGGCGGCCGGCGCGCGCCCGCCAAGGGCGACGGCGATCCATTGGCCGAACTGGCGCGGTTGATCGGGCAGACCGATCCATTCGCCAATCTCGGCCGCGCCAATCAGCCGATGCCGCCGCGCGAAAGCGATCCCTATCAGCAGCCGGAGCCGGCCCCCGAGCCTGAGTTCGACGAAGCCCCCGCGGGCCCGCCGCCCTGGATGCAGCGCGCGGCCCAGCACGAAGCGCCGCCACAGGATTTTGTACACCCGCTTCGCCGCTATGCCGCGGCCCAGCCGGCCGCCGAGCCGGAGTACCATGAAGCGCCGCCTTTCGCCGCCGATTCCGATCCGCATCCGGAGGCCGATCCGGCGCGCTATGACGATGCGCTCTATGGCCAGCCCGATCCCGGCACCTACACCGATCCGCAAGCGGACGCGGCCTACGCAAGCGATCCTTATGCCTACCAGGACGGCTATGCCGGGGAGGCGGAAGAGCAGAAGCCGCGCCGCGGCGGCATGGTCACCGTCATTGCCGTGCTGGTGCTGGCCGTGGTCGGCACCGGCGGCGCGTTCGCCTATCGCACCTATGTCGGAGCGCCGCGCAGCGGCGAGCCGCCGATCATCAAGGCCGACACCGGTCCGACCAAGATCGTGCCGGCGCCGTCCGGCGACGGCGTAGCCAAGGTGCCGGACCGCATGCCCGGCGGCGCCGAGAAAATCGTTCCACGCGAGGAAGCGCCGGTGGACGTGAACGCCCCGCGCGTGGTGTTTCCGCCGCTGAACCCGAACACCAATCCACCGTCAACCGCGAGTGTGGCGCCGAATACCCGGCAGCCGGCCCCCGCGGCCAACGGCAATTTGGGCGACGAGCCGCGAAAGATCAAAACCCTGGCGGTGAAGGGCGACCCGGCCGACGTCGCTGCGACGCCTGCGCCCAAGCCCGCGGCTGCGCCGCGTCCGGTACCCGCTCCCACGGCGGCACGCGCTCCTGCGCAATCGCCGGCCAATGCCAATGCATCGGCCAATGCCCCGCTGTCTCTGACGCCGCAGGCCACTCCGTCGGCGCCTGCGGAACCGCGGCCCCAAGTCGCGTCCACCAACCCGGCGCAGCCCGCAGCGAGTGCCGGCGGCGGAAGCTACGTGGTCCAGGTCTCCTCGCAACGAAGCGAAGCCGACGCGCAGGCGTCCTACCGGGCGCTGCAGGGCAAGTTCCCGTCGGTGCTGGGATCGCGCGCGCCGCTGATCAAGCGCGCCGACCTCGGCGACAAAGGCGTCTACTACCGCGCCATGGTCGGTCCGTTCGGGTCGTCAGAGGAGGCGGCACAAGTCTGCGGCAACCTGAAAACCGCCGGCGGACAGTGCGTCGTTCAGAAGAACTAGATAATGCCGTCATTCCGGGGCGCGCGTCTTCCGCACGAGCCCGGAATCCAGTTCCGCGTGCCGCTCGGGATTGCGGGTTCGCGCTCCGCGCGCACCGGAATGACGGCTCTGGTCTAGCCATCCAAAGGAAATAGCGGTGCTTTCCTTGACCCTCGGCCTGCGCGCGGTCTAATCCGCGCCATGAGTTCACGCGCATTCATCACTGGCGTATCCGGCCTTTCGCTCACCGTGGAAGAGCGCGCATTCCTGCGCGCGGAGCGGCCGTGGGGCTTTATTTTATTCAAGCGTAACATTGACTCGCCAGCACAAGTAACGGCGTTGATAGAAGAATTAAGAAAAACCATAAGTGAACCCGATGCGCCCGTCCTGATCGACCAGGAAGGCGGCCGGGTGCAGCGTTTCGGGCCCCCGCACTGGCCGGTCTATCCCCCCGGCGCAGTATTCGGAACTCTGTACGACATGGATCGTGCGTCCGGCCTGAACGCGGCGCGGCTGAGCGCGCGCCTGATCGCGGCCGATCTGATCGACCTCGGTGTGACCGTCGACTGCTTGCCGCTGGCGGATTTGCCGGTTGCCGGGGCGGATGCGGTGATCGGCAACCGTGCCTATGGAACCGAACCCGGCAAGGTCGCGGCCATCGCGCGGGCCGTCACGGACGGGCTGGAGCAGGGCGGCGTACTGCCGGTCCTGAAGCACATTCCTGGGCATGGGCGGGCGACCGCGGACACCCATTTCAGGCTTCCGGTGGTGGATACGCCCGGGCCGGAACTCGAACGCACCGATTTCGCGGCGTTTCGACCGCTGGCGGACCTGCCGATGGCCATGACGGCACATGTTGTGTTTAGCGCGCTAGATCCTGCCCAACCGGCGACGACTTCTGCGACAATCATCGAGCAGGTGATTCGCGGCAGTATCGGGTTCCAGGGTTTGTTGATGAGTGATGACGTGTCCATGAACGCGTTGGCGGGATCGATCGCCGAGCGGACCCGAGCAATCGTTTCAGCCGGATGCGACATGGTTTTGCATTGCAACGGCGATCTCGCTGAAATGCGCGACGTGGCGCGGGAGACCCCGGAATTGTCGGGCAGGGCGCTGCAGCGCGCGCAGCGGGCACTGGCGTCACGAAAGGCTCCGCAGCCGTTCGATCGTGCGGCGGCGCGGGCTGAATTGGACGAACTGATCGGTCGTGCGGGAGCTGGCGCATGAGCGCGGAAATTCTGTCGTTTGAAACCGGCCGGCCAACCGAGCTCGCCGACGGCGAGCCGTCGCTGATGGTCGATGTCGAGGGCTATGAGGGCCCGCTCGACCTGCTGCTCGCGTTGGCGCGGCAGCAGAAAGTCGACCTGCACAAGATTTCCATACTGGCGCTGGCCGACCAGTATCTGGTGTTCATCGAAGCCGCGCGAAAAATCCGGCTGGAGCTTGCCGCCGACTATCTGGTGATGGCGGCGTGGCTGGCGTTTCTCAAATCGCGGCTGCTGCTGCCGGAACCGGCGACGCCGGATGGTCCCAGCGCCGAGGAGATGGCGACCGCGCTTGCCAACCGCCTGCGCCGGCTCGAGGCCATCCGTGAAGCGTCGAACCGGCTGATGAACCGCCCGCAGTTGCAGCGCGACATTTTTCCGCGCGGCGATCCGGAATCGATCGCCGAAATTCGCCACCCGCGCTTTACCGCCACGCTGTTCGATCTGCTCACGGCTTACGCCGCGCAGCGCCAGCAGCGCGTGCTGGCCAATGTGCATCTGGCGCGGCGCACGGTGTGGTCGCTGACCGAGGCGAGGGCGTCGCTCGAGCGTCTGGTCGGGATGGCCGAGGACTGGAGCCGGCTCGACGAATACCTCATCAACTACGTCGTCGATCCCTCGCAGAAGGCGACCGTGTTCGCCTCCAGCTTCGCAGCCGCGCTGGAAATGGTGCGGGAAGGCGAGGTCGACCTGCACCAGAAGCAAGCATTCGCGCCGCTGTATTTTCGCAAGCGTCCGCCGCAAACGATGTCCGACGCGGGTGCCGCGCCGGACGTGCCGCAAGAGTAATTTGGAAGAAGGAGACCGAGCCATGGCAAGCCTGGCGGAAAAACGCATCGCGGAAGCCGAGGACCGTTCCGAAAATCCGGAAGCGCGGCCTGAGGAACTGCGCCTGCTGGAAGCGCTGCTGTTCGCCTCCACCGAGCCGCTCGATCAGGCAGCCCTCGCCAAGCGGATGCCCGATGGCGTCGATATCAAGATCGCACTGGCGCAGCTGCAGGCCGATTACGCCTCGCGCGGCGTCAACCTCGTCCGCGTCGCCAGCAAATGGACCTTCCGTACCGCCGGCGACCTGTCGTGGCTGATGACGCGGGAAAGCACGGAAACGCGGCGGCTGTCGCGCGCCGCAATCGAGATGCTCGCGATCATCGCCTATCATCAGCCGGTGACGCGCGCGGAGATCGAGGAGATCCGGGGCGTCATCACCTCCAAGGGCACGCTGGATGTGCTGCTGGAAACCGGCTGGGTGCGTCCGCGCGGTCGCCGCAAAACCCCGGGACGGCCGCTAACCTTCGGGACCACCGAAGCTTTCCTGTCGCAATTCAGCCTCGAGGCGCTCGGCGATCTGCCCGGCCTGGAAGAGTTGAAGGGGACGGGACTTCTGGACTCGCGGCTGCCGTCCGGCTTCAGCGTTCCCGTGCCCTCGGACGATCCGATGCTGCGCGACGACGAGGACCCGCTCGACATCGGCGATCTGGAACTGGCGCTGGCGCCGGCCGTGGAGCCGGAAAAGGACGGCGGGAGCTAGGTTTCGGAACCGCGCGGCGCTGGTTAACAATAGCGGCAATGCGTCGCGCGTTCCGCGATCTGATGCGGCTTAAGTCCTTGTTTTTGACACCTCCTGAGCCTACGTTCCCGGAAAGATTGAGGCCGGATACCGGCCGCGTGTTTGGAGGGTTGCAGGATGGGTTCGCTTAGCATTTGGCACTGGATCGTCGTGATCGCGGTCGTCCTGCTGTTGTTCGGCCGCGGCAAGATTTCCGATCTGATGGGCGACGTGGCGCAGGGCATCAAGGCCTTCAAGAAGGGCATGCAGGACGACGAGAAGACTGCGGAAAAACCCGAGCCGGTGAAGACCATCGATCACAACGCCCCGGCGGCGACTGCGGCGCGGTCGGATGTCGGCAGCAAAGCTGTTTGATTTCAAAAGGATGCCTCTCGTGACGAGAGGTTGCGGAAAACCTGCGGCAAACCGGTGACGGTTTGGCGGCAAGCGCGGCGGGACGACACTCAAAACGCGCCATAGCGGCCAAGTCCGTCTCGCGTAAGCGGAATTTCTTCCAATGTTCGACATCGGGTGGAGTGAATTGTTGGTCATCGCGGTCGTCGCGCTGATCGCCATCGGCCCGAAAGAACTGCCGGGCGTGCTGCGCATGGTCGGGCAATGGATGGGCAAGGCGCGCAAAATGGCCGCCGAATTCCAGGGCCAGTTCAACGAAGCGATGCGCGAGGCCGAGATGGCCGACCTCAAGAAGACCTTCGATGAGGTCAAGGAGACTGCGACAAGTCTTGCCAGCAACAACATCCTTACCTCCATGCAAAAGGACGTCAGCGACGCGCTGAAGGTCGACAATATCGACACGCCCGCGCTGGAGCCGCCGGCGGCATCAAGCGAAGCGTCGGCGACCTCAAGCGACGCGCAGGCGGCATCAAGCGATGCGCAGGTGATGCCCACCACGCCGGAGCCGCCGACGCCGGCAACGTTCGTCGACGAACCGGATTCGGTCGCCGAGCGCCTGGCGCTCCGGCAGCAAGCTCGCGCCGTGCCGCCGAAAGCGCCGCCGGCCGAGCCGCCCGCACCGGTTGAAAATCCTGACATTCTCAAGGACGCCAAAGCGTCATGAGCGACGAGGATATCGAGGCCAGCAAAGCGCCCTTGATGGATCATTTGATCGAGCTGCGCTCGCGGCTGATCAAGGCGCTGCTGGCATTCGGCATCGCCTTCATCTTCTGCTTCTTCTTTGCCAAGCAGATCTACAACGTGCTGGTGTGGCCGTTCGTGTGGGTCGCCGGCTCCGAGAATTCGAGATTCATTTACACCGCGCTGCTGGAATATTTCCTGACCCAGCTCAAGCTGGCGCTGTTCGGCGCCGGTTTTATCTCGTTCCCGATCGTGGCAGCCCAAATCTACAAGTTCGTAGCTCCCGGCTTGTACAAGCACGAACGCGGCGCGTTCGTGCCGTATCTGATCGCAACCCCGTTCTTCTTCGTGCTGGGATCGATGCTGGTGTATTTCGTGGTGCTGCCGATGCTGGTGCGGTTCTCGCTGGGCATGCAGCAGGCCGGCAGCTCCGAGACCGCGCAGATCCAGCTGTTGCCGAAGGTCGGCGAATATCTGTCGCTGATGATGTCGCTGATCTTTGCGTTCGGCGTCGCGTTTCAATTGCCGGTAATCCTGACGCTGCTGGGCCGGATCGGCATCCTCACCGCAAAACAGCTGCGCGAAAAGCGGCGCTATTTCATCGTCGTCGCCTTCATCATCGCAGCCGTGCTGACGCCGCCGGACGTGATCAGCCAAGCCTCGCTGGCGCTGCCGCTGCTGCTGCTCTACGAGGGCTCGATCATCGCCGTGGCCATGGTGGAGAAGAACGCGGCAGCAAAGAAGGCCGGCGTGCCGCCATCCGCGACGCCGCCCGATCCGAAGCCGGCGGAGTAGAGTTTGAGCCTCGTTTTTCGTCCTGCGGTTGTGGCGACCATTATCGCCGAATGCTAAATCAAGACGCGTCCGGAGATGACGATGGCGTGGGCGTTTGATACATTGGGCTATGCCAAGCGATTGCGGGACGGCGGCGTTCCCAACCCGCAGGCGGAGGCGCACGCCGAAGCCGCCCGTGAGTTCATCATGACCGAGCTGTTGACCAAGCAGGACCTGCTGGCGATCAAGCAAGACCTGCTAGCGACCGAGCAAAAGCTGCAGGCAGGAATGGATACTCTAGCGCTACGCCTTACCGTGCAACTCGGGGGCATCGTGGTAGCAGGCTTGGGTGCCCTGGCTCTTTTGATCCGTTTGCACTGATCTGTCGCCGCCAAGTGATCGTACCCTCGCCATGACTGGACCTCCTGACCAAGCAAGATTTGCAGGCGCCAAACCAGACTTACAGTCGGAGATCGAAACCTTATGGACGGCGATCGATGAGTTCGAAGCAAGGCTAGGCGCAAAAATTGATGCGCAGACCCGGCGCTTGACCATACGGCTGGGCGGCGTTCTGATCGCGGGCTTCGTTGCGATGGGGCTTCTGATTTTCACAACAGTCCCGTTCCTGATGCCCTGATTCGTCATGCCCGGGCTTGTCCCGGGCATCCACGTCTTTTACAGACCGTGCAGCTAGGACGTGGATGGCCGGGAAAGCCCGGCCATGACGCAGGAATTGTGGTCATGCACGACATCAAATCGATCCGCGACAATCCGCAAGCCTTCGACGCCGCGCTGAAGCGGCGGGGGCTGGAGCCGATGTCGGCGTCGCTGCTTGCGATCGATGAGAAACGGCGCGCGGCGATTCTGGCGTCGGAGCAGGCGCAGGCGCGGCGCAATTCCGCATCGAAGGAAATTGGCGACGCCAAGAAGGCGAAGGATGATGCGCGCGCGGCGAAATTGATGGCCGAGGTTGCCGAACTGAAGACGACGATGCCGCAGCTTGAGGCGGCGGCGAAGGCGACGGACGAAGAGCTTGCCAGGGAATTGGCGGCGATTCCGAACCTGCCGTCGGATGACGTGCCCGAGGGGGTCGATGAACACGGCAATGTGCAGCGGCATGTGTTCGGCAAGATCCGCAACTATGCGTTCGATCCGAAACCGCATGACGATCTCGGCGGCGCGCTCGGCTATATGGATTTCGAGACCGCGGCGAAGCTCAGCGGCGCGCGCTTTGTGGTGTTGAAGAAAGGTCTGGCGCGGCTGGAGCGCGCGATCGGGCAGTTCATGCTCGATTTGCACACCAACGAGCACGGCTACACCGAGATCAATCCGCCGCTCTTGGTGCGCGATGATGTGATGCTTGGTACCGGGCAATTGCCGAAGTTTGAAGATGATCAGTTCTGGGCCGTTAAAGGTGAGTTGCTGACCGCCGTCGATGGCTTTGGAAAACTCAGGAGCGAGCGATTGGGACTGATCCCCACGGCCGAAGTCCCGCTGACAAATCTCGTCCGCGAATCCATCCTCGACGAAAAAGAACTGCCGCTGCGCTTCACCGCGTTGACGCCGTGCTTCCGCGCCGAGGCGGGGGCCGCGGGGCGCGATACCCGTGGCATGATCCGGCAGCATCAGTTCACGAAGGTCGAACTGGTGTCGATCACCACGCCGGAGATCAGCCGCGACGAGCACGAGCGCATGCTGTCCTGCGCCGAGGAAGTGCTGCGCCGCCTCGACCTGCATTACCGGGTGATGACGCTGTGCGCCGGCGACATGGGTTTTTCCGCACAGAAGACCTACGACATCGAGGTGTGGATGCCGGGGCAGGGCGAGGGCGGCGCCTACCGCGAAATTTCGTCCTGCTCGGTGTGCGGCGATTTCCAGGCGCGGCGGATGGACGCACGCTATCGTGGTCCAGACAACAAGCCGCGCTTCGTGCACACGCTGAACGGCTCCGGCACCGCGGTCGGGCGCGCGCTGATCGCGGTGATGGAAACCTACCAGCAGGAGGACGGCTCGATCGCCGTGCCCGAGGTGCTGCAGCCCTATATGGGCGGGCTGAAGGTGGTGGAGAAAGATAAATGACTCGTGTCCCGGACGCGGTGCGGCATTCTTCATGCCGCTCCGCAGAGCCGGGACCGTTACGAACGCCGAACCTCGTTGCGACCCCGGCTTGGCAGCGCACCGCTTCGCAAGGGCTACGCGCTGCGCAGCATCCGGGGAACGCCGATGACGACATCCACAAAATCTTCCAAAACTGGTCAATATTGACCACCGCGCGGCGCACCGGCCGAGTCATTCTCGGTTATCACCGCGCGCCTGGCAGTTATCGGTGACAGAGAGTTCGGTAACGCTCCCGCCTCACAAGGGAAGTGCGATGCCCGAATATCAACCTGTATCCGCCACGCATCTTTCCGCCATCGAGCGGCCGCGCTGCCCCAAATGCGAGACCCGGATGCTGCTTTCCGAAGTCACACCTGGACCGAATAGCTTCGATTATCGCACGTTCGAGTGCCAGAAGTGCGGTCACGTTCACGCTATCAGCGTATCGCAGGATCCGATGCAATCCGGCACGCGGGGCTGGCTCGCCGGCGAACTGAAGCCGCCGACGTGAGGTCGAACACTGTGCCGAAACCAATGCAGCCTGACGCCGACAGAATCGGCCAGATTGCCGGCGCAATGGACGCCTTGGAGGAAGCGCGGGGGATGCCGCCCGGCCTGCAGCGAGCCCAGGCGCTCAAGCAAGCAGGCCTGTTGCGTCAGGCCGCGGACAACCCTAAATTGATCTTTGTCGAACGGGGCAGACCTCGTGCCAAGTGAACTCAGGAAGAGTGTCATGCCTCCGCCGACGCCGGTACGGCGCTGCGGTCGAAAAATCTCTATCGCGCGCTGTCACTGATCGCAGCCTTGATCGTGGTCGCGATCGTGATTGTTGCGCGTTATTAGTTTGTCTCTGTTTGGTCTGGTACGAATATCGGCTTCGCAGCTTCCCTCAAATGTCGGTTTTCGACACAGACCGCCCGGCGGCCCCAGCGTTTGCCCCACGCTGGGGCCGTTTTTCTACCGAACGGTGTCGGGTTACGGCGTTCAACCTGCAATTTATGTCGCTTGCCGGACATAACCGGCGTATAATCGCTGATCACCGCGCCTGCCTTCGGTTTTTGCCGGTGACTGAGAGTGTTGTGCTCCCGCCTGAACGGACCAACACCATGACCGAGCAGCCGCGTCGCGATTCTATCAAGGGGACGTTCAGTCCGCAGGCTTTTCTGAGCCGGGCCGAGGCTGGAAAGACCATCGAAAAATACGGGAAAAATCAGGAGATTTTCACGCAGGGGGCGGCCGCCGACAGCGTGTTCTATATTCAAAAGGGCAAGGTCAAGATCACGGTGCTGTCCGAGCACGGCAAGGAAGCCGTGGTCGGGATTTTGACGCAGGGCCAGTTCTTCGGCGAAGCCTGCCTCGATGGCGCGCCTTTGCGCACCGCCACCAGTCACGCCATGGAAGACTGCCTGATCACCTCGATCACCAAGCCGGCGATGCTTGCCGCGCTCGATGCGCAGCCGAAGTTTTCGGCGTTCTTCGTGTCCTATCTGTTGTCGCGCAACAGCAGGATCGAGGACGATTTGATCGACCAGCTGTTCAATTCGAGCGAACGGCGGCTTGCCCGCCTGCTGCTGCTGCTGGCGAATTTCGGCAAAGAAGGCGGCGGCGCGCCGGCCGCGGTGACCCTCAGTCAGGAAACACTGGCGGAAATGATCGGCACCACCCGCTCGCGCGTCAGCTTCTTCATGAACAAGTTTCGAAAGAAAGGCTTCATCAGCTACAACGGAAAAATAGAGGTCCATAGTTCGCTGCTGGACGCCGTTCTGCGCGATAAGCCTCAAATCAAGGAAGATGACTAGAGGAACAAGCAACCAAGCTCGAATTTAATTGTGCAAGTGAGCATTATTGACCAGCAATGGAAAACGCCGGGTGACAAATTTCTGCAGCCATCGGCATCACCCGGTGACTTAAGAGTCGATATGGGTGGCAATCATGCCGTCTGTTGCTCGCACACCGGCGCAGGATCATCCGCGCTACCACAAGTCTGAGCTTGTCGAGCATCGGCGCAATATCCTGCGTTATGCCCGGTCATTCCCGCCGGGTGCCGAGCGAAACCAGCACCGGCAGATCGCGCTGTCGCTTGGCGCGCTGTTCAAGAACAAGAAATGGCTGGACGACCACACCGTGGAAGGTTCCGGCGAAGAATGAATTGGCGGACCCTCCTCGCAATGGCGGAAGCGCCGGTAAGGTTGACCGGTTAGGTTAAAACCGGGATCGCGTTGCGGATGCCGTGCAGACAACTAGCGTAGACCCGTCCCGCAGAGCTGGTCGGCGCGCCGCAGTTCCGACCACGATTTCAATTGCGAGACACGGGGCCGCCGGTTGGTAATCAGTCCGGCGGTCCCACTTCGGCGCGCAAAAATTGATCCGCAGCCACGGTCTTTGCAGAGCATCTAGTATCAGTTGAGATCATCGCGAATGCACAACTTTCGCGGTACTCAGTTCCGCGGAGGGAACCTAAGTACATGCAATTGTTGATTAACTCTGATCGATAACGGCGTCGCAAGGTTTGCTGTCTACGGTATCCCGGTGAGGAGCCTATGGCTGGACACCGAAAAGACGTCAGCGCGCGCAAGCACGAACGGATCGATTACCGGCGGCCGGGCTATATCATCCCGGCGCCGGACGCGCCGTGGATCGAATGTTTCATTGTCGATATTTCCGAGACCGGCGTCTGCCTCGAAGTCGGCGCGCTGGTGGTGCCGAAAATTTTTGGCGTCGCCTTCACGGCGTGCGGCGCGGTGGTCCGCGTCTGCTTCCTGGCCTGGCGCCGTGGCGAACTGGTCGGCGCCCGCTTCATGACCGCAAAGCAGCTTCGCCGCGGCGAGCAGCCCTATACCAATCAGCGGCGTGCGAAAGAGCCTGCCGCCTAGCTCCGCGCTTTCCGCCGCAGGTTATCCGGACAGCCCCTTCACTGCGTCTGCCAGGTTTGCTTGCGCGGCGATAGGCGGATAATACGTGCCCGCCACGAAACGAGCGTGGATCGATCGAAAAGGGCGTGTGAACGGGATGCGGATTCTCTGTACCAATGACGACGGCATCCACGCGCCGGGCCTCAAGGTGGTCGAGGAAATCGCGCGCGCGCTGTCGGACGATGTCTGGGTGGTGGCGCCGGAGCTGGATCAGTCCGGCGTCTCGCATTCGCTGTCGCTGAACGATCCCTTACGCCTGCGTGAAGTCGGCCCCCGCCACTTCGCGGTACGGGGCACACCGACCGATTGCGTCATCATGGGCTCGCGCCACATCCTCGGCGAGAAGGGACCGGATCTGGTGTTGTCGGGGGTCAACAAGGGCCGCAACGTCGCCGAGGACGTGGTCTATTCCGGCACCATTGCCGGCGCATTGGAAGGCACCATTCTCGGTATTCCGTCGTTCGCGCTGAGCCAGGAATTCTCGATCGAGACCCGCGACAAGCCGCTGTGGGACACCGCGCTGAAATTCGGCCCCGGGATTCTGCGCCGGGTGATCGACGCCGGCGTGCCGAAGAACACCGTGATCAACGTGAATTTTCCGGCCGTGACGCCCGGCGAGGTGTTGGGCGTAAAAGTGACGCGGCAGGGCAAGCGTAATCTGGGATTTCTGAAAGTGGACCAGCGCCGCGACGGCCGCGGCAATCCGTATTTCTGGATCGGCTTCGAGCGCGCCGCCATGATCGACACACCGGCCGAAGGCACCGATCTCGCCGCACTCGCGGCGCGCTACGTCTCGGTGACGCCGCTGCGGCTCGACCGGACCGACGAGGAGTTTTCGGCGGCGCTGACGGCGACGCTGAAATAAGTACTCCCGTCATCCTGAGGAGCCGCGCAAGCGCGGCGTCTCGAAGGATCGGCCACGTGCGCGTGCGGCTATCCTTCGAGACGCGCGTAAGAACGCGCTCCTCAGGATGACGGCGGTGTAAGTTGAGAGTCGCTAAACCGTCGCGCCCTTGAGCGCGCTCTCGATCATCCTGGCCAGCGATTCCAGCTGAAACGGTTTTTGCAGCGCGGGGCGGTCGCGGTATTCTTCCGGCAGGCCCTGCGAGCCGTAGCCGGTGGCGAAGATGAAGGGGCGGTTGCGCGCCCTGATCAGTTCGGCGACCGGCGAAATCACCTTGCCGTTGACGTTGACGTCGAGAATGGCGATGTCGAATTCGGTCGATTGCGCGAGCCTGATCGCCTCGTTGATCTCGCCGGCCTCGGCGGCCACGCGGTAGCCGAGTTCGTCCAGCATATCCGCGACCATCATCCTGATCATGACCTCGTCCTCGACGAGGAACACTGAGCCGCCCGGCGGCCGCGATGCAGTCATGGTAGTTTCCCTAGCGCCCAGTCCGACGTTCTCAAGATGTCCCATGTTCAAGTTTGCAAATAACGCGATTCAACGCAATGTCAACGTCATCCCGTTTGCGTGGGCGACAATCGCACCGCAATGAGCCTGTTCTCGCGCCGTTGCGAGTCAGCGATATTTCGATGTCCGCCGATAACGCGATAATCCATAACCGGTTCCATGGTCCGGAACCGGACATGGATCGTTAAGCCCGGCGGTTCATCTTGCCTCAATCGGGCGCTGACGCGTTAAACTATCCTTCCTCATGAGATTGCCATGCCAGCAGCCGAAAAGCCGCCGCCGGAAAAGATGATGTTTCAGCTCAACCTGCGGCGGCGCGGGATCAGCGATCAGGCGGTGCTGCGCGCCATGGAGGCGATCCCGCGCGACGCCTTCGTTTCGATCGGGGATCGCCGCGACGCCTGGCGCGATACCGCGCTCGGGATCGCCTGCGGACAGACCATCAGCCAGCCGTTCGTGGTGGCTTACATGACCGAGCAGCTGCAGTTGAAGCCGCAGCATCGCGTGCTGGAGATCGGCACCGGCTCCGGCTACCAGGCGGCGATTCTGTCAAAGCTGTGCGGCACGGTACTGACCATCGAGCGCTACCGGACGCTCGCCGACAGCGCTCGCACGCGGCTGGAAAAGCTGCCTTGTGACAATGTCGAGGTGCTGCTCGGCGACGGTTTTGACATTCCGGCGGGCGCCGGCAGTTTCGACCGCATCATCGTCACCGCGGCGATGGAGCAGATCCCGGACGGCTTGAGCGGCCGGCTCGAGCCCGGCGGCATCCTGATCGCGCCGGTCGGCCCGCATCACGGTGTCCAGACCCTGGTCCGGCTGGTGCGGACCGAGGCGGGGTTTGAGCGGAAGGAGCTGGTCGACGTCCGCTTCGTGCCGGCGCTGCCGGGGATTGCACGGGAATTGTGAGGATGCGCGCTTCTCTCGTGCCCGGACGCAGCGCAGCGCGTAGCCTTGCGAAGCGGTGCGCTGCAGAGCCGGGGTCCCGCTTGCCAAGAAGAAACGGGTCCCAATTCTGCGAAGCAGCGCTTCGCAAGAGCTACGCGCTGCATCGCGCCCGCGACACGAGAGGTAACCTTAAAGGGTTGTTTACTCAGGAGGTGTTTACTCAATTCAGTAATTTGTTGCGTATGAGTGAGTAACCATGTCCCGTGTCGTCGAGTTGCTTTGCTCGCGCCGCACTCCGCAAGTCGCGGTGCTGGCGCTGATGTCGTTTGGTTTCGCCGGCTGCAGCGCTGACATGCAGACCCGGATGTCGCAAAATTCCTTTTCCAATCCCTTCGCCTCGCAGCCGGAAACCACCGGCACGGTGGCAGCACCCGCGTCTCAGGCCGAACGCCGCGAACTGCCGCAATATGCGCGGCCGCAGCCGCAGGTTCAGTCTTCCGCCCTGCCGCCGCCGATCGCAGCGCCGCAGTCATATCCGGCGGCCCATGGCGGCGTATCCGGAGGAGGGCGCGGCATCGCATCGTACTCACCGCCGACGCGCGCGCCGATCGAGACCACCGGAACGGTCGCGCCGCGCTCGATCGCCGCGACCCATGCACCGAGCCGGGAAGCCGGCACCACCATCATCGTCGGCACCAGCGATACGCTGGAGACGCTGTCGCGCCGCTACAATGTTTCTTCGGCCGCGATCCTGCAGGCCAATGGCTACAAGGGTCCCCGCGCGCTGCAGCCGGGACAGCAGTTGATCATTCCGCATCAGGCCGCAACCGCCGCGGCTCCTGTACTGGTGCCGCCAAAGGCCGCCGTTGCCGCAGCACCGGTGAGCGCGCCGCCGAGCGTGCATGTCGTCAATCGCGGCGACACGCTGATGAGCATCGCGCACCGCAACCACGTGCCGGTCGCCGAACTCGCCAAGGCCAACGGCATCGATGCGAATTCCAAATTGAAGCTGGGCCAGAAGATCAACGTGCCCGGCGCGAAGTCCGCGGCCGCAGCACCGGTTGCGGCCACACCGGCCGCCGTCGCGGCCGCGCCACCTGCCACGGCAGCAGCGCCAGCCACGAAGATGGCGGCGGCCGCACCTGAGCCGCAGCAGAAGGCACGGCTGGCCCAGGCCACCACGACGCCGGAAGCCGCTGTCGTCGAACCCGCGGTCAAGACCGCCGAGGCCACCGGCGCGCTGCCGACCTTCCGCTGGCCGGTGCGCGGCCGCGTCGTCACCGGCTATGGCGCCAAGACCAACGGCAAGTCCAACGACGGCATCAACGTCGCGGTGCCCGAGGGCACGCCGGTCAAGGCCGCCGAAGACGGCGTCGTTGCGTACTCCGGAAACGAGCTCAAGGGCTATGGCAACCTGATCCTGGTGCGGCACTCCAACGGCTACGTCACCGCCTATGCCCATGCCAGCGAACTGATGGTGAAGCGCGGCGAGACCATCAAGCGCGGCCAGATCATCGCCAAGTCGGGCCAGTCCGGCGAGGTGGGTTCGCCGCAGCTGCACTTCGAAATCCGCAAGGGTTCGTCGCCGGTCGACCCGCTGCAATTCCTGAACGGGGCGTAAGGCTCTTGCAACATCGTCCCCGCGCAGGCGGGGAGCCATAGCCTCCGACCTATCCGCTTGAGCGCTGGCGCTCACCAGTCGTCTAACATCCAGCACCACATCACCATCGGTGGTTATGGGTCCCCTCTTTCGCGGGGACGACAACAGTTATTGACGCGATCAAGCAGTGTACATCTCCACGCCGGTCGGCTATTTCCTCGCTCACGCTTGATCGACCGATTGCCCGTCATCGCTGGTCATCGCCCGCATCATTTCACGCCGCACGGTTCTTGATCCTCAGACATGCCGAAATCCGTGCCGAACAGCGCGCCGATCTGGCGGACCACCCAGGCGCGGATGGCCACCTGGTTCGGCTTCACCCTGATGTGCCTCGGCATGTTCATGGCGATCCTGGACATCCAGGTGGTCGCAACGTCGCTGCCGGCGATCCAGAATGCTCTGGCGATATCGCCGGATGCGATGAGCTGGATCCAGACGGCGTATCTGATCGCGGAAGTGATCGCGATTCCGCTGACCGGCTGGCTGACGCGCGCGCTGACGCTGCGATGGCTGTTCGTGATCGCCACCTTCGTGTTCACGCTGACGTCGGTCGGCTGCGCCTTCAGCGGCAATTTCGCGTCGCTCGTCACCTTCCGCATTTTCCAGGGTTTCGCGGGGGGGACGATGATCCCCGCGGTGTTCACGGGCATCTTCCTGCTGTTTCCGGCGCGCCAGCATCCGATCGCCGGCACCATGGCGGGCATTGTCGCCGTGCTGGCGCCGACGGTCGGACCGGTGGTCGGCGGCTGGATCACGCATCACTATTCGTGGCCCTGGCTGTTCCTGGTCAACGTCATCCCCGGTGTAATCGTTGTCACCGCGACACCGTTCCTGCTGCCGCGCGGCAGGTTCCGTCTGAACCAGTTGAGGAATTTCGACGTGGTTTCGCTGGCGCTGATGGCGGTGTCATTGGCGAGCCTGGAAATCGGCTTGAAGCAGGCGCCGCACTACGGCTGGTTCTCGGTTCAATGCTTCAGCCTGTTCGCGCTTTGCGCTGTCGCCGCGGTCCTGTTCGTGATCAAGACCCGGAAGGCGGTGCGGCGGGTGGTCGAAATCGCACTGTTCAAGGTGCGGCCGTTCTCGGTCGGCTGCGCGCTTAGTTTCTGCCTAGGCGTCGGATTGTTCGGCGCGGTTTATCTGATGCCGGTATTTCTCGCTTATGTCCGGCATCACGACCCGCTCCAGATCGGCTCGATCATGCTGGTCACGGGAGCAGCGCAACTGGTGGCCGCGCCCATTGCCGGCGCGCTGGAAAGCAGGATGGACTCACGCTGGTTGTCGGCGTTCGGGTTCGCCCTGTTCGCGATCGGGTTGGGCTGGAGCGCGTTCGAAAGCCGTGTCGCCGATTTCGACGAGATGTTCTGGCCGCAGGTGCTGCGCGGTTTCGCGGCGATGTTTTGCCTGCTGCCGCCGACACGGCTCGCGCTGGAGACGCTGCCGCACAAGCAGGTGCCGGACGCCAGCGGTCTGTTCAACATGATGCGAAACCTGGGCGGCGCCGTCGGCATCGCGCTGATCGATACGGTGCTCTATGGCCGCATCGGCGGACATGCCGACGCCATCCGCCAGCGCCTGATCGCGGGCGACGTCAGCGCGGCGCGGGGAATAGGGCTCGACCGGATTCCGGCTGATATGTCGAGCGCCGGTTCGCTGATCGAGCAGGCCGCTTTCGCGGCCAGTGCCAATGAGGCATGGGCGCTGCTGGCGGCGGTGGCGGTGTTGGGGCTGCTGCTGATTCCGTTCGCCACTTGTCGTCCCCGCGAAGGCGGGGACCCATAACCACCGATGTCAATGTGGTGCGAAAGCGTCAACGCGGGGATGAACACCATCGCTCAACGGGATAGGGCGGAGGCTATGGATTCCCGCCTTCGCGGGGACGACAGCTAGGATGCCTTGATCCTTACCCCCAGCCGCCCCGCCAGCTCCTGCGTGAACTGCCAGGCGACGCGGCCGGAGCGGGAGCCGCGGGTGGTCGACCATTCCAGCGCTTCGCGCTCGAGCTCGGCCTCGTCGAGCTTGATACCGAAATGGCCGCAATAGCCTTTCACCATCGCAAGGTATTCATCCTGGCTGCAGCGGTGGAAGCCGAGCCATAATCCGAAGCGGTCCGACAGCGATACTTTTTCCTCGACGGCTTCGCCGGGATTGATGGCGGTGGAGCGTTCGTTCTCCATCATGTCGCGCGGCAGCAGATGCCGTCGGTTCGAGGTCGCGTACAGGATCACATTGTCGGGGCGGCCTTCGATGCCGCCTTCCAGCACCGCCTTCAGCGACTTGTAGGACGCGTCGTTGCCGTCGAACGACAGATCGTCGCAGAACACGATGAAATGAAACGGCGAGGTCCGCAGCAGCGTCATCAACAGCGGAAGCGTCTCGATATCCTCGCGATGAATCTCGATCAGCTTCAGGCGATCGGCCGGCTTGCGATTGACGTTGATGCTGGCATGCGCGGCCTTCACCAGCGACGACTTGCCCATGCCGCGCGCGCCCCACAATAGCGCGTTGTTGGCTGGATATCCGTTGGCGAAGCGCTCGGTGTTCTCGATCAGGATGTCGCGCAGCCGGTCGATGCCCCTGAGCAGGCCGAGATCGACGCGGTTGACGCGCGGCACCGGCGCCAGCCGTCCATTGGGGTGCCAGATGAAGGCGTCCGCGCTTGCCAGCGCATCGGCATTGGAGGCTTTCGGCGAGGCAGCCGAAAGGCCGGCCGCGATGGCCTCCAGGGCGCGCGCGATTCGGTCCGCCGCGTCATGGTCGAACGGCGGCGGCGGACGTTTTGTCGCGGCCTTCAGCGATTTCGCCGCAGCGGCCGTCGGTGCCGAACGCGGGCCGGATTTTCGGGGCTTTTTTGACATGGCTTAAGTTCCTGACAATGCACCCTTATCGGGCCAGGTGAAAGGCTGCAAGCGGGTCAAATGAAAGGTCCTCGCAGCGTTGCAATTGGGGCGCTGGCCGCTATAGTCCGCGCGAATTTGCCCAGGGCCGGCAGAATGCATATGTGCATCGCCGGTTCGACCCCATCTCACGAGGATCCTCCGAATGTTGATTACTCCCGCGTTTGCCCAGGCCGCAGGCGCCGGCGACACCAACAGCATGTTGATGTCGCTGCTGCCGTTCGCGCTGATCTTCGTCATCATGTATTTCCTGATTCTGCGGCCGCAGCAGAAGAAGGTGAAGGACCACGCCGACCTCGTGAAGAACATCCGCCGCGGCGACACCGTCGTGACCTCAGGCGGGCTGGTTGGCAAGGTGACAAAAGTGGTGGATGACGACCAGATCGAGTTCGAGATTTCGGACGGGGTGCGGGTTCGGCAGATGCGGCAGATGATTTCGGGCGTGCGCGCCAAGGGCGAGCCGGCCAAGGAAAAGGCTGAAACCGTCAAGGACGAAACGTCCGCGAGCTGATTTTCGCTGGCCGCAATCTCACCAATCTGACGGGTCAACTCGATGCTGTATTTTTCGCGGTGGAAGGCGCTGGCGATCATCCTGACGGCGCTGGTGGTGTGCCTTTTCGCCGTTCCGAATTTCTTCCCCGAGGCGAAGGTCAAGACCTGGCCGGTTTGGGCGCAGCGCCATATCGTGCTCGGCCTCGATCTGCAGGGCGGCTCCCACCTGCTTTTCGCGGTGGATCCGGAATCGGTGAAGAAAAGCAAGCTCGAGCAGGTGCGCGACGACGTCCGCCGTTCGCTGCGCGACGCCAAGATCGGCTACACCGGTCTCAACGCGCGCAATGACAGCGTCGAGGTGCGGATCACCAGGGATACCGATGTGCCGAATGCGCTGGCCAAGCTGCGGGAGCTGTCGCAACCGCTTGGCGGTCTGCTCGGCTCCAGCGGCCAGCGCGGCCTCGACATCAGCGACGCCGGCGGCGGTCTGATCCGGCTCACCGTGACGCAGGCGGCAATCACCGAGCGCATCCGGCAGGTCATCGAGCAATCGATCCAGATCGTCGAACGCCGCGTCAACGAACTTGGCACCGTGGAGCCGCTGATCCAGCGCCAGGGCAACGACCGCATTCTGGTGCAGGTGCCCGGGCTGCAGGATCCGCAGCGGCTGATCGATATTATCGGGCAGACCGCGCAGATGGATTTCCGGATGGTGGATTCGACCGTTCCGCCGGATCAGGCCGTTGCGGGCAGGGTACCGCCGGATTCGGAAATCTTGCCCAGTGCCGAGGCGGGCAGGGGTCCATACGTCATCAAGAAGCAGGTGCTGGTCTCCGGCGGCGACCTTACCGATGCGCAGCCCGGTTTCGACCAGCGCTCGAATGAACCGATTGTGAGCTTCAAGTTCAATACTTCGGGCTCGCGCAAGTTCGCGCAGGCGACATCGGAAAACGTTGGGCAGCCCTTTGCAATTGTTCTCGATGGCAAAGTGATTTCCGCTCCCGTCATCCGCGAGCCCATCACCGGCGGCTCGGGCCAGATCTCCGGCAGCTTCACGGTTCAGGCCGCCAACGATCTTGCGATCCTGCTGCGCGCCGGCGCGCTGCCGGCGAAACTTACCGTGATCGAACAGCGCACCGTCGGACCCGGCCTCGGTCAGGATTCGATCGAGAAGGGCGAGCTTGCCGCCTATGTCGGCTCGATCCTGGTGATCGTGTTCATGCTGCTGACGTACCGGCTGTTCGGCGTGTTCGCCAACATCGCGGTCGCCATCAACGTCGCGATGATCTTCGGCATATTGTCGCTGCTGAACGCTACGCTGACGCTGCCGGGCATCGCCGGCATTGTGCTGACGGTCGGTATTGCGGTGGATTCCAACGTGCTGATCTATGAACGCATCCGCGAGGAATTGCGCGGCGGCCGCACCGCGATTTCCGCGATCGACGCCGGCTTCAAGCGCGCGCTGTCGACCATCCTGGATTCCAACATCACCACCTTCATCGCCGCCGCGGTGCTGTTCTACATCGGTACCGGACCGGTGCGCGGCTTCGCCGTGACGCTCGGGATCGGCATCATCACCACGGTTTTCACCGCGTTTACGCTGACCCGGCTGATCGTCGCGGCCTGGGTGCGGTGGAAGCGGCCGCAAAGCGTGCCGATTTGAGCATGCGGAGTCTTTCGTGACACATCTGGTTCTCATAGGGCTCGCGGTTCTGATTGCCGTGCTGACGGTCGTTGCCGTGCTCGATCTGCTGCCGCCGCTGCGCATCGTGCCGGACGACACCAAATTCGATTTCACGCGTTTCCGGCGCATCAGCTTTCCGATCTCCGCCTTTCTCTCGATTGTCGCGATCACGCTTTTCTTCACCCACGGCCTGAATTTCGGCATCGACTTCAAGGGCGGCACGTTGATCGAGGTACAGGCCAGGTCCGGCGCGGCTGACATCGCGTCGATGCGCAGTACCCTGGGCGGCCTGGGCCTCGGTGACGTTCAGTTGCAGCAATTCGGCGGTCCCGCCGACGTGCTGATCCGGATCGCCGAGCAGCCCGGTGGCGACGCAGCCCAGCAGGTGGCGATACAGAAGGTCCGCGGGGCGTTCGGGGACAGCGTCGAATACCGCCGCGTCGAGGTGGTGGGACCGCGCGTCTCCAGCGAATTGCTGGCCTACGGCATGCTGGGGCTGATGCTGGCGATCCTCTCGATCCTGGTCTATCTCTGGTTCCGGTTCGAATGGCAGTTCGCGCTCGGCGCCATGATCGCCAACGTGCACGACATCGTGCTCACCATCGGCTTCATGTCGATCACCCAGGTCGATTTCGATCTCACCAGCATCGCGGCGCTGCTGACGATTTTGGGTTATTCGCTCAACGACACCGTGGTGATCTACGACCGTATTCGCGAAATGCTGCGCCGTTACAAGAAAATGCCGATGCCGGAATTGCTCAACGAATCGATCAATTCGACGCTGTCGCGCTCGATCATTACCCACGTCACGGTCACCCTGGCGCTGCTGGCGCTGCTGCTGTTCGGCGGCCACGCCATCCACAGCTTCACCGCGGTGATGATGTTCGGCGTGGTGCTGGTCGGAACCTACACCTCGATCTTCATTGCTGCGCCGATCCTGATCTATCTCGGCGTCGGCGATCATCGCGCTGACGCTCCGGACAAACCGGTAAGGCCGGCGAAGTCATCCAGGCCCTGAACATGCCGGCTCCCTCGGACGCTCCGCATCTTCCGAGATCGGCGCCGATCGAGGCCTATGGCAATGGCGGCTTTGCCTTTGCCGAGATGTCGCACCGCGGTTCGTTGCTTTGTTTGCCGGATGCGATCTGGGCCTGGCCGGTGACAAAGCCCGCTGAGATTGACGAGCTCTCGCTGCAGCGTGTGATCGCCAATGCAGCCGGCATCGACACACTGATCATCGGCACCGGCGCCGAAGTCTGGATCCCGCCATCGTGGCTTCGCGATCGCTTTCGCCGGGTCAGCGTCGTGATCGACGCGATGCAGACCGGTCCCGCGATCCGCACCTATAACATCATGATCGGCGAGCGGCGGCGGGTTGCCGCGGCGTTGATCGCGGTGCCATGAGCGCCGGGCCGGACAAGGACGCTGCGGCTTTCTGTGCCGACCAGGTGCGCAGCCACGATTTCGAGCGCTATGCCTCGACGCTGTTTGTCGATGCCGAAAAGCGCCGCGCGCTGCTGGCGCTATATGCCTTCAATGTCGAGATATCGCGGGTGCGCGAGCAGGTCAGCCAGCCGTTGCCCGGCGAGATCCGCCTGCAGTGGTGGACCGACATGCTCGCAGGCGCAGGCCATGGCGGCGTCGAAGGCAATCCGGTCGCCGCCGAACTATTGCTGGCGATCCGTAATTATGGCCTGCCGGTCGAGCCGTTGTCGCGATTGATCGACGAGCATCAGTTCGACCTCTACAACGATCCGATGCCGAGCATGGCGGCGCTTGAAGGCTATATCGGCGACACTTCGTCGGCATTATACGCGCTGGGCGCGTGCATCATGGGACCTTCATCGGAGGCAAGCGATCACCTCGCGCGCCATGCGGGATTGGCGCTGGGGTTTGCGCGGGTGATCGCGGCGTTGCCCGTCGATGCCTCGCGGCGGCAATTGTTTGTGCCGCTGCAATTGCTGGAGAGCCACGGCAGCGGCATGGAAGAAGTGTTCGCGAGCAAGGAAACGCCGCAATTGCGCGCGGCGCTGGATCAACTGATCGGCGAGGCGCGCACGCATCTGAAAACCGCGTTCGAACTGCTGGCGAGCGCGCCGCCGGAATTGCGCCCGCTATTCCTGCCGCTGGCGCTGGTGCGCCGCGATCTTGCGCGGATGTCGAGGGCCGACGCCGATCTGTTTGCGCCGCGCGTGACGTCGCGGCTGCGGATATTGTGGACGCTGTGGCGCGCGTCGAAAACTCTCGTGCCCCGGACGCAGCGCAGCGCGTAGCCCTTGCGAAGCGGTGCGCTGCAGAGCCAGGGTCCCGGTTTGCATAAGGAAAGAAACCGGGGTCCCGGTTCTGGATGCACCGCTGAAGAAGCGCTGCATCGCGCCCGGGACACGGTGATTACGCCGCCGCGGGCACGCGCAGATGCTCGGCGATCCAGCGATCGAGATCGGACAGCGCCCTCGCGCTAAGCGCCTGCTTTTTGGCGACGGTCTTTTCATTGCCGCGCAGCCGGGTGCCGTCCGGCTTTCTGGTCGGTGCACTGGCCAGCGGCGGAAACAATCCGAAATTGATGTTCATCGGCTGGAACGAGCGCGGCCCGGCATCGATGGTCTCGATATGGCCGCCGGTGATGTGGCCGAGCAGCGAGCCCAGCGCCGTGGTTGGCGGCGGAGCGCCAAGCGACTGTGCGCGCGCATCGGAGGCGGCGTAGAGGCCGGCGATCAAGCCGATGCTGGCGGATTCCACATAGCCTTCGCAGCCCGTCATCTGTCCGGCGAAACGCAGCCGCGGCTGCGCACGCAACCGCAACTGGCCGTCGAGCAGTTTTGGCGAATTCAGAAAAGTGTTGCGATGCAGGCCGCCGAGCCGCGCGAATTCCGCATTCTCCAGCCCGGGAATGCTGCGAAAGATCTGCTGCTGCGGGCCGTATTTCAGTTTGGTCTGGAAACCGACGACGTTGTAGAGCGTGCCGAGCTTGTTGTCCTGGCGCAGCTGCACGATGGCGTAGGCTTTTACTGACGGATCCCTTGGATTGGTGAGGCCGACCGGCTTCATCGGGCCGTGGCGGAGCGTCTCGCGGCCTCGCGCCGCCATCACCTCGATCGGCAGGCAGCCGTCGAAATAGGGCGTGTTGGCCTCCCATTCCTTGAAGTCGGTTTTCTCGCCCGCAAGCAGCGCATCGACGAAGGCGTCGTATTGCTCTTTTGTCATCGGGCAGTTGATGTAATCGGCGCCGGTACCGCCGGGCCCGACCTTGTCGTAGCGCGACTGAAACCACGCCACCGACATGTCGATGGAATCCTTGTGCACGATCGGCGCAATCGCATCGAAGAACGCCAGCGCGTTTTCATCCGTGAGTTCGCGGATCGCGTCGGCCAGCGGCGCCGAGGTGAGGGGGCCGGTTGCGACGATGACGTTGCGCCATTCGGGCGGCGGCGGGCCGGCGATCTCGGTGCGGTCGATCTCGATCAGCGGGTGATCGTCGAGCGCCCTGGTAACGGCGGCCGAGAAACCGTCGCGGTCGACCGCCAACGCGCCTCCGGCCGGCACCTGATTGGCGTCGGCCGCGCGCATGATCAGCGAGCCGAGCCGGCGCATTTCGGCATGCAGCAACCCGACGGCGTTGTTGGCGGCGTCGTCGGAGCGAAATGAATTCGAGCAAACCAGTTCGGCGAGACCGTCGGTGCGGTGCGCTTCGGTCATCCGGTGCGGGCGCATCTCGTGCAGCACCACGCGGACGCCGGCATTGGCGACCTGCCAGGCCGCTTCCGAGCCTGCGAGGCCGGCGCCGACGATATGAACGGGTTCAGGGGAGAGGATGCCTGTCATGGCACAAGGGGGTAGCGCGTTTTCCGGCCCAGTGGAATCCGGTTTGCGGCCCGGATACGACAACGCCCGCAACGAGGCGGGCGTTATCCGTCTATCAGTCAGCCGAGGGCATCAGCTGTTGTAGGAACCGGCTGCAACGCGCGGGATGTCCGAGCGATCAAGGCCGATATCGGCCAGTTCGCGATCGCTGAGCTGGGACAATTCGCTGACGTTGCGCTGATAGTCCCGGAACGCCTGGATCATGCGGATGAGCGAGAGCAACATGGGTAGTCTCCTTGTCTTCGCGATTCAGCCCTTGGAGGAAGGCCTCATCGCTGCAACGAATATAGGGTATGCCTTCGCGCTGCAGCAGTTCCAATGGTGCGATGCAGCTAAGTTCAATACGCATGGCTCTGGCAAGGAATGATTAACCTTTCGCCTTGACTGCGTGTTTGCGCGGCGGGTCACTCTTCACCGTGGGCCAAGCGGAGATAAATCATTCATATAATCATCAGGTTGTCGTTATTCTATCAAAGCGGGTTTCGCAGCTAAAGGGGCCAGTCCGACTGCAACACGAGCAAATATCGTGAGATTTCAGGCGCTTCTGATGCCGAAACTATGGATTTTTCGTCGCTTTAGCATGCGCGATTCGCATGCAAGAAGTAATAGTGAATATATGTTCTTTCTTTGAGCAAATTTACATTCTGCCAAAAATGACGCGATTGCCTCGACGACGATTGCCCGGATGCAGGACCGGGGCGGGCAGGGCGCGAGGTCGGATGCGGCGATCTTCAAATTCGGCGATCTCACGGTCACGTCGGCACAGATATGGACGCTGCCAGCTGGCGATAAAGTGGCTGCCGGGTATCTGAAGATCACCAACACCGGCACTGCGCCTGACCGTTTCGTCAGCGCTACGTCCGATATGGCACGTCGCGCCGAAATCCGCGCGTGTCGATGAACGATGGGCTGGTGAAGGTGCGGTCGCCATCAGATGGCTCGAGATCAAGCCGGGCGAGACGGTCGAACTGAAATCCGGCGACTATCATTTGTTGTAGAGGGGCGCTTGCGTCGCGCGTTCCGTTCAAGGCAACGCTGCTGTTCGAAAGGGCGGGAAAGCCGGATGTCAGTTTTCGCGTCCGCGGTGCAGCCATCTGCGGAGTTTTTTGAGTTTCATTACGGCCTTGTAATCAAAACGCGCCTCCGCGCATGACACGCTTGCGCCGGATGTCGATCACATTTTTCTCGCGCGAAATTCATTCCGCAACCGGTCCGCGATGACGAACAATCCTTCCTACAGATTCCGGCAATGATGCTGGTTCTGTTCGAACAGGAAAGTAACATGAGCAATAAGTTACTCGGAGCAGCCGCAATGGCTGCCTTTATCCTCGCAGTCGCTCCGGCGTCCGCCGCGAGTATGGGAGGTTGCAGCGGGGCAAACTTGACGAAAACCGAATCCATGGTCGAAGCCATGGCCGACGGCGAAGGCAAGATGGCGGCGCAAAAGGAAATTGCGCAGGCCCAGGACGCGATGTTGAACGGCAAGATGGGCGTATGCGCGGCTCATCTCAGCAAGGCGATGCACGCGGGCATGGGCAAGTAAGGTTCGGCGCAGGGGCCGGTTGCCGCGCGCGGCCGGCCCCTTTCTCTAGGCGGTGTGCGGGTAGTCCGATTTTTGCAGTCGCAGCGCGTGCCGGGTGTGCTTCTGCTTCACATCGGCCGCATCGTTCAGCATTTTCTTCAGCGCGGCGATCGCCGCACTTTCCTCATGCGTCAGCTCGGTCCGCGGGTGGAAATGCGTCAGCAACACGATCAGCGCATCGCCGATGCGGCCGATCTGTTTTCCGTAAGAGCCGACATCGGACAACATGTCCTCCTCGACCTTCGGCGCGCTGGACTGGCCGAGATTGATGTTGATCAATCCGAACTGGCTGCCGACCGGGCTGAGGAATGACGTGAACGGGTTGATGGACTGAACGACGTCCCCGGAAAGCGGAAGCTTGAAGGTCGACATAGCGAGATCCCCTGAGTGCAACTTCAGCAAGCAATGCGAAGCAAGAACTATTCCAGCGTCGTCCCCGCGTGGCGGGGACCCATAGCCTCCGATCCATCCGTTTAAGCGACAGTGATCGACTGGGGCAATCGACCCCACACTACATCGGCATCGGTGGTTATGGGTCCCCGCCTGCGCGGGGACGACACTGTCGTTATGGCGCGCGCGCCAGCTGGCTGGCGAAAGCGGCGATGGTCCTGGCGTAGATCTCGCTCTTGTTCCACTGCTGGATCACCGCGAAATTGGCGCTGCCCGGCTCAAAATCCTTGCCGCGCTGCCAGCCGTAGCTGGAAAGGAAATTCGCCGTCGAGGCCAGTACGTCCGGCGCGCTGCGCAACAGGTCGCGGCGGCCGTTGCCGTCGAAATCGACCGCGAATTTGATCCAGGACGACGGCATGAACTGTGTCTGGCCGATTTCACCTGCCCAGGCGCCGCGCATTTCGGCCGGCGTAAGGTCGCCGCGCTCGACGATGCGCAGCGCGTCCATCAGCTCGGCGCGGAACAGCTCCGAGCGCCGGCAATCATAGGCCAGCGTCGCCAGCGCGCGCAGCGTGGAAAATTTTCCGGTGTTGGCGCCGAAATCGGTTTCCAGTCCCCAGATCGCCACCAGCACTTCCCCGGGGACGCCATATTGCTGTTCGATGCGCGACAGCGCCGAACCGTATTGCTTCAATCTGTTCGAGCCGGGCCCGAGCCGGGGCGGGATCATGCGGCCGGAAAATTCTTCAAAGCTTTGCTGGAATACCTTCTGCCCGCGATCGCGCGACAGCACGCTCTGATCCAGCGTCACGCCGCTCAACCCGGTTGCGATCGCGGTTTGTGAAATGCCCTTGGCAGCGGCCTCGGTTTTGAAATCGGCGAGCCAGGCATCGAAGCTTCCGGTGCCGCAGGCTGCGGCGAGCGCGGAGGCGGGTGTGAGCAGGATTGCGCAGGCCGCGAGCGCGCGGAAAAAGGAGCGGAAAGGTTTTGTGGTCATCAGCTCTGAAATCGATTCGTGAAAAAGACAGGTTGCCCGGGCATTTGAAATGTCGCCGTCAAGCGCGGCGAAAACAAGGCCCGTGTCCCGGACGCGGTGCGGCATTCTTCATGCCGCTCCGCAGAGCCGGGACCCCGGTTTCTTCCTTGTGCAACCGGGACCCCGGCTCTGCAGCGCACCGCTTCGCAAGAGCTACGCGCTGCGCTGCGTCCGGGGCACGAGTGCAGTTCAACGGCCCAACCCCGCCGCAAACGCCTCGCCGTCGCGGACGCCGAGTTCGTAGGCGGCGCGGATGCCGTCGGGATTGGTGATGTCGAACTGCGATAGATTTATCTTCTGCGAGGGCTGCACGTAAGTACGGCCGGCAACATCAGGTACGTTGTTGTAAAGCCGCGTCAGCAGCACCAGCGTCGCCCCGCTGGCGGCCTCGATCGGCGCCAGCGGCTCGACCGGCACGTTATCGACCAGGCCGCCATCGAATGCCGGCATTCCATCGACCAGTGTCACTGGCATGAACGGCGGCACGCCGCTGCTGGCCATCAGTACATCGTGCATGCTGCTTGCATCGGCAAGCGATCGCGCCGAAACGAATTCGGGGCGAAATCCCAGCGTGCGGCCGAAGCGGGGGTGCACCGGATGCAGCAGATGCTTCTCGAGCTGATAGGCCCCGATCCCCAGCAGCGCGCCAGCCAGCGGCGGCCAGCCGCGGGGCATGCGCGTCACCGCGATCTGCAGATCGGTGACGGCGTTGAGCCGCGCCAGCGCGGCGTCGTCGATGGTCCGGGCCAGCAGTTCGTTGTACAGCGGGCCGACCGGGCACAGCGGCTCGCCGCGGCGCCAGGCCGCAACATCGAAATTCCTCAAATGCGGGCCGCAGCCGTCATACACAAGCCGGCGCGCCTCGGGACCGGTGCCGAGCAATGAATAGATCGCGGCGAACGCGCCCGCGCTGGCGGCGACGACCAGCTTCGGCGCCAACCCCAGCCGCGGCGCGGCCGTCTCGTAGAAGCCGCCCTGCCAGTAACAGCGGTTACCCCCGCCGGCGAATACCACCGCGTCGAACATGGCGCCTGCATGCCAAACCGCGGCTCAGGATGCAACCAAAACGACCCATGGAATTCCGTCATGCCCGGGACGAGCCCGGCCATGACGGAAATCACGATCAATTATCCCTGCGCCGCCACTGAAACAGCGAGGACGGGAAGTCCGCGGCGTAGCGCTGCACTTTCACCAGCGGAGGCGGGGCGTGCGAGACCGCAACCGGCTCGATCACCTTGCGATAGAGGTGCCAGGTCGCGTGGCCGAGCAACGGGATCACGATGGCGAGCCCCAGGAAGAACGGCAGCGAGCCGAGCATCAGCAGGACTGCCACGATCAATCCCCATGCCGCCATCGGCACCGGATTGCGGGCGACAGCGCGCAGCGACGCGATCATGGCGTCGGCGGCGCTGGCGTGGCGGTCGAGCATCAGGGGGAATGAAACCACGCTGATGCACAGCGCCACCACCGCGAACAGGAAGCCTGTGCCGCAGCCGACCACGATCAGCCACCAGCCTTGCTGTGTCGTCAGCACGCGGCGGGCGAAATCCGGAATCCCGGCCGCCGCTTCATAGCCGAAGGTGGCGACGTAAATCGCCTGCGCGGTGGCGACCCAGATCACGAACAGCGCCAGCAGCAGCGTGCCGAGCCCAAGCATCGCGCCGAACGACGGCGAGCGCAGCACCTCCGTTGCATGCCAGGCCGACGCATCTTCGCCGCGTTCGCGCCGATAGCTCAGTTCGTAGAGGCCGAGGGCTGCGAACGGGCCGAGCAGCGCGAAGCCCGCGGCGAGCGGAAACAGCAGCGGCAGCACCGAATAGCCCAGCGCCAGCCGCGCCAGCACGAGGCCAAGCACGGGGTAGATCAGGCAGAGGATGATGGCGTGGCTCGGCACCGCCTTGAAATCCTCCCAGCCAAGCCGCAGCGCGTCGCCGAGATCGGAAAGGCCGATGGTGCGGATTACCGGCGCCGCAGCGGCGTCGGGTGCTGCGGGCACCAGTGGCGTGACATTGCCGGGATATGGAGTGGCCATTGTCGTCTCTCCCTGAAAGCTTGCGGCAAATTCATCGCGTCAAACGGCGCGCGCTTGCCTTGGATAAAGCGATCACGATCGGGCCAGACGCGAAGACAACGTACCGGTCTGGCGATGTCGCGAACTGAACGCGGATGGTAGCGCTAATCGTTGAAATCGTTGCTCACGCTTCGGTGATGGGGCAATGCGGGACGGCGGTCGTGACCAGCAACCGCGACAGCGAGATGACGCTGTTTTCGGCGCGATTCCGGCAGTTCGGTTTCGTGCAGGTACTCCCGTGCTGCATTGGCAACGCTCGTTCACAGGGCTAGACTCCCCGGCGATCCGGCACGGTACTGCCGGAACCGAACGAAGTGCCGCGCGAAAAACTTCACACCGCCTTCACGTTCACAGGGAGCGACCCGATGAGTATTTTTGGAAAAATCATGAGCGCGATCTTCGGCACCGCCAAGGCCGATACGCCGGCGGCAGGCACCACGACCGCGGCACCAGCCGGCGGCAGTCCGGCTCCGGCCGCCGGTTCGACCGGAGGCGCTGGTTCGACCGGCGGGTCGCCGGCTGCAACCGCTGCAGCGCCTGCGCAAAGCGTCGACGTCGCGCCGATCCTCGACAAGGCCGTCGCCGCCAAGGGCGAAAAGCTGGAATGGCGCACCTCGATCGTCGACCTGATGAAGGCGCTCGATATCGACTCCAGTTTTTCCGCGCGCAAGGAGCTTGCGAAGGAACTCGGCTACACCGGCGACAGCAACGATTCCGCCAGCATGAACATCTGGCTGCACAAGCAGGTGATGACCAGGCTCGCCGCCAATGGCGGCAAGCTGCCGCCGGAGATCAAGCATTGATCTGACAGGCCGTTCGATCCAGGGCCCGCATTCGTGCGGGCCTTTTTGCTGCGCGAATATAGCCGAAGGCCGGATTGCCCGGCGTGGACCGCCGGTCTAGAACCGCCGCAATAACAAACATCCCGACAGGAGAACGCCCATGGACAGCATCGACCGCAGGACCATTCTCGCTACCGGCGCACTGGCGCTCGCAAGCGCAGCCGCACAGAGCCGGCCGGCCGCGGCACAGGCTGGACCGAAGCCGATGTTTCCGGTCGCCGCCATCACCATTCCGATCGTCGGCGAGACCGACGTGTTCCAGGTGCGCCGCATCTACTGCATCGGCCGCAACTACGCCGCGCATTCGCGCGAGATGGGTTCGGATCCGACCCGGGAGCCGCCATTCTTTTTCCAGAAGCCGACCGACGCGATCCAGAACGTTTCGATCGGCACCGTCGCCGATCATGCCTATCCGTCGCTGACCAAGAACTATCACTACGAAGTCGAGCTGGTGGCGGCGCTGAAATCCGGCGGCACCAATATTCCGGTCGAGCAGGCGCTCGATCATGTCTACGGTTACGCGGTGGGTCTCGACATGACCCGGCGCGATCTGCAGCGCGCGATGGGAGACGAGAAGAAGCCGTGGGAAATCGGCAAGAGTTTTGATCACGCCGCGGTGCTCGGACCGATCCATCCTGCGAGCAAGACCGGGCATTTCAGCAAAGGCGCGATTTCGCTCGCGGTGAACGGCGCGGTGAAGCAGAACTCGAACCTTTTGAACATGAGCTGGAACGTCGCCGAGCAGATCGCGAAATTGTCCGAAGCGTTCGAAATGAAGGCCGGCGACATCATCTATTCCGGCACGCCGGAGAATGTCGGCCCCGTGGTCAAGGGCGACGTGCTGTTGTGCAAGATCGAAGGCCTGCCGGACATGTCGATCAGGATCACCTGATGTTCGTCATGGCCGGGCTTGCCCCGGCCATCCACCCCTTGCTCGCCTGAATCCGGAAAAGACTTGGATGCCCGCGACAAGCGCGGGCATGACGCCGAAAAATTCAGGTCCCCGGCGGCGGCGCGAAGAAGCAGCGACGGGTGCCGTCGGGACGCTTGCAGCGCCAGTAGGCGCCGTCGGGCGAGGGCTGCGCCTCCTTGAAGGGAACGATCTCGCCATCGACCATGTGATAGCCGGCGCCGCTCATCTGCACGCTTTCAGACGGCACCACGAAGCAGTCGCCGAGGCCACAGCACCATTCGCCGGCAACGTTGCGAAAGCCGCCGGCGGAAATCCAGCTATCATGCGCCAGCGCCGGCGAGGCGCCGATCAATCCGGTGAACAAGGCGGACGCAAAGCAAAGTGTCAAAATGCGCACCATCGATGGACCTCATGCGTTGTCCCGGCGTTGGCCACTCCTGAACTTTCCTCGAAGCGCTCTCCCATGCATGGCGGGTCGCTTCAAGCGCAACCGGCCTGATGTCGAGCCGCGAATTTTCGCGCGCTCGAATCGTCGTTGAACATGACGAGAATAACATCGGCGGGTGAATTCTCCGATCACATTTTGCGGCTGACGATGGCGGAAGACGCGCGCATACCAACACCGGGTCGTCCCCGCGAAGGCGGGGACCCATAACCTCCGACAGTTGACGAACCCTGTCCCGTATTTGACGAACGCCGCGGATAAATTGCGGTGACGACTTGTATGGGTCCCGGCCTTCGCGGGGACGACACCGGTGTTATCGCGTCAGATCGGCAAACTCCGGAGCGTGCGCGGGTAATCGACAATGAAGCCGCGGCGACCAACAACCTTCAATCCGTCGGCGCGGATCAACTGCGGCGCACCCCGCGCCAGCTCCGACGCAAGCGCCGCTCCCGCGTAAACCCCGCGGCGTCTCGAACTGCTACGTGCACCGCAAGCGCAACTTTGGTCAGGAGTGCTGCCACTTAAGATAGCATTTACTTGATATGTCCTCAAAAGGATGTAAGGTTCCGTTTCTACCTAAAAGTGCTTTTTTAAAGACATTAAATTAAACGGGCGAACCCCGCCCAAGGGAGAATTATAATGAAAACGCGCACCGTTGTTTTGTCAGGACTGACCAGTCTGTTGTTCGGTTTGTCCGTTTCAGCTGCTCTGGCGCAAACTCCTGCGGAGCGGGCTGCCGCTCCAGCCCAGGCACAATCGGCCGGACAGCCCGACTCGCATGGTAACATCGGCGCGCCGGGAGCGGCCCCTGCCGTCGCGCCGCCGCCGCCACCTGCCGCGCATGCCTGCCTTCAATTGCATAACGGAACCGCCGTTTTCAACTTCGACGTGACGTTCGACCCGAACACGACAAACTTCCCGGTCACCGGCGGCACCGTCACCGGCACCATCTGCCAGGCTTCGCAATGGCAGATCACCGGCGGCCATCTGGGGCCCGGTCTTGCCATTACCGCCACGCGCCCGGCAGGCAACAGTTGCGCGACTCAGCTGACGGTCGCGGGCAATTTCGCCAATCCGTCGAGTTACACGGGGACTTACGGTTTCCCGGGCACGGGATTCCAGCAACACACCCTGTTTCTGGGGTATCAAAAATCCAGCTGCCCGTAGGTCGTAGGCGAGGACCGGCGCTGCGGGTCACAACCCGCGGCGCGGTCTCGCTGTCGCGATCTGCGGCGCGATCGGACTAGCGCACCAGATCGGCAAACTCCGGATGCTTGCGCAGGTAATCGACGACGAAGCCGCAGCCGGCGACAACCTTGTTGCCATCCGCGCGGATCAGCTCAAGCGCGCCCTGCACCAGCTCCGACGCAATGCCGCGCCTGCGCAACGCGCGCGGCGTCTCGGTATGGGTGATGATGACGGTCCCCGACGCGCGGCGGTAATTCGCGAACGCAAGACCGCCCTCAACGTCGAGCTCGAAGCGGGAGAGGGCGGCGTTGTCGCGGACGGCGGGCATGATCGATGAATCTCCTCAACGCCGATTCTTGCGCACGTGGATGTTGATGTCGAGATGAACGTTCGTCACGCATTTCTGTTCGGACTTGTGCGAGCCGCCTTCATGCCAGCGCCCGTCGCGTGCGCGGGCGTCGCGGACATTGGCGAGCTTGAGGCATCGCCATTGCGGCAGCTTGCCGCTGCTCTCGCCGCCGAACTGCCATGCCAGCGCGGCTTCCTCGCCATCCTTGTTGGTGCCGATGATATGCGGGCACAACTCGCGGCGCCGGCCGCCGTAGGTGCAGGTCACCTGCTGCTCAGCGAGGATGGCGTTGCGGAAGACGGTGTAAGTGGGCGAGGGCACGGCTCGAATAGTCCTGTCGTCGATAGTCCCCGTCACATATAGGATGCCATTCGTCGCCGCGCTTTGCTATGTCTTGCGTCGGTGCAAATTTTATGAAGGAAACATTCGCATAAAGCTTGTTCTCTCCCTGCTCGGCGTGGTTCTGCTGATCGTTGCCGCCGTTTATTTCGTGATGCCGGCCGATCAATTGCCGGGCTTCCTGCCGGGCTATGAAGCCGGCGTGACGCGGGCGCACGCCAAGCACGGCATCGTTGCCGCGGTGGCGGGCCTGGTGCTGCTGGCAGCGGGATGGTGGATGGGGCGGCGCTAGCCGCGCCGGTCACGCAGACATACAAGTTCTTATCGTATCATGGTCTGGAGACCATCATGTCCAATGAAAAAGGCCCCAACGTCAAGAAGAAGCAGAAGTGCAAGAACTGCGAAGGCAAGGGGTTGGTGAAGAAGGGGGACAGGGTGGTGAAGTGTCAGAGGTGTGGAGGGACGGGGGTGCGGTGAGCGCCGACACCACCTTGATATTCACCGTTTCCCGTAGTATGTTTATGCCATGATCCGGTCATGGCGGAATTCGGCGACCCACAAGGTTTGGGACGGCGAGCTGCCGAACCAGTTTCGCGGGCTGGATTTCGAGGCCGCGATCGATCTGCTGCTGGCGCTGAATGTAGCCAAATCGCTCGGAGACCTCAGTCCGTTTAAGAGCGTAGGCCTGCACAAGCTCAAGGGCGACCGTAAAAACCAATGGGCCATGACGGTCAATGCACGCTGGCGTATCTGCTTCGAATTTCGCGAGGGCGACGCTCACGAAGTCGAAATCGTCGATTACCACAGAGGTTAACCATCATGCCCCCCGTTGTTCATCCCGGCCGTTTATTGAAACGCGAACTGGCGGCGCGCAAGCTCAGCGCCAATCGATTGTCGCTGGATATCGGCGTGCCATCGGGACGCATCACGGACATTCTTAACACCCGCCGCGCGATCACCGCCGACACGGCGGTTCGGCTCGGCCGCTATTTCGGTAACAGCGCGCAGTTCTGGCTCGATCTGCAGGGCCAATACGACATCGGTGTCGTGGAGCGCGAGAAGGGTGCGGAGATAGCGAAGCGAGTCAGGCCGGCGGATGCGGCGTGAGGGTGGGGCAACCTCGTACCGAAGTCCCGGATGTCGCCGCGCTCATCCGGGCTACGCTTGCTTCCCCGTATAGCGGCGCCTTGACGATATCTTCCGGCGGGCAAGGGGACGATTTCGCCGGGCGTTATTAGCATGCGGTCTACGTGTCTGCGGCCTACGGGACCTTCAATTCCAAATCACCTCACAGGCCAAGTACTCTCGAATGACAATCCGAACTACAGAGCTACCATTGCTCGCGAAGGCCTGAAATCGGTATCGCTCGTCTTGGATTATTAGCCAGCCTCCATCGAGGATCATGTTGCCGACGATCATAATCCGCTGCATTGCGCGACTACCTACCTCTGGCCAAAAAGGTGAATCGCCAACGTCGCGCACGTCGTCCTCGAAAGCATCGCGCTCGCTCGAACTCATGGCAGCCAGTGGTTTGAAAGCAAAACTAGTAGGCTCTCCCAAGCAAGGCTGATTTAGCTCGTATGCGACATGACCACGGGCAAGCTTCATCAACACGATTTTCACACGCTCAACGTCCGCCAACCACTCGATTTGCCCTTCAGAGTTTATGGTCCGCGACTTTTGCAACGTGGCAGAGAGATGAGCGTTTGTTTGGAGGATACGCGCAACGCGAGTCCGCTCCACCTTGGCCGCGTCAACTTCGCCGACAATCACGCACTCCAACAAACAGGCCAAATATTCTTCGTCGAGTGAAAAGCTTTGATTGCACGACAAGCACGAAGGGCTAACCATGACGTTCTCAGGGAGAGGTTCGTCAAGCAGCACTTTTGACGGCACGTGGTCGCGCGATTCGACTGGCCCGCCACAGTGGACGCAGAATCCCTTTTTTCTATTGTCCCCATAACAATTGAATGCCTGTACTGACATTTATTGATCTTCAGGCCAGCGTTTTCCGGCGTTTCACTCCGCAGCTTCGCTCGACGCGCTGCCGCGCTTCCTCCGCGAGCCGCCACCCGCGCCCTTCGCCAGCACCGGCCCCAGAAACTTCCCCGTATAGCTCCTTGGCGCCTTGACGATGTCCTCCGGCGGGCCCCAGGCGACGATTTCGCCGCCGCCGTCGCCGCCTTCGGGGCCGAGGTCGATCACCCAGTCGGCGGTTTTGATCACTTCTAGATTGTGCTCGATCACCACCACCGTGTTGCCCTGCGCCACCAGCTCATGCAGCACCTCGAGCAGTTTCTTCACGTCGTGGAAATGCAGGCCGGTGGTCGGCTCGTCGAGGATGTAGAGCGTGCGGCCGGTGGCGCGCTTGCTCAGTTCCTTGGCGAGTTTGACGCGCTGCGCTTCGCCGCCCGAGAGCGTGGTGGCCTGCTGGCCGACATGGATATAGTCAAGGCCGACGCGGTGCAGCGTCTTGAAGGTTTCGCGGACGCGCGGCACCGCCTTGAAGAATTCGGCGGCTTCCTCGACGGTCATGTCGAGCACGTCGGAGATCGACTTGCCCTTGAACAGCACCTCCAGCGTCTCACGGTTGTAACGCTTGCCCTTGCAGACGTCGCAGGTGACGTAGACGTCGGGCAAAAAGTGCATCTCGATCTTGATGACGCCGTCGCCCTGGCAGGCCTCGCAGCGGCCGCCCTTGACGTTGAAGGAGAAGCGGCCGGGCTCGTAGCCGCGTGCCTTGGCTTCGGGGAGCCCTGCGAACCATTCGCGGATCGGCGTAAACGCGCCGGTGTAGGTCGCAGGATTCGAGCGCGGGGTGCGGCCGATCGGCGACTGGTCGATGTCGATGATCTTGTCGATATGCTCCAGCCCCTCGATGCGGTCGTGAGGTGCGGCGCCCTCGCTGGCGTTGTTGAGTTTTCGTGCGATCGCCTTGTAGAGCGTGTCGATCAGGAGCGTCGACTTACCGCCGCCGGAAACGCCGGTGACGCAGGTGAAAAGGCCCAGCGGGATTTCCGCCGAGACGTTTTTCAGATTGTTGCCGCGGGCGTTGATCACCTTGATGGTGCGGCGATGGTTGGGCGGACGCCGCTCCGGAATCTCGACCGACAATTCGCCGGTGAGATATTTTCCGGTCAGCGACGCCGGATTGTGCATCACGTCCGCAGGCGTGCCTTGCGCCACGATATTGCCGCCATGCACGCCGGCGCCGGGGCCGACATCGACCACATAATCGGCGACGCGGATGGCGTCCTCGTCGTGTTCGACCACGATCACGGTATTGCCGAGGTCGCGCAGCCGCTTCAGGGTGTCCAAGAGCCGCGCATTGTCGCGCTGGTGCAGGCCGATCGATGGCTCGTCCAGCACATAGAGCACGCCGGTGAGGCCGGAGCCGATCTGCGAGGCTAGCCGAATGCGCTGGCTCTCGCCGCCGGACAGGGTGCCGGAGGCGCGCGCCAGGGTCAGGTAGTTCAGGCCGACGTCGAGCAGGAACGACAGCCGCTCGCGGATCTCCTTCAAGACGCGCGCGGCGATCTCGTTCTGCTGCGCGTTGAGCGCCTTCGGCACGGATTCGAACCACTCGCCGGCGCGGCGCACCGACAGCTCCGAAATTTCGCCGATGTGCTTGCCGCCGATCTTGACGCACAGCGCCTCGGGCTTGAGGCGATAGCCGTTGCAGCCCGCACAGGGCACGTCGGAAAAGTATTTCGCCAGTTCCTCGCGCGCCCACTCGCTTTCGGTCTCGCGGTAGCGCCGGTCGATGTTGGTGACAACGCCCTCGAACGGTTTTTTGGTGTCGTAGGATCGGACGCCGTCTTCATAGGAGAACTTGATCTCGTCATCGCCGGAGCCATGCAGGATGGCGTTCTGCGTCTTCTTCGGTAGGTCCTTCCATTTGGTATCCAGCGTGAACTTGTAGAATTTGCCCAGCGCAGTGAGGGTCTGGATGTAATAGGGCGACGACGATTTCGCCCATGGCGCTATCGCGCCCTTGCGCAGGCTCAGCTCCTTGTCGGGAATGACCAGCTCTTCGTCGATATGCTGCTCGACGCCGAGGCCGCCGCAGGCCGGGCAGGCGCCGTAGGGGTTGTTGAAGGAGAACAGCCGCGGCTCGATTTCCGGAATCGTGAAGCCGGAGACGGGGCAGGCGAATTTCTCCGAGAACAGAATCCGCTCGGGTCCGCTCTTGTCGTGGATTTTCGCGATCTTCTTCGCCGCGGGGTCGGTCTGTTCCCTCCCCCCTTGAGGGGGAGGGCCGGGGAGGGGGGTAGCCCCGGGCGCCGGAGCTTGGGGCTTACCCCCCTCCCGGCGCTTCGCGCCGACCTCCCCCTCAAGGGGGGAGGTGGGAGAGGGCGCATCGGCATATTCGATCACGGCCAAGCCCTCGGCCAGCTTCAGCGCGGTCTCAAAACTTTCCGCGAGCCGCTGGCCGATGTCCGGCCGCACCACGATGCGGTCGACCACCACGTCGATATCATGCGGGAATTTCTTGTCGAGCACCGGCGCTTCGGCGAGTTCGTGAAAGGTGCCGTCGATCTTGACGCGCTGGAATCCCTTTTTGAGATACTCCGCCAGTTCCTTGCGGTACTCGCCCTTGCGTCCGCGCACCACCGGCGCCAGCAGATACAGCCGCGTGCCCTCGGGCAGCGCCAGCACGCGGTCCACCATCTGCGACACGATCTGGCTCTCGATCGGCAGGCCCGTGGCCGGCGAATACGGCACGCCGACCCGCGCCCACAATAGCCGCATGTAGTCGTAGATCTCGGTGACGGTGCCGACGGTCGAGCGCGGGTTTTTCGAAGTGGTCTTCTGCTCGATCGAGATCGCCGGCGACAGGCCGTCGATCTGATCGACGTCCGGCTTCTGCATCATCTCCAGAAATTGCCGGGCGTAGGCGGAGAGCGATTCCACATAGCGCCGCTGGCCCTCGGCATAGATGGTGTCGAAGGCGAGCGAGGATTTTCCCGAGCCGGACAGGCCGGTGAACACCACAAGCTTGTCGCGCGGAATCTCCAGGTCGACGTTCTTGAGATTATGTTCGCGCGCGCCGCGAATGGTGATCGCGCGCATCGCCGAACCGGTCTGCTGGCGCTTTGCCCTTAGAATTTCGTCCATGATCGGCATTTCCAGACGCGCAGGCGCGCCGCGTTCGGGCGCGCGTCACCGGGGCGCCGGAGACTTGCCGCCATATGAATGGAGTACTCGGAACGTAGGAAGAACGAGGGCCGATTTCCAGTCCTCCGTTGCAGCCATCAACGGTTTGTTGCGCGCCGGGTTGCACGTGCTTCGAAGGCGTCGAATCGTCAGGAAAATTCTTGCCCCCGGGCGGGTTGCATGATAGAACAAAAAGAGAACAATGTAAAATGCCCGGGGACCACCCATATTGGGACGTGGACAACTGGCGGCGGACCCGCGCGGTCGCCGCGGCGAAGGCGTAGGGTAGTTTCAGGCAAGTATGGTGATGGAGAGTTTAGATGGCGGGTTCGGTCAACAAGGTCATTCTGGTCGGCAATCTCGGCAAGGATCCGGAGGTGCGGCGCATGCAGAACGGCAATCCGGTGGTCAATTTGAGCGTCGCGACCTCGGAAAATTGGCGCGACAAGGCGACCGGCGAACGCAAGGAAAAGACCGAGTGGCATCGGGTGGTGATTTTCAACGAGGGGCTGGCCAAGGTCGCCGAGCAATATCTGAAGAAGGGCGCCAAGGTATATATCGAGGGCGCGTTGCAGACCCGGAAGTGGACCGACCAGAGCGGCGTGGAAAAATACTCGACCGAAGTGGTGCTGCAAGGCTTCAACTCCAACCTGACCATGCTGGATGGCCGCAGCGGCGGTAGCGCCGGCAGTTTCGGTTCGGACGATTCCGGCGGAGATTTCGGCTCCGGCGGTCCTTCCAGTTCCGCGCCGCGCCGCGCCATGGCGACGGCCGGAGCGGGGGCCCGCAACAGCGATATGGACGACGATATTCCGTTCTGACGGGTCAAGGTTCTCGTTCCCCGGACGCAGCGCAGCACGTAGCTCTTGCGTAGTGGTGCGCTGCAGAGCCGGGGTCGTTTAGACGCCGGCGCTTGGTGCGGTCCTGGCTCTGCGGAGCGCATGTAGAATGCCGCTCCGCGTCCGGGACACGGGTGGGGAGACCCTCATGTCCCTTGCGCCGCTACTTGACGCCATGCCGCCGATCCCGCTGCACGCCGTCGTTGCCATGGCGGCGTTTGCGCTCGGCGTCGTCCAGTTTGCAGCGCCCAAGGGAACGTTGCCGCATCGAACGCTGGGCTGGATCTGGGTCGCGCTGATGGCAGCGGTGGCCGTCAGTTCGTTCTGGATTCATAAGATCAGGCTGTTCGGGCCGTGGAGTCCGATCCATCTGTTGTCCATCTTCACGCTGGTGATGCTCCCGCTCGGCGTCTGGCGCGCGCGGCATCACAACGTGAATGCACACCGCTGGACCATGATCGGCATTTTTACCGGCGCGCTGGTGATCGCGGGGCTATTCACCTTCGTTCCCGGGCGGATCATGCATGCCGTTTTATTCAGTCCCTAACGGCATCTAAGTATTTGTAAAAACGAAGGGAAAAAGCCTCCGCTGAGGGCCCTTCGGGGTGGTTTTTCGGGCCCCCATAGGCTATATGATTCCAAGCAGAAACTGACCGGATTCCCCCTTGTCTGACACTGAAGAACCGAAGCCCGGAGAGCCGCCGGCGCCTTCCGATATTCGTCCCGTTTCGATCCTCGATGAGATGAAGCGCTCCTACCTCGATTACGCCATGAGCGTGATCGTGGCGCGGGCGCTGCCGGATGCGCGCGACGGATTGAAGCCGGTGCATCGCCGGATTCTCTACGCGATGTACGAGAACGGCTTTGAGTGGAACAAGCCGTACCGCAAGTCGGCGCGCACCGTCGGCGACGTCATCGGTAAATACCATCCGCACGGCGATCAGTCGGTCTATGACGCGATGGTGCGCATGGCGCAGGATTTCTCCATGCGCGTGCCGCTGATCGACGGGCAGGGCAATTTCGGCTCGGTGGACGGCGATATGGCCGCTGCGATGCGTTACACCGAGTCGCGCCTGACCAAGATCGCGCAGTCGCTGATCGACGACATCGACAAGGACACCGTCGACTTCCAGGGCAACTACGACAACTCCGAGCAGGAACCGCGGGTTCTGCCGGCGAAATTTCCCAATCTGCTGGTCAACGGCGCCGGCGGCATCGCCGTCGGCATGGCCACCAACATCCCGCCGCACAATCTCGGCGAGGTGATCGACGCCTGCGTCGCGCTGATCGATGATCCCGCGCTCGGTATCGACGAACTCATCAACATCATTCCCGGACCTGATTTCCCGACCGGCGGCATCATTCTCGGCCGCCAGGGCATCCGCTCGGCCTATCATCTCGGCCGCGGCTCGATCGTGATGCGCGGCAAGGTGTCGATCGAGCCCGCCCGCAAGGATCGCGAAGCGATCATCATTTCCGAGATTCCGTACCAGGTGAACAAGGCCACTATGGTGGAACGCATCGCCGAACTGGTGCGCGACAAGAAGATCGAAGGTATTTCCGACCTGCGCGACGAATCCGACCGCGACGGTTTTCGCGTCGTCATCGAGCTGAAGCGCGACGCGGTGCCGGAGGTGGTGCTGAACCAGCTCTACAAGTTCACGCCGCTGCAAACCAATTTCAGCGCCAACGTGGTGGCGCTCGATGCCGGCCGACCGCAGGTGATGAACCTGAAGGACCTGCTGACGCTGTTCATTGCCTTCCGCGAGCAGGTGGTATCGCGGCGCACCAAATTCCTGCTCAACAAGGCGCGCGACCGCGCCCATATCCTGGTCGGCCTCGCCATCGCGGTCGCCAATATCGACGAGATTATTCGCGTGATCCGCACCTCGCCGGATCCCAACACCGCCCGTGAAACCCTGATGTCGCGCGACTGGCCGGCCAAAGATGTCGCCGCCATGATCACGCTGATCGACGATCCGCGGCATCGGCTGGCCGCCGACGGCACCGCGCGGCTGTCGATGGAGCAGGCCAAGGCCATTCTCGACCTGCGCCTGCAGCGGCTGACTGCGCTCGGGCGCGAGGAGATTTCCGAAGAACTCGACAAGCTCGCGGTCGAGATCGCCGACTATCTCGACATCCTGCGCTCCCGCGCGCGGATTCAGAGCATCATCAAGACTGAACTTTCCGCGATCAAGTCAGAATTCGCCACGCCGCGCAAAACCGTGATCATCGAGCAGGAGGACGAGGTCGAGGACGAGGACCTGATCCAGCGCGAGGACATGGTGGTGACGGTGTCGCACGCGGGCTACGTCAAGCGGGTCCCATTGTCGACTTACCGCGCACAAAAACGCGGCGGCAAGGGCCGCTCCGGCATGCAGACCCGCGAAGAGGATTTCGTCAGCCGGCTGTTCGTGGCCTCGACCCATACGCCGGTGCTGTTCTTCTCCTCGCGCGGCCAAGTCTACAAGGAAAAGGTCTGGCGGCTGCCGGTGGCGCCGCCGAACGGCCGCGGCAAGGCGCTGATCAACATCCTCCCCCTGGAGCAGGGCGAGCGCATCACCACCATCATGCCGCTGCCCGAGGACGAATCCTCGTGGGGAAATCTCGACGTGATGTTCGCGACCACCGGCGGCACCGTCCGCCGCAACAAGCTGTCCGACTTCGTCGACGTCCGCCGCTCCGGCATCATCGCCATGAAGCTGGATGACGACGAGGCGATCGTCGACGTGCAGATCTGCACCGAGCGCGACGACGTGCTGCTGACCGCCGCCGGCGGCCAGTGCATCCGCTTCCCGGTGACCGATGTGCGCGTGTTCACCGGCCGCACCTCGATGGGCGTGCGCGGCATCGCATTGCCGGACGGCGACAAGCTGATCTCGCTGACCATCCTGCGCCATATGGATGCCGACGCGGAAGAACGCGCGGCCTATCTGCGCCGCGCCAATGCGGTGCGGCGCGGTGGCGTCGAGGAGGAAGCGGGCACCGACAGCGAGGATGCGTCCGGCGCAATCGAGCTCGGCGAGCAGCGCTATGTGGAGATGTCCGCCAGCGAACAGTTCGTGCTGACCATCAGCGAGAACGGCTATGGCAAGCGCTCGTCGTCGTTCGAGTACCGCACCACCGGCCGCGGCGGCAAAGGCATCGTCGCGATGTCGGTCAACGGCCGCAACGGCAAGCTGGTGGCGTCGTTCCCCGTTGAGGATAGCGATCAAATCATGCTGGTCACCGACAAGGGCCAGCTGATCCGCTGCCCCGTCGAAGGCATCCGCATCGCCGGCCGCTCGACGCAGGGCGTGATCGTGTTCGACACCGCCGAGGACGAGCACGTGGTCTCGGTCGAGCACATCGGCGAGGAAGAGAACGGCAACGGGGGCTGACCGTCATTCCGGGGCGCGCGAAGCGCGAGCCCGGAATCCATAACCACCATCGTGAGTATGGATTCCGGGCCTGCGCCAAGTGGCGCATCCCGGAATGACGACGGCTAAATCTCGATCTCGGTCCCGAACTCCACCACCTGCCGTGTCGGCACGCCGAAGAACGCCGCCGAGCGTTCGGCGTTGCGCTGCAGGAAGGCGAACACGGTTTCGCGCCACACCCACATGCCGGGAATATCCTCGCTGGGAATGATGGTCTCGCGGCCGATGTAATAGGTGATGTCGCCAAGATCGATGCCGGGCAGCTTGCCCTGGTCGCAGGCGAGCCTCAGCCCTTCCCAGATGGTCGGATACTGCATGAAGCCGAAATGCAGGATCACCCGCGTGATGCCCTCGACGATCTCGATGACCTCGGCACGGTCTTCATCGGCGATCCGCGGTGCTTCCTCGATCAGGACGGTGACCAGCACCACGCGCTGGTGCAGGACGTGGTTGTGCTTGACGAATTGCGTCAGCGCCAGCGGCACGCCGTTCGGCGCCGAGGCCAGGAATACCGCGGTGCCCGGCAGTCTTGCGCTGCACTTGCTCACGGCGGTTTCGATCAGGTCTTCTTCGGGCTGGCGCAACTTGCCGCGGGCGCGTTCCACCAGCTTGACGCCGCTGCGCCAGGTCAGCATCAGGAACGCAACGATGCCGGCCAGCACCAGCGGAAACCAGCCGCCCTCAAGGAATTTCGTCGAATTCGCCGCGAAGAAGATGCAGTCGATCACGAAGAAAAAGCCGTTGACCGGGATCACGACAGCCGGGTGATAGCCCCATTGCAGCGCCACCAGCGCCGCCAGCAGCGTGGTGATCGCCATCAGCAGCGACACCGCGATGCCATAGGCGCCCGCCAATGCATCCGAGGTGCCGAAGCCGAGCACGGCGCCGAGCGTCGCCGCCGCCAGCATCCAGTTCACCAGCGGCACATAGATCTGGCCGATCGAATGGCTGGTGGTGTGCTTGATCTGCATGCGCGGCAGGAAGCCGAGCTGGATCGACTGCTGCGTCAGTGAAAACACGCCGGAAATGATCGCCTGCGATGCGATCACCGCCGCCACCGTTGCAAAGGCGACCAGCGGATAGTGCGCCCAGTCCGGCGCCAGCTGATAGAACGGATTGTCGAGCGCGGAGGGATCGGTGATCAGCAGCGCCGCCTGCCCGAAGTAGTTCAGCACAAGTGCTGGAAGCGCGATCGCGAACCACGCGAGCCGGATCGGCACCCGGCCGAAGTGGCCCATGTCGGCATACATCGCTTCCCCGCCGGTCACCGCGAGGAACGCAGCGCCGAGGATGGCGAAGCTGATGTGGAAATCCTGATGGATCAGGAAATCGAAGGCATACAGCGGGCTCAGCGCAACAAGCACGCCCGGCGATTTGACGATGCCGTGAATGCCGAGCAAAGCCAGCACCAGAAACCACGCCAGCATCACCGGCCCGAAAATGTTGCCGATGAAGCCGGCGCCCTTCTTCTGCACCAGGAAGAGCCCGATCAGGATGACGACCGTCAGCGGCACCACGGCCGGCGCCAGCGACGGCGCGTCGACCTTCAGGCCTTCGATCGCCGAGAGTACGGATATCGCCGGCGTGATGGCGCCGTCGCCATAGAGCAGGGCGGCGCCGATCAGTCCGACGATCAGCAGTTGGGCGCGCCAGGTGCCCGGCTGCGCGTTGCGGGCGGACAGCAGCGCCAGCAGTGCAACGATGCCGCCTTCGCCGCGGTTGTCGGCGCGCAGGATCAGCAGCGCGTATTTGAGCGAAATGATCAGGATCAGCGCCCACAGGATCAGCGACACCACGCCGAGGATCGCCTCGGGGAGCAGCGGCCCGCCATGGGCGGCGGCCCTGGCGGCTTCCTTGAGCGCGTAAAGCGGGCTGGTGCCGATGTCGCCATAAACGACGCCGAGGGCGCCGATGGTCGCTGTCAGTGGAAGTGCGGCTGAATGGGGCGAAGGAGCGGCGGAAATCGCGGTCACTGGAGCCCCCGTTTGGTTCGCGCCAGCAGATAAGGACGCGGGGTCCCAGTCTGCGACGCCGTACCGCAAATTGCTATCGCATTTCTACTTTAGTTGGTGCCGGAATCAGAAGCCGCCGGACGATGCCGGCGGCTCTGGTGGGCTTGGAGGTCCGGCGGGCATGCCGGATGGTAAAAGGTTGCCGCTTAGCGGCGTTCGGCGGTCACAAGACGGGCTTCACGAACCAGGCCTTTGGAGCCGGCGGTGCGCAGGCAGGCGGCTTCGATGTTGGGCCAGGACTGCTGCGCGCAGCCGGTGGAGCGGACGTCGAGGCGGTCAGCCTTGGCGAGGGCGACCGGCACGCTGGCTTCGACCTGCGGGGCGAAGCCCGGCAGCACGGTCAGAGCGGCAGCGACGAACATAGCGATAGCGATGGCGGAAAGTGCTTTGATCATGACGGTCCCCAGTCATGGGCCTTGTCGGCCCGTCGTTTCGTTAACGGATTGATACCGAGCGTCCGTTTCCGGCTGTCTTCGCCAAAGCGGAATATGGTTTCATCCCGCCGGAGATTTGTTTCGTCGCCCATCCAGGGACGAAACAATCGCCGGCCTGCATAGGAGACGCGGCGACCCCGGCGATGGTTCAAAAAGGATTGAGAAATAAAAGGTTGTCCGGGGACCGCTTTGGCCGGAACCATCCGCTTGCGGGGCTTGCCGGGGCGGGGTAGAGGGGTTTATGCCCCGCATTGCCCTGTATCCCGGCTCTTTCGACCCCGTAACCAACGGCCATCTTGATGTCATCAGGCATGCCGTCGGGTTGTGCGACCGGCTGGTGATCGCGATCGGCGTCAATCCCGGTAAAAAGCCGCTGTTTTCGACCGAGGAGCGCCTGGCCATGGTGGAGGCGCTTTTTGCACCGATTGCGTCGGCAGCCGCGTGCGCCTTCGACTGCACGACCTACGACAGCCTCACCGTCACCGCAGCGCAAAAAGTTGGCGCAACCATCATGATTCGCGGGCTACGGGACGGCACCGATCTCGACTACGAGATGCAGCTGGCCGGCATGAACGAGGCCCTGGCGCCCGGCGTGCATACTATATTCATTCCGGCATCGCCCGCCGTCCGCCCGATCACCGCCACACTGGTACGTCAAATCGCGGCGATGGGCGGCGACGTGTCGGCCTTCGTTCCCGCCGCGGTCGCGGCCAGCCTGAAGACAAAATTCGCTGCCTAGCCAGCGTTCCTCTGATCCGGAGTTGTCATGATCCGAATATTTGCCGTTCTCGCCGCGCTGCTATGCGCGGCACCCGCCATCGCGCAGCCGTTGCCCGCCAATCTCGACAAGGCGAATGCGATCGTTATCGACACCACCAAGGGGCGTATCGTTATCAAGCTGCGAACCGACCTCGCGCCGCAGCACGCCGAGCGCATCAAGCAGCTGGCGCGCGAAGGCTATTACAACAACGTGCCGTTCCACCGCGTCATGGACGGCTTCATGGCGCAGACCGGCGACGGCCAGAACTTCAACGGCACCGGGGGTTCGAAGTATCCGAACCTGAAAGCCGAGTTCTCCAACGTGCCGTTCAAGCGCGGGGTGGTCGGCATGGCGCGGCGCGGCGACAGCGTCGATACTGCGAATTCGCAGTTCTTCATCATGTTCGCGGAAGGCTCCAGCCTGAACGGCCAATACACCGTGATCGGCGACGTCGTCTCCGGCATGGACGTGGTCGACAAGCTGAAGAAGGCGCCTCCGGGTTCTTCCGGCGGGACGGTCACCGACCCCGACAAGATGGTGAAGGTGCAGGTCGCATCCGACGTCAAGTGAGGAACGGTGGCGCGGGCTGGCAAATCGTTGCCGCGGCTCGCAGCATCGCTGCTGCTGTCGTCGATTGCGACCGCGCACGCCGAACAGGGACAGGTCGATAACATCAAGCAAGCGTTCGCCAGGTTCCAGACGTGCTGGAAGCCGCCGCCGGCTTCTCAGGCCAATCCGGACGTTGCAATCACCGCGATCGTGACGTTCACGCGGGATGGGAACATCCTCGGGCACCCGAAAATTACGTATGAATCTGAAAATGCTACCGATAATGACCGGCTTCTGTATCGCATCGCGGTCATGGAGGCGTTGCAACGCTGCACGCCGATGCCATTTACTGAGGGGATGGGCGGCGCCGTCGCCGGCCGGCCCTTCGCGGTCCGGTTTCAAGTTCGCAAACCTCCACCCAAACCGATAGAGAAGAGAGCATGGCTGACACCGACAACACTTTGATCCTCGAAACCACGCAAGGACCCGTCACCATCGAGATGCGGCCCGATCTTGCGCCCGGCCATGTCGCGCGGATCAAGGAACTGGTGCGCGAGGGCTTTTACGACGGCATCGTGTTCCATCGCGTCATCGAAGGTTTCATGGCGCAGACCGGATGTCCGCAGGGCACCGGCACCGGCGGCTCCGGCAAGAAGCTCAAGGCCGAATTCAACAAGGAGCCGCATGTGCGCGGCACCACCTCGATGGCGCGCGCGGCAAGCCCGGATTCCGGCGACAGCCAGTTCTTCATCTGCTTCGACGACGCCTCGTTCCTCAACAACCAGTACACGGTGTGGGGCAAGGTGACGAAGGGCATGGAGAACGTCGACAAGATCAAGCGCGGCGAGCCGGTGAAAAATCCCGACAAGATCATCAAGGCGCATATGGCCGCGGATGCGGCCTGAAGTCATTCCGGGGCACGCGAAGCGTGAACCCGGAATCTCGACGTAACAATCTCTGGATTCCGGATTGCCGCACTGCGCGCGGCCTCCGGAATGACGGATAATGCTGGAGCGCATCACGCCCATGCGCACCGACCTCTTCGACTTCGAACTCCACCCGGCCAGCATCGCGCTGCGGCCGGCAAATCCGCGCGATTCCGCGCGGATGCTGGTGGTGCAGCCGGGAGCGGCGTTGCGCGATCAAACGGTTGCCGATCTTCCGCAATGGCTTGAGCCGGGTGACCAGATCGTCGTCAACGACACCAAGGTAATCGCCGCCCAACTCACCGGCCGCCGCATCGGCCGCGGCGCCGAGCCGAAGATCGAAGCTACGCTGATCAAGCGGCTCGACGGCTCGCGCTGGCAGGCGCTGGTCAAACCGGCAAAAAAACTCACGCAGGGCGATATTGTCCGCTTCGGCAACGAGGGGAAGGTGTGCCTGCTTGGACATCTCGACGCGCAGGTCGAGGCCAAAGGCGACGAAGGCGAGATCACGCTGTCGTTTTCGTTTCACGGGCCGGCGCTGGATCAGGCCGTCGCCGATCTGGGTTCGCCACCGCTGCCGCCCTACATCGCTTCAAAACGAACGCCGGATGAGCGTGACGCCACCGACTACCAGACCATGTTCGCCGCCAACGAAGGTGCGGTCGCCGCACCCACCGCCGGACTGCATTTCACGCCAGCGCTCGAGGCTGCGCTGCGCGCGCGCGGCGTCGGCATTCACCGATTGACGCTGCATGTCGGGGCCGGCACGTTCCTTCCGGTCAAGGTCAAGGACACCGCCGAACACAAGATGCATTCGGAGTGGGGCATGATCTCGCCTGAGACCGCCGCCGCGCTGAACGATGCGCACGCGGCTGGCGGGCGGATCGTCGCGGTCGGCACCACCTCGCTGCGGCTCCTGGAAAGCGCGGCGGCGAAAGATGGCACGATAAAACCTTTTGCCGGCGACACCGCGATCTTCATCACGCCGGGCTATCGCTTCCGCGCGGTCGATATCCTGCTGACCAATTTCCATCTGCCGCGCTCGACGCTGTTCATGCTGGTGTCGGCATTCTGCGGTCTCGACACCGTGAAACAGGCTTATGCGCACGCCATTGCCGGCGGCTATCGGTTCTATTCCTATGGGGATGCCTGCCTGCTGTTGCGCGCCCGTGACCAGGGCGAAAGCTCTGGAACGTAGCCAAATTCGGATTGACACGCCGCAAATGGCGCTACCAGAAGCGCCACCACTTCTTTCCGTCAGAAGCCGTCGGCGAGGCTCCAAGACGCTTCAGGCCCTCTTTGCTTTCGTCAAGATTCGGCCATTGCTTTAAAGCATTTTGAAAATCTGCGATCGCCGCAGAACGGCGACCGAGAGCCTCGTTTGCAAGCCCTTGTTTACTGAGAGCAGTGGGCCACGGTTCACCAGAGGAGGACTCCATCATTTGGTTTGCTTGCGCAAATTCCTCCAATGCCATCGCATAGTCCTTTTTTGCGAACAATGCCTTGCCGCGCCCAAGTTTTGCGAAGATGGCGCCTGCGTCGACCTTGAGCGCCGCATCGAAGTCCTCGACGGCGCGGTCATATTGACTTGTGGCGAGATAGACTTCGCCGCGATCCACCAAAAATATATGCGACGCATAGGGTCTTAGCTGCTGCGAACAGGCATCGATCGCCTCGTTGAATCTAGTTAAAGCCGCGAGCGCTCTGCATCGCAGTTGGTTGATCGCAAATCTGTTCGCTTTTTCACCTATGGCAAGAAGGCTGTCTGCGTCGGCAACAGCAAGGTCGTGCTTTTGCATATTTTCAAAAACCCATCCTCGCCCATACAAGGCCTCGGCGTCCTTCGGGTCGATGTCGAGCGCTGCGTCGTAGTCCTTTACGGCAAGGTCATACTGGCCAGACCAGCCATATGCCTGGGCCCGGTTCCTATAGATCGCCGCTAGCCTGGCAGGAGAGCGTTCCTCTCTGAGTAACTCGTTGCAAGCCGATATTCGTCCAGAATTGGGACCTTGTTCGCAAGTGGGCTTCGGCTGCCCCAGCGCTGGGTTTAGAAGCAGCACGAATAGCAACAAGAACACGCTGATAACGAACCTCTGAGCTGAGCGCAGGCGGTCTATCATTTTTTTGAGCCGAGAATGAACTTGGGTGATCTTAGCCCGATTATGATGTCCATCTTATAGTAGCCAAAGCGGCTGATGTATGCCGATCAACTCGGCGCCAGCTACGAAAAGTATGGTTGAACTCTATATCAAGGTCGCGCAATAAGCAGCGCATGAGCTTTCCCAATCATTTCGAGCTTCTGAAATCCGACGGCGCGGCACGTACCGGTCGTCTGACCACTCCGCATGGCATGGTGCGGACGCCGGCCTTCATGCCGGTCGGCACGGCGGGTGCGATGAAGGGCATGCATTGGCGCGAGGTGCGCGATGCCGGCGCTGATATCGTGCTCGGCAACACCTATCATCTGATGCTGCGGCCGGGCGCCGAGCGGATCGCCGCACTCGGCGGTCTGCAGAACTTTACCGGCTGGAACGGCCCGATGCTGACCGATTCCGGCGGCTTCCAGGTGATGTCGCTGTCCGAACTACGCAAAGTGAGCGAACAGGCCGTGACCTTCCGCTCCCATATCGACGGCGCCAAGGTCGAACTGTCGCCGGAGCGTTCGATCGAGGTGCAGCGGCTGCTCGGCTCCGATATCGCCATGCAGATGGACGAATGCGTGCGGCTGCCGGCCGGGCGCGGCGACATCGAACGCGCGATGCAGCTATCGCTGCGCTGGGGCGAGCGCAGCAAGCGCGCGTTCGAGAGCGCGCCTGCGGGCTGTATGCTGTTCGGAATAGCACAGGGCGGCGATATTCCCGAATTGCGGCGCGCCAGTGCCCGCGGACTGGTCGATACCGGCTTTCACGGCTATGCCATCGGCGGCCTCGCGGTCGGCGAACCGCAGGCGGTGATGCTGGCGATGATCGAGGAGGTGGTTCCGATCCTGCCGACGGATCGACCGCGCTATCTGATGGGCGTCGGCACGCCGGAGGACATTCTGGAGGCAGCGGCGCGCGGCGTCGACATGTTCGATTGCGTGATGCCGACCCGGAACGGCCGCCATGGCGTGGCGTTCACGCGGTTCGGTCAAGTCAACCTGCGCAATGCGCGCCACGCCGAGGACCCGCGTCCCATCGACGAAGAAAGCACCTGGCCATCGGCGCGAAGTTACTCGCGGGCCTATTTGCATCATCTGATGAAGGCCGGCGAAACGCTGGGCGCAATGCTGCTGTCGGAAATCAACGTCGCGTATTATCAGCAGTTGATGCAGGGCATCCGCGACGCGATCGCGCAGGGCACGTTCGAGGAATTCCGTCAGCGCACCCGCGCCGACTGGGCGCGTGGCGATATCGCGCCGCGCTAAATTGTTCGATGGCTAGTTGCACGCAAACGAATGCTTGGTCACAAAACCGTAACCGCAGGTATCGCACGTCCACAGATAGCTGACGATGTTGTCGGAAAATGCGGAAGCTTCGGCAGCAACCATTGAATCGTTACAGACAAGGCACACCGGAAGATCGCTTCCGCGCGGCGCGGAATGAGGCGCACTGGTCGACAGGACTGCAGCAATCGCTGGCATCGTGACCTCCTCGGGCTCTGACCTGTTTGCAACATACAATGATTAGTTTGACGATGTCGCAACACAAATGCGTTCCTTTTAGGAATTTTCCGATTTTGCGATGCAGCGAACGGTCGCGGGCGCGATGGTTGCAAGCACGCGCGCTTCGGCGCAGTCTGGCGCAGAAGGCTTTCTGATTTCACAACCATTTGTCCCAGAGGAATCGTCATGGATACAGCGCAGCCACATCGTCCCGGCCGGGGCCGGGTATTCGACAGCATCGTCGATGCGGTCGGCGATACGCCGATCGTTCGGTTGCGCAAATTGCCGCAGCAGCACGGCGTGACGGCAACGATTCTTGCCAAGCTGGAATATTTCAATCCGGCGGCGAGCGTCAAAGATCGTATCGGGGCGGCGATGATCATCGCGATGGAGCAGGCCGGCATCATCAATGCCGACACCGTGCTGATCGAACCTACCTCGGGCAATACAGGAATCGCGCTGGCCTTCGTGGCGGCGTCGCGCGGCTATCGGTTGAAACTGGTGATGCCCGACTCGATGTCGATCGAGCGCCGCAAGATGCTGGCGTTTCTCGGCGCGGAGCTGGTGCTGACTCCGGCGGCGCAGGGCATGAAAGGCGCCATCGCCGCCGCCGAAGAAATGGTGCGCACGACGCCGAACTCAGTCATGCCCCAGCAGTTCAAGAATCTCGCCAATCCGGAAATTCATCGCCGCACCACGGCGGAGGAAATCTGGAACGACACCGGCGGCAATATCGACGTCTTCGTTGCCGGCGTCGGCACCGGCGGCACCATTACCGGCGTAGGCCAGGTGCTGAAGCCGCGCAAACCGACGCTGCGGGTCGTCGCGGTCGAGCCGGAAGAAAGCCCGGTGCTGTCAGGCGGCACGCATTCGCCTCACAAGATCCAGGGCATCGGCGCCGGCTTCATTCCCGATGTGCTGGACCGCTCGGTGATCGACGAGATCGTCAAGATCAACAGCGCTGCCGCCATCGAGATGTCCCGCGCATTAGCCCGCGTCGAAGGCATTCCCGGCGGCATCTCGTCGGGTGCTGCGATCGCCGCCGCGCTGCAGATCGGCAAGCGGCCGGAAAGCGCCGGCAAGACCATTCTCGCGATCGTGCCGTCGTTCTCCGAGCGCTATCTGTCGACGGCGCTGTTCGAGGGGATTTGACGATGGCGGATCAGCCGAGACGACCGCGGACCTTGAACGACGCCCGCACCGAGGCCGAGGCGGCGTTCAAGAAAACCACCACAAAAGTGGAGGCTCCGCCGAAGAAAACCGCGCTTCCAGGTGTGAAGGAGCTGGTTTCGCTGCGGATCGATCAGGACGTTCTCGAACATTTCCAGGAGGGCGGTCCCGGCTGGCAGGACCGCATCAATGACGCCCTGCGCAAGGCGGCGGGGAAGGAATAGCCGCGCGAGCCGCGTTCTGGTCGCCTCTCCCCGTGAGCGGAAAGAGGCCGGATCGCATCGTCAGATGCGATCCGGGTGAGGGAGGGCTCCGCGAGTCCGTCCCTGTGGAGAGTCCCCCTCACCTCGACCCTCTCCCCGCGAGCGGGGCGAGGGAGAACTGCTACCGAAAAATTCCGCCGACCATGCCGCCGATGAAGCCGCCGGGGCCGCCGCCGCCGTGATAGTGACGGCCGCCACCGCCGCCGCCGCCTCCGCCGCGCCGCCGGCGGCTCGGCTTTTCGTCGGAGTCGTCGTTCGAACTCGCGGTCGTCGTGGCGACGATTTCTGTGAGCAGGGCCTTGTGCTGCAGCTTGTTGAGGTAGCCCGACTTCGGGTAACCGCGGGCGGCCTGCCAGCGGGTGATGACGGCGCGGGTGCTGTCATCGAACTTGCCGGTCACCTTGGTATCGAAACCGAGGCCGGTGAGGCGGCGCTGCACGTCGCGGCGCTGGCCCTTGTCCAAGCCGATCTGATCCTCGGTGGTCTGGGTTGCCTCATCCTTGAAAGTTGCCGGATCGACGCCCGTGGTCAGGTTGCGGGTCGTGGTGCTGGGGCCGTCCTGCAACGAGGCGATCCGGGCCAGCGCCAGCGACTTGAACTGGCCGTTGGGATAGTTGGTCAGATAGGCGTTAAGCTCTTCCGGCTTGTTGGACTCCTTGATCGAGCGCCAGAACTCAAGCTCGACATCGGATCCGCCCGAAGCCGAGGCGACAGGAGCCGGACCGGAAGCCGAGGGGGCTGCGGCCGCAGCCGCCGGCGCGGCTGGGCCATTCAGGTAGACCGAACCGATCAGGTTGGTGTGGCCCCACGGCAATTGGCCCTTGTTGGTCTCTTCATTGACCTGGGCGCGAACCTGGGTCATCGCCTGCTGAATTTCGATACCGGGCTTGGCGATGTTGGCCATCAGCGCTCGCGTAAACGGGCTGTTGGTGCCTTCCTGGCCGTCGAGCGCGGTTTGCCCGGGACCGGTCGCAAACGCAATCAACGTGCCTTCGCCGGATTTCATTTCGGCAAGACCGGTCTGGACGTTGACGCTGCGGGTCGCGGCGTTCGACTTGATCTTTGCCGCGAAGGGATTGTCGCGGCAGGCGTCGAGAAACACCAGCTTGACCTTGGCGTCGCCCATGGTCTGGTCGAGCGTGAGGTCGATGTTGATCGCAGCTCCGAGCTTGACGTCCATTTCGGATTTGATGTCGGCGTCGATCGGCAGCAGGTAGTTGGTGCCGCTGATGGCGATGCCATGGCCGGCATAGAAGAACAGCGCCACGTCGGCGCCTTGCGCCTTCTTGCCGAATTCGAGCAGCCGCTCGGTCATCTTGTCGCGGGTGAGGTTGGTGCCCTCGACCACCTCGAACCCGACATTGCGCAGCACGCTCGCCATCGACTTGGCGTCGATCGGCGGATTCGGTAGCGGCTGAACGTTCTTGTAGGCGCCATTGCCGACGACAAAGGCGACGCGCCGGTCGGCTCGGGCGGCATCGGCTGAAAACAATATGCAAACCATGGAAAGGAAAACGACAATGTAGCGCATATGCGATCCCCTGGAATCGAAAACGTCCGACAGCAACATGGCGGTGAGCCTACACGAAAAAGCCATACTCCGCGCCAGAAAAAACGTTTTGCAGGAAATTTAGGCGGCTGCCGCCGGAGGACACCAGACGATAGCAAAAGGGCCGGCTGTTTCCGTGATTTCGGTCACTTTAGCGGCTCAAGTTCAGCGCGCACGGGTACCGGATTGGAACTTCTGAGGTTCAACAGGTTCCCGGTCAGGATCAGCGCGGCGCCGAGCACGGTGAACATGTCCAGTCGCTCGGAATAAATCAGCCAGCCTGCGGCGGCGGTGAGCGGAACGCGTAGAAAATCCATCGGCACCACCACCGTTGCATCGGCGTGAAGCATCGCCCGCGCCATGCAGTAGTGCGAGAAGGTGCCGCAGAACGCAATTACCACGATCCAGCCCCAGGCATAGGCCGACGGCCACTGCCAGACGTAGAGCGACGGAAAAAATCCGGCGGCGCCCTGGATCACGATCATCCAGAAGATGATTTGCAGCGTCGATTCGGTTCGGGTCAGCGATTTCATCATCGCAATCGAGATGCCGAAGCCGACGGCCGCCCCCAGTGCGATCATCTGGCCGGGGTTGATCTCGCTGGTGCCGGGCCGGACGATAATGGCGACGCCGACCAGGCCCAGTACGATCGCCAGAATTTTCGCGAGGGTCATGCGTTCGCCGAGAAAACTCGCGGCCAGGATCGCGGTCCAGATCGGCATGGTGAATTCGATCGAAACCACCTGGCCCAATGGAATCAGCGTCAGCGCGAAGAACCAGCCGAGTTGGGCTGCGTAATGGATGAGATTGCGTCCGATGTGCTGCAGCGGCCGCGCCGTCTTCATCGCCGCGAAACCTCCGTTCATATGAATGAGCGGATACAGCATGAAGAAACCGAGGATCGAACGCACCTCCATGATCTGGAAAACGTTCAGCTCGCGCGTGGTCTCGCGGCCGGCCACCGCCACGATCAGCATCAGCGTCAGCCAGCCGGCCATCCATAGCGCGGCCAAGGGTTTGGAAGGACTTCGATCCGTCAACTGGCAGGTCCGGGATTGGTGTCGCAGAGTAACCTGCGACGTTTCGAGCGGGAACGATGCTCGTATCGGCGACCCCGGTCCGCTTTGCAACGCGCAAAACTGCCGATGCTGCGATGCGCGGCGCGATTTCGAGGTGGGATCGCGAAGCCGATCGGTGTTAAGGATCGCCTGCGCCGGCATCGCCGGGATCGGGCAGTCGTTTTAAGGATTTCTCCCATGCAAGTTCTGCAGCCGGCCGAATGGTCGAAACCGCGCGGCTTCTCCCATGGCGTCGTGGTCGATGGACCGGGAAAATGGATCGTGCTTGCCGGCCAGACCGGAGGCGATGAGAAAGGGGAGTATCAAAGCGACATGGCGGGGCAGGTAGGCACGGCGCTAAAGCGCATCGTCAAGCTGCTCGGCGAGGCCGGTGCGGGGCCTGAGCACATCGTTCGCCTCACCTGGTACCTGACCAGCAAGAGCGAATATGAATCGGCAGGTGCCGGGATTGGTGCTGTGTGGAAGGAAACGCTGGGCCGCAATTTCCCGCCCTCGACGCTGCTCTATATTTCAGGTTTGGTCGATGCGCGCGCCAAGGTCGAGATCGAAGTCACGGCGTTCGTGCCGACCAAATAAAATCACACAAATTGCGACAGGACAGACCGGATGACCCAGCCAGTACAGCGTGCCACCTCAGCAGATTTCGTTACCGCCTTCGCTACCGGCTGGCCGGAAAACCAACCCGATATCCTGGTCCTTTCTCTCACTACCAAGAAGGGCGTACAGGATTTCGCGCTCAACAAGGAGCAGGCGCTGCTGATCGCGAAAACCATGAAGGACACGGCGGCGCAGTTGGCAAAACCGAAGCCGCAGAGTTGAGGGTTCAACTCCGCAGTGAAGGCGCGGCGCGGAAAATCCGTATTACGAGCGCGACAATGAAATCGACGCGCCACGGAACTGGCTCTCGGCCCTGATCACGACGGACTGCTTGTTGCCGCGCGTCGTCAAGGAAATGTTGGCCGTAAATCCCGGCGCGCTGGCGGTCACCTGGAAGTTGCCGTTGCCGCCGCGTCCCTCGAGGTTTCCGTTCACGCCCCGGCTGGATTCGCTCCACGTTCCGGACAGCACTCCGCCGCGATCGACGACGTTGCTTGCGAGATTGAACCGGTAACTGTCGCTGGCGCAGGTCAGGCTTTGATTGAGTCCCGTACCGCCATTGCCGACGGCATAGGTCGCGCGGCAACGAATGCGTTCGGTGGATCCGTCGTCGAGGGTGACGGTGCCGCCGCCCGACCAAACGCCGGCCAAGCCTGTGAACGGTCCCGATTGGGCGTAACTCGTGGAGGTAGCTGCGAACAGTGTTGCGGCTGCAATAATCAGCGACCGCACGGCACCAAGCTGTCGGGACGGCAGGACCGCCTTATTGACGCGAAGCTTCCCATCGGCCGCTGCAAGGAATCCCGCCAGACGCCCCATTCCATTTCCCCGATCCGCTGTTGCCACTGAGCTGGCCGTTTGCATGAGCGCCGGAAATGGAAACGCGCACATTGCCTTCCCGCCCGACACTGCCGGAAACGTCTGCGCCGGCAGCGGAAACCTTACCATCGGCCACTGTCAGAGGATAGCGGGCCGAGGGCTCGCACGATCCCGTTTTGGTGACGATGGTTACGCTCCAGAGCCCGTCATATGGCGACTGAGCGAAAGCCGGGGCGGCGGCAATCGACGCCGCAGCCATAAGGAAAGCAGGAACAAAAACGGTATGGATGCGATCAAGGCGCATGGAATCATATCCCCGATGTGTGTGATGCGATGCCTTTTTCAGGCATATTGTGTTCAAAGTTTGCTGCGATGCGGCAACTCCGAATGTTCCATGACAATCAAGTGAATTTCGCAAGTTTAGTTCCCTATTTATGGCCCAAACTCAACTTTATTTCGCGATAAAGGTTACCCCACACCCCCTGGCGCACGCGAATTAAGCCGGGACAGCGGGCGCATTGGTCGCAAATTGCTCGTCCTGAGGCTTGGCCGGCAGGCTATTGTGGGTCTTGGCGTAGTCGATGACGTCGCCGAGCAGCTTTTGGCCCAGCGGCGCCAGCGCGCGCTCCCACAACTCCCGCGCCGTTTCGCCCTTTTTGACAAAGCACCATTCCTGCGCGGCGATGGCGCCCGCATCCATCCGGTCGGCGAGATGATAGACCGTGCCGCCAGCAATCGGATCGCCTTCCCGGATGGTCCACTCGACCGCTGCGATGCCGCGGTGGCGCGGCAGCAATGACGGGTGGTAGCCGATCCCTCCGAGCTTCGCCGCGGCGAGCGCTCCCCTGCTGATGCGGGCATGACTGTGCGCGGTGACGATCAGGTCGGTCCCCTCAGCGATTTCATTGGCGACCACCAGCTTGGGGTCGGCCTGCACCGTGACCTCGATACCGGCGGCTTGGGCCGCGGCGGCAAGCCGGTCCTCGGCATCGGCGACCACTACCCTGACGATCTCGACACCGTGCTTTCGCAGCATGTCGAACGTCGTCACGCCGAAATGGCGGGAGCCGACCAGGGTAATCCGCATGATAAGTTTCCGTTTAACCGCGTCGTAGCTTGGCGATAGCACGCGACAGTTGCGGGTAAAGCCGGGCGTCGATGGAGCGCCGGGTTATCAACAGGCAGCGCGCCGCGGTCAAAGCGCGATGATGTCACGGCATTGCGCGGAACAGCAGGCTGTCAGCGCCGTTGCCATCGGTCCCTTAGAGGAGAATCTCCGATGTCAAAGACCTCAACCACGCTGGTGCTCGCGATCGCCATTACGTTGATCGGATCGCCCGGTTCTTTCGCGCAAACCGCCGGCGCGCCCGGCGCCACAACAAGCCCCGCCGGCACGCCCAGCGCCGGCTCGGCGGGCGCCGGCACCACCGGTGTCAGCGGCATTCCGGCCGGCCCCGGCAGCGCCGGCGGCGTCAACAATTCGGTCAACGATCCAAGCGGCATCGGCAACGCCTCCAAAGTGACGCCGCCGCCGCCGCCCAGCACGAGCCCCACGGGAAGGTGAACGGCAGACCCATTTGATCACGGTGTCGGGAGGCCATCCGAAGGCCGGGAACATCATGCATGACGCATGGTTTATCCGCGCCGGTTCAAAAACAAAAAGGAGATATTCAATGCGAAAACTTCTGTTGCCTCTCGCCGCTTCGGCTGTGCTGCTGTCGTCCGCTGCGTTCGCCCAAACCGCGGACACCAAGGCGCCCGCCACGACAGGTCCCGCCGCTCAAAGCGGCGACAGCATGTCCAAGGGCGAGACGTCGACCGACAAGGCGAGCAAGACCAGGATGTCGAAATCAAAGAAGACGAAGAAACCGGACGACAAGACGGACAAGATGTAAGTCCGACAATCGTTACACGATCCAAGCCGCCACCGGTCGCGATGACGGCTTTGTCGTTTCGCATGAACCTTGCCACGCCGGAGCAGCGATGGCGGAGGAGTTATCATCACTTTGGCTTTTTCCTCGGTTTCTTCGGCTTCGGCAGTGCCCCGACTGCGAGGCTCGTCTGTTCGAGCAGGTTGACGAAGCTGCGCCGGAGGTTGACGTTGGTGATGCGTGAAAACGCCGCGACCAGCGCCTGGCCTTCGCGCGTCCCGAGCAGTTCCAGTAAAGTATCGGGGGTCTCGGCGGCTTCGCCTTCGAAACCGCCCGGCGCGCCCGTGAATAAAAACGATACGGGCACCCGCAATGTCTTGCCGATCCGCTGCAGCGTCGATGCCCCGATCCGGTTTGTGCCTTTTTCGTATTTCTGAACCTGCTGGAACGTCAGCCCGAGTGAGCGGCCGAGTTCCTGCTGGGACATGTCGAGCTCCAGCCGCCGCATCCGGACGCGGCCTCCGACGTGCTTGTCGATCAGGTCAGGGGTTCGTAGCATGATCGCAACTCCACGAATATTTCATGGGGCGAGGGCGGCAATGCTGCTTCAGCATTCGGATAAACTGGTGGCGGTTGGCCCGGCCTATGACCCCGATCATCTCTGCGCTCCCGCCGTCAAGGCCGGAAGCATTGGTTTCCAGGGCCACCTTAGCGATGCCTGGAACGCGGAATTGACAGTCAGATCCGAATCTCGCCGCGCCGGATCGATTCGGCCACGGCTTGCGCACGCGTGTGTACGTTCAGCTTTCGCATGGCGGACGTAATATGCTTGTTCACGGTATCCTCGGCGATACTGAGAATACCGCTGGTGTCCCATGCGGTTTTTCCAGCAGCGATCCAGTTCAGGACCTCACGTTCGCGGTCGCTCAGAACCCTGGCTTTTTTCGAGGCGAATTTGAGATTCGCCAGGCGATTGAAGGCGTAGATTCCCATCATTTGAACAGCCGCATTCGCTTCCTTGCCGTCCTCGACTTCGCAGCCGGCAAATGACACGCCCGCCTGATAACCGTTCAGCCCGTGAATCGGAATGCCGAATCCGTGCCGCATCCGATAGTCGGTGGACGAGATTGTCATCACCGACCGCGCCAGTTGATCATCCTTTGGAATGGGCACTTCCGACCATTTGAATGCCTTGGTCTGTGCGCGCAGGAACATGGCCACGGGATCGTGCAACGTGAAATTTGATTTCCTGTATTGTTCGAACCAGCCCTTTGGCCAACCGTTCAGCAATACCTTGTCGTCAAAGGCCCGGCTCTGAACCGTCGGCGCCGAAATCGCGCACAGATACTGGTAGCCGAACGAGGAGACGGCTTTTGCAAGCTGGGTGCACAGCACGGCCGCGGTCTCGGCACGGTCGAACTGCTCGATGGCGTCGAGAGCTGTCTGAAAATAACGTCCCTGAAATGTCGCCATCTGCAAGCTCCCTTGCTGGCCAACATAGCGCGATCTTCAGCGATGAAGATCAGGTTTGATATGATTCGTGATTTTCGTCCCCAACGTTTTTTGCAATACGCAAAAAGCGGCGTTGTCCAATGACATCTTTGGTGAGCGCGGAAAGACTCAAACCTTCGCGCCCCCCGTTGCAGCGCCGATCGCAGCGAGCAGCGCGGTGTCCTGTAGCGGCTTTGAAAGAAACGCCGTCGCACCGGCGGATTCGCAGCGCTCGCGCGCGCTGGCCTCGTTATGCGCGGTAATGACGATGGTCGGAATCCGCAGCCCGCTGCGGGTGAGGTGGCGCTGGAGTTCCAGGCCGCTCATTTCCGGCATCTGCAGGTCGACAATCAGGCATTCCGGCAGTCCATCGGACAACACCCCGAGGAACTCCCGCGCCGATGTGTAGGTCCTGGCTTTGAATGCGCGCGAACTCAGTAACCGTGCCAGCGCTTTCAGCACGGAGGGGTCGTCGTCCACGATTGCGATCCAGGGCGAAGCTTGCGCCATGGGTCGAACTATCGGCGTCACTGCCGCGGATTGTCGAGTTGGCCTAAAGGCCAACAATACCGCTAACCGATTACGGTCCGCTGTGGGCTGAAATTCCGGCTTTTTCGGCAAGCCGGACCAGTTCTGCGACAGAGCGGACGCCCATTTTCTCCATTACCCGGCCGCGGTGGACTTTGACCGTCTTCTCGACCGTTCCGAGGTCGCCAGCGATCTGCTTGTTGAGCCGGCCGGCAATGATATGGGTCATGACCTCGCGCTCCCGCGGCGTCAGCACGGCAAATCGGGCCTTGATCGAATCCAGTTCGGCGTTGGCGGAACGAATGGCTGTGTCTGCTTTTTCGGCGCGAGCGATGGCGGCCAGAAGGCTGTCGTCGTTGACGGGCTTGGTCAGGAAGTCGATCGCACCCGCCCTCATGGCGCGAACGCTCGTCGGGATGTCGCCCTTGCCGGTCAGGAAAATGACCGGCCGCTGCGATCCGCCTGCGGTCAGCGCCTGCTGCAATTCCAGGCCATCGAGACCGGGCATGGAGACGTCGAACACGGCGCAGCCGGAAATCGACGCATCGTGGCCCATGAGAAATGCGTGCGGCGAGGTGAACGGCTGGACCTCGTAACCCCGCGCGCGCAACAGCCTGGATAACGCTTTCAGCACGCTGGAATCGTCGTCGACAAGAAAGATGGTGAAGACGCCGTCCGTCATTGCGCCGCGACCATCAATTCCTGCGCCGGCAGCGAGAATCCTGCGATGGCGCCACCGCCGTCATCGTTCGACAGGGTGATCCTCCCCCCATGCGCCTGGATAATGGTCGAGCAGATCGTCAAGCCGAGACCGAGGCCATGTTCCTTGGTGGTGTAGAACGGCTCGAACAGCCGGCCCCCTTGCAAGGGTTTGATGCCCGGTCCGCGATCTTTCACAAGAACCTCTATGGTACCCGCCGCAATCGCACGGGTGGAAACGGTGATCAGCCGCTGCGCCGCGGGTGTCGATGCCATCGCGTCCATCGCATTCATCACCAGATTGAGCAGCACCTGCTGCAACTGCACGGAATCGCCGACCATCGCGGGCAGGTCGCTTGCCAGGTCAGTTTCGACCACAACACGGCGGCTGATCAGCTCACTGCGAAGCAAGGCAATCGTCAGACTGGCCAACTCGTTGACATCGACGGGCTCGACCCTGGTCTCGCCCTTCTTCAGCAGGCCGCGCAGCCGGCGCACCACCTCGCCGGCACGGTTATCCTCCTGCACGATATCCCGCAACGCGTCGCGCACCTCGGCGAGATTGGGCTTGTCCCGCTCCAGCAGATAGAGTGCCGCCTGCGCGTTCGACAGAATCGCCGTCAGCGGTTGGTTGACCTCGTGGGCGATCGCGCCGGAGAGTTCGCCGAGCATGGAAACCCGCATCAGATGCGTCACTTCCTGGCGCCGCAATTCAGCTTCGGACTCGGCGGTTTTCTGTTCGGTAATATCGACGAAAATCCCGCTGAATTGATTTGACGCCCCGTGGTCGTCCGGACGCGAACGCGCCCGCACACCGACCCAGCGTATCTGGTCATCCGGAAGCACGACACGAATATGGGTCACCGAGGATTCGCCGGCATCCCTTACCTGCCGGATCGCGGCGACTGCCACGGCGCGGTCGTCGGGGTGGACCGCATCCACAAACGTGTCGCGTGTGAGTGGAACGTCGCCGGCCAGGCCGAACATCGCGCGGCAATGTTCGGTGGCCCATAGTTCATTGGTGGTCCGATCGAACTGCCAAAGCCCGACATTCGCGGAAGCCGCGGTAAACGTCATGCGCTCCTCGCTCTCCTTGAGCGAGAGTTCGGCTTGCTGCCGGCGTCGCCGCTGCACCAGCAAAGCCGCGACGACGCACGACTGAAGCGTGATGATCGCCATGGTGCCCAGGATGAAGTTGCGATGCAGATCCCACAGGCCCGGCTCCTTGAACGAGACAATTGTGCCGGGCGGAAGATTGTGTTCCTTCAACCCCCACCGGTCCATGGCTCTGGCATCTACGCGGAAGGTCAACCCGGGATTGGCCCGCGGGGAAAGCGTGGTCACGTCGGTGCCCGAAAGAATTTCAAGGACCATGTCGGCGACCGTTGTGCCGATAGATTCGTATGTGGTGGTATAGCCTCCGACGATGCCTTGTCCGATATAGGTATCAAACAGGCCATAGACCGGGGCGGCGGAAGCCGCTGCAACGGCGGTCGCCACGTTTCTTGGAATGAAGTGTTTGCCTTCGCTGTCGGCAAAAAAGGTAAGCAGCAGGACGATAGTGTCGCTCGGCAGCCGGGATACGTCGGCCAGCAGCGCATCGTAGCTAAGGTCGGACCAGTAGGCCGTCTCAAGCATCGGATGGTGGGCCTCGATGGTTTTGCGTGCGGTTTCCCGCCAGCGACCGTCGACGGCGTCGTTTCCGGCGATCACCACAAGCCGGCGCGCGCCGGGCTGAAGGCTTTTTGCAAGCTCAATGGTCTTTTCAGGGTAGAAGTCGCCAATGACCCCGGTGACGTCGGGCGGCAAATTCAGGGATTTGTAGGTGGCGTAGGTCAGGTCGGAAAATATCACGGGGACACGAGCCCCGACCACCTCGCGGTTTTGGAGGATGAAAGGCACCCCTGTAGGCCCGATCACTACGACCGCGTCGAAATCTACGCCGTCGTATTTTTCGCGCAGGAAATTCACCATGCGCTGAGCGTGCGTTGCATCCGGGTACCTCGCCAGATCGAGATAATCGGCTTCGATTTCCAACCCTTGCGGAAATTTTTCGAGCAGACGCTTGCGCACGGCCTCTGACATCAGCGTGGTCGCTGGAAAACTGTAGTTGAACGAGTGCAGGATCAACACACGCTTCGACGCATCACCGGCGCGCGAATCCGTTCCCAGTGCCAAAAGCGTGAGAACAATCAGCAGAAATAGGCCGCGCAGAATGCGCGGAGTTTTGACATCCGGTCCATCAACGCGATCGCTGGCTCTCACGAGGCTCTGATCCGGTCCGAAGAAACCGAAAACCAAGTTAAAACACCGGGATGGCGGCTGTCGAGCCTGCAGGCGGTTGCGACGTACCTTTCCGAGACCCGTCTGTCACATTCTTCCGCAGTCGCATCGCTGTCACATCGTAGCGATACTGATGTGGGACCTTGATCCAACGATGGTGGACCTAGGTCCAATTCAGCGCATCGATCCCGCCGACTATTGTCTCGCCGCGCGCCATCGATTTTGGATCGCACGACGGCATATTGAAGCGGCTCGTTGCGTCACCTCCAGACCAAACAAGAATTCTGTTAAAAACGATCCGGAGAACGGAATGCCCTGGAGCAAGGTTCTCAACTTCACCGATCCGTTTCCGTATCAAACGGCCATTCGTGCCGCCGATGTCGAGCTGTATCCGACCGCGCGCGGTGAATTCCATGCGGAGCTGACGCAGATCAACCTGCATCAATTGTGGATGCAGCGCTTTTACGAAAAACTGCCGCAGGTCTACGCCGGCAAAATAAGACCTGGCCGTCAGGTGATCGGCTTTCTCACCGCCGATCATCAGCCGGGATTGCAACATTGCGGGGTAGAAGTTTCGCCACGCGACATCGTCGTCAGCAATCATGACGTCATGCACCACCGGACCCGCGGTGACTGCAGTTACGGCGCGATGTCGCTGGCGACGGAAGATTTCGCTGCCGCGTGCAAGGCGATCGTCGGCCACGAATGTTCGGAAGTGCCGCTGCAACATCTGATCCGGCCGGATGCCGCCCTGATGTTTCGGCTGGTCCGGCTGCATAACACGGTTGGAGAGATTGCCAGCAGCACGCCCGACATTCTTGCGCTCCCCGAGGTGGCGCGCTCGCTGGAGCAGGAGTTGGTCCATGTGATGATCCGGTGCCTCGACGACGGCGAGGCGCTGGGGATGACCGCCGGGGGCCGCCGCCACGATGCGATTGTCGCGCGCTTCGAGGAATTCCTCGAAGCCAATGCCGATACGCCGTTGTACTTGACGGAAATCTGCGCCGGGATTGGCGTGTCGGAGCGAACGCTCCGCGTCGCCTGCGAGGAGCATCTCGGCATGGGTCCGATCCGCTATCTTTCCTTGCGCCGGATGCACCTCGTTCGGCGCGCGCTGTTGCATGCGGAAGCTTCGACGACAACCGTCACCCGGATCGCCACCGACCACGGCTTTTGGGAGTTGGGACGCTTCGCGGTCGCGTATCGAAACCTGTTCGGCGAGTCGCCTTCGCAATCGTTGCGGCGGCCGTCGGTGGATACGTGGGTCGTCCTCAATCGCCCGTCTTCGTTCGAAAGTCCGGTTCTGCATAGCTGACGGCTTCCAGAAGGCCAATGAAGCCGTGGCCGTCCAGGGCTTCGCTGCCAACACCGCCGACAAGAACGCGATGGGCAGGACGCCTATCGACAGTGCTGCTGCAAGGCTGGAATCCGGCCGTAACGCTGGAGCGGACCGCGATGCCAGGATCGCCTCCAGGCGGTCTTTTTGTTTGACGGCGCCCGGCTTGAAATTTCTTCCAGCTTCCGAAGTTGCATAGTTAACCCGGTGCAGGCCGTCCATGCTGCGGGTTTAGCGATTGCGGTTCGCAATAGCATCGCGTGTGAGGTGGGATGGAGCGGATGGCGGACAACGGCACAGCCACGTTTGCCGACCCTGACCTCTATCAGGCCGGTATTGGCGGTGTGACCAGCAAGGGCGCGAGCGTCGATTTCATCGTCACGGGCGGCGGAGATTTCAAGGCGCGCCTGACCTGGCTGAACCTGCACCGGCTTCGCGTACTGCGTGGCTCTGAAAATCTGCCGAGCATTGCCTATGTGTCGTTGCCGCCGGAGCGGGTTGTCGTGTTGTTTCCAACCAGCACGGCGCCCTTGATCTGGGGCGGGCTTGAATTGCGGTTTGGCGATATCGTTTTCCACAGCCGCGGCGAACGGACGCATCAATGGACCCCCGGGGAAAGCCGATGGGGTCTTATTTCGCTGCCGCCCGATCAGCTTTCCGATTGCGGGCTGGCCCTGACGGGCAAGAAAATAACCGCGCCGCCTTTCCATCGCGTGCTGCGACCGTCAAAAGGCGCAGGGTCGCACCTGCTGCGCCTTCACGCAAAGGTCTGCCGTCTCGCCGAAACGCGGCATGAGTTGATCGACAATCCGGAAGTCTTGCGATCCCTCGAGCAGGAGTTGCTGCATGCGCTGGTCAATTGCCTGACCGCCGATGACATCAACGGCAATCTCGAAACGCTCCGGCATCACGCCGGGATCATGGTCCGGTTCGAGGATGCCCTGGCGGCGCACGCAGGCGGGCACCTCAACATATCCGCGCTTTGCGCCGAACTCGGCGTAGCGGAGCGAACCTTGCGCATGTGCTGCGCCGAATTTCTCGGCATGAGCCCGAGCCGGTATTTTCTGCTGCGGCGGCTGAACAGGGCGCGCTCGGCGTTGCGGCGCGCCGATCCGGCACATGCAAGCGTTGCCGAGATTGCGCGGAGCTGCCAATTCCGCGAGCCCGGGCGGTTCGCCGTTACCTATCGCACAGTCTTCGGTGAGACGCCGTCGGCTACGCTGCGCGCAAACCGCTCCAAGGTGTGAAAGCGCGCAGCAGCACGAAGAGTCCGGAATCGCACATTGCCGTTTTCCGTCAGTTCAATGTTGGCCCATAGTCCAACAATGAAATTATGAAACTGCCGAAATCGCATAGCGCGCGCAGGATCATCCGCATTAATTCGCAGAACCACCGGACCGCGCCACCTGAACGATGGCGATTCGACGCAACGACGAAAAATTGAAGCGACCCCTCGACAGCCGATTTGAAATCACAACGGAGGATCGAAGATGAAGATCAGTCGAAAATTAGGGAGCATGCTGGTTTCAGCTGCCGCCCTGGCGGGGCTCAGCCTGCCAGCAGTAAATCTGCCAGCCTACGCACAGGCGCCTACCGCGAAGCCCAACATCCTCTTCATCATGGGCGACGACATCGGCCTCTACCAGCCGAGCATCTACCATCGCGGGTTGATGGTCGGCGAGACGCCGAACATCGATCGCATCGGCAATGAAGGCGCGATCTTCAACCATTATTATGCCGAGCAGAGCTGCACCGCAGGCCGCAACGCCTTTTTCACCGGTATGCATCCGCTGCGCACCGGCATGATTCCCCCGCAGCTGCCCGGCAGCCCGTCGTATCTGCGGCCCGGTACGCCTGCGCTCGCAAAATTCCTGCTTGACCTCGGCTACAACACCGGCGAGTTCGGCAAGAACCATCTCGGCGACCACACCGACGCGCTGCCGACCGCGCACGGCTTCCAGGAGTTCTGGGGCTACCTGTATCACCTCGACGCGATGCAGGGCGTGAGCTTCCCGGACATCAACAAGACGCCGAATCAACAGACGGTTGCCCCGCCATGCATGAATACGCCGATCCCCGGTCTTCCGGATGTACCAGGCGCGGTCGATCCGAGAACGACGACCTGCCTCACGCCTCCACGTCCGGTGCTCTGGTGCAAGTCCGATGGTACATCCAGGACGCAGACTTGCCAGGACCAGGGTCCGCTGACGCTCGAACGATCGAAGGGCGTCGACGAGGAAATCTCGGCCAAGGTCGTCGACTTCCTTGATCGCAACGACCCGAAGAAGACCAACAAGCCGTTCTTCGCCTGGTACAATCCCGCGCGCATGCACATCACGACCGTGCTGAATGACAAGTACGCGGGCATGATCGGCGAACCCGGCGGCAAGGACTGGGGCCTCAACGAAGCCGGCATGAAGCAGCTGGATGACAACATCGGGGTAGTGCTGAAGAAACTGGAAGACATGGGCCAGCTCAACAACACCATCGTCGTGTTCACCACCGACAATGGCGCCGAGACCATCACATTCCCCGACGGCGGCACCACGCCGTTCAAGGGCGGCAAGCTGAGTACCTGGGAAGGCGGCATGCGCGCTCCGGCGCTCGTTCGCTGGCCAGGCGTGATCAAACCCGGCACCATCAAGAACGAGATCTTCGCCTCGCTCGACTGGTTGCCCACCTTCGTCAATATCGCCGGCGGCGAAAAAGGCGACGGGCTGAAGAAGCGTATCGAGGCCGGCCAGTATCCGGGCATCGTCAAGACCACACTCGATGGCGTCGATCAGACCGAATATCTTTCCGGACGTTCCGAAAAGTCGGCGCGCGACACCTTCTTCTACTATTCGGGCAAGGATCCGTCGGCGGTCCGTTACAAGAACTGGAAGATTTACTTCACCATGGTCTCCGACAACCCGGCGGGCTTCATTGCCGGAGCGTTGCCCTATCACTGGGCCCAAGTGGTCAACATCAAGCGCGACCCGTTCGAAACCTCGATCGGTTCACAATACAAGACACTGATGGGCCAAGGCGGCACAATCGGCTCGCCTTCCACAGCCTACATCTACGACTGGAACATGCTGCCCATCGGCCAGGCGCTCTGGCTAAAGGAACTTGAAACTTATGTCGCCTATCCGCCGCTGCAGGACCCGGCGAGCTACAATCTCGAACAGGTCATACAGCAGATCAAGCAGGCCAAGACAGCCGGCCGCAGCGACTAACTGACTGCGACTGAGAACAATAAGAACAAGCGGCCGGCCCAAAAGGACCGGCCGCTTGTCCCGGAGCATCCAAGAAATCCAGCGAGGAACGTACGATGGGCTTTGCAAAGAACCTCTGGCCAAGCCTGCTCGCTCTAGCCGCCGCCGCGACCACCGCAACCGCGCCGGCGCTCGCGCAAGCGCCGCAAAAGCCCAACATCCTCGTCATCATGGCCGACGATATCGGCTACTGGAACATCAGCGCCTACAATCGCGGCATGATGGGCTACCGCACGCCCAACATCGACCGCATCGCCAATGAGGGCGCGATCTTCACCGACTATTACGGCCAGCAATCCTGCACCGCAGGCCGTGCCGCCTTCATCACCGGGCAAAGCCCGCTGCGCACCGGACTATTGAAAGTTGGACTTCCGGCGGCGAAAGAGGGGTTGTCGGAAAAGGATCCGACCATTGCCGACCTGCTCAAGCCGCAGGGCTATGCGACCGGCCAGTTCGGCAAGAACCATCTCGGCGACCGCAACGAATTCCTCCCCACCGTGCACGGCTTCGACGAATTCTTCGGCAATCTTTATCATCTGAATGCCGAGGACGAGCCGGAGAATCCCGACTATCCAAAGGATCCATCTTTCAAGGCGCAGTTCGGTCCGCGCGGCGTCATGAAGTGCGTGGCGACCGCAACCGATACGCCGGGCGACGATCCCCGCTTCGGGCCATGGGGCAAACAGAAATGCGAGGACACAGGTCCGCTTTCCAAAAAGCGCATGGAGACGATCGACGAGGAATTCCTCACCGCATCGACGGATTTCATCGACCGCGCCAACCGCGACAAGAAACCGTTCTTCGTCTGGTTCAATCCGAGCCGCATGCATATCTGGACCCGGCTCAAGCTGGAATCCCAGGGCAAGACCGGTCTTGGCATCTATCCGGACGGCATGGTCGAGCATGACGGCCAGGTCGGGCAATTGCTGAAAAAGCTCGACGACCTCGGCATCGCCAACAATACCATTGTGATCTACACCACCGACAACGGCGCCGAGACGTTTTCCTGGCCCGATGGCGGCACCACGCCCTTCAAGGGCGAGAAGAACACCAACTGGGAAGGCGGCTATCGCGTCCCCGCCATGATCCGCTGGCCCGGCCTCGTGCCGCCTCGCGCCGAAATCAACGAAATCTTCTCGGCGGAGGACTGGACCCCGACGCTGGTCGCCGCGGCCGGCGAGCCCGATGTGAAGGCAAAACTGCTGCAGGGCTATGACGCGGCGGGCAAGAATTTCAAAGTGCATCTCGACGGCTACGACCAGCGCGACCTCTTGAGCGGCAAGGGCCCGGACAAGCGCCGCGAGTTCTTCTACTGGACCGACGACGGCAACCTCGCCGGCCTGCGTTACGAGCAGTGGAAGGCGGTATTCTTGGAGCAGAAGGCCCACGGTTTCGACGTCTGGCAGCAGCCGATGGTACAGCTTCGCCTTCCGATGCTGTTCAACCTGCGCTCCGATCCGTTCGAGCGCGCGCAGCATGAATCCGGCGACTACGTGCGCTGGTTCATCGAGCATGCGTTCGTGATCGTACCGGCGCAGGGCATCGTGGGGCAGCATCTCGCAAGCTTCATGCAATTCCCGCCGCGGCAAAGGCCGGGCTCGTTCTCGGTCGAGCAGGCAATGGAGAAGCTGAGGGCCCCGCCCGCCAACAACTAGAACGCGGAATTTCGCCTGAATTGGCGCGTCAGAATGTAGTTGGATCAACCTTGAAAGGAACTAGCATGTCACGTCGAACCATCATGTCGCTCGCCGCAGCCGTCATCTTCAGCGTCGGGTTTATTCTGACGATTTCAACCGAAGCGTCCGCCTATCGCGTGGGTTATCGCGGCGGCGTTTATCGCGGTGGTGTCTATCGCGGCGGCGTCTACCGTGGCGGCTTTTACCGCGGCGTGCGCCCGGGCGTGGCGGTAGGCATCGGTGCTGCGGCGGTCGGCGCAGCGGCGGTCGGTGCGGCGGCCGCGGGCGCCTATTACGCGCCGGGTTACGGTTACGCTCCCGGCTATTACGGCGCTCCCGTTCCGGCCGCCTGTCCATACGGCTACTATTTTTATGCCCCCTACGGCCGCTGCGTACCCACGCCGTAACGGCTGCATGACCGGCGGCCATTAGTGAAAGCAAATGGCCGCCGCTCGCATCTGGCGGGGAAATGAAACGGGGCAATACCTCCCTGAGCCAGTACGCGGTGAAGATCCTGCTCGACGATCAGATTGATCCGCCCTCATTCATGGTTCAACTGGCTCTATTCAATCAATTTCTGAGAGGCGTCGGACGTGGCGGCCAGGCGTTGCTGCTGAAATCGCATAGCGGACCAAACGACTGTTCGGCAGCGTAGCGAATGAAGCGTCATAGTTCGTTTGGTGTGGGAGCTGGAGCGCACGATGAATTTTGCCAAACCCGGATCGTTCTCCGGCGCTCGGTCATTGCAAACGCATGACGGAATGCTGTACGTCCCCGGCGGCACGTTTCGCATGGGGTCCAACCGGCATTATCCGGAGGAAGCGCCGGTCCATCGCGTCACCGTGGATGGGTTCTGGATCGACCGTACCCCGGTCACCAACCGCCAGTTCCGCGAATTCATCAGCGCCACCGGCTATGTCACCTTCGCCGAACTGACGCCCAACGCGAAGGACTATCCCGACGCTCTGCCGCATATGCTCAAGGCCGGTTCGCTGGTATTCACCCAGCCGAAAGAAACGGTGGACCTGCGGCACTGGGGCGAATGGTGGCGATTCGAATTCGGCGCCAACTGGCGCAGGCCCTACGGCCGCCACAGCAACATCCGCGGGCTCGACGATCATCCCGTCGTGCATGTCGCGTATCGCGACGTCGAAGCCTATGCGCAATGGGCCGGCAAGGAAATTCCGACCGAGGCGGAATGGGAATTCGCCGCGCGCGGCGGACTTGAGGATGCGGAATTCGCCTGGGGTGACGAACTCACGCCCGCGGGCCGCCACCTGGCCAACACCTGGCAGGGCAATTTCCCGCTCGAGAATCTCGCGGCCGACGGCTTCGAGCGCACCTCGCCGGTGACCGCATTCCCGCCTAACGGCTACGGCCTGCACGACATGATCGGCAATGTCTGGGAATGGACCGCCGACTGGTATTCGGCCAGGCACGAGGCGGACGCGCCGAAGGCGTGCTGCATTCCGGAAAATCCGCGCGGCGGCCCGGAGACCGCCAGCTACGACTGCAATTCGAACACCAGAATTCCGCGCAAGGTGCTGAAGGGCGGCTCGCATCTCTGCGCGCCAAACTACTGCCGCCGTTATCGGCCGGCCGCGCGTCATGCCGAGCCGATCGACACCTCCGCAAGCCATGTCGGCTTCCGGTGCATCACCAGGAAGAAGATCGCGTCGTGAATTTTGGCCGGTCCGCCGGCTTCGCTTGGCCGCCGCAAAGCCGAACGTAGCCACCTTGGCGGCTATTCGAATAAGATGTTCAAATATTTGAATTATTGGTGAGCGCGGAGGGACTCGAACCCTCGACCCCATGATTAAAAGTCACGTGCATCAACCGCTCGAAAACCTCCGTCTGGCTTGATTTCCTTCGTACTTGTCGTAAATTACTACGATAAATCAACGGCCTATCTGTGTTACGTTAATACCTAGCAATTCCCGCCGTTGCACACCGTTTCCCGTCTGTTGTGTGCATAGCGTGTGCACGAAAGTGATTGGGGGCGGCCTATGCGAGCCAAGATTACCAAGCGCCAGGTTGACATGCTGATTCCCGGAGCGATCGTTGCCGACGAGGAGGTGAGGGGGTTTGTCGTCAGGAAGTTGTCCACCGGCGCTGTCACTTATGGTTTCCGCTACCGCGACAAAACGACCGGTAAACAGCGTTGGATCGGCCTTGGTTTGCACGGGTCGATCACCCCGGATCAGGCTCGCATTCTGGCAAAGAAGCGAGCCGGCGAGGTCGCGGACGGCCGCGACCCGGCGGGCGAGCAGGAAGCAACGCGCGAGCAGCAGGCCAACGCCCAAGTTGCCGAAGCCAACACTGTGAACGCCTTGCTTGATGATTTTATGCGGGAATACGTTCGTGGGCCAGACACCTTGCGCAGTGCTAACCAAGTAGAGCGCGCATTCAATGTATATGTTCGCCCCAGGATGGGCACCAAATCGATCTACGATCTTCGACGATCTGACATCAAAGCTATGCTTGCGGAGATCGCGAAAGAGCATGGGCCGGTCATGGCTGATCGGGTCCTGGCCTACGTTCGGAAGGCGTTTAACTGGCAAATGATCAGCGACGACGAGTTCAAATCACCTATCGTGCGCGGTATGGCTCGCACCAAGCCAAAACAGCGCGCCCGGCGTCGAGTTTTGAACGACCAGGAAATCCGCGATGTTTGGGTAGCCCTTGAAACTGCGGACGTACCGGCTTGTTATCCCTCGTTTTTAAGATTCCTTCTTCTTACGATCAGCCGTCGGAACGAAGCGTCTATGATGAGTTCCGATGAGCTAGATCGTAACCTATGGGTTATTCCGGGAAGCCGGTACAAAACCAAGCTTGATCATGTCGTTCCATTGAGCGAGCGCGCTGCGGCTCTGATCGGGGGTAAGCCGGAGGGATGTCAAAAGAATTCGTGGTTCGTTTTTTCGACAACGAACGGAAAAAGGCCGTTCAGCGGTTTCTCAAAAGCCAAGCGAGCTTTAGACGCCGAGATCGCGGCGCTTCGAAAGAGTTCAGGGCGGGATGATATGCCGAGGTGGACGTTACACGACCTACGTCGAACCGGACGGTCGTTGATGAGTCGGGCCAAGGTGCCAGCCGACCATGCGGAAAGGGCGCTAGGCCATGTGATGGGTGGCGTTCGTGAAACGTACGATCGCTACGAATATGTCGAGGAAAAACGAGAGGCGCTATTGCGACTTTCAAATTTGTTAGCTGAAATCGTCGAGCTATCGGCGCCTTATCTTGTCGAGGCTGCTTAAGCGCGCGCCTTCCTATTTCGCACGAAGAACCGGGCCTCCTGCGTGAGTGCGGTCGGGTCGCATGAAATGTTGCGCGGTAGGGCCAGGCAGGCCCGGTCGCCTAACGCTCAACGTTTGGGAGCATATCCGGGGCCAGCGGCGGGGATACCGTGCGATACGGCGAGAGTGACCGAATTGCCGTTCTATCTCGGCCCAGTTCGGATAGAGGGACTCCCAGTCAAAGTTGTGCAGACGAAGACCGCCTCTGTGCTGAGCTGCAAGGCGCGCACATATCACCAACGTGTTCGATTTCCGAATGAACAAGGCGCGCTCCGAAGCGTGCCGAGATTCGGCATTTTTTCGTAGGATTTTTGCAGCAGTAAAATGTTGTTCAGTAAACATTAGACAGGCCGGGACGGGATCGGAATGGGAGAGCTTAATTCCGCAAGGCTTCGTGGAGGCAGAATTGGCCCATCGTCGCCCTCTTGTCGAGTAGGCTCGCGGGCGGTTTTCCGTTGGACACCGCGTAGCGCAGCTCATCCAAGCTAATTGCTTCAGCAAGTCCCGCTGACATGCATTCGCAATATACCGTAATTTTTGCTTCGCTGATTCCAATTTTCGCAGTTAGCGGATCGGCACGTTGGGCTTGCTCGCACCCCAGCCTCACTGATTGCTCGAAGTCTCCGCGATCTTTGCCGGAGAAAACAGAGTTGCTTGGTAGTCTCGCTTTGCTCGCTGTTCGGTCCATCCGTTTTCCCGCGTCCGCAAAATAAGCGAACGTCATGCCGATAAGCAGCCAAGCGACGAATACTGGACGCGCGACTTGCTGTCTGAATCGGGCGAAGCCCCACGCGATCAGGGGTAGAACCGCGCTGGCGCCGTAGACAGCGAGCCCTCCCCCAACCGTCTCGCCGATCGTGCGCACGTTGAACTTCCAAAACGGATTTTGCACTACTTCGTAGGCCGCAAATGCAACCGCCGCAACGAGGTAGAGCAACGACCATAGCCAAATCCAGCGTCGCGACATGGATGCGCATCCGGTAATGTGCAATATAATGCGTCGCAATTAATTGCACATCCTGCCGGATATTGTCCATGGCGGATGATGTGCGGCTCTTTGTGGGGAAAAATGTGAAGCGGCTTCGGATGGCCGCCGGCCTCACTCAGGCTGGCTTGGCTGAACGCATGGGGGTGGATCGCGCCTATGTCAGCGGCTTGGAACAGGGGCAACGCAACCCCACTGTCCTCACCCTATGGCACATCAGTAAGGCCCTTGGTGTTGGACTTCAGGCGTTCTTTGATGAGGACAAGGCCCGACGCCGTCCGCGTTAGCCCGACGCGACCGGGCCAATGCCTGCTGCACAGCCGCTAGCACTTAAGCAAGCTGGAAGATTACTGAGTTGTGCCGATTCCCAGATGCCGGCCGACGGCTTCTGGCACCGCATTTACCGACGCTTCCTGCCTGCGCGATCGTTTTGCGGCGCAAACTGATGATCGAACGTTCACTATCTTCCATTCATTTAAACCGCCGCTGGGGTAGGGCGTCGCAAGCATCGGCTGGAGGCGTCTGGGCAATGTGGACGTTCGGCTTATGGCGCTGCAACCCGTTTGATCTGCCGGACTGTCACTTCTCGCGCTTGACGCCCTTGAACTTCTTCGCGCTCTTTTTCACGGCCATGAAGTCGCCCGATGTTTTGTCGCGCTTCGTCCACGCCGGCTTGCCCATCACCGCAGTCTTGCGTTGTGTCCGCTTCTTCACCGCACCTTTACGCGCATTGTCGCCGACCGGTTTATTGACCGCCATTGTCTTGCTCCCTCAGTGAGTATTGGTATCGTGCCATTTCTCCAGATCGGGCTTGGGCGCGCCGTCTGACCGCTGTTCTTTTTCGACCGGGCCTTTCCAGGGCTTGTTAGTCTGCTTTGTACTCTCTTGATCATCCGTTCGTTGGCGCGGATCGTCGCCGGGTTTTTCTTTGCTCATAGGGCGATAATCCCGCGCCGCCCGGCTTGTTCCAGCGCGGGAACGATTCCAGACTGTGACGCTTGAATCCGGGTTCTGTTGTGTGGAGTTTCGTAATGCGTAAGACCGGCTGGACGCCTTCTATCGTGCCGAACGGGGACGATCACACGGTGTATCTCGTTGCGGATGACTTCGGGCGGAGCGGCCAGGTCTGGCGCGAAGCCGACATTGAAGATACCAACCTAGAAGCCGCGATCCTCGGCTTGCTGGAAGGGCAGTACAAAAACCCGATCTGCGTCATCGCGTTCAACACCGCGGAGAAATGGTCTGAGGATGTATCCGCTGACATAGCGCGGGAGCTGCGTCGCCGCTGCGATCTCCAGCTTCGCGACATTCCATTTTTCCTACAGGACTTCGTGGACCGGTACGAGGGACGTTACCGCGATTTCCAGCTTCCGCTCCCGATGCGCCTTGTGTGATGCCGTATCAGCGCACCAAGCGACTCGCGCTCGGAGTCAAGGCGGCCTTTCCGGGGTTCGTCACGCCCGCGCTCGCAACGAAGATCGACAAGACGCCGGCCGGCGACCGCTGGCTCCACGAAATTAAGTTCGATGGCTATCGCGTTCAGCTTCACATCGTCAATGACGATATTAAAGTGTTTACGCGGCGCGGCAACGATTGGACGAAGCGGTTCCGCAAGGTCGCGGCGGATGCGTATCTGATCAATGCCAAGTCAGCGATTATCGACGGCGAAATTGTTGTCCCCGCCGCGGACGGCACGACTGATTTTTCAGTCTTGCAAAACGAACTCAAGGGCACGTCGGATAAGATCGTCATGGTCGCCTTTGACCTGCTTTATCTCAACGGGCAAGACGTTCGGAAACTGCCGCTCTTTGAGCGCAAGGCACTCTTGCAAAAGCTGATCGCAAAGACCGCGATCCAGTTCAGCGAAAGTTTTGAACTTGACGGCCGCGAAATGTTCAAGCACGCCTGCAAGACAGGGCTTGAGGGCGTGGTTTCCAAGGTGCGGGACAGCCGCTATCCGACTGACCGGACCAACGACTGGGTAAAGGTGACGTGCGCGCAGCGGGAAACGCTTCCGATCGCGGGCTTCGCGCTCGACGGCTCCAAATGGGACGGCATATATCTCGGCCGCCAAAAGGCGGGCCAGCTGATCTATGCCGGCAAGGTGGATCACGGCTTTACGCCGGAATCTGAGAAGGAGTTGCGCGCCAAGCTCAAGCCGTTGGTTCGCAGGACACAACCTTACACAAAAAAGATCGCGCATCGCGGCGTATGGGTTGAGCCTTCGCTGCTTGCCGAGGTCGAGTATCGCGCGAAGTCGGCCGAGGGCAAGGTTCGTCATCCGTTTTACAAGGGCCTTCGTGAGGATCTGACATGAAAGCCGTCATCGATTACGAGCCCTTCGCGCAGGAAAAGCGTTTGGAAGATGTGAGCCAGACCGCAGAGGGATGGAAGTTCGAGACTCTGGAACATGACGAAATGAATTTTCCGCCCGTTATCCGGGCAACCGATGCCGAAGGCCGGTCCTGCCTCTACATCGCCTTCGGTCCGGAGGGCGACACAATCGAGATAAAAAAGGTGGAGATAGAGCCGTGACCAGATCTATCGCGAAAGTGTCGGACGAGCCCATTGCGGCTCCGGGGTTGCAGAGCCTCCCATAGACCGGCGAACGTGTTGTGACCTCGCGTCCACCGAATCCAGACACCCTCACGTATTCGGGCAATCTGACGGTCATGGCCGCCGCATCACTCGCCGCAGACCAGGCGCCGAAACTGACGGCACGCAACGCACGTCGCCGCAGCCTTAAATCGGCAGGCCCAATTGAGGCTCGGCCTCGACCTCGTTTTGCAGACAGGACAGTGAAACGCCCAGCAGCCGTACCGGTTTGGGAAGTGGCACCTCGTTCCTGAGCAAGGCGACCGACAGATGTTTCAGGTCTTCACGGTTCGAAACCGGGGTCGCGACGGACCTGCTGCGTGTCATGATCTCGAAATCGGCGAACTTCACCTTGAGCGTCACCGTCCGACCTCGGCCGCCGGTGTCTTTGCAGTGCCGCCATACCTTGTCGATGAGCGGCTCAAGTTCGGCGGCGAGGTCGTCGAATTCGGTGAGATCCACTGAGAACGTGGTCTCCGCGCCCACGGATTTCCTTATCCGGTCGGCGCGGACCTCGCGGTCGTCGACGCCGCGCGAAACGGCGTAATAGTACGAGCCCACCTTGCCGAAGTTCTCCTGCAGAAACGCGAGGGTCTGATTGCGGAGATCAATCCCCGTGAAGATGCCGAGCCCGTTCATCCGGGCGCTCGTGGCCGGGCCGACGCCGTGAAATCTGCCGACGGGCAGCGTCTCGACGAAGCTGGGTCCCATCCTTGGCGTGATGAGGAACTGCCCGTTGGGTTTGTTGTGATCCGAGGCGAGTTTCGCCAGGAACTTGTTGTACGAGATCCCGGCTGATGCCGTGAGGCCGGTTTCCGCCTTGATGCGTCGCCGGATATCCAGCGCGATCTCCGTCGCTATCGGTATCCGCTGCAGATTTTCGGTGACGTCGAGATAAGCTTCGTCGAGCGACAGCGGCTCAATGATCGGCGTGTGCTCCGCGAAGATTTCGCGGATCTGCTGCGAGACGGCCTTGTAGACCTCGAAGCGCGGCTTGACGAAGATCAGGTCCGGACACTGCCGCTTCGCCGTCACCGACGGCATGGCCGATCGTACGCCGAACTTGCGCGCCTCGTAGCTTGCCGCGGCGACTACGCCGCGTTCGCGCGATCCTCCGACCGCGACGGGCTTGCCGCGGAGTTCGGGATTGTCGCGCTGCTCGACCGACGCGTAGAAGGCATCCATGTCGATATGGATGATTTTGCGCTGCCTCGGCGCATCCTCAGTTCGGGATTCCACCGTCGTCATCCTTGCCGGTGGCGACAATTCGCAGCGCGCCGTCGGGAAGCGGGCGCTGAAGCGCCCTGGCTTCCTCCCACGGCGCCTGTAGCCACGCGTTGCGCTCCTCCTGCGTGGTCAGGATCACCGGCATCGCCTTCGGATGCACGCGTCCCACCTCCGCGTTCGGCTCGCAGGTGAGGAACGCGAAGATGTCCGACGTGACTTCGCCTTCCTTCGCCCTGCGGACGCTGGTCCAGTTGGTCCAAAGCCCGGCGAAGCAGGTCAGCGGCCGGCTCTCGTCGCAGGCGAACCAAACCGCCACTTTCTTGCCCTCGACGGTGTCGTATTCGGAAAACGACGTGAACGGCACAAGGCAGCGGTGCTCCGGAACGAGCCACCGCTTCCAGTGGGCGCTGTTGACATTTCGGATGTTGGTGGTGCCGCCGTCCGGCTCGAGCCGAAGCATTTCCTTGAAATCTACCATCTTGCCCTTGGCCTGGAGCTTCTGGGCACGCTTCTTGGTGGCGTCCATGAGAGCCTTCTGCGATGAGGGCATTCCCCAGCGTGCCATTGCGAGTTCTCGCCCGCCGCCGCCGTTGCGCACGATCGGAGCCGGATAGTCGGGATAGATTCCCGTCATCGATGGCAAGTTGCCGGCGCGGTCCCGCGACGCGTCCACCTGAAACAGCCGCCGGATCGCTTCGACGTTCGTGGTCATGGAGTAAAGATTGCACATGCGAATTTCCTAACGCCACATTCCGCGCATGCGGGCGCCCACGTCGATGCGCGGACCCTGGCTCGCCGCACGCGACGCGGCGCCCGCCACCGCCAGAGGCCACGTCGTCTTGTCGAACAGACCGAGCAGCCGGTCCGGAATGAACCGTGTCCGTGAGGCATAGACATGGCGGTCGGCCTTGGCATTCTGGCCGTGGGTGAAGAAGCGATGCGGCACGACCAGATGCAGATCGTCCTTTGCCCGCGTCATCGCGACGTAGAGCAGGCGGCGTTCTTCCTCGATCTCGGCCCTCGTGCCGGTGCCTAGGTCCGACGGCATGCAGCCGTCGACGACATTGAGCACGAACACAGACTTCCACTCTTGGCCCTTGGCGGAATGGATCGTCGACAGGATCAGATAGTCTTCGTCGAGCAGCGGCACGCCGGCCTGGTCGCTGGTGGCGTCGGGCGGGTCCAGCGTCAGCTCGGTAAGAAACCGTTCGCGGGAAGGATAGCCGCCGGCGATCTGCTCTAGCTGGATCAGGTCGGCACGGCGCGTTTCGGCGTCTTCGTGAATGCGGTCCAGATGCGGTTCGTACCAAAGACGTGCACGCTCCAGATCGGCCGGCCATTCCGAGTAGCGCAGGTTTCCCACGACCTGGACGAAGGCTTTCCAGTCGTCGCCGGCGCGCGGAGGCGAAGGGACGCCGGAAAGCGCCGCGATGGGATCCGCTGCCTCCGCCATCTGATCGAGCACGCGCTGCGCCGCCGCCGGCCCGACTCCCGGAATCAGGTGTAACAGCCGGAAGCCGGCGACGCGGTCGCGCGGATTCTCGACGAAGCGGAGCAGCGCCAGCATGTCCTTGATGTGGGCGGAGTCCAGAAACTTGAGCCCGCCGAACTTGACGAACGGAATGTTGCGGCGGGTGAGTTCGACTTCAAGCGGACCGCTGTGGCTCGAGGTCCGGAACAGCACCGCCTGCTGCTTGAGCAGCGTGCCGGATTCGCGGTTGTCGAGAATGCGCTCGACGATGCAGCGCGCCTGGTCGGTCTCGTCGCGCACCGTCACCAACTGCGGCTTTGCGCCGGACGCCCGGTCAGTCCAGAGATTCTTGGTGAAGCGTTCCCTCGCCAGGCCGATCACTCCGTTGGCGGCCGCGAGGATGGTCTGCGTCGAGCGATAGTTGCGGTCGAGCGTGATGATGTCGGCGGGCGGCGAGAACTGAGTCGGGAAATCGAGGATGTTGCGCACCGTCGCGGCGCGGAACGAATAAATCGACTGCGCGTCGTCGCCGACGACGGTGAGACCGTGGCCTCCGGGCTTCAGCGCGAGAAGGATCGACGATTGCAGCCGGTTGGTGTCCTGATATTCGTCGACGAGGACATGGTCGAAGTGGCCGCCGATGTCGGCGGCGAGCGCCGGATCGCTCATGGTCTGCGCCCAGTACAGGAGTAGGTCGTCGTAATCGAGTACGTTCTGCTTCTGCTTGGCCTCGACATAGGATCCGAACAATTCTTTGAGCTCATTGGCCCAGCCGGAGCACCATGGAAACGACGCTCCGAGCACCTGCTCGATTTCGGTCTCGGCGTTGACGCAGCGCGAGTAGATCGCAAGGCACGTGCCCTTGGTCGGGAAGCGGCTTTCGGCTTTGGAGAATCCCTTTTCGTGCCGGATCAGGTTCATCAGGTCGGCGGAATCCTCGCGGTCGTGGATGGTGAACTGCGGATCCAGACCGATCTGGTCAGAGTATTCGCGCAGCAGGCGCGCGCCGATGCCGTGGAAAGTCCCGGACCAGGCCAGCGCATCGGTCATTACGCCGGCGTTGTCGCCCATCACCTTACGGGCGATGCGCACGACGCGCTTGGTCATCTCGGACGCCGCACGGCGGGAAAACGTCATCAGCAGAATGCGGCGGGGGTCCGCGCCGTTCACGATCAGATGCGCGACCCGGTGGGCGAGGGTGTTGGTCTTGCCGGATCCGGCGCCGGCGATGACCAGCAGCGGCGCGCATGGACCGGGCCCGGCGCCATGCTCGACGGCACGCCGCTGTTCCGGATTGAGGCTGTCGAGGTAGGCAGCTGCCACTGGCACGAGGATTCCCGTCGTCCTTGAGAAAAAATCAGAGTCTGCGATTCTTGCCGTGGAAACAACGAGTTCGGCCCAGGCTCGCCGTCGGTCGGTGTCTAAAAACGCGAGCCTCCACGTTGACTCTCGCCGGACAATACGAACAAATCAAGAACAATCCATTAGCTCGAGCGTTCAAGAGGACATGAGTGCTGCCGTCCAGTCACCCGCCGTTCAGCGGCTTCGCGAGCAGATTCAACACCTTGAAGGAGGGGTGGTGCGTGCGCGGCCGGTGCTTCCGTTCGGCGTCGAGGCGATCGACAGCCGGCTACCGGGAGGGGGGCTGGGACTTGGCGCGCTGCACGAGGTCGCCGGCGGCGGCAATGCCGCCATCGACGGCGCGGTGGCAGCTTTGTTCGCCGCCGGCATCGCGGCGCGCACAAAGGGAAAGATCCTGTGGTGCATCACCCGGCAGGATCTGTTCGCCCCGTCCCTGGCCCAGGTCGGGCTCGCGGCGGACCGCGTCATCTATGTCGACGCCTGCGACGAGAAATCGGTGCTCGCATGTTTCGAGGAGGGAGTCCGCCACGGCGGGCTCGGCGCTGTCGTGGCGGAGGTCGCCCGGCTTTCGATGACCTCGTCGCGGCGGCTGTCGCTCGCGGCGGAAGCATCGGGGTCGATCGCGATCGCGGTGCGCCGCTGGCGACGTCAGACCGAGGCGGCGGACTTCGGACAGCCTACGGCGTCGGCGACGCGATGGCGGGTTTCGACGCTGCCCTCGACCCCGCTTCCCGTGCCGGGCGTCGGACGGGCGCGATGGCTGCTCGAGTTGATCCGATGCCGCGCCGGCGAAAGCGCGGACTTTGTGGTGAGTGCGTGTGATGCCAAGGGTCGTCTCGCTCTGCCTGCCGAAGTGGCCGACCGATCGGCTCCGGCGCGGGATGGGCGCCGCAGCGCCTGATGCGGCGACGCCGCTTGTGCTGATCGGACAGGCGGGACGACGTCGGGAAGTCGTCGCGGCCGACGGCGCCGCTTTCCAGGCCGGTCTGCGGATCGGAATGCCGGCGACCCAGGCCCAGGCGCTCGTCGCCGGACTGGTCATCCATCACGCGGATCCGGCAGCGGATGCCGAAGCGCTGGAGCGTCTTGCGGTGTGGGCGTTGCGCTATTCGCCGCTCGTCGCCGCCGACGCACCGGACGGCATCGTCATCGACGCGACGGGCGCCGCGCATCTGCACGGCGGCGAAGACGCGATGCTTGCCGACATGATCGGACGCCTGGAGGCTGTCGGCCTGACAGCCCGCGCGGCAATGGCGGACACCCGGGGCGCAGCGCACGCCTTGGCCCGGTTTGCCGCACGGCCGCGGCTCGTCGTTCCGGAGGGAGAGGGCGCCGACAGGATCGGAACGCTGCCGATCGCGGCGCTACGGCTGGCGCCGGACACCGTCGCCGACCTTCGGAAACTGGGCTTTGAGCGGATCTCCGATCTGCTGGCGGCGCCGCGCGCACCGCTCACGCTGCGGTTCGGTCCTGAATTGGGCCGTCGTCTCGATCAGGCGAACGGCAGCACCGGGGAGCCGATCGATCCGGTGCGGCCCGCCGACATCGTCGAGACGCAGCAGATTTTCGCCGAGCCGATCGGCGCTCCGGAAACCATCGCGCGCTACGTCGCCAAGCTTACCGCAAAGCTGTGCGTCGAACTGGAACTGCGGGGCTTGGGCGCGAGGCGCCTCGATCTGTTGTTCGGACTTGTCGACAACCGGGTGCAGGCGGTCCGGGTTGGAACGGCGCGCCCCGTCCGCGACGTAAAACGTTTGACGCGGCTGCTTTGCGACAAGATCGAGAAGATCGACCCGGGCTTCGGCATCGAGATCATGCGGCTGGCGGCGACCGCCGCCGAGCCGTTCGCGACCCGGCAGATGATCTCGTCGCTGGTCGACGAGCCGGAGGCGGACGTTTCCGGGCTGATCGACATCCTGTCCAACCGCGTCGGCGAAAGCCGGCTCTACCGGTGCGCTCCGGTGGCGAGCGACGTTCCGGAGCGGTCGGTGCGCCGGGTAGCCGCGGCGGCTCCCGCCACAGGCGAGGGGTGGCCCGGCCACTGGCCGCGCCCGGCCCGCCTGCTCGCCCCGCCGGAGGCCATCGAGACCGTGGCCCTGCTTCCGGACCACCCGCCCGTGAATTTCACCTGGCGGGGCGTCCGGCGCCGCGTCAGGCGGGCCGACGGTCCGGAACGGGTGTTCGGGGAGTGGTGGAAGCGCGACGCCGAACTGATCGCGGTCCGGGACTACTTCCAGGTCGAGGACGACGCGGGCGAACGGTTCTGGATTTACCGGGCCGGCGACGGCGAGGACGCCGCGACCGGATCCCATCGCTGGTTCATGCACGGGATCTTCGGATGAGCGGTTACGCCGAGCTCCAGGTCACGTCGCATTTCTCGTTTTTGCGGGGGGCGTCGTCCTGTGAAGAACTGTTCGCGCAGGCCGCGCTGCTTGGGATCGAAGCGCTGGCCGTCGTCGATCGCAACAGTCTTGCCGGCGTCGTGCGCGCCCATGAAGCCGCCAAAGTCACTGGAGTCCGTCTGATCGTTGGCTGCCACCTAGATATCGCCGACGGCATGTCGGTGCTGGTCTATCCGGCCGACCGGCCGGCGTATGCGCGGCTGTGCCGTCTGCTGTCGGTAGGCAAGAAACGCGGTGGCAAGGCGAAGTGCATTTTGTGCTGGGAAGACGTCGTCGACTGGTCCCAGGGACTGCTCGCCGTACTCGTTCCTGACCAGGCCGACGATGCCTGCGCGCTTCGGCTGCGCCGTCTTCGCGAAACGTTCGGGGACCGGGCCTACATGGCGCTGACGCTGCGCCGGCGCCCGAACGACCAGATGCGCATTCACGAACTGAACAATCTGGCGCAGCGGTTTCGGGTGGCGACCGTCGTCACCAACGACGTGCTCTTCCACGAGCCGGCGCGCAGGATCCTGCAGGATGTCGTGACCTGCGTCCGGCACAACATCACGATCGACGAGGCCGGCTTCCGCCGCGAGCGGCATGCCGACCGTTACCTCAAACCGCCGGACGAGATGGTGCGGCTGTTCTCGCGCTATCCGGAAGCGGTAGCGCGGACGCTCGAGGTAGCGGACCGATGCAGGTTCAGCCTCGACGAACTGGCCTACCAGTATCCGGAAGAGCTGACCATGCCGGGCCTGACGCCGCAGCAGGCGCTGGAGAAGCTCACCTGGGAGGGTGCCGCGGAGCGGTATCCGGAAGGGTTGCCCGACGACGTGCGCGGCAAGCTCGATCACGAACTGCGGCTGATCGAGCGGCTGCAGTACGCGCCTTATTTCCTGACCGTGAACTCGATCGTCCGGTTCGCGCGCAGCAAGGACATCCTCTGCCAGGGCAGGGGCTCCGCGGCCAACAGCGCGGTCTGCTACGTGCTCGGCATCACCTCGATCGATCCGGAACGCAACGACCTGCTGTTCGAACGCTTCGTCTCCGAGGAGCGCCGCGAGCCGCCGGACATCGACGTCGACTTCGAGCACGAGCGGCGCGAGATCGTGATGCAATGGGTGTTCGAGACCTACGGCCGCGATCACGCGGCGCTGTGCTCGACCGTGATCCGCTACCGCGCCAAGGGCGCTCTGCGCGACGTCGGCAAGGCGCTGGGGCTGACCGAGGATCTCATCAAATTGCTGTCGTCGCAGGTTTGGGGCTGGTCGGAAGAGGGCGTCGAACCGAAGCACGCCGAGGAGCTCAACCTGAACCTGGATGACCGGCGCCTCAGGCTCGCGATCGACCTGGCCCGCGAACTGATCGGCACGCCGCGGCACCTCTCGCAGCATCCTGGCGGATTTGTTCTGACCCACGACCGGCTCGACGAACTGGTGCCGATCGAACCGGCCGCGATGCCGGACCGCCAGGTCATCGAATGGGACAAGGACGACATCGACGCGCTGAAGTTCATGAAGGTCGACTGCCTGGCGCTCGGCATGCTGACCTGCATGAAGAGGGCGTTCGATTTCCTGGCCGAGGCGAAGGGGATCGAGCTGGATCTCGCGACCATCCCGTCCGAGGACCCGCGCACCTACGCCATGATCCGGAAGGCCGACACGCTCGGGACGTTCCAGATCGAGAGCCGCGCGCAGATGGCGATGCTGCCGCGGATGAAGCCGCGGACGTTCTACGACCTCGTCATCGAGGTCGCCATCGTCCGCCCGGGACCGATCCAGGGCGACATGGTGCACCCTTACCTGCGTCGGCGCGAGGGCAAGGAGCCGGTGATATTTCCGAAGCCCGAACTCGAGAAGGTTCTGGGCAAGACCCTCGGCGTGCCGCTGTTCCAGGAACAGGCGATGCGTGTCGCGATCGAATGCGCGGGCTTCACGCCGGGGGAGGCCGACCAGCTCCGCCGCGCCATGGCGACGTTCAAGTTCACCGGCGGCGTCTCGAAGTTCAAGGACAAGCTGGTCGACGGCATGGTCGAGCGCGGCTACGACAAGGAATTTGCGGAGCGCACGTTCAGCCAGCTCGAGGGTTTCGGCAGCTACGGTTTTCCGGAGAGCCACGCCGCGTCGTTCGCGCTGATCGCCTATGCGTCCTCCTGGATGAAATGCTGGCATGCGGACATTTTCTGCGCATCGTTGCTCAACGCCCAGCCGATGGGATTCTACGCGCCGGCGCAGATCGTGCGCGACGCGCGCGACCACGGCGTCGAGGTCCGGCCCGTCTGCATCAACGCTTCGCGCTGGGACTGCACGCTGGAGCCGGTCGGTGACGACAAGTTCGCCGTGCGCCTCGGATTTCGCCAGGTGCGCGGACTATCCAACAAGGACGGCGCCGAGATCGTCGCCGCGCGCGCCAACCGACCATTCGAATCCGTCGACGACCTCTGGCGCCGGGCCGACGTTCCGGTCGCGTCGCTGGTGCAGTTGGCGGAGGCCGACGCCATGCGGGAATCGCTGGGACTGGCCCGACGTGAAGCCTTGTGGGCGCTCAAGGCGCTGCGCGACGAGCCGCTGGAATTGTTCGCGGCGGCGGCGCAGCGGGAAGCACGGACGATCGAAGAGGTTCGCGAGCCGGCGGTGCCGCTGCGGCAGATGACATCCGGCGGCGAAGTCGTCGAGGACTACCGTCACGTCGGGCTCACGCTGCGCCGGCACCCGGCGAGCTTCCTGCGCGCCGACCTCGCAAAGCGCGGCATCGTCACCTGCGCCGACGCCATGAACGCCCGCGACGGCAAATGGCTGACGACCGCCGGCCTTGTCCTGGTTCGGCAGAAGCCGGGATCCGCCAAGGGCGTCATGTTCATCACCATCGAGGACGAGACCGGGGTCGCCAATTTGGTGATCTGGCCGTCGCTATACGAACGCCAGCGCCGCATCATCCTCGCCGCCGGCATGTTCGCCGTGCGGGGCCGCATCCAGCGGGAAGGGGAGGTCGTCCATCTCGTCGCGCAGCACCTGACCGACCTGTCAGGGGACCTCGCGGGCGTCGGCGAACGCGACGACGGGTTTCCGCTGCCGCACGGGCGCGGCGACGAATTCCACCACGGCAGTCCGGGCATCGACCCGCGCAGTCTACCGCCGAAAGGACTGAAGGCGCGCGATATCTATATTCCGGATGTGCACATCGACAGCATCAAGGTAAATACGCGCGACTTTCGGTAGACGCCGGGAGGCGGCGGCTGGTTTGAGAATCCGAAAACAAACCAATGCACATACAGCCTCTAGACGAAAGGTTCATAGGCCACATTTCTTACTTGCTTTTCCACCGACTCATGCGATTTTGTGTCAAACTAAAAGTAATTGACCGCGAAACCTACGCAAGTTGCCCAAATTGCTAACATCCGACTGGGCAAATACTGAACTACTCCACACTTTTTCATTCTAGCGCAGTACAGGAAAGCTCTTTTGTTCATTTGCAGCTCAAACGAAACTTTGCTCCCGATTTTGAACTCGACGTGCAATTCGGCGTCTGCGTCAATACTCAACAACCCTCAAATTTTGGCTGCCTTTTCCACAACCCTAGGGGTAGCAATTTCGGGCATAATTACCGTCTTTGTCGCTCGCCATACTATCCGCGCAACTGAACGCAATGCGAAGCTTGCTATTCTCGACCGACAATATGAGGCCCTCCGTGCAGCAATAGCGAATATTTTAGTTCTTACTTACGACCGGCCAATCGTTGGTGACGTTGACGACCTCCGTACGAAATGCCTCGCTCTTCTTACGTTGCTTGCACCGAATACTGACTCTCACCAGCGACTTAGATCTCACATCGACTCGGCGCTGAACCAGCTACCGCCCACCGATTGGGGCATCAACTTCTTCGATCTCGCTCAGAAGGCGTTGTCCGATTCCATGATTAGAAAAGCCAAGGGGGACTCGTGATTGCATTTGATGAAAGTGAAGTTAGGCGCCGACTGAAAACGTTCATCTCAACTCCCATCCGAGGCGACATCCTCTCCGACCCGTATACAAATCCAACATACAGAAATGCTCAGGTCCGCGCCAACAATTCAATCGACCTTGAGCTCGAGGCGCGGTTGGCCGATGACTTTTTCCAGAAGATTTGCGCGTTACAACCTGCAAACCCGTCGAAACTCGCACGTGTAGCTAAGCTAAATGCTGGCTTCGAGGATGCCTATAACCATTTGGAAAACAGACTAAGAGCCTATTCCAGCATCCGTGAAGAATTAGAAAACGCCCTCGCTCAGAATGAAGGGGTTGCATTCGTCGGTCGCCGGGGATCTGGCAAGACGACCATTCTGAATAAATGGCTCAACGAACGAACACCTACATTCTTCGAGTCCGAAAAGGGTATCAACTACATTTGGTTTCGCATTGACGCATCCAAGATTTACAACGCCAATAAGCGAATTGGGGTGAAGCAATATTATACAGCGCACAGCGTGTTTGTTTTCCTCTTATACTCCGGCTGCGTGAAAATTGAGGAGGAAGAACCGAGTGCCTTCTTCAAAGATGTCCTGGACGCCATCCCGTCAGCTAACCGCCAAACTATTGATCAATTCTGCGTTCGGCTCCAGCCGATAATTAGCAGAGTTAAAAAGAATATCAGCTTAGGTGACAAGAGCGTCGCGGTGGTGGAGGCGATTACGTCTAGCAGTTTTTTTCTTAGTCAAGCGGAGATAATCTATGGGCTGCTGGTGTCGGCTCTCGAAAAACGTGGAACTGGAACGGTTGCTATTATCGACGGCATTGACAACATTTCGTACAGCAAAACCAATTTGAAATACCAAAAGATGTGCTCCGAGATGAAGGATTTTTTCAGAGACTATTTTTTGGGCAGCCCAAACCTCAGAAAGAAGCTCCTCGTCGCGTCGCGTCCAGAGACAATACCCGAGCTAGAAATCCGAGCTGTCGGTACGAACCACAAGGCAGCTGGCGATTTCAACGAAGTTCTCTACCGCACCGTCCATGTTCCGGTAGTCACCCCAATGAGGGTGCTCCAAAAAAAAATTGATGCAATTAAGCGGCCCGAGTTCGAAACAGAGAGGCGGATTTATTTAGATGCAATGCGCTCCCTACATCCCAACGAAAGTGATCTCGACCTTATCAACTCTCGTACAAAGCAATACGTCGGTACGAATTTTGAAAGGCTCGTTTGCGATGAAATGAATGAAATCTTGTCCGGCTTTTCGTTCTCTTCTCGATCCTTCTATGTGTCTCAGCTCGATCAAGAACACTTTCTAGGAGATTTCTTCGACGGTGACGTTCGAGCATATCTCGCGGCATTTCGGCGGATCGCACACGGCAAGCGATATTATGTGGCGATGCATATCGATAATGTGGATTCGATCCACCTCATTCCTGAGATTTTTGTGCTGTCTGGAAGGGTATACAAGACGAGCGCCTTCGATTTCTCGCAAGGCCGAGAGCGGTACTTCCGTCCGCACAATGCCGATCTCTTTCCGAATGTATTTTGGTACGAGGCTATGGGACGCTCCGAACAATTGCATCAGTGGCATGGTCTATGCGGCTTGCGCTTGCTGCAGTTAGCACGGGCTCGAGATAAGAGAGTCTACGAATTAGCAAAGTTGTTACATTCACTGTTCGACTATCCGTACGACGTCATTGAAGAGGTTCTTCAGACTTTTATCGCTTACGGATTGATTAATGTAGAACATGATGATGAGAAGTATTTACATGCTGATGCCTCGTCCGAACTTTTTGCACTTGACAATCCCATGATCACGCACAGAGCGATCATCTCAACAACCAAGAAGGGGCGCATTTGCGCTACCTTGTCGCTGACCTACTTCAAATGGTTGTATTTTCTTGCCTTGGATACGCCGCTTCTGAAGTACTTTCTGCCCGAAACTAGCGGCGATAATTTCATCAGGTTCTATAAATCATTCAACAAAATAACTGAGGGAGATTTTAATTTCTGGGACGCTGTTATTCCGACATCCGCCGTGTTGTTGAAGCATATAACTCACTTTCATGCCAGTGAAATGGCAAAAGTGAAGGATCGTTGCTCACAAAAAAAAATGCGGGCAATGTTGACGGGATATGGAGGTTTCGATGCGCTGGCAAATTGGTTCGCGCTGCCTGAACGCGGGCTAGACCACCACGTCACCACGTTCACAAAACTGCTGGCCGCACGCTCAGCACAAGCAAACCGGGGACACGATCAAGTGGGATTCGAGAACGTTATGCGCATAGTTGAAGAATCGATGACAGCAGCAGACCAGCCGATTGTGCCAGCAGTTCCGTAGTTGTCCGCCGCGGGACGAACCGTTCGAATTGCGATCGCCGCACAGCGGAAAGCCCACACGATCGAGGAACTTCGCGAGCCCGCAGGGTCGCCACGGCCAGATTGTGAAGGACTACCGCATGTCGGGCTGGCTCCGCCGACACCCGGCGAGCTTTCTGCGCGCCAACCTGGCAAGCCGCCGCATCGTCACCTGCGCCGACGCCATGAACGCCCACGACGGCAAATGGTTGACCACCGCCGGCCTGGTTCTGGTGCGGCAGAAGCCAGGATCGGCCAAGGGCGTCATGTTCATCACCATTGAGGACGAGACTGGGGTCGCCAATCTGGTGATCTGGCCGTCGCTGTACGAGCGCCAGCGCCGCATCATCCTCGCCGCCGGCATGTTCGCCGTGCAGGGCCGCATCCAGCGGGAAGGGGAGGTCGTCCATCTCGTCGCGCAGCACCTGACCGACCTGTCGGCCGAACTCGCCAGCGTCGGCGAGCGCGACGACGGCTTTCCGCTGCCACGGTCGCGGCGACGAATTCCATCACGGCAGTCCCGGACTTGATCCGCGCAGCCTGCCGCCGAAGGGCCTGAAGGCGCGCGATATCTATATTCCCGACCTGCACATCGACAGCATCAAGGTGAAGACGCGAGATTTCAGGTAACGAGCTGGTGCGTCGGCATAGCATACGTAGCGTTGATCAGCCACTGGCGGTCGTGAACAGGGATCTGGCTTAGCTAAAGCGGAACATCGCCAGGTCCGGCGCGACATCGCCTGCAAGCCTGGGGAATAGGAGCAGAATACGCCCGCCGCGCCGCCGATCTGGCTGCGCTGCGGATTGTTCGAGATTACCTGATCTTCCATGCCAAGAACTGGGGTGACGCCTACGACCGTCGCAAGATCGCGGTTGACGACTACACGGAGGAGTTAACCGGCGACCGCACGGCGCTGCATGCCAAGCCCGCGAGCGTAGGTAGCAACGGCAATCGATGGGGGCAGCAAAAGAGGCGACGACATGCCTTGACGGTGGTAGATTGCAGCAAGAGGTGGAGGGATGTTCGACGACCTTAGATACCGCTGGGCGCTGAAGAAATATCTCAAGGACTACTCGCATATGGTTCGCGCGATCCAAGAGATGCCTGATGACCAGCCAGCTTCAGACGAGCCGCGACACAAATACGCAATGGGCAAGGCGCTTGGCCTCCATACCCGCGCAATCGATCAGTTCCGTTCCAATTATCTCGTCGACCAAGCCTACAAGTATCATGTGCCAATTCCCTCCGATGAAGAGTGTTGGAGGCAGCCGAGCGGCACAGGTGGGGCTTATCTCACAGCGGAAGCGGCTCAAAAGCTTCGCGCAGATATTAGAGTGGAACAGAAGGCGGGCTGGGATTATTGGGCAGGTCGAGTCACCCTGGGCTAGCACTGATCGGCAGCATTTTTGGAGTGCTAGCGTTTTTCAAAAAGTAGGGCGCAATGTGCCAAAACTGGTATTCGGTCATCGGACAAGTGCTCGATGTCATCGGATTTTTGACGATCGCCTTCGAGTGGTACCACCAATACAAGCGTGACCATGAGAAGCGCATTGGTGAACTACAGCGTGCCTACGAACAACAGGCCGCGGAAATAGCCGGCGAAGACTACGAAGATCCTGGCTCCGACAAAGATAATTGGCGCATGTATCAGAAGTTATTTCTCGAAGAGTGGCGCTGGCGTAGCAAGGTGTTCTTTACGGGGGCGACGCTTGTCATCCTGGGCTTCTTATTCCAGCTCCTTGGCAGTTGGCCCCATTTGTTCACGGCGTGTTGAACCTCAGACGCTTAGTGCTTGGTATCTCCACTCGCGATATGTGTTGCACTAAAACTCGATCAATCTGATTTTCGATAAGAGAAACAGCGAGCAAACAGTAACACCGGTCATTTTCTGTCGCGCTTAGCTCCTTCTGTAGGTCGGCGTGATAGGTGTCATCTGGCTCAACGCGGGATAAGGCTTTCAACGCTGACTTTTTAGCCACCGGTTCATGCTCCCCCATGGTATCGATCCGTACAATTGATAGGCGGTGTTCCCGTCGCCGACTTCGCTAAACCTGGTCAATAAAAGCCAAAAGGCCGCCCAAAATGATCCCGTTGGGTGTAGTAGGACTCCGCGTTCGGTCTCCAAGAAACGTGCGGACACCAGCTTTGAACGCCCCAACATAGTTGTAGCCAGGCATACCAGCGGTTTTTTCGTAGTGAGCCATAGCCTCTTCTTTAGTGACGAAGCTGTGGCCGTAATTTCGGTAAGCCGCTACCCTGTAGCGCCGGCTTTTGTATGTTTCTAGGGGAACGATGCGCGTTCCGGTAGTGACAACCTCCCAGATGTTTCCGTCTCCCATGTAGGATGCGATGTGACTGAAAGGACCGAGCGTGCCGATAGCGATAATCCGGCTCAGCAAGCTGGCGCGGTCAAAAGTCAGAAGATAATCGTGCGGTTCTAAATTTTGCACGAAACGACTCCAGGCAACTTCATACTCGTCGTCATACTGATAGCTAACGTCGTCAGGAAACAAGTTACCACGGATAAATGGGCCGTAATTGTGAGCGCGAATAAAGTTGGTTGCAAAATTGAACATGTTAGGGCGCCACCTGTAGCGCAAAAGCATCTTTGCGACGTAAGGGGCGACTTGATAGGGAACGCCGCGCACCACGATTGCTTCAGATTTACTGCGCAGCGCAGCTAAAGAAATGCTGCGAATTAAGCAGCGTTGGTACAGGGCGCGCTTATCGTCTACGACAAATGCCTGCTGGTTGACGCCCTGATCAACAGGTGTCTTTGCTTGCTTGTCGTAGAACAGGACAATATCCAAGGGCGCTAGTAACGTGTCCGCATTGATACGCTCAGGCTCGGTTCGGGCGTGATTGGTATCGTCAGGGTCTCTCTGCCCAGGGCGGATAATGACGACGTTCTGCATATCGTCGTCAGCAATAACTAGGTCACCAAATTTCGGGCCGTCAGAGTGGGTGGTATCCATGGCTTGCCAAGAATCTTGTTGCTGTGCACATAATAAGGCGTAGCTAAAAGTGAGCTGGCAGCTCACCATCAATTAAGAGCATTGGCGGGCGGTCCGTAGGATTTGACGGGTGGTCGGTAGTCCTGCTTCAACGCGACAAAGACCAGTTCGCCAAACGCCGCCTCGACATAAGGAAAAAGCTCGATCATATGTAGACATCCGGTGCCAAGAGTCTGGCGTGCATGCTCAATGGCAAAACCCGCGGTAACCTTGCTGGCGTTACTGTGAGGCTCATAGACCTCATTCAGTTCGGTCCTCAGAAAAGCCATTGCTGTCGTGTGCGCATGGGACGAAAGGTATTTATAGACACCCGCCGTCATCTCGTCTCCCCAGCCAAAAACCAGCATTGTATTATGCCGGCCATGAAGGAGCATGTTGCTCCCATTCAACAGCTTGCCTCGCTTATCAGGCGGGACCGCTTTGAAGACAGGATTACTCTCCAGTTGGTCCCGAAACTGGGCTTCAATGTCGTTCCAATCATCTTCAACCGGTTGGCCAAGTTGTCGAAGGAACGTGCGACGGTTCACTAAGTCATTCAAGCGCATGATCAGCTTGCGGGCATCCCACTCTTCGTCGCTCACGGACTGGTCGCTGAGATAGATGCAGGCTGAGACATTCTCAATGTGGGCGCGGGCCAAAGCCGCGAGAGAGGCATGGTCGATGTATCTTGCGTTGCCCGCTATATGAGGTTCGAACAAACGGATCATGCTGGCAGAAGTTACGCAGGCGCGTAGCCAGAGCCACGTACCGTACCCCTGACGAGGATTGGCGATCTGCTTCCCGATTCGGTTACTAATAACCTGCGCCTGCTCGGTCAGCCACGCGAATTTCGTTTTCTGATTCTCAAACCAATCGTTTTCTTCGGTTGTGTTGATCCGGGGACGCCTCTTCTTGCTCATGATTCTCAACCTGTGAAAGCTTGGTTATACTCCTGGTAGAGATGACTAAGAAAGGCTGCCCTGTAGAATTTCAGTGAAGATATCGCTGCTCGAGTGTGTGGTCTGATCAGAAGGTCTCAGTCTCCGCAAAACCGAGATGAGAGAGGGGATGCCGACCAAGGCGGCCATCTCGGCGCATAATACCGCGTGACGGGTCAGAAAGATTCTCTGTAGAACCTCGCAATTTGAGCATACTCCTCGCCCGCGCTGATACTGCCGGGACGATTGTAGTGATCTTCGGTGACGCGCCGGTCACGGTGATTGAGAAGCGCGCTAGCAAGGTGCGGACGATCACCGCCATACACCGCAGCAGTCGATGCACCCGCGGTTCGGAACAGATGGGGCGAAACGTCCACCCCGATTGCTTCGCGCGTGATCTTGGAGATCAGGGTACCGAGGTTCTTGGTGGTCAATTGCCGGCCTGTCGTTGAGGAAACCCAAAGCGCGGAATGTTCGACACCGCGACACAGGACAGGGCGGTGCATTTCGATGTACCTGTTGGCCACGTCGGTGATGAATTCCGGGACCTGACGTTCATCCACTCGGTGGGACTTTGTATTGTCGGATGGAATGTGGAGCCACCACCGGTCGCCTACCTTGACGAACGTGTCCGCAATCTTGAGGGCCGCAAAGTTCTTGATCCGAATGGGATGCAGGGCGAGCAATACTATGAGCAGCCCGTTGCGCACGCCCGCTGCGCGCGCCAGCGCGCTCTTGCCGAACATCTCCGCTTCCTGAATCAATGTGAGACCGGCATCTACCAGGCGCTCGGTCAGGACCACGCGGTCGGCCTTTGACCGCGGCAGCATGACTAGGGCGACATCCTTCTCGACTTCAGTCAACCATCCAAAGTCTGCAGAAGGCGCAATCAACTGTGACGCGCGCCGCAGCTTATAGACCGAATTCCAGACGGTCACCGAGCGCACCCGCGACTGTAATTCGGTAACGAAGCCGTGCACATCATCCAAGGTCACAAGCGTCACGGCATTGCCCTTCGGCTCGAGCCGTCCGTTTCGCTGCAAGTAATTCAGGTACAGACCGTAGCGGTTAGCGATATCGGCTTGGCTGACCGGAGCCAGATTACTGGCGGCTCCGCCTCTCTTCAGCCGTTGTGCTGGCCGGAGGGCTTCCATCCATCCGAGCCGATCAGCTTCCGGCCATTCGCTGATTGGTAGCGAGCGTAACTTGCCACGTGCTGACCCGCGGCCGAGCCGGTCGGCTGGCACTATAACGCTTCGCTCTAATCGCTTTTCCTTCTCAGGGCGCATGATGGTCTAGGTCCAGTTTATTGCGGATGATGTCAGTAAAAATTTCGCTGGCCTGAGTCGTTTCCAGCGCCAGATAGAACCGGATGGTGGTCTGAATGCTCTTATGGCCCAGCGTGCGCCGGACTAGTTCGTATTCGCCCGGACGGTGCTTGAGGATCAGAGCGCCGGCCGCATGCCGGAACTGGTGCACAGTGATCCGCAGCCCGGTGGACTTGTGAATGCGATCCACGATCTGAGTGCTGAACGAGATCTTTTCCTTGTGATCGCCGGCCTCACCCGGGAACAGCCAGTCCTCCGCATTATTGTCGCGGACCAAAGCGGGTCGAAAATCATGCACATACTCGTTGATAAGCGTGGTGGCCTTCTCGTCGAGTTTGAATTGCAGCAGCAGCGCGTTCTTGACCTCGTATTTGGTGAAGGTGAGCCAATAGTTTGAGTCCGGACCGCCCGGCTTGGTCAGGTTCTCGCCGAGGCGGATGCTAGTGAGGTTGCCCAACCGGATCGGCGCCACGGTCAAGATCGCCACGGCAACGGCAATCTGGGCTAACACGGCAGCTTTGACGGGAGCGTGCCGCTCGCGGCGAGCCCGTTCCATCAGTTGTTCCGGCAATTTCGCGACCCGGGACCAAACACCATTGGTAAGCACGGCACGGATGAGACGCAGGTTCTTTTCCGTCATGCCGTCTTCGCGGTGTTGTTCGAGGGTGAATTGCATATCCTCCAGCCGTCCCAAGGTGTCCGCATCAAAACCGCCGATGGCGTGAGCTATGGCAACGAACCGGCAGGCGAGGTTAATTGTATAGGTGCCGGGTTCGTCACCGTCCTTCTTCCAATAGGCGTCGATTACGGGTTCGGCGACATTGGGGTGGATGAGCGCGCTCAGTGAGGTCAGGCTGGCAAGCGGAATGCCGACGATGACCGCCATCCGGACCGTTGCAATGAGTTCTCGCCGCCGCATGACGAGCGTTGACGGTTTGCAGGGCCGGATACGCTGCCCGGCCCTGTTCTTGCGCCTGCCCGTTAGACCGGTCAGATAGCTTTCGATGCCCGTACGCAGTCCTTCGGGGAAATCGTCCCAGGTCGGGCCTTCCGCAGCCTTCACCGGTGGCTCGATCAGACGCAGGTGCGGCCAGCCCTCGATCTTGCCGATCCCGGCATTCCATAACCGCGCCAAGATGCGCCGACTCGGATCATCGCTGGCGCGAGTCGTGGTGCGCGCGCGATGGTCCATGTAACGGTCGATGACCGCTTCATCGACGGCGTCGGGCTTGATGTGAACACCCGAACAGAACCGCATCAGCGGCATCAATCGATAACGAGTACTTGGGTCCGGCAACTGGACGCGCAGCCGTTCCCACGCCTGCGAAAGCGGCACGCCGTGAGGGAGAATATGTTTCTCCTTGGCGAACCAGAGCAGGGCGGCCTTGGCGTTAGACCTGTGATTGGCCAAGGTCTTGGCCGTCCAGCCCAACGGCACATGATGTAACGCCGCCATCCTGGCCCGGACGGCGCTATAGCGCGCCGGGATCATCTCCAACGGTTGGTCAAAGGCACGGGCAATGCCGGCCAGTGACGAACGCCAGTGCCGGCGCTTTTCTTCGGAAAGGTCGGCCGAGGCGGTGATGACGGCGATTGCTTCCGCGAATGAGGGCTCCAAGGTGAAGGCATTATTGCTCATGGGGACGGCTTTCATTGGTCAAACGGTTCTTCGGGATGGCTACAAGTAGAGGCTGATGTAAATTAGGAATACACTAGTTTTGTATTGCCCGCATGTACTGCTATAAACGATCCTAACCTTAGATCATTACTGTTCCTTTTGATGTACACTGATGTATATAGCGCGATGTTTGTTACACTCCGACGAGAAAATGCAAAACTGTTGTCCATTCGCAGCGGATTGTTAGGGTCCGCTGGTGCTGAGACGTTGCTTGCCTTTCATCCACTCCTGGAGCGAAACCGCGCTGTAGCGGACTGCACCGCCCATCTTGATGTAAGGCGGACCGCCGCCCTTGAGCCGCTGCTTGGCGAGCCAAGAGGTCGACAGGTTCAGCAGCGCCGCCGCCTGCTTCGGTGTCAGGATGGCTTGATTTATTGCTGTCAGCGGGGTCGAGCACACCGCTTGGCCGGATTTTATGGACATAAAATTCCCTCAGATTGGCAGGGCATGCTGCCAGAGCAATTGCCGGGGTCTTGCGGCAATCAGCATCCAACTAAGGGAACGTCAGGAGGAGATCACATCGACAAAACCTTAATGGGCGGAGGAGGGGTTTTGTCGATGTTTTTCCTCAAGACGGGTTCGGCTCCGTTCCAGGCGCTTTCCTGCCGCTTCTGCGCTGTAAGCACGCATTGCTGGTGGAAAAAATGTTTCAAGCCCTCGGGCTGCTTGGAAAAGCCAGCCACGCCAATCGCCCTCAATTCGATCTTTCCAAAGTCGTGGAATGACTCCCGCCCTTTTCGCGATCTTCAGCAGCAGTTCGGTAAAATCATCATGCCAGTCGAGTTGTCGTCGGCCGCTTTTCCCGACCTGCATGTTCAGACCCGCCGCGGCGATCAAGCCTGCATGTGAAATTTTGAGTGCATTCCTTTGAAACGATAAGAGGAACTTGGCCGCTTGTTCTCTCGATCCGACTTCGGGATCCAATGCGAGCAGATTTTCAAGTCGATTAACGATCTCGATATCAAGCTGGTGATGAATGCCGTTCTGCTGCGCGCTTAGAGTTTTTGCAACCTCGTTGAGATCGGTACAGATATCCGAGATAGCTCTCGCAACTTTGGAGCTATCCAGGCGATCATGCTCGGCATGCCAGGAACCAAGGATAATTCCGAGACCCAGAAGGTACTCGTGGATTTCATCAGATGTGAACGTCACGTCGGGACAGAGGTCGAAGAGCGCCGTGCGAAGGTCATTGTCGTCCAGTACGCGAGGATTCTTCCCGTTGTCGAACGGAGTTAGAAGACTTGCACCAATAGCTGGAAGCCGCGCCATAAGGACCACTCATGCAAATGCCCACAACGAACCCGGCGATCGTGGCTATGGCTTCGGTGGCGTAATAAAGGCTGAGGGACACAAAGCTGTGGAAATGTTCGATGGAGCTTGTCGAGCCGGCATAGAAGAGCTCACACGAACTCAGGCAAGGGCGCCCGGTTCTATTTTACTTTCGCATCAACAGGTGGACGTCGCGCGAAGCCTGAGTTGCGGGTCGTGGGGTGGGGTGTCGGAACCAAACCGAGACAGCGCCACATCGAGCATGTACGCTGGAAATTAAACCCGCGGTTGTGCTTAGACACTATTGCTAGAGCGAAGCCTTCATGCCAGTTGATATACATCTCGCAGCTGCGCAATAGAAAATCCCTCCCCAAGCGTTGCGGTAAGCTATATTTCAGCGACCGGGGGGACGCTGATGGCCTACTTCGCCGATTACTATTCTGGCTTTCGATACCCCATTAAGGTCGAGGATGGTGCGGGATTTCGGGGTGCGCAATTGGGTGCCATTCATGCCGCCGCCGCGCACTTCGCAACACGACAAGACCCCGGCATCATCACCATGCCGACCGGTTCCGGGAAGACCGCCGTACTCATAGCTGCGGCCTTTGTGTTGCGTGCCGCGCGTGTGCTGATAATCGCGCCCGGCCGCTTGGTTCGCGAACAAATTGCCGAGGAAGTAGCCTGTCTCTCAACCCTCCGCGCAGCGGGGGCCATAGGCGAGAGTGTGCCGCCACCGCGGGTTCACACCGTCAAGAAACGCGTGACGACGCCAGAAGCCTGGGAGCGCATGCGCGACTTCGACGTAGTCGTAGGTACCGCGCAGAGCCTCAGCCCTGAATATGCCGAGGTGCCCAAGCCTCCCCCAGATCTGTTCGACCTCGTTCTGGTGGACGAGGCTCATCACAGCCCTGCACGAACTTGGCAAGCGATCTTGCGCCACTTCGAAAGCGCTAGGCGACTCCTTTTCACCGCAACACCGTTCCGGCAGGATCAACGCGAAATAAAGGGACGCTTCATCTTTACCTATGATCTCCGCCGTGCATTCGAAGACGGGGTTTTCGGTGAAATTCGCTATTCGCCGGTAACCCCGATCGCGGGACAAAATCATGATGCGGCCATTGCCGTCGCGGCTGAGGCCAAGTTCAACGCGGATCGCGCCGCTGGATTTCAACACCGGGTGATGGTGCGGACTGACGGCCGTAAACGGGCTCTTGATCTGCTCGCGCTTTACGGGCGGCATACCCAGCTCAAACTTAAGATCGTTACCGGAGAGAAATCGCTTCGCTATGTCAAAACGGTTGTTGACGAGCTAACAGCGGGGACGCTCGATGGAATTGTGTGCGTCAATATGCTGGGCGAGGGCTTTAACTTCCCTAGCTTGAAGATTGCCGCCATTCACTCGCCGCACCGATCCTTGAGCGTGACACTTCAATTTATCGGTCGCTTTGCGCGCACGGCGGGCATCGATCTCGGCCCTGCTACCTTTCTTGCGATCCCTTCCGAGATTGAGATCGAAGCAGAGCGGCTCTATGATACGCGGGCGATCTGGCAGGAGATGGTGCAGAACCTCAGCGCAACGCGCGTACATCAGGAGGCTGAGACCCGCGAGGTACTGGAGTCCTTTATTCCCGCAGACGATGTCGCACCCGACCTTACCGACCTATCCCTCTATGTGCTTGAGCCATACTTTCACGTCAAAATCTTTCAACTCGCGGAAGTCATCGACATAAACGAGCCCGTGGCTTTTCCCGATACGCTCCAAATTGTCTTTCATGCCATCAGCGAGGCCAACAGCGCAGCGGTCTACATTACGCGGGAGACGAGCTTACCGCGATGGACGACGGATGACCGCCTATCATCTGTTCATTCCGATTTATTCATCTTCTACCAAGAGCCGAAGTCGAACTTGCTCTTTATCTGCGCGTCACGTCGCGCCGAGGGGCTCTATCAGCACCTTGTGGCTTCGTTCCAAGATGCCAACCCGAGGGTGCTACCGCTTGTGCGCCTTAACCGCGCACTCAACGATCTGGAGGCTCCAGAATTTTTCAACGTCGGAATGCGAAACCGCATCACGTCTAACACGACAGAGTCCTATCGTATTGTTACAGGTTCCAATGCTGACAAGGTCATCGGGCGGGGGGACTCACGTCTCTATCACCGCGGCCACGCCTTCGGTAGGGGCTCAGATGAAGGCGAAATCGTCACCATCGGCCTGAGCAGCGCATCGAAGATCTGGAGCAACAAGAGCGCGAAGTTGCCAGATCTCATCGCTTGGTGCGAGAAGCTAGCCGGCCGTATTAACAGCATGCGCACGCCTGTGACAGGGTCCGGGCTCGATCTGCTGGATGTCGGCGAGGAACTCGAGGCTTTGCCGGACGGTATCATGGCGGTGGGGTGGCCGAACACGGTATTCAGACAGCCAGCAACTGTTCGCTACATGCATGATGGCGATGAACGAAGCGCGCAACTCCTCGATTTTGACCTCGACATTGACGCCGAGGCGTCAACCGACACCGCCGTCGCGATCGTGCTGAGTCGCGATGATGGCTTTGCCTTCCGCGCCACGTTTTCCTTTGAGACCGATCGCTACTTTGAGCCGCTTACGGACGACGAACCAGTCGCCATTATTGAACGGGAACGGGAAGAGACCGCACTGATCGATTTTCTCAACGGTGAGATGCCGATTTTCTATACCGGCGATCTTTCCTTGATCGACGGATCAAGTCTGCTTCGCGCACCAACCGAAGACATGCCTCCATTTGACCCCAGTCTCATTGAGCCCTTCGACTGGGCCAACGCCGGTGTCGATATCGCACGTGAATTCGGCAATGGGCGTGGGGGCAGGCTCTCAATTCATGCGTCGCTAGAGGCGCAACTGGCCGGTTCGGTGCATGCGGTGGTGTATTACGATCATGGTTCCGGCGAGATCGCAGACTTTGTCGCGGTGGAGGAGACGGAAGGGCGACTCGTTGTCCGCTTCTACCATTGCAAAGGCGCCGGCGGCGCTGCCCCTGGCCATCGCGTAGGCGACATGTATGAGTTGGCTGGACAAGCAGTAAAATCTGCTATCTGGGCTTTAAAGCAGCGTGTGCTTGCTCATATTCGGCGCCGGTTCACACACCAAACCGGAAGCCACCGTTTCGTGCGAGGCGATCTAGACGTCTTAGAACAACTTCTCGCGGACTCTGCGGCCGCGCAGATCGACTTCGAATTCATCGCGGTTCAGCCAGGGTTACGCAAGGCCGGTCTTCCCATCGACCTCTCGACGATTTTGGCCGCTGCGAACGATCACCTTGTACGCAGCGGATTTCGGCCCCTGCGCGTTATCGCATCCGCTTAATCTATTATGCATCGGTTCAAGGAGCCTCAGCGTCTTAAACAAAGACCAATCAATACGGGCCCGCTCTTCTCGCCAAATTCGCTGCTCCCACCAGCTTTTGAATCGGCGTGGGCCGAGTTCGACAAGCTTCATGGGTTTGCGAGAGGTGGTACGGCGATCATCTGCAGTCTATTTCGCCGGACCACATCGTTCGGTACCTCGTAGATCGCGATAATCTTGGCCTTGGGGCAGGCGAACGAAATGTCCTTTTTCCTGTGATCTGGGTCGTCCTCGATATCCCCCTCCGGCGTCACTTCATAGACCATCGGGCTAGCGGACGCTGAGGCAAAGAACATCGCAGCAGCGATGTCTTTGGTTACGTAGACTCGATCCTTCTTTCGTAGTGGGTTTAAGCCGGCCATGTTATCTTTGCCGGTGACGTCTGGCGGCAGGATATATTGGCCGACCAGCAAGCCAGCCCCGCCGCCGTGATAGTACCGTTTATTCCTTGGGTCTTGCGCATCGTTCATGCTGCACTCTTATCCTCTTGATGGTACCCTGCATTACGTTTCGGAATAATATTTCGTCAACTTCTCATGGCCAGACAGATTCTTCGGGCGATACTGTTCGCGACAATAGAAATGCTGGACCCCGTCGGGGTCTTCGAACCGCTTGTAGACCGATGAATGCAGGGCAGCGCACGTGTCGATGTTGCGCAGTCCTTCTGTCCATTTGAAGCGTCCGCCGAGGTATCCGGGTTCGCGTGCGTCGTGCTGCGGCCCGAGCGGATCGGGGTTGAGCTGAAGGTAGCGTTCGTCGACTTTGATGCCATTGCCGATTGGCGTGATACCGTCCGGCAGATTCACTGCGGCGTGAACCATCCAGCCGAGCGAAATGTCGGAGAGTCTCGATTCGTTTTCGGCGTAGCTACCGCCAATGTCGGAGTGGTTTCCGGAAAACCATATCTGTTGTAGCCAATCGGGATACTCGTCCGGACGTTCGGGTCCATTGTTGTGGGCGCTGCCCCAAATTACCCGACCGAAGTCCGCACGGTTCTCGTCGATCGACAGCGCATGCCGCGCGTACCAAACCTTGTTGTTGAGGTGCAGGTCGTAGAACTTCATTTTTGGCGAGGCGAAATGCCACCGCTGCCACCAATGTCCCGGTAAGCCGGCGGCGAACTTGATGTGCGTGACTGCGTAGCCGATTGCCGCCGCGAGCACGCCGACTCCGGAGAGCGTCAGGAAGGTCGGCAGAAACGGGAAGAGAACGAAGGACTGAGCGGAACTAACGGCGGCGAGCACAAGGACCGCTCCGCTGAGCAGAGCTGCCGAGAGCAGATAGCTTCCTAGCGACGCGACGGTGTCAAACACGCCGATGAAGAAGGGCACGGTGTTGGGTTCGCCGTTGGTATCGGATCTGTATTTTTGACGGAAATGCCCGGCGAGGGCTTTGCGCTGCTCCACATAGGACGAGTCCTTCGGCGAACTGACAAATTGATAAACTTGCTTGACGGCCTCCTTAGCGATCATCGTGGAGGTGCGGATGTCCTGCCGCAGGGCCTTGCCGTCTGACATCTGCGTGGGCACGCCGCACAGCGACAGTACGGCTGCGAGGCACCGGACGGTGTAGGCGCCGCGGCTGAAACCGAACAGAAAGATTCGATCGCCGGGCTGGTAAACTCGAAGAATCCAAGCGTAACAATCGACGATGTTCGCAGTGATGCCAAGGCCCGTCGCCTGGCTGACGACGTTGTGTAGCCATCGCCATGCGCGGGTGACGAAGAGGGCGCCGTGGGGAGGTTGGGAGCCGAGCCCCGCATCGTAGAAGGCGATCTGCACGCCGGGGTTGATGTTGGTGTCGGGGCCGCAACGTGTCGCGCGATATAATTTATAGATGTTCGACCGGTTTTCGTCCGGTCGAAGTCCACCTGCCTGGCCCGTGCCGTCGGAAAAGATGATGATGTTCTTTGGCATGTCGTGCTCGCGGTTCAGAGTGAGTGGAAGGGGACGAAGTGCTCGGTCTTGCGGTCGAAAAACTGCCGCCGCAGTTCGGGCAGTTGCTCTCGCGCCTCGACGAACCCGCGATTCTTCATCTCCGCGATGCGTGCGGCACCGTCGATCGTGTAGCGGCCTGCTGGCGCGGTCTGGTCGACGCGCCAGATCGCACGATGGTCGTGACCATCCCCGGTGAGGATTTTGGCGGTGCCCAGCGCGCTGTGCGATTGTCCGGCCATGAAGAGACGCGCCAGCGACGACGCCATGGGAAGCTTTCCCGTCCACCGAGGCGACGGTTTGACGTCGTTGATCGTGCCGATGCTGAGGATCTTCAGACGAGCAGCCGGCCAATTCAGCATTCCCACCGCTTCGATCGTCGCGACGCCGATCGGATTGTTCGCCCACACGCCGCCGTCGACGAGTTCGATCGCATCGGCCGTCATGTGCGGCTTCAGGAATGTGGGCGCGGCCGCAGTGGCCATCGCGACGTCCAGGGCCCGCGCTCGGTAGTCGGTCTCGAGCCGAAGGTGATGGGCCGTCTTGTAGATGTAGACGTGCTCCAGCATTGGATGCCAGGCCGGCACCACCAAGCGCGTCCGGCTCTCGCCCAGCCGGCGCTCGCCGAGAATGCCGGCTAGAGCATCGTGCAACGGCTGGGAGGAGTATTTAGGGCCGATCCAGTGCACCCCTCCGCGCAGTCGCTGCCGCAAGAAGTTGCCGATGGCTCCGTGATGTTGATCGAAGATGGCGGGTCCCTCCTCTTCGTAAAGCTTGAGGATATCCTTGGCCGAAAGGCCAAGTCCCAGGCCGATCGCGATGATGCCGCCGGTGGAGGTGCCGGCGATCAAGTCGAAGTAGGACGAGAGCGGTGCGTCGAGGTGTTCTTCCAGCTTCGCAAGGAAGGCGGCTGGAAACACACCGCGGATACCGCCGCCGTCGATCGACAGGATCCTGTAGGCGGATTGCTCCAATCCGGCACTCATGCGGTGATCCTCTCGGCGTTTCTGTAGGCCGGCCCAGATACGAACCGGCGCCGGCCGTGCCGCGTGCGGAACGTCTCGGGAGGGTGCTCGCCGCCGCCTTTCCAGTCGTTTGAGTCGAGCCAGTCCTCAAAATAGAACAGCCACAATGCCGTCCAGGGGACGATCGTCTGGTCGAGCCTCATCCAGGGCAGCCACTCGGTGGTCCCCGGCAGGTGGAGACAAAGCCGGGTCGGATGATGGTAGATGTGCGGGAGATCGCGACCGCCGGCGAGTGCGTCGAGATCCGGACTTTCGACGAAGACGTCGGGCCAGAGGTCGTGATCCATGTCGATGCGGATCCGGTAATTGCGGCTCAGTGCCGAGGGCGTCGCTTCGTAGGTCCATGAGAAGTGGCCGGAATGCAGGAACCCGACACCCGCGCTGACCGGATTTCCGCGCAGGTTGACGAACTGCTGCGCCGCCGTCAGCGCTCTCGGTCGCCCATAGCGCATGGGCTACGGCCTCCCGCCGAAGAACGTGTTGGCGCGCACCGGTGTCGCAGCGGCGGCTGTGCCGACGATCAAGCCTGCAGGCTTTGTCACGGACAAGCGGTTCGTGGCCCTGGCGACACTCACCCGCTCGGTGAGCGAATCCATCGCCGTGTTCGCGGGCGCGGCCCCGAAGATGCCGCCGAGAAGGCGTCTTACCTGATCGAGCCCCTGCGCGGTCGCAAGCTGCTCAAGGTCCGCGACCGCTTTGCCGTGCCACGAGAAGAATGCCTGCGCGCGTTCGGGATGTTTGTTCCATTTCTCGCAGAAGTTCTCGCCGGCAGTGGTCTGGTTCCACAGGCACCAGGTGACCCGCCCGTGGGCGGTCTCCGTCTGCATCATCGTGGGCATCCGCCGCAGCACGTCCACGATGAGATCGAGCTCGTGGTCGTATGCGAACTGATTGACGCAGAACTCGTAGGCGCGCGAGGCGAGCGTCGTGATGATGATCGAGAGCGGCGCGAGACCTTCGTCGTCGTCGATGAAATGCATATCGCGGTGGCGTTTCGCGATCTGCACGATGCGCCGGAGAATTCCCTTCAGCCGCTTTTCCTCGGGAAACGGCTCGACCTGGGTATCGGCGCGGGCGCTGTCGTAAGCCTTGTGCAGCGAACGAATCCGCGGCTGCAGCATAGCGCGGCGCTCGAACTTCCCGCGGTAGCCCATCGGATTCGAGGCTTTCCACGTCTTCAGGGTTTTGTCCGGAACGAGTTCCCCTCCCTGACGGCACTCCGGATTGGGGATGGAGGGCGTGATGTCCAGATGAAACTCGTTGGCGTAGTCAAGGCGCCAGCAACGCGGCATTTCCACCAGCAGCGCGGCATAGTTGCCGTTGCTCCGGAGCCGATCGCCGATCCGCTGCTTAAGCAACGCCGGCGAGACCGCGAGATCGAGGTCCGGAACGTGCGCGATGAGGTCCACGTCATGCTCGTTGGCGCCGATGGGCTTCACCGTGGTGCCAATGGCGACCGACCCCTGAAGACGGATGGCAATGGAGGTCAGAAGCCAGTCGTCCGACCTGGAGAGCCAGTCGCCGACGCCTTCATAGCGCTGCTTCGCAAGATCGCGCTGGTAGCCGGACGGCTCCAGCTGCTGGCACGCCTCCTCGATAAGACCCACAAGCTGGGACTGGCGCAATAGTGCGCGTTCTGCGACGTAGTTCATTGTTGCGACACCGTTTTTCGAATATCCTGCACCGGTTCTCCTGCGAAAACTGGCGCCTCTGTTGAATCATGCCCGCCAGCACGACTTTCCGGACTCGGTTATTTTTGTCCGAAAGTGCCCGTAGGCCGGCACGACAGGTATGAAGCCATGAAAGACGTGACCCAGCCTGCCATCACGGATCCGGCACCGCCCGATCCGGCGCACCTCGCCTACGACGAAGTGGTCGCGGCGATAGCTGGCCTGTCCGCCCTGGATCTGGCCCGACTCGACCGGTTGGAACTGCGTCATCTAGGCGGCACGGACCTCAAGGAAGGCGATCTGCTTCATGAGGCGATCTGCTCCGCCCTCGTGGGAAAGAAAAAATGCCCGCGCACCACGCCGTTCATCGCGTTCGTCGCTTGGTCGATGCGGAACATCGCGGGCAGGCAGCGCAGGAGGCTTCGGCGGCAGGTGCCGATCGGGGGCGGTACGGCACGAGACGATGACGAACATGATGATGATGAATTCGACATCCCGGACGGCTCGGCCGAAGCGGAAGAACAGCTTCTTCGCGCCGAAAACGACCAACGCGCCGCCGAGATCTGGGCGGTACTCGAGCCGCACTACCGGAACGACGAACAGATGCAACTGGTGCTGCTGGGTTGGGAAGAGAGCATGAGAGGCAAAGAACTTCGCGAGTTTGTCGGCGTGACGCAGGATCGTTTGGACTACCTCGCCAAGAAGATCCGGCGGATCGCGGCAAGACTTTATCCAAAGGGATGGCCGCTATGACCGGAAAAGCTGGCGACATGGATCGACTGTCGAAAATCGACGAGGCAATCGATGAAAGCGTCATTGAATCCTCCGAGAAGGATCTTCGCGAGGACTTCGCGGAGCAGGGCGACGATTTTGACAAGGCCGTCGCACGTGTCGCGTCGGTCATCGAACGGGCGAAGGCGAGCGCAGCAAAGATCCGGCTCGACGAAGCACAACGGGAGATGAAGGCGTTTCACGAACGGAGCAACGTCCGGACGCTTGATCTGTCGAAGGCGCGGCGCCGACTCGACGATATAGCGGCGGGTGCCGGAGACACCATGATGGCGGCGCGCAAGGGAGGCAAGCTGTCGGAACGTGATCAAGAAGGCGTCGTGGACGATTTGGCCCAATTGGAGGCGCTCGAGGCTGAGGCCCGTGAAAAAGGCCAAGAATGAGATCGATAACGCCTGCAGAGCGAATATTGATGGACCTCGGCATTTCCGAACCCAAGGACATCAATCTGGACGCGATCGCTTGGACACGAGGCGCAGTCGTCAATTATCGGCCGATTGACGGGTGCGAGGCCACCATCGTCGGCTCGAAGCTCCGGGCTGTCATCTCCGTCAACAGCCGCAGCACGCCGAAACGACGCAGATTCTCCCTCGCCCACGAACTCGGGCACTGGCACCATCATCGGGGCCGCGTGCTCTTCTGCGGCAAGAACGATGTGTGCAACTTCCGCAGGAGCGCCCTCGATCCTGAGCACCAGGCAGACGATTTCGCGTCCGATATGGTCCTGCCGAACTACATGGTGGATCCTCGATTGCGGAAGATGAAGCGATTGACGCTGGCCGCGGCCCGCGAACTAGCCGAGGAATTTCACACCAGCCTGACCGCGACGCTCGTCAAGATGACGGCGTTGAATCGTTTCCCTATGGTGATCGTCTGTCACGACAAGACTGAGCGCCGTTGGTTCAGGCGCTCCGACATGATCAAGTCGTTCTGGTTTCCGTCGGAGACGCTCGATCGCCAGACCTTCGCGGCCGATATGCTGTTCAACAGGGCAGCCGAACAGAACTTTCCGCGGAAGATGCCGGCGGACGCCTGGTTCGGTTTCAAGGGATGCGACCGGTTCGATGTCGAGGAACAGTCGTTCCTCCTTCCGAATGAGGAAGTCTTGACGGTGCTGAAACTGCCGGACGAGGCCATCGCTTGAACGATTTGCTTTGGTAAGATCTACAAGCATTGAACATAAGTTGGAATTTGATGAGTGCGGAGGCCCACCTCGCCGCCCGTGGAAAACCATCAATGTTTCATCCGAAGAGGTGTTTTACGGCCACAAGGCTGACTTGCGTGAAGGCGAAAATAGCCGGAACGGCAATTAGCGCCAATCCCAACGCGAACAAGATGTATATGGTGGCGCGCAGACGTGGCCTTTTGAGATTTCGCATCAACCACGTCTGGACTAGGCACTTCGATATTCTTTTCAGCTGGGCCGAGGCATCAGCTGGTGGGTTGCCCAGCTCCATTTTCAAGAACGGATATATTTCATCTTCACGGTCTGACAGCCCATCATATTCTTCGCTGTACTCTCGGGCCACCCCGTTCATTCCGCCCAGTCGATGAACGTGCTCAGTCTCCGCATTGGCCTTCTCGTAAGGAGAGCCATAGCGTTTGACATCTGGCGGACAGAAGTAGCTGTAGAGCAGGGTGGCGAGGGCTAGAAAGAAACTGCCATAAAACAGGAGCCATATGCGCCAAACGTTGGGCAGGTAATCTAGCAACCACTCGTCGTACTTAATGGTCAGATACTGATGAAAATTCTCGTTCAGCAGGAGCATGTAACCGAAGGCGGGCATTAGAACCGAAGCCTTAACTAGATTCGAACCGCCCAACGAGCGAAGAACGCTCCAACGGGAGTGAAGCTCCAGCCAAGCCACAAGCTTTGGCCACCGGTCTTTCAACGCCGACAACATTTTCGTCCCCCAACGGTGAAATCCCACAACCTTAACATGTTTGGGCTGGTGGCGGCTTCGGCCGCAAAAAGACCGTCGGTTCGAACCCATGGCTGCTAGCAAACGCAGAACGAGCCGCGGCGTAATTTCAGCGTCCGCCTTTTATGGGCAAGAAAAGATGGGGCGATGCACAGCTACTCGCATTGTAATTGCTGCACTCACGAATTGAGCTGGTAACCGGCGTCCACGAAAATTATTTTGTGTGCATAGCGTGTGCACGAAACAAAGCGGATGAACGGCTCGCGCGAGCGGTTCTTACAAGATACTGAATTGTTTCGCTTATTTGGTGAGCGCGGAGGGACTCGAACCCTCGACCCCATGATTAAAAGTCACGTGCTCTACCGCCTGAGCTACGCGCTCACTCGCGCGCTGTGTAGGGGGAGGGCCCCTGCGGGTCAATAGCGCGGGCCGGCTGCAAACTTCCCGTCGAAAGTCCCGATTTCCCCGGCGCCACATGCGTTAGCCCGATTCCTCAACCGGCCGGTCGGAAGCAATCCGAAGGCTTTAGCTGGCCTCGCGATGAATTTCCGAAGTCACCGGCGGCGAAGCGCTGATGCCGCCCGGCAGGGCTTGCATCGCCACCGGGCGCAGTCCGATCAGTTCGGCGGTCCGCACCCGCGTATTGCGCCAGAACGAAAACGCGTTGATGCGCGAATTTTCCAGAATCGCGATGGCGACCGCGGCCTGAAACGGCAGGCTTTGCAGCACCAGCACGCCTGCAAAAATGTAGATCTCGTGGATTTCCTTGTAATTGTTGGTGACGACCAGAACAGCGGCGCCGACCAACAACAGCACGCCGATCACCGCTTCCCAGAACGCCTGGAATTCGATCGACATCCGTGACGACCCGCCCTTCGAGGTCCGCGCAAATGCAAGATGCTCGGTGATCAGGCCTTGCGCCACCGCGCGCGACACCGTCCATTGCACCGACATAGCCGTGATCATCGCGCCCAGCATTTGCGGGGTCTTCACCGGAACGCGCAGCCGGTACAGCGTCACGAAATGGATCAACGACACCAGAAACGAGGCGATGATCGGCAGCGTCAGGATCTTGTCGGGGATGGCGATATCGGCAAAGGCGACGATCGGCACCCAGATCAGGTTGAGAATGGCGACGAGCACGCCGAGGCTTTCGGCGCCGAGCCAGTTCAACCAGCCCAGCGCGAATTCACGCTTCTGATCCTGCGACAGCCGGCTCGCGCCGGGCAGGAAACGCCGCCAATGCTTCTTGACGATCTGGAAGCCGCCATAGGCCCAGCGGTGGCGTTGCTTCCTGAAAGCCTCGTAGGTATCCGGCAGCAGGCCGTAACCGTAGCGCCGGCTGGTATAGTGGGTCAGCCAGCCATGCTCGATGACGGCAAGTCCGAGGTCGGTATCCTCGCAGATCGTATCGCCGGCCCAGCCGCCGGCCATGTCCATTGCGGCGCGCCGGATCAGGCACATGGTGCCGTGCACGATGATCGCGTTGAACTCGTTGCGCTGGACCATGCCGATGTCGAAGAAGCCGGCGTACTCGCCATTCATGATGTAGTGCATCAGCGAGCGGTCGCCGTCGCGATGGTCCTGCGGCGCCTGCACGAGGCCAACGCGAGGATCGGCAAACGCCGGCACCAGATCCTTCAGCCAATCCGGCTCGACGACATAGTCGGCGTCGATGATGCCGATGATCTCGGCGTCGGCGGCCGTGCGCTCCATCGCGATGCGCAAGGCTCCAGCCTTGAAACCCTGGACCTTCTCGGCGTTGATGAACTTGAAGCGCTCGCCGAGCGCGCGGCAGTGATCCTGGATCGGCTGCCAGAATTCCGGATCGGGCGTGTTGTTGATGATCACCACGCATTCGAAATTCGGATAATCGAGGTTGGCGACCGCATCCAGCGTCTGCTTGAGCATCTCCGGCGGCTCGAAATAGGCCGGCACATGGATCGAGACCTTGGGAAACGTTTCGCCAGCAGCCGGAGCGGGCGCTGGCGCTCCCTTGACGAGAAGCCGGCGTGGATTGCGGCCAAACGCAACAGCAGCGATCTCCTCGATACGCGCCATCGCGATCAGCACCAGCGGTACCAGCAACGTCAAGCCGAGGATCAATGCGAATGCCGAGCCGAACACGAAGTAATGCCCGGTCCAGTAAGCGAAAACGGTCGCCACCCACGCCCCGACGCCGTTGGCGGCCGCGGAAAGCACCAGCGCCTGCATGACCGTGGGCTGCGCCAGCCGCAGGATCGGCAGCGACATCAGGATGCCGACCAATAGCGCGATGCCGGAAAGTTTCCAGTAGGCGTCATCGACGACCGGTCCGGTCCAGGAGAATTTTGGCTCGCGGGCTGCGTTCAGGATTCCCCAGTAAGGACCGACACCACCCTCGATGAATTTCCACGGCTGGTCGATTGCCTCGACGATGTTGTATTCCATGCCGATGGCTTCGGCCCGGCTGACGAAGGTCCGCAGCGTCACGGCCTGCTCGAAGGGGCCCGGAACGGCGTTTCTCAGATTGTAGCCGGCGCTCGGCCAGCCGAATTCGGCAATCACGATACGCTTGCCGGGAAAGGCGTCGCGCAGCTTCTGATAGATGATCAGCGCCTGATCCACTGCCTGCTTGTGGGAGAAGCCTTCCCAGTAGGGCAGGATGTGCGCAGCGATAAAGTCCACCGACGACGCCAGCTCGGGATGCTCGAGCCAGATATTCCAGATTTCACCTGTCGTTACAGGGATATTGACCTGTCCTTTAACGCGCTGAATGAGCTTGATCAGGTCCTCGATCTTCTGCTCGCCGCGATAGATCGTCTCGTTGCCGACCACGATTCCGTTGACATTGCTGTTGCGCCTGGCGAGATCGATCGCCGAGAGCATTTCGCGCTCGTTACGGTCGACGTTCTTGTCGATCCAGGCGCCGACGGTGACCTTGAGCCCAACTTCATTGGCGATGGGCGGCACCATTTCAACGCCGCCGGTGGAGGAGTAGAGGCGGATCGCACGGGTCAGCGGCGCCAGCGTCTTGACGTCAGCGCGGATCTTGTCGGCGTTGGGGAGGTTGTCGACGTCGGGATGACCGGACCCGTCAAACGGCGCATAGGACAGGCTGGGGAGAATCCCCCTGAAATCCGGCGCCTGCTGTTTCTCCCGGAATACACCCCAGAGGGCCGCGTGGGCGGCGGTGACAAACAACAGAACGGCGACGACGGCGCGCATCGCGATTAGACCATAAGGGGCGAGCTTTGCAGGAAAACGGACCCGTCCCCTAGGTCCGACCAATACAGCGGCAGATCAAACATAACTCTGCCACGCGATTTAACAACTCATATGACGCCATGGCGTTTTGAGGGCGGCAGTTTTGAAAACCGGAAGAATTTCGGATCGTTCCGGCGCGCCGTGGGATTATTTGGCCGGCGCAGCGGCGGGAGCCGTCGCAGGAGGCGCCGCGGCGGGGGCAGGCGCAGCGCCCGCCGTGGATGTCGAGGCGGCGGGCTGTGCAGCTGCGGCGGCGGCCTGAGGCTGGGCTCCCGGATTGATCCAGCACGCGTGAACCCGTCCGTTCAGGCTGTCGGGAGCCTTGGGGTCGATAGCGCCGAACCGCACCAGGCAGCGAAACGTCGCCTGGACGTGACCGCCCGGGCAGCCAAACCGGTCGTAGAGGTCGAGATGGCGAAATGCGGTGTCCAGATCGTCGCGCCACATCAAAACCACGACGCGGCGGCCGAGCCAGACGCATTCGGGATTTCCGGCCGGGCCGTTGATGGCCTGTGAAGCTTCGACGAACTCGTCGGTCTTGCGCTGATTGTCCTTGGCCGCGTCAGCCGGAGCAGCCGGGTTGGACGCGCCGGGCTTATCCTGGGGGCGAAGATCGCCGCTTTGGGCGAGGGCGCTTCCGAGACCGATCAGCAGCGCGAATCCGGATGTGACAACGCGACGCATAACCGCATTTTGGAACTCAAACACCCGTCGACGCATAAAGTCCCCGATTTGCTGCCTGTATTGGGCACATTCTGACACAGCCGTTGATGCCGCTCAAATGGGTCCCCATTGCGGCGGGGAGTCCGCCGAATCCCATGGCCGACAATTTGGATTTTGTCCAGCAAAGCCGTAACTTTATTGGTTCGTGGTAAAGCCGCCCTGTCAGAAGGCTGTGGTTGCATGAAAGCTGCCCTTGGCAGACGGCCATTGACCGGCTAATCGACGAGCCTGTCCCGGAGGATGGAACCGATTTCCCTTCGCACGCCGCTGGCGCTTCTCCTCGTATCCCTGAGCATGATCGCCGCAGCGTGGTGGTGGTTGGCCACGCCGGTGACACTCTCGCGCGCACCGATCGATCCGGCCGCAAAGCTTGAATGCGTGTCCTACGCGCCGTTCCGCGGCGATCAGACCCCGCTTATTCCGACCACCCATATCGCGCCGGAGCAGATCGCAGAGGATCTGGCGCAGCTCGCGAAGATTTCGAAATGCGTCCGGACTTATTCGATCGAAAACGGCCTCGATCGGGTTCCCGAGCTTGCCGCCAAGGTCGGCCTCAAGGTCATCCAGGGTATCTGGCTTGGCAGCAACCGGCTGAAGAATCTGGCTCAGATCTCGACGGCGGTTGCATTGGCCAAGGAATATCCCGGCGTGATCACCTCGCTTGTGGTCGGCAATGAGGTGTTGTTGCGCGGCGAGATGACCACGTCCGATCTTGCGGCCAGCATCCGCTCGGTCAAGGCGCAAGTCACCGTCCCCGTGACCTACGCCGACGTCTGGGAATACTGGCTGCGCAACCGGGAAATCTACGAAGCGGTCGATTTCGTCACCATTCACATCCTGCCGTATTGGGAGGACTTTCCGATCCGCGCCAAATACGCGGCGGCACATGTCGATGCCATTCGCAAGCGGATGGCGGTCGCCTTTCCGGCCAAGGAAATCCTGATCGGCGAAACCGGATGGCCGAGCGCCGGGCGGATGCGTGACGCCGCGCTGCCGTCGCGCGCCAGTCAGGCGCGCGTGGTCTCCGAAATTCTCGATCTGGCCAAGATCGAGAATTTCCGGGTCAACCTGATCGAAGCCTATGACCAGCCCTGGAAGCGGCAACTCGAAGGTACGGTGGGAGGGTACTGGGGCCTGTTCGATTCGGTGCAGCGGGCGCTGAAATATCCCCCAGGCGTTCCCATCGGCAATTATCCGTTCTGGAAGCTGCAGATGGCGTGCGGGATGGCGCTGAGCGTCCTGATCTTCGGCGCCGCGTTGCTGACATTGAGGCGGCGGCCGTGGACCCCGCGTTTCCTTTCATGGGTTGCAGTAGCGGTGTCCGCGACCGCGAGCGGAATCCTGCTCGGTATCGCCGGCGACAAGATGTTCTACGAGAGCTACGGGTTCGGCGGCTGGCTGCAATGGGGCGCGCTGCTGGCCGCGGCCATGGCTGCACCATTGCTGTCAGCCAATGCGCTGATGTCCGGGCGGGCGCTGCCGACGTTCCTCGAGCTGATCGGTCCGCGCGAGGGAAGAACCCGGTCGGTTCTAACAATCGCGTTGGGCCTGACCTTGATCGTGACCACCTTGATCGCTGCCGCAACCGCCGTCGGCTTTACATTCGATCCGCGTTACCGCGATTTTCCTTATGCTGCGCTTACCATGGCGGTGCTGCCATTCTGGATGCTGATGCTGCTCAACCGCCCACAAAGCGGGACCCGCCCGATTGCGGAAGCCGCCTTCGCAGGATTGCTGGTCGGAGCGGCGCTTTACACCGGCTTCAGCGAGGGGCCGGACAACTGGCAGTCGCTGTGGACCTGCGCCCTGTATGTCCTGCTCGGCGCTACGCTGTGGCAGGCGCGGGGCGTGCAAATCCCAAAATGAGTAGCCCGATCGCGATTCCGGAAAGTCCGATATTGTAAAGCACGATACCGAACCCGGCGGCGATCAGGCCGCCGGTCAGCAGCACGATCGACGGCCGGATGACGTGAAGCGTCGCGATAATAAGCGCGACGATGCCGAACACGGAATTACGAAACAGATAGGTCGCGAGCAGGCGGGTCTTGCAGAGCATGGTCTGCAGGCCGGCATCGCACGCCAGCGCCACCGTCGAAAATTCGATCGCGAGATAGCGCAGGTACAGCGCGTAACCGACGGTCAGGAAGCCGACGATCAGCAGCCACTGCACCTGGTATGGGGTCAGCCGGAACGGATCTTTTTTCATGCGCCGAATATGGTTTGGATCGCGCGGCGGGACAAGCCGCCATCGCGGCACCGTCGCACGCTCATTTCTCTCTCGGAAATCTTCTTCAACCTCTTGAGCTTACATCGTTATTGGCTTGCGCTTCGCCTGCCCAGAAGTGACGTCGGCGCGGAGGATTCCGGCTTCGGCGCGCCTTCTTCGGTTCCTGCCCGCTTGGCGCTGGCCCGCTTGCGCGCCGGCCGGACCGCAGCGGCCGGCTCATCGCTCTTCATCGCGAGGCGCTGACCGTCGAACACGGTGGTCTCGCAAATGCGTTCGCTTGCGGTCAAAGCCGCGCAGATTTTCGCCGCCCCCGCCGCGTCGCCCAGCGGTCCCGCCACCAGCCGCAACTGCATCCCGAGCCCGTTATTGCGCTCCTTCACGACAATGATCGGCCGCAGCGCTGTCAATGCCGTGTTCGATTTGAGCAGGCCGCGCCACAACGCCCGCAGGCCGTCGATCGAATTCGCGGTCCCAAGATCGACGCCGAATTCGGTTCGCTGCACGCCGATTTCGGGCGCCGCTCTGGACAACGCAGGATCGAGCGTCGCTGTTGCCGCAGCATCCGGCGCCGCCATGATGACTTCGGGCGGCTGCTCAGGCTCGATTAGTCTGGTCGCGGCGGCATCGGGAGGCGCCATCATCGATTTGGACGGCATCAGCGGCGTTGCCGGCGTAGCCGTGGGCAGGCTGGCAGCTTTCGTCTCGGTGGACGCTATCGAACCGGCCGGCGCAACGGACTCCGGCTGACGCGTGGCAACATCACGCGGTTTATCGGTGAGAGCGGCGACCGTGGTTGCCGGAGGGGCCGTGGCGGGAGGCGAATCCTGTAATGCCGATTGCGTTTCTCCGCCGCTTATCCGGGAAGCGCCGGCTTGCGGCGAACCCGCGGGGGAATTCTGGCGTGCGATCGAGCCTGTAACGCTGTCCAGCCCCTGCTCAAGCACAGTGACGCGAGAATACAGCCGGTCGCGATCGCCGTTCAGAGTGTCGATGGCTGATGCCAGCCGCCGCGCCTCGCTCTGGCTTTCCTTGGCGACCGACTGGATCCGCTGCGACTGATCGGCCGATGCAATCTGGTCGCGGCGCGCCCCGATCGAGGACTGGCTGGCCATGACGGCGACAACCACGGCGGCGACGGAGCCGACTCCCCATGATCCCAGCCGCCACAGCGAACGCCGGTCAAAATCGTCCTCGTCAGCCAAAAAACCCGCCAGCCAGCCGCCGGAATTGTCGGTGTCGAAGCCATCAGCCAGATTGTCGCGATCTTTTGCCATGCGACGTCTTCGGGCCCCCCAGAGCCTCGCGCGAATCACTCGGCAAACATTATCAGGAAATGGGGTCGGGTCCTGAGCTGGAGCCCGTTATCCGACGCCGAATCGGGTTTCCACTCCGATCGAAAACGCTTTATGACGGCGACGGCGCGGCCAGCGCCGTAAGCTTAGGGATTCGAATGACCGGCAGAACCAGCCTCACCATCGTGCTCGCAGCCGGCGAGGGCACCCGCATGCGGTCCTCGATGCCGAAAGTCCTGCATGCGGTGGCAGGGCAATCGCTGCTGGCGCATGTGCTCAGGGCGGCTCCGCGCGGCCCCGGCGCGTCGCTCGCCGTCGTGATCGGGCCAGACCATCAGGCGGTTGCGGATGAAGCCAGGCGCGAGCGCCCGGACGCAACAACCTTCATTCAGCGCGACCGTCTCGGTACCGCGCATGCGGTCCTCGCGGCCAAAGAAGCGATCGCCGCGGGTGCCGATGACCTGCTGGTCGCGTTCGGCGACACGCCACTGATTTCGGCCGATACTTTCGAGCGGATGCGGTCGCCATTGAAAAACGGCGCGGCGCTAACCGTGCTCGGCTTTCGCGCCGCCGATCCAACGGGCTATGGCCGGCTGCTGGCCGAAGGCGATCGGCTGGTGGCGATCCGCGAGCACGCCGAAGCCAGCGCCGAGGAGCGGGCGATCACGCTTTGCAATGCCGGCGTGATGGCGTTCGATGGCCGCCGGGCATTGCAAATTCTGGAAAAAATCGGCAACGCCAACCGCAAGGGCGAGTATTATCTCGGCGACGCGGTCGCCATCGTCGGCGAGCTTGGATTACAGGCCACCGTGATCGAAACCAGCGAGGATGAAGTGCGCGGCATCAACACCAAGGCCCAGCTCGCCGAGACCGAACAGGTGATGCAGGCGCGGTTACGCGAGGCGGCGCTTGAGGCCGGCGTCACCATGATCGCGCCGGATACGGTCTACCTCGCCGCCGATACCACGTTCGGCAACGACGTGACGATCGAGCCGTTCGTGGTGATCGGCCCGGGCGTCAGCATCGCAGATGGCGCGGTGATCCACGCGTTTTCCCACATCGTCCAGGCCAGCATCGGCAAGAATGCTTCGGTTGGTCCCTATGCGCGGCTGCGGCCGGGAACGTCGCTGGGCGAGGGCGCACGCATCGGCAATTTCGTCGAGGCCAAAGCCGCCATTCTCGAAGCCGGGGTCAAGGTCAATCACCTCACTTACATCGGCGACACCCATATCGGCGCCGGCGCCAACATCGGCGCCGGCACCATCACCTGCAATTACGACGGTTTTGGCAAGCACAAGACCACGATCGGCGCCGGCGCCTTTGTCGGCTCGAATTCGTCGCTGGTGGCGCCCGTCAAGATCGGCAGCGGCGCCTATATCGGTTCGGGCTCGGTGATCACCCGCGACGTGCCCGACGATGCGCTGGCGGTGGAGCGCAATGAACAGACCACCCGGCAGGGCTGGGCGGCGCGATACCGCGAGATGAAAATGCGCAACAAGCCGAAGAAAGCCTAATCGTCCGAGAATTCCGAGAACATCGCCCGGGTGAGGCGCCAGCCGCGCGGCTTGGCCAGTTTCGGCTTTTCGCTCGTCTCGTGCCTGATGATTTTCGGCTGCGTTTGCCCGGTGCGGAACGGCGGCGGCCAGTTCGCAAGCTTGGTCCGCCCGCCACGCGTTTGCGAGGAAGCAAAAAAGCTCCTGCCAAAACCTTTTGGATCGCGCGTGTCGGTCACGGCTTCGCCTCCGGGGCGATAGAGCCTTCAGGAGAAGTGTTGACGTTTGGTTAAGACCATCGCGTGAAGCGGTGCGCCCGGCGATCGAGTCTCCCGGACAAGATCCAGCGCGAAACGCAACCACGCCGATTAAGCTTTCCACTTAACCCTGTCGCAATCCGCAATAATTATTGAGTACCTGCGCATCGGCGATTCTAGTTAAGAGATGCCGGGGCCTTGGTGGGCAATTTTCGTCAATTTGGAGATATGGACCCGCATGTGCGGCATTGTCGGGATTTTGGGACGCGGGCCGGTTGCGGAACAACTGGTGGATTCACTGAAGCGGCTTGAATATCGCGGCTACGATTCCGCCGGCGTCGCCACGCTGGAGGGCGCGCATCTGGAACGCCGCCGCGCCGAGGGCAAGCTCAAGAATCTCGAAGCCCGCCTGCGGGCGTCGCCGCTATCGGGTCATACCGGCATCGGGCACACGCGCTGGGCCACCCATGGCAGGCCGACCGAGAACAATGCGCATCCGCACGCGACCCCGCGCGTCGCCGTGGTCCATAACGGCATCATCGAGAATTTTCGCGAATTGCGCGAACAGCTGCAGAAAAAAGGCACGGTATTCACCACCGAAACCGATACCGAGATCGTTCTGCATCTCGTCGACAGCTACCTCTCCAAAGGGTTCAAGCCGGCCGACGCGGTCAAGGAAGCGTTGTCGCAGCTTCGCGGCGCGTTTGCGCTGGGATTCATCTTCGCAGGCGACGACGATCTCCTGATCGGCGCGCGCAACGGACCGCCGCTCGCGATCGGCCATGGCGACGGCGAAATGTATCTTGGCTCCGACGCTATCGCACTCGGCCCGTTCACCGACACCATCAGCTATCTCGATGACGGCGACTGGGTCGTCCTGACCCGCGACGGCGCGACCATTTACGACAAGACCAACGCGGCCGTTCATCGCGAACCGGTCAAGCACAGTGCCGCGACGTCGCTGGTCGACAAGGCCAACTATCGCCATTTCATGGCCAAGGAGATTCACGAGCAGCCGGAAGTGGTCGGCCACACGCTGGCGCGCTACGTCGACATGGCGACCGAGCGGGTGTCGCTGCCCGTGGGCCTGCCATTCGATTTCCGCGACATCCAGCGCATCTCGATCACCGCCTGCGGCACCGCGAGCTACGCCGGCTACGTCGCCAAATACTGGTTCGAGCGCTTGAGCCGGCTGCCGGTCGAGCTCGACGTCGCCTCCGAATTCCGTTACCGCGAAGCGCCGCTGCGCAAGGGCGACCTCGGCATCTTCATTTCGCAGTCCGGCGAAACCGCCGACACGCTGGCGGCGTTGCGTTACGCCAAGGAGCAGGGGCTTCATACGCTCTCCGTGGTCAACGTGCCGACCTCGACCATCGCGCGCGAAAGCGAAACCGTGCTGCCGACGCTGGCAGGGCCGGAAATCGGCGTTGCCTCGACCAAGGCGTTTACCTGCCAGTTGATGGTGCTGGCCGCGATTGCGGTCGCCGCGGGCAAGGCGCGCGGTGAATTGTCGGACGCGGACGAAGCCAAGCTCGTCCACGGCCTGGTGGAAATCCCGCGCCTGATGGCGGCGGCGCTGACCGTCGAGCCACAGATCGAGAAGCTTGCGCGCGACATCGCCAAATCCAAGGACGTGCTCTATCTCGGCCGCGGCACCAGCTATCCGCTGGCGCTGGAGGGCGCGCTGAAGCTGAAGGAAATTTCTTATATCCACGCCGAGGGCTACGCCGCCGGCGAACTCAAGCACGGCCCGATCGCGCTGATCGACGAGAACATGCCGGTGGTGGTGATCGCGCCATATGACCGCGTGTTCGAGAAGACCGTCTCCAACATGCAGGAAGTAGCTGCCCGCGGCGGCAGGATCATCCTGATGACGGACGCCAAGGGGGCGGCCGAAGCGACGGTGGAGTCGCTGGTGACGATCGTGATGCCCGACATGGCCGCGACCTTCACGTCGATGGTCTACGCCGTCCCCGTGCAGTTATTGGCCTATCATACTGCCGTCATCATGGGCACCGACGTCGACCAGCCGCGCAATCTGGCCAAGTCGGTCACGGTCGAATAGGCCGACGTCCGGGGCCGTTCGGTCATGCCGGGCCTTCAAAAGTCTGCTAGAACGCCTAGCTTGCATGCTGCGACGCCGCTTTGACTGACCCGGAATCCCGATGAACCGCAACGACTTGCCCCCGATCATGCCCCCGGCTGAGCTGCCGCCGGACCCCCCGCGCGGCTTCATGGCCCGATTCCGCAACTATTTCCTGACCGGCCTGATTGTCGCAGGCCCGATCGCGATCACCTTCTATCTGACCTGGTGGTTCGTGACCTGGGTCGATGGTTTTGTTCGCCCCTTCGTCCCGGTCGACTACCGGCCGGAAACCTATCTGCCGTTCGGCCTGCCGGGCTCTGGACTGATCGTCGCCGTGATCGCGCTGACGCTGCTTGGCTTCCTTACCGCGAACCTGATCGGCCGCACGCTGGTCGATCTCGGCGAAAAATTGCTGGGCCGCATGCCGGTTGTGCGCGCGATCTATCGCGGGTTGAAGCAGGTGTTCGAGACCCTGTTCTCCGGCCAGGGATCGAGCTTCCGCCGGGTCGGACTGGTTGAATTTCCCTCGCCGGGCATGTGGTCGATCGTGCTGATTTCGCAGGCGCCGAGCGTGGAGATCGCGGCCAGTCTGCCCGGCCAGGACGAGCACATCTCGGTTTTCCTGCCCTGCGCGCCGAACCCGACCACCGGCTTTTTCTTCTATGTGCCGAAGAGCAAGCTGATCGAGGTCGAAATGAGTGCGGAAGATGCCGCGACGTTGATCATGTCCTGCGGCGTGGTGCAGCCCGGCACCGACCCGCAGAAGAGGATCGCAGCGCTGGCGGAGACGGCAAATGCGGCGCGGGCGGCGAATGCGACGCCGCTGAAGCCGGTGCCGGCGAAGGTGGATTGACCGCCGTCCCCGCGAAGGCGGGGACGACAGCGGAGTTACCCGGCTCCAATCAACGGAATCGCTTCATCGCGCTCGAACAGATAGAGCAGGCAGCGCAGCGCCTCGCCGCGCGGGCCGGTCAGCTTCGGATTGCTTTTCAGGATGCGCAGCGCCTCGTCCCGCGCCTGGGTGATCAGCTGTGCATGTACATCCGATCGCGCGATGCGATAGCCAGGCAGGCCGCTTTGCCTCACGCCGAGCACGTCACCTTCGCCGCGCAATTTCAGATCTTCCTCGGCGATGCGAAAACCATCGGTGGTCTCGCGGATGACCTTCAGCCGCGCGGTGGACATCTCGTTCAGCGACTCCTTGTAAAGCAAGAGGCAGGTCGATGCCTCCGAGCCGCGCCCGATGCGGCCGCGCAATTGATGCAGTTGTGCGAGGCCAAAGCGCTCGGCGTTCTCGATCACCATGATGGTGGCGGCGGGGACGTCGACGCCGACTTCGACTACGGTTGTCGCGACCAGGAGGCCGATGTCGCCTGCGGCGAATTGCGCCATGACAGCGTCTTTGTCGGCGCCTTTCATCTGGCCGTGCACCAGGCCGACGCGGTCGCCGAAGCGCTTATGCAGGCTTTCGAACCGCTCGGTCGCGTTGGTGAGATGTTCGATGCCTTCTGCCTCGGATTCCTCCACCAACGGGCAGATCCAGTACACCAGTTTGCCCGCCTTGAGCGCGCGACCAACGGCGTCTATCACCTCATTGATACGGCTGGCTGGCACCGCGCGGGTGTCGATCGGTTGCCGTCCCGCGGGTTTTTCGCGCAATTCCGACACATCCATGTCGCCGAAATAGGTCAGCACCAGCGTGCGCGGGATCGGCGTTGCGCTCAGCACCAGCACGTCAACCGCTTCGCCCTTGGCGGTGAGCGCCAGCCGTTCGCGCACGCCGAAGCGATGCTGCTCATCGACCACAGCCAGCGCCAGGGCCCTGAACACCACGTCGTCCTGGATCAGCGCGTGGGTGCCGATTAGCAAATCGATCTCGCCGGCTTCCAACCGCGCCAGCAATTCGCGGCGATCTTTGCCCTTTTCGCGCCCGGTCAGGATCGCCACCCGCAGCCCGGCACGCTCGGCCAGCGGCGCGATCGTCTTGATGTGCTGGCGCGCGAGAATTTCGGTTGGCGCCATCAGCGCGGCCTGCTTGCCGGCCTCGGCAACGACTGCGGCCGCCAGCAACGCCGCTACGGTCTTGCCGGAGCCGACATCGCCCTGCAGCAGCCGCAGCATCCGCACCGGCTGGCGCAGATCGTCTGTGATGGCGGCTACCGCCTGTTGCTGCGACGTTGTCAGCGAATAGGGCAGCGCATCGATGATCTTCTTGCGCAGGTGGCCGTCGCCGGAGTTGCGGTCACCGGCAGGACGGCGCAATTGCGCGCGGACCAGCGCCAGCGCCAGTTGACCCGCCAGCAGTTCGTCGAACGCGAGCCGCGACCAGAACGGACCGTCGGGCAGGATGTCCGTCAGTTCGACCGGGATATGGACGCGGTTCAGCGCCTCAGTGATCGGCGGAAACTTGCAGCGCTTGATCACCTCCGGGCTGATCCACTCCGGCAGATCGGGCAATTTCTGCAGCGCCTGCGCGATGGCGCGGCGCAATGAGCCGAGCGCCAGCCCTTCGGTGAGCGGGTAGACCGGATCGATGCCGGTGAGCTTTGAAAAACTCTCTTCATCCAGCACCCGATCCGGATGCACGATCTGCGGCATGCCGTCGAACAGCTGGAGCGTACCGGAGACGTAACGCTTGGCGCCCACCGGGAGCAGCTTTTCGACATAGCCGGGCTGGGCGCGGAAATAGGTCAGCACCACCGTGCTGGTGTCGTCGCTGGCATAGACCAGATGCGGCGCGCGCGAGTTGCGCCCCGGCGTCGGGCGATGGCGATCGACCGTGACTTCCAGCGTCACGATGGTGCCGGGAACCGCTTCGCGAATCTTCGGCCGCGCCCGGCGGTCGATCACGCTCGCCGGCAGGTGCAGCAGCAGGTCGACCAAGCGCGGCGTCTCATCGCGGCCAAGCAGATAGCGGAACAATTTGTCCTGCTTCGGCCCGACGCCGCTGAGGCTGGTGACCGGCGCAAACAGCGGATTGAGCAAAGCAGGACGCATCAGGAAACCTAAGACCGTTCCTTTTCGTCATGCCCGGCTTTATGGCGGGCATCCACGTCTTTTTTTGTGGCCAAGACGTGGATGGCCGGAACAAGTCCGGCCATGACGATCTTTTGTGGTCAATCCTGTTCGCTTGGCACGCATGCTGAGACAAGGGCTGACATTCGCCGATACCGACGCTATATCAACCCCGCCCGGCACGTCCGGGCTTTTGGCGTTCCGACAAGGATTGGCGAATGACGGGATCGACACGATCGAGCGAGGGGCTGGATGACCGCCGCAAGCGGCTGCTGTTTCGCTGCTGGCATCGCGGCACCCGCGAGATGGATCTCATCCTCGGCCGGTTTGCGGACGCTGCCATCGCCGACCTTACCGACGCCGAATTGGGACAATTGGAGCAACTGATCGAAGTGTCCGATCCCGACCTGTATGCCGCCTTCAGCGGTGACGTTTTGCTAGCGCCGGAATACCGGACCAACCTGTTCGATCAAGTCAAATCGTTCCGCGCGGATTACGACGCATGAAATCGCCGACCCGATCGCCGGCGGAACTGCTCAGCCCCGGACGTGCGCTGACCTTCGCGAATGTCGCCGAGGGCGCGGAGGGCTTGATCGTCTCCGATTTCGCCCGCGCTGTGGCGGCGCGGCCGAAACCTCCGGCCGTGAGCCTCACGGTGGTATGCCGCGATGGCCCGCGCATGCAGCAACTGGCGCGGGCGCTGGAGTTTTTCGCGCCTGACCTGTCGGTGATGCAGTTTCCGGCCTGGGATTGCCAGCCCTATGACCGGGTGTCGCCGCACGGCGCTGTTCTCGCACAACGCCTGACCACACTTGCCCGGCTGTCGCGCCTGCAGGGCAGCGACAAGCCGCTGATCGTGCTGACCACGGTCAACGCGATTCTGCAACGGGTGCCGGCGCGCGAGATGATCGCAGCACAGGCGTTGTCGGTAGCTCCCGGGCACGTGGTGCCGATGGACTCCATCATCGCCTGGCTGGAGCACAATGGTTACAACCGCTCCTCGACGGTGCGGGAGCCCGGCGAATACGCTGTTCGAGGCGGCATCCTCGACCTGTTTCCTGCGGGGCTCGACCAGCCGGTGCGGTTCGACTTCTTCGGCGACAGCCTGGAATCGATCCGCGTCTTCGACGCCGAAACCCAGCGCACGCTGATGGACATGCGCGCGCTCGATCTGGTGCCGATCTCGGAATTCCAGCTCGTCACCGAAACCATCCGGCGTTTCCGCATGGGCTATGTCGCGGCATTCGGCGCGCCCGAACGCGACGATCCGCTTTATGAGGCGGTCAGCGAAGGCCGCCGCCATCCCGGCATGGAGCACTGGCTGCCGCTGTTCCAGGAACGGATGGATACGCTGTTCGACTATCTCAGCAACGCGCCAGTCGCGATCGAGCCGCAAGGTGAGGACGCCGCACGCGAACGCTTCAAGCAGATCAACGATTACTACGAGGCCCGGCGCGAGGCGATGGAGCACCCTGGCGGCGGCGCGGTCTACAAGCCGCTGCCGCCGGACCGGCTTTATCTCAGCGAAGACGAGTGGGAGACGCGGCTGAACGAGGCCGCGCTGGCGCGGCTGACGCCGTTCGCGGTACCCGGCGACGCCGCCGGCGTGGTCGATGCCGGCGCGCGGCAGGGCCGCAATTTCACGCCTGAAAGAGCTGACAGTTCGGTCAACGTGTTCGAAGCTGTGGTTGCGCATGTGCAGGCACTACAGTCCCAGCGCAAGAAGGTTGTGATCGCATTGTGGAGCGAAGGCTCGCGCGACCGCATGGCGAGCATGCTCAAGGATCACAAACTGCTCAACCTCACCAGCGTCAATTCCTGGCGCACGGTGCAGGCGACGCCGCGCAACGAAGCGATGCTGGCTGTGGTCGGCATGGAATCTGGCTTCGAAACCGACAATGTCGCAGTCATCAGCGAGCAGGACATCCTCGGCGATCGCCTCGTTCGCCCGCGTAAGGCTAGCCGCAAGCTCGATAATTTCATTTCCGAGGTCACAAGCCTTGCGGCCGGCGATCTCGTGGTTCACGTCGAGCACGGCATCGGCCGCTTCGTCGGCCTCCAGACCCTCGAGGTCGCCGGTGCGCCGCATGATTGTCTCGAATTGCACTATGCCGCCGAGACAAAACTGTTCCTGCCGGTCGAGAATATCGAACTGCTGTCGCGCTATGGCTCCGACCACGCCAATGTCGAACTGGATCGTCTCGGCGGCAGCGGCTGGCAGGCGCGCAAGGCAAAACTCAAGAACCGCATCCGCGAGATCGCCGGCGAGTTGATCAAGATCGCCGCCGAGCGGCATCTGCATGAAGCGCCGAAAATGCCGGTGCAGCCGCATATCTACGACGAGTTCTGCGCGCGCTTCCCCTACGAGGAAACCGAGGACCAGCTCGGCGCCATCAATGCGACGCTGAAGGACCTTGAAAGCGGCCGACCGATGGACCGCCTGATCTGCGGCGACGTCGGTTTTGGCAAGACCGAGGTGGCGTTGCGCGCGACCTTCGCGGTCGCGCTCGAGGGCAAACAGGTTGCGGTGGTGGTGCCGACCACGCTGCTGGCGCGGCAGCATGCCAAAACCTTCACCGAGCGGTTTCGCGGCTTTCCGGTGAACGTGGCACAGGCTTCGCGGCTGGTCGCACCGAAGGAACTGACGCAGGTGAAGAAGAACCTGGCGGAGGGCGCGGTCGATATCGTGGTCGGCACCCACGCGCTACTCGGAAAATCGATCAAGTTCAGGGATCTCGGCCTGCTGATCGTCGATGAGGAGCAGCATTTCGGCGTCTCGCATAAAGAGCGCCTGAAGCAGTTGCGCGCCGAGGTACATGTGCTGACGCTGAGTGCCACGCCGATCCCGCGCACGCTGCAACTGGCGCTGACCGGGGTGCGCGACCTCTCCATTATCGCTTCGCCGCCGGTCGATCGTCTGGCCGTCCGCACCTTCGTGGCGCCGCACGATCCGCTGATGATCCGCGAAGCGCTGCTGCGCGAGCGCTATCGCGGCGGCCAGGCGTTTTATGTGGTGCCGCGGATCGAGGATCTCGCGGGCGTCAAGGATTTCCTCGACAAACACGTGCCGGAGATGAAGGTCGCCGTCGCGCACGGCCAGATGGCGCCGACTGTGATCGAGGACATCATGTCAGCGTTCTACGACGGCAAATACGATATCCTGCTATCGACCACCATCATCGAATCCGGCCTCGATATCCCGACCGCCAATACGCTGATCGTGCACCGCGCCGACATGTTCGGCTTAGCCCAGCTCTATCAATTGCGCGGCCGCGTAGGGCGCTCAAAACTGCGTGCCTATGCGCTGTTCACGCTGCCGGCGCAGCAGAAAATCACCGCGCAAGCCGAGCGGCGGCTGAGTGTGCTGCAATCGCTGGAGACGCTGGGCGCCGGTTTCCAGTTGGCCTCGCACGATCTGGATATCCGCGGCGCCGGCAACCTGCTCGGCGAGGAGCAGTCCGGACACATCAAGGAGGTCGGCTTCGAGCTGTATCAATCGATGCTGGAGGAGGCGATCCTCAATCTCAAGGCCGGCGTGACCGAGCCTGCCGCGGATCGCTGGTCGCCGCAGATCACCATCGGCATGCCGGTGATGATTCCGGAGGACTACGTCGCCGATCTCGCGGTGCGGCTCTCGCTGTACCGGCGGCTGGCCGATCTCGACACCGACGACGAGATCGACAATTTCGCCGCCGAACTGCGCGACCGTTTTGGCGTCCTGCCGGACGAGGTGCGCTACCTGTTCAAGATCGCCGCCATCAAAGGCTATTGCCGCCGCGCCAATGTCGAGAAGGTCGATGCCGGACCGAAGGGCGTGGTGATCACCTTCCGCGACAACAAATTCGCGCAGCCGGAACGGCTGGTCTATTTCATCCGCCAGCACGGCCAGGCGGCAAAGGTACGGCCCGACATGAAGGTGGTGTTCTTGCAGGAATGGGAGACGCCGGAGGAACGCCTGATGGGCACGACGGAGATTTTACGGCAGCTGGCCAATCTCGCCGAGGACCGCAAGGCGGCGTAGTGAGCCGCAGGGTGGGTTAGCGCCGAAGGCGCGAACCCACCGAACTATCGCCAGTTGCAGGCCAATATGGTGGGTTACGGCGCTTCGCGCCTAACCCACCATACAGACGACGCTTACTTCGGATACTTGAATTCCGGCGCCGCCTTCAGCGCGTCCTTGGTGGTGTTCATTGACGCCAGCCACTTGTTGTTCTTGGTATCGTAGCGAACGTTGACCGATGACGGCGACACCGCGACGTAGTGTTCGCCCACCCCGAGGAAGCCGCCGACCGACAGGATCAACGCGTCGATCTGATGGTTCTTGATGGCGAGGTCGGTGATCTCGCCGACCGATTCATCCTTCTGATTGTAGACATTCAGGCCCTTGAGCTTGGACGAGAACATCTCATCCTTCGACACCGTCGAGAACTTGGCTTCGGCGGGTGCGGTACCGGTGGTCTTGGCGTCCTCGGCGAACGCCGGGGCCGCGAACAAGGCCAGCGAAGCGGCGATCAGTGCAATTTTCTTCATGTTGTCCTCCAGTGTGGAATGTAATGGTCGGACAATGCGAAGCGGGAACAAACGTTCCGCAATTTAATTTGGACGTTTCAGGACGCGGCGCGGCGGGATTCCTCAGTCAACCGCGCCAAAAACGAATTCGCCGAATCGGTTGGCAGCAACGTCGCCACCGTCGCATCTGGCTCGATGCGCTGCTCGCATTTGGCATGGACCGTATGTTTCATCACGCTGCACAGCCGCCGCGCGATCACGTGGGCGTTGCGCAGGTCGGTTTCGGCGAATACCACGACGATCGAGCCGTCGTCCTGCACCGCGCCAAAATCCATCTGCCGCATCAGCCGGCCAACGATGCGGGCGCCGTCGAGTTGGGCACGTTCGTGCTTCTGGCCGAACGAGAACCGCGCCACCGACAGCCCGCCGCCGCGCTGCTGTGTCTGGTAAACCGTGGTCGCAAAATCGCGGTTGAACGCCGCCTGTGTCAGCAGGCCGGTTCGCGGATCGAGCAGGCCGCCGGCATCGATCGACTTGAGGGTTCGGCTGAGGCGCGCCTCGAAGGCATGCTGGCGGATCAGCGGCAGGGCGTTCGATGCGACGCGGGCAGGGTCGCCGGAGACCAGTTCGAGATTCGGCAGATTGTAGTTCGGCGTCCCCCCGGCGATGGCGACCACGACCGGGAAATTGCGGAACCGCACGTCCTCGGCCAGCACGGTGAGGAAGGCATCGACCACGCGCGGGCTGAAACCGTCAGCCAGCACGATACCGTCGAGATCGCGCACGCTGAGGTGTTTTGCGGCCGCCTCGATACTGAGCGCGCCGACCACGCCGATGCGCTCGCCCAGTACCACCGAAAGCGCAGGATAGGCAGCCCCTCGGCCGATCAGCAGCACGGTCGCGTCCTGCACCGGATCGGCTTCCTGCAGCCGTATCTGCATCGGCAGATCGTCGCCGAGCCGGCGCAACACGGTGGCGTGCAGGGATCGCACCCGCAGTGCGGCGCGCAGGCGTCCGTTCAGGCGCTCGAAGTTGCCATCAACCAGCGCGCACGGCAGCGCATTGGCGGGCAATGACGCTTCGGGATTGATAACGATCAGCGGAACGTAGGGCTTGATATCGGCGATTTGTGGAGCAAGCGCCGCAAATGCCGCTGCGGTATCGCCGCACGCCAGCACCGCAGCAGGCTGCAATTGCCCGACGGCGCGAGCCGCCTCTGGCCAGCAGGTCTCGACCACGGGAAATAGTTTGGTTTCCGACAACGCCGCCGCTAACGGCGAAGACTCGCCGGACGACACCACAATAATCGGACCTTGTTGAGACATCCGGCCAGCGTAATTCGCCGCCCTTAATGCTGCGTCAACGCTCGCCCTAGATCCCCGGTCAGCCGGCCGGCCGCGAATCGCGAAATGCTTCCGACATCAATGGGTTGAGGCCGAGTTTTGAGAGCGCTTCGCGGGCGCGGGCATTGTCCTGGGCGCGGCCGGCCAGACGGTGGCCGCTCAATCGGTCGGGCAGCGCGGTCAGCAATGCGCCTTGTCCCAGCCGTTTGGCCCATTCCTCCAGGTCATGCGCCAGGAAACGATAGCCGCCGACCGCCATGATCCCCGACGGCGGCGCGGTGATGCAGATGGCGCCGGTTGTCCGGTCCAGCCGCGCGGCATAGCCGGTATCGACATGATCGAGGCCTGGCTGCAGGATCAGGGAATTACCCAATGGCGCCGATGGAGCGTAGGCGGCGACTGGAATCATGCGCCCACGCAAAGCCAGCGTTCCCTTTGCTGTCAGAAGTATCTCGCCTGCGATAGAAGCATTTTCCGCTTCGCGGGGTGCTGTGTGCGGTCCCGGCTTAATCAGTATCGGCGTGCCATCGTCGGCGCGGCGGGCACCGAACAGCCCGGCTTCGCCGAACAGATAAACATCGGTCAGCGTGGCCAGTTCGCCCGGCCAAACGGAACTCGACGCAACCTGTTCGGGTGCGCGCCACAGACCGATCACGTGGCGCAGCGCCGTATCCGACAGCATTCCCCCCTCGGCAAGCCGCAACGCCAATGGCGCCGGCGCCACCAGGACATCGCAGCCCTGTTCGCCGATCTGTTGTTCCAGTACCCCGCCATCGAATGGATGATGCAGCACAAGCGCGCCGCCGCTCAGCAGCCAGATCGCCAGAGATGACGCGGTGCCCGCAAACGACGACGGCGCGAAGGCGGACAGGATGGTCGCACCCTGCGGAACGCCGCTTTCGAGAAATATCGCGAGGCCGCCCGCCATCAAATTCAAATGCGTGCGCGGCACCGCGCGAAAGCCATCGGCCGTGACGTCGAACGAAATGATCGCCGCCCGGCGGCCATCCTGCGTAGCCGAGGGCGCGGGGCCTAGCCCGCTCGCCATCGCGTCGTCAAGCGAGGCCATGCCTTCCGGCAGATCGTTGCCGAAACCGCAGACGTGCCGGATCGAGAACGCTTCGACCGCGGCATTCATGGCGAGGTCGGAATGACCGACGCCGTCGATCCGGCTCATGGTCACGATCGCGCGCGCGCCGGTGCGATTAAGCGCCACCGTCAATTCGGCCTGCCGCCACAGCTGCGGCAACAGCGCCACCACCAGTCCGGCGCGGTGCGCCGCCAGCACCGTCAGCACGAATTCGATGGTGTTGGGCAGTTGTATCGCGATGACTGAATTGGCCGGCAATCCCGCCTCTACGAAGTGCGCCGCCAGAGCCGAGATCGCGCGGTCGGCCTGCGCGAATGTCAGTTGCCGCGGCGGCTGCCCGGTGATGCGCGATTTGTCCGGAGGATCCGCCAGCGCCAGCACATCCGGCTGTCGCACCAGCAGCCGGCGAAACAAGCCGTCGAGCGTTGGCGGTACAGGGGTCTGGATCACGGGGTCACGTCGACAGGGTCATTTGGGCTCGGGCTTCCGCCACCAGGTTTCCGGCAGATATCCGGATAACGCCGTGGTTGCAGGCCGTTCTATCCGATTCCAGCGCGCGATCCATTGCTCCTGCGCGTTGTACAACGGTATTGCATAGAACCCGGACATCAGGACGCGGTCGAGGGCACGCACGGCCGAAACAAATTCCGGGTGTTTGCGCGCTTCCAGCATCGCGGCAATCAGGGCGTCGATGGCCGGATCCTTGGTGCCCATGTAATTCCGGGTACCCTGATTGTCCGCGGCCTCAGAGCCCCAGTAGAACGACTGCTCATTGCCCGGCGAGAGCGACTGATCCCAGCGGTTCTGGATCATGTCGAAATCGAACGCCAGCCGTCGCTGATCGAATTGCACGCCGTCCACCGCGCGCACCGAAGCTTCGATGCCGGCGCGCTTGAGATCGCGCTGGAACGCCAGCGCGATACGTTCCTGGTCGCGCGTCGTGACCAGGATTTCGAAGCTGAGGGGCGTTTTGGTGGAACGCTGCCGCAGTACGGTGCCGTCAAGGTCGTAGCCAGCCTGCGACAGCAGCGCCAAAGCGCTGCGAAGCGTGGTGCGATCGCGCCCGGAAGCATCGCTGACCGGCAGGCGGTAGCTGCCGTCGAGAATATCAGGCGGCAAGCGCGGTAGATACGGCTTCAGCAATTCGCGTTCGCGGTCATCGGCCACGCGGCCATAAGCAGACAGTTCGGAGCCGGCGAAGAACCCGCCGGCACGTCCATAGAGCCCGAAGAAATAATTACGGTTGATCCATTCGAAATCGAACAGCAGCGTCAGGGCCTGCCGCACGCGGATATCGGCGAACATCGGTCGCCGCGTGTTGAACACCAGGAATTCCGACGGTTGCGGCATGCCGGTCTTGATCGTGTCGCGGATCACTTCACCGCTGCGCGCCGCGGGGAAATCATAGCCGTCGTGCCAGCGCAGCGGTTCGGTTTCGACGCGAAAATCATAGAGGCCGCGCTTGAACGCCTCGAATGCGCCGTTGGCCTCGCGGTAGAAATCGAGCCTGATCTCGTCGAAATTCCACAACCCGCGGTTCATCGGCAGATCGCGGCCCCAATAATCGGGGTTGCGCGTCAGTGTCACGCTGGCGCCCGGCTTGACTGACGTGACGCGATAGGGCCCCGACCCTATCGGCGCCGTCATCGATGTCTCCTCGAAGGTTGCGACATCGATCGCATGCTTCGGCAGTACCGGCATTAGACCGAGGATCAGCGGCAGTTCGCGATCATTGGCGCCACCGAGGTCGAACCGGATTGTGCGTTCATCCAGCGCTTCGGCCTTGGTCACTTTCGCGTAGTACAGCCGATGATTGGGACGGCCCTTATCGCGCAGCAACGCCCATGAAAACAACACGTCTTCCGCCAGCACCGGTTGGCCATCCGAGAACCGCGCCTGCGAATCGAGACGGAAGGTGACGTAGGATCTGGCATCGTCGGTCTCGATACTTTTGGCGAGCAGGCCATAGAGCGTGAACGGCTCGTCATTGCCCCGCGCCATCAGGCTCTCGACCACGAAGCCCCGGATTTGCTGGACCGCAAGTCCCCTGACAATCAGAGGATTGAGGCTGTCGAAGGTGCCGAGCAAACCCTGCACCAGCCGGCCACCCTTGGGCGCATCGGGATTGGCGTAGGGCATATGCGGAAAGCTGGCCGGCAATGCCGGCGCGCCATGCATGGCGATGGCGGTGCCGGGCTCCCCGGCAGGGCAAGCAGCGGCCGGGAGCAACAGGCCGAATGCGAGGGCAGCGATGGCGAGCGCGCGGCACGGGACAGGCCTCGAAACGCGCTGGTTTGATTCGGTGTGGTTCACAACGAAATTTTACCATGCCGCACGCATCAGGCCCATTGCGGAGCGCCCAAGCCGCTTGTCGGCATTGATCTTTTCGCCCGCCGCTGTATTGAAGGCGTGCAATTGACCATGACAGCGCGGCCTGTCACGCAACCGCCTCATTTGGCAATGAGACAGCCGCCCAAACGGGCCTGTTTCGGCGCCTGCGTCGCGGTTTCGAACGCCACCGTTCAGAAAGGGTTTTCCGCAATGAATTTCCGTATCTTGGCCGCGTCGGCCCGGTCGCGCAAGCGGGCCCTGGCCTTGCTGGCGGCGACGGCATTGACCGCCATTTGCATTATTCCCGACGCGAACGCCCAGACACCGGCTCCGGCGCCCGGCGCCCCCGCTGCAGCACCCAAGGCCGCGCCACCGAAAGCCGCGCCCAAGGCGGCTCCGAAAGCTCCCGCGCCGGCCCCCGCCGCTCAGGCCGCTCCTCCCGCGCCCGCCGCAGGCACCCCCGCCGCGGGCGGCCAGCCAGCCGATCAGGTTCAGCTGATCTATGCGCCGTGGACCAAATTCTGCCTGAAGGGCCAGGACGCCGCCGCCAAGCAGGTTTGCTTTACCGGCAAGGATGGACGCATCGAATCCGGGCAGCCGGTGATCGCCGCTGTGATCATCGAACCCGAAGGCGACCCGAAGAAGATCCTCCGCGTCACGCTGCCGCTGGGCATGCAACTCGTTCACGGGACCCGCGTCATCGTCGACGCCAATGCGCCGGCGCAGGCGCCTTATGTGATTTGCTTCCAGAACGGCTGCATGTCGGATTACGACGTCACCCCGGAATTGATCGCCAACCTCAAAAAGGGACAGAACCTGGTGGTCCAGGCGATCAACTCCAATGGCGCCCCGCTGACGCTGCCGCTGCCGCTGGCGGAATTCGCCAAGGCCTTTGACGGCCCGCCGACCGATCCGAAGGAGTTCGAAGCAGCCCAGAAGAAGCTGCAGGAAGAGTTGCAGAAACGCGCGGCGGAAGCGCGCGCCAAGCTCGAGGCCAATCCGCCTGCCGGCGGAGCACCCGCCAATCCGGCGGCGAAATAATCGCTCTGCACGAAATGAAAAGGCGCTCCGATCGGGGCGCCTTTTTTGTTGTCGGGATCGTGTCCCGGATGCGGCGCAGCGTTCTTCGCGCTGCTCCGCTGAGCCGGGACCGTCACGAACACCGAACCTTGTTACGATCCCGGCTCCAGCGCATAAAGTGATGCGCTGCGTCCGGGAAACGGATGATGCGCTCTTTGCGCGAGCTCTAATTCAGCGAAGGATTGCGCGGCCGATAGCTGCCGGATTTGTCCTTGATGAAAATCTCGGCAACCTGCGAATGCCGGATCGGTTCGCCGGACTCATCGGGCAGCAGGTTCTGCTCCGAAACATAGGCGACATATTCCGATTCGGAATTCTCCGCGAGCAGGTGGTAGAACGGCTGGTCCTTGTGCGGCCGCACGTCCTCGGGGATGGAGAGCCACCATTCCTCGGTGTTATTGAATACCGGATCGATGTCGAAGATCACGCCCCGGAACGAAAAAATCCGGTGGCGAACGATCTGCCCGATCTGAAATTTTGCGGTACGTGTTTTTGTCATCACTGGTCGAATAGACCATGATTGTGGCCGATGCTAGAGGCAAACCTACGATTTAACCCTCCCGTTTCCGACCCGCCGGGCGCCTGATTCGAGGCGAATACCTGGGAAAAAGACGCTTTACCCATGACCGATATCCTCAATCTAGCGCTGCCGTATTTCGGGCTGATCTTCATCGGCTTTGCCTGCGGCAAATCCAGGAACCTGCCGGAAACCGGCCTCGCCTGGATGAATTTCTTTCTTCTGTACGTGTCGCTGCCGGCGCTGCTGTTCGGAATCATGTCTAAGACGCCGTTTGCGGAACTCAACAATCCGCCTTTCCTGATTGCGACCACGCTCGGCACCGCCAGCGCATTCGTTCTGGCCATGATTGTGGGGCGACTGCTCGGACGGCTATCGTTTCGCGAAGCGACGCTGGCGGGTCTTGCCGGCGCATATGGCAATATCGGCTACATGGGCCCCGGTCTGGCGTTGGCCGTGCTCGGCACGAAGGCGGCGGCGCCGACCGCATTGATCTTTTGCTGCGACAGCATCTTCCTGTTTTCGATTGTGCCGCTGCTGATCGAACTGTCCGATCGCGATCATCCCTCGCCATTGCATGCGTTTGGAGTCGTGGCCCGGCAGATCGTGCTGAATCCGCTGATCATGTCGGCCTGCGCCGGCGCACTCGCGGCAGCGCTCCATATCGAGTTTCCGGTTGCGATCATGAACACGCTGGCATTCCTGCAAAACGCCGCGGCGCCGGTGGCGCTGTTCGCGCTCGGCGTCACCGTGGCGCTACGGCCGTTTAGCCGGATTCCGTGGGAAGTGCCCGGCATCATCGCGGTGAAACTGTTGATCCATCCGCTGATCGCGTGCGCGCTGATGCTGCTGCTCGGGCCGTTCCCGCCGGAATGGGCCGTGACGGCTGTGCTGCTGGCATCGCTGCCGCCGGCGCTAAACGCTTTTGTGATCGCGCGGCAATTCGATACCTGGATCGAGCCCGCCTCGGTCGCGGTGCTGATCGGAACGTTCGCATCCGTGATCACGCTCACCGTCGTGATGTGGCTGATCAAGTCTGGTCAGCTGGTGTTTCCTTAAACTCCCGCGCTGGTCGCCACGACGGCGCCAGTCCCTCGCGCATGGCGAGCCGGCGAAGCGGCCCGACCGCGCCGATCAGGTGCAGCCCCGCCGCGCGCAGCGATTGCATGGGGAGAAAATCCGACAGCAGCGACCGGTTCGCCATCTCGATCACAAAGGTCCGGCTGGCAACGTCGGAACGCCGCGCCTTCTGGTATCGCACAAGTACCTGCGGAGCGCCGGGGTCTTCGCCTTGCAGCATCGCTTCACGCGCGATATCGGCAATATCGGCGGCGTCGCGCAGCCCCATGTTGAGGCCCTGCGCGCCGATCGGCGGCAGCACGTGGGCTGCTTCGCCGACCAGCGCGATCCGTTGCCGGGCAAATTGACGAGGCTGTTCGATCGCGAGCGGAAACAAATGGCGTCCCGGCTCGACAATGATACGGCCCATGATGGAATGCGACTGCCGCTCGACGGCATCGGACAATTCGTCGTCGCCCAGCGCCATCAGACGTTGGGCCTCCCTGGGTGTCATGACCCATACTACACTTGAACGATCCCCCGGCAGCGGCACCAGCACGCACGGTCCCTGCGAGGTGTGAAATTCGGTCGAGATGTTTCGATGCGGCCGCGAATGCGTGATGTTGAACGTCAGCGCGTCCTGGTTGAGTCCGCGGCGCCTGACGTCGATGCCGGCGGCTTCGCGGCACAGCGAATGCCGACCGTCGGCGCCGACCACCAGCCGTGCTGACAATGCTTGTCCCTGCCGGGTACGGATAGCGGCATGCGCGTCATCGGGCCCAATGCTTTCCGCCTCGTCGTCGAACCGGATGAGATTTGGAAATTCGGCGGCGCGCGCTTCCAGCGCCGTCATCAGCACGCGGTTTTCGATGTTGTAGCCGAAGGCATCGAGGCCGATTTCTTCGGACGAAAAACGCACTTCCGGCGCGCGGATCAGGCGGCCGGTGTCGTCGACCAGCCGCATCACCTTGAGTGCCGCTGCCTTGTCTTCACAGCGGCACCAGACATCGAGCCGGCCGAGGAAATCGATGGAGCCGCCAAGCAGCGCTGTCGTCCTGTTATCGCCATAGGGTGAGCGCCGCGCGATCAACGCCGCGTTCGCACCGGCATCCGCCAGCGCAATCGCCGCCGCAAGACCGGCCGGTCCGCCGCCGATCACGGCAACGTCGTAGACACCTTGTTCCGGAGACGCGTCATCCATGTACTGACAATTGACGTTTGCGGCGGCCTTTTCAACCCCGCACGCTTCGATGGAATGTTCCCGGCATTTGCGCGGCGGAACGCCGCAAGCCCTGATGTGCAATTCCGCACGATTCCTGATAGCACTGCCGGATAAATGAGCCAGTCAAGCCAGCAAGATTCGATATCCCGGACGGCGCGCGCCGCCGCGTTCTCCGTGCATATTTTCACGGCGATGGGGGCGGGGATTGCCTTGATCGCGCTATTGGAGGCGGTGCGGGAGCACTGGGCCACGATGTTTGCGTGGCTCGGCGTCGCGCTGATCATCGACGCGCTGGATGGTCCGATCGCCCGGCGGCTGGACGTCGTGCGTATGCAGCCGGATTGGTCCGGCGAGGTGCTCGATCTTGTGGTGGATTTTGTCACCTATGTGTTTGTGCCGGCCTATGCGATCACCGCGAGCGGCATGCTATTGCCGCTGGCGGCGCCGATCCTGGGCGCCGGCATTGTCGTGACAAGCGCGCTGTATTTCGCCGATCGCCGCATGAAGACATCAGACAATCATTTCCGCGGTTTCCCGGCGCTATGGAATGCCGTTGCATTCTATCTGTTCCTGTTGCACATGCCGCCCGCGCTTTCGAGCCTCGGCGTCGCCGTGCTGATCGTGCTGACGTTCGTGCCGTTCAACGTCATTCATCCGGTTCGGGTGACGCGCCTGCGCGGCCTGACGCTGTCGTTGATCGGCGTCTGGGCCGTACTCGCGCTGATAACGCTGGTCTATGATTTCAACGTCGGCACACCCGTAACCGTCGCCCTGTGCGCGATCGCGGTCTATGTGGTGGCCAGCGATGCCGTGATCCGCCTCGTGAGGCCGGCCAGCGCATGATCGGATTGCTGACAAGCCCGGAAGCATGGGCCGCGCTGCTGACCCTGACGGCGCTGGAGATCGTTCTCGGCATCGACAACGTGATCTTCCTGTCGGTCATCGTCTCCCGCATTCCCGAAAAGCAGGCGACGCGGGCGCGGCAGATCGGCCTCGCGCTGGCGCTGCTGTTTCGCATCCTGCTGCTGAGCCTGCTGGTGTGGCTGATCGGGCTGACCGCGCCGGTCGTCACCGTGACGAGCGTCGCGCTGTCGTGGCGCGACATCATTCTGATCGGCGGCGGGCTGTTCTTGATCAGCAAGGCCACGCACGAAATTCACACCGAGGTAGAGGCGCGCGACGAGGAAGCCGATGCCGCACCGCGGCCGAACGCGTTCTTCTGGGTGATCGTGCAGATCATCGTCATCGACATTGTATTCTCGCTGGATTCCATCATCACCGCGATCGGCATGGCGCAGGACCTCGAAATCATGATCGCCGCCGTAATCATCGCCTGCATCATCATGTATGTATCGTCGGGGCCGGTGGCCAAATTCGTAGCGGATCATCCGACCACCAAGATGCTTGCGCTGGCGTTTCTGGTGCTGATCGGGGTTGCGCTGGTGGCGGACGGATTCCAGTTCCACATCCCGCGCGGCTACATCTATTTTGCCATCCTGTTCGCGGCGGCCGTCGAGTTCTTCAATGTGCTGGCCAAACGCAACCGCAAAAAGGCCGTCTGATCGCCGCATCGCGGAATGCGCCGGAGTTGACAACGATGGCTCAATGGCTATCGCTTGTGGCCAAGAAAATAGGGAGAACAAGCAATGACCAAGGCTGTGCGCGTACATCAGGTCGGCGGACCGGAAGTCCTCACCTATGAAGCCGTGGATGTGCCGGCGCCGGGACCGGGTGAGGTTCGCATCAAACAGCACGCCGTGGGCCTGAACTTCATCGACGTCTACTTCCGCACCGGCCTCTACAAGGCGCCCTCGATGCCGTTCGTCGCCGGCAACGAAGCCTCCGGCGAGGTTCTCTCGGTCGGCCCCGGGGTGACGAATTTTCATCCCGGTGACCGCGTCGCCTATTATTTCAATCTCGGCGGCTACGCCACCGAGCGCAACATCCCCGCCGACAAGCTCGTAAAACTGCCCGACCATATCACCTACGAGCAGGGCGCGGTGCTGATGCTGAAGGGGCTGACGGTGTGGTATCTGCTGCACAAGACGTTCAAGGTCGAGCCGGGACATCGCGTGCTGATTCACGCCGCGGCCGGCGGCATCGGCTTGCTGGCGTGCCAGTGGGCCAGGGCGCTGGGCGCGCATGTCATCGGCACCGTCGGCTCCAAAGCCAAGGCGGACCTCGCGCTCGCCAATGGCTGCGATCACGTCATTCTCTACAATGACGAGGATTTTGTGGCGCGCGTGAAGCAGATCAGCCGCAATGAGCTGTGCGACGTGGTCTATGACGGCGTCGGCAAGACCACATTCCCCGGCTCGCTGTCCTGCCTGAAGCCGCGTGGCCTGTTCGTCAGTTTCGGCAACGCGTCCGGGCCGGTGCCGCCGTTCTCGATTGCCGAATTGAACAATCACGGATCGCTGTTCGCGACGCGTCCGAAACTGAACGACTATGTCGGCAAGCGCTCGGAACTGCTGGAGGGCGCCGACACCTTGTTCGCGGCGGTGATCAACGGCAAACTGCACGTGCCGATCAATCACGCCTATGCGCTGAAGGATGCGGCGAAGGCGCATATCGATCTGGAAGGCCGGGCGACGACAGGGGCGGCGATCCTGAGGCCGTAAAGGAGTAACGCCGTCATCCTGAGGAGCCGCGCATCTTGCGCGGCATCTCGAAGGATGGCCGCGGGCGCTTGTGGCCCATCCTTCGAGGCTCGCCGTGAAGAACGGCGAGCACCTCAGGATGACGGCGGTGCCGCGTCAAACGTTCTAAGCCACGCATCTTGCCGCGCCCATCTTCGCCAAGATCGCGTCCAGCCCGTCAATTATCTCAGCGATCTCATCGCGCGTAACATTGAGCGCCGGCATGAAGCGCAGCGCTTCCGGCTGCGGGGCATTGAGCAGCAGGCCAGCTTGCATCGCTTGCGCAACGATGGAAACAGCGATCGGGCGTTTCAGATCGAGCGCCAGCAAAAGCCCTCGGCCGCGGACCTCGCCGAGGCCATGCCGCGCGGATATCCGTTGCAGTTCGCTGGCCAGAAACAAGCCGGTATCGGCAACCGATTTCAGAAAGTCCGGCGCAGCGACCTGGCTCAGGACGGCGAGCCCCACGGCGCACATCAGCGGGTTGCCGTTGAAGGTGCCGCCCTGGTCGCCGTGCTGGAAACACGACACCGCTTCGGTCGCCAGCAATGCGGCGAGGGGGACGCCGCCGCCGATTCCCTTTCCGAGCGTCATGATATCAGGCTCGATCCCCGCATGCTCATAATGGAACAGCTTGCCGGTGCGGCCCATCCCGGTCTGGATCTCGTCGAAGATCAGCAGTAGGCCATGCTCCGTGGTCAACGCTCGCAGCTCGCGCAAGAATTCATCCGTCGCGGGCCACACACCGGATTCGCCCTGGATCGGCTCCAGCATCACGCCGATGGTCTTGTCGTTGATCAGCGCTTTCACCGATGCGAGGTCGTTGAGCCCAGCTTTCGGAAAGCCCGGCACCTTGGGCTCGAACAGCGGCTCGAACGCCTTCTTGCCGGACGCCGACATGGTCGCCAGCGTGCGGCCGTGAAACGCGTGGTCGAATGTGATGATCTCGTAAGCGCCGCCCTTGTGCAACGCGCCGTATCTGCGGGCGAGCTTGATGGCGCCTTCGTTGGCTTCCGCGCCGGAATTGGTGAAGAACACCCGGTCTAAGCAGCTATGATCGACCAATGCCTTTGCCAGCTTGAGGCTCGGCGCGTTGTAAAACGCCGGGCTTGGCGTCAGCAGCAGCTTTGCCTGCCCGGCAAGCGCCTCGGCAATCACCGGCGGCGAATGGCCGAGGCAGTTGACCGCCCAGCCCTGCACGAAATCGAGATAGCGCTTGCCGCTGTCGTCCCACAGCCAGGAGCCTTCGCCGCGGACGAATACGGCCGGCGGGCGCGACGTGATCTCCATCAGCGCGTCGAATGGATGTGTGGCAATGGTCATGTCAAAACTCCTGCGATTGGGTGGAAAAGCCGGCCAAAAACGCAAGAAGGCCGCACTTTTGGGTGCGGCCTTCTCGAAAACTTGAAGCTGTTATCTGTTCAGCTCTGTCATCGGACACGGCGCGACCCATCATCGTCGAACGGGCGACGACGGAAAGCTGCGCGGGATTTGGTCCGGTTGAATGTCATGGGCGCGCACATACAGCCTGTGCGCCGACGCTGTCAAGAGTGAAAGCTAAAATCCCGCGACACTGCCGTGCAGGTCGTATTCGTCCGCGCGTTCGATCTTCGCGGTGACGATTTCGCCGACGCGCAGCGGACGGCGGCTCGAGAGATAGACCGTGCCGTCGATCTGCGGTGCATCGGCTTTAGAGCGGCCTTTCGACACCGTCGGGCCGACTTCGTCGATAATGACCTGCTGCCTTGTGCCGATCTTGCGCTTCAGCCGGCGCGCGGAGATTTTCTGCTGCCGCGCCATCAGCGCGTCCCAGCGCTGCTGCTTGATCTCTTCATGCACGGGATTGCCAAGCGCGTTAGAACTCGCGCCGGCAACTGGCTCGTATTTGAAGCAGCCGACGCGGTCGATCTCGGCCTCGTCGAGCCAGTCGAGCAGATAGGCGAAATCGGAATCGGTCTCGCCGGGAAATCCGACGATGAAGGTCGAGCGCAGCGTCAGTTCCGGACATTCCTCGCGCCATTTCTTGATCCGGCCCAGCGTCTTGTCCTGCGCCGCCGGGCGTTTCATTGCCCTGAGAATTTCGGGGCTAGCGTGCTGAAATGGAATATCGAGATAGGGCAGGACCTTGCCCTGATTCATCAGGCCGATCACTTCATCGACATGAGGGTAGGGGTAGACATATTGCAGCCGGACCCAGGCGCCGAATTCGCCAAGCTCTTTTGCCAGATCGAAGAATTTTGCGCGAGCCTCGCGGCCTTTCCACGGACTCGATGCGTATCTAATATCGACCCCATAGGCCGAGGTGTCCTGCGAGATGACCAGCAGTTCCTTGACCCCGGCGTTGACCAGTTTCTCGGCCTCGCGCAGCACGTCATTGGCGGGCCGCGACACCAGGTCGCCGCGCAGCTTTGGAATGATGCAGAAGCTGCAACGGTTGTTGCAGCCCTCGGAAATCTTCAAATAGGCGTAGTGCCGGGGCGTCAGCTTGATGCCCTGCGGCGGCACCAGATCAAGATGCGGGTTGTGCAGCGGCGGCAGCGCACGATGCACGGCATCGAGCACGCTTTCATATTGCTGTGGTCCCGTGATCGACAGCACACCGGGATAGGCGGCCTCGATCTGCTCGGGCTCGGCACCCATGCAGCCGGTGACGATGACCTTGCCATTCTCCGCCATCGCCTCGCCGATGGCGCCCAGCGATTCCTGTTTGGCGCTGTCGAGAAAACCGCAGGTGTTGACGATGACGAGGTCGGCGCCGTCGTGCTTGCGCGCGAGTTCATAGCCTTCCGCGCGCAAGCGCGTGATGATGCGCTCGGAATCCACCAGCGCCTTGGGGCATCCCAAGGATACAAAGCTGACTTTGGGCGCGGCGGCCTGGTTCATATTCGATCTGCCTGATGGATGGGCAGGAGCTAGTCCCAATTGCTCATAATTACAAGGCTTTATGCAATGTTTGAGCATGCTATGGATGGTTTTGCCGGAATGCGAGTGATCGATGGGCGCCGAGACGTCTCCCAAAATCGTCATCGTCGATGAAAGCCCGATCCGGGCTGCGATCCTTGAGGAGGGGTTGCGCGAGGCCGGCTTTAGCGGCGTCACGCATATTAGCGAGGTGCACAATCTGCTGGCGCGTATCTACGCGCTCGATCCCGACGTGATTCTGATCGATCTGGAAAACCCTAGCCGCGACGTGCTGGAACAGATGTTCCAGGTCAGCCGGGCGGTACGCAGGCCGATCGCGATGTTCGTCGACCAGAGCGATGCGGCGTCGATCCAAGCCTCGGTCGATGCCGGCGTTTCCGCCTATATCGTCGACGGATTGAAAAAGGAACGCATCAAGCCGATTCTCGATCTCTGCATCTCGCGCTTCAACGCCTTTTCCAAACTGCAGGACGAACTCGAGCGTACCAAATCCGCACTTGAGGACCGCAAGGTGATCGATCGCGCCAAGGGCATCCTGATGAAGCTGAAGGGACTTAACGAAGACGAGGCCTATGTGCTGCTGCGATCCACAGCAATGCGGGAAAAAAAGAAAATCGGCGAGATCGCCCAGTCGATCGTCACCGCGGCGGAGTTGCTGAAATGACCGGTCAACCGCTTCACATCGGCTTCATTCCGCTGGTCGATGCCGCAGCCCTTATCGTCGCTGTCGACAAGGGGTTTGCCGCCGCGGAAGGTCTTGATGTCACGCTGGTGCGCGAAGTGTCGTGGTCGAACGTTCGCGACAAGCTCAATATCGGCCTGTTCGACGCCGCGCATCTGCTGGCGCCGGTCGCCATCGCTTCCAGTCTAGGCCTTGGTCACGTCAAGGTACCGATCGTGGCGCCGTTCAATCTCGGGCTCAACGGCAACGCCATTACGGTGTCACCGGCGCTGCATGCCGCGATCATGAGCGAGATCGATGGGGATCGATTCGATCCGATGGCAACCGCAAAAGCGCTGGCACGCGTGGTGGCCGCGCGGCGCAAGAACGGCGCCGAACCCTTGACCTTCGGCATGACGTTCCCGTTCTCGACCCATAATTACCAATTGCGGTTCTGGATGGCCGCAGGCGGCGTCGATCCCGATGAAGACGTGCGCCTGGTGGTGCTGCCGCCGCCCTACATGGTGGACAGCCTCGCCAACGGTCACGTCGATGCGTTCTGCGTCGGCGCGCCGTGGAATTCCGTCGCGGTCGATCTCGGCGTCGGCCATATCCTGCATTTCGTCTCCGATATTCTGGTGCGCGCAGCGGAAAAGGTCCTCGCGGTGCGGCAAAGCTGGTCGGACAAGAATCCGGATGTGTTGGCCGCACTGATCCGCGCGCATGTTCGCGCTGCCGCATTCATCGAGGACTCGCGCAATCGCGCCGAGGCAGCGCGCATTCTGGCGCAGCCTGAGCGGATCGGCGTGGATGCCGACGTTATCCTACGCACGCTGGATGGCCGCCTGAAAATTTCCCCCGACGGAACCATGCGCGAAAGCAGCCGCTACCTTCTGGTCGGCAGGGAGGGGGCGGCGCGGCCGGATCCGATGCAGGCCGCCTGGCTCTATGCGCAGATGATCCGCTGGGGACAGGCGTCGCTAGGCGCCGAGGCGCTCGAAATCGCCAAGGCGGTGTTCAGGCCGGATCTCTATGACACGGCGCTGGGTCTGAGAGCAGTGGCTGCCTACGGCGGCGACGCTATCGGCGCGTTCGCCGGTCCGGCATTCGATGCTGATGATATCGCTGGCCATCTGGCTGCGTTCGGGATTACCCGGCGTCAAACCTGAGCCAGGTCGAAACTCCGGCAAATCAGACGCTGCCGGCTAATTTTTGGGCTGCCTGCTTGAAAAACCTTGGAGAACGACACCGGCGGACTCCCGGTCATTTCACCAAGATATTGAAATAAAACGATATTTTTAAAGCGGCTAGGTGGCACACAACTTGAATGCTGCAGTGCAGCCAGCCGCCGGTGATGCCGCACTGGCACGTCCAAGATGGATTTCCGCAGCAACGAGGCTGATCGGACCGCTCCTTGGAAATCAGCCGATTTCCGCGCGGTCAGAATCCGTTCCCCCGTTGAGCCACGAACAGGTGGCAGCAGGAGCTTCGTCGCGCGAAATGAAGATCGAAACCCTCTCCATCGACTTTACCGACGAGCAGAAGCGCTATCTCGAGGGTTTCACCTCGGGCCTGCAGATCAGCCGCGCCGGACGCGGCTTGGGCGGCGCTGCTACCGGCAAGGCCAATACCGAGCCGACCGGACCCGATGCGGCGCACATCAGGGCGCAGGACAAGGTTATCGCCGGCGGCAAGAAGCTTGCCGACCCTGAAAAATACAAACGCGAGGAGCATCCGTTCGACGCCTATCCGCGGCTGAAGCAGCAGGCGCTGAGTAATGCGCCGCCGTCGCCGGCCGATAATTTCCGCTGGCGCTATTACGGCCTGTTCTATGTCGCGCCAGCACAGGATTCCTACATGTGCCGGTTGCGGATTCCGAACGGGATCCTCAAGCATTGGCAGTTTGCCGGCATGGCCGATCTGGCCGAACGGCTGTGCGGGCCGTTCTGCCATGTCACCACCCGCGCCAATCTTCAGGTGCGCGAGATCCCGCCGAAGCACGCGGTCGAATTGATCGAGGGCATTCAGGACCTCGGCCTATGCTCACGCGGCTCCGGTGCCGACAACATCCGCAATGTCACGGGCACGCCGACCGCCGGCATCGATCCGCATGAGTTGCTCGATACCATGCCATATGCGCGGGAATGGCACTATCACATTCTCAACGACCGCTCGCTGACGGGATTGCCGCGCAAGTTCAATGTTGCGTTCGACGGCGCGGGAAAGATCGCGGTGCTCGAGGACACCAACGACATCGCTTTCGCGGCGGTGGAGGTGAAAGGCGGCTTTGGCGTCGAGCCCGGCATCTGGTTTCGGCTGGGGATTGGCGGCATCACCGGCCACAAGGATTTTGCCAAAGAGACCGGCATTATCGTCAAGCCGGCGAATGCGACAAGAGTCGCCGATGCCATCGTGCGTGTCTTCATCGATCTCGGCGACCGCACCAACCGCCTCAAGGCGCGGCTGAAATACGTCATCGATGGTATGGGGATGGAGACGTTTCTTGTCTTGGTCGAAGAGAAGCTTGGCCACGTCTTCACCCGCGTGCAGCCGGAGGCGCTGGAGCCGCGCCCCGCATTCGACCGCACCGCGCATATCGGCGTTCACAGGCAGAAGCAGGAAGGCCTAAATTGGATCGGGGTCGCGTTGCCTTTGGGCAAGGTAACTTGCGATCAGATGCGCGGCCTCGCCAAGATCGCTGTTGACCTTGGCGATGGCGATGTCCGTCTCACGGTGTGGCAGAATCTGTTAATCCCCGGTGTAAAAGACACCGATGTTACGCTGGCGATTGCCGCCATTGAGGCGCTCGGGCTCGCGGTGAGGACCACCGAAATTCGCGCTGGCCTGATCGCCTGCACCGGCCGCGCCGGCTGCAAGTTCGGCAATGCCGATACCAAGCGCACCGCCGCCGCGATCGGTGACTGGTGCGACACTCGGGTCGAGGTCGATACACCGATCAACATCCATCTCACCGGTTGCCATCATTCCTGCGCGCAGCATTTCATCAGCGACGTCGGAATGATCGGCGCGCGCATCGCGGTCGAGGACAGCGATGATACCGTGGACGGCTTTCATATCCTGACCGGTGGCGGTTTCGGTCCCAACGCCGATGTCGGGCAGGAAGTCTATCGCGACGTGAAATCCGAGGACGCGCCCGTGGTGATCGAGAAATTGCTGAAGGCGTATCTGTCGAACCGTACCTCACCGGAAGAAACCTTCCTGACCTTCGCGCGCCGCCACGACGGCGAAACGCTTCGCAAACTGGCGGATGCGGAGGCATCCTCATGAACCAGATGACGCCGCCGCCGAAAATCGAAATCATTCCGTCGAGCGCGCCGTTCTCCGAGGCGCAGCGCTCGTGGCTGAACGGTTTCTTCGCCGGCCTGCTCTCGACGGACGGTCCCGCGCCGCTGTCGGCGGAGCAGGGCGCCGCCGTATTGCAGAGTGCCGGCGATGGCGATGACGGCGAAGCGCCGTGGCATGATCAGACCATGCCTATTGCGGAGCGCATGAAGCTCGCCGAGGGCCGGCCGTTACGGCGGCGAATGATGGCGGCGATGGCGCAGCAGGATTGCGGTCAGTGCGGCTACAACTGCAACGACTATTCCGACGCGATCGCCAGCAAGGCCGAACCCAGGCTCAACCTCTGCGTCCCCGGCGGCAAGGAAACCGCGCGGATGCTGAAGGCGTTGAAAGAGGAATTAGAAAAGGCGCCGGCGTCGCCTGGCGCGATTGCGCCCGCCGCAGCGGCGCCAATAACCGCAGCCGAACTTGGCCGCTCGCGCGACAATCCAGCACCGGCGACGTTCATATCGCGCCGACTGCTTAACAAGGCCAGCTCGGAGAAGGAAACCTGGCACGTCGATTTCGACCTGAGCGGTTGCGGCCTCGATTATGTCGTCGGCGACTCCTTCGGCATTTTTGCGCGCAACGACCTCGGGCATGTCGACCAGATCATCGCGCTGCTCGGCGCTTCGCATACTACTGCAGTTCGGGGCAAGACGCTGCGCGAAGTGCTGCAGGACGACGTGTCGCTGGCGCCCGCGCCGGATAGTCTGTTCGAGTTGCTGTCCTTCATCACCGGCGGCGTACAGCGCGATAAGGCGAGGGCGCTGGCGCAGGGCGAGGACCCCGATGGCGACGCCGCGACGCTCGATGTGATGGCGGCGCTGCAGAAATTCTCCGGCGTTCGGCCGCATCCGGAAGCGTTTGTCGAGGCGCTGGAGCCCTTGCAGCCCCGGCTCTATTCGATCTCGTCATCGCATAATGCGACGCCGGGCAAGTTGTCGCTGACAGTGGATTGCGTGCGCTACGTCATAGGAAAACGCAAACGGCTCGGATTGGCCTCAACATTTCTGGCCGAGCGCATCAATCCCGGCGACCAGCTCAAGGTCTATGTTCAGAAGGCGCATGGCTTCGCGCTGCCGCAGGACCCAAAAACTCCGATCATCATGATCGGACCCGGTACCGGCATCGCGCCATTCCGCGCCTTCCTGCATGACCGCCGGGCGACCGGTGCGACCGGCAAGAACTGGCTGTTCTTCGGCCATCAGCGCAGCGACTGCGATTTCTTCTATGCCGACGAACTCAATGCGATGAAAACTTCAGGCCTGCTCACGCGGCTGTCACTGGCGTGGTCACGCGACGGCGACAAGAAATTCTACGTGCAGGACCGCATGCGCGAAGTTGGCCGCGAGTTGTGGACCTGGCTCGCCGAGGGCGCCACCATCTATGTCTGCGGCGATGCCAAGCGGATGGCAAAGGATGTCGAACGCGCGCTGGTCGATATCGTCGCCCAGTTCGGCGCGCGATCGACCGATGAAGCCGTGCTATTCGTCGCTGATCTCAAGAAAAAAGGCAGGTTCCAGCAGGACGTGTACTGACGCGAACCAAAACTGGCGAAAATTCGAGCGAATAAAATTCTCACGCCGAATCCTTGGATAGAATTTTCATCTGGGAACCGACTTTTCGGCGGAATCGGCGTCGTTATTTTCCGGCCCGGCTTGCACTTGGGCGAAACCGGCCTTTCTCTAGCGCACATGTTGCGTTGGAGATTGATCATGCGCGAACTGACCGCGGAAGCCCGTCTACACCTTTATGCGCGTTCGCTGTCGGGACGAACCGGGCGAAGCCTGCATACTGCCGCGCTGTACGGATCGCTGGCGATGATCGCCGCCGTGGTGTTCGGTACGTTGTCGGTTCATCCGTTCTAGTTTGGCTTTGCGAACGGTGCCACGTCGATTCCACCATCCTTCAATGCCTGCCGCACGCCGCGCGCGATATCAACCGCGCCGGGCGTATCGCCGTGAATGCACACCGTATCGGTGCGCATCTTGATGACTTTTCCCGTCACCGAGACCACGGCGCCATCCTGCACCATCCGCACCACGCGCTGCGCGATCTGCCATGCATCATGCAGCACCGCGCCGGGCTTGCGGCGTGACACCAGCGAGCCGTCGTCCTCGTAGGCGCGATCGGCGAACACTTCGTGCACCATCGGCAGGTTGGCGGCTTCGCCGGCCTGCACCAGCTTCGAATTCGCCAGCACCACAAAGATCAGGTTGGGATCGACCGCCTTGATCGCGGATGCGATCGCGCGGGCGGTCATGTCGTCCTCGCAGGCGACGTTCGACAGCGCACCATGTGCCTTGACGTGGGTGACCTTGTGGCCGGCTGCGGTCGCGATCGCCTGCAGCGCGCCGATCTGATAGGCGACCAGATTTTCGATCTCGGATGACTTCATGCCGGGCACCGGCCGGCGGCCGAAGCCGTGGAGGTCGCGGTAGCCAGGATGGGCGCCGATGCTGACGCCGCGCGCCTTCGCGAGTTCCACCGTCTTGCGCATGATGTCGGCATCGCCGGCATGATAGCCGCAGGCGATGTTGACCGAGGTCGCAAGCTCGATCATGGCGGCGTCGTTGCCCATTTCCCAAGGGCCGAAGCTTTCGCCGAGATCGCAGTTCAAATCGATGGTCATGATATGGTATCCGCTTTTTGTGAACGATTACTGGATCAGTCCTGCGCATCCGCCGGCAGTTGAGTTTGCCACGTCCGTGCGTCGAATGCATTGACCGCCGCACCGGCAACATTCGCGCTCTGCAATGCTTCAAGATCGAGAACTGAATTCTGCGCGTCATGGACGCGGTCGGGTAGGGTACGCAGCAGTTCCGCGAACTTCCGAGCCTCGGCCTGCGCCTCGGCCATGCCGACGGCCTTGAAATGAAAGCCACGGCCCGCCGAGGTCTGCGCAAATCGTCCGAGATCGGCCGTTATCACGGTCGCGATCTTGGGATAGCCGCCGCTGGTGCCGCGGTCCGGCATCAGCACGATCGGCGCGCCGTTGCCGGGCACCTGGATGCTGCCGTTCACGGTGCCATCGGAGACGATGTTATGACCGTGCAGATGCTTGATCACGGGGCCTTCGAGCCGATACCCCATGCGGTCGCTGGTCGCCGATATCTTCCACTCGCTATCGAGAAACAGTGCCGTGGCGTCGCCAAACTCGTCATCCTGCGGTCCCATCACCACGCGGATCGGCCCATCCGGGATCGTGGGCAGATCAATCCCGCGTTCGATCGCACTACTCGCAGTCTTCACCTGAAGCGTATCGCCGGCCTGCAGCGGGCGCGGGTAGGGACTGCCGAGCCCGGCGCGTGCGTTGACCGCGAGGCTGCCGAACATCGGTTCGCCCTGCATGCCGCCCTCGATCGCAAGATAGCTGAACACCCCTCCGCGCGCGAAACCCAGCGTCAGGCTTTCGCCGTCCGCCAAGGTCATCGATGTATCAAAAGCGACAACGCGCTTGGCAATATCGGCGTTCCGTGTCGCCCCGGCCAACGCCATCCGAACTGCACCCTCGCGCGCGGTGAAAACAGCGCCGAGCGGACCGACCTCGATCGCAGCCGTGAACGGCCCATTTCCGACCAGGCAGTTTGCCGCCGCCAGCGCCAGCCGATCCATCGCACCGCTCGGCACCAGGCCATAGCGCTGCGCGCCGAAACGTCCGCCGTCCTGCACGGAGCTTGCGGGACCGATCGCGGTGATGACGAGCCGGCTCATGACGCCGTCAACTCCGCGACGATCTCTCCTTTTTCGGCGGCGCGATCCTGTTCGGAAAAGGTCTTGGCATCGACGGCAGAGAACGTCACGGCATCGCCGGGCTCAAGCAGGAAAATCGGATCGCGGTGCAGTTGGTAGGTTCTGACCGCAGTCTGTCCGAGCAGGTGCCATCCGCTCGGCCCGGCCAAGCACTGCACCCCGGTCTGCACGCCGCCGATGGAAATCGTACCGGCGGGAGTCAGCAGCCGCGGGTTTTGCCGCCGCGGCATATGCAGGAAGCCCTCAAGGCCGCTCAGATAGGACCAGCCCGGCGTAAAGCCGATCATGGCGACGCGGTAGTCGCCGGTCACATGCCGCGCCACGATATCGTCCGGAGTGGTGTTGAGGGTTTTGGCGACGTCTTCGAGATCGATGCCGTGCGCTCCGCCGTAAGTTACGGGAATGCGCCATCGCCGCGTATTGAGCGTCGGTGGCACCGGCAGTTGCGCCAGCGCAGTCAGTTTTTCACCGAGCGCCTCAAAGCCGATCTGCACGGGGTCGTAGTGCACCAGCAGCGAACGATAGGTCGGAACCGTCTCGGTCACGCCGGCAATAGCATTGCGCGCCAGCGTCCGATCGAGCGCCAGCACCCGCTGGTTCGCCACGTCATCGATCTTGCGGCTGAATTCCACCGTGATGGCGCTGTCGCCACTGGGCAGGATGCGGGGCAGGGTGAGGGTTGCGGCCATGGTCTCAAAACTCTCGGCAGAATTCCAGCCTTAGCGCGTTTTGAGCGCAAGTGGAATCGGCTTCGCGCGATTAGCCTGCGACTTCAATAAATTAATGCGCATGGTCGTGATAAGAGGTTGTGATCGCCGGCCATGCGATGCAATGTTTTCAACCTACGCGTCAGCGCCCCTTGACGCGATCCGCGCGCCCCGCAAGATGCGCCGTTTAATTCTCACCGGAGCAGACCTGCCAATGTCCCTAAGCCCAGAAGCCATCGCAACGCTGTCGCGCGTGACCACCGCGACCATCACCACCGTTCTTCTGAAGAAGGGGTTGCGAAACGTCTGGCTGCGCGGTTCGCGTCCACTGCGGCCCGGACAGAAACGGCTGGTGGGCGAAGCGTTCACGCTGCGCTTCGTGCCTGCGCGGGAGGATCTCGCCACGCCGGAATCCTGGTCGTCGCCAATCTCGACCCGCACCGCGATCGAGGCCATGCCGGAAGGCTGCATTGCCGTTGTCGATGCGATGGGCGTTACCGACGCCGGCATTTTCGGCGACATCCTGTGCGCGCGCATGGTCAAGCGCGGCGTCGCGGCGCTGGTTACCGATGGGGTGGTGCGCGATCTCGAAGGCGTGCTGGGTACCGGCCTGCCGGTATGGTGCGATGGTTTTGCGGCGCCGCCCTCGGTCGCGGGCCTCACATTCGTCGGTTGGGGCGAACCAATCGGCTGCGGCGGCGTGGCGATCTTCCCGAATGACATCATCGTCGCCGACCAGGATGGCGCCGTGGTGATCCCGAAGGCGTTTCTCGATCTCATTCTGGCCGAAGGCGCGGAACAGGAGCGGATGGAGGCCTGGATCGTCAATGAGGTCAACGACGGCGCTGCGCTGCCGGGGCTGTATCCGATGAACGCCGAGACCAAGGCACGCTACACGGCTACAAAAAAGTAACGGACTTACAAAAGAGAGGTAACTCGATGGATATTCACCTGGCAGGTTCGCGGCCCACCCGGCGTGCGTCAAGCGACTGGTTCACCGGTACGGTCTGGCAGGATCCGATCAATACTCCGCCAGCCCCGGCACGCGTCAATTCCGCACGCGTTGCGTTCGAGCCGGGCGCGCGTACGGCGTGGCATACCCATCCGCTCGGGCAGACGCTTTTTGTCATTTCCGGCGTCGGGCGGGTGCAGACCAAGGGCGGCCCGGTCCGGGAAATCCGCGCTGGCGATACGGTGTGGATTCCGCCCAACGAAAAGCACTGGCACGGCGCTTCGGCGACGAACGGCATGGTTCACATCGCGATGCATGAGTCGCTGGATGGCAACCATGTGACCTGGATGGAGCATGTGACCGACGAGGAATATTCGGGCGCGGTTGGGAAGTAGCTCCTGAGGCGCTCGCCCTCTTGGGCGAGCCTCGAAGGATGGCCGCGGGGACGCTTGTGGCCGATCCTTCGAGGCTCGCCGTGAAGAACGGCGAGCACCTCAGAATGACGGCGGAGTCCTTGCCGCGCCGGCCCTAGTTCACCCGGCTCCAGGTCTGGCCGCCGCAGAACATGCCGCCGAAGGCGCAGCCCTGAACCCGAAGACTGTCCGAGCCCTTCAGGGCGATCGTCGAGTCATAGGTGCTGCCGGTATTGGGATCGAGGATCCGCCCGCTCCACTTGGAATCTTTGCCGGGCTTCATGTTGATCAGCACCTGCTCGCCATTCTGGTTCGATTTCGCATCCACCGAATATCCGCAGAGATTGACTCCGCATTGCTCGATGCGAACCTTGCCCTCTTTCTCTTCCGTCACCCACAGGCCGAGTGGCGAGGCCGCCGACTGGGCTGCTGCGTCAGCCGGAGCAGGGGTCTGCTGCTTCTGCACGGGAGAGGCAACCGGGGCCGTCGCGACAACCGGCGCAGGCGCGGGCTTGGGCGCCGGATCCTGCTGAACCTGCGGCTGCGGTGCAGGCGTCGAATCTGATGGCGCAAGGGTCGCCGTGGTGGATGAGGGCTCAGCCGCCGCTGGCGCGGCAGGCTGGTCGATTGGAGGCGGTACGGCAGCGGGCGCCTGCGGATCGGCTTTGGCCTGCTGCGGCGCGTTCTTGCGCGGACGCTCGCTTTCCTGGTCGGTGCGCACGCGTTTTGCTCGCCGCCCGGTATTGTCGTAGACGCCGGGTATGGAGACCGTGCCGCGATCCGGATCGACGCGGATGGTGCGGCCGCCGTACTCGAAACTGTACTGGGCCTGCGCGGCGGTGCTTGCCAGCAGAAGTGCCGCGATCGCAAAGAGCTTTTTCATAATGACCTCCTGAGCACGGTGAATTCCATGCCCGATCCTAGGTGTCGATATCATTATTCAATGTGATCTGAGTCACTCCCACCTGCATGAGTCTGAGATCCCCGGCGGTGGGTTCAATTGAGCCGCCCGTACCATGCAAAATCCGAGCCGGGAGCGCTCGGCGCGATCAGGGGTTGGATACGCCGCGCGACGCCATTTCGCTTTTGATGCCTTCAAACCGCTGCCGTGCCTCGCTTTCGCGATCATCGACGAATTTGATAGCGACATCTTTTGGCATCGGCCCACTGCTGATCGGCCGGCCGTTCTCGCCAATTGTCTCGTCGACGAAATAGTCCCCATTGCCGTCGCGCCGCACCGTCCATTTGAAACGGATCGCCTGCAACGGGCCGGGGCCGGTTTTGGAGTAACCGTCGGCCTCGACTTCAGCGGCAGGCGCGGGGACGGGGGCGGCCGGTTTTTCCTCGGGCGCGGGAGCGTCCGGAGGGAAAATCGAGTCGGGCTGATCGAGAATGCTCGCGATAGCAGCAAGTGCGTGATCGGTGGGGTCGCTTTGGTTCAAGACGCAGTCTCCAGAATTCGCACGCCACACACAGGAACCGCAGCGCGGTTTGTGATTTTATCCCGAAATGCTGTGGCTTTTTTAAGCGCAAACCGGCGGACGCTTGTCTTTCCACGGCCGCTGCTGTTCGAGCTGGGCCGCCAGGCGCAATAACGTTGCCTCTGCGCCCAGCCGCGCGGCGAACATCATGCCGAGCGGCAGCCCGGCTGCATTCCAGGCCAAGGGTACCGACATCGCCGGCTGGCCGGACATATTGAACATGCTGGTTCCCGGCATATAGCGCCGCAGGATGGGCGCTATATGCGACAGGTCATCCGACATCGTATCGAGTTCGCCGATACGCAAGGGCGGCGCGCAAAGCGTCGGCGACAGGAACACGTCGCAGCTTTCAAAAAACGTCGCTAGGCTGCGCAAAATCTGGAAGGCGCTTTGTTGCGCGGACACATAGTCGACCGCTGTCTGCTTCTGGGCATTATGGGCGCTTGCGAGCGTCAATATCTCGAAATCTTCTGAGGTCATTTCCCGGCCGAAACGCTGCTCGGCGATCCGCACTGTCAGCGCGGTATTGGCGGCAACAATGGTAGACATCACCACGGCGGGATCGGCGAGCAGGGACGGTGCACATTCCTCGACGAGGTGACCGAGGCCAGCCAGCATTTTGGCGACATCGCGAACCGCCGCGGCGATTTCAGGGTCGATGGCATCGCCATAGGGTGACTTGTCGGTGAATGCGATACGTAGCTTTCCGGGATCGCGCCCGACCTCCTGCGCAAAAGGCCGTTCCGGCGCAGGCGCAACATAGGGGCTCGACGTCTCCGGCCCGTGGATCGCGTCCAGCATAGCCGCACTGTCGCGCACGCTGATGCTCAGCACATGCCCGCAGGAAAACCCGCCCCAGCCTTCGCCGCGGTCGGGGCCAAGCGGATTGCGCGCGCGGCTCGGCTTCAGCCCGAACACGCCGGATGCCGAGGCGGGAATGCGAATCGAACCCCCGCCATCGCTGGCATGCGCCACAGGAACGATGCGCGCGGCGACAGCCGCACCGGCGCCACCGGAAGAACCGCCCGACGAATGCGCAGGATTCCATGGATTGCGGGTCGGGCCGAACAGCCGGGACTCGGTTGTCGGCATCAGCCCGAATTCCGGACTTGAACTCTTGCCGAAGACGGTCACGCCAGTGTTGAGGAACCGCTGCGCCAAGGTGCCGGTATGGTCGGCGACATTGTCCTTATAGACACTGGCACCGAAGGTGGTCCGCGTGCCTTGGAGCAGATCCAGATCCTTGAGCAGAAACGGCACGCCGGAGAAGGAGCCGTCCGGAAGGCCATCGTCGATCTGCTTTCGCGCATAATCGTAGTGTTTCACCACTACGGCGTTGATCTGCGGATCGATTTTCTCGGTGCGCGCGACGGCCTCATCCAGCAGTTCCCGGGCGCTGACCTGTTTGCTGCGGACCAGATTCGCGAGACCAAGCCCGTCGTAATTGCCGTATTCCTTGATGGCCATGAGCGTTACTCGCGCAGGTGACGATGAGGCGTGGAAGACAGTTATGTCGACGGCGGCGCGGGTTATCGCTCTCGCGTCAGCCGAGTACGTCCTGATTGATGACGTTCTGCCGGATCGGCTCGCCATCGAGCGCGCTGAGAAGGTTGCGGGCGGTCTGCTCGCTCATCCGGTCGACCGCTTCCCGCGTCACCCCGGCCACGTGCGGGGCGATGATCACGTTAGGCAGTTCGAACAGCGAATGACCGATCGGAGGCGGCTCCTGTTCGAAAACGTCGAGACCCGCACCTGCGAGCCTTCCCGACACCAGCGCGTCGTGCAGCGCCGGTTCGTCGATAATCCCGCCGCGCGCGGTGTTGATCAAATAGGCCGTGGCCTTCATGCGCCTGAGACGTGCGGCGTTGAACATGCCGACCGTTTCCGAGGTCTTCGGGCAATGGATGCTGACGAAATCCGCCCGCGGCAGCGCCGCGTCGAGATCGGCGACGGGCTCGCAGCCGGCGGCCTTGATTTCTTCAGTGGTCTTGTAGGGATCGTAGACCAGGACATTCATTTCCATGGCCAGACAGCGTTTCGCGGTCCGCGTGCCGATACGGCCGAAGCCGATAATGAGCACGGTCTTGCCGTACAGATCGAACGGCAACTTGCCGAGGCGCGTGCTCCAATTGCCTTCCTTGACCAGCGCATGCATTTCGACGGCGCGCTTGGCCAGCGTCAGCATCATAAACATCGCCTGCTCGGCGACCGAAGGCGAATTGGCGGTGCCGGCGACCATCAGCGGGACCTTGCGGCGGCTCAGCGCCGGAACATCGACGGCGTCGTAGCCGACACCGATGCGGGTCACGACGCGCATGTCCTTCGAGGCTTCGAGTTCGGGCTCGCCGAAGCGGGTCGCACCCAGCGCCACGCCATGAACCGGTGCCTGCTCCTTGAGCATCGCCTCGAAATCGGCGGCGGATATCATATTGGGGAATTCGACGAGATCGATATCGTCGCGGTCTTTGAAGAGTTCTCGTCCCTTTTGTGAGAAAGATTCGGTGATAAGAATTTTCTTCTTGTTGGTCGCCATTCCCTGCACCCTTGGCTTTTCTTGATTATGCGTCGGTCAAATGACGACGCCCGTGGCCTCATTTAGCAGGTGCATATTGTTGAGGTCCACTGCCAATCGCAGCGGCTTTCCAGCTTGCGCATTCACGTTGGGATTAACTTTTCCGCAGATCTGGACGCCTTCCAGTGTGAAATAGACCAGCGTCTCCATGCCCATCGGCTCGATGACATCGAGCACGGTCTCGAATTCCTCATGGCCGGGCTCGGGATGCGCGCTTGCCTCGGCAATATGCTCCGGCCGCAATCCGAGCTGCAACTTTTCGTCTCGCCCGACCGGCTGATATCTGGCTGCACGTGCCGGAGGCAGCGGAAAGGAAATCCGGTCGGTCAGCCGGACATGCAGCTTGCCGGAAACATCCTCCAGCCTACACGGCATGAAGTTCATCGCAGGCGATCCGATGAAGCCGGCCACGAAGCGCGTGGCAGGCTTGTGGTACAATTCATTGGGCGTACCGATCTGCTCGATGCGACCATGGTTCATGACCACCACGCGGTCGGCCAGCGTCATCGCTTCGACCTGATCGTGGGTCACGTACACGGTCGTGGTGCGAACCTTTTGATGCACCTTCTTGATCTCGATCCGCATCTGCACCCGCAGCTTGGCGTCGAGATTGGATAGCGGCTCGTCGAACAGGAACACTTTCGGATTGCGGACGATGGCGCGCCCCATCGCGACGCGCTGGCGTTGACCGCCCGACAGTTGCTTCGGCTTGCGGTCCACCAGTTCGGTGATGTCGAGCATGCGGGCGGCTTCATCGATCCGGGTCTTGATCTCGGCTTTCGGGTAGCGTTTCAGGCGCAAGCCGAACGACATATTCTCCGCGACCGTCATGTGCGGATACAGCGCATAGTTTTGAAACACCATGGCGATGTCGCGGTCCTTCGGCGGCACGTCGTTGACGATGTCGCCGCCGATCATGATGTCGCCGTCGGTAATGTCTTCCAGACCCGCGATCATTCGCAGTGTGGTGGACTTTCCACAGCCCGACGGTCCCACCAGCACGACAAATTCATGGTCGGCGATATCGAGATCGATGCCGCGCACCGCCTCGACCTCGTCGTAACGTTTGACGACTTTACGCAGCGTAACATCAGCCATGAATGCTAACCCTTTGTCGCGCCGGCGGTAAGACCGGCGATGTAATAGTCCATCAGGAACGCGTAGATGATGAGCGGCGGGGCGGCACCGAGCAGGGCGCCGGTCATGATCTGCCCCCAGTTGAACACGTCGCCCTTGATCAGGGTGGTGATGATGCCGACCGGCAGCACGAGCTGATCGATCGATGTCGTAAACACCAGCGGGTAGAGAAACTGCGCCCATGAAACGGTAAAGGCGAAGATGGTCGCCGCGATGATTCCAGGTAATGCTACCGGAATGAAGATTCGCGTCAGCGTCTGGAACCAGGAGGCGCCGTCGATGATGGCCGCTTCGTCGAGCTCCTTCGGGATGGACGCAAAATAGCCGATCATGATCCAGGTGCAGAACGGCACGGTAAGCGTCGGATATACGATCAGCAGTACATACCACCGGTTGATCAGCTGGATTCCGGTCCAGTCGCCGAATACCGCGAACATCTTGAACAGCGGAATGAACAACAGCGTATCGGGAATGAGGTAGGTGAGAAATACACCGGTCGCCAGCGTGGCCGAGCCCCAAAACCGCATGCGCGCCAAGGCAAATGCGGCTGGCACGCTGATCAGCATGGTGATCGTCACCACGAAAATCGATACCATCGCCGAATTGAAGAAGAACCTCAGAAACTGGTTGGACGTCAGCAGTCCGGCGTAATTCGCCAAGGTTGGATGGAACACCCACCACGGATTCGTTGCAGCCGATATTTCGGCGCTCGACTTCAGCGACGTGATCAGCATGTAGAGCGGCGGCACCAGTGAAAAGATCGCAAACAGCGTCAGGAAGAAGTACGACCACCGCAGCGCCCAAGTGCGGTCGCGGCTCATGCTGCCATATTTGACCGAGCGCGTTGACGCGGCCTTGTCGATCACCACCGTGCTTGCCATCAGGCTTCGTTCCCGCGTTTGTTGATGTCGCGCAGGATGAAAATCGCGGCGATGGCGAGGATCGGCACCATGAACAGCGAGACGCTGGCGCCGAGCGGGATGTCGCTGCCCTCGATGCCGATGCGGAACGCCCAGGTCGCGAAGATGTGGGTATGGTCGAGCGGGCCGCCTGCGGTGAGGATGCGCACGATGTCGAAGTTTGCGAATGTGACGATCAGCGAAAACAGGGTCGTGATCGCGATGATATTGCGCATCATCGGCAACGTCACATACCAGATGCGCTGCCACCAGTTGGCGCCGTCGATCGCGGCGGCCTCATAGAGCTGATCGGGCACCGACTTCAGCGAAGCCAGGTACATGATCATGAAGAACGGCGCGCCGTACCAGATATTGACGAGGATAACCGAGAAACGGGCCCAGCTGGGGTCACCGGTCCACGCGATCGGCCCGATGCCGAAAAACGACAGCGTGTAATTGAACGCGCTGTAGGACGGGTCGAACAGCCACAGCCACGCCAGCGTGCTCATCGCGGGCGGAATAACCCACGGCACCAGCAGCATGCCGCGCCATTTGCGCTGGCCCTTGGCGGGAATATTGTGGACGAAGTGCGCGACAATAAAGCCGATCAGAGCCTTGAAGATCACGGCCGTGATCGCGAAAATGCAGGATTGCTCGACCACCAGCCAGAACGTTTCGCGTTTGAAAAGAAACTGGAAGTTGCCAAGCCCGACAAAGCGCTGCATCGACTTGTTCAAGGTCGCAAGATGCAGGGAATAGAAAGCAGGGTAGATAACCAGAATCGCGATAAGGAGGATTAGCGGCAGCGTCATGAGAAAAGCCGCGGTCGATTTACGCTTCATCGCAGTCCGTAAATTGGAACGCTTCCGCGCACGCCGCGCCCCGACGACACTGTTCGGTTGAAATGTGACATCAACCATGATGCATCTTCCTCGCCAGGTTCATCTTCGGAACGCCGGTGTCCGACATTTTCCGGCATATCGACAAGCCGGCGATCATGGCCGGCCGCCTGCCGTTTCGATGCGAAGCTTCGTTGCGAATGTTCGCCGCGACGGCCACACAGTCTTGATTGAGTGACCGCCGCCGCGAATTTTCAGCTTCGCATGTAGCCTTCGCACTCGCTCTCCGCCCAAGCCAGCGTCTTCTCCATCGCTTCGCCCTGATGGTACCGCAGGCACATCTTTGTGAGAACGGCTTGCGAGTAGATCTGCTGGGCAATCTTGGGAGGCGCCGGAGAGGCTGCGATCGACAGCGTCTGGTGCTTGAACGGATTTGGATAGTGGTAAAGCGTGCCCTTCGGCGGGCCTTCTTCCGCCCAGGTCTTCAGCGTCGTGAGCTTCTCCCACGCCGGAAGATCGTATCCGCCGCTGGCCGCGACAAGCTTTTCGATGGAAGCCGGTTGCGACAGGTGGACCAGCAGGCTCTTCGCCGCCTCCTTGTTCTTGGAGAAGCTCCAGATGCTCCAGAAGTAGGGGAGGTACGGCGCAAACCTGCCCTTCGGTCCGGCAGGGAAGCCGTGGGTCCAGCATTGCTCGGCGACCTGCGGAGCGTCACGCTTGGCGACCGCCCATGCGCTTGGCGGGTTCATGATCATCGCGCCGCGGCCGGAGACCAGCCACTTGTTATTGGATGCGTCGTCCCACGCAGCGACATCAGGCGGCAGGAAAGCGATCAGTTTCTTGTAGAATTCAAGCGCCTGGCGCACCGCGTCGGTCTTGACCGTGAGGTTACCCTTGGCGTCGACAAGTTCCGCGCCGAAAGCCTGGAAAAACGCACCGGCAGTATCGACGTTGTCAGTTGTCTCGCCGAGGCCAATCCCGAAGGGAAAGCCGCCTTTGTGGCACGCTTCGGCTGCCTTCAGGAATGTGTCGGTGGTCCAGTTGTCCGCTTTGGGCGGGCTGCCTGCCGGGTACATCTCCTGAACGTCGATGTTGGCGTATTTTTTCATCAGGTCGATGCGGGAGCAGGGTCCCTTGATCTGGCTGCCGATGCAGGAGGGAACACCCAGCCATTTGTCGCCGGCCTTGCCGAGATACTGCGCGGTACCATTGACGTCGCCGTTCTGCTTGACGAGCGGCGCCATGATGTCGTTGACGGGTTCGAGTTGCTCGGCGTGCGCGTGAGGCCACCAGCTCGGCATGGCGAGGATGTCGTGGCCGGACTTGGCCTGAGCCTCGGCGGCGATGGTCAAGAGGTTCTTGTTGCCCTGGCTCGGGATGTAGTCGATCGAAACCTCGACCTTCTCCTTGGCCGCCCATTCATTGACGAGTTCGGTACTGGCCGCGTTGGCGCCGGGCACCCAATGGTCCCAGAAGCCCATCGTGAGCTTGCCGGCCGCGTGCGCCGATCGAATGTACGGTGCGGTTATCAGTGCCGCGGATGAGATTGCGGTAGCAGCAACAAATTGTCGTCGTGAAAGCTTCCTCCGAGACATGGCGTTCTCTCCCTGGTGAGCCATTCGTGATGAGCTAATTGTGCTGTTGTTCTTGTTTCTCCATCTGCCAGCCAGGCCAGAGTCGGCTCTGCTGGGCGCCGCGGAGATTTCGTTTTGCCGATCAGAGCAGAATTGCCGGCATCTGTCGAGAAATCAGCTTGTCTCGACTTCTAGAACTTACGTTGCGTGTGCAGGTGGCGGTCAGCGCGCTTCGCCCGTGTCGGTTTGCCTTATACTGCGCTGCACATCGCACGCGGGTTTCCGCCAACCTGTGCGCGATTGTCGCAGTTCTTGTTCGCGCATGCCTTGAGCCGGCCCGGTGGACTTGCCTGGTCTGAAAACGTAATTGTCTGAGTCGCCGTAATCTCGCAGCGATGCGCGGCAAGTGACCGGTCGACCACGGAGAACAGCCAATGATCAGTCCGACACCAACGCGCACCAACCAACGATTGCTTCTCACGCTCGTCACTGCCGTTGCGTTCGTCGCCGCATCGCCTGCCGCGCATGCTCAAGGGTTAGTCAAAGGCGTCCAGCAAGGCGCGCAGGCCGGCAACAAGGCCGCCGGACCTGTGGGCGGCGTATTAGGCGGCGCCATCGGCGGCGTGGTGGGTGTGTTCACCGGCGTGCTCGGAGTTCCCAACAACAACAATAGCGCGCAGGCACCGGCCGGAGCGGTGCCGTCCGGATCGAAGCAAACTAATCCCGCCAAGGGGTCCAAAACCGCGAAGGGCAAAGGAGCCCAACCGGCGGCCGCGACCGAGTCCCAACTGACCGCAGAGCAGATCGTCGCCAACAGCGACGCGTACATTGATCGGATCAAGACCGAATTGCAGCTGACGCCGGAGCAGGAGAAGAACTGGACCGCGTTCAACAGCGCGATGCATTATCTCGGGCACAACGGCGCCGATCGCCTGAACTTGCGGATTGCACGCGCACAACGCGATCCACCCGACGATATCATCGAGCAGATGCGCAACGAGGCCCAGTTCCTCAACGACCGCGCGGTTGATCAGAGAAACGTCGCCGACGCGGCGGAACCGCTTTTTGCAAGTCTCGATGCAAGGCAAAAGGCTATTTTCATCGACCAGATGGTCCGCTTGAGCCGCGAACGAGGGCTTGACTGAGGCGCGGCCTCACACCTCAAAGGCGCCCAGACGATATTCTTCGACTGCGTCGGCGGGAGAACGCGTCACCAGGGTGAATGCGGCATTCGGATATTGCTGCCAAATCGCGAGATCTTCCGCGGTAACGGTCAACCAGCCGAACCTGAACAGGTATCGGCCGGGCTCGGTGACTCGCCCAACCTGCGCCCAAGTGACCTTATGAACCTCGGGATCGATCACCAGCTTCGCTTTCAGCGCAATCTCGACAGGCCCGCACCATACCTCGGCAACGCCGGATTGGGCAGGACCAGATCAGGCCGAAAAACGAGCGGAAAGATGATCACGCCGGAAAGCATCCTTCGGCAAAAGAAAAAGAGGGCCGAAGCCCTCTTTCTTGATTGGCCGCGGCCTTGATCAATAGCGGCGGTAGCCCCGGCGATATCCGTAGGCGTAGCCGCCGCGCCGTACGCCGTAGCCGTAACCACGACGGACACCGTAGCCATAGCCATAAACACGCGGCGCCGTGCGGATGCAGCCATTCGGACCGCAAACCAACGCAACGCTCTCGACATTTGCGATTGGCGACAGAGGGGCAAGCGGCATCGCCGATGCCGTTCCAGCGGTAATCGCAGCGCCGCCGAGCGCAAGCAGGCCAACAAGTGCAAACTTCAGTTTCATTCTATCCTCCTGTGGAACCGTATAACGTGGCTCACCCTAAGAAGTTCAATGTGAACAAGGGATGAGCGGTTTCATTCCGGAGACGCCTTACGGCTCGGGAAATTCATCTCCACGCCGACGCCGTCGGGATCGTAGAGGAAAAACTGCGTATCACCGGTGCGCGGCACGATCTGCTCGCGGAACTTGACGTTTTTGGCCTGCAGGCGCTTGCGCATACTATCGGGATCAGTGGCGGCAAAGGCGATATGGTCGAGGCGGTTGGTGTCGGTGAACTTCTTCTCGGTGCCGCGCACCACGATGCCCTCGCGCGGCTCGCGCTGGCCCATCAGGTGAACGGTGGCGACGCCGCCGGAATAGAGCCAGTAGCCCGGAAAATTCAGCGGCGGACGGTCGCCGTTTTCCAGCCCCAGCACATCGCAATAGAAGTTCTTGGTCGCCTCCAGATCGGAGGGCTCGATGGTGTAGTGTTGCAGTGTGCCGAGTGGCATGGCGTGCTCCTTTAGACGAAGATGAGGTCGGTATCGGCGCCCATCATCCAGGCGCCGACGGTTTCAAAATGGCTGAGCCGGCCCTGTAACTGCTGGGTCACGGTGTGCATGTCGCGGAAGCGGCGCTCCAGCGGATGGTTTTCGAAGATCGCGGTGGCGCCGGCGACGTAATAGGCGAAGTCGACTGCCTCGCGCGCCCTCTGAATCGCGTGCGTCGAGGCCATGCGCAGAGTGACGCGCTGCGCGATCGAAATGGTGGCGCCGGCGGCGAGATCGTTCCAGATCTCGGCGACGGTCTGCAGCACGAAGGCGCGCGCGGCGCGAAGCGCGACCTCGGCCTGCGCGAGATTGGACTGATTGACGGCATTGTCGCGCATCGGGCTCTTCAACCCGAACGGCACCTTGTTACGTGCAATGTCGATGAAGTCGTCAAGCGCGCCGCGGGCGATGCCGCAGGCGACGCCGGCAAAGCCCACCTGGAAACACTGGGTGTTGCTCATCCGGTAAAGCGGGCCGCTTTCGCGGCGCTCTTTCTCGAAATCGCGGGTCATCGAATATTCGGCCGGTACGAAAAAATCGTTCAGCGCAAACTGGTCGCTGGCGGTGCCGCGCAGGCCGACGGTGTTCCAGATATCGGTCCACTGCACGTCTTCGGTACGCACCAGCATGGTGCGCTCCTGCTGCTTGCCGTCGGCGTGGAATCTTGGTGAGCTGTCCGCCTTGAAAATTGGGCAATGCGCGCCGAGCCAGGTCGCATGGCGGCCGCCGGAGGCGAACGCCCAGACGCCCGTGACCTTGTAGCCGCCTTCGCATTCGATCGCCTTGGCCTTGGGACCCGGGCCCCAGGCCAGCACCGCGCGCGGATCGTTGCCGAAGATCGCATGCGCCACCGGCAGGTCGAGATAGGCCGCCGACATGGCGCAGCCGCCGGCCTGGCTCAGGCACCACGCGGTCGAAGCGTCGGCTCGGGCAATGGTCTCCATGACGTGAAAGAAGGTGACGGGATCGGTCTCGATCCCGTCGGACGAACGCGGCAACAGCAGGCGGAACAGCCGCGCCTCGTGCAACGTGTCCAGCAGGGCCGGCGGCAGCCGGCGCGTTTCCTCGATCTCGTTCGATGCAGCCTGGACGGCCGGACGAACGGCCTCGGCGCGGCCGATCACGCCCCGGTCGCCTGCGAGGTCGGCAGAAGTCAGCGCCAGTGTGTCCAAGGCAATCCTCTTCGAACAAGTCTCACGGATCGATCAGGCAAGGCCGGCCGCCAGTTCCTTGTCGATCTGCTCGATCGACTTGCCTCTGGTCTCGATCCCGAGGAAATAATAGACCGCCCCGGCCATCAAAAACCAGCAGCCCAAATAGACGAAGGCTGTCGGAATTTGCGGTAACGGCACGTCGGGCTTGAGGTAGTTGCCCGAACCCACGATCAAAGCAAGGCCCACCGGGCCGATGATCTTGCCAATGCCGCCAAAGCCATAGGCCGAGCCCATGCCGGAGGTCCTTAGGTGCGAAGGCCAGACCTCCGCCGCATAAGGCCCGACAATGGCGAAGCCGCCGTCGGCGAAGAAGAACGCTACAGCGAGTATCAGCCAGAAGGCCGACACCCCCATCAGCGTCGCATCGTAATTGTAGCCGGCGACGATAGTCAGGACGCCAGCGCCGAAGCCCAGCAAACCACCCGCATTGCGCCGTCCCATGAACTCCGAGAAGAAGGAAAAGGAGAGCCGACCTACAAATCCGAACACGGACAACAGGATCATCATCCTGGCGGCCTCCTGTGGCGTGACCTTCAAGAGCAGCACAAACAGCGACGGCGCCCACAGCGTGATGCCGTAAACGCCGGTCTGCGCACCGGCATTACCGAGCCAGGAGACGATCAGGCTGCGTGGGTACTTGAAGAGATCGAGCCAATTACTCTTGATGACCGGGCCGGCGTCGGCGGCGGTCGGCAACGGCAGCGTGGAAGGCTCCGTTTGCAGCGCCCATCCGAGCGACTTGCGCGCTTCCTCGTAGCGGCCCTGACGACAGAGCCATCGCGGCGACTCCGGCACCCATATCCGGACCAGCAGGACGAGCAGCGCCGGCAGCACGCCGATCGCGAACAGCAGCCGCCACTGGTCGCTACCCATGAAGGCGCCCATCACCGCGCCGAGACCGACGCCTAGCGGGATGACGCAGGTGACCAGACCCCCGACCCAGCCGCGCTTGGAAGAGGGCATGAACTCCTGCACCAGCGGCAGGTCCACGCAATAGAGCCCGCCGACGCCGACGCCGACGAAAAAGCGCATGAATGCGAGATAGACCCAGCCATTGTCGGGCGTGAAATACAGCAGGCCGGTGGCGATGGAGAAATTCAGCACCGTACCGATAAAGACCTTGCGGCGGCCGATGCGGTCGGCGAGCCAGCCCCAGGCATAGGCGCCGATGATGGCGCCGATGCCCGAGCTCATCAACACGATGGCCGACTGGCCGAAAGTGAGCTTCCACGGTCCGATCAGGAAGGCGAGCACGAAGCCGATCAGGAAGTAGTCGAAAAATTCCAGCGCGTCGCCGATGATCGCTGCGACGAGGATCTTGATCTGGTTGCCGGTCAGCCGCGTCTGTCGATCGAGTATCTCGAACATGGCGTTGTCCCCGTGGCGCATTTTCGTTTTTCAAGCGGGCGTCGCGCCTGCGCACCGCCGATGCCTCGAATGCTACGACGCCGGCGCGGGGAACGGAAGAGTGGCGGGTTTGGAAACGCGGAGCTATCCGTGCATGGCTGGACCGCCGGCAACGCGACGCAAGCTACGCCAGAAATCGAAGCTTCGGCTTCTCGACGCCATGGCTGGTGTGTTCGTCCAATAATTGTTTCCGGAAACGGATTCGCCTTGCCTCCACCACCAGCAGGTAACGCCGCAACTCGGCACTCCGAATCTGGATTTGGTTGAGGGCCTCGCGGCGTTCGAATGATGTCAGTGCCGGGTTTGCGAGGTCCTTCCAGGCAACCCGCAATAATTCTTTCAGCCCTCTAATGGTGCGGTCTAGGTTATCTGGCTCTGCCATCCCGGTTCGCCTTCGAAAGACGTGGCGACTCGAAAGATAACAGTGATTCTGCCCGGTTTAACAACAGGTGCTTGAGACTTTGGAGGGCGCTTTGGCCGCCGTCCGTGCACGTACCGACATGCCGAGCGCGAAAGACGGTGATCCGAAACGCTCCGTTAATGATCTCCATAAAGGTAAATTCGCGTCTCTCGTTGACGCTTGAACCGGCACAACTAATCATGCGGGCAGATCGTAACTGGAAAGGGCTACTGGGATGATAACGTCACGCGTATTTGCAGCGCTGGTCGCTTCGCTTCGGCAGTTATCGCTATAGCGCTTCCGACCGCCGCGTCCGCCGGATGCTACGGCTGCTATACACCTCCGCCTTGTCCCACTTGTTATCAGCGTCAGGTCGTCCCTCCGCAGTATCGTGCGGTCCAGGAAACGGTGATGGTGGCGCCCGGTGAAGTGATTGCGCATCGCACGCCGGCCCAATATCGGACCGTCATGGTTCCGCAGACCGTCATGGTCGCCCCGGAAGGCGTGCAATACGAGCAGACGCCGCCGCAGTATGCGACCCGGCAGCGCGTCGAAATGGTCGCTCCCGCGCAGGAATACTATGTCGCCGTGCGTCCGCGTTGCGGCTCTTGCGGCTACTGATATCATCGCTGCGGAACAGAGATTGTAATACGTCGCGCACGGGCGACCGCAAACTTATACGCATATTTGTGCGTCAGCTCCCGCCAAGAATATAAAATACCAGCAATTACAATTGATTAAATCAAGTTGTGGCGGAAGGGGTGGGATTCGAACCCACGGTACCCTTGCGGGCACGCCGGTTTTCAAGACCGGTGCCTTAAACCACTCGGCCACCCTTCCGTTGCGCATCTCATGAGGGATGGCGTCGCCGATTGCAAGGCAGGGCTCAATCCGCGCGTGCATCGACGAAAGACCGGCGGCCCGCCAAAGCAACCAATCCTTCACCACGTCGGCGCTCACCCCATTTCCGCCGCGTTCGCTCTGCGATATGTTCATACCTTGGTGCGGTGATGGGCCGTGCCGGGGATTTGCGGCTGTTGAGCGCCTGACATAGGCACGCGGCCGGCGGAATGGTATTTGGGACGGATGGGGATTCGGCTGTCAAATCAGGTTGGCAGGGCAGTGCGGGCCGCTGCGGTCGCCGGCGTATGCCTCATGCTTGCCAACTGTGCGCAAAACGGGAAGTTCAGCCGCGTCGATCCCAAATATGGGGTGTCCTCTAGCCCGCGGGTTGTCGCCTTCGGCGAACCGGTGCCCAAGGGCGGCGGCACCTACCGCGTCGGCAAGCCCTATACCGTCGCGGGCAGGGTTTACGTGCCGGAAGAAGACACCAGCTACCGCGAGGAGGGCATGGCCTCCTGGTACGGCGATGATTTCCATGGCCGCCTGACCGCCAATGGCGAAGTGTTCGACATGGCCTCGCTTACCGCGGCGCATCCGACGCTGCCGATGCCGTCTTACGCGCGGGTGACCAATCTCAGCAACGGCAAGTCGTTGATCGTCCGGGTCAATGACCGCGGACCCTATCACGGCAACCGGCTGATCGACGTCTCTTACAAGGCCGCTGAGCTGCTCGAATTCAAGGGCAATGGCGTGGCCCGGGTGCGGGTCGAGTATGTCGCGCGCGCGCCGCTGGAAGGCTCCGACGATCGTCAGTTGATGGCTACCTTGCGCACCGGCGTGCCGGCGCCGTCGCCCTCGATGGTTCGGGTTGCATCCGCCAAACCCTTCATCCCGGAAATCCCGGCGCACGGCCGTGCGATCCACGGCGAGGTGCCGATGCCGGAGGGACGGCCCTATACGCTCGGCAATACGTCGGCGGACATGGCGTCGATCAACGCAACGTCGGAGATGTCGGCTTCCAGCCGCACGCGGTCGGCCGGCCGGGCTATCGATAATCCGCGCGCCGTATCCTATGAAGACAACGCTTACGTGCCGCCGAGCGTCAGGCCGGTCTCCGCCTATGCGCCGGTGGATCCGCGCGGACCAAGCGAATTGCTGTCCGGACGCGGGTTATACTAGGCGGATCACTAGCCTGAATGCTGACAAGTGATCGGCGTAAGCTCATGTTGTTTACGCCGCTGCCAACTGTTAGAACGCCGCATTCAGGAAATCGTGTATGGCCCTCAACTTGTTCAAGAATAATGTGTTTTCGCGCGCGGCCGTATGCGGCCTGATCGCCGGCCTCGTCGCAATCGGCATTGCCTGCGGCAGCATGGCGTTCGCGGCCAATCAAAGCGTGCAGGGCGCCAAGAAGGATGACGGCGGCTACGATACCGACGCGCCTACCGCGATCCTGATCGAAGCCTCCAGCGGCAGCGTGCTGTTCGAGAAGAATGCCGATGAGCTTCGGCCGCCATCCAGCATGATGACGCTGATGACCGCCGAAGTGGTGTTTCGCGCCATCAAGCAGGGCGACATCAAACTCACCGACCAGTATCTGGTCAGCGAAAATGCCTGGCGCCGAGGCGGCGCCCCGGCCGGTGGCCCCACCATGTTCGCAGCGATTCACAGCCGCGTTCCGGTGGACGATCTGTTGCGTGGCGCCATCATCCAGAACGGCAACGATGCCAACATGATCATGGCGGAGGGCATGGCGGGCAACGAAAAAGCCTTTGCCGAGGTCATGACCAAGCGCGCCCGCGAACTTGGCCTGACGCGATCGACCTTCGCCAATGCGAGCGGTTTGCCCGATCCCGGCAACAGGATGACCGTGCGCGAACTCGGAAAACTCGCGCGCTACATCATTCAGACCTATCCGGAATTCTACAAGCTGTTCAACGAGCGCGAATTCACCTGGAACAAGATCCGCCAGCAGAACCGCAATGCGCTGCTCAATTCGCTGGAGGGGGCGGACGGACTGAAGACCGGATTCACCAAGGAGGGCGGCTACGGCATGGTCGGCTCGGCGGTGCAGAACGGCATGCGGCTGATCGTCGCCGTCAATGGCGTCGACGATCCGGATGATCGCATCACCGAGGCGAAGAAATTGCTGGAATGGGGATTCCGCAATTTCGAGGCGCGTACCCTGTTCGCCGCACAGCAGCCGGTAGGCTACGCCAGGGTGTTTGGCGGCGAGAGCCGGTCGGTTAAAGTGGCGAGCTCCGAGCCGGTCAAGGTCATGGTGCAGAAGAACGGCAGCGACAAGCTGATCGCCCGCATCGTCTATAACGGGCCGGTACGCGCGCCGATCGAGCTCGGCCAGCCGATCGGCTTGGTCAAGGTGTGGCGCGGCACCAACATCGCGGTGGAAACTCCGGTGTTCGCGGCGGAGTCGGTGGGAGCGGGATCGACGGTACGGCGGGCGATCGACGGCGCCAGCGAACTCGTGATCGGGATGTTCCGCGCGGGCGCCGAGAAGCTCTGAAATGGCCACGGCAGGCGCCAGCAAAGACTCAAGCCACGGACGATTCATCACCTTCGAGGGTGGCGAGGGATCAGGAAAATCCACGCAAATCAAGACACTCGCCGAACGCCTAGGCGGGATCAAACTGCGGGCCATCGTCACCCGCGAACCGGGTGGATCGCCGGGCGCCGAAATCATCCGCCATCTGGTGTTGTCCGGAATGGGCAAGCTGCTCGGCCCGGAGGCGGAAACGCTGCTGTTCGCGGCGGCGCGCGACGATCACGTTCATGCGGTGATCCAGCCGGCGCTGGATCAAGGCATATGGGTGCTGTGCGACCGCTTCTCGGATTCGACACGGGCCTATCAGGGCGGGCTGGGAAAGGTGGATCCCGGCGTACTCAATGCGATGGAGCGGGTCACCATCGGCGGTCTCAAGCCTGATCTTACGATCATCCTCGACGTTCCCGTCGAAGTCGGCATGCAACGCGCCGCGGCGCGGCGTGGCGCCGGCACGCCCGACAGGTTCGAGGCGGAAGACGTCAAATTTCATGAGGGCCTGCGCGACGCCTACCGGCAGATCGCCGCGGCAGAACCGCAACGATGCGTTTTGATCGATTCCAACACCGCCGCCGCCGCCGTGGCGGCGCGAATCTGGACAGCAGTGGAAGACCGTTTGCTGGCATCTGACATTTCCAAGGTGGCCAACCTCGCATGAGCGCCCGTCAGGCCGAAACATCCGTTGCGGTCCCGCAACCGCGCGAGACCACTGCGCTGTTCGGGCATCACGACGCGGAACTCGCGTTGCTGAATGCCTATCGCAGCGGGCGGATTCCGCACGCCTGGCTGATGGGCGGCGCGCAGGGGATTGGCAAGGCGACTTTGGCCTATCGCATGGCGCGATTTGTATTGGCGCACCGCGACCCGCTGGCTCCCGGCGTGCAAGCGGCGACGACGCTCGCCGTCGATCCGTCGCACCCGGTTGCCCGGCATGTCGCGGCAGGCGCCCATGGTGGGCTGCTGACGCTGGAGCGGACGCTCAACGACAAGGGCGTTATGCGTAACGTGATCACCGTCGACGAGACGCGTGAGACGATTTCATTCTTCGGTTCGACCGCGGCGGTGGAAGGCTGGCGAGTCTGCATTGTCGATACCGTCGATGAGTTGAACGCCAACGCGGCCAATGCGCTTCTGAAAGTTCTGGAGGAGCCGCCGCGTCAGTCGCTGTTCCTTCTCGTCAGCCACGCGCCGGTGCGGGTATTGCCGACCATCCAGTCGCGCTGCCGCAAGTTGCCACTGCGGCCCCTGACTGTTGACGACGTCATACAGGCCGCGGCTCAGGCCGCCCAAATTCCGCGCGATAATCTCTCGCTAGCGGAAGCCGCAGCAGCGGCAGAGGGGAGCGTTGCGCGGGCCTTGACGCTGCTAGGCGGCGACGCGCTCAAGCTGCACCAGCGCACGGCGGCGCTGCTGAACACGCTGCCGCAGGTCGATCCACATGAGCTTCATGCCCTCGGCGACGCGCTCGGCGGCAGCGACCGCGCCGTGCTCGCGGCCTTCGCCGACAGCGTCGATCGCTGGATCGCGGAGCGGCTGCGCGCCGACGATGCCAATGCCAACGCCAACCTGCCGCGCCTTGCGCGGCTGGCGGAGGTATGGGAAAAGATCAACCGCGCCGCGCGCGACACCGCGGAATACAATCTCGAACGAAAACCGCTGGTTTTTTCGGTGTTCGGACTTCTCGCGGAGGCGACGCGGTAATCGACGCGACGATGATTCGCGAAAAATCCACCCAGTCATTTGATCCAGGGTCCGTAAAGTACAGCCATGGCGTCCGCAACCAGTTCAGCCCGACCGTCTTATTTTCTGACGACGCCGATTTTCTATCCGAACGGCGTGCCGCACATCGGCCATGCCTACACCGCGATGGTAACGGATGCGCTTGCCCGCTTTCAGCGTCTCGACGGGTTTGATGTGCTTTTCCTCACCGGAACGGATGAGCACGGGTTGAAGATGCAGCAAACGGCAATCGCCGAAGGCCTCACGCCGATAGAGCTGGCAGACCGCAACTCCGCGCGGTTTCGCGACATGATGACCGCGCTCAATATTTCATATGACGATTACATCCGCACCACCGAACCGCGCCACGAGCGTGCCTGTCAGGCGCTGTGGACGGCAATCGAGAAGAACGGCGATATCTACCTCGGCAAATACGCCGGATGGTACTCGGTTCGTCAGGAAGGCTATTTCGACGAGAGCGAAACTGTTCTCGGCGACGACGGAATTCGCCGCGAGCCGCTGGGCTCGCCGGTGGAGTGGACCGAGGAAGAATCCTATTTCTTCCGCCTGTCGGCCTATCAGGACAAACTGCTCGAGCTTTATGCGCGCGTTCCCGACTTTGTGCTGCCGCGCGAGCGGCTGAACGAGGTCGCAAGCTTCGTCAAAAGCGGCCTTCTGGATATTTCGGTCTCGCGCACCACTTTCGACTGGGGCGTCAAAGTGCCCGGTGCGCCTGGACATGTGATGTATGTCTGGATGGATGCGTTGACCAATTACATCACCGCAGCCGGCTACCCGGACGTCGAGAGTGAAAGTTTCCAGCGCTACTGGCCGGCTAATCTGCACGTTACCGGCAAGGACATCGTTCGCTTCCACGCCGTCTACTGGCCGGCATTCCTGATGTCGGCCGGCGTCGAGGTCCCGCGTCGTCTCTTCAGTCATGGGTTTCTGCTTAACCGCGGTGAGAAAATGTCGAAATCGGTTGGCAACGTGGTCGATCCGTTCGCCATGGCCGATCAATACGGCGTTGATCAAGTACGGTATTTTTTCATGCGCGAAGTTCCGTTCGGACAGGACGGCAGCTACAATCACGAAGCGATTGTAGCGCGCACCAATGCCGATCTCGCCAACGATCTCGGCAATTTGGCGCAGCGCTCGCTCTCCATGATCGCCAAGCAGTATGACGGCGTGTTGCCGGAGCCCGGCGATTTCAGCGACGACGACAAGGCTATCCTGGCGCAGGCCGATGGCATGATCGGGCTCGCGCGCACCGCGATGAGCACGCAGCAGATTCATCACTGGCTCAACGCCGTGTGGGCTGTCGTGGCTGAAGCCAACCGCTATTTCGCGGGCGAGGCCCCGTGGGCGCTGGCGAAAACCGACCCGCCGCGGCAGCGCACGGTGCTGTATGTGACCGCCGAAGTGATCCGGCAGATCGCTATCCTCGCACAACCCGTGATGCCGGAATCGTCGGCGAAGCTGCTCGACAGCCTGGGCATCCCTGCGGACGTGCGCGACTTCAGCGCGCTCGGCGGGTCCACGCGCGTCAGGGCTGGCACGAAATTGCCGGCGCCGGTGCCGGTTTTCCCGCGCTACATCGAACCCACGGCGGCGTGAACGACTGGAAAACGATGCTTGTCGACAGCCACTGCCATCTCGATTTTCCGGATTTTGCCGATGACCTCGACGGCATCGTCGCACGCGCGGAATCCGCCGGGATCGGGCGCATTGTAACGATCTCCACGCGGGTGAAACGTCTGGATGACCTGCTTGACATCGCGGCGCGTTTTCCCAACGTCTATTGCTCGGTCGGCACCCATCCGCATCACGCCGACGAGGAAGACGGCATTCCCGCCGAGCAACTGATCGAGCTGACGAAGCATCCAAAGGTCGTTGCCTTAGGCGAAGCCGGGCTGGATTATTTCTACCAGCACGGTTCGCGCGCAGCACAGGAGCGCGGATTTCGCGCGCATATCGCCGCGGCGCGCGCCACCGGCCTGCCGCTGGTGATCCATACCCGCGATGCCGACGAGGATTGCGGCCGCATCCTGGAAGATGAAATGGCGAAGGGATCGTTCCGCGCGGTGCTGCATTGCTACACCGGCGGGCGCGAGCTCGCGATGAAAGCAATTTCCCTGGGCCTGTCGATTTCCTTCACCGGCATTCTGACTTTCAAGAAATCACAGGCGCTGCGCGACCTCGCAGTCGAACTTCCGGCCGACCGCATCATGGTTGAGACCGACGCGCCGTATCTGGCGCCCGGAAAATTCCGCGGCAAGCGCAACGAGCCGTCCTATGTCGTGGAGGTCGCCAAGGTGCTGGCGCAAGCGCGCGGCGTCTCGCTGGATGATATCTCGCGCCAGACTACCGAAAATTTCTTCCGCCTGTTCAGCAAAACGCCCTCGGCATGACGCTGACATTGACCATTCTCGGCTGCGGATCGTCGGCCGGCGTGCCGCGGCCGGCGCTGGGGTGGGGCGCGTGCGATCCGAACAATCCGAAAAATCGCCGCCGCCGCTGCTCGTTGCTGGTCGAACAGATATCGGAGAACGGCATCACGCGGGCCGTGATCGATACCTCGCCCGATCTGCGCGAACAGTTAATCGACGCCGATGTCGACCACATCGACGCGGTATTCCTCACGCACGAGCACGCCGACCAGACCCATGGCATCGACGATCTGCGTTCGGTGGTGCTGCATCAGCGCAAGCGCATTCCGGTGTATCTCAACCGATCAACCGCGGAACATATCCTGCTGCGGTTCTCCTACTGTTTTGTCTCGCCGGAAGGCAGCGACTATCCGCCGATACTGGACTCGCACGCGATCGAGGCCGGCGAAAGCCGGATCATCACGGGGAAGGGCGGTCCGCTTACGCTGTCCGCATTCATCCTGCAGCATGGCAACATCCCGGCGCTCGGCTACCGGATCGGCGGTACCGCCTATACACCCGATGTCAGCGACATCCCGCCCGAAAGTTGGCCGGCGCTGGAAAATCTCGACCTCTGGATCATCGACGGGCTGCGCTATGCCAGGCACCCCAGCCATTTCAGCGTCAACGATGCACTGTCATGGATCGACCAGTTCAGGCCCAGGCGCGCCGTCATCACCAACATGCATTCGGATCTGGACTACGAAGTGCTGCGCCTCAGCCTGCCGCCTAATGTAATTCCGGCCTACGACGGCATGCGGCTGACGCCGGCACCGGAGCGAGCGGACTAAAATTACCGCGAGCGTCGCGGAGCTTCGCAGCATCGCCCCTCGCTGCTGCATACAAAGCCGCTTCCGAAAAGCAAAAACATCACTAATGAATTGCGACAGTGCCGGCTTTTCATCTGAACGATAACGCTCCGTTCACTATGCGGAGTCCTTGGTTCCGCAGGTTCGCCCATACCTTTACCGCTTAGTCATGCTTGCGGGAGAGGGTGTCAGCGCGTGCAGCCACATGCGGCGTAAGTGTAGTCAGTAGAGCGTATGAATATCACCCGCATTGTCGTTCTGGTCATCGCTCTAAGTGCGGGCGGCGTTGCCGCATATCTTGCGAGCGGAGCCGACAACAAGTCCCAACCGGCTGCAGTAGCACAATTGCAAACCGTGGACGTTCTGGTTGCGCGCTCCGACATTGGCCTGGGCCAGTCGGTTAAACCGGAAAATCTGCAGTGGCAGACCTGGCCGGCGGCTACCGCGAGCAACAGCTTTATTCGCCGCACCGAACGTCCGGATGCAACTACCCAGATCGCGGGCGCGATCGCACGTGCGCCTTTTATTGCGGGCGAACCGATCCGGGACCCGAAGCTCGTCAGGGCCGACGGATCGGGCTTCATGGCGGCGATCCTCCCCGCCGGCACCCGCGCCATCTCGACGGAAATCACCCCGGAGACCGGCGCCGGCGGCTTTATACTGCCGAACGACCGCGTCGATGTCATTCTTTCGAGGCGTGAGAAGAACCCGGATCGCTCGGGCACGCCGGATGTCGTCAGTTCGGAAATCATCCTGGCCAATGTTCGCGTGCTCGCGATCGATCAGGCGCCGAAGGAAAAAGACGGTCAGACTTCCGTGATCGGCAAAACCGTAACGCTTGAGCTGAAGCCCGAGCAGACGGAGACGCTGGCCCGCGCCCGGCAAAGCGGCACGCTGTCGCTGGCGCTGCGCAGCATCGCCGACCTCAACATGGTCGAGAACAGAACCGACGAACAATCTCCGAAGCGGGGTAATGGCGTCAACGTGGTTCGCTACGGCGTTCCAAGCTCGACGACGACACAGAAGTGATCGAAGGGACGTGTAATGAAGCGTTGGGGAAATGGGGTGACGCTGTGGATCTTTCGGATCCGGGCCCTGTCGTTTTTGGCCGTCGCCGCGCTGGCGCTTGCCCCGGTGGTGACGCCGGTGGTGGCGAGCGACTACGCTCCCGTCGCACAAGCAAAGGTGCGCTTCCTCGCGCTCGGCATTGGCAAGTCCGTGATCATCGACCTGCCACGCGACGTCAAGGATGTGCTGGTCGCTGACCCGAAAATCGCCAACGCCGTCATCCGCTCGCCACAGCGCGCTTACGTCATCGGCGCGACGGTGGGACAGACCAACGTCGTATTCTTCGATGCCGACGGCCAGACGATTGCGGCCTATGACATCGCGGTCAAGCGCGATCTCAACGGCGTGCGGGCGGCATTGAAGCAGGCGTATGCGGGTGTGCAGATCGAAGGCGTCGGTGACGGCGTGATCCTGACCGGTTCGGTAGCCAGTCCGATCGAGGCGCAGCAGGCGGGCGATGTCGCGGCACGGCTGGTGGGCGGGGCGGACAAGGTCGTCAACAGTATCGCCGTGCGCGGCCGCGATCAGGTGGCGTTGAAGGTTACCGTCGCGGAAGTGCGCCGCGACATCATCAAACAGATCGGCGTCGATCTCAGCGCCAGCATGAACTATGGCACCGCGGTCGTGAACTTCAACAACGTCACCCCGTTTACCGCATTCGGCCGCCCGCTCGTCGACAACAACATCGCCAGCGTGTCCGCCCTGACCAAGGGGCTGCCCTCGGTAACGGCCACCCTGCGCGCGATGGAAAACGCAGGCGTGGTACGGACGCTGGCCGAACCAAATCTGACGGCAATCTCCGGCGAGTCGGCGACCTTCATCGTCGGCGGCGAATTTCCGTTTCCAACAGGCGTCACGTGCCAGTCCAACCCGGCCGGCGCAGTCGGACAATGCGCGCCATCGATCGCCTTCAAGAAGTTCGGCATTTCGCTGAACTTCACGCCGGTGGTGCTCACCGAAGGCCGGATCAGCCTTCGGGTCATGACCGAGGTCTCGGAAGTCTCGAACGACAATTCCATCAACATCAGCGGAATTTCGGTGCCCTCGATCAGGACGCGCCGTGCCGAAACGACACTCGAGATACCATCGGGTGGCTCCATGGCGATGGCCGGCTTGATCCAGCAGCAGACCAAGCAGGCTGTCAGCGGCATGCCCGGCTTCGATCAGTTGCCCGTCCTTGGACAACTTTTCAGGAGCCAGGACTTCGTCAATAACGAGACCGAGCTCATGGTTCTGGTGACACCCTATGTTGTTCGGGCGGTTGCGCAGCGCGAGCTGTCACGCCCCGATGACGGGTTTGCGCCCTCGTCAGATGCCCAATCGATCCTGCTGGCCCAGATCAACCGGATTTACGGCATCGCCGGGCGCATCGAACCGATTGGCGGCTTTCAGGGCAACTTTGGCTACATCATTGACTGAGACGAAACGGCCCGACGGGACGAGGACAGCACGATGACCAGCGTAGAACCGGCCGATCACTATCGAACCCTGCGCAGGTGGAGCGCACTGGTTTGCCTCTCGGTCGCGCTGGCTGGATGCAACACGGTTACGGAAGTCGTCACGACGGCTAGCGTTCCCGATGACTACCGGTTGCGTCATCCGATCGCCGTCGGGGAAGTAGACCGCTCCATCATCATTTTCGTCGGTCATTCACGCAGCGGCCTGTCCGCTCCGCAGCGCGCCGACGTCATGGGACTAGCGCAGACGTGGGTTCGCGAAGGAACCGGCGCGATCGTGGCCGAGGTGCCAGTCGACACTCCGAACGCCCGCGCCGCGGCGGCTTCCTTCCGCGAAATTCGGGCGTTGCTGGCGGCAGGCGGCGTGCCTGCGCGCGGCATTACGCTGCGCAACTACCGCCCGGAGGATCCGCTCGCGCTTGGCACCATCAGGCTGACCTATCCGAGGATTGCTGCCGTGGCCGGGCCGTGCGGTCTGTGGCCGGAGGATATCGGACCGTCGCTTTTGAACAGCGGCTATCACGAAAACAAACCGTACTACAATTTTGGCTGCGCCTCGCAGCGTAACCTTGCGGCGATGATCGACAATCCGGCAGACCTGGTGCAGCCGCGGCCGGAAACGCCGGCCTATACCGCAAGGCGCAACGTTGCATTCGGACATTACCGCAAGGGCGAACCGACCACGACCGTCTATCCAGAATCCGACAGGGCAAAACTCAGCGATACAGGCAAATGATCCGCAACGCGCGTCAAAATCCCGAAGAGCAGCTGGACACTCCTCCACCCGTGAACGATTACATCGCTCCGGCGCCGCGGGTGTCGGTGCAGGCATTTTGCCAGTCCGTCGGCACTGCGCTCGCCGTTCGGTCGGCGAGTGAAGACCGCCGCCTCGGCAAGACCCACCTCAGTGTTCACATGGGCGGGGTGGCAGCCGCCATCGAAACCTATCACACCCAACCCACTCCGAATGTGATCATCCTGGAAACGGAAGAGCACAGCGACATCCTTGCCGGCCTCGATGAACTCGCAACCGTGTGCGATGCCGGAACCCGGGTCGTGGTGATCGGCAGCGTCAACGATGCCGCGCCCTATCGCGAACTGGTGCGCCGCGGCGTCAACGACTACGTCATCGGACCGGTCGAGCCCATCGATGTCGTGCGTTCGATTTGCAGCATGTTCTCGGCGACGGAAGCCGTAAATGTCGGCCGCATTATCGCAATCGTCGGCGCAAAAGGCGGGGTCGGCGCATCCACCATCGCGCACAATGTGGCGTGGGCGATCGCGCGCGACCTTGCGCTGGACTCCGTCGTCATCGATCTCGATCTTGCTTTCGGCACCGCCGGTCTCGATTACAACAAAGACCCGTTGCAGGGGATCGCCAACGCGGTGTTCTCGGTCGATCGTCCCGACACTGCATTCATCGACCGCTTGCTGGCGAAATGCACCGACCGGCTGAGCCTGCTGGCGGCGCCGGCGACGCTCGATCGGGTTTACGACTTCGGCGAGCAGGCCTTCGACGCGATCTTCGACACGCTGCGCATGACCACACCCTGCATTGTACTGGACATCCCGCATCAATGGTCCGGATGGACCAAACGCGCGCTGGTCGGCGCAGATGACATTCTGATCGTAGCCGAGCCGGACCTCGCCAATCTGCGCAATACCAAGAACATGCTGAACATGCTGAAGACCGCACGGCCGAACGACCGCACGCCACTGTACTGTCTCAATCAGGTCGGCTTGCCGAAACGCCCGGAAATCAACGCGCGCGGGTTCACCAAGACCATCGAAACTCCGCCGATCGCGGCTATTCCCTTCGATTCGCGAATGTTCGGCACGGCGGCCAATAACGGTCAGATGGTCGCGGAAATCGCCGCGCGCCATCGTACCACCAGGACATTTCTGCAGATCGCGCAACGGCTGACGGGTCGTTCCGAGACCAAAAAGCCGCGAGGCTCGTTCCTGTCGCCGATCATCAAAAGGTTGCGGGCAAAGTGACACCGGCCGCTGGACCGGAGAGCGTTTCGCAAGGCGTAGCAGTCATAGGCGAGGGGGGGGTCGTCTCTTCAGTCAGGCTGCGCGACAGCGGTCACCGGTCTGTCATTCGTATCCTTGCGCGTAGTCTCTTTCCGGGCCAGCAATCGCCGGAGATAGGCGACATTCGCCGCCGCTTCCTCGGGCGGCCGATCCGCCTTCACGATGCTTTCGGCTTCGGAAAGTCGGCCCTGCAGGCCAACGACCAGCGCCAAATTCTGCCGGACGCGCGGATCCGCATTCTCGCCGCTGTTCGCGCGCCGCAAGGTCTCTTCCGCTTTGGGCAGGTCTTTTGAAAGCACGTAGGAGAGGCCGAGATTCGACAGCACGGAAGGCTCTTCGGGCGCTATTCTCAGCGCACTCGCGTAGTACTGCCGGGCTTCCTCGTAGCGGCCAAGTTGATCGAGCGCCGTTCCCTGCGCCGAGAGAACCCGCCAATCGGGATCGTCCGGGTTATGGGCGCGGCTGAGGACGTCGAATGCCTGCTGGAAATTGCCATTGTCGACCAGCGCTCGCCCATAGCCGGCAAGAAGCGCCTTGTCGTTGGGGTGCGTAACCGTCGCCTGTTCGAGTACCGCAACCGCCTGGGAACGCTGGCCCGCGATCCGAAGTGCCTTTCCGTATTGCAACGCCGCGTCGGCGTCCTTGGGATTGGCGCGAAAGCGATCGCGATAAGCTGTCAAATCGCGCCGGGGAGCAGCCGCGCTGCCTGCTTCGGTCGTCTCACCCAGCGATCCCGTAATGTCCGACGGACCCGAGGTCTGGCAGCTGCAAAGCCCCAATACCAACATCGCGGAGCATGCTGTGGATGCAAGGCGTCTCGCAGAGCCATATTGCTGGAGCAAACCGAGCATGTACCTTGACCTGAAATCGGCGACTGATCAGGAAAAATGCTCACAGTTTAACCCTAAGGTTCGGTTAAACAGGTAGCCCGATCCGGTAGCGCGTCCGGATCAAAATTGCGCAAGTCGCAGGAAATCGACTTCATTCCGGACAAAAGCTCGGATACCGGCTCGATACTTCCGATGTTTTTTTGATTCTAGTCGATGAATTCAGCGCCGAATTCGCAACCGATCCGCCATGCCAGCCGGCATTGGCGCGCGTGGCCCGTCGAAAGAATAATGCTGAACTGGGCAGGAATCTCGATATGTTCGGCGATCACCTTCAGCCCGCCCTCCGACATATCCGTGATCGTGCAGTCGCGCGGCAAACCGGTCCCGGTCTGGATCTTCGCGAAACTTCTGCATAGGCGGCGTTCGCTCTTGCGTCGATTTGCCAACATGTCGGACCTTCGCCTTCTTCAATAACAGTTCATCGGGTATTCGGACTGCTTTTAAAGAAGAACTATTGGAATCTGCCTAGCGGAACCGCTCGGAATTTATCTGTTTCCTTTGAATTTGTTTTACTGAATTCCTCCGGTTTCCTGGGCCGGCGCTCATTCAACAACAAGCGCGCCCCGCAGGGGCGTCACGCCGATATTGCCTTGGCGGATTTGACCTGATCGCGCAGCATAAATTTCTGGATCTTGCCGGTCGATGTTTTCGGGATCGGCCCGAATACCACCGCCTTCGGCGTCTTGAACCCGGGCATCTGGCCACGGCAAAACGCGATGATCTCGGACTCGGTCACCGCGACATTGTCCTTCAGTTCGACGAAGGCGCAGGGCACCTCGCCCCATTTGGCGTCGGGCTTAGCCACCACGGCCGCGAACAGCACCGCCGGATGTTTGTAGAGCACGTCCTCCACTTCAACCGAGGAAATGTTCTCGCCGCCGGAGATGATGATGTCCTTTGAACGGTCCTTGATGATGACATAGCCGTCCTTATCGAGGACGCCGAGGTCGCCGGTGTGAAACCAGCCGCCGGCAAAGGCTTCCTTGCTGGCCTTTTCGTTGTTCAGATAGCCCTTCATCACGATGTTACCGCGGAACATGACCTCGCCGATGGTTTCGCCGTCGCGAGGCACTTCCTGCATGGTTTCGGGATCGCGTACCGTCACCGCTTCCTGCAGCGGGTAGGGTACCCCCTGGCGCCGTTTCAGTTGCGCCCGTTCGTCGGCCGGCAGATCGTCCCAGCCCGGCTGCTCCGCGCAGACCGAGGCCGGACCATAGGTTTCGGTCAGGCCATAGACATGCGTCAGCTTGATGCCGATGTTTTCCGCGCCTTCCAGCACCGCGACCGGCGGCGCCGCGCCGGCAATGAGCCCGACCACGGGCCTTGCGGCCGAAGACTTCGGCGCGTCCGGCGCATTGATCAGCGTATTGTACACGATCGGCGCGCCGCACATGTGGGTGACGCCGTGCTCGCCGATCAGCTCAAATATCCTGGTGGGGTCGACCTTGCGCAGACAAACGTTGATGCCGGCCGCAGCGGCAATGGTCCAGGGAAAGCACCAACCGTTGCAGTGAAACATCGGCAGCGTCCAGAGGTAGACCGGATGCTGGCCGAGATTGCCGGCAAGGATATTGCTGACGGCATTGAGATAGGCGCCGCGATGGTGGGTAACGACCCCCTTGGGATTGCCGGTGGTGCCCGAGGTGTAACTAAGGGCGATGGCGTCCCATTCGTCCTGCGGCGGCCTTGCTGCGAAGTTGGGATCGCCCTGCAACACGGCGTCTTCGTATTCGAGTTCGCCGATCCGCTTTCCACCGGCGTAAGCTGCATCATCGACGTCGATCACGAACGGCTTCGGACCGGCCATCAGCTTGAGCGCTTCGGCGATCACGCCTGAAAATTCCGGATCGACCAGAATGATCTTTGCGCCGCCATGGTCCAGTTGAAAGGCGATCGTTCCAGCTTCGAGGCGAATGTTCAGCGTATTGAGCACGGCCCCTGCCATCGGCACCGCGAAGTGCACCTCGTTCATCGCGGGGATGTTCGGCAGCATCGCAGCCACCGTGTCGCCGCGGCCGATGCCGCGCTTGGCGAGGAATGACGCAAAACGCCGGCAGCGTTCGTAGGTCTGGCGCCAGGTAAACACGCGGCCCTCGTAGACCGCGCTGGTCATGTTGGGATAAACCGCGGCGGAGCGTTCCAGAAAGCTCAAGGGCGACAGCGGCACGAAATTGGCGGGGGTCTTGTCCAATCCGATGCTGTACTGGCCCTGATCGCTCATCGCTTTGATCCACTTCGCGTTTCACAGAAAGCCGATCGAAATCCACGGGAACATGGCCACGATAATCAATCCGGCCAGCAGCGCCAGCAGATAACCCATAATGGGGCGGACGCCTTCAGCGGGATCGACCCTTCCGATCGCGCAGGCGGCATAGTAGCCGACGCCAAACGGCGGTGCGAACAGGCCGATGCCCATGGCGAGGATCACAACCATCGCGTAATGAACCTCGTGAACGCCGACCAGGCGCGCTACCGGAAACAGCAGCGGGCCGAACAGCACGATCGCCGGAATTCCCTCCAGCACGCTGCCGAGGATCACAAAAACGACGATCGACACGGCAAGAAAAGTCGCGCCGCCGCCGGGCAGGCCGGTCATGGCGGCAGCCAGCGCACGCGAAAAGCCGGATTGGGTCAGTCCCCATGCCATGCCGGTTGCCGTGCCGATGATCAGCAGGATCGCGCCGGACAGGCTCGCGGTCTCGATCAGCATCGGCATCAGCCGCCGCCAGTCGAAGTGGCGGTAGACCAGAAGCCCTATGACGAGCGCATAAACGATGCCGATGGTGGATACTTCGGTCGCGGTCGCGATGCCCTCGACCACGGCGTAGCGGATCACGAACGGCAACGCCAGCGCGGGCAGGGCGATGACGAAGGATCTCGCGATCTCACCGCCTTTTGCTTTGGTAACGTGACTGAGGTCCTCGCCGCGATAGCGCCACCACACCAAAGCCGACAGCGTGACCGCCAGCACCACGCCCGGCAGCAGGCCGCCGGTGAAAAGTGCGGCGATCGAGACGCCGGTCACCGAGCCGATGGTGATGAGCACGAGGCTTGGTGGGATGGTTTCGGTCTGCGCGCCGGTGGCTGCGAGTAGCGCAACGAGATCGCCGGCCTTGGCGCCGCGCGCCTTCATCTCCGGAAACAGCACGGGTGCCACGGCGGCCATATCGGCGGCTTTGGAGCCAGATATGCCCGACACCAGATACATCGCGCCGACCAGCACGTAATGCAGGCCGCCGCGGACGTGGCCAAGCAGGCTCGCCAGGAACGCCACCATTGCCCGCGCCATCCCGGTCATCTCGATCAGCAGGCCGAGGAACACGAACAATGGCACCGAAAGCAAAATGAGATGGCTCATGCCCTCGTCCATGCGGCCGACCAGCACCATCAGCGGCGTCCGCGTCGTCAGCGCCAGATAGCCGAAGATCGCCAGTCCAAACCCGAATGCGATGGGCACTCCGCTAAACACGCAGAAGCCGGCAACCCCGACAAAGAAGATGATCAAATTGATGTTGCCGAGCGGACGCAGCCAAGGCTGCGCCAGCCAGAAAGCCGCAATCACCAGCGCGACCGACAGCACCGCGCCCAGCAAGGTCCTGACGTCGCCAGCCCGCGCCAGCCGCAACAACGCAAACAAAGCCATCAGGCAGATGCCGACCGGCAGCGCCGCCGCGCGCCAGACGTTGGGAATTTGCAACGCTGGAGTGGTAATGAAGCTTTCCTCATAGGCGTATTCATAGGCCGGCCACGCGATCAGCAGCAGGAACGCCAGCGCAGCACAGGTCGCGACCGTGTCGAGATAGGTCCGCATCGCCGGCCCGGCGCTGGCGACGACGGCGGTCATCCGCATGTGTTCGGCGCGGCGGAACGCGACCGCGGCACCCAGCATCGCCAGCCAGAGAAACAGGATCGAGGCCAGTTCATCCGACCAGATCAGCGGCCGGTGCAGCCCGTAGCGCGCGACCACACCGGCAAACAGGATGACAATCTCGGCAACCACCAGAAGCGCCGCCGGAATTTCGACCAGCAATCCAAGCCATGCCTCGAGCGAAGCGACACGCGAGCGGCGGCGAGGGGGCCCGGAAGCCACCTCTCCGACCGCAGCCGGCGAGAGTTCGGCGTGCGCCATGACGAACCCGTCAGGACAGCTTGCCGACGGACTTCTCCAGCAGTTCCCAGGCCTGGTCGCCGTATTTGCCTTTCCATTCGGCATAGAAGCCTGCCGAGCGCAGCTTTTCGCGGAACGGCGCGACATCGGGTTGATTGAACGCCAGCCCCTTGCCCTCGAGCTCTCCACGCAAGCTGCCGTTCAGCTTCGCCGTATCGACGCGTTCCTTCACCGCGGCTGCGTTAATGTTCCTCGCGACGATGGCGCGGATATCCTCTGGCACCTTCTCCCAGGCGCGCTTGTTGGCGAGGAACCAGAAGCCATCCCACATGTGGTTGGTCAGCGAGCAATACTTCTGCACCTCGTAGAGCTTGGCAGTCGAGATCAATGCCAGCGGATTTTCCTGGCCTTCGACGATCCTGGTCTGCAGCGCGGAATAGACCTCGCTGAAATTGATCGAGGCCGGCGAAGCGTCGAACGCCTTGAACATCGAGGTCCAGAGCGGAGAGACCGGGACGCGGATCTTGAACCCCTTGTAGTCGTCCGGACTGCTGATCGGCCTGGTCGAGGACGTGGTCTGGCGAAAGCCGTTGTCCCAGATCTTGTCCATGGCGACGAGATTGGCCTTGGCAATTTCGCCGCGCACATAGGCGCCGAGATCGCCATCCATGGCCTTCCAGACCGTATCGTAGTCCGGAAATGCGAAGCCGATGCCATTGATCGAGGCGGCGGGAACCAGCGTTGCCAGGATCAACCCCGACAGCGTGAAGAATTCGATGCCGCCGGAACGGATCTGGCTCAGCATGTCGGTATCGGAGCCGAGCTGGTTATTCGGAAAAATCTGCAGATCGAAACGGCCATTGGTCTCGGCCTTGATCGCGGCCGCCATTTCCTTGGCCCGCACGTTCATCGGATGCGAGTCCGGTGCATTGTTGGCGTATTTGTAAGTGAATTCGGCAGCCTGCGCGCGTGCGATATAAGGCGCGCCGACGCTGCCCATCACCGCGGTAGCCGCGGATGCCTTCAACAGCGTGCGTCGTGAAAAGCTCATCTGGTCGTCTCCCTGACGGTTATTGTTCTTGCGAGACGGATCATACGGGCCGGTTTGCGTCCGGTCATCAGCCGTCTCAGGATGGGCTTATTGCAGTGTCCGGGCAGCGCGGCAATATCGTGGGCTCAAGTTCGAGGCACAAGGTAACGCTGTCGTCACTATGGAATGGTAATCGGAGCTAATTCATGTAAATCGGAAGAATTTCCATACAAGTATCTGTATTATCTAACTATATAAATATTCCATAATATACCTTATGCGAATTAGAAATATTTAGCCGACCTCGCGAGGGTCGGCGAATTTCCTTGCAGAGGGTTTCAGGCCCGCACCTTCCGGAACGCGTTCTTCTTCACGACCATATCGCCTCTGAACTCAAGCAGATCGCAGCCGGCCGTGCTGACGGATTTGCCGCTCGCATCCGTCGCGATGAAATCCCATTCGAACGTCCCGATATTTCCCGAAACGACGACCTTTAGATTTTCGAACCTGCCGTCGGGAAAGCGGTCAAAAACGCTTTGGCGCCGTTCCGGATGGCCGCCTTACCGACGTAGCTTTTTCCAAGCCGATCGGGGCCAACGGAGGCATGATAGACGCCCTCTTCCGTAAAGAAGCTCGCGATCAGGTCGGGATCGCGGCTGTTCCACGCCGAACCGAATTCGGTCGCGCGTTCGAGGGGCATCGATTCGCTCATTTCAGCCTCCGATTTGATCGCCGTCAGCGGCCCTTAAAGCGCGGCTTGCGCCGGCCGAGGAACGCCGCCACGCCCTCCTTGTGATCCTCAGTCCGGCTCGCCAGCGCGAACTGATCGACGTCCATATGGCTCGCCAGATCGTCGAGCGCGCAGGTCAGCCGATTGACGGTCAGCTTGGTCATGGCGACCGACAGCGGCGGCTGCGACGCGAACTTTGCGGCCAGCGTCATCGCGGCGTCGAATGCCCCGCCGGGGTCGGCCACCTCCTCCACCAGCCCCCACGCGTGGGCCTCCACGGCCGAGATGCGCTGGTCGGCCAGGATCACCGCCTGCTTGGTGCGGGCCGGTCCCATCAGATGCAGCATGCGCGGCACGCTCTGCCAGCTCATGTTCATGCCGAGCCCGATCTCGGGCACCCGCATGTGGGCATCGCGCGCCATGACGCGGAAATCCAGCGCTACCGCCAGCGCGACGCCGCCGCCGATGCAAAAGCCTTCGATGGCGCCGATGGTGATCTGCTCCATCTCCTGCCAGGCGCGCGTCAGCCGCGGCCCCAGTTTCAGGTGCCGGCGCAAGGCGCCGAGGTCCATGGTGGCGCGGGAACGGCCCTCGGGGTCTTTCAGGTCGAAGCCGGCGCTGAAAGCCTTCGCGCTCCCCGTCAGCACCACGGCAGAGGTGCCGCCGTCGTCCTCAAAGCTGCGCGCGGCCGCAGTCAGTTGCCGCAATGCTTCCGGCGACAGCGCGTTGATGCCGTCGCCGCGGTCGAAGCGCACCACGGCGATGCGGCCGTCGGGGCCGAGGCCTCTTTCGATGGTCACGAACTCTGCCAACGCCGCGTCTCCCTGCCCGCTATTTTTTTGTTTCGATCACAGATGGCCGGTGCGCTCGCGCGCCGGTTTGCTCTCCGGCGGCGGAAACCGGATGGTGGTGCCGATGGTCAGCCAGTTGGCGTTTTCGCCCATGATGTTGCGGCCGTAGATCACGTCGACCGAGAAAATCTCGTTGGGCCGGTAACGCACGCCGGCCTGAAACCGCGGCCGGGTCACGCTGGGAATATCAGTCTGGCCGGCCTGCCCGAACGCCTCCAGCGTGAGCTGCAATACGTCGGTGAATTTCCAGTCCCAGCCGATGCCGTAAGTCAGATAGTGACGATCGACGGTGCGGTCCCACAGCCAGCCGCCATTGAGGTTGATCCGCATGGTTTCGGAGAGCCGGTAGGTCGCCGGCACCACCGCGAAGGCAGTCAGATTGTCGCCGGTCAGCGCGTCGAACGAGCCACCCGCGTACATCGCAAAGCCGAATTTCCCGACGCCGGTCGGAACCAGGTTGGTCTTGGCCTTGGGCTGAAACGTGGTGCTCCATTCGCCGCTGCTGCGGGATTGATTACCCAGCACGCTGAATTCCACCGGCTTTCCGACATCGGCGACGCAGGAGGGATTGGCGACCATCGAGAAATCAGTATTGGTCGCAGTGGATATCCAGCTCTCCAGCTTGCACGAGCCGACCTCGGAAATGTCAGCGGAATCCACCGCGTAGGCGCCGTTGGCCGCCCATGCCCGATCAGCCATCGGCAGCGCCGCCATGGCCGCTATCGCTGCAAATGCTATGCGCCCCGCCCGATACCTCATGCGGGAAAGCTAGCAGAGTCTGCGCCTCGACATAGCCTGAAAATTGCGTCTATCCTGACGCCATGAGCGGCCACGACGATCATCATCATCATCACCACGATCACGACCATTCGGAATTGTCGGAGACCGAGTTGCGGGTGCGCGCGCTCGAAACCATCCTGACCGAGAAAGGCTATGTCGATCCGGCCGCGCTGGATTTATTGATCGAAACCTACGAGACCAGGGTTGGGCCGCGCAACGGCGCCCGCGTTGTGGCGCGCGCCTGGGCTGATCCCGCCTACCGCGCCCGCCTGGTCAAAGACGCGACGCCCGCCATCGCCGAACTCGGCTATGCCGGCCGTCAGGGCGAGCACATCGTCGCGCTCGAAAACACCCCTGCTCGCCACAACATGGTCGTGTGCACGCTGTGCTCCTGCTATCCGTGGCCGGTGCTGGGGCTGCCGCCGGTCTGGTACAAATCCGCGCCCTATCGCTCCAAGGCGGTGAAAGACCCGCGCGGCGTGCTCAAGGATTTCGGCTTCGAATTGCCTGATGGTACCGACATCCGCGTCTGGGATTCGACCGCGGAAATCCGCTATCTGGTGCTGCCGATGCGTCCCGAAAGCACCGATGGCTGGAGCGAAGAGCGGCTGGCCAATCTGGTTACCCGCGACAGCATGATCGGCACTGGCTTGCCGAAACAGCCGCACGAGATCGCCTGATGGACGGCGCGCAGGACATGGGCGGGGTGTGGTCCGGCCCGGTACAGCCGGAGCCGAACGAACCGCCGTTTCACGCCGAATGGGAACGCCGTGCCTTTGCGCTGACGCTGGCGATGGCGATGCCCGGCGGCTGGAATATCGACATGTCGCGCTTCGCCCGCGAGGACCGTCCGCCGCAGGATTATCTTAGCATGAGCTATTTCGAGATCTGGCTTGCGGGCCTGGAGCGCCTGATGCTGGAACGCAATCTGGTTTCGCCGGACGAGATCGAAGCCGGCAGGCCGCTGCACCCGCCAAAGCCGGTTGCGAGAACGCTGACGGCGGAGGGTGTCGCAGGCATGCTGCACCGGGGCGGGCCGACCGAACGGCAGGCATTGCGCCCGGGATATTTCGTCCCCGGAGATCGCGTGCGCGCCCGTACCATCAACCCTCCGACCCATACCCGGCTGCCGCGCTACGTCCGCGGGCATGTCGGCGTCGTCGAGCGCGTGCTGGGCTGTCATGTCTATCCCGACAGCAATGCGCGCGGTGCCGGCGAAAATCCGCAATGGCTCTACACCGTGACCTTCGACGGCCGCGAATTATGGGGCGATGGCAGCGATCCCGGCCTGAAGGTGTCCGTCGATGCCTGGGAGCCCTATCTGGAGCCTGCCTGATGGGAATCGATCCGCAGGACGCTGCGCGCGCGGCCGCTGCCCTGCCCGGCATTCCCAGCGATGCCGACGGCCCGGTGTTTCGCGAGCCATGGGAAGCGCAGGCTTTTGCGATGGTGCTGGCACTTCACGCGCGCGGCGTGTTCACTTGGCCGGAATGGGCCGACTCGCTGGCCGGCGAAATCAAGCGCGCGCAGGCATCGGGAGATCCCGACACCGGCGAGACCTACTATCGGCACTGGCTCGCGACGCTGGAAAACCTGCTTGCTGCAAAAGGTGTCGCCTCAGCCGACACCGTGCACCACTACCGGGATGCCTGGGACCATGCGGCAGGTCGCACGCCGCATGGTTCACCGATCGAGTTGAAGCCGGAGGATTTCGCGCACTAGCGCCTGATAAATTCAGGTTGAAGCCGATTCCTTACCTCGCCCGCAAGCGGGGAGAGGTGACCTCTTCAGATGCCGCGGCCCCAGTAACCGCACCAGCGGTGGATATTCCATTCGATATTCGCTTCGTAGCCCTGCAGCGTCGCGTGCTGCGGCAATCGCACGTCCTTCACCGCCGGGTCGAAGCACTTGCCGGCGTCGGACGCTTTTTTCACCTCGGTGGACAAATCGGTCATGAAGGTGAGCTGCTGCTCCATGTCCTTTTTGGTGCCGAGCCGTCCATTGGGTCCGGGATGTCCGGGAATCTGGCGGTCCCAGTCCAGCGCCAGCGTCTTCTTCAACGAAGCTTCCCATTCGATCGGATAGGAGTCGTTGACCGCGAGCCGCGACGGCACCGCGCCGAGCGAATTGAAATCGACGGCGAAGATGATCTTCTCCTTGGGCAGGAACATCACCAGCGACGAGTCGGAATGGTTCTTCCCGGTGTCGATCAATTCCAGCGTTGTGCCGCCGAGCTTGATGGTGCGCTTGCCGGTAACCGTCTCGTCGGGAATGACGACGTCGAGGCCCTTGAGCGCGACCAGGCGCTCCTTGGCGCGCTTGTGCGCGATGATCCTGGCGCCGGCATCCTTGAACGGCTTGCCGCCGGCGATGTGATCGTAATGGTGGTGGCTGTAGATCAAATATTTGATCGGCGCTTTGGTGATCTTCTGGATTTCCTCGATATAGGTCTTTGCCGCCTGCGGCCGGCCGTAGCTGATCGGGTCGGTGGCGATCACGCCGGCGGGCGTGACGACGAACATCGCCTGATGGTTCTGGTAACGGAAGACATAAACGTTGTCGGTGCCCTCGACCTTGGTGGTCGCGAACAGCGGCGCTGCCGGCGCTGCGGCTGGAGCGGGTGTGGCGGCGGGTGCCGGTGTCACCGGTACGGGCGTCTGAGCCTGCGAGGTGCCGGTAAGACCGATGGTGACGGTGGCTATCAAAAGTATGGCGAGCGTTTTGTTGTGCATGTGTTCCTCCCTGCCGGAAACTAACACCGCCTGCCCGTCGGCATTCCGAAAAGAACACGTCGCGCCGTTACGCCGCACGCCAAGGCCGATCATTGGGGATAGTGCCCGCCCCGCGCTGGGCCGGGGGCGGGTCTTGCGGCATACCAGTGCCCAATCATCTCGAAGTTCGGTGCACCATGACCCCTTCCCGCGATATTTCCGGTCTGCTCGACATCATGGCGCAGTTGCGGACACCCGGCAGCGGCTGTCCGTGGGATCTCGAACAGGATTTTTCGACGATCGCGCCCTATACGATCGAGGAAGCCTATGAGGTCTCCGACGCCATCGCGCGCGGCGACCTCGACGATCTCCGGGACGAACTCGGCGACCTCTTGTTGCAGGTGGTGTTTCACGCCCGCATGGCGGAAGAGCAAAACGCGTTTTCGTTCGGCGATGTGGTCGAGGCGATCACGCGCAAGATGATCCGTCGGCATCCGCATGTGTTTGCCGATAGCAGCGGACGGTTGACGCCCTCGGACGTGAAAGGCGCATGGGATCGCATCAAGGCCGAGGAAAAGGCCGAACGTGCGGCGCGGCGGCCACCGGAGGAAACTTCGCACAAGTCGCTATTGTCGAGCGTCAGGGCAGGACAACCGGCGCTTTCGCGGGCGATGGAATTGCAGCGAAAGGCATCCTGCGTCGGTTTCGACTGGAACGACCCGCGCGCGGTACTGCACAAGATTCGTGAGGAAGCCGATGAGATCGAGGCCGCGCTCGATGGCGGCGATGCCAATGAACTCGCCGAAGAGACCGGCGACCTGCTGTTCGCGCTGGTCAACCTCGCGCGTCACGTCGGCGCCGATCCGGAGACGGCGCTGCGCGGCACCAATGCGAAATTCGAGCGGCGGTTTGCTTATATCGAACGAAAACTCGCCGAGCAGTGGCGCTCGCTGGATCAGTCATCACTCGAAGAGATGGACGCGCTGTGGAACGAGGCGAAGGAGAAAGAGAAAGAGAAGAAAGATTCCTCGCACACTCGACCGTCATCCTGAGAGACAGGAACGACGGGAGGCAGGCGGCGACGTTTCTTCAGGGAGCCAACCGCCCGGTCACCAACGGAAAGAAAACATAGGCGGCAACGCCGAGCAGAAGTCCTACGACAATCCTCGTCTTGCGCCCGTGAACCTTCGGATCCAGCCAGGCACACACCCTCTCGGCAACCCGTTTTAAAAATAGGTTGATCCGGTCCGCAATGAGGGACCTGGCCAGTTCGAACAGCAGTTCTCCGATCAATTTGGCCATCTATGTGAGCCGGGCCCTATTCGGATCTGCCAGGATTCCGAGGTCGATGATCGCCCAAACCAAAATCGCCAGAGCGATACAGTTCAGCGCGATGCCCCGCCCTTCGGGATCGATCGCCAGCAACGCCATGACGAATGGCACGGCGTAGTACAGGATTATCCAGAAACCGGATTTGCCGCGGTCATGCAGGCGCCAAACGCCGACGCCCAAAAGCGCTATGCATGTTGCAACGAATACAAAAACACCGGTGATTGCCACGACGGTGGCAAGAACATTCACTGGAGGCGCGCTTGTTTGATTGACGGTGATCACCACTGAATAAAGCGCGACAATGAGAGCCAGCGCGCAAAGGCCGGTCAGGCCCCAGTAGCGGCCGCGGCCTATACGACCCTTGAACACGTCGAACATGGAATTCCTGCTTTTGGGATTGGTCGCACGTTACTTCGCCCGGGTTCAATTCCTGATCAAGCTGGCTGGCAAGCTCAATCATCGCTCGAAGAGATCGATGCGTTGTGGGACGAGGCGAGGAGAAAAAAATGACGGTGTCGTCCCCGCGAAAGCGGGGACCCATAGCCTCCGTCTTCCGATTGGAGAACCGTGTTTCCACAATCGTTTTGAAATACTGGAGCTGAACGCAAACATCGGTGGTTATGGGTCCCCGCCTTCGCGGGGACGACGATTATGGTTAAGCGCGGCGCTCCCTTCACACTCCCGTTTGCGTGATGAACTTGGTATTGAAATAACCATCCATCGCCTCGGTGCCGCCTTCCGAGCCGTAGCCGGAATCCTTCACGCCGCCGAACGGCACTTCCGGCAACGCCAGACCAAAACTGTTGATCGACACCATGCCGCTTTCGATCGCTGCTCCGATCGCAGTCGCAGTCTTGGTGGAGCTGGTGAAGGCGTAGGATGCGAGACCATACGGCAGGCGGTTGGCCTCCTCGGTTACCTCGTCCAGCGTCGAGAAGCGCGAGATCAGCGCCAGAGGCCCGAATGGTTCCTCATTCATGGCGCGGGCATCCTTCGGCACGTCGCTGACCACGGTCGGCTCGTAGAAATAGCCCTTGTTGCCGACCCGGTGGCCGCCGGTCTCGAGCCTGGCGCCCTTGCCCACCGCGTCCTGCACCATGCCCTCGATGGCATTGACGCGGCGCGGATTGGCGAGCGAGCCCATCTTGGAGTCCGCGTCCATGCCGTTGCCGACCTTCATGGTCTTTGCCCCCTCGACGAACTTGTCGACGAATTCGCGGAACACGTCGTCCTGCACCAGCATCCGCGTCGGCGAGATGCAGACCTGTCCGGCGTTGCGGTATTTCGCCGCCGCCAGGATCTTTGCCGCCGACGACACATCCGCATCGTTGAACACGATAGCGGGCGCGTGGCCGCCCAATTCCATGGTGGCGCGTTTCATGTGCAGACCGGCGAGCGCAGAGAGTTGCTTGCCGACCACGGTCGAACCGGTGAAGGAAATCTTGCGAATAATCGGGTGCGGAATGAGATATTCGGAAATCTCCGACGGCACGCCATAGACCAGATTGATGACGCCGGCGGGCACACCCGCATCGGCGAAGGCGCGGATCAGTTGCGCCGGCGAAGCCGGCGTTTCCTCCGGCGCCTTGACGATGATCGAACAGCCCGACGCCAGTGCGGCGGAAAGCTTGCGCACCACCTGGTTGATCGGGAAATTCCACGGCGTGAACGCCGCGACCGGGCCAACCGGTTCCTTGATCGCCAGCTGGTAGATGCCAGGGCCGCGCGCCGGAATCACCCGGCCGTAAGCGCGTTTTGCCTCTTCCGCGAACCACTCAATGACGTCAGCGGCCGCCATGGCCTCCATTTTGGCCTCAGCCAGTGTCTTGCCCTGCTCCATGGTCAAGAGCGGCGCGATCTCGTCATTGCGCTCGCGCATGATGGCGGCTGCCTTGCGCATGATCTTGCAGCGGTCGAATGCCGATACTGCGCGCCAGACCTTGAAGCCCGCGGCTGCCGCGGCCAGCGCCTCGTCGAGATCGGAGCGGTCGGCATGCGCGACGGTGCCGATGGTCTCTTCGGTGGCGGGATTGAGCACGTCGATGGTCCTGCCCGAGTGGCTCGGACGCCATTTGCCGTTGATGAATAACTTGGTGTCGGAATAGGCCACAAAACTCTCCCTGATGGTCTGCCGCTTTTGTCGGGCGGCATGGAATAGTGCCGGACCCTTCCCGGTCAAGTGTTTCCTTTGATAGGCTGCGATGCGTGACAAGGGGATGGTTTGCCGATGATCTACAGCAATGTGCTTGGCGGCCTGCTGGCTGGTGGTATCGGCGGCATCGCGTCCGGTTTCCTCGGCATCACCAGCGGCGGGATACTGGTGCCGCTTCTGGTGCTGATCCTGGGCCACGACCAGCACGTCGCCCAAGGCATCTCTCTGGTTGCGCAGGTGGTGCCCACCAGTCTTTCCGGCGTACGCAATTATCGCCAAAGCGGCCATCACGTGCCGATGCGCTGGCTGGTCTGGCTCGCAATCGGCTTTGCCATCGGAGGCTGCGTCGGCGCACTGCTTGCGACCCATGTTTCGGATCGCGCGCTGCAATGGACCTTTGTCGGCTATCTCGTAATTCTCCTCGACATTGTCATCCTCCGCCCGTCGCGGCCGAAAGTCGATGGCGCCGCGGATCAGACTGAAGAATTGCCGCTGCCCTGGGCGGCGCTGGCGGCGATCGGCGCCATCGCCGGCTGGTCATCGGGATTTTTAGGCATCGGCGGCGGACTGGCGATCACCGCACTGATGACGGCCGCGCTAAAGGTCTCGCAGCATCGCTCACAGGCGGTCAGCCTCGCCGTGACGGCGCTGCCGGTCACCTTGCCCGCAGCATTGCTTTACGTGCAGCAGGGCACTGAACTACCCTTGCTCACCATCATCGGCCTGATTGTCGGCCTCTGGATCGGTACCGATATCGGCGCGCGGTTCGCCAATCGCGTCAGCCCCGACAGGTTGCGGATCGTGCTAATGGTGGTGATCGCGGGCATGGCCGTCTTCATGGCGTACAAGGCGTGGCGGTGAGCCGTCTTTGAGCTTTAAACGATGCGAGGGAGCGCATGCCGATCATTGCGCGCATCATGGTTGCCGGCGTTATCTGGTTCGTGGCTGGAGCATTGGCGGCTGCGCGTGCGCAGACAGCCGGCGCCCAGACCGCCGAGTCGATTTCTCTCGGCGCACACGGGTTTTCCGCCGGACACGGTGCGCAAACGCAGGAATCTCGCGACGATCTGTTCGGATACTCCCTCAGTGCCGGGGCAGCGACGGACTATATCTATCGAGGCGTTACGCTTTCGGATCACAAGCCTGCCGTGGGCGCAGCCTTTGAAGCGAGATATGGCAGCTTCTATGCCGGATCTACGGTCACAAGCGTCCGGTTGCCGAGCGATCCGGCCGCCGAACTTTCGTTCAGCGGCGGCGTTCGCAAGAGTTTTTCCGGCTTCGATTTCGATTTCGGCGCGACGTATTTTCTTTATCCGGGAGAGACAGGCGGCACCAACACCGACTATTGGGAGGTTTTGGCGCGCGTCGACAGGAAGCTCACCGACACGGTACGCGTCGCCGCGGGCTTTGCCTACTCGCCCGACATTTCGAACACCGGCGCGTGGAGCAAATACACGGCGGCCGGTATCGGCATCGACCTTCCAGATTCTAGATTTCTAAAGGATATTTCTACATCGTTTACAGCCGGGGCCGGTTATTTCTGGTTCGGCGATCAATCCGCGGCAATAGGTGGATTTCCCCTGCCGGCCTACGCGACCTGGAATGCCGGCGTTACGTTCACGCGCGATCGTTTCCATCTCGACTTGCGCTACTACGACACAAATCTTTCCAGAGAAAACTGTTACGTCTTCACAGGCGATTTGAACGCGAGACCCGGGGGCCGGGTCGATCCTATGACCAATCCTGAAGGTCTTACGTCCGGCTGGTGCAGCGCCACCGTGGTCGCAAAATTCTGGTTCACGCTCGACTAGTCGCGGCGGAAACTCACACCGCGTGCGGCACCGCGTCGAAGCGGTTGACCACGATGTCTCGCTTGGTTTCGTCGACGCGCACCGTCATGGCGAAGCGGCCGTCGTGAAACTCCTTGTTGAGGATTTCCGAGTTGCGATGCAGCCAGCTGATGCCGGCGCCATCGGCGGCGTCGATCGACAGATCCAGCGTCATCCGCGCTGCGGCCAGCCGCGCCTCGATCGCGGCCAGCAGCGCTGCGATGCCTTCGCCGGTTTCGGCGGAGACCAGAAAACACGGACGCTCCGGCGGGCGGCGCGCCGCGATGTTCTGCAGGTTTTCGCGCTCATCCGGCGAGAAACGGTCGATCTTGTTCCAGACTTCGAGGATGCGCGCACCGGCATCGGGATCGATGCCGAGCTGGCGCAGCACCGCATCGACATCGCGCTGCTGTGCGTCCGCGTCGTCGTGCGAGATGTCGCGGACGTGGAGGATGACATCGGCTTCCATCATCTCTTCCAGCGTGGCGCGAAACGCCGCAACCAGTTGCGTCGGCAAATTGGAAATGAATCCGACGGTGTCCGACAGCATCGCCTTGCCGCCATGCGGCAGGCTCAGGCTTCGCAGCGTCGGATCAAGCGTCGCAAACAGCATGTCCGCGGCCTGTACCTCGGCGCGGGTCAGGCGATTGAACAGCGTCGACTTTCCGGCGTTGGTGTAGCCGACCAGCGCCACCACGCGATACGGCACGCGCCGGCGTCCGGCGCGATGCAGCCGCCGCGTCGCCTGCACCTTCTTGATTTCATTCTCGAGACGCGCGATGCGATCGCCGATCAAACGGCGATCGGCTTCGATCTGGGTTTCACCGGGACCGCCCATGAAGCCAAAACCGCCGCGCTGGCGTTCGAGGTGAGTCCATGAACGCACCAGGCGGCTGCGCTGGTAGTTCAGATGCGCAAGTTCGACCTGCAGCGCGCCCTCTTTGGTCTTGGCGCGGCGGCCGAAGATTTCGAGGATCAGTCCTGTGCGGTCGAGAACCTTGGTATTCCACGCCTTCTCCAGATTGCGCTGCTGGATCGGCGACAGCGCACAATCCATCACCACCAGTTCGATCTCGTGTCCGGTGATGAGGCCGACGATCTCCTCGACCTTGCCTTTTCCGAGATAGGTCGCGGGGCGGATCTGGCTGACCGGCGCGATGATGGCTTCCGCAATGGTCAGGTCAATCGCCCGCGCCAGGCCAACGGCTTCCTCGAGCCGCGCCTCGGAATTGCGGATGGCATGGATATCCGTTTGCGCGTCGGGGTCGCCGCGGCGCATCCGCAAGTAAGGACCGATGACGATTACCCGTCCGGTCTGTTTGCCCCTCGCCGACCGCGGACGGTCGACGCCCCCTTCAAGATTTCGGGGTTCCAATCAGGTACTTCTCAAGCTGGAGCGTCCTCGCCGCCTTCGAACAACTGGATCGGAGCGCCCGGCATGATGGTCGAGATCGCGTGCTTGTAGACAAGCTGCGAATGACCGTCGCGCCGCAGCAGCAGGCAGAAATTGTCGAACCAGGTGACAATGCCCTGCAGCTTCACTCCGTTGACCAGAAAGATCGTCAGTGGCGTCTTGGTTTTGCGAACGTGATTAAGGAAGGTGTCTTGTAGATTTTGTGCGCGGTCTGCCGCCATTGTTTTTATCCCGCATCTCTTTTTTATTAAACCGGCCGCTGCCCTCTTATGGAGCGTCACCCGGCTGCCAGGCCTCCCCTGAGATCCCCCTCCGAGGGCCCGGCAAGGTCAATTAGACGGCAGGCGCGGTTTTTAGGCAAGCGGGTTCGCGGGGTCGCCGATCAAAGACGGGGCGCAATCCCGGCAACAGGTTACAAAGAGAAGAAATTTCTCCGCGCAACGCCAGGCTGATTTCGCCCTGCGGTATTACCCGACCCCCAGCGCCTTCAGCTTGCGATGCAGGGCCGAGCGCTCCATGCCGACGAATTCCGCGGTACGCGAGATGTTGCCGGAGAAGCGGCTGATCTGGGCGATCAGGTAGTCGCGCTCGAACACTTCGCGGGCTTCGCGCAGCGGCAGGCCCATGATGTGCTCGCCATTGTTGCTGGTCGGCATCGCCGGCACCATCGAGCCCACATCCTGCGGCAGCATGTCCGCGGAGATGATCACTTCCGGCCCGCCTCCGGCCAGAATCATCACGCGCTCGACGTTGTTGCGGAGTTGCCGCACATTTCCCGGCCAGACATGCGATTGCAGCACCGCCATCGCGTCCTGTCCGATCTGGCGCTTCGGCAGGCCGGTCGCGCTCGAAATCTGGTCCATGAAATAGCCGATCAGTTCGGGAATATCCTCGCGGCGCTCCGACAGCGGTGGCACGCGGATGGGCACCACCGACAGCCGGTGATAGAGGTCTTCGCGGAATCGCCCTTCCGCGATTTCCTCCTCCAGATTGCGCGCGGTCGAGGAAACAATGCGCACATCGACGTGGATCTTGGCGGTGCCCCCGGAGCGCGTGAAGGTCTGGTCGACCAGCACGCGCAGGATCTTGTTCTGGGTCTCGCGCGGCATGTCGGCGATCTCGTCGATGAACAGCGTGCCGCCGTGCGCCTCTTCCAATGCGCCGGCCTTGCGCGGCTGCTCGCCGTTGGACTGCTCGATGCCGAACAGTTCGACCTCCATGCGTTCCGGCGTGATCGCTGCCGCGTTGATGACGACGAACGGTCCTTCGGAACGCGGCGACGCGTGGTGCAGCGTGCGTGCCGCCAGTTCCTTGCCGGCGCCGGAGGGACCGACGATCATGATGCGGCTGTTGGCCTTGGCGGCCCGGTCGATCGACTGGCGAAGCTGGTTCATGCAGGGCGAGCGGCCCATCAGCGTGCTGGAGGCCGGGGCCAGTTGCTTCAATTCCTTCACTTCACGTTTCAGCCGCGAGGTTTCCAGCGCCCGCGTCGCCACCAGAATGAGGCGATCGGACTTGAACGGCTTTTCGATGAAGTCATAGGCCCCGCGCTTGATCGCCGCCACCGCGGTTTCGATGTTGCCGTGACCCGAAATCATCACAATAGGCAACTCGGCATGGTCGCGTTTGATCGCTTCGAGCAGTTGCAGGCCGTCGAGCTTGCTGCCCTGCAGCCAGATGTCAAGAAACACCAGATGCGGGCGGCGGTTTGAAATTTCGGTCAGCGCCGAGTCGCTGTCGCGCGCGGTTCGGGTGGTGAAACCTTCGTCTTCGAGAATGCCCGCAACCAGGTCGCGAATATCTGCTTCGTCATCGACAATCAGAATATCATTTGCCATGGGTCACGCCCTGTCTTGTTAGCTGCCTGTTGCGGCTTCGATTTTTACTTCGTGATCGGTATTAGTCGCGTCCGGGCGCGCTGCGGTTTCGTCGTTTGCCGGTTTCGTTTCGGCATCCGGCTTGGCCTCGGCAGCGGGCGCGTGACCCGATATGGCGAATCGCAGCCGCATCCAGGCTCCCCGCGCGCCGGGGCGGATATCCGCCGCATCGTTGAGTTCGATCCGGCCGCCATGATCTTCCAGAACCCGGCCGACGATTGCGAGCCCAAGGCCGGTGCCTTTTTCGCGGGTGGTAACATAAGGCTCGAGCAGACGCGACCGGCTCACCTTCGGCAGGCCGATCCCGTTGTCGATCACGTCGATCACGATGTCTTCGTTCTCGCGCGCCGCGATAACCTCGATGCGGCCTTTGCCAAGCGTCTCGGCTGGTACGGCTTCAATGGCTTCGGTCGCGTTCTTGATGATGTTGGTGAGCGCCTGGGAGATTAGCCGGCGATCGAATTGCGCCCGCATCGGCTCGTCCTTGATCACGGTTTCGATATCGATCTCGGGATGTCCGACCCGCATCAGAAACACGACCTGGCGCAAGGTATCGGCGACATCCTCGCCTTCCATGACCGGTTTGGGCATCCGGGCGAAGCGCGAGAATTCATCGACCATCCGCCTGATATCGTCGACCTGCCGCACAATGGTGTCGGTGCATTGTTCGAAGATTGCCTTGTCGTCGATAATGACCTTGCCGAACTTGCGGCGAATGCGTTCCGCCGAGAGCTGGATCGGGGTCAGCGGGTTTTTTATTTCGTGGGCAATGCGGCGCGCCACGTCGCCCCATGCCGAGGTGCGCTGCGCGGAAACCAGATCGGTAATATCGTCTAACGTGATGATGTAGCTGTCCTGCGACTGCGTGGTGTGTTCGGCGCTGACCCTCACGGAAAGGTTACGCTCCCGCCCATCGCGGGTGATGGTGATCTGTCCCTGCACAAGCCGCTGCGTGCCCTCGCGCGCGGTCTTCATCATGTCATCGAGTTCGGGAATGATTTCCGACAGTGGATGGCCGAGCGTTTCGGATTCCGCGTGACCGATCAGTTTTTCCGCCGATCGGTTAAGAATACCGACGCTGCCGGAGCCATCGACGCCGATAATGCCGGCGCTTGCCGACGACAGCACCGCTTCGATGAAGCGGCGCCGGCTGTCGATCAGATCGCTCGCGCTCACCAACTCGTCGCGCTGGGTGCGCAATTCTTGCGTCATCTTGTTGAAGGTTTCGCCGAGCTGGGCGAGATCGCCCTCGGATTTCAGCACCGGCACCTGCACATGCAGATCGCCGGTCGAGACAATGTTGGCCGCACTCATCAGCCGCCGGATCGGCGCCACCAGCCAGTTGGCGAAATTCAGTCCGATCAGCACCGAGGCCATCAGGATGGTCAGCGCGATCACCGCAAACATCAACGCGAACGCCACCTGGATGCCGAGCTTGCGCGATTCAATCTGGGCGTATTCGGCAACGGTGGCCTGGGTTTGCCGCAATTGGGCGACGACGCGCGGATCGAGCAGGCGCGCGACATACAGGAACGTATCGTTGAAGGCGCGCAACCGGATCACCGCGGCGACGTAATTCGCTTCGACCACGATCTGCGGTTCGGTATCGTTGAAATCCTTGAGGAACTCAGGCGGCGGCTTGCTGAAATCCTGCGAAATACCGGTCTGCGCGGTTTCCAGGACGTTGGTCTCCTTGTCGATCAGCATTGCGCCGGGAAGATTGCGCATGGCGGCGCTGGACGTCAGCATCTCGCGAAACGACCTGCGGTCCTGGTCGAACAGCGGCCGCGCATTGGCGATATCGTTCGCCATGCCGAGGATGTCGCCGCGAATAAGCTGGGCGTGCTCGTTGAGATAAGCGCTGGCAACAATCAGCGAGTTGTCGATCGCCGCTTTCGTTGTCCCCGAAAACAACCGGTCCAGCCCGCGATCGATGGTCACATTGGCGACGATAGACACCAGCACCGCCGGCAGCACCGCGATCACCGAAAACAGACTGACGATCTGAACATGCAGCCTGGCTGCGGCACGCCCGCGCCGCCGCGCCTGCACCAGTTGCCAGACTTCGCGGACGATGATGCCGATCAGCAGCAGGATGGTCGCCGCATTGATCAGCAGGAAAGAAACGACGACTCCACGCGTGGGTTCGATCGGCGTAAGGCCGGTGAGCACCACGAAGGTGAGGAATGCCGACAGCAGCGCGAAGCCGACCGCGAACGGCGCCAGCCACCTGCGCAGCGACGACCTGCGCGGCTCTGCGAACGACGGATCAAACGATGGGGCCGAGGCGTCTGCGCTGGTCATTCCGGCTATTGTTGAATGTGAAGGCCTGCCGCCCGCCGGACCGAGCCGGCATGCGGACTGATGCATTCATATCACAATGTTGCCGAATTGCGACAAATCCGCGGCACATTTCCCAACCGCTGACCGGACGCAGGTTCCGCCATTCTCAGCTGCCGCTGCGATACACCTGGATGTCCAGATCGCGAATTTTCTTGCGCAGGGTATTGCGGTTGAGACCGAGCAAATCCGCCGCCCGGATTTGATTGCCCCGGGTCGCCGCCAACGCCGCGGTGAGCAACGGCACCTCGATCTCCCTTAAGATCCGATGGTAGAGCCCGAGCGGCGGCACTCTGTTGGGAAAACTGGAAAAGTGCGACGACAGATAGACTTCAACAGCGCCGCCGAGATTATCGACGCCGTGATGCGCACTGCCGCCGGAGACCACCGCGGGCGGCGCCAACTCGCCATCGATCACTGAGCCTGTAATCACATCCTGCGGATAAAGGGCCGCAAGCCGGCGCGCGAGATTTTCGAGTTCGCGCACATTGCCGGGCCAGCGATGCTGCTTCATCCGCTCCAGCGCCAGCGCGTCGAGCTTTTTTGGCGGCAATCCGTCCTTTTCGGCCAGCGCAAAGAAATGCCGGATCAGATCGGGCAAATCCTCGATGCGCTCGCGCAAGGGAGGCAGCCGCAGCGGCACGACGTTGAGGCGGAAGAACAGGTCTTCACGAAACAGGCCCTGTTGAATCAGGATGCGCAGATCCTTGTTGCTCGCAGCAACGATGCGCACGTCGGTCTTGATCGGGGTGCGGCCGCCGACCGTGGTGTATTCGCCCTGCTGCAGCACGCGAAGCAACCGCGTCTGCGCTTCCATCGGCATGTCGCCGATTTCGTCCAGGAACAGCGTGCCGCCTTCGGCCTGCTCGAACCGGCCGGAGGCGCGGGTGTTGGCGCCGGTGAACGCGCCGCGTTCATGGCCGAACAACTCCGACTCGATGAGGTCTCGCGGGATCGCCGCCATATTGACCGCGACGAACGGTCCGTTGCGCCGCTTGCCATAGTCATGCAGCGCGCGCGCCACCAGTTCCTTGCCGGTGCCGGACTCGCCGGAAATCATCACGGTAAGGTCGGTCTGCATTAGGCGCGCCAGCACCCGATAGATTTCCTGCATCGCAGGCGACCGGCCGACCAGCGGAATCGAATCGAACTCGGCCTCGTCGGCGTGATTGGCGACGCGCTCCTTTGGCTCGGCCAGCGCGCGGCCGACGATGGCGATCAATTCCTTCAGGTCGAACGGTTTTGGCAGATATTCATAAGCGCCCCGCTCCGACGCACGGATCGCCGTCATGAAGGTGTTCTGCGCGCTCATGACGATGACCGGCAGATTCGGCCGCATCTTCTTGATCCGCGGCAGCAGGTCGAATGCGTTCTCGTCGGGCATCACCACGTCGGTGATGACAAGATCGCCCTCCCCCTGGCTGACCCAGCGCCACAACGTCGCCGCGTTCCCGGTCAGCCGCACTTCATATCCGGCGCGCGAAAGCGCCTGGTTCAGAACCGTACGGATGGCAGTGTCGTCATCGGCGACAAGAATGCTACCTGCGGGCATTGTTATTCCTCATCTTGTGTTCCGTGAGGCAAGCGACGACGGTCCCGGCGCGTCGTCGCCATTGCTTGGTTCGAAGTTTTTGGCGGTGTTGAACATCGGCAGCAGCACGCGGAAGATGGTTTTGCGCGGCTGCGATTCGCATTCGATGATGCCGCCGTGATCACCGACGATCTTGGCCACCAGCGCGAGACCGAGCCCGCTGCCGGTTGCTTTGGTAGTCACGAACGGATCGAACAGATTCGGCAGCAGATCCTCCGGCACGCCGGAGCCGTTGTCCTTGACGCAAAATTCGAGCGGCAGCGACACCCGCGATTTTTTTCCCGGCACCGACAGGCGAACGCCCGGCCGGAACGCGGTGGTGAGCTGGATTTCGCCATCGCTGCCCAGATCCACCACAGCCTCGGCGGCGTTTTTCACCAGATTGAGAAACACCTGGATCAGCTGGTCCTGGTTGGCAAGCACCGGCGGCAGCGACGGATCGTAGTCCTCGATGAAGCGGATGTTGCGTGCGAATCCGGACTGCGCCAGCCGCTTGACGTGGTCGAGCACCGAGTGAATGTTGACGGGACCGCGCGTCACCGGCCGGTCGTCGCCGAACACCTCCATGCGATCGACCAGCGTGACGATGCGGTCGGCTTCGTCGCAGATCAGCCGCGTCAGCATGCGGTCTTCCGAGGATGCTGCTTGCTCGAGCAGCTGCGCCGCGCCGCGAATGCCGGACAGCGGATTCTTGATTTCGTGCGCCAGCATCGCCGCCAGTGCGATCACCGAGCGTGCGGCGCTTCGATGCGTCAGCTGGCGGTCCATCTTGTCGGCGATGGTGCGCTCCTGCAGCATCACGACGATGTGCCCGGGCCGTTCGGTGAGCGGCGCTACGTGGAGGTCGACCTGACGGTCGCCGCCGATCCGCGGCGTGCCCAGATCCACCTTGTATTCGTTGACCGGAGAGCCGCTGCTGCGAACCTGATCGATCAGCGCCAGCAGCGGACTGCCGAACGGCACCAGTTCCTTCAGCGATTGCCGGCGCAGAAACTGGGTCGAAATCTCGAAAAAGGATTCCGCGGCCATGTTCGCATCGACGATCTTGCCGTCGGGCGCGACCAGCAGCACCGGGTTCGGCAGCGCGTTGAGAATGGCGTCGCCGTCTGACGGAATCGGACGACGATGTTCTGCAGCTGAGGTCATGCGGCCGCACTCCAGGCAAAATCTCCAAATGCATCGTGCAGGGAACGGTGCACGCCGGAGGGATTCTCCGCGGTCAGAATCTTTTGCCGCCAGCTCTTGAGCGTCGCCGCCGGCGCGCAGCTGACTTTCGCCGCGACATCCAGCGCCCAGCCGAGATGCTTGCGCGCATGGCGAAGCCCGATGCGCAGACCGTAATGGCTGACGATTTCGTCGTAGAGCGCGCAGACATATTTCAGTTGATCGGCCAAATTCGGCACCGGCTCCGCAATTCCGGTCTCCAGGCGGCGTCCGACCTGGCCGGGCAGCCATGGCTGGCCCTGCGCGCCGCGCCCGACCATGACGGCATCCGCGCCGGACATTTCAAGTGCCGTGACGGCCTTCTCGTAGGACGTGATATCGCCGTTGACGACCAGCGGAATGCCGATCGCCTGCTTGACCGCGCGCACCGCGCTCCAGTCGGCATCGCCCTTGTAGAACTGGCAACGCGTGCGGCCATGCACCGAGATCAGTTGCACGCCCGCGGCTTCCGCGCGCCGCGCCAGTTCGGGCGCATTGAGCGAGCGGTCATCCCAGCCGAGCCGCATCTTCAGCGTCACCGGCACTTTCACCGCAGCGATGGTTGCCTCGATCAGCTTCAGCGCATGATCGAGGTCGCGCATCAGCGCCGAGCCGGACTGGCCGCCGGTCACATGGCGCGCCGGGCAACCCATGTTGATGTCGATGATGTCAGCGCCGCCGGCTTCCGCGATCCGCGCGCCCTCCGCCATCCAGCGCGTTTCGCAGCCGGCGAGCTGCACGACGTGCGGCCCTATTCCGGTGGCCTCGCAGCGCAACCGCGACATCGGCCGGCCATGGACGAGATCATCGCTGGCGGTCATTTCGGAGACGACGAGACCCGCGCCGAGTTCGGCTGCAAGCCGTCGAAAGGGCGCGTCTGTTATCCCCGACATCGGCGCCAGAAGAACCCGGTTAGCGACCGCGATATCGCCTATTTTTAGCTGCTTGCGAGCAGAGGACACCGGGCCGGTCACGGAATTTCTCGTTTTTGTGACAACCGCTTCATTGCGAATGCCGCGCGCACAATACTGCGCACATTTCTTGGGCAGTCAAGTTTCATGCCTACACTTTAGACAGTTCTGCCGATCTTGCAAGTGCAGTGCAGCAAAATACGCACAGTTATTGGATTCGTTCTGTTTTCGCATTCTGGCGTGATAAGGGCTGTGCGCCGCCGGGCCAACGTCCGGTTTTCCCTCCCGGATTGCCCTAGCAGATCACGATGCCGACACCGAAACAGACTGCCGCTATCATTGTCGCCGCCGGCCGCGGCCTTCGTGCCGGTTCTGGCGGCCCCAAGCAATACCGTTCGATCGGCGGCCGGACCGTGATTTCGCGGGCGATGGAGCCTTTTTGCCGCCATCCACAGATCTTTGCGGTACAGCCGGTGCTCAATCCCGACGATGCGGCGATGTTCAACGAGGCGGTCAGCAACATGCGCTATCAGCCGCCGGCCGATGGCGGCGCGACGCGCCAGGCCTCGGTTCGCGCCGGATTGGAAGCGCTCGCTAGCCAGTCGCCGGACATTGTGCTGATCCATGACGCCGCGCGGCCGTTCGTTACAGCTGACGTGATTTCGCGCGCGATCGAGGCCGCCGGAATAACCGGCGCGGCGGTGCCGGCGATTGCCGTGACCGATACGATAAAACTGATCGGCGCAGCCGGACACGTCGAGGCCACGCCGGAGCGCGCGCGGCTGCGTATCGCGCAGACGCCGCAGGCATTTCGTTTCGATGTCATTCTCGATGCGCATCGCCGCGCGGCGCGCGACGGCCGCGACGATTTCACCGATGACGCAGCACTCGCCGAATGGGCGGGATTGACGGTGGCGACTTTTGAAGGCGATGCTGCGAACATGAAGCTAACGACACCGGAAGATTTTATCCGCGAGGAAGCGCGCTTTGGCGCTGCGCTCGGCGACGTGCGAACGGGCAGCGGCTATGACGTTCATGCCTTCGGCGACGGCGATCATGTGATGATCTGCGGCGTGCGGGTGCCGCACAGCAGAGGCTTTCTGGCGCATTCCGACGGCGATGTCGGCCTGCACGCGCTGGTCGATGCGATCCTCGGCGCGCTGGCAGACGGCGATATCGGCTCGCATTTTCCGCCTAGCGATCCGCAGTGGAAGGGCGCCGCGTCGGACCGGTTCCTGAAATACGCGGTCGATCGAGTGAGCGCGCGCGGCGGACGTATCGCGCATCTCGACGTGACGCTGATCTGCGAGCGGCCCAAGATCGGACCTTTCCGCGATGCCATGCGCGCGCGGATCGCTGAGATTACCGGTTTGAATTTGTCGCGCGTCGCGGTGAAAGCCACCACCAGCGAGCGGCTCGGCTTTACCGGCCGCGAGGAAGGCATCGCCGCGATGGCGAGCGCCACCATCCGGCTGCCCTGGAGCGACTGACATGAGCGGCAGCGACGCCCGCGCCCTCTCCCGCTCGCTGCTCGATCTCTGCCGCAGCCGCAAGCTCACCATCGCCACCGCCGAATCCTGCACCGGCGGACTGGTCGCAGGCGCGCTGACCGACATCCCCGGTTCGTCCGATGTGATCGACCGCGGTTTTGTCACCTACTCCAATGACGCCAAACGAACCATGCTGGGCGTGAAGGCCAGCACGCTCGACAGTTTCGGCGCGGTGAGCAAGGAAACCGCAACCGCGATGGCGGTCGGCGCGCTGGAAAAAGCCGGTGTCGATCTCGCCGTCTCCATCACCGGCATCGCAGGTCCCGGAGGTGCCACGCCGGGCAAACCGGTCGGCCTCGTGCATCTCGCGGTGGCCGCCCGCGACGGAAGGATCCTGCATCGCGAATGCCGCTTCGGCGCCATCGGCCGCAGCACGGTGCGTCAACGATCCGTCATCGAAGCCCTGAAAATGCTGATGGAGCTCGCGCGCGGACCGCAGGCAGTGACAAAACCGCGCCGCGAAGCCGCCAGCCGCTTGCGCCCGCGCGTCGCGCGATCGCCACGGCGGAGTGCGGTGAAAAGGCGGTGGACGCCGCGCTCCTGATCATGTCCCGGGCGCGATGCAGCGTTCTTCACGCTGCTTCGCAGAACCGGGACCCCGGTTACAGTCTCAGCAACCGGGGCTCCGGCTCTGCAGCGCACCGCTTCGCGAAGGGCTACGCGCTGCGCTGCGTCCGGGGCACGAGCTAACCCGTCTTTCCGTAAACCGCGTCCGCGCGCTTTTCGAACGCCGCCGCAAAACGCTGGAATGCGGCGTCGAACATGGCGCCCATCAGCATCGCCAGCATCCGGCTCTTGAATTCATAGGCGATGAAAAAGCCGACCTCGCAGGCGCCGTCGCCCTTCGGTTCGAAGGTCCAGCGGTTCTCAAGATTACTGAACGGGCCCTGCAGATATTCCACCATGATCTTCAGATTGGGCCGGTCCAGCGTGACCCGGCTGGTGAAAGCTTCGCGTACCAGCTTGAACGACACCGTCATGTCGGCGATCACGATTTCGGTACCGTCGGGTTTCGGCGTGCGCTGGCGGATTTTCAGCGATTTGCACAGCGGCACGAATTCCGGATAGCGCTCGACATCGGCCACAAGGTCGAACATCTGCGGCGCGCTGTGGCGTACCCGGCACTTGCTGGAAAATTTTGGCATCGCCTCAGCGCGTGAGCGCAGCGCGCGCCGCCTGCAATTTGGCAAAGTCGTCGCCGGCGTGATGCGACGAGCGCGTCAGCGGACTCGCCGAGACCATCAGGAAACCCTTGGTATAGGCGACCTTCTCGTAGCCGTTGAATTCGTCCGGCGAGACGTAGCGCATCACCGCATGATGCTTGCGCGTCGGCTGCAAATATTGCCCGATAGTGAGGAAATCCACCTCCGCCGAGCGCAGATCATCCATCACCTGCAGTACCTCGTGGCGCTCCTCGCCCAGGCCCACCATGATGCCGGACTTGGTGAAGATGGTGGGATCGATTTCCTTCACCCGCTGCAGCAGGCGGATGGAATGGAAATAACGCGCGCCGGGCCGCACCGTGAGATAGCGCGACGGCACGGTTTCTAGATTATGGTTGAACACATCGGGTTTTGCGGCAACCACGACTTCAAGCGCGCCGTCCTTGCGCAAAAAATCCGGCGTCAGGATTTCGATGGTGGTGGTCGGGCAGCGCGCGCGGATGGCGCGGACGGTTTGCGCAAAATGCGCAGCGCCGCCATCCGCAAGATCGTCGCGATCCACAGACGTGACGACGATATGAGCCAGGCCGAGTTTCCGCGTGGCTTCCGCGACGTGCTCCGGCTCCGACGCATCGAGTGCGCCGGGCATCCCAGTTCTGACGTTGCAGAACGCGCAGGCGCGGGTGCAGGTGTCGCCCATGATCATGAAGGTGGCGTGCTTCTTGTCCCAGCATTCGCCGATATTGGGGCAGCCGGCCTCCTCGCACACGGTGACGAGGCCGTTTTCCTTGACGATTTTCCGGGTCTCGGCATAGCCGCGGGTATTCGGCGCGCGCACCCGGATCCAGTTCGGCTTCGGCGGCGACAGCGCATCCGGCCGGTTCACCTTTTCGGGGTGACGCGGGCGCAATGGCGTGGCTGAGACGGTATCGACGACGACGACCATGAAACGTTCGCTTCCTACGAGAACCTTAGCTAATCCGCTTGACGAGGAACCGCAACCGCTCGCCTTGCTGCGCGTCAGGTCTTAGCATAGCAGCCCGAATGGCTCAAAATCGCACAATGAACGCGCAGAAGCTCGGTAAGCCCCTGAAGCGCGCTTTCTTTGCCAGGAGCGTGCACGAAATCGCGCCCGACCTGATCGGCGCGACGCTGCTGGTGAACGGCGTCGGCGGCATCATTATCGAACTCGAGGCCTATCATCACACCGATCCGGCGGCGCATTCGTTCAACGGCCCGACACCGCGCAACATGGTGATGTTCGGCCCTCCCGGCTTTGTCTATGTCTATCGCTCCTACGGCATCCACTGGTGCGTGAATTTTGTTTGCGAAAAAGAAGGCTCCGCCAGCGCCGTGTTGATCCGGGCGTTGCAGCCGACTCACGGCATCCCGGCGATGCGGCGGCGGCGCGGGCTGCATGACGAACGAGCGCTGTGTTCCGGGCCGGGCAAGCTGACCGAAGCACTCGCGATTACCGACACTCATAACGGGTTACCGCTGGATGCGCCGCCGATCGCGCTGCATGCGCGCTTGAAAAAACCGGAAATCGCGACCGGGGTGCGAATCGGCATCACCAAGGCGGTGGAACTGCCGTGGCGATACGGGCTGAAGGGCTCGAAGTTCCTCAGCAAGTCGTTTTAAAGGCCCATCCTGTCCGCGAGCGAAAGTGCGACATCCGACCACACCGCAGGCGTACGGTTAACCTCAACTGTTGCGTGCGCGTGACAGCATTCCGGATCACCCGCTCCTAATCTGCAGGGATTCGAGCGCCAAATGCGCTGACAGATTTTGGGGGCGATCATGAAGAAGCTGGCAATCGCGGCAGTTGCGGGAAGTGCGTTACTCACGGGCATCATGACGGCAAAAGCCGCCGATATGGCCGTCAAGGCAGCACCGATGCCTGCTCCGGTCCCGGTCTTCAGTTGGACCGGCTTCTACATCGGCGCCAATGTCGGCGGGGCCTGGACCCCCGACAACGCCGGCAGCGATTTCGGACCGCTATTCCCGCCCTTTATCGTGCTTGCGCCGCAGGCGGCGATCCCGACCCTTATTCCCGGACAACTGGCCACGTTGGGCGGCGGCGGCCGCAACAGCGGCGTCATCGGCGGCGGCCAGATCGGTTATAACTGGCAGGTCAATCAGTTCGTTCTCGGCGTGGAAGCCGACGCGCAGGGCTCCGGCTTGAAGGGTTCAACCGGCACCGCCACCCGCTCCTTTGGGCCCCCGATCCTGCTCGCTACGGTCAACCAGACAGTGAACGTCGAGTTCGGCCATGTCGAATGGATGGCTTCCTTCCGCGGGCGCGCCGGCTTCGCCGTCAACCAGGCCCTGTTCTATGTCACCGGCGGTGGCGCGGTTGCCGAATTCGGCGGCTCCACAACCACCGTCATCAACGGACCCGGCATCGCCATTCCGGCCGGCACGTTCGTGGCCAGCAATGGCGGATCGACCACCCGCTGGGGCTGGACCGTCGGCGGCGGCATCGAATGGGCGTTCAACCAGAACTGGAGCGTGGCCGGCGAGTATCGCTACACCGACTTCGGCAACAAGGGCGCCAACTTCGACATTCCCAGCGGTCTTGCCGCAGCCCCCATCTTCGCAACGGGAACATCGAGCCAGCGCCTGACCGTCGAGCAGGCGACCTTCCGCCTCAACTACCGCTTCGGCGGCCCGGTGGTCGCGCGCTACTGAGCGTCAAGCGCTCCGCGCTTCAGACCATATGGCACCGGCTCCGATCTGGAGCCGGTGTTTTTTTATGCCGCGTTCCTGAGCCGCTCCAGCGCCTCGAGAATCTTGGCCTTCCGCGCGGCGGCGGCTTCGCGCTTTTCTTTTTCTTCCTCGACGATTTCTTCCGGCGCGTTGGCGACGAATTTCTCGTTGCCGAGCTTGGCATCGACCCGCTTGATGTCGGCATCGGCCTTGGCCAGTTCCTTGTCGAGCCGCACCTTCTCCGCCGCAAGATCGATCAAGCCCTTTAGCGGGAGAGCCGCGACTTCGCCACGCACCAGTAGTTGCACCGCGCCTTCCGGCGCACGGTCGACGAATGAGATGTCCGCAAGGCGCGCCATGCGTTTGACCACGTCGTTCCAGCGTTGTGCGCGGTCCTTTGTCTCCGCCGAGGCGCCCGCCAGCACCAGCGGTGTCAGCGTGGCCGGCGTGATGTTCATTTCTGCGCGAACCGAGCGAATGGCGGTGACCAGATCGACGACCCAGCCGATCTCCGCTTCGGCCGCCGGATCGCTGAATTCAGCAGGCGCTTTCGACGCAGCAATGATGGCTGACGTGATCGATGGATCGCCTTCGGCGAATCCCGCGGCCGACGGCATCTGCTCCGGAAGAATGTCCGCTTTTTGCGGCCACGGGGCCAATGCCAGCAAACCGTCCCGCTTCGACGTCACCGCCCACAGCTCTTCGGTGATGAACGGCATGAACGGATGCAGCAATTTCAGGATCTCGTCGCGCGCCCACGCCACCATGGCGCGGGTCTCGGCCTTGGCATCGCCGTCCTCGCCCATCAACACCGGCTTCGCAAGTTCGAGATACCAGTCGCAATATACGTTCCAGACAAAGCGGTAGGCGGCGCCCGCGGCATCATTGAAGCGATAGGCCTCGATCGCTTCGGTGATCTCGCGGCTGGCGCGCGCGGTTTCGTGCGCAATCCAGCGGCTGAGCGTCTGCTTCGCTTTTGTCGGATCGAAGCCCGACGGCAGCACGCAGCCGTTCATCTCTGCGAAGCGGCAGGCATTCCAGAGTTTGGTCGCGAAGTTGCGATAGCCCTCGACGCGGCCCGCGGCGAGCTTGATGTCCCTGCCCTGTGCCGCCATCGCCGCAAGCGTAAAGCGCAGCGCGTCGGCGCCGTAATCGTCGATCAGATGCAGCGGATCGATGACGTTGCCCTTCGACTTCGACATCTTGGCGCCCTTGGCATCGCGGACCAGCGCATGGATGTAGACGGTCGGGAATGGCACTTCTTTCTGGAAATGCAGGCCCATCATCATCATCCGGGCGACCCAGAAAAAGATGATGTCGAAGCCGGTGACGAGCACGTCGGTCGGGTAATAGCGTTTCACGTCGGTATCGTCGTCGGGCCAACCCAGTGTCGAGAACGGCCACAGCGCGGAGGAGAACCAGGTGTCGAGCACGTCCTCGTCGCGGGTGATGAAGCCTAAGCGCTTGGCGGGGTCGAGCGCCATCTCGCGTCCCTGCTCCGGCGTGATTACTTCCTGCTCGACGTAGTAGCCAAGCGCATTGCCGACCGCTTCTTCCTCGGTCTCGGCAACGAACACCTTGTCGTCCGGTCCATACCATGCCGGAATCTGATGGCCCCACCAGAGCTGGCGCGAGATGCACCAGGGCTGGATGTTTTCCATCCACTCGAAGTAAGTCTTTTCCCAGTTCTTCGGCACGAACGACGTAGCGCCGCTACGCACCGCCGCGATTGCCGGCTCGGCAAGCGTTTTTGCGTCGACGTACCACTGGTCGGTCAGATACGGTTCGATCACCACGCCGGAACGATCGCCGTGCGGCACCATGTGCGTGTTTGGCTCGATCTTTTCGAGAAACCCGAATTCCTCCAGGCGCGAAACCATCAGCTTGCGCGCCACGAAGCGGTCCTTGCCGTGGAGTTCTTCGGCGAACATCAGCGCGCCTTCGGGAAGATCGCGCAAATAGTCCTCGTTGCCGGAGAGGGTGAGGCAGCCCTCCTGATCCAGCACGCTGATCTGCGGCAGATTGTGCCGCCGGCCGATCTCGAAATCGTTGAAGTCGTGCGCCGGCGTGACTTTCACAGCACCCGAACCCTTTTCGGGATCGGAATATTCGTCGGCGACAATCGGAATCCTGCGGCCGACCAGCGGCAGGATCACGTGCTTGCCGACCAGATGCGCATATCGCTCATCGTCCGGATGCACCGCGACCGCTGTATCGCCCAGCATCGTCTCCGGCCGGGTGGTGGCGACGACAATGAACGTTGACGGATCGTCGGGGCTAAACGTCCGGCCCTCCAGCGGATAGCGCAGATACCACAGGTGGCCCTTGACCTCGATTTGCTGCACTTCGAGATCGGAGATCGCGGTCAACAGCGCCGGATCCCAGTTCACCAGCCGCTTGTCCTTGTAGATCAGCCCATCGCGGTGCAGTGCCACGAACACCTTGACGACCGCGCGCGACAGCCCTTCGTCCATGGTAAATCGTTCGCGCGACCAGTCGCAGGAGGCCCCTAGCCGCTTCAGCTGGTTGACGATGACGCCGCCGCTCTCGGCTTTCCATTGCCAGACGCGTTTAAGAAATTCGGCGCGGCCCATCTCGCGGCGTCCGGGCTGCTGCCGCTCTATCAATTGCCGTTCGACCACCATCTGGGTCGCAATGCCGGCGTGATCGGTGCCGGGCTGCCACAGCACGTCGCGGCCGCGCATCCGCTCGAACCGGCACAGAATGTCCTGCAGCGTGTTGTTGAGCGCGTGGCCCATATGCAGCGAACCGGTGACGTTCGGCGGGGGAATCACGATGGTAAAGGGTTTGGCGTCCAGGCGATCCGGACGGCCGGCCTTGAACGCATTCGCCTCTTCCCAGACCCGGGACATGCGGGTTTCAATTTCGGCGGGCTGGTAGGTCTTCTCGATCATGGCAACGCAATCAGCGATATGGGGATATGGATGGGGCTAGAAACCCGCCATGGGATGCGAAGTCAACACGGCAAGCAGCTCGCGGCGGGCCGATAAAGCCTGCTGTCGCGGCTGAATGAAGGCTGGCGGCCGCTCGCGGCCTGCGGGCAGCATCACCGGCCGCGGGAAACCCGCTCGATTTCCGCCTTGACGATGCGCTCGACCAAGCCGGGCAGGTTGTCGTCAAGCCAGGATTTCAGCATCGGCCGCAACATCTCCTTGACGAGGTCTTCCAGCGTCCGCGCATTGTTGCTTAGCACCGTGTTGGCCAGCGTGTTGAAGGCCGACTCGACCGCCGACACCGTCGAGCGCGACAAAATCTGTTGCGGCTGAGGAGCTGCAGGACCTTCATAGAACGGCGGCGGTTCGAACGCGGGCTGACGATGCTGGGCGCGCGGCGCGCTGGCTGTGGCCTCGCTGAATTCGAGGTCGTCCTCGGGCTCGACCTTGCGGAACGGCGCTGGCTGCAAGTCCGGCAGCGCCATCTCGTCGGTGAGTTCGAATACGTCACCGTCCGGCAGCGGCGGCCTGACCTCCGCCTCGGAGGTCGCAGCATCAAGCCCCGCCAGCATGGCGTCGATATCGTCCTGGCTGTTGGCGGCAGGCGCCGGAGCTGGCACGGATGCCGGCGGCTCGACCTTTGCCGGTGCTGCCAGCGTAACGATGGCCGAAGGTGGAATGTCGGTCATCACGGGCGGTTTAGCCGGCGCAGCGGTGGCTTCAGGTCTTGCGGATGCCGCAGGGTTCGCACCCTTCTCGGCCGGTTTTGCCTCGTCGTCGGCGATGATCCGCCGGATCGACGCCAGAATCTCCTCCATCGAGGGTTCCTGGACCTTTGCAGGCTGCGTCATATCCCACTCCACATCATCAACGCCCTCGCCTAAGCGTTTTACACCAAGCGGAGCAGGATTTGCCGGTTCCGGGTTTGCCGGCTGCGGATTTTCATCCCGCGAGCCTGACTTGTCCCCAGATCAAGCGCCGCTCGAGCCATCGCGCGGTCCTATCCGCTCGCGAGGGCAGCAAAATCTTGCGACCTCCGGATGCCGGATGCGGCACGAATCGCTTTGCTGCCCTTACGAAAGGTACGTCAGCGCAACAATTGATTGCAAGCAAAGGGCTGTCGAGGCAGCCCGTTTGAGTCGCCGATAGTCTCGGCGGTTAGCGGCCGTCGGGCACGCGAACGCCGATCCAGCTATCGCGCACCTGGTGATAGTGAACGCTGGGATCGTAGACAGTGGTGTTCAGCCCGAGCACCTGCGGCGCCAGCCGTCCCACCGCGTTCAACACGGCATAGGACGCCACGACGCGGTCGTGCTGCGCGGTGACCAGCGCCACGCGGGCGTTGACCAGCGCCTGCTGTGCGTTCAAAACGTCGAGCGTGGTACGCTGCCCAGCCTTGGCTTCCTCGCGCACGCCGTTGAGCGCGATCTCCGAAGCCGACACCTGGGATTGCGCCGAGGCGACCTGCGCCTTGCCGGCCACCAACTGGCCCCACGCCGTAACGACGTTGGAGCGGGTCTGGTCGCGAACCTGTTCGAGGTTGAGGCGCTGCTGTGCCAGCGTTTCCTTCGACTGCCGGATCAGCGAATATTCGGCGCCGCCCTGATAGATTGGCGCTGAAATCTGCGCGACCGCGGAGGCGCCGAACTGCCGGAAAAACGTCAGGGTCTGCTCGTAGGACTGCTGCACCGAAGCCTGAACCGTCACGGTTGGAAGTAACGCGCCCTCAGCCACCTTGATCTGGAGATAGCTGACGTCGATGCCGAACATCGCGGCGGTGACGCTCGGGTTTTCCGTCAGGCCGAGATCGACCGCCCCCGGCAGCGTGCCCGGCAAAAAGCGATCGACCGGAGAACCCGGAGCAAGGTTGTCAGGTTCATTGCCGATGATGCGGCGGAAATTGGCTTTGGTCGTGACCAGATTGGATTCGGCGGTCAGCAGTTGGGTGCGGCCGGCCGCCAACTGGGCCTCCGATTGCGCGACGTCGGTGCGGGTGACTTCACCGACGTTGAACCGGTCGCGGGTCTGCTTCAAGGTCTGTTCGAGCACGCGGACATTGCTGCGCTGAACTTCGACGATCGCGGCGTCGCGCAGATAGTCCATATAGATGGTGGCGGCGGAGAGCAGGACCGTTTGCTCAAGAACTCGCAGACCCTCGCGCGCGCCCGAAACCTGGCCTTCCGCCGCGCGGGTGCGGTTCGCGGTTTGAAACCCGTTGAAGACGGTCTGCGATACCGTCGTGCCGACGCTGCGCGGCGCGTTGACGCCGTGGATATCGGTCTTGACGAGGTTGGTGGCAGTGCCGCCCGACGTGGACTGCACATCGGTATACTGGGTTCCGGCACTTGCGGTGATCGCGACGCGCGGCCGATAGCCCGACAGCGCCTGCGGCACGTTCTCATCGGTGAACCGCACCTGCGCGCGCTGCGCATTGAGCTGGGGGTTATTCTGATAGGCGCGCACCAGCGCTGCATCGATCGTGTCGGCCAAAGCGGGAGTCGCGCCGAGTTTGGTCAGCAAAAGGACCGCGGCCGCCGCTCCGGTAACAACTCTAACGACTCTTACGCCACGCATTCCAGGTAATCCATCCATGACGCCTTCCCGGCTCGGACGTACCGGCCGGGTTATTTGCTTCGACCAGAGTCGATTTCCCGTCCCACTCTATTCCGCGCAATAGTGCGACGGAACCCCCGCAGCCAAATCGCGGCGGAAACTCTTGAGATGGGGCATCTCAGCCACACTCCTGATTTCGATCAGGATTTCAGACCGTTTGCGCTAGAAAACGAACGCGGACGGCCGTTCCAACCCGGGCAAAACCGGAATCGCGGCGTCGAACAACGCCCGGTCGCCGAAGTCGGCATGGGAATGCGTAACGATCATAGCCCGCTGCGGGCGGCTCATGGCGAAAACTCCGACCAGCCGTCCGCCTTCGCTGAGCTGCCGGTAAAGCCGATCCGGAACGATCTCCGTCGCCCCGGCCAGCACAATCACATCATAGGGAGCGCTGGCTTCGTCGCCGTCAGCGGCCGCAGCAGTCCGGACCGTCACATTGCCGAACCCGAGCTTTGCGAGCACGTCGCTCGCTTTCGCTGCCAGCGCCGCGTCGCTTTCAGTGGCCGTCACTCGATCCGCAAGTTTTGCCACCACCGCGGCGGTGTACCCGCTCGCGCAACCGACCACCAGAACCCTGTCCGTTTCCGTGATCTCGGCAGCCTGCAGCATCTTCGCAATCACCACCGGCTTGATCAGGAAACGCTTTGCGGCGCCGGCTTCGCTGACGTCGAGGTCGAGATCCAGATAGGCCATCGCGCGCTGGCTGTCGGGAACGAAGGCTTCGCGCGGCACCGCGAGCATGGCGTCGATAATCCTGATATCGGTGACATCGCTGGGACGCACCTGACCATCGACCATCTTCTGGCGCGCGGTCGAAAAGTCGGACATCGGCGATTCCTGCATCGAATGGCGGGTGCTTAAGGAACTAAGACAGCACCATCTTTGATGCAAGGTTTCGCAAAACGCAACACGCGGCGGCACAGCCGGCGCCACCCGCTATCCGCGCTGCATTCGAATCGTCTACTCGATCGGGACAGCCAAACGTCCAATCAACCGCGCGACTTCGTCGAGCCGTTGGTCGTCGTGATCCCTGACGGCCCGTGCGAGCCTGACAAGGCATTCATCGTCGCTCATCGAAGGCAAATCGCCCGGGACAGTCGAGTTCGGCACGATCGACGGTATCGCGCGATCGGAATGAAGGATCGGCATCAAGTCACCTCCGGAAATCGAACCGGCGGGGGTCAGTTTCGTCACGGATTAAGACGTTTTAGCGTCCGGCGCATAATGGGAACGCACTTGTGATTTGCCTACCGGCATTGTCAAATACCGCGCGCTCGGCCCGAAGCGCAGCAAGCGTTGCGCCGCGGATCGGTCTATTTCCCGCTTTGCAAGCCTCAGGGGCTTTGTTATACGCAGCCCGGCGCGAAGCACCGCTCTATTCCTCGGTAGCTCAGTGGTAGAGCAACCGGCTGTTAACCGGTTGGTCGCTGGTTCGAATCCGGCCCGAGGAGCCAAACATCTCAATCACTTAACCGAAAAAGATGCTGACGCCGGTTGGCTGCGTTGATTTGCGTAGGCCCGCCAATGCCGGCTGAGAATCCGGTCCGGCTGCTCGCATCTGTTGCACGAAATCATCAGCCGGATTCCGATTCTCGCGCGCATTCGAAATCTTTTTGACTGTGCAGCCCGGCGTGCGGTTTTGTATCGTCGGGGCCTACGGGACAACTGCGATGATCGAAACGGTAACAGCAATCTTCGGACTACTCAGCGCCAGCATTTTCCTGGCGCACGCTTTTGAGGCCTATCGTTCCCGGCCCCAGACCCAAGCGGCGCCAGCATCGACACGCCGATTCCGAAATCTTTAATAAAGTCGGACCATCATCGAAGGTGGCAGGTGCATCATGCGTAACCACGACTTCGTCGCCGATGGATTTCTGGCGGTAACCGCAGCCGGATTTGTGCTGCTGTGCTCGAGCCTGCTCGCGATCGCCTTCACCTGATTTTCCGGCAGCACCATCAATAAACCGGTAACCAAGCCGGGCCTCGCAGGCCGATCGATACAATTTGAACGATCGCTTCAACCCGCAAACAAAAGCTTTTTGACATGGTGGGCTCCAGAACGGAGAACACCCATGAGCGAAGCTGAATTCGACCGATTGCTGGACGCCGTCAGGACCGCGGTCGCACCCGTTCCGCAGCCCGGTTTTTCGCATCTGCCGCAGGTCTTCGATGCGCCGCCGCTCGCTGCCAACGACAATCAGCTGGCCTGGCCATATCTGCCGTTTCCCGAAGGCTGGTGCGCCTCCTGCTGATCGGTCCCGTCTCCTCCTGCTTCCGAGCTGTTCAGTTCAGTCGTCCGATCGGGCTCGGTTGCCTATCCCATCCGTGGCGTATATGAGTTCGGCCATGAGGCCACGTGGCGGAGTGGTTACGCAACGGTCTGCAAAACCGTGTACACCAGTTCAATTCTGGTCGTGGCCTCCATCAACAATTTCAAATACTTGCGCTACTTCGCTCGCTTGAAAAGCGAGCTCTTCGATTCGAGTCACGCGCGCTTGCGCCGGCGGTAGTCGCGTTTCAGCTTCGGCTTCGGGGCGAGTTCCGGCATCACGGCCTGCGCCTCGCGGTATTTCGCCAGCATCCGTTCAAAACTGGCGCTCAGTGTCGCTTCGATATCGGAGCGTTTTTCCAGCGCCGCCAGCAGCATCGCCGCGGCTTCGATGGTCGCCAGACCATCGCCGCGCGGCTCGCGGCGCAGCTTGCCATAGCGCGAGGGTTTTGCGGGACCGAGGATGACGCGCTGGCACTTCAGCATCCAGGCATTGCGCCACCACAGCGCCTTGGCCTGGCTCCAGGTGCCGTCCAGCAACACGACGCCTTCAATGTCCTTCAGGATCGCGCGCTGATTGTCCTCGACCTCGCCTTTGCGGTTGATGGCGACCACCGCGCGGTCGGTGTCGAGATCCGCGACCTTGGCGGAGCCGAGATAGAGCACCGCCCAATGCTGTGGATCGTGCACCGGGCGTCCCAGCGCCTTGGACAGGCCCGGCCATGACAGCCCGATCTTGAGCACCGCGTTCCGGAAATGCAGCGCGGTCAGCCGCGCGGTGCCGAGCGCCCTGTCCTGCTCCTGCGGATGCTGCAGGATCAACAGCGAAATGCGATTCTCGATCGGCTCGATGCTGTCGCAGATGCACAGCGGCAGCGGCTTGTGGCAATTCGGGCAATCCGGGGGCGCCTCGGGGGTGCCGCCGGCTTCCAGTTCTGGGATTTTGGACATCGCCCGCTATACGCTCCGCGAGCCCTGCCTTCAACAACTCCGGGGCCTTATTCCGCGGGTGCTACCGCCGCTGCAGGCTCGGATCGCCGCCGCAGCCGGTCGATCAGCAGATAAATCACCGGCGTCGTATACAGCGTCAGGATTTGCGACACGAACAGGCCGCCGATGATGGTGATGCCGAGCGGCCGGCGCAGCTCGGTGCCCGGCCCCGTGGCGATCACCAGCGGAATGCCGGCGAAAAGTGCTGCCATGGTGGTCATCAGAATGGGCCGAAACCGCGCGCTGCAGGCCTCGAAAATCGCATCCGCCGACGACAGCCCGCGATGCCGCTCGGCATCCAGCGCGAAATCGACGATCATGATGCCGTTCTTCTTGACGATGCCGATCAAGAGAATGATGCCGACGAAGGCGATGATGGTCAGCGGCGTATTGGTGACCTGCAGCGCCAGCAGCGCGCCCAGCCCCGCCGACGGCAAGGTCGAAATGATGGTCAAGGGATGCGCGAGGCTCTCATAGAGCACGCCGAGCACGATATACATCGCCACCAGCGCACCCAGGATCAGCAGCGGCTGCCGGCCGGCGGTCTTGTTGAAATCGCCGGCATTGCCGTCAAAGCTGCCGCGAATGCCCTCGGGCATATGCAGTTCATCCACCGCGCGCTGGATATTGGTGGTGGCGACCTCCAGCGGAACGTCCGGCAGGATGTTGAACGATACCGTGGTCGAGGGAAACGATTGCGAGTGAAACACCGCCAGCGGCGACAGCCCGCGGGTGTAGCGGACCACGGCCGACAGCGGCACCTGCGTGCCGTTGGCGCCGGCGACAAAGATGCGTTCGAGGTTGGACGGGTCGGTCTGGAATTTCGGATCGATCTCCAGCACCACCATGTACTGGTTGCGCTGGGTGTAGATGATCGAGATCTGCCGCTGCGAGAACGCGTTGTTGAGCGCATTGTCGATGTCCTGAACCCGGACGCCTAATGTCGATGCCTTTTGCCGGTCGATCGTCAATCCCAGTTGCAGCCCGCCGGGATCGCGGTCGCTGGAGACGTCGGTAATACCCTCGACGGTTTCCAAGCGCTTGGCCACCAGCGGCGCCCACTTCTGCAACAGATCGAGATCGGTGCTCGACAGCGTGTACTGGTAGTCGGAATCGCTTTGCCGGCCGCCGGTGCGGATATCCTGCGCGGCGAACATGAACAGCCGAATGCCGGCGACTTGGTAGAGGTTCTTGCGCAGCCGGTCGATCACAAGCGCCGTGGTCAGTCCGCCGCGCTCCGCGGGCGGCTTGAGGCTGATGAACATGAAGCCGCGGTTGGACCCGGTGGCGCCGCCGCCGAGCGACGATCCGATCCCCGCGACGGCCGGGTCGGCCATCACGATATCGGCGAGCTGCTGCTGCAAAGTGAGCATGGATTGAAACGAGATATCGGCCGACGCCCGGGTCGAGCCGATCACGAAACCGCTGTCATCGACCGGAAAATAGCCCTTCGGCGTCTTGATGTAGAGCGTCACCGTCAACGCGATGGTGGCAAAGAACACGATCAGCGTCAGGAACGGAAAGCCGAGCACGATACGCAGCGTCCGCTCATAGAAGGCGACAATCCGCGACAGCGAGCCCTCGACGATGCGGTCGAACCATGTCGCGTTGCTTGAAGTGGTCTCCTTGATGTAATGCGCGCAGATCATGGGCGTGATGGTCAGCGACACCACCGTGGACACCACGATGGCAAAAGTCAGCGTCAGCGAAAATTCGCGCAACAGCCGGCCGACGATTCCGTCCATGAAAATCAGCGGCGTGAATGCGGCAATCAGCGACAGGCTGATCGACAGCACGGTAAAGCCGATTTGCTTCGCGCCTTCGAGCGCCGCCTCGTAGGGCCGCATGCCATGCTCGAGATTGCGGTACATGTTCTCGATCATGACAATGGCGTCGTCGACCACGAAGCCGATCGAGATCGCCAGCGCCATCAGCGACAGGTTGTCGATCGAAAAGCCGGCCAGCCACATGCCGGCGCAGGTGCCGGCCAGCGCCAGCGGCACCGAGACGCCGGCGGCGATGGTAGGCGTGATCCGGCGCAGGAACACAAACACCACCAGCATGACCAGGAACGCGGTCGCCAGCAGCGTGAGTTGCATATCCTCGACGCTGGCGCGGATGGTTCCGGTGCGGTCGGTCAGGGTCGAGATCTCAACGCCAGCGGGAATCCACTGCTTGAGCTCGGGTATCAGCGCCCTGACCCGGTCGACCATGTCGATGACGTTGGCGTCGCCCTGCTTGGTGATCTGGATCAGCACCGCCGGCTGCTTGTTGAACCAGGCAATCGACCGGCTGTTGCGGACGGAATCCTCGACCTCGGCCACGTCGGATAGCCTGACGAAACTGCCGTTCGAACTCTTGATCAGGATGTCACGGAATTCGGCCGCGGTCCGCATCTGCCTGTTGACCGACAGTGTTTCGCTCTGGCGGCCGCCGTTGAAAATCCCGACCGGGCCGATCGGATTGGCATTGATGAGCGCGGTCCGGACATCGTCGGTTGCAATGCCGGCGTTGGAGAGCGCGACCGGATTGAGCGCAATGCGCACGGCGGGCTGATCGGCGCCGGTGACGGTGACTTCGCCGACACCGGGCACCTGCGAAATCCGCTGCGCGATCACGGTATCGGCCACGTCGTAAATCGCGCTTGGCGAAATCGTCTTCGAGGTCAGCGCCAGCACGAACACGGGGGCCGCGGCCGGATTGGCCTTGCGGAATCGCGGCAGTGACGGCAGGTCGCTCGGCAGGTCCGCCAGCGATGCATTGATCGCGGCCTGCACGTCGCGCGCCGCGCGGTCGATGTCGCGGCCGATGTTGAATTGCAGCTGAATGCTGGTTGAGCCGAGCGAACTGGTCGAGGTGATCTGGTTGATGCCGGCGATCTGGCCGAGCCGCCGTTCCAGAGGTGCGGCCACGGTCCCCGCCATCACCGTGGGGTCTGCTCCCGGGCGCGACGCGGAGACCCGGATCATCGGGAAGTCGACATTGGGGACCGCGGCAACCGGAAGAAATATGTAGGCGACCGTGCCGATCAGAAACAGCCCGATCGCGAGCAGCGTCGTGCCCACCGGCCGCCGGATGAATGGCTCGGAGATCGACAGCATTACTGCATCCCCTCGGTCGCTCCCGCCACCGGCGGCAGCGGCAGTTCGGGTCCGACCGGCGGCACCGCCTTTTCGATGCGCCGGTTCAGCCGGTCGAGCGCGAGATAGATCACCGGCGTGGTGTAGAGCGTCAGCAACTGGCTGAGCAGCAAACCGCCGATGATCGAAATGCCCAGCGGAAACCGCAGCTCGGCGCCGGTACCGCTTTCCACCGCCAGCGGCAGCGCGCCGAACAGCGCGGCCAGCGTGGTCATCATGATCGGGCGGAACCGAAGCAGGCAGGCCTGCACGATCGCTTCCTCCGCCGACATGCCCTGATGCCGTTCCGCCTCCAGCGCGAAGTCGATCATCATGATCGCGTTCTTCTTGACGATGCCCATCAGCAGGATGATGCCGATCAGGCCGATCACCGACAGATCCTGCCCGAACAGCATCAGCGCCAGAATGGCGCCAACGCCCGCCGACGGCAGCGTCGACAGAATCGTGATCGGGTGAATGTAGCTTTCGTAGAGCACGCCGAGCACGATGTAGATGGTGACCAGGGCTGCGACGATCAGCCAAGGCTGCCCGGCCAGCGATTTCGAAAATTCGGCGGCGTCGCCGGCGAACAATCCGACGATGCTGGTCGGCATTCCGATCCGGGTTTCGATGGTTTTGACCGCCTCCACGGCGTCGCCAAGTGCTGCACCCGGCGCCAGATTGAAGCTCAGCGACACCGCCGGAAACTGGGCCTGATGCGAGATCGCCAGCGGCGCCGTGGTGCGCGTCAGGGTCGCGACCGCGGATATCGGCACCTGTCCGGCGGCAACGCCGGGAATTCCGCTGGCGGCGCCGGGGACGTACAATTTCGAGAGGATCGAGGGATCGCGCTGATATTCCGGCAATGCTTCCAGCACCACGCGATACTGGTTGGCCTGGCCGTAGATCGTCGAAATCTGGCGCTGCGCGAAGGCGTCGTTCAACGTATCGTTCACGGCTTGGATGCTGACGCCAAGCTGACCCGCGCGCTGCCTGTTGACATCGAGCGCCGCGCGCAAGCCCCCCTCCTGCGCCTCCGATGAAACGTCACGGAACAGCGGATCGCGCCGCATCTCCGCGACCAGCTTGCCCGCCCATAGCGTCACCAACGCGGAATCCGTGCCGGTCAGCGTGTATTGATATTGCGAACGGCTCGACTGCGTACTGATCTGGACGTCCTGCACCGGCTGGAAATAGACGGTCATGCCGGGGATCGAGGCCACGCGCGCCTTCAATCGGTCGACCACGATTCCGATATCGTCATGCCGTTCGCCGCGCGGCTTCAGGGTCATCACCAGACGGCCGACATTGGTGGTCGGGTTCACGGAGCCCGCGCCGATGACCGACACCACGCCGGTGACATCGGGATCGGCCTTGATCGCGTCCGCGGCCTCGGTCTGCCGGCGCTGCATCTCGGCGAAGGATACGTCGGGGCCAGCCTCCGTGACCGCCGTGATGGAAGCGGTGTCCTGCAACGGCAGGAATCCTTTCGGCGCCACAATGTAGAGGACCACCGTCGCCACGATGGTCGCCAATGTGACGATCAGCGTCGCGCGCTGGCGCTGCAGCACCCACAGCAGCGTGCGGTGATAGAAGGCGACCATGCGATCGATGCCGCGGCTGATCGCGGCAAGCCCGGGAACCGCGATCTCCTCGCCCGCGTGTTTCAGCAATCGCGAACACATCATCGGCGTCAGCGTCAGCGAGACGATGGCCGATGTCACCACCGCGATGGTCAGCGTCAGCGCGAATTCGCGGAACATCCGTCCCACCAGGCCGGACATGAACAGCAATGGAATGAACACCGCGATCAGCGACACGGTAAGCGAAATCACGGTAAAGCCGATTTCGCTGGCGCCGCGCAGAGACGCTTCCATCGCGCTCTCGCCGTTCTCCATGTGACGGACGATGTTCTCGATCATCACGATAGCATCGTCGACCACGAAGCCCGTGCCGATGGTCAGCGCCATCAGCGACAAATTGTCGAGGCTGAAGCCGGAAAAATACATGATCCCGAAACTGGTGATCAGCGACAGCGGCAGTGCGACGCCCGCAATCAGCGTGGCGCGCAGCGAACGCAGGAACAGCAGCACCACCAGCGTGACCAGCACCACGCTCAATATCAGGGTGAACTGCACGTCGTTGACCGAGGCGCGGATGGTGACGGTGCGGTCGCTGACGATGGTCAGTTTCACGCCCGCCGGAATCGAGCGTTGTACCTTTGGAATCTCGGCGCGGATTTGCCGGACGACTTCGATGACGTTGGCGCCGGGTTGGCGCTGGATGTCGATGATGACCGCGGGGGTGCCGTTGTACCAGCCGCCGGTGCGATCGTTCTCCAGCCCGTCAACGATCCTGGCAACGTCGCCGATGGTGACCGGCGCGCCGTTGCGGTAGGCGATGATGATGGGCTTGTAGGCCTCCGCCGCGGCGATCTGGTCGTTGGCGGCGATGGTGTAGGCCTGTTGCGCGCCATCGAGCGATCCCTTCGGCCCGGAGACGTTGGCGCCCGCGATCGCGTTGCGCAGGTCTTCCATCGCGATGCCGTAAGCCGCAAGCCGCGCCAGGTCCGCCTGCACCCGCACGGCCGGCTTTAGCCCGCCCAATATCGAGACGCGTCCGACGCCGGAAATCTGGCTGAGACGTTGGCCGAGCAGCGTGTCGGCGATGTCGCTCATGGCGCGCAGCGAAATCGTCTCCGACGTCAGCGCCAGCGTCATGACCGGCGCATCCGCCGGATTGACCTTGGCGTAAACCGGCGGGTACGGCAGGTTCTTCGGCAGGATTCCCGCCGCGGCATTGATCGCGGCCTGCACGTCTTGCGTTGCACCATCGATGTCGCGGTTGAGGTCGAACTGCAGCGAGATCTGGCTGACACCGAACGAACTGGTCGAGGTCATCGACGACAGCGACGGGATTTGGCCGAGCTGGCGTTCGAGCGGTGCTGTGATCAGCGAGGCGATCACGTCGGGGCTGGCTCCCGGCAGTTGCGTCGTCACCTGCACGGTCGGGAAATCGACTTGCGGCAGCGCCGAGACCGGCAACGCCCAATAGCCGAGCGCGCCGCCGATCAGTAGCGCAATCCCCAGCAGCGAAGTGGCGATGGGGCGGCGAATGAACGGTTCCGAAACGCTCATGGCTATCGGCTCGTTACTGCGAGGGGCATGGCTTCAAGGTGTCGATGTGTGAATCATGGCCGCGCCTTCGCTCCGCTGCCTGACTTGTCGCTCCCCTGCGTCGGTGCCGGCCCGGTTTGGCCCTTTTGATCGCCCTCGCCCTGCCCGCCCTCGCCCTTCTTGCCGCGGCGCTCGCCGTCCTTGCCGCCGGCTTGCGTATCCCGGCTGCTCCGGCGCTTGCGCGGCGCCAGGTCGGCCGACGGCGTCTGCTCGTCCCTGCCGACGATGACCTTCGAGCCGTCGGCCAGATTGGCAAAGCCGGTCGTGACCACACGGTCGGACGTCGTGAGCCCGCTGCCGATCACCGCATCGGTCTCGTTCTGCTGGATCACCGTGATCGGTTTCGCCGTCACGATGTCGTCGTCGCCGATGACATAACTGAAGGTTCCCGCAGGACCGCGCTGCGCCGCCGAGGTCGGTATTACGATCGCCTGCGGCAGCGTTTCGACCTTGAGCCGGACATTGACGAATTGCCCGGGCCATAATTGAAAATTGGCGTTGGGGAATTCAGCCTTGAGCTTCAGCGTTCCGGTGGTCGGATCGACCTGGTTGTCGATCCCCTTCAGCGTGCCGGTATCGGCCACGGTGGCGCCGTCATTGCCGAACACGTCGACCGAAAGCGCGCCCTTGGCGGAGGCGGCATTGACCCGCACGATCTGCTGCTGCGGCAGGCTGAACTGCACCGCGATCGGCTGCAACTGCGTGATCACCACGAGTCCGGTCAGGTCGGACGCGTGAATGATGTTGCCCTGATCGACCTGACGCAGACCGGCGCGGCCCGACAAGGGCGCGATGATCTTGGTGTAGCTGAGCGTGGCCTGCGCGTTATCGATCATGGCCTGATCGGCATTCACCAGCGCTTCCTGCTGCGCGACCACGGCGCGCTGGGTGTCGGCCTGCTGCTTGGAGCCGGCGTTGGAGGCGGCAAGCTGCTGATAGCGCGTCAGGTCGAGGCGCATGTTGGCAAGCTGCGCCTCATCTTGCGCCTTCTTGGCGACGGCCTGATCGAACTGCGCCTTGTAGATCGCGGGATCGATCTCGCCGAGAACGTCGCCTTTCTTGACGTCCTGCCCCTCGGTGAAATTGACCGCGATGAGCTTGCCATCGACCTGCGAGCGAACCACCACATTGTTCAATGCGCGAACGGCGCCGACGCCTTCGAGATAGACCGGCACGTCCTGGATGCGCGGCGTTGCCGCCAGCACGGGAACGGCGAGATCGGGACGCGCCCGGTTAGCCGCCTGCTGCTTCTGCTGAAACGAGGTCCAGCCGATATAGCCGAGGCCGCCGAGGATCAGCAAAGTGATGAAAATCGAAACCGTGCGGCGGCGGGCACGGCCCGCCACCCGGGCAACGCCACTACCGGCGGCCTTCGCGGTTTCGTTCAAATCCGGCTTAAAGAGCATTGACCGGCCTCTCCACCTTTGGCTCCCAGCCGCCCCCCAGCGCCTGATACAGACTGACGATCGCAAGCAGGCGGGCCAGTTGCGCCTGCCACAGCACGTCTTCGGCCTGAAATAGCGTCAATTGCGTGTTTAGCACAGTTACGATGTCGGCGGTGCCCGCGCGAAGCTGCTGCTCGGAGAGCTGAAAGGCCCGCCGTGAGGCTGCCACGACCTCGCGCTGGAGCCGCAGCTTTTCCGTGGTCTGCCGAATCGCGACCAGCGCATTGTCAACGTCGGCAAAAGCCGAGACAACCGTCTTGCGGTAGGTTTGCAGCAATTCGTTCTGTCTCGCCCTGGTGTACTCGAAGTTGCCCAGGATACGGCCGCCATCGAAAATCGGCTGGGTCGCCCCGCCGACCAGATTGAAGAACGCCGCATGCGGCTGGAACAGCTGCGCCAATGCCGAACTCTGATAGCCGCCCTGCCCGGTCAATGTGATGCTCGGGAAAAACTGCGCGCGCGCACTGCCGAGATTGGCGGTGGCGGAGGCCAGTTGCGCCTCTTGGCGCCGGATGTCCGGGCGCTGGGTCAGCAATTCCGAGGGCAGGCCAGGCGTCACCCGGGGCGGAACAATCTGGTTCAGCGAGCCGCCGGTGACCTTCACGCTTTCCGGTGGCCGTGACACCAGCGTCGCCAGCGCGTTGACGTTCTGCGCCAGCGTCTGCCGCAGCGGCGGCACCGAGGCGCGCTGGTTGGCGACAATCGCTTCCTGTTGAGCCAGATCGAGATCGGTCCCGGTGCCGGCCTTGAAGCGTGCTCTGATCGCGTCGAGAATGCGCGTGGCACTGGCGATGTTGCTGGCGGCGGTGCGAATCCGGTCTTGCGACGCAAGAACCTGGAAGTAGGCATTGGCAACGCTGGCATAGGTCGTCAGTGCGACCACGTCGCGATCGAAACGATTGGCGGTCGAGGTTTCCTCGGCCGCCAGCGCCGCATCCCGGTTCTTGCCCCAGAAATCGATCTCATAGGACGAGCTGAGCGACGAGGTATAATTGACCACTTCCCGGCCGCCGATGGACAGGCCGCTGGCGCTGGAGCCCGAGGTGCGGGAATAGGCCTCCTGACCGTTCGCATTCAGGGTCGGCAGCAGCGCTGCGCCGGCTATGCGCGCCTGCGCATCCGCCTGAACGATCCTTGCTGTGGCCGCGGCGATGTCGAGATTGACCGTCTGCGCCTCTTCCATCAGCGTCGTCAGTTCGGAAGACCGGAAGCCGCGCCACCAGTCCAGCGTCGGCGGCGCGTCGAGATTGGCCGACCGCGCCGCCTTATAGCCATTCGGAATGTCCAGCGCCGGATCCGGCAGGTCCTTGGTCAGAATGCAACCCGCCGAAGTCGCAACGAGCATAAACGCCACGAGTACTTTCGCCGAACGCACGAATCGAGGATTTGCCGACGCAACCTGCAACCTAGTCACCGGGGTGATGCTTCCACTGGAACCGACCGTCATTCTAGCTGCGCGATCAATGGGCGGACAGTCCTGTTCGGCAACAGTCCCCGCAAAGCCTCCGTGGAAAAGGTCGCGTGCAAACAGCTCGAAACGTGCGGATTCGCGCGGTTTTGCTGGACTTCATCGACCTCAAGCGCGATGCGCGGGATGGCACAGTCTTACGAAGATTTCATGTGCCGTGGAACTGCGGTACCGGCTTGACGCCCGTTAAGTGCCTGAAACTTCGATGTGGACGCCCCCGTACCTTGGAGGTCAACGGATGACAGGGGCTTCCGAATGCGGGTCGCAGTTATTGGAACGGGAATCGCCGGCAACGCCGCAGCCTGGGCGTTGTCGAAGCGTTACCCGGTCACGGTGTATGACCGCGAACTCCGGCCCGGCGGCCACAGCCACACCGTCACCATCGACTACGATGGAACGCCGCTCGTGGTCGATACCGGCTTCATCGTCTACAATGAGCTGAACTATCCCGACCTGACGGCGCTGTTCGCCCATCTCGGCGTCGAGACGATAGAAAGCTGCATGAGCTTCGCGGTCACGGCGGATGCGGGCCGCTTCGAATGGAAAGGCGGCGGCAGCAGCTGGGGCGAAACCGCGAAAGGTCTGTTCGCACAGCCGGCCAATCTGTTTTCGCCGTCGTATCTCTGGATGCTGCGTGACATCCTGACGTTCAATGAGAGAAGCACCGAGGACTACGCAGCAGGCCGCCTCGCCGGGCTCACCCTCGGCAATTATTTCGCCGCGCGCAAATTTGCACCGCGGCTGCTGACCGACTATCTGGCGCCGATGGCGGCCGCGATCTGGTCCGCGCCCGCCCACCAGATGCTGGATTTTCCCGCGGAGAATTTCGTCGCATTCTTCAGCAATCATCGGCTGCTGCAATATGACCGCCCGGTCTGGCGCACCGTCAAAGGCGGCAGCCAGCGCTATGTGGAAAAGCTCACCGGCGCGTTCCGCGACCGGCTCCGGCTGGGCTGTGCCGTAACCTCGATCGAACGCACGCCGCATGGCGTTATCGTCGGCGACAGCCACGGCCGCCGCGACACCTATGATCACGTCGTGATCGGGTCGCACAGCGACCAAGCGCTGGCGATGCTGACAGATGCCAGCGACCGGGAACGCGCCATTCTCGGCGACATCCGTTACGCTCCCAACATCGTCTACCTGCATCGCGACACAAGACTGATGCCGAAGCGCCGGCGTGCCTGGGCGTCGTGGAATTTTCTGCGCTGGCAGCGCGAAGGAGACACCGTCAACGACGTAGCGGTGACCTACTGGATGAACCGGCTGCAGCGCATCGACGATGACAAGCCGCTGTTCGTCAGCCTCAATCCCCCGTTCGAGCCGAATCCGGAGCTGACCTTCGGCAGGTATATTTGCGATCATCCGCAATACAGCGCCACCGCCTTCGCCGCGCAGAAACGGCTGGGCGAGATTCAAGGCAAGCGCCACACCTGGTTCTGCGGCGCCTGGACCGGATACGGGTTTCATGAAGACGGGCTGCGATCCGGTCTCGCTGTTGCCGAGTCGCTGGGCGCGACGGCGCCGTGGCGGGCGCCGCCGCCGCAACTGGCGGAAGCCGCGGAGTAGTCATGCTGCGCGATAACGCCAAGCCCGAAACACGCAAAGGGACGCTCGACGCCCCCGCCGCGCTCTATTTTGGCGATGTCATGCATGCGCGGCTGAAGCCGATCGGCCACCGCTTCAGCTACCGCGTCATGAGCCTGCTGATCGATCTCGACCGGCTCGGCGATGCCGACCGGCAATCGCCGCTGTTCGGCGTCAACCGGGCGGCGCTCTACAGTTTCAACGAAACCGACCACGGCGACCGCGACGGATCATCGTTGCGCGCCTATGCGCAGCGTTGCGCCGCAACGCACGGCATCGACCTCACCGGCGGACGCGTGCAGCTTCTGTGTTACCCGCGGCTGTTCGGCTACACGTTCAATCCCCTGTCGGCCTATTTTTGCTATTCGGCCAACGGCGCGCTCGCTTTGATCATCTACGAGGTCCGCAACACCTTTGGCGAGCTTCACGCCTACGTGCTTCCGGTACAGCCTGCCGAGATCAGCGCAGCCGGAGTCCGGCAGCAACAGGACAAGCTGTTTTACGTCTCACCCTTCATCGAAATGCCGATGCGATATCATTTTCGCGTTTCTCCGCCGGGAGAAAGCGTCAAATTGCGTATCCTGGAAACCGACAATGAGGGTCCGCTGCTCTCGGCGGCGTTCAGCGGCAGGCGCCGCGGTCTGACTACGGCGGCGCTGCTGCGATCGCTGGTCGCGCTGCCGCTCCTCACCTTCAAGATCGTCGCGGCGATCCATTGGGAGGCGCTGCGCCTCTGGCTCAAGGGGGCACGGCTGGTGCCGCGCCCAAATGCGGTACACTCGAATACCAGCTTGGCGAAAGGCCGGCACACCGATTATACTCAGAGGGTGTTGTCCGGTACCGGACCAAGGCGCGTTTCGCGGGAAGGCGCACTGGTCCGGCAGAGGTCGCATCCGAGGTAATCGACCGTCGACGTTGAATCCGGGCACAGAGCCACCTTGCTCGATGGATCTGCCTATGTCTGACCTGATCGCGCTCACGCCCGACAATATCGACAACAAGCTTTCCGATCTGCCGCGTGCTGTGCGCCTGGCATTGGGTTTCGCCTCCGGGCTGCGCCGCGGCACGCTCGATATCACGCTTCCCGATGGCCGCAGGGTCAGACTGGGCGGCGTCGAACCCGGACCTGCAGCGGCGATGACGCTCGCCAATTACGGCTTTGCATCGCGGCTGCTCAATGGCGGCGACATCGGGGTAGCCGAAGCTTATTTGCAGGGCGAGTGGGATACGCCGGACCTGACGCAGTTTCTATATCTGTTCTGCGTCAATCACGACCTGATCCAGACCATGCTGGGCGACAATCCGGTGATGCGCTTCCTGCAGAACCTCCGGCACTGGTTCAACCGCAACACCAAGCGGCGGGCGCGCCACAATATCTACGCGCATTACGATATCGGCAACGCGTTCTATTCGGCGTGGCTCGACCCGACCATGACCTATTCCTCGGCGCTGTTCGAGGATGACACGCCCGATCTCACGGCGGCACAGAACAACAAATATCGCCGCCTCGCGGAAGCCATCGATCTGCAACCCGGTCAGAAGGTTCTGGAGATCGGCTGCGGCTGGGGCGGCTTTGCGGAATATGCCGCCAAAAACTACGGCGCCAATGTGGTCGGCCTGACCATCAGTGCAGAGCAGCGCGATTTCGCGCGCAAGCGCATTCAGGACGCCGGTCTTGGCGACAAGGTCGAGATCAGGTTTCAGGACTACCGCGACGAACGCGGCCAATACGACCGGATCGCATCGATCGAAATGATCGAGGCGGTCGGCGAGCAGTTCTGGCCGCAGTATTTCTCCCAGCTACGCGACCGGCTGCTGCCCGGCGGGCTGGTCGGCATCCAGGCCATCACCATCCAGGACCGGTTCTTTCAGACCTACCGCCGCGAGGTCGATTTCATCCAGCGCTATGTTTTTCCCGGCGGCATGCTGCCCTCGCCCGAAGTGCTGAAATCGCTGGGCGAGCGGTTCGGCGTTCCCGTCATCCGCGAGCATATCTTCGGGCAAGATTATGCCAAGACGCTTGCGACCTGGCGAAATAATTTCCGCGCCGCGTGGCCGAACCTGACGCCGCTGGGATTCGACGACCGGTTCCGGCGCTTGTGGGAATACTACCTTGCGTATTGCGAGGCCGGTTTTCTGTCGGGAAATATCGACGTGCGGCAGGTGGTGTTCGCAAAGCCGAAATAGCCATGGCCGGGGCGACGTTGCGCTCGCTATCCGCGTCAACTAGGGTTGCCGGCAGATTTCAACACGCTGGCAGAACTCCTATCCATGCACATCAATAACGACGTCGTCGAAGCGATCGGCAATACGCCACTCATCAAACTGAAGCGGGCTTCCGAAGCGACGGGCTGCACCATTCTGGGCAAGGCCGAGTTCATGAATCCCGGCCAGTCGGTGAAGGATCGACCCGGGCGGCAGATGATCCTCGAGGCCGAAAAGCGCGGCGACCTGAAGCCGGGCGGTCTCGTCGTCGAAGGCACCGCAGGAAATACCGGCATCGGCCTTGCCATCGTCGCCGGCGCGCGCGGCTATCGCACCATCATCGTGATTCCGAACACGCAAAGCCAGGAGAAGAAAGACACTCTGCGGCTGTGCGGCGCCGAACTGGTCGAGGTGCCGGCGCTGCCCTACAGCAACCCGAACAATTATCAGCACGTCGCACGGCGGTTGGCGGACCAGTTGCGCAAGTCCGAAGCGAACGGCGTGCTGTTTGCCGATCAATGGAACAACCTCGACAATTCCAAGGCGCATTACGTTTCAACCGGCCCCGAGATTTGGAAGCAGACCGGGGGCAAGATCGATGGATTCATCTGCTCGGTCGGCACCGGCGGCACGCTGGCTGGCACCAGTGCGTTCCTGCGCGAGAAGAAAAAGGACATCGTGATCGGCGTCGCCGATCCGCGCGGGGCTGCGATGTACGAATTGTACAAGAATGGCGAAGCCAAATCGACGCCGGGCGGATCGATCACCGAAGGCATCGGACTCGGGCGAGTCACACCTGTCATCAAGGACATGAAGATCGACGAGGCCTACCTGATAGAAGATGAGGAAGCCGTTCCGATCATTTACGAACTGCTGGAGCACGAAGGCCTCTGCCTCGGCGGCTCGACCGGCATCAACGTCGCCGGCGCCATCCGCCTCGCCCGCCAGATGGGCCCGGGCCGCACCATCGTGACAGTGCTGTGCGACTCCGGAAACCGCTACCAGTCAAAACTGTTCAATCCGGATTTCATGCGCTCGAAGAATCTGCCGGTGCCGGCATGGCTGGAGCAGAAGCGCGAGATCCACGTGCCGTTCGAGAAGGTGTGATTGTTTCTTTCCGCCATGGCCGGGCTTGTCCCGGCCATCCATGTCTTCTTGCTTGACGCGCAAGACGTGGATGCCCGGCACAAGGCCGGGCATGACGAGCTTTAAGCGACGCGCCGTCTAATCACCGCAAAATCTGACTCAAAAACAGCTGCGTCCGCGCGTGCTGCGGGTTGGCGAAGAAATTCGCCGGCGTGTTCGACTCGATGATCTGCCCGGCGTCCATGAACACCACGCGGTTGGCCACTTCCTTGGCGAATCCCATTTCGTGGGTAACCACCAGCATGGTCATGCCGTCATTGGCGAGGTTGACCATGGTGTCCAGCACTTCCTTGACCATTTCGGGATCCAGCGCCGAGGTCGGCTCGTCGAACAGCATCACCTTGGGGTTCATGGTCAGCGCGCGGGCGATCGCGACGCGCTGCTGCTGTCCGCCGGACATCTGGCCGGGATATTTGTTGGCCTGATGCGGAATCTTGACGCGTTCGAGATACTTCATCGCCGTGGCTTCGGCGTCCTTCTTTGGGATGTTGCGCACCCAGATCGGCGCCAGCGTGCAGTTCTCCAGCACGGTCAGATGCGGGAACAGATTAAAGCTCTGGAACACCATGCCGACCTCGCGGCGGACTTCATCGACGCGCCGCAGATTGGGGCCAAGCTCGATCCCGTCGATGACGATCTGGCCTTCCTGGAATTCCTCCAGCGCGTTCATGCAGCGGATCAGCGTCGATTTGCCGGAGCCCGAGGGGCCGCAGATCACGATGCGCTCGCCTTTGGCTACATCGAGATTGATGTCGCGCAGCACATGAAAATCGCCATACCACTTGTTCAGGGCTGCGACGTTGACGATCGAATCCGTTGCCATGGCCAGTTGATCTCAGTTGCGCCGGTGAGCATTCAGCCGGCGTTCGACGAACAGCGAGTAACGCGACATTCCAAAGCAGAACACGAAATAGATCATCCCGGTAAAGGCGAACCCGGTGAACAGCGTAGAGGGCGTCGCCCAGTTCGGATCGGCGAACGACGCCCGCAAGCTGCCGAGCAGATCGAACAGCGCCACGATCGACACCAATGAGGTGTCCTTGAACAGCGCGATGAAGCTGTTGACGAGGCCGGGAATGACATGGCGCAGCGCCTGCGGCATCACGATCAGACCGGTGGTCTTCCAGTAGGACAGGCCCAGGGCGCTCGCGGCCTCCGCCTGCCCGCGCGGGATCGCCTGCAATCCGCCGCGAATGACTTCCGCCATATAGGCGCCGGCGAACAGCGCGATGCCGATCAGCGCCCGCACCAGTCCGTCCACCGTGAAACCCGCGGGCAGGAACAGCGGCAGCATGTAGGTCGCAAAGAACAGCACGGTGATCAGCGGCACGCCGCGCCAGAATTCGATGAACGCCACCGAGAACACCCGGATCAGCGGTATGGTCGAGCGCCGGCCCAGCGCCAGCGCGATGCCGATCGGCATCGATGTGACGATGCCTGTGACCGACACCACCAGCGTCACCAGCAGGCCGCCCCACAGCCGCGTGTCGACAACCGCCAATCCGCCGCGATCGAGCCCCATCGCGGCGATGACGAGGCCGATGCCGGCGAAGATCGCAAGGCTGAAAATCAGCGCGCGCCATCCGGTGCGAATGCCGCCGTTCAGCACGAACAGCGCGATCGAGGCGATGGCCGCGGTGGCGGCGAAATCAGCCCATACCGGATTGCCGGCGGCCTGAATCTGATCGCGCAGCCAGGTCAGCGGCCAGATCACAAACGAAAGCGCGGTGCCGATCAGCACGATAAGTTTTCCGAGTAGTGCCAGCAGCGGTCCGACCCCCGCTTTCGCCGCGCCCACTTCCGCGAGCTTGCGCCCGGCATCGCCGATGCTGTTGAAAAAGCCGGACAGGAAATCCGCGATCCAGGTGACGCCAAATCCCTTGATGCCGCCGCCATGCAGCAGGAAAAACGCGACGATAGGAAACGCGATGAAGAACAGGCCGGCGTTGAGACCCTTGGCCGGAAGCCGCGGGATCAACAGCGGCAGCAGCAGGATCGCAGCCAGAATGAAGGTCAGATTGGCCCGCCATCGCTCCTGTTCCGGATAGAACCCGTACATGAACTGCGTGAATTTCGCCTGGATATACGGCCAGCACGCGCCAACGGCGTGGCCGGCATTCTCCGCCAGGCACGCATTGCGGTCGGTACCGCGCCACACCGCATCGATCAGCAGGAATCTGACCGATGGAATGACGGTGAACCACAGCAGCAGCGCGCTGACGATGGTGATCAGGATGTTGGTCGGCGAGTTGAACAGCCGCGTGCGCAGGAATCCGACAAAGCCGGTGGTCTTGATCGGAGCGGCGCGCTCGGGAACGAGTTCCTGGCGAACGAAAACCGGTGCGAAATCGCTCATGTGTTGCCGAGGCTCCGGCTGAGCCGCCACCCGTAGAAACTCATGATCGCGCTGGTGACGAGCGAGATCAACAGATAGACGCCCATGGTGATGGCGATGATCTCGATCGCCTGCCCGGTCTGGCTCAGCGTCGTTCCGGCGAATACCGAGAACAGATCAGGGTATCCGATCGCCACCGCCAGTGAGGAATTCTTGGTCAGGTTGAGATACTGGTTGGTGAGCGGCGGCAGAATGACGCGCAAGGCCTGCGGCACCACGATCAGCCGCAGCGTCGAACCGCGCGACAGGCCCAGCGACGATCCCGCTTCCATCTGCCCCTTGTGAACCGACTGAATTCCGGCGCGCACGATCTCCGCGATAAAGGCCGCGGTATAGGTCGAGAGCGCCAGCGTCAGCGCCACGAATTCGGGAATTACGCGGGAGCCGCCGGCAAAATTGAAACCCTTGAGTTCGGGGGTTTCGAACGTGACCGGCTTGCCGAATATGAGCGTTGCGATCAGCGGCAGTCCGATCAGCAGGCCCAGCACGTAAGGCCATATCCTCAACAGCCGGCCCGACTGAAACAGCAGGCGGCGCGCATGGTTTCGCAGCAGCAACGAAGCGGCGACTGCGATCACGACGGCGATGACAAAGGCGGTCAGTCCGTCATGCGGAACAGGCTTAGGGATCACAAAGCCGCGGTTGGAAAGAAAGAAGCTGCCGAACAGCGAGATGCTTTGCCGCGGATTGGGCAGCGTGGCCAGCACCGCGAGATACCAGAACAGGATCTGGAACAGCAGCGGCAGGTTGCGGATCAGTTCGACATAGGCGCCGGCCACGCGCGACAGCAGCCAGTTCGGCGACAACCGGCCGAGCCCGACCAGGAACCCGATGATGGTGGCAAAGAAGATGCCGATGACCGCCACCAGCAGCGTGTTGAGGAGTCCTACAAAGAATACCCGGGTATAGGTGTCGGATCCGGAATACGGAATCAGGTTCTGGCTGACGTCGAAGCCCGCGGTATTCGACATGAACCCGAAGCCGGAGGTGATGCGCTGCGCCTCGAGATTAGCGCGGGCATTGGCGACGATTTCATAGGCAATCCAGGCAAGCGCTGCGACGAACAGAATCTGGAGCGCAAACCCGCCCCAGCCCGCGCGTCCGCCCAGCGCACGCTTCAGCCTGGCAACAAACTGCGGCGGTGGTTTTCGGGCTTCGATGGCCATCGCCGCAGCCGTTTCTTTGGCTTAGCGGATCGGCGGCGCGTACTGAATTCCGCCCTTGTTCCAGAGCTGGTTGAGTCCGCGTGCAATTCCAAGCTTGGAGCCGGCGCCGACATTGCGGTCGAACGATTCGCCGTAATTGCCGACCGCCTTCACGATTCGGGACATCCAGTCCTTGGTGAGGCCGAGCTGTTCGCCGAGATTGCCGTCGGTGCCGAACGCCCGCTTCAGCTCCGGCTTGTCGGATTTCGCCATCTCATCGACGTTCTTCTGGGTGACGCCGAGTTCCTCGGCATCGACCATGGCGAATAGCGTCCACTTCACGATGTCGAACCACTGGTCGTCGCCATGACGCACCATCGGTCCAAGCGGCTCTTTCGAAATCACCTCCGGAAGCACGGCGTGATCGGCCGGATTCGAAAGTTTCAGGCGCTCGGCATAAAGCTGCGACACGTCCGAGGTGAAGACGTCGCAGCGCCCGGATTCATAGGCCTTGACGGTTTCGTCCGCGGTGCCGAACGCGATCACTTCGTACTTCATGTTGTTGCCCTTGAAGTAGTCGGCGAGATTCTGTTCGGTGGTGGTGCCGGTCTGCACGCAGACCGATGCGCTGTTCAGTTCCAGCGCGGAGTTCACCTTGAGGGATTTTTTGACCAGAAAACCCTGGCCGTCATAATAGGTGACGCCGGTGAAGTTGGCGCCGAGCGAGGTATCGCGCGACAATGTCCAGGTGGTGTTGCGCGACAGCACGTCGATTTCGCCCGACTGCAGCGCGGTGAAGCGATCCTTGGCCGACAGCGGCACGAACTTCACCTTGGCCGGATCATTGAAGATCGCCGCCGCGATGGCGCGGCAGATGTCGACGTCGAGGCCGGCCCAGTTGCCTTTGTCGTCGGGCGCCGAGAAGCCGGGCAAACCCTGGCTCACGCCGCAGGACAGCATGCCCCGGTCCTTGACCGTCTTGAGAGTTTGCGCGGTGGCGGCCTGCGTCGAGAGACCGGCGGCAAGAGCAACGGTGAGAACAAGAGATACGCGATTCATGGGCAAAACCTTTCAGAGGTCGGGACGTTTGCGTTGTCGTCGCATGCGCGTGAGAGGCCGGCTGAACCATCCGGCCACCCCCGCGGACCGGCCTTAAGACGCAGGCCGGCAACCAATTCGGCGGGACGACGGATCGAACGTTCGCAGCAGGCCCCTCAACGTGCAGCGACTAAATAGCTCGTCCGTATCTCAGAACGGTTGGAGAGCCGGGTCAAGGGGTTGACGGCGGTCTTCTGTATCTTGTTATTAACAAAGCCGGCCCGAACCCGCCTCCTGGCGGGTGTTCCCCACACGTCGTGGCTGCGGCAAAACGTCTTTGGTCGGCGGCGGGCGTATGAACTTCTCAAAAGATGACGGGCCAAAGCTTGAGCCGGAAACCGCGCTGGTAACCTCCGGCCGCGACACCAAGGCGCAAAAGGGTTTCGTCAATCCGCCGGTGGTCCACGGCTCGACCGTGCTCTATCCGACCGCGGAGGATCTGCATGCGCATCGCGGCGAGTTTCAGTACGGCCGGCATGGCACGCCGACCACGCGGGCGCTGCAGGACGCGCTGATGACGCTGGAGGGGCCGCAATGCGCCGGCGTCGGCCTCGCACCTTCCGGCCTGGCGGCGATTTCGACGGCGCTGCTGGCGGTGTCGAAAGCCGGCGACCACCTGCTGGTCTGCGACAACGCCTATCGCCCGACCCGGAATTTCTGCAATGGTCTGCTGAACCGTTACGGTGTCGAGACCACCTATTACGATCCTTCGATCGGATCAGGCATTGCCGCCCTGCTGAAGCCGAACACCAGAGCGGTGGTGGTCGAGGCGCCGGGATCGCAATCCTTCGAGATGCCGGACATTCCCGCAATAGCGGCCACAGCACATGCGCATGGCGCGCTCGTCATCGACGACAACACCTGGGCAACGCCGCTGTTTCACCGTTCGCTGGATCAAGGCGTCGACATCAGCATCCAGGCCGCGACCAAATATATCGGTGGACATTCCGACATCATGTTCGGAACGATTTCGGCCAACGCCAAAGCCTGGCCGCAGATCGCCGAGGCGATCAAGCTGCTCGGCGTCTGCGCCGGACCTGATGACGTGTTCCTGGCACTGCGCGGATTGCGGACGCTCAGCGTCCGGCTTAACCATCATCATCGATCGGCGCTCGACATCGCGCGCTGGCTCGCGGCGCGGCCCGAGGTCATCCGGGTGCTGCATCCAGGACTGGAGAGCGATCCCGGACATGCGATCTGGAAGCGCGACTTCACCGGCGCCTCAGGCCTGTTCGGCGTCGTACTGAAACCGGCGCCGCAAAAAGCCGTCGATACGCTGCTCGACACGGTAAAACTGTTCGGCATGGGCTATTCCTGGGGCGGTTTCGAAAGCCTGATCATCCCGTTCGACTGCTCCGATTATCGTACCGCCACCAAATGGGCGCCGGGCGGACCGACGCTGCGGCTCCACATCGGGCTGGAGCATGTCGACGATCTGAAAGCGGACCTTGAGCGCGGCTTTGCGGCGTTCAATGCCGCGCGATAGAAAGAGCGCATGCAGTTCGACATCGAGGGAATGGCGCCGGCGGATCGTTATGAATTGCTACTCGGCACAATTGTGCCGAGGCCGATTGCATTAATTACCACGCTCGGGGCGAATGGCGGGGTCAATGCCGCCCCGTATAGTCTTTTCAATGTCATGGGTCACGACCCTGCCGTCGCGATGGTATCGGTGTTGCCTCATCCGGAAGGCCGCTTCAAGGATACCGCAACCAATATTCTTGCAACAAAGGAATTCGTCATAAACCTCGTATCGGAAGCTGTTGCCGAGGCGATGAATATCACCTGCATAGATGCGCCGCCCGGTATGAATGAACTGGAGCTCGCCGGACTGAATACGGCGGTATCGTTGAAAGTAAAGCCGCCTCGCGTGAGCGAGAGCCCTGTCGCGTTTGAATGCCGTTTTCTTACGTCGCTATCGTTTGGACCAAATCAGTTGATCGTCGCAGCTCAGATTGTTCATGCGTATGTGGAAGACCGCTTCGTGCGCAACCACGCCCGCGGCCTGGTCGATACTCCGCAACTGAAATTGATCGGCGCCATGCACGGGGCGAAATGGTATTCGAAGCTTTCCGGCCGGTTTGCGATGGAACGGCCGACCTGGGCCGGGTGGGTTCGCGAAGGTAAGGTCAACCGGGCGCCGATTTCCTCATAAAAATGATTGATTGGCTGTGTTTTGCCGATAGCCTGACCTTTCGACTCGAATTCACACGTGGAAGACCATGGGAAGCATCGTTCTTCTCGACCTGATGGGCGGCATCGCGCTGCTGCTGTGGGGCCTGCACATGGTCCACAGCGGAATCCTGCGCGCGTTCGGCCCCGATCTTCGCCGGCTTCTTGCTAGCGCGTTGCGAAACCGTTTCGCCGCGTTTGCGGCAGGCATCGGTTTGACGGCACTTCTGCAGAGCAGTACCGCGACCGCCTTGATCACCAGTTCCTTCACCGCCGAGGGCTTGGTCAGTCTGGTCCCGGCGCTTGCGATCATGCTCGGCGCCAATGTCGGCACCACGCTAATCGTCCAGGTTCTGTCGTTCAATATCGCCGCCCTCGCCCCGGTTCTTTTCATACTCGGCCTGGTCGCGTTCCGCGGCGGCGCGCGCTCGCGCATCAAGGATCTCGGCCGGGTCTCGATCGGCCTCGGCCTGATGCTGCTGGCGCTGCACATCCTGCTCGATACGCTGGCGCCGGCGGAGAATGCGCCGGGCGTCCGCGTGTTCATGAATGCCATTACCGGAGATCCCGTGCTCTGCATCGTCATCGGCGCGGTCGTGACCTGGGCGGTGCATTCCAGCGTCGCCACCGTCCTGCTGATCCTGTCGCTGGCCTACGCGCATTTCGTCACGCCCTATGCCGCGCTGGCGCTGGTGCTCGGCGCCAATCTCGGCAGTGCGATCAACCCGGTGTTCGAAGGCGCACATCGCGACAATCCGGCGAGCTACCGGCTACCGGTCGGCAACCTGCTGAACCGGCTCGTCGGCGTCTTGCTGGTCGCGCCGTTCCTGCGCCCGATCACGGAGATGCTGCAGGCATGGCAACCCGATCTAGCGAAGGCCACAGCCGAATTCCACATCGCGTTCAACCTCGCCACCGCGGTCATCTTCATCGGCCTGCTCGATCCGATGGCCCGCATGCTGAAAAAACTTCTGCCCAATCGCGTTGTGGAGGGCGATCCCTCGCGTCCACGCTATCTCGACGAGAGCGCGCTGGAGACGCCGTCGCTGGCGCTGGCGGATGCCGCGCGCGAAACGCTGCACATGGGCGACCTTGTCGAGGTGATGCTGCGCAAGGTGATGGCCGCCGTCATGACCAACGGCCGCGCGCTGGTCGACGAGGTGTCGCGCATGGACAATGCCGTCGATGGTCTCGACGAGGCGATCAAACTCTATCTGACCAAGCTGACGCGCGGCAGCCTCGATGAGCGCGAGGGCCAGCGCGCGATGGAGATCATCTCCTTCGCCATCAATCTCGAACATATCGGCGACATCATCGACAAGAATCTGAGCGAGCTGGCGACCAAGAAGATAAAACGCCGGTTCCAGTTTTCGCCGGAAGGCGCCGAAGAACTGTCGGCGTTCCACAAGCGCACGATGGATTCCCTGCGAATGGCGTTCGGCGTGTTCATGTCCGGCGATGTCAACGACGCCCGCAAGCTGCTCGCGGAAAAGGCGTCGTTGCGCAATGCCGAACTCGCCGCCACCGAGCGGCATCTGGATCGCTTGCGCGAAGGCCGCCCCGAAACCATCGAAACTACGTCACTGCATCTCGACGTGCTACGCGATCTCAGGCGGATTCATTCGCACATCTGCTCGGTTGCCTATCCCGTGCTCGACGCCGCGGGCGAGCTCCCTGTCTTGCAGAGCGTCGAAACCGATCTGGCCGCGCTGCCGGCGCCGCACCCATCGGTGCGTTAGCAAACTCCTCATCCAGCGAGCCGCCCGAAAGTAGTCGCCATGGCCGGGCTTGTCCCGGCCATCCACGTCTTTCTTGCTGATACGATAAGGCGTGGATTCCAAGGACAAGCCCGGGCATGACGAGCTAAACAACCGCTTCTGGTGAGACGACGCTGAAAAGGCGCCTCCTCACCACGAGGACCTATCCAGCCGAAGCCTGCCGTCCGTTGACGATGATGAAATACAGATTCCGGAAGTAGACCAGCAGCCCCAGCGCCTGCCCCGCGATGAACACCGGATCCCTGCGATACAATGCGTAGATCAGCAGCAGCACGCCACCGCCGATCGAGAAGAACCAGAACGCCACCGGAATCACGCTCTTGCGCGCGCGCTCCGACGCAATCCACTGCACCACGAAACGCATGGTGAAGAAGCCCTGCGCGACGAAGCCCAGGATCACCCAACCGTCGAATTTGATGACGAAGACGTCGTGCAGATAGCTGCCGAGCGTGTTGAACAGATCACTCATGAGACGTCACCTCGGTCGCAACGGGTGTCGGTTTCTTGCGGCGGATCAGCCACCATACGCCGGCCAGATCCATGATCCCGATCCACAGCCGGTCGAAGAAGCCGTAATTAGAAACGCCGGAATGGCGGGGACGGTCGGTCACATCGACATAGGCGATGTCAAAACCCTCGCGGCGCACCAGCGCCGGCAGGAAACGATGCAGTCCGTCGAAATACGGCATCATGAGGAACACGTCGCGCCGGAATGCCTTAAGGCCGCAGCCGGTGTCGCGGGTGCCGTCGCGCAGGATGGCGTTGCGGACGCCGTTGGCGATGCGCGACTGCATCTTCTTGAAACCGGTATCCTTGCGCCCTACCCGCTGGCCCGCGGCAAGACCGACGCGGTCGCCGCCGTTTTCAATGGCTGAAATCAGATCGGGCAGGAACGCCGGATTATTCTGCCCATCGCCATCAAGGGTGGCGATGATCGCGCCGCCCGCCGCCCGCACGCCGCTGCGTACGGCCGCCGATTGGCCTGACGATGTCGCATGACGAATTTGACGCAGATTTCCGCGCGCGGCCATGATCGCCGCAAGCCGACCGGCGGTGGCATCGGTCGAGCCGTCGTCGACGTAGATGATTTCGTAACGCCAGCGGCCATCGAGCGCGGCTGCTATCTCGGCTATCAGCGGCGCCACATTCTCGGCCTCGTTGCGCACGGGCACAACGATGGATACATCGACAGAGGCGGCGTCGGAAGATGACAAATCAACGCTCATGGCTTGAGTTCACTGGCCCGGAACCGCCGATCGCGGCGGCCCGTCGGCGTCCGCTTCTTATGGGGCGAAGGCGTCGCGGGCAACCCTTTTGAGGTGCCCCGGCGAGGGTCCGGCAAGCGGCACGATCGCCCCATTGCTGCGAATGGTGAAGGCCAGATGACGCGCCGCGAACCAGTATCGCACCAGCATCGCACCGATCACGCCCAGCAGCGCGCCAGCCACCACATCGCTTGGATGATGCGCGAGCAGAACTAGGCGGCTCGCGCCGATGGCTAACGCGTAGACGATCATCACCATGCGCGTCCGCGGCCAAACCGCGGCGACCGCAAAGGCAAGCGCAAACGCCGTGGTGGCGTGCCCGGACGGAAAGCTCGCATAGGCTTCGGTCCCGGCGAAGTGCGAGAAGTTGAACGGGTTGGCCTGACCGCCGACGAAGGGTCGCCCGCGTCCGACGATGTCCTTGACGATCTCACCTGTGAGTACCGGCAGCAGGACCGCAAAAAATATGAAGAGGATGCGGGTTCCAGAGGCAATCAGCAGCGAGCGCGAGATTCCGCGCAGCCGTGGAGCGAGTGCGGCGACCACGATCAGAATCGCCGCCAGCAACCACAAGACGTAAGTCGATTTCCCGAAATCGGTCAGGATACGAACCGGCCAGAGCCAGGCAGTGCCGCGCGGCGGCATCCAGCCGATCTCGGTAGCATCCAGCGCATACATCAGCACGATGATCGCCGCACCGATACCCGTTGTAAGCCACAACGAGTGCCGTGCCCACCGCCGCGCGGCCTCGGCGCGCCGCGAATGCGATGGCGCGTGGACGAGCTGCGCCAGCGAAAGCCATGCGAACGAGCCGAGTTGAACGAAGTAATTCGTCGACGGCATGCCGTTGCCAGCCCTGGCAGTCATCTACTGCGTGCCTTCGGAACGGAACACCGCCACCGAGATCGCCTTGCCTTGCGAGAAATTGTAACCCTCGATCCGGGTGGCGACGTTGTAGCGCAGCCCGATGGCTTCGGCGCGCTGGGCGAAGGCGCGTTCCGACCGCGCTTCGACCAGCGCGAACCGGCAACTGCCCTGCCCGAGGAAATCGGCGGCACCGGAGCCATCGGTTAGCAGCGTCGAGGTGCCGGTCATGAACACCAGGCTTGGTTCGTGAAAGCCGGCGGCGGCCGCTTTCGGGCCGACGCAGACGACGTTGCGCAAGACTCGCGCGATCTCGACGCTGGGAAACAGCGACGTCAGCGCCGGCACAATGATGCCATAGATCGAAATCGCAAGAAACAATGCCGCCGCGACCGCGTTCAGCAGCGAACGCTCGGCGTGGTTGTCGTCGTACAGCCACCATGCGAACAGCCCGAAGATGAGCGAGATGGCCACGAACGGCCATGCCAGGAATACCGGCTGACGCGTCAGCGAAATGGCTGCCACAATGCCGATCACCGACAGCACGGACGGAGTGACGAACCACCACGCGGCACCCCGCATCAACCACGATCGCGAGAGCACGCGGCGCTCCAGCGCGCCGACCGTCAGGATGGCGATCGCCGGATAGAGCGGCAGCACGTAATGCGGCAGCTTGGTCAGCGCCGCCTCGAAAACGATCCATGACGGGATCAGCCAGGCCAACAGAAATTGCGCGCCGGGCTCGCGCCGCGCCCGCCAGATTGCCGGCGCCGCCATGCCGGCAAGCGCCGCACCCGGCCAGAACGTCACCCAGAACAGCAGCAGATAGGTGCCCGGCGGCGCGCCGTGGGATTCCTGCGCTGCGAGTTTGCTCAGCATGTCGCCGCCGAGCGAGCCCTCGAAGAATGCATTGCCGGCGCGCCAGAAGATCGCGATGAACCACGGCAGCACCAGAACCAGGAGCCACATCAGTCCCCAGACCGGCCGCAGCCGCCACAGCCAGGTCGCGGTCCGGTCCAGAATCGCCAGCGTGACGATGGTCAGTCCCACAAACATCAGGATCAGCGGTCCCTTGATCAGGATGCTGCCGGCGAGCGCAGTCCAGAACACCGCGGGCCATGTCCACGGCGGGTGCGCCGGATCCTCGCCGCGCTGCCAGGACAGATAGACCCGCGCCATCGCGCCATAAGCCGCGACAACGGTGAGCAGCAGCATGGCGTCGGTTTTCGCCAGCCGCGCCTCGACGCCCAGCACGATCGAACTGCACATGATCAATGCGGCCAGCACCGCCCCGCGCCGGGTGACGAAGGCCAGCGCCGCCCAGTAGGTCAGCAGCACCGCGCCGATGGCGCCGATCAGCGACGGAATGCGGTAGAGCCAGATCCGGACCTGCGCGCGCGGCAGGCCAAGCTTGCCCGCGGTTTCGACCGCGGCGGCCTGCAGCCAGTAGATGCCGACCGGCTTCTTGTAGCGCACGTCGTCCTGGAAGCGGATATCGACGAAATCCCCGGTCTCGACCATCTGCTTGGTGGCCTGCGCGAAGCGGGCCTCGTCGCGGTCGACCGGCGGGATGCTGAAGAATCCAGGCAGGAAGAACAGCAGCCCGCAGATGGTCAGAAACGCGATGGCGCGGACATGGCCGCCAGTAACGAAGTCGATCAGGCCCACGAGCCGGCTGCCCGGATTCACCCGGTTCCTGGGCTCGCGCGGCTCTCCAAATCGGGGACGGGCATAGGTCTCAGCCATCGGTTCCGCATACGCTGAAACCGCCATGGCGACAACCGCTTGGCCCGGCGCTACTGAATTCTGACCACAACTGTGTCCGCGGCACCCGTGGCATCCTGCACGGTCAACCGGACGAAGCCCGCACCGGGCGGGTCGATGAGGCGCTGGCGGCGGCCGTCGATTTCGCCGACCGCGACGCCGTTCACCAGCATGGTCATCGGCAATACCCCGCCTGCGACTTTCACCGGCAGCGCGGAAAATCGTGGTTCGCCAGCGCTGGCCGCGTCGATGCGTGAGCCGTTCAGCGGGAACTGGATGCGCAACGCCTGCTCGCCGCCGCTTCGAACCAGTTCGCCAATGGGGCGAAACCGCCGCAGCGGCAGCGGCAGCTTTGCGTTGCTCGCTACCAGCGTACCGCGTGGCGCCTTCGGCAAAGCTGCCGGCAGTTTCCCGGTGCGGGCAAAAGCGTCGAACAGGATGGGCGCCGCGGCGGTGCGGCCGACCAGGCCCGGCACCGGCGCGCCGTCGGGACGTCCGACCCAGACGCCGATGGTGATGCGGCCGTCGAAGCCGACCGACCACGCATCGCGGTAGCCGTAGGAGGTGCCGGTCTTGAAGGCGATGCGGTTGTGCGCGGCGTTTTCCGGCGGCGGCGTGCCCATCAGCACATTGCCGACCTGCCAGGCCGCGACCTGATCCATCAGGCGGAGTTGCTCGCGGACATCGTCCTTCCACACGATCTCGCGGAGCGGCCTGACGCTGCCGAGCCGTGCGATGCCGGAATAAAGCTGCACCAGGTCCTGCAATGTGACGCCAACGCCGCCGAGCCCCATCGCCAGTCCCGGCACTTCGTCTTTCGGCAGCACCAGATTGGCGCCGGCCTGCTTCAAGCGCGACGACAGCCTTGAGGCGCCGACGCGGTCGAGCAATGCGATTGCCGGCACGTTGAGCGACAGTTGCAACGCCTTGCGCACCGGCACCGTGCCCTGAAACGTCATGTCGAAATTTTCCGGCGCGTAGGAGCCGAACCGGATCGGCCGGTCGTCGATCAGGCTTTCCGGATGCACAAAACCATCCTCGAATGCGAGGCCATAGATGAACGGCTTCAGGGTCGAGCCCGGCGAGCGCACCGCGCGGGTCATGTCCACCTGCCCGGCGCGGTGCTCGTCGAAATAATCGGACGATCCGACATGCGCCAGCACGTCGCCGCTCTCGTTATCGACCGCCAGTATCCCGACGGAAAGTTCCGGGCCCAATGCCAGCGCGCGGTCACGCGCCAGCGCTTCGAAGACTTTCTGCAGGCTGGCATCGAGCGTCAGCGCAATGACCGATGAATCTTTCACATTGGCAACGGCCTGATCGGCGGAATGCGGCGCCAGGATCGGCATCGGCTTGCGCAAGCGAGGCACTGCAGCGGCCTTGGCCTGCGCGGCATCATCCGCCGTGACGACACCTTCCTCGACCATGCGGTCGAGCACGCGGTCGCGCGCGGCGCGCGCGGTTTCCGGATAGCGATCGAGGCGGCGGGTTTCCGGCGACTGCGGCAGCGCCACCAGCAGCGCCTGCTCCGCCAACGACAGCCGCTTCGGTTCCTTGCCGAAATAGCCGATCGAGGCGGCGCGGACGCCTTCAAGATTGCCGCCGAACGGCGCCAGCGCCAGATACAGATCGAGAATCTGGTCCTTGCTGAGCTGCCGCTCGATCTCGACCGCACGGACCATCTGCCGCAATTTTGCGTACACCGAGCGTTCGCGCCGCGGCTCCATCAGACGCGCCAGCTGCATGGTGATGGTGGAGCCGCCCGAGACGATGTGGCCGCGCGTGACCAGTTGCAGCGCCGCGCGCCCCAGCGCCAGCGGATCGACACCGCGATGGGAGCGGAAGCGCCGGTCCTCATAGGCCAGCAGCAGTTTCAGGTAACCGGGGTCGATCCCAACTCTCGCATCGACCGGCAGCCGCCAGCGGCCGTCGGCCATCGCATAAGCGCGCAGCAATTTGCCGTTGCGGTCGACGACGGTGGTGGAAACTTGTTGCGCTTGGGACAGCGGCAACGGGCCGAGCGAGGCGACCCACGCACCAAATGCGCCGATGCTTAGAATGCAAACAGCAGCCAGCACAGTGACGAACATTTTAATGCGGTGCCGGCGACCACCAACTCCGTCATGGCCGGGCTTGTCCCGGCCATCCACGTCTTTTTCGCCTTCAGCAGCAGACGTGGATGCTCGGGACAAGCCCGGGCATGACGAGGAAGCGTGAGTGCGTGGCGCGCTCATTTCGCAGGCTTCACCTCGACCGTGCCGGTGCCGGTGCGGCCATAGCGCGAGGGGTTGTACATGTCCTCGACATAGGCCTGCGGCAGCACGTACTTGCCGGGCGATACCGCGCGGACCACATAGGCCACCGTGAACACCGCCTTGTCGTCGCTGGCCCGATCGATCGCAGCCGTAAAGCGGTCGTCGCGGAATTCGGTGTGTTCGGGCTCCTCGCCGTCCTCGATCCAGTCCAGCGTCCCGATATCGCCCGATGAGACCAGATGCGGATTGTCGATCTCGAAACCGGCGGCGAGATAATCCGACACCATGATGTGGCCGTATTCCGGCTTTGCCTCTGTGATCTTCAGCACCACCGCAAAACGGTCGTTCTGCTTCGCTTTGGACGGATCCGCCGGCTTGCCGTCGAGCGCGAAATAGTTGCGCTCGATCTTGAAGCCGTTGGATGCCGCAGGCTCCGGCGTCACCGGCGCGCCTGAAACCGACACCACCGCCTGCACCGGCGTTTCGCCGGTGTTGGTGATCTTGACCGGCTGGCCGGCCATGTCGGAGGACTTGTAGCTGCGATAGAGCGCGGTCTTGACCGGGCTGCCGTTGACGTCGAGCGCCAGCGTTTCCTTGGACAATGCGCGCGACGCCAGCACCAGCCAGGCATTTTCCTGGGTCGAGGTGTACGGCGTCAGCCCCCGCGCGGCTTCGACGCGCATCACAGCCTGCGTGATGGTCGCGCTCGATGCATTGCCTTCGCTGCCGAGCGACACCAACGCGGCGGCATCACGCAGCGCCGAGCCGTAATCGACCCGGCCGAATTCCAGCACCGGTTTTGGCGCCAGGCTTTCGAGCGCCGCGGCATAGACCCGCTCGGCCCGGCTGCGATCGCCCACCAGCGCCAGTGCTGCCGCCAGTTGCGACTTCGCGATGGGCGTGGCGAGGTTGTTCAGCTTGGTGTCGGCGAGATAACGCAGGTCGCCGACCGGCGCGGTGCCGTTCCGCGCCAACACATAGAGACCATAGGCCAGATCGCGGCCGCCGTTCTTTTCCGGCTCTTCGGCATTGACGACGGAGTTGCGGATACGGTCCAGCGCATTGCGGAACAGCACGTCGGGCACCACAAATCCCTTTTCGCGGGCGCGGGTCAGGAAGTCGGTGACGTAAGCGTCGAGCCAGGCATCATCGCCGCCCGCCGACCACAGCCCGAACGAGCCGTTCGATCCCTGCCGCGCCAGCAGCCGGTCGATGGCGTCCTTGATGCGCTGATCGACTGCGGTGTCCATCGCAAGATGCGCGCCCGCCGCCAGATCGTTAACATAGAGCAGCGGCATCGCGCGGCTGGTGATCTGCTCGGAGCAGCCATAAGGATAGCGGTCCAGCGCTTTCAGGATGGTCGCGGCGTCCAGTGCGGTGGAAAGACTGACCGACAGCGATACGCCGCCGGTGCCCGACACGAGATCGGAGAACATGTCCGACGTCAGTGTCAGGCTTTCGCCCTTGGCCAGCGTGCGGATCGAACGCCGGGCCAGGATCTGCGTGGCGGCCTTGACATCCAGCGCATAGTGCCGCGCCAACGTAAGGCCGTTCGGCCCCTTGATATCGACATCGAGCTGCGCGGTGCCGGCGCCTCCGGAAGCGTCCAGCGCCAACGCCATTGATGTGCGCTGCTTGGCCGCCAGTTTTACCGTGGTCGCCGGATTACCGGTGACCTTCACGGGGCCCGAAGTCTTGACGTTGATGGTGTAATCGCCCGGCGCGCCCTCGACGTTGTCGAGATCGAAACTCATGGTGCCCTTGTCGCCATTGAGCAGAAAGCGCGGCAGTGTCGCGGTCAGCACTACCGGATCGCGTACGATGACATCGGTGGTGGCACGGCCGAGCTTGGTCGCGGTCCAGGCCACCGCCATCACCCGCGCGGTGCCGGCGAACTCCGGAATGTCGAATGAGATTTCCGCGGAGCCATCGGCGCCAACCGTGACGATGCCGGAATACAGCGCCAGCGGCTTTTGCGTGGGCGGACTGCCCTGCAACTCGGCGCCGGCGGCGTCACCGCCGGTCTTGAGCTGGCCGCGGGTGCCCTGCATGCCGTCGATCAATTGCCCATAGAGGTCGCGGATCTCCGAGGTCATGCGGCGCTGGCCGAGATAATAATCGTCAGGGGCCGGCGGCTTATAATTGGTCAGGTTGAGAATGCCGACATCGACCGCGGCGACCACGATCTTGGCGTCTTCGCCGGGGCTGAGCCCACCGATCTTGACCGGCAGTTTCAGCGTGGTGCCGGGACGCACCAGCGCTGGCGGCGACAAGCCGACGGTAAGCGTCCGGGCTTTCTTGTCGATCCCGAACCATTTCAGCCCGATCGCGCGGCCGGGCATCCGCAACGCCGCGGCGTCCAGCGGACGGCGCAGCGTCGCCACCACATAGGCGCCGGTGCCCCAGTCCTTGCCCACGGGTATCCTGACCTGCGAGGTGCCTTCCTTGACGTCGGTGCTCTGGGTGGTGAGCAGCCGGTCGCCGAGCACGTTGATGGTCAGCTTGCCCGCCGAGCGCGAGCTGACCGACACCACCATGGTGTCGCCGGACTGGTATTCCGGCTTGTCGATCGAGGTTTCCAGAAGATCGGGCGTATCAGCGCTGCCGTCAGAGTACCAGCCGACATCGAACTGCACCGATGTCAGCGGTCCATCGGCCTCGGTCGATTTGACATCGAGCCGGTAGCGGCCGGGTTGCGGCGACAGCGTCACGCGGGAGGGTTTATCGGCGGCGATGGTGAGATCGCCGTCGGCGACCCGGCTGGTCGATTTCACCGGCTCGTATTCCCACGACGTACTCTGGCGGTACCACTGATAACGGGATTCCAGCTTCATCAGCTCATAGCGCAGGCCGTTGTGGGCCAGCGGCTTGCCATCGGGCGCGACAAAGACCACGTCGAAATCGGCCTTGTCGCCCTCCGCGACGTTCTTGTCGCCGAACAGCGGCTTGATGCCGATCATGGGAGCCGCGGGCGCTACCGGCAGCACGAGTTTGCGCTCCACCGCGCGGCCGCCGGCTTCCGCCATGCGGATGAAAATCTGCGCTTCCTGCGGACGGGTCGAGGACGGCGGTTTGGCCAGGCTGACCGGGAAAGTGGCGACGCCTTTGGCGTCGGCTTCCGGGAGATTTTCGATTGGCGTGCGTTCGTTGCTGGTGGTTTCCTCGTCGGCGACGCCGAACTGGTAGCCGGCGAAGCCCGGACGTGCAGAGGCCGGTGCAACGAGCATATCGCCCTCGAGCTGCAGGCCGGAAGCCGGCGCGCCATACAGGAAATGCCCGTCCACTTTAAGTTCTACAGGAGCATCAGCTTTGATCAGTTTGTCTTTGCTGGTCAATTCGAATTCGATACGATCCGGGACATAGTCCTCGACCATGAAGGTGGTCTCGCCAACCGACGAGCCCTTGGGGTCGGTGAAGGCGCGCGCCCGCCAGGTCCCGGTCGGGACCGCGGAATTGAGCGGCAGGGTCAGGCTGCGCCCGCCCGCGCCTTGGTCCGGCAGCACGGCGCGCCGGAATTCGACGCCATCCGGCCGCTCGATCACCAGCGTCAGCGGACCGCCGGTCACGGCATTGCCCTGTCCGTCGCGCAAAAGTGCTGTGAGATACACCGTCTCGCCGGAGCGATAGACGCCGCGCTCGGTATAGACGAAGGCGTCGGCGCCCGCAGGCACCGCTCGGCCGGAGACGCCGCGATCGGTGAGGTCGAAGGCGTTGGATTTGAGACTCAGGAAGGCATAGTCGGTCTTCTCGCCTGACACCGTCAGCAGCGCCGGCGACAGCCCGCCCTCGCCGCGCGCCAGCCCCGCCTCGAACAGCACATGGCCGGAATCGTCGGTTTTGCGGGTGGCGAGAATCTCGTTGTTCCGCGCCACCAGCCGCACTTCGGCCTTGGCGACGGCTTCTGTCGAGGCCAGCGAATTGACGAATACGTGGATGCCGTCATTGCCGGAAAATGCCGTAAGACCAAGATCGGAAACGATGAACCACTGCGTCGCCAGCGAGCCGCTGGACTCGTCGTCCCTGGCCGAGCCCGGGCCCTTCGCGAGCGCGGTCATCACGTAGACGCCGGGCTGCAGGTCGCCCAGTGCCTGGTCGACTGGGAATGCGGTGGTGACGTCCTGATTGAGCGTGGTCGCGGTGGCGAGTTCCCCGGACCAGACCTTTACGCCGCGTTCGTTGCCGAGGTCGTCGAGCTGATAGCTGGACAGCGTCTTCTGGAAGTCGCTGTCGACAACGGTGTTGATCAGGTTGCGGTCGCCGATCCGGAACACCTGCACCGTCACCGCCGGCGTGTTGACGCTGACCAGCGGAATGCCGCGCTGGCCGGTGCGCGGCAGCACATAGGCCCGCCCGGTGAAGCGCACGAAGGGTTTGCGGTCACGGACATAGACGTTGAATTCGGCTGACTTCGGCAAGGACTCCTTGACTGTCGACGGCAGGCCGGCACGCAGATTGATATTGTAGCGCTCGCCGTGCTTCAGGCCTTCGACGCAGAGCTGTTTTTCTTCCGACGACAGCGCCGGCTTGTCGCTGCCCGCCAGCGCGAGGAATGGCGCGAAATCGGTGCGCTTGGCCAGATCCTCGGAAAACTGGAAACAGGCGCGCGGCGAGGCCGAATCCGAGTCCACGGTGTAATCCAGCAGTCTGAAACCGTGATCGTCACGCAGCTTCTCATACTGGCCGCGGACCTCGGCGACCTCCTTCATCTCCAGCGACAGCCGCAGCGTATCCAGCGCCGGCCGCCACAGCTTGCGCTCCGACAGCGCGCGGCCGAGCACGGCCAGCGCTTCCGCCTCCTCGCCCGCATTGCCGGCGCGCTGATAGGCGATATAGGCGGCGGTGGAGGCGCGCTCATAGAGGAAGGTCTGTTCGCTCGAGGTGGCCGACCTGATCTGGAAAACGGTTTTGGCCAGCCGCAGCCAGTTGGCGCTGTCCTCGGGCGCCACCGCCGCGATCTGCCCGACGATCTGCAGGCCGACCCGGTAATCGCCGCGCTTGAAGGCGGCGTCGGCGTCGGTTCGCAGCGTCGCCGCCGATTTGGCGATGGGCCCCGCCTCGCTCTTGATCTGGGCTTCCAGCTTGACTGCCGAATCAGCCAGATCGTCGCGCTTGAAGGCCTTATCCGCCGCCTGCGCCGTGACCAGGCCAAGCGCCAGCGTGGCGCAAAGAGCTGCGGCGCGAACCAAACCAATCATGATGGACTCCCAATGGCGGACGAACGCCGCCTGACGAACAGAAATGCGCGAAAAGGTGACGGACTCATGGCCGCGCAGGGGGATAGCGAAAAAGTCGCATGCGACATAGCCGTAACGGTCCGTGCCACCTGCCGGGTGACGGCCGTGGCGCATCATTGCGTTGCGGCGAACCCGAAAGCAACGTCCGCCGCCGAACGGTTGTCGCTCACGAGAGCAAATTGGTTCGGTTCAGGCTTGGCAGGGAAGCGGATTTTTCATATTGGCGGTGCTATGAGGGGCGGATGTCCCGACACGAACGGTCCCGTAGCTCAACTGGATAGAGCATCAGATTTCTACTCTGAGGGCTGCAGGTTCGAATCCTGCCGGGATCGCCATCTCGCCTGGCGGACTAGCCAGCCTGAGCACGGTCGAGGCCCACACTGCATGAACGAGCTGGAATTACGGGCATACGGCTCCGTTGCGCAAGCGGTCGCCCGACATGCGTTTGCGATGGCGGAGGGCGAGAACGAAGACAATCGCGACGCATTTCCGGACGCTCCCAGGCCGATTTACTATCACTGGTCGACGTCAACGTTCGAGGCGGTGGCGGATAATTTGTGGCGACTGCGCATTCTGAGGCCATTGGATCAGAAAAGTTATGACGCCTATCATTTCGTATTCGATTGCGAGGTAAGCGTGTCAAATGTCGTGGCCGAGCGTAATGCGCCCAATGGCCCGACGTTATTTGAATTGCTTGTGACCTTCGTCGATCTGTTCGGAGATTTCGGCACCGAATATTGGGGATTTTCAACCAAGCAAGGTGTCGCATTTGGCGCCGGCGGACGAATCGAGCCGACGCTCGAGGCACTTGCTTCAATCGGATATCTGACCCGGACCGAGGGCGGCCATGTCTGGACCGAGCTTATCGCGCCTGTCATGCGCGCGTCTTACAATTTCGACGACTGGCCCGATCCCGCCGCCGACGGGCAACTACAGCCGGAATGAACCAACGATCTGTCGCAACATCAAACCTGTTTTTGATCCAGCGCCTCGGGTTCCGCAAAGAGCTTGTCGAGCTCGGCGGTTTGCCGGGCAATTCGAACGGCGGTCCGCCCTTCATTTTGACCGCCGGATGTGCTGGGACGCGAGCGGATTTCAAAAGCCGGCCTGGCGGGTTAGCATCAACCGAAGCGGGCCCCGGAGTTCCTGGATGAGACGCGTCGTCTACACCTGTTTGTTCGGGCACTCCGAACTTTTCAACGACTTCGCGTATGAAAGGAACGGAATCGATTTCATCTGCTTTACGGACGATCCGGAACTGCGCTCGGATTTCTGGAAGATCGAACTGTTGCCGCGTCGCGTGCTCGACCCTGCGCGCGCCGCGAAGAAGATCAAGGCGCTGGCTCACATCTATCTCGCGCAGTACGACTGTAGCCTGTACATCGACAACACCGTGCGGTTGAAGGCCGAGCCGAAGCGGCTGTTCGACGAGTTTCTTGCGCCGGCGAAATCTCCGCTGCTGTGCTTCAGGCATCCCGAGCGCGACTGTGTCTATGACGAGGCGAAAGTCGTTCTTTCGCTCGATTTTGACACTCCCGAACGGGTCAACCCGCAGATGGCGCTCTACCGCTACCTCGGCTACCCGGCCAACAACGGGCTTGCCAAATCCACGCTTCTGCTCCGCCGGCACCAGGATCCGAAGCTGCAGAGGATGATGAACACCTGGCACGAGCAGGTTCTCTGCCACTCCAGCCGCGACCAGCTTTCCATGCTGCCTTCGTGCTGGTTCGAAGCGTTCGATCTCGAATATTTGCCGGTCAGGTTCGATGCCTACGAGTTGCTGGCCTGGCCGGTGATCAAGGATAATTTACGTCTGCCGAGAGACTTCGACGAAGCACTTTACCTGGAACTCAATCCCGATCTGGCATCTGTGAACATGGATCTGCGCAAGCACTATCTGCTGTGGGGGCTGGCCGAAAATCGAAGATATCGCCGGCTTGACCTCGCCGACGCTGCGACTTCACCGCTGCTGGTGCTGCGGCGAATTAAACAGCGGTCGTTCCTGCGCAAACTTTAACCGCCGAGCTTGAACCGGCAGGTTGCCTAGCAGCCGCGGCAGATGTTCAATCTTGAATCGAGCAGTTTGTCCTGCCTGCGCGGTGTCCCACGCGAACGGCGCGACTCGCGGCGGGATGTGGACGCGCGTTGCAGGTCCGCGCGCCTGACGACCGTTGCTGCCCTCGGCGCCGCGCGGCCGGAAACAGTTGGAACGGTGGATGGCACCACAGGCACCGCCATGCTCGGCGGTGGCGGCGGCGCAATCCTCGCCGCATTGCCGATGCCACTGGGGTCATTGACCGAATTATTGAGGCCGCCCACGCTGCCCGGGCCGCGCGGGATGCCGCTGACGCCCGCGTCCTGCGCGAAAGACGGCACGGCCGCCAACGAACAGCCGACCAATGCCAGGGCGAAAAACGCTGATTTGCCGAACATGATCAACCCCTCCTGGTAAGGGTGCAACGACGAGCAGGGTACTATTTTGGGCCCAGCGCCTCGCGCTTCAGAACGAGCTTGTCGAGTTCGGCGGTTTGCTGGGCAATCCGATCGGCGGTCCGCTCTTCATTTTGACCGCCCGACGCGCCGGCCGCCTGCTCGATCAGCTGCCGGATATTGTCGCGCAGAACCGCGATACGATCGTCAAGCTCGGATAGCGAAAGATTGCTCGGCATCGGCACGGCTCCAACTTCGTTGCTGCTTGTTGCAAGACCCTAACGCCGCCATCGCCCGCTTCCTACGGAAAAACACCGGAAATCGTCATAGATCTCCGAGGCCCCACTTCGGGCCTAAAATTGCAGCAAAGTTGGTTTGCCCTGAGGCATCCTGTACCATTCGTTGCCGCCGGGTTCGTTCGATGCTGCATTCCAAGGATCGCTGCTTGCCGCTTTACTACTCTCTTCCGCCAGCACGTCGGGGCCGGGCGTGACCGATACGGCCGGCACATCCACCACCCTGCTTTCGACCATCCTCGCAGCGCGGCGCGATCCGGCCGCGCGCATTTTCAACGTCGATCTGCTCGCGGTAGGTATTGCTGCAGCGCTGCCATGGTCGACCTCCATCACCGCGATTTTCGCGCTGCTCTGGATTGTCGCGCTGATTCCGACGCTGCAACTGCCGGCGTTGCTGGCCTCACTGCGCCGCCCGGTATCCGCGCTGCCGATCGCATTGTTCGCATTGGCGCTAACGGGAACGCTGTGGTCGGATGCGGCGTGGGGCGCGCGGCTCTACGCGATCGAACCCACCGTCAAACTTCTGATGCTGCCGCTGCTGTTCTATCACTTCCAACGCACCGGGCGCGGCCTGTGGGTATTCGCCGCCTTTCTGGCGTCGTGCACGCTGCTGGTGGCGGCGTCCTGGATCGTCGCCTTCGTCCCCGGCCTCACCCTGAAGGAGAACACCGAGCAGCCCGGTATCTTCGTCAAGAACTATATCGACCAGAGCCAGGAATTCGCGCTGTGCGCGGTGGCGCTGGCCTATCCGGTCATGAAGCTGGTGCAGGCCAACAGGATAAAGCTGGCGGCACTGTTCACCGCGGTCGCCCTGAGTTTCATCGTCAACATGATGTTCGTCACGGTATCGCGCACCGCGCTGGTGACCATTCCCGTCATGCTGGCGGTATTCGCGCTGCTGCATCTGAAGTGGCGAAGCTCGCTGATCGCATTGTGCGTAGCGGCGTTGCTGGCGGTGGTCGCATGGAGCGCGTCGGCTCAATTGCGCACCAAGGTCTCGATGCTGTTGTTCGACGACTACTATCATTACTCGGTCCAGAACAATCCGACCGGCCTCGGTTTACGGCTGGAATTCTGGAAGAAGTCGCTCGGGTTTTTCGCAGAGGCCCCGCTGATCGGAAACGGCACCGGGTCGACGCGAGGCCTGTTCGAACGGGCTGCCCTCGGCCAGATCGGCGCCCACGCCGAAGTGATCGGCAACCCGCACAACCAGACCCTGAACGTGGCGGTGCAGTGGGGATTGATCGGGGTCATCGTGCTCTATGCGATGTGGCTGTGCCATTTGCTGCTGTTTCGCAGCACTGGGCTGATTCCCTGGATTGGGCTTCTGGTGGTGGTGCAGAATATCTTCACCTCGCTGTTCAACTCCCATTTGTTCGATTTTCACGAGGGCTGGATGTATGTCCTTGGCGTCGGGGTCGCCGGCGGCATGGTCCTCGGGGCGGCGCGGCGTGCTGCCCCGGAAAATTGCCCATCCATTTGATAAATATAGAGTCTTCTGCAATTCGCCGGGATGCCAGGCGGCTCCCTCGCCCTCCTGCGCCGGCTGCCGGCTTATCGGGACGACATAATTCTCCCCGGCCACGAAACCATTTTGGGTTCCCGACGCAATCATCCTGAAACCGTCGCCGGGGCAATGTCTCATTCAAGGATACGCCGAAAAGGCGACCGGGGAGCTTCAGATGAACCATTCAATTTACAGCGCAGACCGTTCGACCCACCTCAAGATCGTCGTTGTGGCCCTGGTGGCCGGCATCGCGGTGGCGGGTTTCGGCATTTCAGCACGCACCAACTCCGATGGCGCCCAGACCGCGCATGTGATCAAGGCCGGTAAACCAGTCGTGATCACGAGCTCAGACGCCGCAATGGTCCGATAGGAGTTGTCGTCATGATGACAACGGAAACCAACCAACTGGGAAACAGCAGCCTCGACCCGGCCATCTGGTCGATTGCGGCGGTGCTCGGCGTAGCCATCGTCTACGTTGCCTGCCTGGTCTGAGCGGCTAAAGTTTCTAGCGCCTCGCCTGATCGCCGAACCCAAGGCGCATCAGCGGGGCTTTTTGCTGCGTCTTCCAGGCCCAGGCGTCTGGTTAATTCCCGGTGACGACAGCTCACCGAATGCGCAGGAAACTCCCGACTGGTCCTTAAAATTTAAGGCTTATTGTCCCTCGATAACGCCAACGGGGACGGGTTCATGCCGAACCAAAAAGCCTTGCAATTGCAGATAGACAGCGAGCATTGCCGAGCCATCTGTGAAGAAATCGGGGAGCGGCTGCGTGTCCAGCTTCGCAACGAGACCGGCGAGATGCCGCCGCTGTTGCGATTGCTGATCGACCGGCTCGCCGAGCTGGATCGCGAACAGGCGCCGTCGATCGTGCCGGCCATGGACGACATGATTCTGCAATCCGCCGCCGCCTGAGCGGGACTTTCACCCCTCCCGAAGGGAGAGGTGAACCACCTTCATGCGGCAATCCTCAGCCCTTCACGTCGAGCAATTCCACGTCGAACATCAGCGTCGCATTCGGCGGGATCACGCCGCCGGCGCCGCGGGCGCCGTAGCCCAGATTCGGCGGAATGATCAGAGTGCGCTTGCCGCCGACCTTCATGGTGGCGACGCCTTCATCCCAGCCGCCGATCACCTTGCGCTGGCCGATCGGAAATTCGAACGGCTCGTTCCGGTCGACCGACGAGTCGAATTTCTTGCCCTTGACCCCGTTTTCATAGAGCCAGCCGGTATAGTGCATCACGCAGATCTGGCCGGGTTTTGGCGAAGCACCGGTGCCAACCTTGCTATCCGTGATCTGCAAACCTGAAGCTGTGGTCATGGGCTTTCCTGCGGTCTGGGCCATTGCGGTGTGAAAGGGAGCGTTCAGGACGACGGCGATCAGCGCCGCCATCAATGAAAATGCGGCCAGGCCGCCGGCACGTCGAAAACTCGGCATCTTTCCTCCCGGCGGAATCGGTTCGCGCAAGTTTGTCTTTCTCAGGCCTCGCGCCACGATACAAGCGTTGTCTTTTTGCGGCATAGTTGGATCCGGAACCCGATCGCCCCTCGCCGGTCATATACAGCATGAAGAACGGGCTATACTCGATTCACATCCAGATGCTGGACGGCGTAAAAGGCCGCGCCAGCGGCGTACTGGTGTTTCGCGACGGGACGATTCTCGGCGGCGATCCGTATTTCTGGTCTGCCGGCTCCTATACCGTCGGAGAAGGCACCTGGAAGGGCGAAATCGTCACAAACCAGCACACGCCCTATCACGAAACCGACGCCCGGCCGGTATTCGGTGGCCGCGAGGTCTCAACCGGCTTCTCCGGCACATTCGAGGACGGCAGCGCGGAGGTATTCGGTACCTCGCTGGTCGGCAGCCGCAGTGTCAGTTTTCGCGCGACATTGCGCCGGCTTGCCGATAATTAGGCGTGATCCGCGGCTCACAACGAACAACGAAAGCAACAAGGCCCATTAGATGAGTGGATTCAAGGAAGTCAGCTTCGCCGACCGCCAGAAAGCGGCGCAGGAAGCCAGGAAGAACATTCTGAACAAGTTTCGCGCCCAGCCCGGCGCCGACGATCCCGCGGTCAAGCAGCGGCAGGCCGAGCGCGAAGCCCAGGCCGTCGCGCGCGCCAAGGCGAAGCTCGCGCGCGATGCCGAGAAGGCCGCGAAAAAAGCCGAGGAAGCGCGCCTCGCCGAAGAGGCCGCCGCGCAGGCTGCCCGCGAAAAGGAAGAAGCCGCCGCCCGCGAACTGGCGCTGGAAGCCGAACGCAAGGCCGCCCGCGACGCCCGCTACGCCGCCCGCAAGAAGCGGAAGTAAGCGACGCTCTCGTGTTCCGGACACGGTACGGCATTCTTCATGCCGCTCCGCAGAGCCGGGAGCCCGGTTTAGCGAAGATAGCTGGACCCCGGCTCTGCGGCGCACCGTTCCGCAAGCGCTACAAGCTGCGTTGCGTCCGGGGAACGACAAGTGAAATAATCCGCGCGTTGACGTGTTCTTGAAGGGAGCGCCGACATTGGCTTGGGTTCGCTCCGGCAAAACATGTTAATTCCGATGCACGTCCCGAATTCCGAGCGTGTGCAGCGCAACAATTCGCCAGCCGACCCTCGCCGCCTCAAACTATCAGATGAGAGAAACCAGCCGGCTGAACGGGCTAACATGCCGCATCGACATCGCCCCTAATCCCGACAAAGAAAAAGCTTCAGGGAGACCTCCATGATCACACGCCGCCACGTCATCGCTTCCGCGCTCGCCGCCCCCGCCATCCTGCGGCTGGGAACCGGAACGGCGCATGCCGCCACCACCTTGAAAATCTCGCATCAGTTTCCCGGCGGCACCATCGACAAGGGCGACTTCCGCGACCGGTTATGCCGGGTATTCGCCGCCGAGATCGCCAAACGCTCGGGCGGCGAGTTGACCGGCGAAATTTACCCGAACTCGTCGCTGATCAAGACCAACGCGCAATTCTCCGCGATGCGCAAAGGCGCGCTCGATATCAGCCTGTATCCGCTGCCCTATGCCGGCGGCGAGTTGCCGGAAACCAATATCGGCCTGATGCCCGGCCTGGTCTCGACCTACGACCAGGGCCTGAAATGGAAGAACCAGCCGGTCGGCAAGGCGCTGACCGACTTCCTCGCCGACAAGGGCATCATCATTCTCACCTGGGTGTGGCAGGCCGGCGGCGTCGCCAGCCGCTCCAGGCCGATCGTCGCGCCCGACGACGCCAAGGGCCTGAAGGTTCGCGGCGGCTCGCGCGAGATGGACATGGTGCTGCAGAGCGCGGGCGCTGCAGTGCTGTCGGTGCCGTCGAACGAACTCTATGCCGCGATGCAGACCGGCGCCTGCGACGCCGGCATCACCTCCTCCACCAGCCTGATCTCGTTCCGGCTCGAGGAAGTGGCGAAGTCGCTCACCTCGGGTGCCGGAGCCTCTTACTGGTTCATGTTCGAGCCGCTTTTGATGTCGAAGGCGATCTTCGACAAGCTGCCGAAGAACCAGCAGGACATTCTTGTGGGCGTCGGTGCCGAGATGGAAGCGTTCGGCAAGAAGGGCGCGCAGGACGACGACGTCGAGGTCGCCAAGGTCTATGAGAAGGCCGGCGCCAAGGTCAGCCCGCTCGATCAGGCCACCGTCAACAAATGGCGCGACATCGCCCGCGACACCGCGTGGAAGGACTACACCGGCAAGAGCGCTGCCGCGGCCAACCTGCTCAAGCTCGCGACCGAAGTCTCTGCATGATGCATGGTCCGCTTCCGGATCAGCCTGACATTCCGAGCGCCGTCGCGGACAATGCGTTCGTGGCGGCGCTCGAACGCGCGCTCGCCTTTTGCAACAGCATCATCGTCATCCTCGCCGCGATCGCACTGGTCGCGGCGAGTGCTATCCTGAGCTACAGCGTGCTGGGCCGCGCCTTGTTTCACAGCCCGAACTACTGGCAGGACGAAGCCGCGGTGTTTCTGCTGGTCGGCGCCACCTTCATGACCGCGGCCTATGTGCAGGGCCAGCGCGGCCACATCGGCATCGAGGCGTTTATCGGATTGCTGCCGCCGCTGGTCAACCGCATCCGGCTCTGGCTGGTCGATGTCGCCAGCCTCGCATTTTGCGCGTTCTTCTCCTGGAAATCCTGGACGCTGGCGCACGAAGCGTGGGTCGATGGCCAGGTGACGAACTCGATGTGGTCGGCGCCGCTGGCGATTCCCTACGTGTTGATGGCGTCCGGGATGACCCTGCTTTGTCTGCAGATATTGCTGCAGATCATGATTCCGCTCAGCGGACCGGCGCGCCGATGACCGTATTTGGAATTGGCGTCAGCTACGGTATTGCGACCCTGCTGGCGATGTTCTCAGGGATGCCGATCGCGTTTGCGCTGGGCGCGGTCGCGGTGGTGTTCATGGCGATCTACATGCCCTCGGCGTCGCTCGATACCGTGACGCAGAACGTCTATGAGGAAATGGCCTCGATCACGCTGCTGTCGATCCCGCTGTTCATCCTGAAAGGTGCCGCGATCGGGAAGTCGCGCGCCGGCCAGGATCTTTATCTGGCGCTGCATGCCTGGCTGCATCGCGTGCCCGGCGGGCTCGGCGTCGCCAATGTGTTCGCCTGCGCGCTGTTCGCGGCGATGGCGGGATCGTCGCCGGCCACCTGTTCGGCGATCGGCTCGGCCGGCATCCCGGAAATGCGCAAGCGCGGCTATTCCGGCGGCTTCGCGGCCGGGATCATCGCCGCCGGCGGCACGCTCGGCATCCTGCTGCCGCCGTCGATCACCATGATCCTGTTTGCGGTTGCTGCGGAAAAATCACTGGGACGGCTGTTTCTCGCCGGCATCGGGCCGGGCCTGTTGCTGGTGACGCTGTTCGGCGCCTACGCGGTGATCCGCTTTCGCATGGAATATGCCGCGGCCGCCGCGCTGTACGCGCAGACTGGCGAAACATCGGCAATCCTGACGCGCGACGATTACACCATGGCGCAGCGTTTCGACATGCTGCCGCGGGTGCTGCCGTTCGTCATCCTGCTTACCGGCGTGATGATCGCGCTCTACGGCGGCTACGCGACACCGTCGGAAACCGCTGGCTTAGGCGGCCTGCTGGCGCTGGTGCTGATTGCGGCTATTTACAGCGTGTGGAAGCCTTCGGATCTGGCGCCGATCATGAAATCGACCATCCGCGACTCCACCATGCTGATGATGATCATCGGCATGTCGCTGCTGTATTCCTATGTCATGAGCTACCTGCACATCTCGCAATCGGTCGCGGAATCGATCGTCGCGATGCATCTACCGCGCTGGGAACTGCTGGCCGCGATTCTGGTGATGGTGGTCGTGCTCGGATTTTTCCTGCCGCCGGTGTCCATTATTCTGATGACCGCGCCGATCATCCTGCCGCCGCTGCGCGCCGCCGGTTTCGACATCATCTGGTTCGGCGTGGTCATGACCATTGTGATGGAGATGGGGCTGATTCATCCGCCGGTCGGGCTGAACATCTTCGTCATTCGCAACGTCGCACCGGATATCCCCTTGAGTGAAGTGATCTGGGGCACGCTGCCGTTCGTGCTCTTGATGATGGCGGCCGTAGTGCTGCTGTGCTTCGTGCCGCAGATCGCGACCTGGCTGCCAGATCTGGTGATGGGACATGACGGGGGAAGGTAGAGTTCGTCATTGCGAGGAGCACTTGCGACGAAGCAATCCAGTAGTTTCTCAGACGGTTACTGGATTGCTTCGCGGAGCCTGTCATCGGGCCGGCGAAGCCGGACCCGTTGGCTCGCAATGGCGGGAGCTAACGTCGCGCCTTCGCATTTATCGCCGCCGCAACACGGCTGACCGGCGCCCGCCCGATCAATTTGCTGATCTCATTGGTCGCAGCCACCAGCTTTGTCATATCAACACCAGTGTTAATCCCCATGCCTTCCAGCATGTAGACCACATCCTCGGTCGCGACATTGCCGGTCGCGCCCGGCGCATAAGGACAACCGCCGAGCCCGCCCGCCGCGGAATCGATCACCCGTGCACCCTCTTCCATTCCCGCATAGAGATTGGCCAGCGCCTGCCCGTACGTGTCGTGGAAATGCATCGCGAGATGCGCGATTGGCACCGAGGCAGCTACCGCGCGCAAAAGCTGCCGCGCCTTGAGCGGCGTGCCGACACCGACGGTGTCGCCAAGCGACACCTCGTAACAGCCAAGATCCCACAGCACCTTTGCAACATCGACGACGGCTTGCGGCTTCACCTCGCCGTCGAACGGGCAGCCGAGCACGCAGGAAATATAGCCGCGCACCTTGACGCCGTCGGCCTTGGCGCGCGCGATCACCGGCTTGAAACGCTCTATGGATTGGGCGACCGAACAATTGATATTGGCGCGCGAAAATCCTTCCGAGGCCGACGCAAACACCGCGATCACCTTGGCGCCCGCGGCGCGCGCAACCTCATAACCTTTTTCGTTCGGCACCAGCACATGGAATTCGCCGTCGAGGTGGCTGAGCCCGCGCAGCACTTGATCCGAATTCACCATCTGCGGAATGGCTCTTGGCGACACGAAAGCGCCGACCTCGACAGTGTGAAGTCCAGCGGCAACCAGCGCCTCGACGAAGGCGATGCGCGCCTCGGCGCTAACAAGCGTCTTCTCGTTCTGCAGCCCGTCGCGCGGGCCGACCTCGACGATGCGGACTGCGTCGCTCATGCTGACCTCAAAGTATGCTGTCATGCCCGAGCTTGTCCCGCCTGCGGGGCCGAAGCCCCTTCGGCGCGGCGAAGGCCCGGGCATCCACGTCTTCCTTTTGGCGCGCGTTCAAGACGTGGATGGCCGGGACAAGCCCGGCCATGACAACGAGTTCTATGTTGCGGGCTCGATTTCGGCGAGCTCGACGCCTTCCTGCACGATGTCGCCGACCTTGCATTTGATCGCTTTCAGCACGCCCGCGAACGGCGCGCGCAGGGTCTGCTCCATCTTCATCACTTCGAGCGTGAGGATCGGCGCGCCCTTCTCCAGCGTCGCGCCGACTTCGGCCAGCAAGGCCACGACGGTCCCGGGCAACGGCGCCACAATCTTGTCCTCGCCGACCTGCTCTTCGTCGTCGCCGCCGAACGGGTCGACCCAATGCAGATCGAACCGGCCGTTGCGGGTTCGCAGATACAATTCGTGGCCTTCGATGACCGCGGCAATATGGGATCGCATGCCGTCGAGGACAAGATCGAGGCCGCCATCATCGCCGGCGGAATGTGCGAACTCCAATTCGTGCCCCGAGATCGAGAGCGTCGCAGGTCCGCTGCCGTAGGAGAGCGTCACCTTGTGCTCGGCCTGCCCGTGACGGAACGCAAACACTCGCTGCCTGCGGCCGACCGGCATCCAGCCTGACGTGCGCCACGGCGAATGCGCTTCGGCGCGCGCGGCTGTCTGCTCGTCTTCCAGAATCGCCGCGACCGCAGCGCAGAGTTCGAGGTCGCCGGGCACGGCTGCGTCTGGCGTCAGGTTCTTCAATTCGCGTTCAATAAACCCGGTATCGATGGCATTGGCGCGCACCTGAGGATGTGTCACCAGCGCCGACAGGAACGGAATGTTGGTGACGATGCCGCGAACATCCGTCTCTTCCAGCCCGCGATTGAGCCGGTCGATCGCGGCGTCGCGGGTCGGCGCCCACGCGATTACTTTTGCGAGCATGGCGTCGTAATGCGGCGACACCGCATCGCCCTCGCGATAGCCGGCATCGATCCGAAGCCCGTCGACTTCGTCAGGCGTCCGCCAGGTCCTTATTTTACCGACCGACGGCATGAAATTCTTGTGCGGATTTTCCGCATAGACCCGCGCCTCGATCGCGTGGCCGCGCAATCTGATCTCGTCCTGCTTGAGCGGCAGCTTTTCGCCGAACGCCACCCGCAATTGCCATTCCACCAGATCGATGCCGGTGATCAGTTCGGTCACGGGATGCTCGACCTGCAGCCTTGTGTTCATTTCGATGAAGAACACGTCCTTGCCGTTGGAGACGAATTCGATGGTCCCGGCGCCGACATAATTCACCGCGGCAGCCGCCTTGCGCGCGGCGGCACAGACCGCGTCGCGCTGCGCCGGATCGAGCGTCGGCGACGGCGCTTCCTCGATCACCTTCTGGTGCCGGCGCTGCAAGGTGCATTCGCGCTCGAACAGCGACAGCAGATTGCCGTGGCTGTCGCCGATCACCTGCACCTCGATGTGGCGGGGATTGTCGACGTATTTCTCGATCAGCATGCGGTCGTCGCCGAACGCCGCTTTGGCCTCGCGTTTGGCACTGACCACGGCCGGGCCGAGTTCGCCGGCCGAACGCACGATCCGCATGCCGCGTCCGCCGCCGCCTGCGGACGCTTTGACCAGAACCGGAAAGCCGATCTTGTCCGCGGCATCGGCCAGCGTTTTCTCGTCCTGCGCCTCGCCGTGAAAGCCGGGCACCAAAGGCACGCCGGCTTTTTCCATCAGCGCCTTGGAGCCCGATTTCGACCCCATCGCCGTCATCATCGCAGCCGTGGGGCCGACGAACACCAGCCCGGCGTCCGCGCAGGCCTGCGCGAATTCCGCATTTTCCGACAGAAAGCCGTAGCCGGGATGCACCGCCTCGGCGCCGCTCTTCTTCGCAGCTTCGATGACGCGCCCGATGTTGAGATAGCTGTCGCGCGCCCGCGCAGGTCCCAGCAGCACGGCCTCGTCGGCCATCGCGACATGCAGCGCGTCGCGGTCGGCCTCGGAATAAACCGCGACGGTGCGCAGGCCCATCGCCTTGGCGGTGCGAATCACGCGGCAGGCGATCTCGCCGCGATTGGCGATCAGCAGGGTGCGGAAGCGCCGATACTGTGCGGACGAACTCATCATCACATCCTGAACAGGCCAAAGCGGGTCGGCTCGGTCGGCGCATTGGCCGACGCCGAAAGCCCGAGACCCAGCACCAGCCGCGTATCGGCAGGATCGATCACGCCGTCATCCCATATCCGCGCGGTTGCGTAGTACGGGCTGCCCTGTTTCTCGAACTGCGCGCGCGTAGGCGCGCGGAATTCGTTTTCTTCCTCCACCGACCACGTGCCGCCCTTGGCCTCGATGTTGTCGCGCCGGAGCTGGCTCAGCACCATCGCAGCCTGCTCACCGCCCATCACCGAGATGCGCGCGTTCGGCCACATCCACAGGAACCGCGGGCTATAAGCGCGGCCGCACATGCCGTAATTGCCGGCGCCGTAGGAGCCGCCGATCACCACGGTGAATTTCGGCACGCCGGCGGTTGCGACCGCCGTCACCAGCTTGGCGCCGTCCCGCGCGATGCCGCCGGCCTCGTATTTCTTGCCGACCATGAAGCCGGTGATGTTCTGCAAAAACACCAGCGGAATATTGCGCTGGCAGCACAGTTCGATGAAATGCGCGCCCTTCAGCGAGCTCTCGCTGAACAGGATCCCGTTATTGGCGATGATGCCGACCGGAAAACCCCAGATGTGGGCGAAGCCGCAGATCAGGGTCTGACCGTAAAGCTTCTTGAACTCGTCGAATTCGGAGCCATCGACCAGCCGCGCGATGATATCATGTACGTCGAACGGCTTGCGCCCGTCGGCGGAGACCACGCCGTAGAGTTCTTGCCGATCAAACAGCGGCTCGCGGGGTGCGCGCATGTTCAACGCCGCGCGTGCTGGCGGCTTCAGCGTGGCGACGATCTTTCGCGCGATCCCGATCGCATGGCTATCGTTCTGCGCATAGTGGTCGGTGACGCCGGACTGTCGCGAATGCACGTCGGCGCCGCCCAGCTCTTCGGCGGTCACGACCTCGCCGGTCGCGGCCTTCACCAGCGGCGGACCGCCAAGAAAAATCGTGCCCTGATTGCGCACGATGATGCTTTCGTCCGACATCGCCGGTACATAGGCGCCGCCGGCGGTGCAGGAGCCCATGACGATGGCGATCTGCGGAATACCCTGCGAGGACATCTGCGCCTGATTGTAGAAGATGCGGCCGAAATGCCGTTCGTCCGGGAAAATCTCGTCCTGCTGCGGCAGAAAGGCGCCGCCGGAATCCACCATGTAGATGCAGGGCAGATTGTTCTGGCGCGCGATATCCTGGGCGCGAAGGTGCTTCTTCACCGTCATCGGATAATAGGTGCCGCCCTTGATGGTCGCGTCGTTGGCGACGACCACGCATTCGCGGCCCGACACCCGGCCGACGCCGGTGATGATGCTGGCGGAATGGACATCGCCGCCATAGAGGCCATAGGCCGCCAGCGGCGACAATTCGAGGAACGCGGTGCCGGGATCGATCAGGAGATCGACGCGCTGGCGCGCCAGCATCTTGCCGCGCGAGGTGTGCCGCTTGCGAGAAACTTCGCCGCCGCCGCCGGCCACGCCGCCGAGCTTCTCACGCAGCTCGGCAACCAGCGTCCGCATGTGATCGGCGTTGTGGGCAAATTCCGATGAGGTGGGATCAATAGTGGACCGAAGCGACATGGCCTTCCGGGGTCAGGTTGTGCGCCGCAGCTTCTCAGGCGGCTGCCGTCATGGTGTCATTGCGCCGCCGTCCAGCGCAACCTCAACTTTGGGTCCGCCGGGTTTGCATGTCCGGAGAAAACGATTTTAGTGCGTCCAGACCCTAGTGGGTCCAGGGCTCGCCGCGCCGAAATGCGAAATTGTCGGCATAGGCGGCCTGCCGGCGCGCCGGCTCCTTCGGCTCGATCACCTGATAGGGGATGCCCTCGCGCTCACAATAGGCGATGGCGTCTTCTTTTGTATCGAAGCGGATGGTGAGCTGCTGCTTCATGTCGCCGGAGCTGGTCCAGCCCATCAATGGCTCGACCACGCGCGGCTGCTCCGGCTCGTAGTCGAGTTGCCATTCTTTGGTCTTGGCCTTGCCGGATTGCATCGCGTTCTTGGCGGGCTTGAAAATGCGTGCGGTCATGGATTGACGGGGCCTGTTGGTGTGCGACATTGCGCCAAATTGGTGGAAACGACGGGCATGGGTTAGGGTCGGCTGTCGGTAAGTTGATCTCTGATTCCGTGGTCGAACGGCTTTATTTCTGAATCTGGTATAATCTCTCCGCAGCGTCGTGACAATCTCGGCAGTAGCTCCCCGTACCCTCTTCGCAAACCGCCACAGCACCAAACGGGCCCCATGGAAATCAAAGCAGTTCTGCCGCCCAAAGGACGCGATCTCCGCCTTGATCTTTTTCGCGGCGTCGCAAACTGGGCGATTTTTCTGGATCATATTCCCGACAACGTGGTGAACTGGATCACCACGCGAAATTACGGCTTCAGCGACGCCGCCGACCTGTTCGTTTTTATTTCCGGCTACACCGCGTCATTCGTCTATGCCCGGATGATGCTGGAACGCGGCTTCATCGTCGGCGCTACCCGGCTGTTCAAGCGGGTCTGGCAGCTCTATGTCGCCCACGTCATTCTGTTCGTCATATACATCGTTTCGATTGGCTACGTGGCGTACCGGTTCAGCGATCCGGACATCATCAACGAATTCAACGTGGCGGGTCTGGTGGACACCCCGATCGAGACCCTGCGTCAGGGATTGCTGCTCAAATTCAAGCCGCTCAATCTCGACGTGCTGCCGCTCTATATCGTCCTGATGGGCTTTTTTCCGCCGGTGCTGTGGATCATGCTGCGCCGGCCGAACTTGACGATGCTGGCATCGCTGGTGCTGTGGCTGGCCGCACGGCAGTTCGGCTGGAATCTCCCGGGTTTCCCCGGCGGAGGCTGGTACTTCAATCCGTTCTGCTGGCAGTTGCTGTTCGTATTCGGTTCATGGTGCGCGCTTGGCGGCGCTGCGCAGTCGCGCGCGATCATCGATTCGCCCTACACGACCTACTTCTGCTTCGCCTATCTCTTCCTGGCGATGGTGATGACGTTTGCGGGCAAGTTTCCGGACTTTGGCGCCCTGTTCCCGCACTGGCTCTATGACACCTTCAATCCGAACGACAAGACCAACCTCGCCTGGTATCGCTTCCTGCATTTCGTCGTCATCGTTGTCCTGACCATCAAGTTCGTGCCCAAGGGCCTGCCCGCACTGGAATGGAAGATTTTCGACCCGGTCATCAAATGCGGGCAGCAATCGCTCGCCGTATTCTGCGTCGGCGTTTTCCTCTCCTTTGTCGGTCATTTCGTGCTGATGCTTAGTTCGGGTTCGGTGCTGGCCCAGATCGTCGTCAGCGTCGCCGGCATCGCGATCATGACCATCGTCGCCTACTATATCTCCTGGTCCAAGAAGCAGGACAAACCGCTGCCGAAGCCGGTGGCGGCACCGGCCGCGTAAAAAAGGGAGGGCAACAGCCCTCCCTTTCAAACTTCGATTACGCCGGGCAACTTTACCAGCGACGGAAGCCGCGCCGATAGCCCCAGCCGCCACCGTAATAGCGCGGACCTGCGTAGCCGCCGTAACCGTAAACGCGGGGCCCGACGTAATAATTCGGCCGGTACCAGCAGCGGCCCCACGCGTTGCAGACCATGACCACGTTTTCAACATTGGAAAGGTGATGGGCGGCAGGCATGCCGTTCGGCATCGCCGAAGCCGGCCCGGAACCAAGCGCCGCGCCGCCGAGAGCAGCCAGCCCGACAATCGCGGTTTTGAGATTGATCATCGCACTCCTCCTTGGGATATTTGTAACTCTTCAAAGACCGAAAAGGTTGCCGGTCGAACATCGCAAGCGTGAATCTAACGCGCATGAATGTGGTTTTTTATGGCAACCATCTTCGGCTAAAATTTGCCGACGCGCGTAGCCGTTGATCAGAGTTATGCTGGCCGTGGGCTCGACAACACAATGGTGGCGACGTCGGTATAGACGCCCACCAGGGGAGCAACGATTTTATGAAGCGAATTTTTCGAGATCAACCTGTCGTGCAGCACCAAATTGTCGATCCCGGTGGTCAGGAAACAGACCACGGCATCGCTCGGCGTCTCCACGATCGGTTCGCCCTTGACGTTGAATGACGTGTTGATCAACACCGGAACGCCGGTGAGCGCCTCGAACTCCTTCAGCAGCCGATACAGAACCGGGTTGGTATCTTCAGACACCGTTTGCACCCGCGCCGTCCCGTCGACATGGACGATGGCCGGGATTTTGTCGCGCCATTCGGTACGGACCCGCTTGGCGATCAACATGAACGGCGAGTCTTCCTCGCCTTCGAATATTTCTTTCGCCCTTTCGGCGAGAACGATCGGCGCGAACGGCCGGAACGGCTGGCGGTGTTTCACGCGGCTGTTCAGGATGTCCTTCATTTCGGCCTTGCGCGGGTCCGCAAGCAGGCTGCGGTTGCCGAGCGCGCGCGGGCCGAACTCGGAGCCGCCCTGAAACCAGCCGATCACTTTCTGGTCGGCCAGCAGTTTTGCCGTCTCGCGGCAGATATCGTCGCTTCGGATCGTCCTGGTTTGAATGCGGACCCAAAATTTCTGCGTGGCTTTTTCAATCTCCGCATCGGCGTACGATTTGCCGACATAGGATTGCTTCATCACGAATGCGCGCGGCTGCTTCAGCACTTCAAGTTGCCCGTAAGCAGCGCAACCGATCGCAATTCCGTCGTCGCCCGCGGCCGGCTGGATCCAGACGTTTTCAAATCCAGCCTCGCGCGCGATCCGGCCGTTGGCCACACAGTTCAACGCCACGCCGCCGGCGATGCAAAGGTTCCTGGCGCCCGTTGTTTCGCGCAGCCAGCGGGCCCGCGCCAGCAGCACCTTTTCGGTGTCATCCTGAACGCGCCAGGCAAGATCCTCCCAATGTCGCATCGAGGGGCTGGTTTCCCATTTTACGCCGCTGTCCATCACATAAGGCTGGTTGAACTCGGCCGACCAGCGCGGCACGCGCAACTCATTGCCGGTGATGTCGAGCAGCGGCTTGATCTGTTCGCGGCGGCCATAGGGCGCCAGCCCCATGAGCTCGCCGCATTTGTTCCAGTCCCCAAAGATGTAGGTCGATGCCCGGCTGTACAGCGCGCCGAGGCCCGGCATGTTGTAGAACTCGTCACTGAGAAATCCTCGATCCGGCTCCATCCAGACCTTTTTCAGGCATTCGAGTTTTGTGCCGCTGAACTTGTAATAACTCTCCGACTCCCGCGCGAGTGGCGTGGCCGCATCAGTTGCGGGGTACGCTTCGGAGACATCGGAGTGGTAGCTACCGACGCCGTCGACAACCATAATGACGCCTTCCTCGAACGGCGAGACCGCGAAGGCGCTGTAGGCATGCGCCAGATGGTGCGAGATCGTCACCACCTTGGAGGCCTGCGACCGGTACAGCGGATGCTTGTCGACGTCGGCGCGTTCATATTCGGGAAGAAAGCCCGGCATGTCCTGATACACCAGGCGGTCTTCCATCTCGGGAACCGGCAGGATGTAGCAGTTGCGCACGACGAGATCGACATCGTCCAGCGTGATGCCTTCCGCCTCCAGGCAATAATCGATGACTTCCTTGTAGAAACCGCTGGCGTGCTTTTCGCGCGTGATCCGCTCCTTGGCGATGGCGAATGCAATCGCGCCGTCCCGAAGCAGGCAGGCGCTCACGTCATGATCGTAGGTGTTCAGGCCGAGGACGTAGGTGTGTTGCTTGGACATGGGCCATTTCTGCAGAAATATCGGAACGGTCGACGGTGGTGTAAGTTTGGTCTTAAGCTGCGGTTGAATGTTTGGCGAGAGCGACGCGGTACATTCATCGATATGAACGAATGGTGCAGAGCAACACGACAACGAAATCTTATTTTTTTGCCGGAACTCGTAGCAGGGCAATAGCTTAACTTGACCGAGCGCGCGACTTCACTCTATCTTGCTGTCAGTAGAGGCGTGCCAAGCCTATTGATATGATACCGGACTGATTTTCGCACGCATCTGAAACAGGCCCTAGCAGGTTCGACGCCGGAAGCATCGGTAGGTCGAGTTGCTTATCGCACCGGGAGAAAAGAATGGCTCAGAACACCCCGCGTAACATTCTCACGCGCTTCCTGGCCACAGTCGTCTTGGTCGGCATTTATTGCCTCAGCATCGTCGGCGCTTCGACGCTGCTGCTGACCGCGTCGAGCACGTCGGCCGACGCGCGTGGCGGCGGCGGCGGCGGGCGCGGTGGTGGCGGTCGAGGAGGTGGCGGCTTTCGTGGTGGCGGTGGCTTCCGTGGTGGCGGCGGGCGCGGTGTCGGCGTCCGTGGCCGCGGCGGCGGCGTGGTCGTTCGTGGCGGCCGCGGCAGAGGCTGGGGTTATGGTCGCGGCATCGGCTACGGCGTCGGCGTCTATGGAGCCGGCTGTTATTGGAACCAATGGGGCCAGAGAATTTGCCCGCCCTATTATTGATCGCCTCGCGCGATCCGGAACGGCAATGGAAGACAAGCGCGTCGGGAAACCGGCGCGCTTTTTAGTTGCGGCGCTATGCGGATGCTTCGCCGCGCTGGCCACGGCGGCGCTCGACGGTAATCTCGGCAAGGATCGACATCGCGATCTCCTCGGGCGTAATCGCGCCGAGATCAAGGCCCGCCGGCGCCTTGATACGATCAAGCGCAGCTGCGTCGATTCCTTCGGCGATGAGTTTTTCGCGCAGCGCCGCCATCTTGCGCCGGCTTCCGACAAACGCGTGATACGCAGCGTTTGTTGTCACGGCGGTCCGCAGTGCCGCTTCATCGCCCTTGCCCTGCGTCGACACCACGATGAAGCGCCTCGCCTCGTTCAACCGGCCGAGCTGATAGCCGTCGACCAGCGTATCCGCATCGGGGGCAACCGGCAGATCGCCGGCAGGCGACGCCACCGTGACGTGGTAGCCGAGCTGCCGCGCCTGCGCCGCAAGCGACAGCGCAACGGGGCTGGCGCCGAGAATGACCAGCGAGGGATGCGGCAGCACCGGCTCGACAAAGATGTCCATGGTGCCCTTGCTCGGGCACATGTTCTGCGCAAAGCGCACGCCGTCGCGGTTTTCACCCGGCTTGACGCCAAGCTCGGCCAAAAGATTCTCCGGCTGCACCGACACCATGCGCGGCTCGCCATCTTCAAGCGATTCCCGCGCCGCCTTGAGTACGGCGCCCCGCGCGCAGCCGCCGCCGATCCACCCCGCCACGATGGTGCCGTCGGGCCGGATGATCGCCTTGGCGCCCGCCTTGGCCGCAGTCACCGAGACCGTGCGCACCACGGTGGCGAGCACGAACGCTTCCTCGGCGGCTTTCATCTGCGCCACCAGGTCCATCACTTCGACATGAGCGGTCATCGGTCGCTCCATCAGAGTCTTGCGAGATAAGGCTCGAGCTCGTTCAGGCTTTTGAGCGTATTGGCGGGTGCATAGAGATCGACATGAGGCAGCGCCGCCTTGATGCCGGCGGCCTCCGGTGCGTAGCCCTCCCATGCCATCATCGGATTGAGCCAGACGATGCGCCGGCAGCGTTTTCCGAGCGCCGCCATTTCGCGCCCCAGCAGCGCCGCATCGCCGGTCTCGTAGCCGTCGGATACGATCATCACGCAGCTGCGCGAATGGATCACCCGCGCCGCATGCCAGCGGTTGAAGGTCTGCAACGATTCGCCGATCCTGGTGCCGCCGCCCGCGCCTTGCGCCATCATCGACAATCGATCCAGCGCGCGGGCCGGATCTCTCTCCTTCATGGCGTCGGAAACGTGGGCAAGCCGGGTATGGAAGATGAAGGCCTCCGCCTCGCGGAATTCATCCAGCACGCCATGGATGAAACGCAAAAACACGCCGGTGTACATGCTCATCGAGCCGGAGGCATCGAGCAGTATGACCAGGCGCAGCGGCTTTTCCTTGCGCTGCCGCTTCTTGAGATCGATCGGCACGCCACCATGGCTGATATTGCTATGGATGGTCCGCCTGAGATCGAGCCGGTAACCGCGCCGCCGCGCCAGGTCGCGGCGGGTCAGCCGCGTACGCATCGTTTTCGCCAGCCGTGCCGCGACGGCGTGAGCTTCCTCGATCTGCGCCGGATCGGTCATCTTGCGGAAATCGACCTCGGCGAGGTTCTCGGCCGTGGAAGCGCCCTCCATGCGGCCTTCGCCGCTACGTTCATCGGGCTCGTCATCGCCGGACGCGACCTGATCGATCGCGGTCGCGCCGGCCTGGTCTATCCCCTTGTCCTGCAGGCTTTTCAGCGACGGGCTGTTGGCGGCTTTCGACGAACCAAACGTCGTCGATCGCGACCTGACGCGCTTGCCAAGCCAGAACGCGTCGAACAGCCCATCGAATTTTTCCCAGTCGGACTTCCGCGCCGAAAACAGATGCTTGAATGCGATGCGCAACAGGCCGGGACGTTCGGCGTAGCCTGCCGCGATCAATGACGCGGCGTCCTGGCCTTCATGCAAGCCGACGGCGAAGGCGTTGTCGCGTAAGGTCTTTAAGAATGCCGCGAGCTTTTGCGAGACGAGGCGCGAGACCTCATCCAATTCCTCGTACGCCGGAGGTGTGCCGCAGCAGCTCATGCGACCTTCCCCAGCAGCCGTTCGGTGACCTCGCGTGTCATGCGCGATTTGTCCTCATGGGTCTTGAGCAAGCACATCAGGGTTTCGTACACGGCCTCCGGCGCATCGTGCAGGTCACGGATGTCGAGCCCGACCAATGCCGCCGCCCAATCCAGCGTCTCGGCGACGCCGGGGACCTTGCGCAATTCTTCCTTGCGGATATTTCCGACCATGCGCGCGATCTGCAATGACAACGATGCGCCGGCGCCCTCGATCCGCGCCATGATGATGCGCGCCTCGCGGTCGACGTCGGGATAGTCGACATAGTGATAAAGGCAGCGCCGGCGCAGCGCGTCGGACAGTTCGCGGGTGCCGTTCGAGGTCAGCACGACGTGCGGGATCGAGGTCGCGGAGATCGTGCCCAATTCCGGAATCGACACCTGGAAGTCGGACAGTAGCTCGAGCAGGAACGCCTCGAATTCATCGTCGGCGCGGTCGATCTCGTCGATCAGCAGCACCGGCGGCCTGTCGCGGCGGATCGCGGCCAGCAGCGGCCGCTCCAGCAGGTATTTTTCGGAAAAGATCTGATCCTCGATCGCATCGGCGTTCTCGCCGCGATGCGCCTGGATCGCCAACAGTTGGCGCTGGTAGTTCCATTCGTACAGCGCGGCCGACTGGTCGAGCCCTTCATAGCATTGCAGGCGGATCAGCTCGGTGGCATGGACACTCGCCAGCGCCTTGGCGACCTCGGTCTTGCCGACGCCGGCCTCGCCTTCCAGCAGCAGCGGGCGCCGCAGCAATTGCATCAGCGAGACCGCGGTCGCAAGCTCGCCGTCGGCGATATAGCCGGAGGCGGCCAGGGCTTGCGCGATCTCGTCGCGGGTTCTCATGTCTCGTGTCCCGGGAGCGATGCAGCACGCCGCTCTTGGGCGTGATGCTTCGCAGAACCGGGGCCCCGGTTTTTTGGATCGCAAGCAACCGGGGCCCCGGCTCTGCAGCGCACCACGCCGCGAAGCGGCGGCGCGCTGCGCTGCGTCCGGGGCACGCCGTTGTTCACGCAAACACTCCGAGATTCTTCGCCGCCCGCCAGTTGCGCCAGTAGTCGTGCGGCATCTGAATATGGGTTGAGCCTAAGAATGAGAAAGCGTCGTTGACGGCATTTGAAAATGCCGGCACGCCGCCGACATTTGGGCTTTCGCCGACGCCCTTGGCGCCGATCGGATGATGCGGCGAAGGCGTGACGGTGAAGTCGGTCTCCCAATGCGGCGTTTCCACCGCGGTCGGCATGAAGAAATCCATGAACGAGCCGGTCACCACGTTGCCTTCCTCGTCGTAGCGGATCTCCTGCCCCATCGCGATCGCGAAGGCTTCGGTCAGGCCGCCATGCACCTGGCCCTCGATGATCATCGGGTTGATGCGGGTGCCGCAATCGTCGAGCGCGTAGAAGCGCCTGACCTTGTAGACTCCGGTATCGACGTCGATGTTCATGACACAGATATAGGCACCGAACGGATAGGTCATGTTGGGCGGATCGTAGTAGCTCACCGCCTCCAGACCCGGCTCCATGCCCGGCGGCACCGCGTGGTAGGCCGCCCAGCACAGATCCTTCATCGACTTGAACTTCTCCGGCAGGCCTTTTACGCGAAAACCGTCGATGTCCCATTCGAGGTCGTCCTCGTGGACCTCGAGCAGCCACGCCGCGATCATCTGCGCCTTGGCCTTGATTTTTCGCGCGGCCATGGCGATCGCGGCACCGGCGACCGGCGTCGAGCGCGAGCCGTAGGTGCCGAGTCCGTAAGGCGCGGTGTCGGTATTGCCTTCCTCGATCATGATGTCGTCGGCGGGAATCCCGATCTCGGTGGCGATGATCTGCGCCCAGGTCGTCTCGTGGCCCTGTCCCGTACTTTTCGAGCCGACCCGGGCAATGCCCGCGCCGGTCGGATGCAGCCGGATTTCGCAGGAGTCGAACATGGCGATGCCGAGAATGTCGCAATTCTTCGACGGGCCGGCGCCGACGATCTCGGTGAAGAACGACACGCCGACGCCCATGATCTCGCGGGTTTCGCCGCGCCTGAAGGCCGCGCGGCTTGCCGCCTGCTCTTTGCGCAGGCCGGCATAGTCGACGGTTTCCATCATCTTCTTCATGGCGGTGTGATAATCGCCGGAATCATATTCCCAGCCCAGCGCCGAATGATACGGAAACTGCTCCGGCTTGATGAAATTCTTCAGCCGCAATTCGGCGGGGTCCATGCCGAGCTTCTGGGCAAGAATGTCCATCGCGCGCTCGATGCAATAGGCCGCCTCCGTCACCCGGAACGAGCAGCGGTAGGCGACGCCGCCCGGCGCTTTGTTGGTGTAGATGCCGTCGACCCCGACATATGCGGTCGGGAAATCATACGACCCGGTGACGATGTTGAAGAACCCGGCCGGCCATTTCGACGGATCGGCGCAGGCGTCGAACGCGCCGTGATCGGCCAGCACATGGACACGCAGGCCGGTGACCTTGCCTTCCCTGGTCGATGCGATCTCGGTCGTCATGTGATAATCGCGCGCGAACGAGGTTGCGGTGAGGTTCTCGATACGGTCTTCGACCCACTTCACCGGCTTGCCGGTGACGATCGAGGCGACCGCGGCGCAGATGTAGCCCGGATAGGCGCCGACCTTGTTACCAAAACCACCGCCGACATCGGGCGAGATCACGTGAATTTTGTGTTCCGGAATTTTCGCAATCAGCGCCACGACCGTGCGGATCACATGCGGCGCCTGGAAGGTGCCCCAGATCGTCAGCTCACCCTTGATCTTGTCGAATGAGGCGACGCTCTGGCAGGTCTCCAGCGGCGACGGATGGGTGCGGTGATAGGAGATTATCTCCTTGATCGTCACCTCCGCTTTCTTGAAGGCGGCGTCGGTCAGATCCTTGTCGCCGATGGTCCATTCGAACACGTGGTTGTGGTGTTTTCGCGGGCCGTGTGCGCCCGACGTCTTGCCGGCGAGGTCTTCGCGCAGTACCGGCGCGTCCGGGTCCATCGCCTTGAACGGGTCGATCACGACCGGCAGCGGCTCGTATTCGACTTCGACCTTGTTGATGCCGTCGTCGGCGGCGTAGCGGTCGGTTGCGACCACGAAAGCCACCTCCTGATTCTGGAACAGCACCTTGCCGTCGGCCAGCACCATCTGCACGTCGCCGGCCAGCGTCGGCATCCAGGCGAGGTTGACGGTTTTCAGCGTTTCCGCCGTGATCACCGCCAGCACGCCGGGCACCTTCAGCGCTTCCTTGTCGTTGATCGACTTGATCCGCGCGTGCGCATGGGGCGAACGGGCGAAATCGCCGTGAAGCATGCCCGGCAGCTTCAGGTCGTCGACATAATTGCCCCTGCCTTGGGTGAAGCGGGCGTCCTCGACGCGCTTGCGCTTGCAGCCCATGCCTTCGAGTTTGGCTTCGCGTTGTTCCCGCGTGGGAGTCATGTCGTTCATTCGGCCGCCTCCTGGAATTCGACGCCATTGATCTTGGCAGCGGCGTACTGGATCGCCTTGACGATGTTCTGATAGCCGGTGCAGCGGCAGATGTTGCCGGAGATGCCCATCCGGATTTCCGCCTCGGTCGGGCTCGGGTTTTCCTTCAACAGCCGTTGCGCGCGAAGAATCATGCCGGGGGTGCAGAAGCCGCATTGCAGCCCGTGCATCATGCGAAAGCCCTCCTGCAACGCGGAGAGCGTACCGTCGGCGCTGGCGACGCCTTCGATGGTCATGATGTCAGAGCCCTGAGCCTGCACCGCGAACACCGTGCAGCTTTTAACCGACATGCTGTCCATATCAACCGTGCAGGCGCCGCAATGCGTGGTCTCGCAGCCGATGTGGGTGCCGGTGAGCAGCAGATTCTCGCGGATGAAATGCACCAGCAGCGTGCGCGGATCGACCAGGCCCTCGATCTCGGCGCCGTTCACTTTCATGGTCACATGGGTCTTTGCCATTTGTCCCTCCCTTAACCGGCACGTGCGGCGGCGCGCGTCAGCGCCCGCGTCACCATGATGCCGCCGACATGGCGGCGGTATTCGACCGGACCGCGCGCGTCGGCGGCCGGCGACATGATCGCCTCCGCCGCTGCGGCGGCGTTTTTCAGCGTTGCGGCATCGAGGCTGGTGCCGATCACCGCTTTCGCCGCGTCGGTTGCGAGCAGCGGCGTCTCGTGCAGATTGGTGAGGCCGATCGCGCAGCTTGCGACCTTGCCGCCGGCCATGGTGAGCACGACCGCGGCCGCAGCGGTGGCGTAATCGCCGATTTTGCGCTTCAGTTTCTCGTAGGCGTAGCCGTGGCCGGCAGCCGGCACGGGAATGGAAATCGAAGTCAAAAGCTCGCCGGGCTCAAGTGCTGTAAAATAGGCGCCCTGGTAGAACTCGGTGGCGGCCACATCGCGGGCGCCGTTCTGTCCCTGCAGGTGATAGCTAGCGCCTAGGGTCATCATCAACGCCGGCATGTCGTTGCCGGGATCGCCATTGGCGACATTGCCGCCGATGGTGCCCATGTAGCGAACCTGCGGGTCGGCGATCAGCAGTGCGGTTTCCTGCAGGATCGGCAGCGATGTTGCGATCTCGCCGGAGGCCAGCAGTTCATGCTGCGTCGTCATCGCGCCGATCTTAATGTTCGCGCCGTCGCGGCTTATCCCCTTGAGCCCGTCGATGCCATGCAGATCGACCAGATGCTCGGGGGTAGCGAGCCGAAGCTTCATCATCGGGACCAGGCTATGACCTCCGGCAAGCGGCCTAGCCTCGTCGCCAAGCGTCGACAACAATTTTACGGCGTCGGCCACCGTCTTAGGCCGGTGATAGCTGAATGGTCCAGGAATCATCGTCTCTCCTCCATCCGTCCTTTTGGGTGCTGTGCACAGACGTTGGGCGGAGGCTGTTCCCGGATTTTTCAAGGTGCAAGAAGGCGGCGGCAGCGGCATCACCGATGCGGAAAATTCGCACGAAATGCCGATCTGCGGGCACGAATTACGTCAGGTTCTACGACCTATCGCCGTCGTCCCCGCGCAGGGGGGACCCATACACACCGGCGCTCGAGTTGAATCACAATGTCCCACCGTCCGCGTGTAATCACATACGCCGGTGGTTATGGGTCCCCGCCTGCGCGGGGACGACCCGTTGTTAAACCTGGTGTCCTGGCCTCAATTCGTCTGCGCGCTGCGTCTGTTGATGCCGAGTCTGGCCTTGAGTTCGGCAATCTTGGCGCGGCTCACCGGCACCCGGTGCGGCGTCGGTCCGTCGAGTTCGATAATTGCGCCGTCGCCTTCGCGGCGGACAAAGGTTACGTGCGGAATCGCCACGATGTGGCTGCGATGCACCCGGACGAAGAAGCTGGGATCGAGATGCGCTTCAGCCTCCGAGATCGACCACGAACACATCCGCTCGCGGGTGCCGTCATGCACCAGGGTGTAATGGGCGTCGGCCCGTACGCTGCGAATATCGGCCACATCGACGAAGTGGGTCCCGTTTGCCCCCTCCACCGGGAGGCGCGATGCCGGCACGGCGCGGGGCTGGCCCAGCCCGCCGAGCGGCGCCGATCTCACCCGCTGGCCGCCCGGGGCCGCTTGGTCGGGATCGGCCGAATAGGAAATCGCTTGGCCGGCTTCGCCGATGGTATCTTGCTCAATCGCACCGACCAGCGCCGTGGGCGCCGCAAGCCGGCGCGGATCGGGGACCAGCGAGAGCAGGAAGCCGGCCGCGATCACAAAGCACAGGAGCGCCACTACCAGAGATAGAATTTGCTGCGACGCAGCCAGGCCGCCCATATGCGCGTGCGCGGCGCCGGACAGGGGAACGAAATGCATGCCGTACATGGCGGTGTAATGCATACCCGATACGGCGATCCCGAAGGCGATGGCGCTGACGACAAGCCGGATACCATCCTGCCGGGCAAGGAAAACACGCAAGCCCCCATACGCCGCGACGATCGCGATCAGCACAGACAGCAGGACTATCGGGACGTCGTGCTGGATCGCAAAATTGCCCGCCAGCCCGTGCATGCCGACATAATGCATGCTGACAATGCCCGCGCCGAGCAGAACGGCGGAGGAAATCACGCGCAGCAGCGACGGTTCGCCGATGCTGACGAAAAACAGCGAAACGCCGACCACCAGCGCGCAGATCAGGAACGACACGATGGTCGGGAGCACGAGATAGACGGAATCCGCCGGGATCGGCGCCGCCAGCATGCCGACGAAATGCATGGTCCAGATGCCGACGGCCAAAAATGCCGCGGCGCCCGCGAGCAGCAGACGACGGCTCACGCCCGGCGTCCCGCGGATACGCGCCGCAAGGCCGAAGCCGGTGTAACCACCCAGGATCGCGATCACCACCGAGAGCGCGACGAGATATGGATCGTGTCCTTCGAACATGATCGTCCCGGCCGCCCGTCTCCACGGGCCTGCCGCCTCCGTCAACCAGAGCTTACATGCGCCGCGGCGGAATTGACAATCGGCCCAGGCGAGCCGGTCAGGCTATCGCGCCGCGTCGGCGTTCAGACCGGTTTCGTTGTTGAGGAAGCAGGCGACGTCATGGCGCGATCCGAGTTCAACCAATTTGGGCGTTTCAACCTTGCAGCGCTCCATCACATAACGGCAGCGGGTGTGGAAGGCACATCCCGATGGTGGATTGATCGGGCTCGGCACGTCGCCATCGATCAGCGGCTTCAGGCGCTTCGTTCTCGGATCCGCAACCGGAACGGAGGCCAGCAGCGCCTGTGTATACGGATGACGGGGGTTGGCGAACAGTTCGGCCTTCTCCGCAAGCTCGACAATGCGCCCGAGATACATCACCGCGACGCGGTGGCTGATATGGGCCACGACGGCAAGATCATGGGCGATGAACAAATACGAGAAGCCAAGCTTGCGCTGCAGGTCGATCAACAGATTGATCACCTGGGCCTGGATCGATACGTCGAGTGCCGATACCGGTTCGTCACACACGATCAGGCTCGGCCCCAACGACAGCGCCCGCGCGATGCAGATGCGTTGCCGCTGGCCCCCGGAAAACTGATGGGGATAGTTCAACATCTGGTCGGGCCTGAGTCCGACCTGCTCGAACAGTTCAGCGACCCGCTCGCGCTTTTCGCGGCCTGCCGCCATGCGATGGACGCTGAGGGGCTCACCCACGATATCGCCCGCCGTCATGCGCGGATTGAGCGAAGCGAAAGGGTCCTGGAAGATGATCTGCATGGAGCGCCGGTGCGGACGCAACTCTGCCTTGCCGAGATGGGTGACGTCGAGGCCGTTCAGCCGAATGGTGCCGCCAGTCGGCTCGACCAGCCGCAGGATGCTGCGCGCGACGGTCGACTTACCGCAACCGGACTCGCCGACCAGCCCGAGGGTTTCCCCCACACCCAGTGTGAAGCTTACGCCGTCCACGGCATATACCTTGCCGACGACGCGGCGGAGGATGCTGCTGCGCACCGGATAATGCTTGGTCAGGTCGGATACTTCGAGCAGAACGCGCGTGTCGGTCATGGCGGGCCTGCGGTTTCCGCCGCGCGCCAGCACGCCGCCAGATGATTGGTGCCCCAGTCCTGCAGCGGCGGGTATTCCGCGCGGCAGCGTTCGATTGCCAACTCGCAGCGCGGGGCGAACGCGCAACCTGCCGGCAGGTTGGTCAATGAGGGCACCATGCCGGGAATCTCGACCAGCCGCGCATCGGCTTTAGCGCCAAACGATGGCACCGTCGGAATGGACGCCATCAAGCCGCGGGTATAGGGGTGCCTCGGACTGGCAAACAAGGTTTCGACATCGGCCTCTTCGACCTTCTTGCCGGCATACATGACAATGACGCGCTGCGCGGTCTGGGCGACCACGCCGAGGTCATGGGTGATCAGGATCAAACCCATGCCAAGTTCTCTTTGCAGCTCGAGCACCAGCGCCAGTATCTGCGCCTGAATCGTTACATCGAGCGCGGTAGTCGGCTCGTCGGCGATCAACAGCGCCGGCCGGCAGGCCAGCGCCATCGCGATCATCGCGCGCTGACGCATGCCTCCGGAAAGCTGGTGAGGATATTCGAGCGCCCGCCGTTCCGGCACTGGAATCCTGACCAGGCGCAACATCTCGACGGCTTGCTTCCATGCCTCCTTCCGGGTTGTCGTCCGATGCAGGCGGATCACCTCGGTGATCTGATGTCCGACCGTCATCACCGGATTGAGCGAGGTCATCGGCTCCTGGAAGATCATCGAAATGCGGTTGCCGCGGATCGCCCGCATCCCGGCCTCGTCGAGGCCGAGAAGATCGGTCCCTTCCAGCATGACCGAGCCGCCGACGATCCTGCCCGGCGGATCCGGCACCAGACGCATGATCGAAAGCGCCGTCACGCTCTTGCCGCAGCCGGACTCGCCGACGATTGCCAGGGTTTCGCCGCGCCGGACGTTGAATGAAACGTCGTCGACGGCTTTGAACAGGCCCGAATTCGTGAAAAAGACCGTCCGCAGGCCCTTCACGTCCAGAACCGCCTCCTCCGTTTGCGCCTCGCCCATCAGCCGCGCTGCCTCGGGTCGAGGATGTCGCGCAGTGCATCGCCGAACAGGTTGGTTCCGAACACCGCGAGGCTGATGGCCAGCCCGGGGAAAATGACGAGCCATGGCGCAGTGCGAACATATTCCGCCGCCGACTCCGACAGCATCCGCCCCCACGACGGATAAGGCTCGGGAATGCCGAGCCCGAGAAACGACAGCGACGCTTCGGTGAGGATGGTCGAGCCGAGCTGCGCGGTGGCCAGCACGATCAGCGGCGCCAGCGTGTTGGGCAAAACGTGGCGAAGCGCAATTCGCGTTTCGCTCATGCCGATCGACTTGGCGGCCTCGACAAAGGGAAGCTCGCGCAGCGCCAGGGTGTTGGCGCGGATCACGCGGGCGACGGTGGGAATCAGCGGGATCGCGATCGCGATGATCACGTTAGGCAGCGAAGGTCCGAGTGCCGCGGTCATCACCAGCGCAAGCACCAGCAGCGGCAGCGCCTGCAGAATATCGGTGACCCGCTGGAACACCAGATCGACCCAGCCCGACAGATATCCGGATGCGAGACCGATGACGACGCCGATCGACGAACCCAGCGCGGTCGAGCCGATGCCGACCGCAAGCGATATGCGCGCACCATGCACGATCCGGCTCCAGACGTCGCGGCCGAACGAATCCGTGCCCAGCCAGTGCAGCGTGCTCGGCGCCGCCAGACGATGGGCTGAATCGACGCTGAGCGGATCGAAACGGCAAATGATATTGGCGGACGCCGCAACCAACACGAACATCACCATGATGCAAAAGCCGATCGTGCCGAGCATGTAACGCTGGGCAAGGAACGTCAGCCAGCGCCAGCCGTGCGTCGAATGGGCGCCGGCGCGTCGCAGTTCGCTATCGTAGTCGAGCGCAGCCAAACCGCCTCCTAATCCGTGTATCTGATGCGCGGGTCGACCATCGCGTAGAGCATGTCGACGGTGAAGTTTGCGAACACGACAACGACGGCAATCAGCATCACGAGATTCTGAACGATCGGATAGTCGCGCCAGCGGATTGCCTCGACCAGAAACCGGGCCACGCCGGGAATGTTGAAAACGGTCTCGGTGACGATCAGTCCGCCGATCAGGAAAGCCGCCTCGATGCCGATTACGGTGATGACCGGAAGAATGGCGTTCTTCAGCGCGTGGCGATAGTTGACGGACGGCTCGGACGCGCCTTTGGCACGCGCGGTGCGGATGTAATCCTGCCGCAACACTTCGAGCATCGAGGAGCGCGTGATCCGCATCGTAAGTGCTGCGCTGCGAAAGCCGACCGCCATCGCTGGAACGCAATAGATCGCCAAGGCCTCGCCGAAGCTGCGCGGATCGGGGTTGAAGAGCGGCATGGCGCCAAACAGCGAGACCGAGGCCATCAGGATCAACAGGCCGAGCCAGAAGGACGGCAGCGACAAGCCGCTAAGGCTGACGACACGAAGCGCGTAGTCGAGCCGCGTGCCCTGCTTTACCGCGCTGATGACGCCGAGCGGGATGCCGATCGACGCGGAGAACAGCAGCGCCAGGCCTGCGAGGCGCGCGGTGATCGGAATTCGCGGCAGGATCTCGTCGAGCGCGGGCTTTTCGGACACATAGGAATAGCCGAGATCGCCGCGCAGCAGCCCGCCAATCCAGTGCAGGTACTGCACCACGATCGACTGATCGAGCCCGAGTTCCTTTTCCAGATTTGCCTTGTCCGCCGGATCGACGTAACCCGCAGCATCGAACAGGATATCGACGATATTGCCGGGGACGACACGCAGCAGCACAAAGATGATGACCGAGATCCCGAACAGGGTCACGAGCATCAGCACCAGGCGCCGCACGATATACCCAAACAACCGGCTGCTCCCCGTTCGTTGTGACCGCTGCTATTTGTCCAGCCACACGTCTTCGTAGCGATAGCCGTTGTAGGAGCTGTTCACCATGATGGTAACGCCCTTTACATAAGACTGCCAGCACGAGCCCATGCGGCCGTGGAAGATGATCGGGCGGGCGACGTCCTCCTGCAGCTTCTTGTCGATTTCCCAGACCAGTTTCTTGCGCTTGGCGACGTCGGTCTCGGCGGACTGCTGATCGAACAGCTTCTCGATATCCTTGTTGCAATAATTGGTGTAGTTGCGCTCCGAATTGCAGGAATAGTTCTCGTAGAACGACTGATCCGGATCGTCGACCGCGTTTCCGGTGAGATTGAGCCCCAGCGCATAGTCCTTGCGCGCGATCTTCGGGAACCAGTTGGCGGTTTCAACCACATCAAGCTCGCCATCGATATAGATGCTCTTGAGCTGATCGATCAGGATGATGGCGGGGTCGCGGTAGACAGCGATATTGCGGGTCGAGACCTTGACCGGCAGGTGTTTGTCCGGCCCGTAACCCGCCTTCTGCATCAGTTTGCGGGCCGCTTCCCTGTTGGCATTGATGTCGGGGCCATAACCCGGGATCGTCTCCAGCATCTCCTTCGGCATCGCCCACAGTCCAGCCGGCGCAGGCTGCATGGTGCCGCCGATATCGGCCTGCCCCTCGTTCAGGATCGAAATGAATTCTTTCCGGTCGAGCGCCAGCGCCAGCGCCTGGCGGACATCGAGGTTGTCGAACGGAGGCGAAGACGCGTTGATGATGATGTTGGTCGCGACGTTGATCGGTTCGACCACGCATACCGCGTTCGGCGCCTGGGTCTTGACGTCCTTGAGCAGCGGGATCGACACCTCGGTCGGAAACGTCATGTCGAACTGGCCGGCAACGAAAGCAAGTATGGCCGTGGAACGGTTGGGGATGATGGTGAATTCGATACCGTCGAGATGCGGCAGGCCCTTCTTGAAGTAATCGGCATTGCGGGTGAGCTTGATCGACTCGTTGGCCTTGAACTCGACGAACTTGAACGGGCCGGTGCCGATCGGCTTGGTGCGCATATCGCCCGGCGAAACGTGACAGGGATAGACCGGCGTATAGCCGGAGGCGAGCAATGCCAGCAGCGCCGGTTGCGGCCGCTTCAGGTTGAACGACGCCTCGTAATCGCCGTTAACGGTCACGTCGTTCACCTGATCGTACCAGGACTTGCGCGGGTTCTGGCGGAACTTCTGCTGTGACTTGCCCATCAGCATGTCGAAGGTGCATTTGACGTCGGCTGACGTGAACGGCTTGCCGTCATGCCATTTGACGCCCTGGCGGAGCTTGAAGGTCAGGGTCTTGTTGTCGCCGCTCCAGGCCCAGCTCTCCGCCAGATCCGGGACGATCGACTCGATGCTGTTTTGCGCCACGCTCTGGTTATAGACGACGAGGTTATTGTAGATCGGCATGAAGGGAATGTTGACCGAGTAGGTCGCGCCTTCATGAATCGAAGCGCTGCCGGGGCTGTCGCGATGATAGACCCGCAAAATGCCGCCCTGCTTCTCGGCCGCAAGCGCAACGTTCGAGGTCGCCAGCAACAACGCCAACGCGGCGGCAAGCGCATGCATGCTTCGCATGTTTTCCCTTCCTTGTTCGGTCTCATATCGGGCCGATTGCCTTCAACGATAGCATGACGGAAGGCCCCCGCAACACGACAAGGCCAAGGCCGGTATTGGTACTTCGGAGGGACTCAAAGGGGTTTTTGGTCGGGGCAGCTGGATTCGAACCAACGACCTGCAGTACCCAAAACTGCCGCGCTACCAGGCTGCGCTATACCCCGATTTGCTTGGAATTTTCTTAGGAAACGATGTCGATACACGCTTGGCATGGCGTCAGCAAGGCGCACGCGGCCGTTTCAGCGCCCGTTGAACAACGGATGCGCCACCCGGTCTCCAGGCTCGATGCCGTATTTCTTCGCCGTTCCTGCGATCACCTCCAGCACGCCCTTGGCGAGACCGCCCGACGGGATGATCTTGGTCGATTGCGGCTCGGTATTCTCCGCGATCCTCAGGATCCGGCCATCGGCGCGGATGAAGATCATGTCGAGCGGGATGAAGGTGTTTTTCATCCACATCGAAACCTGCTGTTCCGGCGAGAAGTCGAACAGCATGCCTTTGCCGTCCGCAAGCTCCTTGCGGTACATCAGGCCGGTCTCTTTCTCCTGCTCGGTCGTTGCCATCTCGACCGAAAAAACCTGTACGCCCGACTTGGTAACGATCTCGAGCGGCTGGATACTGGCGGCCCGCGCGCCAATACCGATGAATGCGAATGCCGCGAGGGCGACAGCCAGAGCGATCGACTGCCGCGCATTCCGGCCCGTAAAATGGAAGTTCATCAGCAAACAAACCCGTCCGTTAGGCCGCGCAGAATGTGCGCGATCGATGACTGCAGCCAATACAGTTATGCGATCGGACCGCGCAATTCAATTTTGCGCGCGGGCGGGAGGTTTGGGGGCGAAGATCAATGCGACAAGAGGCCGGGTGAGCCGGTTTCAGGCTGAATCTCTGCCGCCATCATGCCCTTGGAACCCGGTCCGAACCGGACCAGCACGAACTGGCCGGGACGCAGTTCGGTCATGCCGAAGCGGCGCAGGGTCTCCATGTGCACGAAGATATCGGGCGTTCCCTCGCCGCAGGTCAGGAAGCCGAAACCGCGCAACCGGTTGAACCACTTGACCTGCGCCCGCTCCAGTCCGCTGGTCGGGGTGACATTGACGTGGGTGCGCGGAGGCAACATCTGTGCCGGGTGAATCGCGGTGGACTCGTCCATCGAGACGATCCGGAACGCCTGATAGCCTTTGGCGCGCTGCACGCATTCGACGACGAGCCGTGCGCCTTCATAGGCGGTCTGGTAGCCGTCGCGCCGCAACACCGTGACGTGCAGCAGCACATCCGGCCAGCCATTGTCGGGCACGATGAAGCCGTAGCCCTTTGACGCGTCGAACCATTTGATGACGCCACTGATCTCGACCAGGTTGGCGGCGGCGTCGCCAAGACCTGCAAAGGCATCAACCGCGGCGTCGCGGTCGGCGCCTGAAAATTCATTCGGCCCAAGCCTTGAAGGACCGGTGCCGCTCGGTGCGGCGCCCCCAGGCTTTTTGGACTCAAATCCGTCCGACCCCATGACCCCGGACCCCACACGTCATCTGCGGCCTGCCGTCTTAAGCGGCAGCGCCGGAACACGCGCCCATCCATGACAATTCATGAAGACGCAACGCGAATCTCACGAATCAAAAGATAACACTGTCGCCTGCGCCGCAAAGACAAAAAACAATTTTGCCCCGACCTATGAACAGTCTTGCACAGCCGCGAATCAATTCGGCATCAGTTGCCGACGAAGGGACCGAGGGTTTCCCCGATATCGTGGCGGATCACGAGATCGGCGAGGTCGTCCTGCTCGGTCGGCTCGTTGTTGATGATCACGAGCCTGGCGCCGCAGTTCTTGGCCAGCAGCGGAAACCCCGCCGCCGGCCACACCACCAGCGATGAGCCGATGGCGAGAAACAGGTCGCAATGCTGGGCAAGTTCGGTGGCGCGCCGCATCGCATCCTCCGGCATCGCCTGCCCGAACGAGATGGTCGCAGTTTTCACCGGCTCGCCGCAGGCGGGGCAGTCAGGTGCATAGCTCGTCGCGTCCATGCGCTCCTTGACCCACGCCAGACCATAGGTTTCTCCACAGCCGATGCAGCGGGCGTAAGTAGTATTGCCGTGGAGCTCGATCACGTGATCGGCGGCGAAGCCCGAGTTCTGATGCAGATTGTCGATGTTCTGGGTCACGATGGCGGGAATCTTGCCCGCTTTGTAGAGCGAGGCCAGCGCGCGATGACCGCGGCCCGGCTTTGCCGCGGCAAATGTCGGCTCCATCGCAAAACGCCGCCGCCACGCCTCGTCGCGGGCGTGCTGGCTTGCGACGAACTCGTCGTAGGGGATCGGCCGGTTGCGGGTCCATAGTCCGCCGGGGGAGCGGAAATCAGGAATCCCGCATTCGGTGGAAATGCCGGCGCCGGTGAAGGGAACGATGACTTTCGCCTCGGCGATCATGTCGCCGAGCTGTTCGACGCCGCTGCGAAGATCTGATGCGATCATTTGGGATTTGCCCGGACGTGAAGCCTGCGATTACGCTAACCGCAGTCTGCAGGCCGGCCCGGGCATTTGCAACGCGCCCGGGTTGGCCGGCCGGTTGACGGCGCGGCCTACGACTTGGCCTTGCGCTTCTTCCGCCCCGGCTTTGCGATCAGAAAATCTTCCCGCTTTTTTCCGGCTTTGATTTCCTGGGCAAGCCAGCCGGCGACGCCGCCTCTGCCGCTCCAGGTTTCGCCGGTCTTGGGATGGCGGTACTTCGGCGCAACCTTGGAGCCTTTCACCGACCCTTTTCGAACTGCACGGCCGTCGCCGCCGATTTGAGCAAGCTGCGCCTGCAGCTCGGATTTTTTTGACTGAAGAAGCTTATCGATATCGGCCCGCATGGCGAGCAGTTGGGGTACGGAAAGGTTTTTGATATTGGTCGATGGCATTGGGCACTCCAAATAAAAAACTTCGGCCACTATAAATGGCCTTTGGCGGCAATCACAGCACGTTCGGGTTGAATAAATGCAATGGTTGAAATTGTCGCAATACCCCGCGGCGATTTCGCCGACACCAGCTAATCTCCGTTAAGGAGCAAGGCCGCGCTGTGGCTAACTGGCCACGCGCGGCGCCGATCTCGTCCAGCCTCACGCAATTTCATTGATCTTCGCGCCGGCCTCCGGTGAAATGCTTTCAGGCCCTGGGGTATGCGTGATGAAGTGGTGGATGCGTGAGCGCGATCAGCTGATCGAACAAACCATGGCGTTTGTGGAAGGGGTTACGGCGGCGCGTCCAGTGCGGACGGAGCCGTCCACAAAGCCCGAGCCGCCGGCCAAGGCGGAGCCTTCGAAACCGGCAGCATTGGCTCCTATGGCGTCCGAACGCGCCGAGATCGAGCGGCGGGTGGCTAATTTCAAGGCGCACCAGCTGAAATTCCAGCGCGAACGGGAAGCGCACTATAACGCGGTGCTTTCAAAAACCCGCGCTACCCCCGGGAACCCGACCCGGGTTTAAGGGTTATCCCGGCGGAGCAATCTCCCCCCTTGCTCTATTTCGTAGAGAGCCCCGCCCCATCCCCCGGCGGGGCTTTCGCTTTTCGGCGGCGGCGGCAAACTCCCACCCGCCAGGCACCCTGCCCTTTGAGACAATTTGCTGTTATTGAATTCTCGAACTGCCGACAACAACAATCCTGCAATCTCAGGGGAGATAACACCCATGCGCTACCTCCACACCATGCTGCGCGTTCGCAATCTCGATACCGCGCTGAAGTTCTATCAGGACGCACTGGGATTGAAGGAAGTCCGGCGCGTCGACAACGACAAGGCGAAATTCACGCTGGTGTTTTTGTGCGCGGCCGAGGACGAAGGGCTGCTTAAGCAGTCGAAGGGGCGCGGGGCGCCGCTGGTTGAACTGACCTATAATTGGGACGAGGAAAAATACGGCGAGGACCGCTATTTCGGCCACCTCGCGTACGAGGTCGATGACATCTACGCAACCTGCGACCGGCTGATGAAGCTCGGCATCACCATCAACCGCCCGCCGCGCGACGGCCAGATGGCGTTCGTCCGCTCGCCGGATCTGCATTCCATCGAACTGCTGCAGAAAGGCGACGCGAAGCCTCCGGCGGAGCCGTGGACCTCAATGCCAAATACCGGACATTGGTAAGGCGCTTTCAATACTCTGTTCGATTCTTGTGCACGCCGACGGAACCCTGCGCACCGCTTCGCGTTCTTTGATGCGACACATGGTTCATGGAGGCGAAAATGGGACGCGGACTTCTGCTTTGGCTGCTGGGTGTGCCTATTCCGATCATCATCCTGCTGTGGCTGTTCTTCGGACGCTGAGGCCGGCGCATTTTGATAATCAGGCTCCGTCCTTGGCGGAGCCTGATCTATTTCAGGCGCGCACATTCCCGTGAAAGTCCGCTATGAAAAGGCGGCCATCAAGACCATCGAGGGGAAAGTCGTGCCGAACGATAATCAAAAAAGTCTGACGATCTGGGGCCGGGCCAATTCGGTCAATGTCCAGAAAGTGCTGTGGTGCGCCGAGGAGCTGGGCCTCGGCTATCAGCGCATCGACGCCGGCATGGCGTTTGGCCGCAATACCGAGGCCGACTATCTCGCGATGAATCCCAACGGACGCGTTCCGACGCTGGTGGACGGCGATTTCGTGCTCTGGGAATCCAATTCGATCATGCGATATTTTGCGCTTGTCCACGGACAAGGCGCGGCGATCTACCCCAGCGCGCCGAAGCCGCGCGTCGCCGTCGATCGCTGGCTGGACTGGACGCTCTCGACCCTGCAGCCGGTGGACCGGCCGGTGTTCTGGGCGCTGGTCCGAACGCCGATAGAAAAACGCGACATGGCCGCGATCCAGAAGGACGCCGATGCCGAGGCGGCGGTATGGCGGATTGCGGACGCCCAATTGGCGACGCGAAAATTCATCGAAGGCGAGCAGTTCACGATTGCCGATATTGCGCTCGGCGCCTACGCGCGCCGCTGGTTCGGGGTCGAAGGCATCACGAGGCCGCAATTGCCGCATCTGGAGCGCTGGTTCGCGCAATTCGCCGGCCGGCCCGGATTCCAGAAATTCATCGCGCCGCCGATGTCGTAACTGCGCCAGCATCAGTGGCTCGACCGCTCGAACAGCAAAACACAGAAGACCAACACCAGCGTAACGGCCGCCACCGTCAAGCGCGTGGTCCAGGTCATTCCACGGCTGACCCACCACAGCAGCGCACAGCTCATCAGCACCGGAATGACGATATCGAGTTGCAACCTGCCCTCGCTTTCGAGCGGTTCAGCGCGATCCGCCGACCCCCACGCTGAAGCTGCCGCCGATCTTCACGCAGGTAGACGTGCCTTCGACCCTGACAAAGCCGGGACCATATTCGGCGCAGGAATTGATTGCAGCCTTCGGTGCACGCAGCGGGATCGTAGTCGTGGGTTTGTCCGGCTTCTGGTCGCGCGACTGCTGCGCCAATGATGGTGATGCCGACAACAGCGCCAGAACGGCGACAGGGACGATAATTCTCATGCGCCGGTTTTATCGCGGACGGCGCGGTTTTGCTACCGGACGAATTTGACGCCGAGGGTTTTTCCCCGGCGCCAAACCACCTCGCAAGTCCGTCCGCTGCGGGCGTCCCGCGAAAACGCCAGCCGCACCTTCGCCGGTACCGCATGGGGGTCATCGACCGTGATCTTTGCGCCGGCCGAGGACAGGTCGAGGACGATGCAGGGTCGCGCGGCGAAGCCCCCGTCGAGGGTGATCCACCCGGATTGGCGAACCGATTTGCGGGCTTCGCGCTTTTTGGGGGCTGCAGCCATGTTGCCGCTCCTTGGCCCGCAATGTTAGCCGGCGTGTGCTTTAAGAAGCGTTGCTACGGTTCGCAAAATGCCGGATATGACGGGACATCGAGCCGGCTCAACCGGCGATCGAAGGGCTGCGGAGACGGCTTGCCGGCCCGGACAAACGCCACTATACGTTCGCGCGCCGCCGCCCAACCGGTTCGCATGGTTTGGCTTCGGTCCGCGATCGTCGCAGGCTTAACGCGTTGATCTACCGGGTGTATTTGTTGTACTGCCTGCGAAACGGCGGTTTCCGCGATCCTGTCGGTCGCGACGGAACCGGCATTTTCGCTCCCTTCGTCTATCGGTTAGGACGCCACCCTTTCACGGTGGAGAGAGCGGTTCGATTCCGCTAGGGAGCGCCAACGCCATGCCTGACAATCCCTTGCAGTTCGATGGCGCCCGTGTCCTTGGCGATCTCCATGCGCTGCGTGGCATCGGCGCCTACAAGACCGGCGTGCACAAGCCGACGTTCTCGGAGCCGCATATGCGCTCGCTGGAGTGGCTGGCGCAGCGGCTTCCAGAAGCGGGGCTCGCCGCCGAAATCGACGGCATCGGCAACGTGCTCGGCACAGCTGCGAAACCTGGACCGAAACTGCTGGCCGGGTCGCATCTCGAAAGCCAGAATTTCGCGGGTTGGCTCGATGGGCCGCTTGGCGTGGTGTTTGCGCTCGAGGCCGCCCGCGTCCTCAATCCCGACCCGAACGTAAACGGCGCCGTTGAAGTCGCGGCCTGGTGCGATGAGGAAGGACATTTCGGCCATTTCCTTGGCAGCAGGTCCTACGTCGGCGGCGTAACCGAGGCGGACATCGACGCCGCGCGTGACCGCAACAGCGGCCGAACCATGCGGGAGGCGCTGCGCGAGGTTGGTCTTGCCGGCCGGGCGCGCGCGAAGGCCGAACGCGGACGGCACATCGGATATCTCGAGGCGCATATCGAGCAGGGCCAGACGCTCGAAAGCGGCGATCTTCGCATCGGTGTCGTCACCTCGATCGTCGGTATCTGGCAATACCGCATCACCTTTACCGGCGAGCAAAATCATGCCGGTACGACCCGCATGGATGTTCGCCGGGATGCCGGCGTGGCGCTGACAAGGTTTTGCGTGGCCATTGACGATCGGTTTCCCATGCACTGCGGACCACGCACGGTATGGACCACCGGCCGAATCACCCTCGATCCCGGCGCGCCGAGCATCATTCCGGGAGCTGCGGAAATGCTGTTCCAGATGCGCGACGATGATCCAGGCGTTATCGAGCGCCTGGAGGACCTGCTGCGGAGCATGGCCACGGAGATCAACGCACAGGGCCGCTGCAGTGTCGCGGTGGAGCGTGTTCGTACCGGTACTCCGGCTATGATGGATGCCACCTTCCAGCATGCGATCGAAGCTGCCAGCGCGGCCTTTGCCGGCGGCAGGTCGGTCCGCATGCCCAGTGGAGCCGGTCATGACGCCCAGGTTCTCGCCACCATCATGCCCGCCGGCATGATGTTCGTGCCCTCGATCGGCGGCATCAGCCATCATTGGAACGAAAACACCGGCGATGCCGACATCGTCACCGGTGCTAAGGTCTTCGTTGAGGCCTGCCGGCGTTTGCTGGCCACATCGAGGCTGGGAATCGGCGCGTTATAAGCGTAGCGTTTTTCGGCTGCATGGAGTGAAGGCCGATGCATGATTCGCGGTACGTCAACGCAATGGTCGTGCTGACGCTGGTGCTGTTCGCCGTGCTGGCATTCACGTTCCTGCAGCGGGGGCCGGCGTAGCGGCCTTTCACAAGGGAATAAAAATGAAAATCGTCACGCTGTTGATTGCCATGTGTGCCCTGTCGCAGGCGGCGATCGCTCAAACTCCGGACTGCAAGTCCATAGCGGCGTCGAAGGACAGGTTGGCCTGTTATGACAAGGTGCCGGCCTCGAAATCGGCCGAGCGGCCCGCCGCTGCCACCGCTCCCCAGGCCGACCCATCCAAATACGTCGATGTGATCAGCGCAGAGGATGCGCTGATGAACGCCCGGCTGAAGAACATCTGCCGCGGCTGCTGAGCGGCGCGAACTAAATCTAGAGATCGTGGGGATCATCGGCGCCCTGAAGACGGGCCATTACCTGCGCGAGAGCGTCGCGTTGCTCTCGTATTGTGCCTGCGCTGATCGCACGGGCCAGCACCCCGACCGCAACTTCCTTTGCAAGCCGGGTGTAGTCGGTCCAGATCAGAATCAGCATCAGCGGCGGCTTCTCTCCATTTGCCAGCATTTGATCGCAGCGCGGACCGGCTCCGTCCATCGCCCACCATTGCTGCCCGACAATCACCAGCTTGCGGAAGTGATGCAGCATGCCCGAAAAATTCTCGCGATCGGCGCCGGCCAGCACCGCACAATGATTGAGCCAGTTGAAGCCGGCGAAGACGGCGATCGCGATGTCGTTCATCGCAGCGCCGGTGAAATCGATTACGGTGTCTTCGTGTGGCGGCTGGCGAAGGAAGGCGTTGAGCAGATCGGATTGGCTGGCCGGGTCGATCAGCAGCTCGAACCCGCGCCCGGGGACCATCATCGCATACCGCACGGCTTCGAGCCGGGTGTGATCCCAGACCGCGCGGACCTGGTCCGTGTTCGCAACGGTCCGCTTGCAGGCCGGATAGACCAGCTTTTCCTGGTCAGCATCGGCGATGTATTGCGGAACGCGCCTGTCAAGGTCCGCAAGAATGGCTTGAGGACCGGACAGCGCGGGCTTCTGCGCCACCGGATCTTTCGCAGACCCCCAACCGAACCAGCCCATTCATACCTCCGGGATCACCGCCGGGCACGATCTGGAAATCAATAAACGGATGGATTGGCGACGCAAGAAGCTTAGGTCAGCGCGTGGAACACCAGAACCGGTGACGCTCCCAGCAGCAGCGCCCAAACCGCGAACGCGGAAACCATACGAATGTCCTGCATCACCGAAGCCAATCGGCTGACCGGATATTTGGCTGAATGCTTGATTTGAGTATCCATCGTCTCCCCCATTTTGCGCAGACAATAAGCCTCAAATTTTAAGAGTCCCGCCGCGATCTCACTCGGATTTGAACGCCTGATGTCACCGCGAGTTAACCAGTCTCCCGCTACTTCCGCACAGCATCGGCCGGCTTCCTTTCGCGAGCAGATTCGGCTTTTTCAACCGCAAGAAACATAAACAACCCCTTCGTGCTTCTTCTGGTCAACTCAACGAGAAATTAGCTTTTCTGCCGGTACCCTGCATCTCACGCGGCACCGCTCTGCAGGGGACCATCATGTTCAAGGGACTGTACAAGGTTGAATTCAAGACTCCGCGGCGCAAGGCAGTGGGCATCGTCTACGCCGCGGACGGAAAACTGCATGGCGGAAGCTCGGCATTCGCTTATGTCGGTTCGTACAAGGAGAATGGCGACACCATCACCGCGGTCGTCTCCAGCATGCGGCATACAAATGATCCCAATTATGTGTCGGTATTCGGCTTCGATCGAGTGACGGTCGATTGTCAGGGATCGGCGAAGGGCGAGTTCGCGACGTTCGAGGGCACGGCCGCGGAAACCCCTTCGCTCGGTTTCAAAGCACTGCTGACGCGAATTGCGGATTGAAGACAAACGCCCGGCCGTGCGCCGATATTTTTTTCAAACCATTGCGAAGGCGGTTCGCACTAATTTTCTGTGCTGGGCATGCGATTTTTGGCCAGAAATTTCCATTTGATTTACACTCAAGCGGTTAGGTAGTGAAGGGTGCCGCTAGATGACCGAACGGAGAATTCCTGTCCGCGATTGGGAAACAGATTTCGATCATACCGATCCGCGCTGGGCGGAGGACCCCTACCCGATTTTCGATCAGTTGCGAAGAAAATGCCCCGTTGCGCATACCAACCGGTTCCTCGGGGTCTATTTGCCGACGAGCTACAAAGCCGTCGCCGAAATCGCCAAAAACACCGAGAGCTTTTCGTCGCGCCGTATCGTGGTGCGCGATACGCGACCCGAATTCTTTTTTTCCGCGCCGCCAATTACTTCAGATCCGCCGGAGCATCAGGCCGCCAAGCACATGCTGCTGCCGCCGTTCACGCCCGATGCCGCGAAGGCGCTTGAGCCGCAGATCAGGAAGGTCTGCAACGCGTTGATCGATCAATTCATCGCGGACGGCAAATGCGACGCGGCGATACAATATGCCCGCCAGGTCTCGGTCTTGACCATGATTCACATGCTGGGCGTGTCCGAGAACGACAGCGATCTGTTCGTCAAATGGATTCACGACACGCTTGAACTCGGCGTCAAGAACGATGCGATCCTGATGAAGGCCTTTCAGGAAATGGCGGTGCATTTCGGCGGCTATATCGCCAGGCGCAAGCAGCAGCCGGGCACCGACCTGATTTCGCTGTTGCTCGCAGCCCGTGATCATAACGGCGAACCGCTGACGGACTTCGCCATTCATGGCGCGCTTCGGCTGTTGATGATGGCCGGCATCGACACCAGCTGGAGCGCGATCGGAGCATCGCTCTGGCATTTGGCGAAAACACCATCGGACCGGGCGCGGTTGATTGCCGAACCTGAACTGATGCCGTTCGCGATCGAAGAATTTCTACGCGCCTATTCCCCGGTCACCGCCGGCCGTGAGGTCATGAAAGAGACGACGGTTGAGGGTTGCCCGATGCGGCCCGGCAACATGGTGCTGTTGTGTTTTCCGGCGGCCAATCGCGATCCGGCAGTTTTTCCGGATGCTGACAAGGTGATCATCGATCGCCGGCAAAATCGCCATGTCGCGTTCGGGCTCGGCATTCATCGTTGCGTCGGCGCGCATCTCGGGCGCCTGCAGATGAGGGTCGCGATCGAGGAATGGCTGAAGCGCATTCCGGATTTCGGGCTCGATCCTGACGGCGAGATGAAATGGGCCGGCGGCCAGGTGCGGGGACCGCGGCAGCTGCCCTTGCTGTTTGGCGCGGCACGCGCTTAAGTGATTTCTTTGCGAGTAGAATTTACATGTCAGCCAAGATTACGATCAATGCCCAGCTTCGGTGGCCGGATATCCGAGACGATTATGTCGTTCAGTTCGAAGGGCATTCGATCGGCCGCGCCCGCCTGGACGGTAAAGCCTGGGTCTGGAGTATCACCATCCCGATGGCGTTGCCGGAATGGGCTGAAGGGACCGCGGCAAGCCGGGACGAAAGCTTCAAGGCGCTCGCGGGGGCCTGGAGCAGGCTGCTGGAACAGACCAGCGCCGAGCGCCTGCAACGGGCTTGGGATCTGGAAAAGGCCTTTGAGGCCCGCCAGCAAAAGATGGCAGGGGTCAATTCAAGCGATGCCCAGTTCTAACACCGCCCGCCCCCCGCACCGGCATCGACCGCTTATCAATAAACTTTCCTGCAAATGAACCTGCTCGAATCCCTGCCCACCGTCATCGGCGCGGCTGCTATCGCGCCGGCCCTGCTGATATTGTGGCTGGTGGTTGCCGCCGATGAGCGCCCCGGTCCCCCTGCCCAGGTTTGGGCCGCCTTCCTGCTCGGCGCTGCAAGTATTTCGCTGCTGGGCGCCGCCCGCGCGCCGTTCATGTCGCTGCTGGCTGTCACCGACCACCTCTGGCTCGCGCTGGCGGTACGCTCGATCTTCGGCGTGGCCGCACCGGAGGAAATGGTCAAGATTCTCGTCATCGTCGCTGTGTCGTGGCGGCGGCGGCGGTTCGCGGATCCGATGGACACCGTGGTCTACGGCGCCGCGGCCGGTCTCGGTTTCGCAGCCTATGAGAACCTCGCTTATCTCGTGCAGCACCCTGAGATGTGGCGGTCGCTGGCGGTGCTGCGCAGCGTGCTGACGGTGCCGTTCCACGGTGCGCTCGGTGTCATTGCCGGCGCCTATCTTGCGATCGCACGGTCCGGTACGGCACTTGGCGCGCACCGCCGTCACCGCGACTGGGCGCGCGTCACCACCCGGCTCATGATCTTCCTGGTGCCGCTGGCGCTGCATTCCGGTTTCGATTTTCCTCTGCTGATTCTGCAGAAAAATCCGGACATCGACGGATCGACCAGGCTGATGCTGGAATGCGCCGCCATGCTGATCGGATTCGGCACCATCGCGTTCGCGGTGCGGCTGGTGCGGCGGGTCGGCCGCCACCATGCGCCGCGGACCAAGACGTCGCGGCAACGCCTAAGCGATCTGCGCCGGATGTGGGCGCTTCTGGTGGCCGGCGGCGGCGCGGGGTTTGCGGGTCTCGCCTTTGTGTTGTCGTCGCTTCACCACTGGCTGGTGAATCCCGACCGCAACGTGACGCTCGCCCTCATTCCGGTGGGGTTCGTCTCGATCATGGTGGGCATCGCTTTGCTGGTGATCACCACGGCGGTCTATATTCTCGGCCGCAACCGCATGCGTACGACGGTTCAGGGCTGAAACGATCAACGCGAAAGGGAAACGCCATGGCGCGAAAGCTGATCGACATTTCGGTACCGCTGCAAAACGACGTGCCGGCCGATCCACCCGGCGGACATCCGACCATCCACTACATCGACCACCAGCAGGGCCTGCCGCGCATGCTGCAGTTCTTCGAGGGCCTGAAGGCCGAGGATCTGCCGGACGGACAAGGCTGGGCGGTCGAACAGGTGCAGCTCTCGACCCACAACGGCACGCATCTCGACGCGCCCTGGCATTTTCACCCCACCATGAATCGCGGCGAGCGGTCCTGGACCATTGATGAAGTGCCGCTGGAATGGTGCCTGCAGCCCGGTGTGAAGCTGGATTTCCGTCATTTCGCGGACGGCTATGTGGCGACCGCCAAAGATGTCGAAACCGAACTCCAGCGCATCGGCCACACCCTGTCGCCGCTCGAGATCGTGGTAGTCAACACCTCAGCGGGCGCCAAATACGGCGGTAAGGATTACGTCACCTCCGGCTGCGGCATGGGCTACGAGGCGACGATGTACCTGCTGGAGCGCGGCATACGGCTGACCGGCATCGACGGCTGGAGCTGGGACGCGCCGTTCGTCCATACCGCGAAGAAATACGCCGAGACCAGGGATGCCAGCCTGATCTGGGAGGGCCACAAGGCCGGCCGCCATATCGGTTACTGCCATATCGAGAAGCTGCATAATCTGGAGCAGCTGCCATCGACCGGTTTCACCGTGTCCTGCTTCCCGGTCAAGATCGAGCGCGCCTCGGCGGGCTGGACCCGGGCGGTTGCGATATTAGACGGATAGGCTCGCAAGAGCTAAAGATGTCGGGTCACTCCTTCCCTCGCCGGTACCGGGAGAATCAAATGACCCTTCCCCATGACATCGCCGGTCTTCAAACCAAAATGAGCGCCGCGGTGCGCCGGCACTGGAAGGCCTTTCTGATCGAGGGCATTCTGCTCGTCATCCTCGGGCTCGCGGCCATGATCGTCCCGCCGCTCGCAAGCCTTGCCGTCACTATTTTCCTGGGGTGGATGTTTCTGATCAGCGGCGTCGCCGGCCTCGTGCTGACGTTCTGGGCGCGGCTGATGCCGGGCTTCTGGTGGTCGCTGATTTCGGCTGTTCTGGCCGTCGGCGCCGGCATCGTCCTGCTGGCGCGGCCGGTACAGGGCACCCTCACCCTCACCATCGTCGTCGGCGCCTATTTCCTCGCCGAGGGCGTCGCCACCATCATGTACGCGCTGGAGCACAAGAAGGAGCTGTCCCAACGCTGGGGCTGGCTGCTCACGGCGGGAATCATGGACATTCTGGTCGCCGGTTTCATCATCGCCGGACTGCCGGGATCGGCGCTATGGGCTTTAGGGCTTCTGGTCGGCATCAATATGCTGTTCGGCGGCGCGACGCTGATCGGAATGGCGCTCGCCGCGCGCCAAGGCGAGGCCTAGCAGCCGCGGCAGATGCTCTTGATCTTTTTGTCGAGCGCGGCGTTCTCCTTGCTGAGCGGATCGTTCGGATCGCTCAGGTTCTTCTCCGAGGGAACGTCACCCGCGCGCGGCTGACGGTGGCCTACCGGAGCATCGCGCGCAGGCGCCGGATTTGCGGCGCCCGACGATCCCATATTGTTTCCCGTCTGCGCCAACGCCGCCGGACTGCCGAGCAGGGCCAGCAACGCCATTGTCATGATCAGGTTTCGCATCTTGCTCCTCCTCAACCGGGAAAATCACTCTAGCGCGGACGATCCGGAATTTCGATGGCTGCGCAGTTGCGGCGACCCTGTGCCGCACAGTCCTGGGCCTTCCGCACGTCGGCCATGGTGCCGAGCAACCAGACTCCCGCGGCCACCAGCACCACGAAGAATCCGAGCATCACCGCGTTTTCGACTCCGCGGTTGCCCTGATCCTCCGGCTCCAGCTCTGCCACTTTCAGCTCCTCATCCGATCATGGCTGCGGCGGATAAAGGTGAACGTCGCCGCAATAATCGACAACACGATAGCGCAATTCCGGACGTGGTTCACGCCCTCGCGACAAAGAATCCGCATCGGATAAATAATTCGGGCCAACCGGCGCCTTGCCATGGCCACCGGGAATATCCAGCACATAGTCCGGTTGGCAAAGTCCGGAGACCCGGCCGCGCAATGCTTGCATCAATTGCTGGCCGTGCTCCAGCGTGGTGCGCAGATGCGCGGTGCCCGGCGCCAGATCGCCGTGATGCAGGTAATACGGCTTGATGCGGCACTCGACAAAGGCCCGCATCAGCACTTCCAGCGTCGCCGCATCGTCATTGACGCCGCGCAACAGCACCGACTGGCTGACCATAGGGATGCCGGCGTCGATCATGCGGGCGCAGGCGGCGCGCGCGTTGTCCGCGAGTTCGCGGGGATGATTGGCGTGCAGCGCAACCCAGGTCGTCGCTCCCTCCACTTTCAGCGCGGCGACCATTTCGCCGTCGATGCGCTGGGGATCGGCAACCGGCACGCGGGTATGAAGGCGGATAATCCTGACGTGATCGATGGCGGCGAGATCGGCCATGATCTCGGCGAGCCGGCGCGGCGACAGCATCAAGGGATCGCCGCCAGTCAGGATGACTTCCCAGATTTCGTTGTGCGCGCGGATGTAGTCGAGCGCGCTCTGATATGTACGCTGCGACAGCGAGGTTTCCCGGCCCGGCCCGACCATTTCGCGGCGAAAGCAGAAGCGGCAATACACCGCGCAGACATGAACCAGTTTGAACAGCACCCGGTCGGGATAACGGTGCACGATGCCCTCGACCGGGGAATGCACGTGGTCGCCGATCGGATCGGCGCTTTCGCTGGGATGCGCGGCTAGTTCTTCGATGCTGGGGATATATTGTCGTGCAATGGGATCACTTGGATCATTGGGGTCGATCAGCGCCGCGACTTCCGGCGTCACCGCGACGGCATAGCGCGCCGCGACCTTTTCCATATCCGGCAAATCAGCTGCGGGCGCCAAACCATGCGCAACCAGTTCAGCTGGTTGCCGCAATGTCGCACCAAAACTGCGATTGACCTTGCTCATGCTTCCCCTGCCGGCGGCGTCCACACCACCTGATCGATTTTCGCAGCACCGCTGGCCAGCATCACCAGCCGGTCGAAACCGAGCGCGACGCCGCTCGCCTGCGGCATCTGCGCGACCGCGGCGAGAAAGTCCTCGTCGAGCGGATAGCGTTCGCCATAGCGCCGCTGTTTTTCGTCCATCGCCTGTGTAAAGCGGCGGCGCTGTTCTGCAGCATCGGTCAATTCGCCAAATCCGTTCGCAAGCTCGACGCCGCAAGCATAGATCTCGAAGCGTTCGGCCACCCGCGGATCGGACGGTTTTGTCCGCGCCAATGCCGCTTCAGGCGCCGGGTATTCGAACAGCACCGTCAATCGCCCCTGCCCCAGATGCGGCTCGATGTGTTCGACCAGCACCTTGCTGAAAATGTCCGACCAGGTGTCGTCGTCCAATATCCGCACCTTGCCGCCGGCTGCATCAGCCAGCATCGCGCGATCGCCGTCGCCTCCCCTGACCGTGGCAAGCAGATCGATTCCCGCCAGCCGGTCGAACGCCGCCGCCACGGTCAGCAGCTCCGGCTCGGCAAACGGATCGGCGGTCCTGCCGCGGAATGAAAACCGCCCGATCCCCGTCGCCTGCGCGGCGTGGGCAATGATGACGATGCTGTCGGCCATCACCGCGTCATAGGTTGCGTCGGCACGATACCATTCCAGCATGGTGAACTCAGGCAGATGCAGATCGCCGCGCTCGCGGTCGCGAAACACCCGCGCCAACTCGAAAATCTTCTGCTCGCCGGCCGCCAGCAACTTCTTGGCCGCGAATTCCGGCGAAGTCCGCAAGTAGCGCGCGACACCCTGCCCGGCACTGTCTTTCAGTTCGGTCCGGGGCGCGTGCAGATGGGTCTCGTTACCCGGAGAAACCTGCAAAATACCGGTTTCAACCTCGATGAAGCCCTGTTCGTCAAACCACGCCCGAACAGCCTTCGCAACAGCGCTCCGCGCGGCCAAAAAAGGCCTGCGATCGATATGCCGGGGCGGAGACCACCACGGCGAAATCTGGTCGATTTCGGCCATCAACAGACCGGCCTGCCAGCCCGTAAAACGCTGGCATCCGGGGGCAAAATCAGTATGTTGCAGCCCGAAACCGGCTCTATGGCCTCGGGACGCTCATGTCCGGATCGGTCCCGAACCCAAACTTTAGGAAAAACAGCTTTGAAAGTCATCGCCAGTTCTATTCGCAAGGGCAACGTCATCGAGCAAGACGGCAAGCTTTACGTGGTTCTGACCGCCGAGAACATCCATCCCGGCAAGGGAACCCCGGTCAGCCAGATCGAAATGCGCCGAATCAGCGACGGGGTGAAGGTCTCCGAACGCTACAAGACCACCGACCAGGTGGAGAAGGCGACCATCGAGGACCAGAATTTCAACTACCTCTATAAGGACGCCGACGGCTTTCATTTCATGAATAACGATAACTACGACCAGGTTCAGGTGCCGGAAGACGTGGTCGGAACGGCTGCAGCCTATCTGCAGGAAAACATGACGGTGAAACTATCGCTGCATGGCGTGATTCCGGTGGCGATCCAGATGCCGCAGCGCGCGACGCTGGAAGTGGTCGATACCGAGCCCGTCACCAAGGGCCAGACCGCGTCGTCATCCTACAAGCCGGCCAAGCTCTCAAATGGCGTGCGGACCAACGTACCGCCGCATATCGGGGTCGGAACGCGGATCGTTGTGATGACCGAGGATGGCTCCTACGTCGAGCGCGCCAAGGATTAGCGACCGCGGATCTGGGGGCGACACAGTTGAGTACCAGGCGTCTTCGTCCCTTCCTGCTCCGGTTTGGCGTAGCTCTGGTCGTGCTCGGTGCCGGCAACGCCTGTGCTGCCGGCGAATTCAGGACGCCGGCGATTTCGGCAGTGCGCGTCGAATGGCGCGCCGTGCTCGATGCGCTGCGATCCGAGATCAGCGCACAACCAGCACCTGTTCCCTTTTTCACCTTTTCCGGCCAGCGCAGGGTCTGGCCGTCCGATCCACGCTCGACGCCGGCGCTGGTGCAATTGAACGCCGTAACGTCGCAGATTTTCCCCGGCATCGGGCAGAGCCCGGTGCCGGTACTGCTGCCGTTCGATACCGCGGCATTTCTCAACGCGCGCCTGAATGGCGCGCCGGCGAGCCTTTCGGTGTCGCGTTATCAGGCCGACTTCCGCCCCGCCGAACTGTTTGACGCCGGTCCGGCCGGTTACGATGCGGTGTTTTCACTGGAGCCCGGCGCCGGCGACGGCATGCCGCAACGAACTTTTGCCAGACCTGTCGAAGTACAGATCACCGGCTCGATCCTGATTTACGATCTCGACGATCCGCTCGGGGCCAGGGGCGAGCCGGTCAAGGCGCTGGCGGCACAATTTCCGGATCTGCGCCGCTTTATCCGCGAGGGCTATGTGCGCTACGCGTTCACGCGCTTCGGCGTGCCCTATGTGGTGTCGATCCAGTGCCTCGACAGCGCGGCCCGGGCCAAACGGCTGGCCTGCCGCGAAGCCTATCCCGTCGCCGAACGCTTCCTGAAAGCATTGCGCATCGCCGGGGGCGCGCCCTCGCGTCCGCGGCTGGATATTGCCGCCGCAACTTCGGAGCGGCCTGTTGCGGCATCTTCCGATTTCACCTACCGGACGCCCGGCGACATCATCCCCAACAGCGGCGCCCGCAAACAGGGCGGCCGGGCCGATTTTACCGCTTATTCGCAGATACGCTTTCCGTTGGAGAAAGCCCCAGCCTTTGTGCGCTCGCAATCGTTTCGCAACCGCAGACCGGCCAACAAGACGCTGGATCAGTTGGCGGGCGGGAACGACGGCTATCCATGGCAGGACAATTTTTGCGAGGCGCGGGATTTTGGCGTCGGGCAATGCAGCAGCGGTTTCGGCCATCAGGGGCAGGATATCCGCCCCGCGTGCTCACCGCGCAGCGAAGGCGCCGACCGTTGTAGTCCCGCCCAGCAAGCTGTCGTCGCCGTTCGCGAGGGCGTGCTGATCCGCTCGCTGAAGCAACAGGCGGCGACGCTGCAGATCAACACCCGCACCGAACATATGCGCTTCCGCTACATGCACATGAGTCCGACAAGCATGGACGCCGACGGCGTGCTGAGCGGCCGGCGTGTTACAGAGGGTGAAAAATTCGGCGTGGTGTCGAATTATCTGGACCATCCCAATGGCACCACCCGCCATTTGCACTTCGACGTCCAGGTGTTCACGCGCGACGGCTGGCTCTGGGTAAATCCGTATGTGACGCTGATCTCGGCCTATGAGCGTTTGATCTGGGGACGCGGCCGCGAAATCGGACCGGAGGCGCCGGCCTTGCCGGCGGTCGCGCATGCAGCGTCGCAGGAGGCGGTTCGTCCGGATAACCCGGCCGAAGGTGCGGACAATTAGGGCGTTTCGGATTCACTCCTGTCGTCACCCGCGAAAGCGGGTGACCCAGTATTCCAGAGAGCTAGCGATAGAATCGAAAAGCCGCGGCGTACTGGATACCCGCTTTCGCGGGTATGACTTCAGCTCGCCTTCGCCTGCGGCGATTGCTGCCGCGCCGGCGGCGCCCAGCGATAGGGCGCGCCGAACCTGTTCCAGACGTTGATGGCGGCGATCGCGGTGGAGAGATAGGCGAGTTCCTTTTCGGAAAACTCCGCACTTACCTTCGCGTAAATTTCGTCGCTGACACCTTGCGAGACCAGCGTCAGTGTCTCCGTCCACTCCAGCGCGGCGCGTTCGCGCGCCGAGAAGATCGGCGCCTCGCGCCAGACCACGACAAGATTGAGCTTGTCGATATCGATACCGAGCTTCTCCGCGGCCATGATGTGGTACTGAACGCAGAAGGCGCAGCCATTGATCTGCGATGCCCGCAGCTTGACCAGCTCCAGCAATTGCTTGTCGAGGCCGTTCTGTTCGGCGATCTTGTTCAGCGCCAGAACGGCGTCGTAAGCATCCGGCGCAAGCTGCCTGAATGTTTTCCAGTCGGTGCGAGGGGCGTGATTCTGGGACATCGGTCAGCGGTCGCGCTGCGTGGGCTTTGACTGAACCGGATTGTCCTCCGGAGCCCGATCCAGATATTGCGTCCAACGGGCAAAGGCAACCAAGATGATGCATACAAAGACGGGCATAAGGATCGCGATGACCTGAAATTGCGTCATTCCTCCAGTCCTCCCACCTGCCTTCCAGCCAAATGTATGCCCAAGCTTACCGCGACGCAAACGGCGGAACTGATGAGCACCAAGGTTTGATCGACGCGATTCGATCCAAAACCATAGATTTGCGACGCCACAGGAGCAAACCCGCCAGCAGCCACGAGCGCGGTCGCAATCGCATTCAGCCATGATGCTGTTAATTTGCGTCGTTCATTACGAACGGTCTTGTTCATTCAATTTCAGCGGCGCGTTGCGAGTGCAAATTCCGCCTCAATCATATCCTTCCGAGGGTGACATTCTACTCAGCGTCGGTTGTGGTCCGTACAACCTAGACTCCAGTGACGGCTCGACGCTGGCTGTCCAATCTTGCCACAGAGTTGCTGCTGGATGGCTGCTTCCAGCGCGAATGACCGCTGCCACTGCGCTCTCCATGCCGCTAGAATGACCCCTATGAACCAGACCGATTCTCGAAAATTCCTCACCCGCCGCGCCTTGCTGCAATCCAGCCTCGGCGTCAGCGCCCTGCTCGCCTTTCCCGCGCTGGCGCTTGCCGCCGCTCCGCCCGGCTTCGATCAGTGGCGCGACAATTTTCGTGCCCGCGCGCTGGCAAAAGGTATTTCGGACGCGACCTGGACCCGCGTCATGGGCCGGATCGAGCCGGACATGACCGTGTTCAAGCAGATGCAGCGCCAGCCGGAATTTTACGAACAGATCTGGCAATACATCAATCGCCGCGTCTCGGACTGGCGCATCATCGCCGGCAAGGAAGCGTTACGGAACAATGAGGCTCTGTTCACCAGGATCGAGCAGGATTTTGGAGTCGAGCGCGGCACGCTGCTGGCGCTGTGGGGGGTGGAGTCGGCGTTCGGCGATCCGCTGGTGCAGCAAAACCATATGCGTCCGGTATTCCCGTCGCTTGCCGCATTGGCCTGGAACGAGCCGCGCCGCCGCGCCTATTGGGAAACCGAGTTGATCAACGCGCTCCGCGTCGTCGATCGCGGCTGGAGCACGCCGGATGAGATGCGTGGCTCATGGGCCGGCGCGATGGGCCATACCCAGTGGATGCCCGAAGTCTGGCTTAATGTCGGCATGGACTACGACAAGGACGGCCGCGTTTCGCCATTCGGCAAACCGGACGATGCGCTGGGCTCGACCGCGCGCTACCTCGTCAATCGCGGCAAATATCACCGGGGCGAGCATTGGGGCTATGAGGTCCGCGCGCCCGGTGGCGCTGCGAGCGGCAGCCGCACCTACGCGGCCTGGGCCAGCGCCGGTGTGGCCCGCGCCGATGGCCAGCCGTTTCCGCAGCCGAATGCATCGGCGCGGATGTGGGTGCCGGTGGCCGGCGGTCCGGCGTTTCTGCTGGGGCCGAATTTTGACGCGGTGAAAAGCTATAATCCTTCCATGAATTACGCGCTGGCGATCTGCCATCTCGGCGACCGCATTCTGGGCGCCCCGCCCTTCATCCAGCCGTTCCCCGGCTCGGAGCGCGCGCTGACACTGGCGGAGGTGCAGGAAGTGCAGACCCGCCTGACAAAAGCCGGCTTCGATACCGGCGGCACCGACGGCCGCGTTGGCAACGACACCATGAAGGCAGTGAAGGACTACCAGACCAAGATGGGCCTGCTGCCCGCGGACGGCTATGGCGGGCTGAAGGTGCTGGCACGGTTGCGGCAGGGAAATTAACCCATCTCGTCATTCCGGGATGCGCCTCTTGGCGCAGGCCCGGAATCTATAACCTCCAATCGTGGTTATGGATTCCGGCTCGCGACTTCGTCGCGCACGGAATGACGAAGATTACCTGATCACAGCCGGCCCCGTGTCCGGCACCGCCACGTCGAGGACGCGCAATTGTACCCGCTCGGTGCCCTGATAGCGGTCGACTGCGAGCGATCCCGCCACATGCAGCGGCTGGCCACGATGTTCGGCCAGCGCGTTGCCGAGTTTCTGGCCGATCGAGCGAAACGCGATGCCGTTGACGATGGCGCCGTCGCCGGATTTGAACCGCACCCGCATATGCGCCTGCCCTACTTCGTCAGCGTAGACCAGCTGATGCGACGGCAGCGCGATCACCGGCTCGGGATTGCCGCTGCCGAACGGACCTGCGCGATTGAGCGTCGTCACCAGCTCCGGCGTCACCGCGCGCGCGCTCACCGCGCCGTCGATGAAAAGCTCGTGGGCGTGGCGGGACTGCGCGACATCATGCGCCAGCGCGCTTTCCACAAACGCGCGGAATTCCGCCAGCCGCTCTTTCCGCAACGTCACGCCTGCCGCCATCGCGTGGCCGCCGCCCTTCGTCAGCAAGCCGTTGGTCACCGCCTGCCGCACCGCCTTGCCGAGATCGACGCCGGCGATGGAGCGGCCGGAGCCGGTGCCGATGCCGCCCGGCTCCAGCGCAATCGCAAACGCGGGCCGGGAGAATTTTTCCTTCAGCCTTGAGGCGACAAGGCCGACTACGCCGGGATGCCAGCCCTCCGATGCCGTGACGATCACCGCGCCCTTGTCCTCGAGCCCGAGCGAGGCCAGCGCCTCGGCTTCCGCCTGCGCCTCCGCCATCTGCTCGATGACGCGGCGCTCGGTGTTGAGCCGGTCGAGCTCGGCAGCGATCCTGGCTGCTTCCGAGATGTCACCCTCCAGCAGCAGCCGCACCCCGAGGTCGGCACGCCCGATCCGGCCGCCGGCATTGATGCGCGGCCCCAGCATGAAGCCGAGATGCCAGGCCTCCGGTGGGCCATTCAAACGCGACACGTCCATCAGCGCAGTGTGGCCGACGTGGTCGCGGCGGCGCATCGCGATCAGGCCTTTGGCGACAAAGGCGCGGTTGAGGCCGATCAAGGGGGCGACATCGGCGACGGTACCGAGCGCGACATGATGCAGCATCCCCAGCAAGTCGGGCTCCGGCATCTCGCTGGTCCAGAATCCCCGCGCGCGCAGTTCTCTGTTGACCGCCACCAGCGTTACCAGCACCAGGCCCACGGCCGCGAGATGGCCGAGGCCGGAGAGATCGTCCGACCGGTTCGGATTCACCAGCGCGTCAACGACTGGCAGTTCGTCGCCGGTTTGATGGTGATCGATGACCACGACCGACATACCCAACCGCTTGGCCTCGGCCAGCGGCTCGAGGCTGGTGGTGCCGCAGTCGACCGTCACCAGCAGCGTGGCGCCCTTCTCCACGAGAATGCGCACGGCTTCGGTGTTCGGACCGTAGCCTTCGAAGATACGGTCGGGAATGTGAATCAGCGGGTCGAGCCCGCAATGGCGCAGATGCCACGCCAGCAGCGCCGCCGAGGTCGCGCCATCGACGTCGTAGTCGCCGAAGATCGCGACCTTCTCGCCGCGCGTCGCGGCGTCCGCGATGCGCTTCGCCGCGGCCTCCATCTGCGTCACGGTATAGGGATCGGGCATCAGTTTGCGGATGGTCGGGTCGAGGAAATCCTCCACCGCGTCGATCTCGACGTCGCGCCCGGCCAGCACCCGCGCCAGCATCTCCGGCAATTGATAACGCTGCGCGATTGCAAGCGCCCGCGCAGACCCCCGCGGATCGAGCCGGTCGCGCCACAGTTTTCCGGTTGCGGAAAGCGACACGCCGAGAAAGGCTGGCGGTGATTCGACGGGAAATGCTGTTGCGGCGAACGTCATGATGCCTCTAGCAGATAGGCAAGACAGCCCGCCGTTCAATGATTCGCGTGCGGCTGCCGGGAGTTATGCCCGTCATCCCCGCGAGCTTACCACGTCGTCCCCGCGAAGGCCGGGACCCATAACCACTGCTGCCGATGTTATGCTGCTTTGAATGCCAAGGGTGACCGCCGCCGTTCAAATAGACAGGTCGGAGGCTATGGGTCCCCGCTTTCGCGGGGACGACAATCTTGCCTAACACCTCATCCGATCCGCGATCCCGTTAAAATCCTTGGCGACGATATCCCAGTCGCCCTTGGCCTCGAAATCATATTTCTGCAGCGGACCGTATTCGGTCGGCCGCGCGACGAAAGCAGTCTTCAATCCCAGTTTTTGCGCGGCCTTGAGATCGTGATTGTGCGCGGCCACCATCATCACCTGCTCCGGCGCAAGGCCAAGCAAGCGCACGGCGCCGAGATAGGTTTCGGGGTCGGGCTTGTAGTGCTCAAACAGTTCCGCCGACAGCACCAGATCCCACGGCAGGCCCGCGAACTTCGCCATGTTGGTCAGCAGCGCGACGTTGCCGTTCGACAACGGGCCGATGATGTATTTTGTCTTCAGCCGCGTCAGGCCGGAGACGCTGTCCGGCCATGCGTTGAGCCGGTGCCAGCCCATGGTGAGATGATGCAGATCGGCCTCGGTCAGTCCCGAAATCGAAAATTGCGCCACCAGTTTTTCCAGCGACTGGCGATGCAGTCTGTCCAGGATCATATAGCCGCGTTCGGGATGTTTTCTCACCTCGTCCATCGACGCCGCATAGACCGCGCGCCAGCCATCGACCAGCGCGGTCCAGTCCGCCTTGATACCGCGCGTCTCCGACCACTTGGTGAAATCGGCGATCAGGCTGGTGCGCCAGTCGACCACGGTGCCGAACACGTCGAATACCAAGGCTTTAACGGCGGAGACATCAGACATGTTCGCTCCCATTTTTGTTTTTCGTCATTCCGGGCTCGCGTTTCGCGCGCCCCAGAACGACGATGTTAAAGCACTTTCCGATATTGAATGAATCCGAGATTGTCCGCGACCTTGTCATAGAGCATGCGCGCCTGCGCATTGCTGGATTGCGTCAGCCAATACACCCGGCTCGCGCCCGCCGACTCCGCCCTGCGATATACCTCTTCGATCAATGCGCGCCCCACACCCCGGCCGCGCGCATCTTCCGATACGTACAAATCCTCGAGATAGCAGTAACGGTTGCGCGCCCAGGTGGAACGATGAAACAGGTAGTGTACGAATCCCGTCAACCGGCCATCGATGTAACCGCCTAGGGCAAATAGCGGTTCATCGAGATCATGAAACCGCGCCCAGGCGGTATCGCTGATCTCCTGCGCCAGCGTCGTCTTGTAAAAGGCGAGATAGCCCGCCCACAGTGGATTCCATGCTTCGCGCTCGTCCTCGCCAATCGCACGTATCAGAACATTGGCGCCCATGATCAGCTCAATCGAGGTGGAATTTTTCAAGCTGCCGGTGCTCGGCCTTGATGTAGCGCACGGTGCCGGTGACCGAGCGCATCACCACGGTCTCGGTCTCGATCACATCCTTGCGGAATTTGACACCCGACAGCAGCGAACCTGTCGTGACCCCGGTCGCAGCGAACAGGCAGTCGCCCTTCGCCATGTCCTCGATGCCGTAGATGAAGCGCGGATCGGTGACACCCATCTTGCGGGCACGCTCGCGTTTCTCCTCGGTGTCGAGAATGAGCCGGCATTGCATCTGGCCGCCGATGCAGCGAAGCGCCGCCGCCGCCAGCACGCCCTCGGGCGCGCCGCCGGTGCCGATATACATATCGACCCCGGTATTATCCGGATCGGCGCAATGGATGACGCCGGCCACATCGCCATCGGTGATCAGCCGCACGGCAGCACCGGTTCCGCGAACCGCGGCAATGATCTCTGCGTGACGCGGGCGATCGAGCACCAGCACCGTGATCGCGGAAGCGTCGACGCCCTTGGCCTTGGCGAGGCGGCGGACGTTGTCGGCGGGCGATGCATCGAGCTCAACGACGCCTTTGGCATAGCCGGGACCGACCGCGATCTTCTGCATGTAGACATCGGGGGCATGCAGCAGCGTGCCGCCATCGGCCATCGCCATGGTCGCGATCGCGCCCGCCATGTTCTTGGCGCACAGCGTGGTGCCTTCCAGCGGATCCACCGCGATATCCACTTGCGGGCCGGCATTGAGGCCGACTTTCTCGCCGATGAAAAGCATCGGCGCCTCGTCGCGTTCGCCCTCGCCGATCACGATGGTGCCCTCGATCGGCAGCTTGTTGAGTTCGCGGCGCATCGCATCCACCGCGGCCTGGTCCGCCGCCTTTTCCTGGCCGTGGCCGCGCAACCGCGCCGCCGACACCGCGGCGCGTTCCGTCACCCGCACGATTTCGAGCGTCAGGATGCGCTCCAGCAACAGCTGCGGCGGCACGGAAATATGGGTCGACATCGGCGTAAACTCCCTCAGACGTCACTGCGGCCGGTCGGCCCGCATCTTGTTATTCGCTTGATCGCTCCGACCATGCGCTAATTTTTCTCGATACGAATGACCTGCGGCCTGCCGCTGATCACCTTGTCGTGTTGCACCAGTTGCAGCGCGCGGCGCACCGCGTCCTCACTGGTCGCATAGGTAATCAGAATGACCGGCACCGGCGAGGCTTTTCCGCTCGCGCGCGTATCGACATAACCGTCAGGATGGCGTTGCACGATCGATTCGATCGATATCTTCTGCTGCGCCAGCCGGGTGGCGATGGTTGCAGCGGTGCCGGTAATGTCGCGCGCCATCAGGCGGATGTAGTAGCCGCCCTCGTGGCGTTCCATCGGCGCTTTTTTGGTGGCGCGCAGCTTTGCCACCGGACGTCCGAACGGTTTTGCGCGAATGCCGCGCGCAACATCGGCGATATCCGCAACCACCGCGGACGCAGTCGCCGCCCCTCCCGCGCCGGGGCCGACCAATGTGATCGGCGGAATGCCTTCGCCATCGATAGTCACGGCGTTGGTGACGCCCATCACCTGCGCGATCGAGGATGACTTCGGCACCATGGTCGGATGCACGCGCTGCTCGATGCCTTTCGCGGTCCGCACCGCGACGCCTAGCAGTTTTACGCGATAACCAAGCTGCTCGGCCGCGCGAAGATCTTCCGGGGCGATGGAGGATATGCCTTCGACATAGACGGCGCTCTGCGCAACCTTGGTGCCGAAAGCGAGGCTGGCGAGGATCGCGAGCTTCTGCGCGGTGTCGTGGCCGTCGACGTCGAACGATGGATTGGCCTCGGCATAACCGAGGCGCTGCGCGTCCTCCAGGCATTCGGCGAACGACAGCCCCTCCTGCTCCATCCGGGTCAGGATGTAGTTGCAGGTGCCGTTGAGAATACCGTAGACGCGGTTGACCTTGGTGCCGGCCAGGCCCTCGCGCAGGGTCTTGATGACGGGAATCGCCGCACCCACCGCGGCCTCGAAATTCAATGCGCCGCCGTATTTTTCCGCCGACTTCGCCAACCGCAAGCCATGTTTGGCGATCAGCGCCTTGTTGGCGGTCACCACAGACTTGCCGGATTTCAAAGCGGCTTCGATCGCGGAGAGCGCCGGCTCGCCGGAGCCGCCCATCAACTCCACGAAGCAGTCGATGCCGGGATCGTTGGCCAGCGCCAACGCACTTTTGGCCCATGCGATGCCGCGCAGATCGAGATCGCGCTGCTTTGCCTTCGAGCGCGCGGTCACCGCAACCACGCGGATGCCTCGGCCGGCGCGCGCCGACAAGGTTCGTCGCTGCGCTTCGATGAGGCGGACCACTTCGGCACCAACAGTGCCGAGCCCCGCAATACCCACTTTCAGGGGTGCGACCATAACGCGAAAGACCTGCGCCGGAATGACTAGTTAACTGGGCATGATCTGATCCGAAAACCGGAAACCACTTTTCGGGATCATGCCTATCGCCGGTTGGCGAGAGGAACCACGTTGTGCAACGTTTCGATGCCGCTTTCAAGGAAGCGGCGCACACCGCGCGCGGCCTGGCGGATGCGTTGCTCGTTTTCCACCATGGCAATGCGGACGTAGCCCTCGCCATGCTCGCCGAAAGCGACGCCCGGCGAGACCACCACACCGGATTTCTCTACCATCAGGGTGGCGAACTGCATGCTGCCGACTTCGCGGAACGCGGACGGAAGCGGCGCCCAGGCGAACATCGAGGCGGCAGGCGGCGGAATATCCCATCCCGCACGCCCGAACGATTCCACCAGCGCGTCACGGCGCTTGCGATAGGTGTCGCGCATCTCGCGGATGCACTCCTCAGGACCATTGAGAGCCGCGGTCGCAGCCACCTGCACCGGCGTGAAGGCGCCGTAATCCAGATAGGATTTCACCCGCGTCAACGCGGCGATGATGCGCTCGTTGCCGACGGCGAACCCCATGCGCCAGCCCGCCATCGAAAAGGTTTTCGACATCGAGGTGAATTCGACGGTGACATCGATGGCGCCGGGAACCTGCAGCACCGAGGGCGGCGGATTGTCGTCGAAATAGACCTCGGCATAGGCAAGGTCAGACAGAATGAAGATCTCGTGCTTCTTCGCGAACGCCACCAGATCGCGGTAGAAATCGAGGCTGGCAACATAGGCGGTCGGATTGGAGGGATAGCAGACCACGATCGCAAGCGGTTTTGGGATCGAATGGATGATCGCGCGCTCGCAGGCCTCGAAGAACTGCGGCGTCGGCTCCGACGGCACCGAGCGGATCACGCCGCCCGCCATCAGGAATCCGAACGCGTGGATCGGATAGCTCGGATTGGGACACAGCACCACATCACCAGGCGCTGTGATCGCTTGTGCCACGTTGGCAAAGCCCTCCTTGGAGCCCAGCGTCGCCACGATCTGGGTTTCCGGATTGAGCTTGACGCCAAAACGGCGGTCGTAATAGGCCGCCTGCGCCTTGCGCAGACCGGTAATCCCGCGTGACGACGAGTAGCGGTCGGTTCGCGGCTTGCCCAGCGTATCCTTGAGTTTGTCGATGACGTGGGCCGGCGTCGGCAGGTCCGGATTGCCCATGCCGAGATCGATGATGTCCGCGCCTGCGTTCCGCGCGGCCGCCTTGGCCCGGTTGACCTGCTCGAAGACATAAGGCGGCAGACGGCGGATGCGGTAAAACTCTTCCATGGGTCCAAAACTCCGGGAGCCGGTGCGGCAGGAATCGCAGGTGCGGTCTTCGCAAAACCGCGCCCGGTCAATGATTTAGGGCGAATCGCTGGTCTTGTCAGGCCGAGTTCGCTTTAAGCCCGCCGTTGAATCGGTTCTTTTTACCACGGACACAACACAGCGCCACCCGTTACTGCGCGTTGGGCGGTTTGCGCGGACGATCGGCGCTGGCATACAAACACTCACGCCAAACGCGCAAACATTTGAATACGCATCAATTGCGGGTATCACGAAAATCCGATAGCCTTCAACGTATTAACTCCGCGATCATAGAACCAATCCCGATTTTCACAGGAGACAAGTCATGGAACTTAAACCCGATTTTGTTTTCCGGCCGCTTCCCGAAATCGACAAACCTCTGGAGTTTGCACTCGCGTCCGCCACGAGCCCGCTCGGGCCGCTCCAGGATCTCGTTGGGACATGGGTTGGACATGGCTTCAATACCATTTGGCGACCCAATCACACACCGCCGGGACAGGATCGGTTCCTAGAGCTCAACCTTACGCTGGAAACGTTGCAGGTCGAAGAAATCAAGGGCGCGATACCAAACCGCGGCCTGCTCCAAGGCGACATCAACATGTTTGGTGTGACCTATCTTCAGCAAATCCAGGACCGCAACGTCAAAGCGGGACTTCACATCGAGCCCGGTATCTGGGCCACCGTGCCCAAAACGACCAATCCGGCGGAGGTTCCGACCGTGGTTCGGATGGCGTCCATCCCGCACGGAACCACCATCCTTGCACAAGGCGTGGCGTCATCCATCACAGGCCCACCCCAGATCGCGCCGACCGATATCACACCATTTGCGATCGGGAATCCGGCTCAGAAATTCCAGTTTCCGGAATCGAATCTTTCCATCCCGTCGGCGTTCCGGTCGCCGCCGGCCGATATCGCCGGCATCACCCAGGCGATGGTGAACAATCCCAACTCGGTGCTGACCACCGCCTTGACCGGGCAGACAATCCTGAAAACCACTGTACTTAACGTTTCCACACATCCGATTCTCCCCGTCGTCGGCGGAGGAACCTCAAATACCGCGTTCCTGCAGGGCACGCCGGCCCAAGGTCCGAACGCCGTTTCCGCATTGGTCAGTTCGGTTTTCTGGATCGAAACGGTCAAAGGTCCCGCGGGCAAACCGGATTTTCACCAGTTGCAATACACCCAGACCGTATTGCTGAATTTCAACGGATTGAGCTGGCCGCACGTCACGGTAGGGTCGCTGATCAGAAAATAGATCAGGACCGGAGCGCGTTCCCGGTCACTTCGCGGCCGGGTTTTTGGCCGCCTCAGCGGCGACGGTGGCCGCCTGCTGGTTGCGGGCGGCAATCAGCTCATTGGAAATCTTGGCCCGTTCCGCGGCGTCCAATGCTGCCTGCGATCTGTCCTGAGGAAGATCGTGCACGGCGGGGTATGCACCGACCTCCTTCGGCCGCGGCGGCGCGTCGGCGGGTGTGCCGACCAGCGGTAAATCCGCGATCGACGTCGAGCAGCCGCCCGCTGGCAGCGCCAGCAGCAGCATCGCTGTCATCACCCGTGCTGGATACCCTCGACCCATCGCCATCCGTCCGAAAATTCCCCGCCGCTGGTATGAGCCTTGCAGCGACAAAACGTCTGGTTCTTCAGATTCCGCCATGCAGGCTCAAACCATTGTCGCCCGAAACGATTAAAACCAGAACAACAGATCGCAGCGGTAGGGCTTCAATATGACCGAACCAAGATACTTTGTCGCAGTGCAGCACACCTGATTAACCGCGAACCCGCCGTCATCGCGCAGTGCCGTGACGAACTCGAAATGAAACTGTAGTGTCCTGACATGGCCGACGTCACCACCGAAACCAAGACCGCAAAGACGTTCGATCCCGAGGCCTTTGCGATGAATCTCGCCAAGGCGATGGAGAGCAGCGGGCAGGCGCTCGCCGCCTATCTCAAGCCGCGCGAGGACGGCGAGGTCAAGGACAAGCCGCCCAACGAACTCGGCGAAGTGATCAAGACCTTCAGCACGGTGGCCGAATACTGGATGTCGGACCAGACCCGCTCGACCGAATTGCAGATGAAGCTGGGCAAGGCCTATCTCGATTTGTGGGGTTCGTCGATGCGCCGCATGGCCGGCGAGCAGGCGCAGCCTGCGATCGCGCCCGCGCCGCGCGACAAACGATTCAGCGACCCGGAATGGAAATCGAACCAGTTCTTCGATTTCGTGATGCAGGCCTATTTGCTGTCGACGCAATGGGCGCATGATCTGGTGCGCGACGCCGAAGGCATCGATCCACACACCCGCAAGAAGGCCGAGTTCTACGTCCAGCAGATCACCAACGCGCTGGCGCCGTCGAATTTCGTGCTGACCAATCCCGAAGTGCTGCGCGAGACGCTGGCATCCAGCGGCGACAATCTGGTCCGCGGCATGAAAATGCTTGCCGAGGATATCGAGGCCGGACACGGCAGCTTGCGCATCCGCCAGTCAGACCCGTCCAATCTCGAGGTCGGCGTCAACATGGCGACCACCCCGGGCAAGGTGATCTTCCAGAACGAGTTGATGCAGCTGATCCAGTATCAGCCATCGACGGAAAACGTTTTGCGCACGCCGCTGCTGATCGTGCCACCGTGGATCAACAAGTTCTACATCCTCGATCTGAAGCCGGAAAAATCCTACGTCAAATGGTGCGTCGATCAGGGCATCACCGTGTTCCTGATCTCCTGGGTCAATCCGGACAAGGCGTTGGGCAAGAAAACTTTCGACGATTACATGAAAGAAGGCCCGCTCGCGGCGATGGATGTCATCGAGAAGGCCACCGGCGAATTGAAGGTTCACACCGCCGGCTATTGCGTCGGCGGCACCCTGCTCGCCACCACGCTGGCGTGGCTCGCGGAAAAGCGCCGCCAGCGCGTGACATCGGCGACGTTCTTCGCCGCGCAAGTGGATTTCACCCACGCCGGGGACCTGCTGGTATTCGTCGATGAAGACCAGATCTCGGCGATGGAGCGCGACATGCAGGCTTCGGGCGTGCTCGAAGGCAGCAAGATGGCGATGGCCTTCAACATGCTGCGCTCGAACGACCTGATCTGGTCCTACGTCGTCAACAATTATCTCAAGGGCAAGGTGCCCTCGTCCTTCGATCTGCTGCACTGGAATTCCGACGCAACCCGGATGCCCGCAGCCAACCATTCCTTTTACCTGCGCAATTGTTATCTGGAGAATCGCCTCTCCACCGGCAGCATGGTGCTCGATAATACGCTGCTCGATCTGTCGAAGGTGAAGGTGCCGGTCTACAATCTGGCGACCAAGGAAGATCATATCGCGCCCGCGGAGTCGGTGCTTTACGGCTCGCAGTTTTTCGGCGGCCCGGTGAAATACGTGCTGTCGGGATCGGGACACATCGCCGGCGTAGTCAATCCGCCAGCGTCGAACAAATACCAGTTCTGGACCAACGACAACATCAAGGACACGACGCTTGCGGACTGGCTCAAGGGCGCGCAGGAGCACAAGGGGTCATGGTGGCCGGACTGGCGCGCGTGGCTCACCAGCATCGACGCGGAACAAGTTCCGGCGCGGTCTGTCGGCACCGAGGCCCTGCCCGCCATCGAGGACGCTCCGGGCAGCTACGTCCGCGTTCGCGCATAGCGCGACACTGCGCATTTGAATATAACAAGCCGTCCCGCCGGGACGGGAATCAAATCGGATCGAGGGGGAGCCTATGACTCGCGAATTGTTCTGGCTGACGCTGACGGTGATTTTTACCGGGCTGTTGTGGGTTCCCTATATCCTCAACCGCTGTCAGGTTCGCGGCCTGAGCGGCGCGATGGCCAATCCGTCACGCAACGACAAGCCGCACGCGGAATGGGCCAACCGCCTGATGTTCGCGCACGACAACGCCGTTGAAAATCTCGTGGTGTTCGCGCCGCTGGTGCTGATCCTCAACGCGATAGACTATTCCAGCACATGGACGGTGCTGGCCTGCGCGGTATATTTCTGGGCGCGCGTCGCGCACCTGATTGTCTACACGCTCGGCGTGCCGGTATTCCGTACGCTGGCGTTTACGGTGGGCTTTCTCGCCCAGGCCGTGCTGGCGCTGGCTATTTTCAAGGTGTTTTGAGCTTCTTGTCCCGGACGCGGTGCGGCATTCTTCGTGCCGCTCCGCAGAGCCGGGACCCCGGTTAGCGCTGATAGCTGGATGCCGGCTCTGCAGCGCACCGCTCCGCAAGAGCTACGCTGCGCTGCGTCCGGGGCACCCTCTCACATCTCCGGAAATCCGAGCATCAGCCGCATGTTCTGCACCGCCGCGCCCGAGGCACCCTTCCCCAGATTGTCGAGCCGCGCGACCAGAATGGCCTGGCGGTGCTTGGCGCTGGCGAACACACAGAGCTCGAGCATATTGGTCTCGTTAAGCGCCTCCGGCTCGAGCCGTCCACTCTTCATCGCGTCGTGGTCGAGCGGCATCACCGAGACATAGGTGCTGTCGGCATAACGCTTCGCCAGTGCTGCGTGCAGGTCGGCGCCATCCGGCTTGCCCGGAAGCGTATCGAGATGCAGCGGCACCGAGACCAGCATCCCCTGCCGATAATTGCCGACCGACGGCACGAAGATGGGCCGCCGCGCAAGATTTGCGTAAAGCTGCGTCTCCGGCACATGCTTGTGCTCGAAGCCGAGGCCATAGAGTTCGAAGGCCGGCGCGGTGCCGTTCTCGAAACTTGCGATCATCGACTTGCCGCCGCCGGAATAGCCGCTCACGGCGTTAACGGCGATGGGGTAATCGGCCGGCACAAGGCCGGCATCGACGAGCGGCCGCAGCAGCGCGATCGCACCTGTCGGATAGCAGCCCGGGTTCGAGACTTTTCGCGCGGTGCGGATCTTGTCGGCCTGATCGGGTGCAAGCTCCGGAAAGCCGTATGCCCAATCCGGCGCGACCCGAAACGCCGTGGAAGCATCCAGTACCTTGGGAGCAGCGGTTCCCAACCTGTCGATCAATGCCACGGTTTCCTTCGCGGCCTCATCGGGCAGGCAGAGGATGACGAGGTCCACTTCCTCCATGAGCGCGCGCTTGGCCGACGCATCCTTGCGTTTGTCCTCGGCGATGCTTCTGACCGCGACGTCGCTCTGCCGGTCGAGGCGTTCGCGGATTTCCAGCCCCGTCGTACCGGAGGCGCCGTCAACGAATACGGCGGGTTTCCCGGAGGCTTTTGCGGCCGGTGCCCGGCCTTTCGGCTGGCTCGTCTCGGAGAGGGTCATGGTGTGTTCCTTCCATCCGCGGGTCCGCCGGCGGGCACGAGGGATTTGTAGTCCAACTGCGGCCGCAGCGCGATCATCTGTTTTCCTATTCCCTGCGCGTCGGCATCGCCTTGCCGCGACAGTTCGGTCGCAATAGCGGCGTGGTCGACGTCCGATTTGTGCTGGTTCAGTTTGAAACTGCCCTCGATCTCTTCGACCTTCATCACCAGCCCCACGATCGCCTTCATCATCGCCTCGCGCCGGCCGGCGGCCAGTTCACCCGTCGTCCACGGCGGCTTGGGACCAAGCCAGCTTTCAAATTTCGCGCTGAGCGCGTCAAGATGACCAGCCAGTTCGTGATCCGTCATGGTTCGAACCGGCCCGGTCAGATGCACGGTCTGGTAGAGCCAGGTCGGCACCTGATCCGGCGATGCGTACCAATGCGGCGAGACATAGGTGTCGGCCCCAACAACCGCAAACAGCCAGTTCGATTTGCCATCGGCAAGTGCCGCCAGCGCGTTGTCGCGCGCGACATGGAATGCCACGCAAGGCGTGCCGTCGCTCGCGTATTCGAGGCAGAACGGCAGCGCCGACGCGACCGGCCTGGCGCCATCGTAAGCGCAGACCGTGCCGAAGCCGCGCGCGTCCGCGAACGCAAGGCTGGCGGCGCGGTCAGGCTGAAAGAACGGACGGGTATACATGGCGGTCTCCTGCTTATGAAGGGAGCCGCCGGATCAGATCGCGTTGGTTTCTGGAAAAGTGCCGCGGACCGGATCCGGCGGCAGGGACGATATCAAACGCTGATAACCGCCCATACCGCGAAAGCGCGGCGGCGGCGAACGACAATGATGGTCGCGGCGTTGTTCATGGGCGCGGCTATAAGGCCGCGGGCGGTTTTCGTCAAGATGCGATCGTATCCCGGGCGCGATGCGGCATCCTTCATGCCGCTTCGCAGAACCGGGACCCCGCTTTCTTCGAGTCGCAAGCGAGCGGGCCCCGGCTCTGCAGCGCACCACTCCGCGAAGAGCGGCGCGCTGCGTCCGGGGCAAGCAAGATCAGATCGTCGGATTCCACGGCGCGGGCACCACCCGATAGCCGTTGCCGTCCTTTTCGACATTGCCGAGCCCGGGGAACGGATAGTGGAAGCCCTGCACCTGCAGTTTTTCGGTGGCCACCATGTCGTAAACCCGGCGGCGGGTTTTTTCCGCCATGTCCGGGTCCTGGTCGAAGAAGGCGTGCCAGCCCGGATTGGTCGCGAACGGATTCGGATTGTTGGTCACGTCAGACTGGATGAACACCTTGCCGTTGCCCGACGACAGCACATAGGAGGTGTGGCCCGGCGTATGGCCGGTGGTCTCGACCGCAAGCAGGCCCGGTGCGACTTCCTTGCCCCACTCATAGGGCGTGACCTTCTTCTTGAGGCCGGCTTCGAAGATATTGCGGTTGTTCTTGAAAAGGCCCTGCATGCGGCCCGCGGGCGCGCGGCTCATCTCGCCGTCGTCCATCCAGAATTTCCATTCGGCCGCCGGCACCAGCACTTCGGCGTTGGGGAATGCCGGCGTGCCGTCGGCGGCGAGCAAGCCGTTGACGTGATCGCCGTGGAAATGCGAGATCACCACCGTATCGACGGCCTTGGGATCAAATCCGGCGGCGGCAAAATTGGCGCCGAACAATCCGTTCGCACCCTTGCTGTTGACGTTCGCCACGGCACCGTTGCCGGTGTCGATGACGACAAGCTTGCCCCCGGTGTTGAGCACCAGCGGGGCAAAATAGATGGTGAAAGTCTCTTTCGGCAGGAACGCCTTTTCCAGCGCGGCGGCGATTTCCTCTTTCTTGGCGTTGAGAATGAAGCCGTCGGCCAGCGGGAATACGTTCTTGCCGTCGGAGACGACGGTGACCTGGATGTCGCCAACCTTGTAACGGTAGAAGCTCGGCGCTTGCTTTTCCGCCGCGGGTGCGGCCGCCTGCGCGGAGATGGTCGGCAGCAGCGGTGTGGCCGCGATCGCGGCGGCTCCTGCCAATGCGTGGCGTCGTGTCAATTCCATGTGATGTCCTCCCAGTGAAAGCTGAATATGCGCGGGGTTCCCCCGCGTCTTGCCCTTTTTCGCGCCGCCACTCTTACCAGTGTTTTGTGACGGGCGCGATCACGACGACACGATTGCCCGCGCCGGCCGGTCGGACATCAACCCCCGCGGTCGGGGCTTATTCCGGGTCCTGCGGGGCCGGTGTTCAGACCACACGCCACAGCCATTCGACGGTCGCCGAGATCACGTCGCCGAACAGCAACAGCGCCGCGGCCCATATCAGCGCCGAAACGAAATTGGCGACCTGGAAGCGCCAATACGGCATCTCGAAAATGCCCGCAGCCAACGGCACCGACGCCCGCAGCGGTCCGAAGAACCGCCCGATGAAAATGCTGGGCACGCCCCATTTGCTGACAAAGGCTTCGCCGCGCGGCAGCAAGTCAGGATAGCGCGACAGCGGCCACATCTGCGCGACGTGCTCTTTGTATTTGAAGCCGAACCAGTACGATAGCCAGTCGCCGAGCGCAGCGCCTATGCCGCCGGCAATCCAGACCGGCCAGAAGCTGATTTCAGCCGCACCGATCAACGCGCCGATCGCAACCAGCGCGCCCCAGGCCGGGATCAGCAGCGAAATGAACGCAAGGGATTCGCCGAACGCCAGCACGAGAACGATGGGCGCGGCCCAAACCTGGTGATCGCGGACAAAATCGGCGATGCCGCGAAACGTTTCTTCCATTCCTTCGACGCCCTTCTGCCTCTGTTGCCCGGCCGGGCGTGGCGGCTGGAACCTGTTTTACAGGCTCGATGGCTGAACTGGTAGGCCAGCCCCGTGCGTGACATCAAGTCACAATAACGGAGACCGCACGTGAGCTTTCCCCACTCTGCGAAAGTTGCGACGTGATGCGTTTACAGAACGCTTTCCAAATCCGTCTTGCTGAAATCGTCGCCGACAAACAGCAGCGGGCAAGCGTAGGTTTTTGCCGTATCGTAAGAAAAACAGTCGCCGAAATTCAGCGCGGCCGGATGTCTGCCCCTGCCCCACGTCGCATAGATCGCGCTGATACGCAGCGCGGTCGCAGCGGTCACAGGGACGATCTCGAAGCCGAACAGATCGATCAAGGCCGACATTTCGTGCCCGACGTTCCGGCCCGATGCCACAACAAGCGCCTCTGCCAGCGTCGCGGCCGAGAGAAAAAGATTGGAATTGTCGCTCAGAATCGAGGAGCAGCGAGGTCCCTCAGATTCACGAAGCAAGACCGCGATCAACGCCGAAGTGTCGACCGCGATCACTTCGGCAACCCGGTTTCATCGTCATAGAGGAAATCCTGGCTTCGCGCGGCATTGGCGCCCGGCGTGGCCTTGGCTGCAGCGGCATAAGATATCTTTTCCAGGATAGACCGCTTTTCTTGCTGCGTCGGTCGTTTGCTCAAAGGCACGAGCCGCGCAACGGCCTTACCATGACGCGTGAGCACGACTTCATCTCCCGCTTCGGCGCGCCGAACCAGTTCAGTCAGTTGCCCCTTGGCATCGCTAACAGAAACCAGCATGTGATTTTCCATCTTTGGGATTGATTTGGACCATCATTGGACCAATGTCAAGCTTGGGCTCATCCGTCACTATTTAAGCTCATCCGTGGCATAGTCAGAACAGGCGATTCGCCCGCTTCGAGCACGTGCAACACACGAAAAGACATGTCTAAATCATTGAAAATAAAAACTGATCTGTTTGATACTCCCGAACGAAGCCGGACACCGGCCAAGCCCGCGCCTCGCGGTTCCAGCGCCGAGGCCGGTTATACCGCGCGCGACATCGAAGTGCTGGAGGGCCTTGAGCCAGTCCGCCGCCGGCCCGGCATGTATATCGGCGGCACCGACGAGAAGGCGCTGCATCATCTGTTCGCCGAAGTGATTGACAACGCCATGGACGAGGCGCTGGCCGGCCACGCCTCCTTCATCGAAGTGGAGATGAATGCCGACGGATTTCTGACCGTCACCGACAATGGCCGCGGCATCCCGGTCGATCCGCATCCAAAGTTTCCGAAGAAATCCGCGCTCGAAGTCATCATGTGCACGCTGCATTCCGGCGGCAAATTCGACTCCAAGGTTTATGAGACCTCGGGCGGCCTGCACGGCGTCGGCGTCTCCGTGGTGAACGCCCTCTCCTCGCGCCTTGAAGTCGAAGTGGCGCGCAGCCAGAAGCTCTATCGCATGGCGTTTGAGCGCGGCCATCCCAAAGGCAAGCTTGAGGATCTCGGCAAGATCAACAACCGCCGCGGCACCAGGATCCGCTTCAAGCCGGACGCCGAGATTTTCGGCGCCAAAGCCGCGTTCAAACCGCAGCGCCTGTTCAAGATGACGAGGTCAAAGGCCTATCTGTTCGGCGGCGTCGAAATCCGCTGGCGCTGCGATCCGGAACTGCTCAAGGGCGTCGATGACGTTCCGGCCGAGGACTCGTTCCATTTTCCCGGCGGATTGAAGGACTATCTCGGCGCGGCCATTCATGCCGACACGCTGGTGCATCCCGACATCTTCTCCGGCAAATCCGGCCGCAATGGCGCCCACGGCGCCTGCGAATGGGCGGTGGCCTGGACGGCCGACGCCGACGGCTTTCTCTCATCCTATTGCAACACCGTGCCGACGCCGGATGGCGGCACCCATGAGGCCGGCATGCGCAGCGCGCTGCTGCGCGGCCTGAAGGATCACGCCGAGCGCGTCGGCCAGGGCAAGCGCGCCGCTTCCATCGTGTCGGAAGACGTGATGGTAGGCGCCGCCGTGATGCTGTCGGTGTTCGTGCGCGAGCCGGAATTCCAGGGCCAGACCAAGGACCGCCTTGCCACCGCGGAAGCCCAGCGCATCGTCGAACAGGCCATCAAGGACCCGTTCGATCACTGGCTGTCCGGCAACCCGGTGCAGGCCAACAAGCTGCTGGAATTCGTGGTCGAACGCGCCGACGAGCGGCTGCGGCGCCGCGCCGAGAAGGAAATTTCCCGAAAGACCGCGGTGCGCAAGCTGCGGCTGCCGGGAAAACTCGCCGATTGCACCAATACCGCGTCGGAAGGCTCCGAGCTGTTCATCGTCGAGGGCGACTCGGCCGGCGGCAGCGCCAAGCAGGCGCGCGACCGCAAGACCCAGGCGATCCTTCCCCTGCGCGGAAAAATCCTCAACGTCGCGTCCGCCACCAAGGACAAGCTCACCGCCAACGCCCAGCTCACCGACCTGATGCAGGCGATCGGCTGCGGCACGCTCTTGCAGTATCGTGAAGACGATTTGCGCTATTCGCGCATCATCATCATGACCGACGCCGACGTCGACGGCGCCCATATCGCTTCGCTACTGATCACGTTCTTTTACCGGCAAATGCCCCAGCTGATCGACGAGGGGCATCTCTATCTCGCAGTCCCCCCGCTCTATCGCCTTACCCATGGGGCGAAGACGGTCTACGCCCGCGACGACGCCCACAGGGATCAGCTTCTAAAGAGCGAATTCAACGCCAACGCCAAGGTCGATGTCGGCCGCTTCAAGGGGCTTGGCGAAATGATGCCGGCGCAGCTCAAGGAAACCACCATGGACCCGGCCAGGCGCACGCTTTTGCGCGTAAAACTGCTGACCGAGGATCGCGAAGGTACCGCCGATTCCGTGGAACGGCTGATGGGCACCAAGGCCGAAGCGCGCTTCGCGTTCATCTCCGACAAGGCGGAATTCGCGCGCGAGGATTTGCTGGACGTGTGAAGAATGCGGATTGTCGGCATCCTCGCTTTGCTGATCGGCCTGCTCTGGATCGGCCAGGGCACCGGCATTGTTGCCTGGCCGCAATCCAGCTTCATGATCAGTCAGATGCAATGGGCGTATTATGGCGCGGTGCTGGCGGTGATCGGGCTGATTCTGATCTGGCGCGGCAGGCGATAGATAGAACTCGTCATGGCCTGGCTTGTCCCGGCCATCCACGTCTTTAAACATTAGCGGCAAGAAAGACGTGGATGCCCGGGACAAGCCGGGCATAACGGAGAAAAGGCCACATCAATGACACCCTCCCCCTTCGACCTCACCGGCCGCGTCGCCATCGTCACCGGCGGCAATGGCGGCATTGGGCTCGGCATGGCGCGCGGGCTGGCTGAGGCCGGTGCGGCCGTTGCCATCGTCGGGCGCAATGCGGCGAAGTCGGATGCGGCGGTCGCGGAGCTCAAGCAGCGCGGCGGCAAAGCGATATCAGTCGTCACGGATGTCACCGACAAGGCTGCCGTCGCCGCCATGGTCGAGCGCACCAGCCGCGAACTCGGCCGCATCGATATTCTGGTCAACAATGCCGGCATCAACGTCCGCAAGCCGCCGCATGCGCTGGCCATCGAGGAATGGAACAGCGTGATCAGGACCAATCTCACCAGCGCGTTCCTGTGCTCGCAGGCGGTACACCCCGCGATGAAATCCGCGGGCGGCGGCAAGATCATCAACATCGGCTCGATGATGTCGATCTTCGGCGCCGGCTTTGCGCCGGCCTATGCCGCGAGCAAGGGCGGCATCGTGCAGTTCACCCGTTCCTGCGCGGTGGCCTGGGCCGCCGACAACATCCAGGCCAACGCCATCCTGCCAGGCTGGATCGATACTGACCTCACCAAACGCGCGCGGCAGGAGATCGACGGCCTGCACGACAAGGTGCTGGCGCGGACGCCTGCGGCGCGCTGGGGCGCGATCGGCGACTTCGCGGGGATAGCGGTGTTTCTCGCCTCGAGCGCATCGGATTTCGTCACCGGTACTGCGATTCCGGTCGATGGCGGGTTTTCGGTGATGGGGTAATATCCCAGTGTCCCGGACGCGGTGCGGCATTCTTCACGCCGCTCCGCAGAGCCGGGACCCCGGGTCGCTAAGCAAGCGGGACCCCGGCTCTGCAGCGCACCGCTTCGCGCCGCGCTGCGTCCGGGGAACGAGCCTCTCAGGCTTTCGAAACTTCTGGCGAATGCACATGCTCCGGGCGCACGCCGAGCCCGACGAACCGCGCCGTAATCCCCTGCAGCCATGGCAGCGCGTTGATGATCCGCGCAACCAGCGGCGCCTTGATCGGCGCTTCCCCGGGCTTCAGCGCGACGCTGATGATGTTGTTCTGCACCACCACCTGCATCGCTTGAGTCATCCGCACCGGAAATTCGCGGCGTTTTCGCACGGCGTCCAACTCCTGTTCGGAGGGGAATCCCTTCGCAAGCTTCGCCGCCAGCAGGTTGGCGGTCGCGACCGCGTCCTGTACCGCCAGGTTGACGCCGACGCCGCCGACCGGCGACATCGCATGCGCGGCGTCGCCGATGCACAGCAGGCCCGGCCGGGTCCAGCGTTTTAGGCGATTGATCGCAACCGTCAGCAATTTGACGTCGTCCCAGCTTTTCACGTCGGCCATGCCGGATTTCAGGATCGGCGCCATGCGGACGATATCGTCGCGCAGTGCGTCGAGCCCGCGCGCCTTCACCGCGTCGTACTGGTTTTTGGCGATCACATAGGCGCATTGCCAGTAGTCGCCGCGATCGAACGTCACCATCATCTTGCCGGTCTCGACCCGCGCGAATACGCTTTCGTTTTCGCTTGCAGCCTTGCCGGCGCGAAACCACAGCACATCCATCGGCGCGCCGATTTCCTCGATCTCTAGCCTGGCTTTCTCGCGCACGATCGAATGCCGGCCGTCGCATGCGACCGTCAGGTCGGCGCGAATCTCGACCGGCCCCTCCGGCGTATCAGCCTTGACGCCGGCGATGGTGTCTCCGGACCAGATCAGATCGGTGGCATCGGCGCTCATCATCACCTTCAGCGATGGAAACTTCTTTCCGCTCTCGCGCAAAAAGTTGAGAAAATCCCATTGCGGCATGAAGGCGATGAAGGGGTATTTGACCCTGAGGCGGCCGAGGTCCGCGATGCGGATCGAACTGCCGCCGAACTGGCCATCCATCTTCTGCAGTTGCTGATGCGGAAGTTTCAGGAACCCGTCGATCAGGCCCAGTTCGTCCATTACCTGCAGCGTCGAGGGATGCACGGTGTCGCCGCGGAAATCCCGGAAGAAATCGCCGTGCTTTTCCAGCACTATGGTGTCGACCCCGGCGCGCCCCAGCAGGTAGCCCAGCATCATGCCGGCCGGCCCGCCGCCTATGATGCAACAGCGCGTTTTGATCGTGCGTCGGGGTGATGGTTGTTCCGAGAACGTACCCGCGTCCATTGTCTGGCTCTCGCTTTTTGCGCTTGGGATTGTTGCGGCTATAAAAGCGGGAATTTGACGTCACGGCAACAGCCCTGCCGACTTCGCATAGACCCTCGCCCCGGGTTCGAATAAGGTGCTTTGCACTGTGTCATTTGCCGGCGGATCTCGAAAGAAGAGGGACCCCACATGAAATACAAAACCGTCTGCTCCGCGCTTGCCGCTGCCGTCAGTTTGTTCGCCTCAGTACAACTTGCCGCGGCACAGGGCACTTCCGGCGGCACCGGCGCCATTGCCTCCATCCCCGCCAGCGTCGTGCGGGCTGAACCCGGCCAACCTATGCAACCCGGCCTCATCAGCATCCTCACCAATCCGCCGCAGTCGAACATGGATGCCAGGCCACCAGCCCGCCCCCGTGCGGAAAGCCCTGCGCCGACCAGATGAGCAACACGATGGCTGCGGCGATATGTCGAACGGCCCCGGCCGTCGCGGTACTTGCCGGAGCGGCCCTGCTCGCCTTCGGCATGTCTGCACGGGCCCAGCAAACCACCGGGCAACTATTGATATCGTCCGGTTTCAATCCCATTGCCGCCACCACGCCCGCAATGACCGCGCGCCTGATGTCGTTTCCGGCAAACCAGTTCCAGTTACGCAGCAAAGGCGGTCGTCCGTACTATGTTTATGCCGATCCGTCCGGATGCAGCTGTGCGTATGTCGGCACCGTGGCTGCGATGGACAAATATCGAGCCGCCTTTGGCGCGCTGCCGGCGGATACCGTCTCGTCCGGCGGCTTTACCAACCCCGAGCAGAACATGATCAACAGCATGGAGAATGACGACGCCGAGGGACAGTTCAACAACGACGCATTCAATCCCACATTTTAGTGCCGCAATTATCGAAATCGCCGGCGCGTCGGCTCAACGCCTGAACGTCTTGATCTCCGAGACGCTGCCGTCGCGATAGGTCAATTCCACCGACACCGATTTGGTCGCCGGCGCGAGTTTCAGGTACGGCTGCGAGTCGTGGGGAATGACGCTGGGATCACGTGGATCGCAGGGCGGCATTTTCAACACCTTGTCCGGCACCGCCGAGTCGATGCCGACGCGCACCTCGCGAATGGCGCAGCGATACGACATCAGGTGGGTGTAATAGACCAGCAGCCCATTGAACTCCCGGAACGACAGCCAGCCGGTCGCGGTCATGTCGAGAATCTTGCGCTGGTCGCGGATCAGCGCCGCCTCCGGATCGAAGCGGATCGGAAACGGTCCCTGCAATTCACCGGATGCATCGACATAGCGCAGCTGGATGGTGGCCGCCGGCGCGTCGGCGGCAAGTTCGATCGACGGATTGGGCATCCGCTTGCGGGTGCGCGGATCGAGCGTGTCGATGAAGCCGGTCTCGCGGAATTCACCGGCATCGCCCATCCGCCAGGAAATCCCCAGCGTCGGATCGGCGATCGAGAACACCACGGTCCAGCCGCTGTTGTGGCGGGAGAAGCTCGCGATCGGCGCGTTGACGGAATCGTTCTGCGGCATGCGCGGCACCGACACCGGCGGCAGCGCCGCCACTTGCACCGGCGGCTCGGCGGGCTTTGCGTCAGCGGACTTCGCGGCTTCGGCCTGCGCTTTCGCCAGACCGTTCAGGAACACGTCGTCGACCATCTGGTCGAAATATACCGGTATCTGCTTGTGGTGCACCGTATCGGCCATCTCGCTGACCAGCCTGCGGGTACGCTGCGCCACCTGAACCAGGTTGTCGCCCGGCTTCAGCAGTTCCTTGGCAAACGTCCGGGTGAACACCGAATTTGGATTGTCGTCACTGTTCGACAGCCGGTCGAGCGCGGTCTGCCGCGGCCCTGCCGAAAACACCGAGAACACACCTTCCGGCAGTTGCGTCATCGGCGCGAGCCCGCCGCCGCCGGCCACCGCGCGGGTGCCGGTGCGTTCGAAAGGATTGTTGCGGCAGGCATCGAATACCAGGATCGCCGTGCGCGTTCCCCGCCGTTGCAGCCGCTCCACCACGCGGTCGGCGAGGATCGAGGCGTCGCGTACCAGCTCTTCCTGGCCCTCGGTCGCGGCGGGCACGTCGGTCGGCAGCAGGAAATTCTGCCCGGCGATCTCAAAGCCGTGTCCGGCAAAGAAGAAGAACGCGGTATCGCCGGGCTGGATGGTGGCGTCGAACTGCAACAAGGTCTGGCTGAACGCCTGCCGGGTCTGGTTCTCCGCCACCATCACCGAAAAGCCGAGTTGCTTTAGCGTATCGCCCATGGTGCGGGCGTCGTTGACCGCCTTCTGCAGTTTTGGGACGTTCTTGTAGTCGTTGTTGCCGATGACAAGCGCGACGCGTTTTTCCGCAAGCGCGGGGGCGGCCAGCGTTAACAGCGTGGCAGCGCTTAGCAGCGCCATCAGTCGAATCGGCAGCCAGCCCATTTTACGAAGTCCTTGGTCGGATGTTCGAACTCAGTCGTGCCCAAGCGGTAGTCTATCGACCGGTAGCACCGGTTCACACCGGCGGTTTTGCCGGCAATTACGCCAAAACATTAAGCTTTTCAGCCTTTCCGGCGCCTGATCCATTGACTTTGGCCGGTCAGACCCTATGTTCCGGCTCAACGCGGCCCGGAATCGAAACGCGATATCCTGAGTAAGCCGCCTGTCTGCGTATCCTTTAAAATCCCGTGCATGTTTGCGTGCCGTTCCGGGGTTGAGCGCGACAGTCTATTTCCGAGATTCCAAACGGCGGATTCTTGTAGAGGCTCAATGTCTTTTTCCCATCTCGGCTTGTCCGAAAAGGTGCTCGCCGCTGTCGCGGCCACCGGCTACACCACGCCCACCCCCATCCAGGAACAAGCGATCCCCCACGTTCTGGCCCGCCGGGACGTCCTCGGCATCGCCCAGACCGGCACCGGCAAGACCGCCGCCTTCGTGCTTCCGATGCTTACCATGCTGGAAAAGGGCCGCGCCCGGGCACGGATGCCCCGCACCCTCATCCTGGAACCGACGCGCGAACTCGCCGCGCAGGTCAAGGAGAATTTCGATAAATACGGCGCCGGCCAGAAGCTCAATGTAGCACTGGTGATCGGCGGCGTTTCGTTCGACGACCAGGACACCAAGCTGACGCGCGGCGTCGACGTGCTGATCGCCACCCCGGGACGGCTGCTCGATCATACCGAGCGCGGCGGCCTGCTGCTCACCGGCGTCGAACTGCTAGTGATCGACGAAGCCGACCGTATGCTGGACATGGGCTTCATTCCAGACATCGAGCGCATCTGCAAGATGATCCCGTTTACCAGGCAGACGCTGTTCTTCACCGCGACCATGCCGCCCGAAATCCGCCGCATCACCGAAACCTTCCTGCACAATCCCGAGAAGGTCGAAGTTTCCAGGCCCGCCACCACCGCCGTCGGCGTGTCCCAGTTCCAGGTCAGCGTCGGCCGCGAGCCGCATGAGAAGCGCGAGACGCTGCGCCGCCTGCTGCGCGGCGCCACCGATCTTCAGAACGCGATCATCTTCTGCAACCGCAAGCGCGAAGTAGCCCTGCTGTACAAATCGCTGCAGAAGCACGGCTTCAGCGTCGGCGCGCTGCATGGCGACATGGATCAGTCCGCGCGCACCGCGGCGCTGGATCAATTCCGCAAGGGCGAATTGCCGTTGCTGGTCGCCTCCGACGTCGCAGCGCGCGGTCTGGACATTCCGATAACCAGCCACGTCTTCAATTTCGACGTACCGCATCACGCCGACGATTACGTCCACCGCATCGGTCGCACCGGCCGCGCCGGACGTGCCGGCACCGCGATCACCATTGTCAGCCCGCTGGACTTCAAGTCGATGGCGGCGATCGAAAAGCTGATCGGCCAGACCATTCCCAAGGCTGAAGGCATGGAAGCCAGCGAGCCGTCGGAAGCGGCCGAAGCGCCTGTCCGTGACGGCGAGCGTGTGCGCGAGCCCCGACGCCGGAACGGCAATCGTGAAGCGAATTTTGGCACGCCGCGCGAAGGTCATACGCCCCGCGAAGGCTCCGGCGAAGGCCGCAAGCCACGCCGCGAGCGCGGACCCCGACGCTCGGGTGGCGGTGACCGTCACAGCTCGCAACCGCAGCAGGCCCCAGTAGCCGCGTTCACACCGCCGGTCGCACCCGCGCCGTCGCGCACGCCCTCCATCGGCCGCGCCGAGGCGCCCCGCGCGCCGCGCGAGCCGGCCTCGGAGCCTGCCGATCACTCGCATCTGCCGGCTTTCCTGCTGCGCCCGGTGCGCGCCCGGGTCTGAAGAATAACGTCTGGTCGCAGGAAATTTGATTGCAAGTTCAGCGTGCTATCGCAAAAGCCCGCCCGAACCGCGTTTACCGGTCGTTCATTCTCGTCCGTTAACTTGGCCTCGATAATTTTAATTATTGTGGCTTGGCGACGGGCAGGATGCCCGTTTTGGGGACGCGATCAGTGGTCAAGGTTCTGGACGAACATGAACGCTCGATGGCGTTCGCGGAAGTGGCGCTTGGCCAGATCAGGTCGTTACGGCAGACCGCGGTCCCGCGCAATTACGAGATCTGGTACGTCTACGCCACCGGCTACAACGCCCCGCTCAACAAGATCATCAACGAGACGCTGGCGCGCAACGGCAAGCTCGGCGAGGCCGATCTCGACCAGATCTACGACACCTATCTGTCCCAGATCAAAACCACCGACCGCATCGACAAGGTCGGCGCGCGGGTGATCAACGAAATCGACGACGTGATGACCCTCATCACCGACGCGCTCGGAATGACGGCCAGCTACGACGACAGCCTGTCCGGTGCGACCCAGAAGCTCTCGGTCGCGCAAAACCGCGACCAGGTCAAAGCGGTGGTCGAGCAACTGGTCATCTCCACGCGCGAAATGCGCGATACCAACAAGGCGCTGGAAGACCGGCTGTCGCTGTCGAAGACGGAAATCAGCAATCTGCAGCAGAGCCTCGAGGCGATCCGGGCCGAAAGCCTGACCGACCCCTTGACCAGCCTCGGCAACCGCAAATATTTCGACCGCGCCATCGCCGCCTCTGTGCAGAGCGCCGCGGCCGCCGGCGAACCGCTGTCGCTGCTGATGCTCGACATCGACCACTTCAAATCGTTCAACGACAATTACGGCCATCTCACCGGCGACCAGGTGCTTCGGCTGGTGGGGATGTCGCTGAAACAGACCATCAAGGGCCAGGACATCACCGCCCGCTATGGCGGCGAGGAATTCGCCGTGGTGCTTCCCGCCACCGCCTTGCGCCAGGCGCTGACGGTGGCCGATCACATCCGCCGCGCCGTGATGTCGAAGGAATTGAAGAAGAAATCCACCGGCGAAATTCTCGGCCGCGTCACCATCTCGATCGGCGTGTCGGTGCTGCAGCCCGGCGACGACACCGATTCCCTGATCGAACGCGCCGACGCCTGCCTCTACGCCGCCAAGCGCAACGGCCGCAACCGCGTGATCTGCGAAGCCGATCCGGAATATACGGCCGAGATTCACAGCCAGGTGGCGTGAGGCTTCTCCGTCATTGCGAGCGAAGCGAAGCAATCCAGCGTCGCCAGGAAAGACTGGATTGCTTCGTCGCAAATGCTCCTCGCAATGACCACGGCTAGGTTTTCCGCTTCAAGACCTTCTTCGCTGCCTTCCTGCCCTTCGGCCGCTTCTTCAGCGCTGCGCGTTGCGCAGCCGCCAGCGCCGCCGCCGCCCACTCCGCAAATTCATCTGGATCGTCGTAAAGCCGCTCCGGCACATGCCAGTACGAGGCAACCGTGACGGTTTTCTTGCTGGTCGTATACTGAAACGGTTTGGCACCCTCGGCCTCGAAGCGCGGAATGGTGAGTTCGTCTGCTCGCAGGATAAGCCCGGCGCGCAACGCCATGGCGAAATTGACCCCGTCTACGGAGATACCGAAGCCCGAGAACATTCGCCGCAGCGTGACGGGCCCGAAGCTTGCGAAAATATCAAGAAGGAAATCGCGGTCCATCTGGACTCTCGTGCCCCGGACGCAGCGCGCGTAGCCCTTGCGAAGCGGTGCGCTGCAGAGCCGGGACCCCGGTTACCGCATGACGGCTAAAGCTGGGTCCCGGCTCTGCGGAGCGGCATGAAGAATGCCGCACCGCGTTCGGGACACAGCATTCAGCCCTCGACCTTCGCCGCCGTCAGTTGCACCGACTCGCCGCAGCCGCAGGCGCCGGTCTGGTTCGGGTTGTTGAAGATGAACTGCGACTGCATCTTGTCGGCCTTGTAGTCCATCTCGGTGCCGAGCAGGAACAGCACCGCTTTGGGATCGACCAGGATCTTGACGCCCTTGTCCTCGACCACCTCGTCGGAAGATCTGACATCGTGGGCGTATTCGACGGTATAGGACTGGCCGGCGCAGCCGCCGTTCTTGATCCCGACCCGCAGTCCGACGATTTCGGAATCGGCGCGTTTTGTGAGTTCCTGAATCCGCTGCGCCGCCGCTTCAGTGAGCTTCATCACCTGCGGACGGGGCCGGGGCTTTGGCTTGGCGGGTGTGGTCGATGTCATATCCGTCATCTATTCAGTCCTCGCGGCACATCAATCCCTTTAAGATTCCTCGCCATTGCCGGGCTTGACCCGGCAATCCGTCCACTTCGTAAAAGGCGCTTTTCACGAAGAAGATGGATGCGCGGGTCAAGCCCGCGCATGACGGCGTTTCACCACATATTCAGCACAAGCCGCGCCTCGTCGGTCATGCGGTCCGGCGTCCACGCCGGCTCCCATACGATATTGACATTGACCACGCCGACGCCGGGCACGCTGGCGACGGCATTCTCCACCATCTGCGGCATTTCCGCTGCCGCCGGGCAGTTCGGCGTCGTCAGCGTCATCTGGACGTCGATGGTGCGGTCGTCCTTGATGTCGACCTTGTAGATCAAACCGAGTTCATAGATGTCGGCCGGAATTTCCGGATCGAACACCGTCTTCAAGGCGGCCACGATCTCGCCGCCGAGACGCTCGGTCTCCTCGGGCGCAAGCGCGGAGACAGTTTCCATATTGGGTTTTGCGATCTCGACGGTGTCGGTCATGAAAACAGCTCCCGCGCCTTGATCAGCGCCTGCGCCAGATGGTCGACTTCTTCCCGCGTATTATACATGCCAAACGAGGCGCGGCACGTCGCCGTGACATTGAATCGCTCCAGAAGCGGCATCACGCAATGGGTGCCGGCGCGCACCGCTATGCCCTGCCGGTCGATCACGGTCGCGACATCGTGGGGATGAGCGCCCTTCATCTCGAATGAAATCACCGGACCCTTGCCGCGCGCGGTCCCGATCAGGCGCAGCGAATTGATCTCGCGCAGCCGGTCCTGGGCGTAGGTGAGCAGATCGTGTTCATGCGCGGCGATGCGCTCCTTGCCGATCGAATTGACGTAATCGATGGCGGCGCCGAGGCCCACGGCCTCGACGATCGCCGGCGTGCCGGCCTCGAATTTGTGCGGCGGATCGCCATAGGTGACCCAATCCCGCGCGACCTCGCGGATCATCTCGCCGCCGCCATTATAGGGCCGCATCGCCACCAGATGCTCATGCTTGGCGTAGAGCACGCCGATCCCGGTCGGGCCGTACAGCTTGTGGCCGGTGAAGACGTAGAAGTCGCAGTCGATGTCCTGCACGTCGATGGCTAGATGCACCGCGGCCTGGCTGCCGTCGACCAGCACCGGAATACCCCGCGCATGCGCCAGCTTCACCACGTCCTTGACCGGCACGATGGTGCCGAGCGCGTTCGACATCTGCGTGATCGCGACCAGCCTGGTGCGATCGGTCAGCAGTTTCTCGAATTCGTCGATCAGGAAATTGCCTTCGTCGTCCACCGGCGCCCACTTGATGACGGCGCCATGGCGCTCGCGCAAAAAGTGCCAGGGCACGATGTTGGAATGATGCTCCATAATCGAGAGCACGATCTCATCGCCGGCCTTGATGTTGGGCTCGCCCCATGACGACGCCACAAGGTTGATGGCCTCGGTGGCGTTGCGGGTGAAGACGATCTCTTCCGGGCGCTTCGCGCTAAGGAAGGTTGCGACCTTGGCGCGGCCGCCTTCGTAAGCTTCGGTCGCCGCATTGGCGAGATAATGCAGGCCCCGGTGCACATTGGCGTATTCGGTCTTGTAGGCCTCTGTCATGCGGTCGAGCACGGCGGCCGGCTTCTGCGCCGAGGCGGCGTTGTCGAGATAGACCAGCGGCTTGCCATAAATTTGCAGCGCCAGCGCCGGAAAGTCTTCCCGGACGCGGGCTACGTCATATGAGCCGTTTGAGACCGCGGGATGCATGCTCAACCTCGTGCCGCCAGCCAGCGTTCCGCCGCGCCGACCGCCAGTTCGCGCAGATTGTCATTGACGATGGACTCGATCGCCTCGCCGACAAACGCCTGGATCAACAGCGCCTGCGCCTCTTTCTCGGAAAGGCCGCGCGCGCGCAGATAGAACAACAGGCTCTCGTCCAGCGCGCCGGTGGTCGCGCCGTGTCCGCAGGTAACGTCGTCGGCGAAAATTTCCAGTTCGGGCTTGTTGTCAGCCTCGGCCTCGTCGGACAGCAGCAGCGCCCGCGTCATCATCTTGGCGTCGGTCTTCTGCGCCTTGGGGCGCACGACGATGCGGCCCTGGAATACCGAATGCCCGCGATCGTCGACGACGCTGCGGAAAATTTCTCGGCTGGAGCAGCGCGGCACTGCGTGATCCATGAACAGCGTGGTGTCGGCATGCTGGCGGCCGTTGAGCAGGTTGACGCCGTTGGTCTCGACCTGCGAGCCCTCGCCTGCGAATGCGATGGTGACCTGATAGCGGCTGACGCTCGAGCCTGAGGTCATGCCGAAGGTGTTGAAGTGCGCATGCGCGCCCAGCGTCACCACCGACGAGGAAATATTGAACGCTTCGCGGCTGTCTTCGGTCAGCCTGACGTGGTCGAGCCGCGCATTGTCGCCGATCGCGACAATCAGCGAGTCGTGGACCTGATAGACTTTTGCGCCATCGGCCGCGATATAGCTTTCCACCAGCGTCGCGCTTGCAGACTTGCCGACGCGCAACGACGAACGAGTGAACATCGCCGAGGGCTTACCACCGCTGGCGATATGAACGATATGTAATGGCTCCGTCAGCACCGCGCCGTCGACAACCTCGATCACCACGCCGTCGGTCATCATCGCCGAGTTCAGCGCGACCATCGGGTTGGAATGTTCGGGCGTAAACAATTTTGCCTGCAGTGCGTCGCCGGTTTCCAGCACCTCGTGCAAGGTACGAATAGCCAGACCCTTTTCCAAACCGGCGAGGTCCGACAGTTTTGGCGCGAACACGCCATCCACCAGCACCAGCTTGCGCACGCCGTCGATAGCATGCAGCTTCAGCGCAGCCGCAGCACGCGTAAGCACGGCGGCATCCGGCGCCGCCGCAAGCGGCAGCACGTCGCGCATCAGCACCCGTAGGTCGGTATATTTCCAATCCTCGATGCGCCGGTGCGGCAGGCCGGTGCGTTCATAGGCCTCGAAAGCCTTCTGCCTGAGTTCGGCGACCTTCCCTGCTCCGGGCAGCCGCGCGCGGGCAACGGCGAAGAGTTCGCTCAACGCCCGGCCGGTTTCATTTCTTGCCAACGCTAAATTCATACCAAAATCCGTATCACGCCGCGTCTTCGAACTGCGCGTAGCCGTTCTCTTCCAGTTCCAGCGCCAGCTCCTTGCCGCCGCTCTTCACGACGCGACCCTTCGACATCACATGCACGAAATCAGGCACGATGTAGTTCAACAGCCGCTGATAATGCGTGATCACGACCATGGCGCGGTCGGACGAGCGCAGCGCATTGACGCCATCGGCGGCGACCCTGAGCGCATCGATGTCGAGGCCGGAATCCATTTCATCGAGGATGCACAGGCTCGGCTCGAACAACGCCATCTGCAAGATCTCGTTGCGCTTCTTCTCGCCGCCGGAAAAGCCGACATTGACGCCACGGCGCAGCATGTCCTGCGGAATGTTGAGGGATGCTGCGACCGAACGGACTTTCTTCAAAAAGTCCGGCGTGGAAAATTCGCTTTCACCGCGCGCCTTGCGCTGTGCATTCAGCGCCGTGCGCAGAAACGTCATGGTGGCGACGCCCGGAATTTCCACCGGATACTGGAACGCGAGAAATACGCCCTTGGCGGCGCGCTCGTCCGGCGACATCGCCAGCAGGTCTTCGCCCTGGAACAGGATTTCGCCTGAGGTCACTTCATAGCCGGGCTTGCCGGCGATGATGTGGCTCAGCGTCGACTTGCCGGAGCCGTTCGGCCCCATGATGGCGTGCACCTCGCCCTTGTTCACGGTGAGCGAAAGCCCGTGGAGAATCTCACGCTCCTCGACACGGACCTGCAGATTTTTGACTTCGAGTAATGGCATATATTTTCGACCTTTTTACTTCAGTTGCGCCGAGCGTAGGCAAAGTAACCGCAACTACTGATCTCATACTCACGTTTATTTCGGTGCATCGATGTCTTCGTGACCGAGAAGATTAGTTCTTGCCCCGACGCAACACCGCTCATCAGAAACGATGACATGCCACAACTGCCATCGCCCCCATTAGCTGTCACAATTGTCAAATCACCTGTGGGAACTTTACCCTTTACAACTGAACTGACTTTCATCTTCGCCATCGCAAGAGGCATACCATCTCGGATAGTGCTCGTGTCAGCATGAACCTCAACGATGCGTCCCTGTACAACATCCCTAGCCCGCTCCAGCCTCAGGCGTGAGATTTCATCGTATTTTATCCCAATTGGGTCTCCGCATTGACACGCGTATGCGCCTGCAAAACTTCCTACCCAGATCACAGATACCAAAGCGTGAGTAACAAAACGCATCGTACTTAGCCCACGCTTCCCTCGAGGCTAATCGAGATCAGCTTCTGCGCTTCAACCGCAAACTCCATCGGCAGTTGTTGCAGCACATCCTTGACGAAGCCGTTCACCACCAATCCCACGGCTTCTTCCTGGCTCAGCCCACGCTGCACGCAGTAGAACAGCACGTCCTCGGAAATCTTCGAGGTGGTGGCTTCGTGCTCGAACAATGCGGAAGAATTCTTGGCCTCGATATAGGGCACGGTGTGCGCGCCGCATTTGTCGCCGATCAGCAGCGAGTCGCAGGCCGTAAAATTGCGCGCATTGGTCGCCTTGCGGTGCGCGGTGACGAGGCCGCGATAGGTGTTTTGCGAGACGCCGGCGGCGATGCCCTTGGAGATGATGCGGCTCGTGGTGTTCTTGCCGAGATGAATCATCTTGGTGCCGGAATCGACCTGCTGATGGCCGTTGGAAATCGCGATCGAATAGAATTCGCCGCGCGAATTGTCGCCGCGCAGGATGCAGCTCGGATATTTCCAGGTAATCGCCGATCCGGTCTCGACCTGGGTCCAGGAAATCTTTGAGTTCTTGCCGCGGCAGTCGCCACGCTTGGTGACGAAATTGTAGATGCCGCCCTTGCCTTCGGAATTGCCGGGATACCAGTTCTGCACCGTCGAATATTTGATTTCGGCGTCGTCATGGGTGACGAGTTCCACCACGGCGGCATGCAGCTGGTTCTCGTCGCGCTGCGGCGCGGTGCAGCCTTCGAGATAGCTGACGTAAGCGCCCTTGTCGGCGATGATCAGCGTGCGCTCGAACTGTCCGGTGTTGCGCTCGTTGATGCGGAAATAGGTCGACAGTTCCATCGGGCAGCGCACGCCCGGTGGCACATAGACGAACGAGCCATCGGAAAACACCGCCGAGTTCAGCGTCGCGAAGTAATTATCCGAGGTCGGCACCACCGTGCCGAGATATTTTTGCACCAGCTCAGGATGCTCGCGGATCGCCTCCGAAATCGGCATGAAGATCACGCCGGCCTGCTTCAGCTCCTTCTGGAACGTGGTCGCGACCGAAACCGAATCGAACACGGCATCGACTGCGATCCGGCGTTCGCCTTCGGGGCGCACCACGCCCGCCAGCATTTCCTGCTCGCGCAAGGGAATGCCGAGCTTTTCGTAGGTCTTGAGAATCTCAGGATCGACCTCGTCGAGCGAGGCCAGTTCCTTCTTCTTCGGCGCCGAATAGTAATAGAGGTCCTGGTAGTCGATCTTCGGATACGACACCCGGGCCCAGTCCGGCTCCGTCATGGTCAGCCAGCGGCGATAGGCCTCCAGACGCCACTCCAGCATCCATGCCGGTTCGTTCTTCTTCGCGGAGATGAAGCGGACGGTATCTTCCGACAGCCCGCGCGGGGCCTTGTCGGACTCGATGAGCGTCTCAAATCCATATCGATACTGATCGACGTCGATCCGCCTGACGCGATCGACCGTCTCTTGTACGGCTGGCATTCTTTTCCTCCGCTCGCGGTTTCAAGGACCGCGGTGGATCAACTCAAAAGCTATTTCGGTGACGACATCCGCTTAGAACCGTTCAAGCTCTGTTTCGTCGTGCCCCTTAAGTAATGTACTTGCGAGCTTTCGCCAAGCCTCCAGGCAGCGATCAATGTCCGCTTCGGTGGTTGACCAGCCCAGACTGAGGCGCACGGCTCCACTTGCGGGTTCCAGGCCGAATCCCATCGCCTCGAGCACGTGTGACGGTTGTACTTTACCGGAGGAGCAGGCGGAACCCGACGCTACCGCGATACCTTCGAGGTCGAATCCGATCACCGCCGTCTCCGCCTTGAAGCCGGGAACCGTGAACAGCGTGGTGTTCGGCAGCCGCGGCGCCGTTTCGGAGAACACAAAAACGCCCCGGGTCTGCCGCAACCCGGTCTCAAGACGACACCGCAGCTTTTCGACCCTGCTCATGTCGTGGTCCAGCGATGCCATCGCCGCTTTGACGGCCGCGCCGAAGCCAGCGATCCCCGCAACATTTTCAGTCCCCGCACGCCGCCCCTGCTCCTGCCCGCCGCCGCGTATGCTGGCTTCCAGACCGTTCAAACCATCAGCGAGTACGAGCGCACCCACCCCTTTGGGACCGCCAAGCTTGTGCGCAGAGATTGATATAAGGTCGGTGTTCAATACACTGATGTCGAACGATATTTTTCCGAACGACTGAATCGAATCGACGTGCAGAAGCCCGCCGGCACCATGGACGATTTCGGCTATGGCCGCCACCGGCTGCAACGCCCCGGTCTCGTTGTTGGCTGCCATGACAGACACCAGCGCCGGCGGACCATCGGCCAGGATTTCGCGGAGGTGATCGAGATCGACCACACCCGACTTGCCGACGCGGAGCGTTTCGATCGCCGCACGCGCAAATCGACCGCCCGTAAGTACCGATGCATGTTCGATGGCAGAAACCACCAACCTGTTGACTGGAAAGCCGGAATCTCGCCGAACTCCCGGCGTCAATGCGAGCGAATTTGCCTCGGTGCCGCCGGATGTGAAAACGACATTTCGCGCAACGGCGCCGATGGCGCGCGCCACCGCAGTCCGTGCATCCTCGACCATTTGACGGGCCTGTCGCCCTTCTGTGTGAACCGACGAAGGGTTGCCGTTGAGATCCCAGGCAGCCGCCATCGCCGCCCGCGCTTCCGGGCGTAACGGCGTCGTCGCGTTCCAGTCGAGGTAGACCCGGTTTTGCATGGCGGTCCGTGAGAATCATGATGTCGGAGCCAGCCGCCACCTGTTCAAGATGCTTGCTTTTTGCCCCACGCCTCATGCTAGAACGCGGCCTCCAGTTCACCAAGCGCCGATCGCCCAACGCCCGAGGGCCGCCTGATCGCCGCTTCACATGCCGCGCTTCATCCATCCAGACGCCTGGATGAACCAGCACAAATCGGCTGAATTTGCCAAGGACCACCGATGCCTGAAGTCATTTTCACCGGCCCCGCAGGCCGTCTAGAAGGCCGCTATCATCCGGCAAAACAGAAGAATGCGCCGATCGCGATGGTGCTGCACCCGCATCCGCAATTCCACGGCACGATGAATCACCAGATCATCTACCAGTGCTACTACGCCTTCGTGCACCGTGGATTCTCGGTGCTGCGCTTCAATTTCCGCGGCGTCGGCCGCAGCCAGGGTTCGTTCGATCACGGCACCGGAGAACTGTCCGATGCAGCTTCCGCGCTGGACTGGGCGCAGACCATCAATCCGGAAGCGCGCGCCTGCTGGGTGGCCGGCTTTTCGTTCGGCGCCTGGATCGGCATGCAGCTTCTGATGCGGCGGCCCGAGGTCGAGGGCTTCATCTCGATCGCGCCGCCGGCCAACCTTTACGACTTCTCGTTCCTGGCGCCCTGCCCGTCCTCGGGCCTGATCGTGCATGGCGAGAAGGACGCCGTGGTACCGCCCAAGGACGTCAATACGCTGGTCGAGAAGCTGAAGACGCAGAAGGGTATCGTCATCGATCAGCAGATCATCCCCGGCGCCAACCATTTCTTCGACGGCAAACTGCAGCCGCTGATGGAGTCGGTGACCGGCTATCTCGATATGCGGCTCGCCAACGTGCGCTGATCAAGGCCGGGCGATAATGCCGCCGGTCATCGGGATCGGCACCCCGGTGGTTGCCGGATAGCTCAGCGGCAGGCCGTTCAGGCCTCGTGCAGCGAGAAAACCAAAGGCCTGCGCCTCAATGGCGTCCGCCGACCAGCCCAGCGCATCGGCCGCTTCCACCGTCGCAGGCGCGAGGCGCTCGCGCAGCATCGCAACCATCGTGCGGTTGCGGGCGCCGCCACCTGCCACAATCCAGCTCCGCGGCGGTTTCGGCAGCAGCGGCACGATCCGGGCGATGGCCGCCGCCGTAAACCCCGTCAGAGTTGCAGCACCGTCGGCCGGCGACACGTCACGCAGTTCCAGCGATGCAAAATCGTTGCGATCGAGCGATTTAGGCGGCGGCTTTGCGAAGAACGGATGCTGCAGGGCCCGCGCCACCCACGCCTCGTCAACGCGACCCTGCGCCGCCAGGCGGCCATCGCAATCCAGCGGCTGGCCCATGGTGCGGAACATGAAATCGTCCAGCAGCGCATTTCCCGGCCCGGTATCGCAGGCGATCAGGGTGTCGGCGCCATCGATATAGGTGATATTGGAAACGCCGCCGATATTGACCACGACCAGCGGCCCCTCGCGATCGAGCGACTGGGCCAGCGCGCGATGATAGACCGGAACGAAAGGTGCGCCCTGCCCGCCCGCGGCGACATCGGCCGCGCGGAAATCATGCATGACGGGAATGTGGATCGCCCGGGCCAGCGCCGTTGCGTCGCCGATCTGAACCGTCATTTTTTGAGCGGGCCGATGCAGCACGGTCTGACCGTGAAAGCCGACGATGTCGATATTTTCGCGGGTGATGTGGTGCTGCGCGGTGAAGGCTGCGACCGCCTCGGCGTGGGCGATGGTGACGGCGCGCTCGGCCTCGCGAAGAATACCCGGGCGGGCGTCGCGGGTCGGAAGGTTCACGGCCTCGGCGAGTGCCTGACGCAACAGGCCGCGCTCACCTTCGGTATAGGCCCGGTACCCCGACGGCCCGAAGGCGCTTACCCGCTTGCCATCGGTTTCGATCAAAGCGACATCGACCCCGTCCAGCGAGGTGCCGCTCATCAGCCCGATTGCCGTCATCATCATGGCACTGGCACTTCTCAGGACCGTCTGCCCTCGACGTCCAACTTGTGTCAAACATGCACATCTTATAATGCCACATGGCGCTGCAGCGCGGCAGCCCTTAACTGTGCCGGGGCGAAATTCAGTAGAAATAGCGTGAAATAAGAATGATCAGAACCGCATGGCAATGACCGCATTTAAATCTGATTTTCTGAATGTTTTGCAGGAACGTGGCTTCATCCACCAATGTTCCGATTTCGAAGGCCTCGACGCGCTCGCCGCGAAAGGCGAGGCAACCGCCTATGTCGGTTACGACTGCACGGCGCCGTCGCTGCACATCGGCAACTACCTGACCATGATGATGCTGTACTGGCTGCAGCAGAGCGGCAACAAGCCGATCACGCTGATGGGCGGCGGCACCACCATGGTCGGCGATCCCTCGGGGAAAGACGAATCACGCGCACTGCGAAGCGTCGAAGAAATCGAAGCCAACAAGACGAGCATCCGCGGCGTATTCGCCAAGGTGCTGCGCTACGGGTCCGGCGCGAGCGACGCGGTCATGCTCGACAATGCCGAATGGCTGACCAAACTGAACTGGATCGAAATGCTGCGCGACATCGGCCGGCATTTCTCGGTCAACCGCATGCTGACGATGGACTCCGTGCGCCTGCGCCTCGAACGCGAGCAGGAGATGAGCTTCATCGAGTTCAACTACATGGTCTGCCAGGCCTACGACTTCGTCGAACTGTCGCGGCGGGTCGGCTGCCGGTTGCAGATGGGCGGCTCGGATCAGTGGGGCAACATCGTCAATGGCGTCGACCTCGGCCGCCGCATGGGAACGCCGCAATTGTTCGCGCTGACGACGCCCCTGCTCACGACAGCGTCGGGGGCGAAGATGGGAAAGACCGCACAAGGCGCGGTCTGGCTCAACCCGGACGAATTCAGTCCCTACGATTTCTGGCAATACTGGCGTAACGTCGAAGACGCCGACGTCGTCAGGTTTCTCAAACTGTTCACGATCCTGCCGATGAACGAGATCGCGCGGCTGGCGGCCCTCCAAGGGGCTGAGATCAACGAGGCGAAGAAAGCCTTGGCGGACGCGGCGACCGCGTTGCTGCATGGCGAGGACGCAGCGAAGCAGGCGTCCGAGACCGCGCGGCAAACTTTTGAGGAAGGTGCAATCTCCGAAAACCTCCCCACCGTGGAGATTTCACGCGCCGAGCTGGAGGCCGGCGCAGGCGTACTGGCGCTGTTCGTCAAGGCCGGTCTTGTCGCCTCCAATGGCGAGGCACGGCGCCAGATCAAGGGTGGCGGCCTTCGCGTCAATGACGCCGCGGTAACCGACGAGAAGATGGTGCTGACACCGGCGCAGCTCACGCCGGAAGGCGTCATCAAGCTTTCGATGGGCAAGAAGAAACACGTCCTGCTCAGGCCTGCATAGGCGTATTCGCGCAAACCCACTGTTCTTTGCCGCGGAAAAGCGCTCCATGACCGCCATGGACCAGGATTCCGCTGCCCAAAACCTCGCCTCCAGGCCGCCGGTTCGCACCGCGCTCAACGTGCTGGCGATATGTTTTGCGCTGTCAGTGCTCGGCCGCGGTCTCGGCGAAAGTTTTACGGTTTTTCTGTTGCCGATCTCCGAGAGTTTCGGTTGGGACCGGGCGCAAGTGGTCTCGGTCTATTCGCTGTCAGCACTTGCCGGCGGGCTGGCGTCGCCTTTGGTGGGCCGGCTGTTCGACCGTTCGGGGCCGCGCATCGTCTATTCGCTCGGGCTGGTGCTGCTGGGCGGCGCTTTCCTGACCGCCGCCTACGCGCAAAAACTCTGGCAATTCCAGGCCAGCCTCGGGTTGTGCGTCGGCCTTGGCATCGCATTCATTGGCAACGTCCCGAATTCGATTCTGCTCGGCCGCTGGTTCGGCCCGCGGCTGCCGACCGCGATGGCCATAGTTTATTCCGCGACCGGCGCCGGCGTGCTGGTGCTGCTGCCGTTGTCGCAGGTGCTGATCGACCATTTCGGCTGGCGCAGCGCCTATCGGATGTTTGGTTGCGTGGCACTGATCATGACGGTGCCGCTGCTGTTGCTGCCATGGCGGCTGTTCTCGACTGGCTCACCTGCGGTTGCCAAAAGCGCCGCCGCGGATTTCGTCGATGAAGGCTGGACCCTGCTGAGCGCCATGCGCCATCACGCGTTCTGGGCTCTGTTCTCGACTTTCTTCTTCACGGCGATCGGCATGTACGCCGTCGCGGCACAGGTCGTGGCTTACCTGATCGACGCCGGCTTCCCGCCGCTGCAGGCGGCGACCGCGTGGGGCTTTAGCGGCGTCGTGCTGCTGTTCGGCATGCTTGGCATCAGCTGGCTGGATGGCATTATCGGACGACGGCCGTCGGTCCTGTTCAGCTATGCTGTATCGATCGCCGGCATCGTGATGCTCTGGCTGCTGCAGTGGTATCCCAACTTCTGGCTGCTGACCGGCTTTGTGGTGTGCTTCGGCAGCATGATCGGCTCGCGCGGCCCGCTGCTGACGGCAACCGCGATGAAGATCTTTCGCGGCGAGCGTGTCGGAACCATCTACGGCACCATCGCAATCGGCAGCGGCCTGGGATCGGCGTTCGGTTCATGGAGCGGAGGTCTCATTCACGACCTCACCCACAGCTACAACCCGCTGATCGCGTTTTCCCTGGTCAGCGTGGTCTTGGGAATGATCCCGTTCCTGATCGTGCCGGCGCTGCGGCGCTAGCTCTCCACGAGATACCCGAACCGTAGTTCGAGGAATCAGTTCTGCCCCGGAAGCTCGATGGGGTTGTTTTTGCCGGGATTGAACTCGAAGATCTTCCTCAGCACGCCGGGCGCCATGGCTGAAATCGGATTGACCCGAAGCACCGGCGCGCCGGGTGGCCCGACGACTTCGTAGGTGATGCCGATCAGGCCTTCGTTGCTGCCGCCGCCCAGCAGCATGCCCAGCACCGGGATCTGGCCGAACATGTTGTTCAATCCGTACATCGGAACGAACGTGCCGCTCATGCGCACCTGATTGCCGGGATAGTCGATGCTGCCCTCGATGGTGGCGCCGATGGTCGGACCCTTCACCACGCCTTCTCGCACCGAGAGTTGCCCGTTCTGCCGGGTGAATTCCGCACGCAGCCGCGAAAATGAAATGCCGCTTTGCGAACCTGCCGGGCCTCCGGCGGCCACGCGGTCCAGCGAACCCTCGCCCTTGATGGTGAAATCGCGGATGTTGATAAGGCCCTCCTTCGCGTGCGGTTCGACCGTCGGCGGGTCCATCGCCAGCTGTAATTGGCCGCCGACCATCTTGGCGTAGGTGTCGGTAAAGCGGAAGAATGCGCCGGCATCGTTGGTTTCGACGTAGACCACCTCGCGTCCCTGCGCGCGGCCGCGCAGATCGCCGGTCAGCGGCGTGTTGAGGCCGAGCTTGCCGCTGAGTGCAAAATTCCGAATCGTGCCGTTGCGCCGGGACATCTTGACATCGACACTGCGCAGCGCCTCGCCGTTATTGCCGGCCACGGCACCGAGCTTCACATCCACGTCAAAATCGACATTCCTGGTTTTGCTCTTGGCGTCGGCCTCTTTGCCCGAAATGGCGGATTTGAGGAAACCGCGGCCGTCGAACACGTCGCCGCGCATGGTGACTTTCAAGGTGCCGTCGGAGGCCCGTTCGGCCTTCAGCGAGGTCTTGTCGCCTTCGGAGGGGGAGTAGGTCGGAAAATTCGCGTTTATCACATCGCCGTTCTGATCGACCTCGAGCGATCCCTTAATCAGTACGCCGCCACCATCGATGACGATGTCCTCCAGCCGGGTCGATTGCTGCTTCTGCACCACATTGAAGACCGCACGGCTGGATTTTCCCGGCAGTTTGGTCCAGCCCGGCAGGATATTATCGAGCTTCAGCGCGGTCAGGTCGGCGTCGATGCCCATACGGCTGTCGCGGTCGGGCGCGCCGATCTTGCCGACCAGCTTGATCGGAATAGCGCCGGCGACCTGAGGACCGAGATCGAAGCCAAGCCTGGTCCGGCTCGCATCATCCAGCGTCGCCTGCAATTTGATATCGGCATCGCCTTCGTTCGGCTTGCGATAGTCGATCGCCGCCGCCTGTCCGTTGATCTTGACGTCGCCCTTGACCTGATAGCCCTGGTTGTTGGCAATGACTTTCAGCGTATTCGCCTCGAGCTTCTGGTTCATCACCAGGCGATCCGCGGCAAACCCGCCGAGGTCGGCCGTAATGGCATAGGTCGTATCGGCCTTGGTCAGTTCACGCTTGATCGGCAAACCCAGCGAGACCTGGGCCGCGACCTTGCCCTGACTGGTATTTGGATCGATCAGGGTGCCGGAGAATTCGCTCAAGCGGTCGGAGGCGAGAATTTCAGCAACCGCGGGCACGGGGCCATCGACACGGAACTTGACACGCGCCGGCGCCGGCTTCGGCGCCATGTCCGGCACCTCGAAAACAAAATCGGCGATGTTGAGTTTGCGTCCCGCAGGCGTATCCATCGCGGCCTGTCCGATCGTCACCGTCGCGGTACGGCCGGTGACGCGAGCCTTCAAATCGGCGTCGCGCACCAGCGGCAACTCGTCCACCGGCCGAAGCGTTACGTTTGTGGCCGTAATATTGACCGCGAGACCGTCATCCGGAATCGGCGGCCCGCGCCGCGAAAGGTTTCGAACCGGAGAATTGACGCCCACTTCGATGCGCTGAAGCGAGCCGCGCTCGACCCGCTCGATCACCCATTCGCGCACCTCAGGAACGATCAGGATCGGCCATATGCGCTTCAGCGCGGACGCTGGCATCGGGGTTCCCGCGAATCCAAGCGCGAGGCGTGGCTCGGCGGAATAGTCGACGCTGCCGGTTCCGGCGACGCCGATTTCGCCATTGCTGATGTCGGCCTGGGTCAGGACCACGCGGCGATTATCGGTGTCGAAGCGCAACGCGACGGCGATCCGGTTGAAAATAAGCGGCGGCTCCGCGTCGATCCCCGCAAGCACGATGGTGCCGCCGCTGAAGCCCAACTGCCAATCGCGAATGCTGTCGTTTGGAGGCTCGAGATGCGCCAGCAGCGTGACGCGATTCGGACCTGAAATGATCTTGAAGGGTGCTACCAGCACGCGCCGCACCGAATCCCATTCGACGTTGATCTCCGCCGAATCGAGGGCCATCGGATAATCGGGCGTATCGCTGTCGATGACGTTGCCGGCGCCGGCGGTAATCTTGCCGCGTAAATAGGTCGGCAGTCCGTCACGTCCCAGTTCGCCTTTCAGTTCGCCGCTGAGGGGCAAATCCGCGCTGTAAGTGAGGTCCTTCATGCGAAGCGCCAGCAGGATGTTTGCGGTCGAAACCTTATCGGCGCGAATATCGACCGTTCGTACACCGTTAGCGGGGGGACCGACGGCAACGCGAAGCGACCAGGTGTGCTTACCCTCTTCGCCGACGCTCAGGGCTACCCCGCCGCCGCTCGGCCGGCGAAGACTGAGCGTGATATTATCGAAATTCCACTTATTGCCGCGCTGCTGGTCGTCCACGGAAAGGTTTCCGTTCTTCAGACCGATCTCGTTGAGGTTCTGACCATCCAGCCCGGTCAGGCTGAGGCTATCGAGCCAATCAAGCCCCGCAAGCAATGCGCTGACTGAATCGCGCTTGTCGCCTGCTACCGCTCCCGGCTGTGTGCCCGCCGGCGGCGAAGCCTGGCCGAGCGGCAAAGGTGGCATGCCGGATCGAGGGGTGGAGGCGACGCCGGTGGCGAGCGGACGCGCCGTATCGCCGGTCGATACGGTGACCTGGCCGTCCGGCGTGATGCGCACCGCGAGTTCGGCGTCGACCAGGTTGAGACTTTCAGCGCGAAGCTGGCCCATCAGCAAGGCGCTGCCGGACAGTTTCACCTCGGCTTTCGGCGCGGTCGCTACGATGACGTGATCGCGATCGCGAACGACGATATCGCGGATGCGAACCGCGATGCGGATTCGGCCGGCACGCTCGATCTGGGTGCCGCCCACTTCGACGGTATTGCCGTGGCCGATATTTTCCTCGATCGCCGCCGCCAGCCATGGCGTGGCCATCTCCAGATTGATCGGCCCCGCCCCGAGGCGCCACCACAGCCCGCCAAAACATCCGGCGAAGAGTACCATCAACACGGCAACGACGATCGCGAGCCGCTTCACCCAACGCTCGCGGGCCAGCCACCGGCGCAATGCGCCGATGCCGTCGCCGAGCCGATGCAGCCCTGAATTCGATCTCGACAGCAGCCGCCGCGCGCGATAGCCCGCTGCCTCGTCCTGGTCCGGATCCCAAGCGGGATCATCCCATTGCGAAAGCTGGTCTTCGGTGCGCGAATTCAGCGCGTCAGGCGGCTTATTCCTTGCCATTGCCTCTCGGTGCTGGCGCTGATTGTAGGATTGATCGCCGCCGGCGGTTTGCGCATCGATACGTGACGAGCGCTCCTGTACCGGCATCGCTGCCAATCCTCGGTTGAAACTGTTATTCGTCATCCCGGCCCACGGAGCGCTTCGACAGGAATGGGGACGGGTGATCGCATAGAATCCGTTGTAACCATACTCCGAGGTCGGCAGATTTGCCCAGCACGGGCAACTCGGCTCCGCAGGGCCTGCAATACCGTTATGGTTGACCCGCTGAAAGCGACGAAAGGAAGGCGTATGTCCAAGAAAACGCGCAAGAAATCCCCCCAGACATCCGCCGAGAAGCAGCCCTCCAAAAAGGCGGCGGCCCGCACCGCCTCGAAGACCGCGGCCAAAAAACCTGTCGCAAAAACCAACTTGGCGACAGCGGGCAAATCGGCCAAAAAAACCATAAGGAAACCGGCGACCGTGCCTTCACCACCATCTCAGAAAGCTACGTCGAAAAAGTTAAATGCGCCCCCGTCGCAAAAATCCGCGACGGCAGCCACACCGGGCAGAGCCGCGATGCTGACAGATGGCGGCAAAGCGCCCGCATTCCATTTACCGCGCGACGGCGGAACGAGAGTGTCGCTAGCCGACTATTCGGGGCGAAAACTCGTGATTTTCTTTTATCCGCGCGCCGACACGCCGGGCTGCACCAAGGAGGCCATCGACTTCACACGATTGTCGGGGGCTTTCGCCGACAGTCAGACCGCCGTGCTCGGCGTCTCGGCCGACCCAATGAAGGCCCAGGAATCATTTCGGGAAAAGCACCAGCTTTCGATCCCGCTGGTCTCCGACGAGACGCATGCGATGCTGGAGGCCTATGGAGCTTGGGGTGAAAAATCCATGTATGGCAAGATCTTCCTAGGCATTCTTCGCACGACAGTTCTGATCGATGCCAAGGGAAGAGTCGCGAAAATCTGGCGCAATGTGAAGGTCGACGGCCATGCCGACGCGGTGCTGGCTGCTGCTCAGGCGCTGTAATTACCCGGTTCCGTTCGCCAAAAATTAACCATGACGGGGTCAAATCACGGCGCAAGTTGAGCCGAACGGATGATGTTTCCGAACCGGCGCGGGAGTGCCGATGTCGTACCGTTCGGACCAGTATTCCGAGTATCCGCAACACCACGCGCATGATCACGGAAGGTCGCATCCGCGGCGTCCGGCCAGCGCTCACGCCCCCTCACAGTCCGCACAGCGCGGCTACACCATTGCCCATGCCGGCAAACAGGTGCGATTCGGGCCGGTAGTGTTCTGGATCGTGATCGGCACGGTTACAATGCTCGGCGCATGGTCGGCTGCCACCGCCACCTATTTCGCGTTTCGCGATGACGTGCTGACACGGTTGATCGCGCGCCAGGCGGAAATGCAATACGCCTATGAAGACCGGATTGCCGAGTTGCGTGCCAAGGTCGATCGCACCACCAGCCGGCAATTGCTCGATCAGGAGCAATTCGACCAGAAGCTCGACCAGATCATGCGGCGTCAGACGACGCTGGAGTCCCGCGCCACCGCGCTGAGTGCGATCCCGGACGCTTCGGTCACGGGCTCGATCAAATCCCAGCGCGGAGCCGCCGCCACCGATGCCGGCCCCTCGGGTCCACCCAAGCCCTCGCCGATCAATGACACCGTGATCTTTGTGGCGCCGCCGGATCGCGAAGCCCGGCTGGAATCCCGGACCCCTCCGGTCGTCAATCCACAGCCAAATCAATTCGCCAAGATACAGGGCGTCGATAACGTTCTGGTCCGGCTGCGGACCTCGCTTGATCAGGTCGAAGGCCGCCAGATGGCGGCACTCAGTTCGGTAGAAGACAGCATGGAATCGCGCGTGCGCCGGATGCGCGGCGTGTTCACCGACCTCGGTCTCGACATGGCGCAACTGGAAGCCGCCACGCCACGCTCGGGCATGGGCGGGCCTTATGTACCTGTCAAACTTGCCTCCGATGCGGGGCCCTTCGAGCGCCAGCTTTATCGGATCAACATTACCCGCGCCCAGGTCGAGCGGCTGAACCGGACCTTGACGCTGGTGCCCTATCGCAAACCGGTGATCGGCGAAGTCGAATTCACCTCGGGCTTCGGCGTCCGCAGCGATCCATTTCTGGGCCGCCCCGCCATGCATACCGGTCTGGATTTCCGTGCTGCGACGGGCGATCCGGTCCGCGCGACCGCGAACGGAAAGGTGGTCTCATCGGGGTGGGCCGGCGGCTACGGCCGCATGGTGGAGGTCGACCATGGCAATGGCCTGTCGACCCGCTACGGCCATATGTCGGAGATCAACGTTCGGGTTGGCGACCAGATCAAGATCGGACAGGTGATCGGCGCGGTCGGCTCGACCGGCCGATCGACCGGCCCGCATCTGCACTACGAAACCCGGATCGACGGCGAAGCGGTCGATCCGCAGAAATTCCTGCGCGCCGGCGTGCGGCTCAGCGCCGGCTAAGGCCCCGTCATTCCGGGGCGCGCACGGAGCCTGTTATCGGGCCGCGCTTTGCGCGGACCCGTTGGCGCGAACCCGGAAATCCCAGACGTTTTACTTACGCTGCTGCTGGATTCCGGGTCTGCGCGCAAGCGCGCGCATCCCGGAAAGACTGATTCAAGGCGCGTGGCCGACCTCACCGTCGATGACGTCGCCGAACAGGCGCCATGCCTCGCCGTCGAACTTCATCAATTGCATCTGTTCGACCGGAAAAAAGTCGTCCGGGCCGGTGTTGACCTTGATCCCGGGCAGCATCATCTCGGTTGAAAAGTCCTTGATACTGGCCGCCTGCTTCATGACGTTTTCGCGTGTCAGGTTGTCGCCGCACTGCTTGAGCACCTGAACCATGTTCTGCGCCAGCACGTAACCGTAGACATTGTTGGCATTCGACTTGTCGCCATCGGGATAATACTTGTCCATGAAGGCGAGCCAGGTCCTGGTGCCGGCGTCATCCTTCCAGGCCGGATCGGTCGGATCCTTCAGATAAGCCGTCGAGATGATGTCCTTGGCGTTCTCGAGGCCCGCGGGCTTGAGAACGGCGGCAACGGATGTCGCGGTGTTGGCGAGAAAGAATACCGGCTTCCAGTTCAACTCGCCGACCTTCCGGATCGCTTGCGCCGATCCCTTCGGCGCGGCCCATGAAAAGAAGATATCGGCTTTGGAATCGTGCAGCGCGACGATCTGGGAATCGATGGTCGGGTCGCTCACCTCATAGGACTTTTCGGCGATGATCATGCCGGCCTTGTCGCCAAGCCCGTCGCGCAACCCCTTGACCTGATCCTTGCCGGCATCGTCGTTCTGCCAGAACACCGCGATCTTGCCGTTGGGATAGTGATCGAGAATGTATTTGGCGTAGATGCGGCCCTCGCTCTGATAGTTGGGCTGCCAGCCCATGGTCCATGGAAAATTCTTCGGATCGCCCCATTTGGTCGCTCCGGACGCCACGAACAGTTGCGGGACTTTCTTCGCATTCATGTATTTCTGGATCGCGGAGTTGGAGGGAGTGCCGAGCGGCTGGAATATTAGCAGGACCTCGTCGGCCTCCACCAGCTTGCGGGCCTGTTCGATCGCTTTGGGTGGACTGTAGGCGTCGTCATAGGAGATGAAATTGATCTTGCGGCCGTTGATGCCACCCTCGGCGTTGATCTTGTTGAAATAGGCCGCCTGCGCCTTGCCGATCACGCCATAGGAGGACGCCGGACCGCTATAGGGCATGATGTTGCCTATTCTGATCTCGGTATCGCTGGCGCCGGGATCGTATTTCTTCTGCGCATTCGCCGTCGATGCTGAAAGCAAAATCGCCGTGGCAACAATTGTCAGGCCAATAAAACGTGTCGCACGCTCCGGCATCGTTCTCTCCCGATCGTTTTGATTTGGCGCGATTGTCGCAGCCCCAGGGGGCTCCGGCAAGCGGCCGGATATTCTGCGGCGCGGAACAGGCGTTGTTGCGCGCCGCCAATTATGATTGATGCTGCACAAGCACCTGCCCGACATCTTCTAGGCCATCGTCTAACATGCCTGACAAGCGAATTGGTCCCAAGTATCCGCGTCTCGGCGCCGCCGGTTTTCGCATCGCGCGCTGGGTGAGCGCGCGGTTGCTGGAGGCCGCCGGTTTTCATCAACTCGATTCCGGTTTCGCCAATGAGCGGATCGCATTTATTCGCTCACGCCTGCAGCTTGGCGAGACGGTCTATCTAGCTGGGCTGGGGCCGCCCGGTACGCATAATTCAGGCGTGGCGCTGGTCGCGGTGACGCAGGCTGACGGACCGCGGCTGATCGTCAACAATGAGGAGGAACGGTTTTCCGGTAACAAGCACACCACCGAATATCCGCGGGCATCGATCGACGCGATGGTCGCGACCCTGCGAAGCATGGGGCGTGACATCAGCGATATCGCCGCATGGGTTACGACATGGGATTATCCGACGCTGTTCGGAACGCTCGTTCGCTCGGTGCTGGACGAAGCGCCGCAGAGCCTGAAACTGCTGCGCAACACCGAGGCCGCCGGTTTCGACGGCCGCCGTCTCGAACAGATGACTCGCACGCCGAAGATTCTCGGCAGGCAGCTTGGGCTTGCTACGCGCGTGCCGCTGATCTGCATGCCGCATCATGACAATCATGCATGGTTTTCATTTGCGGCATCGCCGTTTGCCGATACCGGCGAACCTGTTGCGATCGCGGTGCTCGATGGCACCGGCGACCAGGGATCGATCTCGCTATATGCGACCGGGAACGGCGCGATGCGCCGCCTTTCCTGCAATGACAGCGTGTTCGATTCGCTTGGCGCCTTCTACAGCGTGATCTCATCGACGCAAGGAGGCTGGACCTGGCTGTCCAGCGAGGGGCGCTACATGGGCGCCGCAGCATGGGGCAACATGAACCGCGCGACCAATCCTTACTATGGACGCCTGAAAGAGGTTCTGGTTTTAGGTGCCGGTGGCGAGGTCAGGCTTAATCGTGCCATGGGCAACTGGTACTGTGACCCGTTCGATCATCCTTATCAGCGCGCGCTGATCGAACTTCTCGGCGAGCCGTTGCAACCGGATCAACTGTGGAACCCCGACGCGGTGCTGCGCGTCGAGGACATCGACCACCGGCCGGACACCCAGGACCGTCTCGACAAGGCGGCGGCGACGCAACTGGTGTTCGAGGACGCGATGATCCACGTCGTCGATCATCTGCTGCGGACGAGCGGGGCAAGCCGGCTGGTGCTCACCGGCGGAGTAGCGCTGAACGCCATCGGCAATATGCGCCTGCTCGAACATTTCGACGAGGCGTGGTTCACCCGCGTGCAGCAGCGAAAAGCCCGCCTGCATCTGTGGGTGCCGCCGACGCCTGGAGATGCCGGCGTCACCATCGGTGCCGCATGGCTGTTTGCGCATCTCGCCGGCGCGCCCCGCGGCGCGCCGATGACGCATGCGTTCTACTGCGGCGGGTCGCCGTTGCGAGATGACATCTCGGCAGCGCTGCAAGCCGACGATATTGCTTCCCGGCATATCGGCGATATTTCGACACCGGATGGCCGCGACGCCATCGCCGACCTGATGGCATTCATCGTCGCGCGCAACGGCATCATCGCGCTATATCAGGGCCCGGCGGAAACGGGCCCCCGCGCGCTCGGCCATCGCTCGATCCTGGCCAATCCCTGCGACCCCCTGACGCGCGAGCGCCTCAACGAACGGGTAAAATATCGCGAAGCGATACGCCCGCTGGCGCCGATGGCGACGCTGGAGGCAGCTCTTGAATATTTCAACCTGCTCGAAGGCGCATCTGACGACAACTACAACGCTTACAACTACATGGTACTGACAGCACAGTCCAAACTGCAAGCACGCGAAAAGATTCCTGCTGTCATTCACGCCGACGGCACCGGCCGCATCCAGATCGTACGCGCTGAGGACGATCCCCTCACCCACGCGTATCTCAAGGCGCTAGGCCGCCGCATCGGCGTGGAGGTCTCTGTCAATACGTCGTTCAATGTCGCAGGGCCCATCGCGCAGACCGCGCAACAGGCGGTCGATACGCTGCGCCGCTCAAATGGTCTCGATGTCGTATTACTGATAGCAGACAATGGCGAGGTATTTGCTGCTTGGCACGGCGGCGAACGCGACAGCGGGCGCTTCGCAACATGGCTCGCCGAATGGACAGCCGCTCGCGGCGCGCAGGCTGACTAAGTTCTGCTCCTGGGCCGCGAGACGATTTCGATCATCCTGGCTTCGTCGTCGTCGGGTGCATACGCTTTCGCCTTGTCGTAGGCCTGCACTGCGGCCCGCCCGATGGGAGCGTCGGGCAGCAAGCTCTCGGCAAGTGCAACGGCATAGGCCGCATCTTTATGCCGGAGGGCGGCCGTAAAGGTTGCGCCAGAAAAATTCCGCGCCACCATGCGCCGGGAATGGCGGATCACCTGCGGGCTCGCGGCGACGCCGTTCTCGATTGCCTCCAGCACCAGATTCATGTCGAGGCCTGCCTGTTCGGCGATGGCCAAGCCCTCGGCGAGCCCGGCGATTTGAACAGCGCCCATCAGATTGTTGATCAGCTTGTAGACGGTGCCGCTGCCAATCGGCCCGAAATGCCGGATCGTGGTGCCGAGCGGTGTGAGAAACGGCCGCGCCTTTTCGAGATCGGCTGGCTCGGCGCCGACCAGCAACGTCAGTTTTCCAGCCGCCGCGGCGTCCGGCAGGCCGGTGACAGGACTGTCGACGTAGACCAAGCCACGTGCGCGGAGATCACGGCCGAGTTCGAGCGCGTGCTGATACGAAACGGTAGAGCATTCGATCGCCAGCGCGCCCGATTTGGCGGTAGCCACCGCGCCATCCCGGCCGAGCCACACCGTGCGCGACGCCTCGTCGTCAGCCACCATGGCGACGATGGCGTCCGCGCCATCGGCCGCATCCGCCGGCGAGCCGGCCCGTCGCGCGCCGCGTGCGATCAGATCGTCCGCCTTGGTCTCGCTGCGGTTCCAGACCGCGACCGTAAAACCGCTATCGAGATAGCGGCCCGCCATGCCGTGGCCCATGCGTCCGAGACCGATGAAGGCGACATGCGCCATGAACTAATCCACATCGTCGATCGACGCAGGCGGCGCACCAAACGCGCGCTGCGCGAGCGTCGCCGCCATGAATTCGTCGAGATCGCCATCGAGCACGCCCGAGGTGTCGGAGGTCTGCACGCCCGTGCGCAGATCCTTCACCATCTGGTAAGGCTGCAGCACATAGGAGCGGATCTGATGGCCCCAGCCGATGTCGGTCTTGGCGGCCTGGTCGGCGGCGGCCTGTTCCTCGCGCTTCTTCAGTTCGATTTCATAGAGTCGCGCGCGCAGCATGTCCCAGGCCTGCGCCTTGTTCTTGTGCTGCGAACGCCCGGCCTGACACACCACCGCGACGCCGGTGGGAATGTGGGTCAGGCGAACCGCGGACTCGGTCTTGTTGACATGCTGGCCGCCGGCGCCGCCCGAGCGCATGGTATCGACGCGAACGTCGGACTCGGCGATATCGATCTTGATGCTGTTGTCGACCACCGGGAAGATCGCGACGCTGGAGAACGAGGTGTGCCGGCGCGCGTTGGAATCGAACGGCGAGATCCGGACCAGCCGGTGCACGCCGGCTTCCGTTTTCAGCCAGCCATAGGCGTTGTGGCCGCTGATCTGGATGGTCGCAGACTTGATGCCGGCTTCTTCGCCTTGGGTTTCCTCGAGATATTCGATTTTAAAACCGTGCTTCTCGGCCCAGCGCGTGTACATGCGCAGCAGCATCGAGGCCCAGTCCTGACTCTCGGTGCCACCCGCGCCGGCGTGGACTTCGAGATAGGAATCGAACCGGTCGGCCTCGCCCGACAACAACGCTTCAAGCTCGCGGCGGGCGACTTCCTTTTTCAGACTCTTCAGCGCGGTCTCGGCTTCCGCGACTACGCCCTCGTCGTTCTCGGCCTCGCCGAGTTCGATCATGCCGACATTGTCCTCAAGTTCGCGCTCGACCTTGCCGATGCCGGAAAGCGAATCCTCCAGCGAGGTCCGCTCCTGCATCAGCTTCTGCGCTTTCTGCGGGTCGTTCCAGAGATTGGGGTCTTCGGCGAGCTTGTTCAGCTCCGCGAGGCGCGCGGTCGATGCATCGACGTCAAAGATGCCTCCTCAGCAGCCCGACCGACTGCTTGATCTCTTCGACGAGTCTTTCGACTTCAGCGCGCATGGCATCTTCTGATCTGCGGCGCAGGCCGCGATTGAAATGGTGTGAGGGATTTAGCGGGGGGCGTCCGAAAGCGCAATGCTAGTAGAGTCCGCCGGTGCCGGGACGCATGATATTGCCCGCGTCCGGCGGTGGCATCATCGAGCGGCCCTCCGCATCGGCGACACCGATGACCGAGTAATTATCCGGCGGCGCGGTGCCCGGCTTGAAGGCTTCCAGAATGGTCCGGCCGCCATCGCCCGGACCGGCACGCATGCCGCTCTTGGCATCGACGCGGACCAGCTTGATGCCGGCCGGCACCCGGAACGGGATAGCCGGCTTGTCGGCCAGCGCAAGCTTCATGAAGTCCTTGGCGATTGGCGCCGCCAGAGCACCACCGGTCGCTTTCCGCCCGAGGTTTCGGGGCTTGTCATAGCCAACATAGATTCCGACGACGAGATCGGGCGAGAAGCCGATGAACCACGCGTCCTTTTCGTCGTTGGTGGTGCCGGTCTTGCCCGCAATCGGCTTGCCGACCTCTTTCATGACCATTGCGGTACCGCCCTGGACCACGCCTTCCATCATCGAGGTGATCTGATAGGCCGTCATCGCATCCAGCACCTGCTCGCGGCGATCGACCAGTTGCGGTTCAGGCTGGTCTTTCCAGCCATCGGGGGCATCGCAACCGCGGCATTCGCGCGCGTCGTGCTTGAAGATGGTACGGCCATAACGGTCCTGAATGCGATCGATCAGCGTCGATTTCACGCGCCGTCCGCCATTGGCGAACATCGAATAGGCGGTGACCATGCGCATTACCGTGGTTTCGCCCGCGCCAAGCGCGTAGGACAGGTAGTTCGGCAATTCGTCGTAGACGCCGAAGCGCTTGGCATATTCGCCGATCAGCGGCATGCCGATGTCCTGCGCCAACCGCACCGTCACCGTATTGAGCGACTTTTGCAGGGCGTTCCGCAACGTCTGCGGTCCGAAATATTTTCCAGTCGAGTAGTTTTCCGGACGCCAGACACCCGCCCCCTGCCCCTGATCGATTTCGATGGGGGCGTCGACCACGACTGTGGACGGCGTATAGCCGTTGTCCATCGCAGCCGAATAAACCAGCGGCTTGAACGATGAACCGGGCTGTCGGTAAGCCTGCGTCGCACGGTTGAACTGGCTCTGGTCGAACGAGAATCCGCCGACCATCGCCAACACCCGGCCGGTCCACGGATCCATCACCACCATTGCGCCGGACACCTCGGGATATTGCCGCAGCCGGAACTGGCCCTCGACCGGCGTTCCATCCTTGGCGACCAAGGGATCGACGTAAATCACATCGCCGGGCTGGAGAACCTGCGAAACCGCCGTCGGCGTCTTGCCGCGCGCCGGGCCTGAGGCGGCCTTTGCCCATCTGACGCCTTCGAGCGTGAGGTTTCCGGTCTGGCGGTCCTTGAGCACGGCGCCGCCGAGTTCGCGGCCGGGCTGAAAACCGATCCGCGCCGACTGGTCGCTGGTTTCCAGCACCACCGCCATCCGCCACGGCGAAATGTCCGATAGCGATTTGACGTCGGCAAGCTTCACGCCCCAGTCGCCGGATATGTCTAACTTGGTGGACGCGCCGCGCCAGCCCTGCACCTCGTCGAAATTGATGAGTCCGTTGGTCATGGTCTTGCGCGCCATCACCTGCAGCTTCGGATCGAGCGTGGTGCGAACCGACAGGCCGCCTTCATAAAGCTTCTTTTCGCCGTAGCGCTCGAACACGTCGCGGCGGACTTCCTCGGCGAAATACTCGCCTGCGAAAATATGCGCGGCATTGGCCCGGTTGGTAACCGTCATCGGGGCCTTGCGCGACGCGTCGGCGTCGGCCTGTTTGATCCAGCCGTTTTCCAGCATGCGATCGATCACGTAGTTGCGGCGTTCGATCGCCCGGTCCCGGTTGCGGATCGGATGCAGCGACGACGGCGCCTTGGGCAGCGCAGCCAGGTAGGCTGCTTCTGAAATCGTGAGTTCGTTCACCGATTTGTCGAAATAGACCAGCGAGGCCGCGGCAACGCCGTAGGCACTAAGGCCGAGATAGATTTCGTTGAGGTATAATTCGAGAATCTTGTCCTTCGAATAGGCGCGCTCGATCCGCATCGCCAGCAAGGCTTCCTTGATCTTGCGGGTGAAGGATACTTCGTTGGTCAGCAGAAAGTTCTTCGCGACCTGCTGGGTAATGGTGGACGCGCCCTGGGGGCGTTTGTTCGAGCCGTAGTTTTGCGCAAACAGCACGGCCGCGCGCGCCATGCCTTGAAAGTCGATGCCGCCATGCTCGTAGAAGTTCTTGTCTTCCGCCGCCAGGAACGCGTTGATCACCAGCTTCGGAACCGCCTGGATCGGCAGGTACAGCCGGCGCTCCTTGGAATATTCCGCGAGCAGCGCGCCATCGGATGCATGAACCCGCGTCATGACAGCCGGTTCATAATCCTGAAGCTGCGAATAGTCCGGCAGATCCTTGGAATAATGCCAGATCATGCCGGCGGTGGCGGCGACGCCGACCAGGAACACGACGGTTCCGGCGGCGAACAAGAACCCCATAAACCGCACCAGAAAGCGCATTAGCCAATATCCGTTTCAACCCTTGACACCAGACCCGGCGTTTCCGGTCCCGCCGGAAGGCGATTGTACCGATTCTGCAGGCCTCGCAATGACTTTTTATAGAACTGCCGCTGTGGCCAAACTAGGGCTTGGCCGTCGAAAGCCCTGCTTTTTCAATTACCCGAACCGGCCGATACCATGCGTCTGGCGAAGAAGGCATCGATCGCCAGCGCCACGGATCCGACCGTCCGGGACCGCCAATTGTCCGACACCAGGTGTTCGAGGTCGCTTTTGTTGGAAACATAGCCCAGTTCGATCAATACCGACGGGACGTCGGGCGCCTTGAGCACCTTGAACCCGGCCGACTTCAGCGGATTCTTGTGCATCCGCGCGGTGGTCTTCATTTCGCTCTTCAACAGCCGGGCAAAGCGGTTTGAGAACGCGCGGGTTTCACGCTGCGCGAGGTCGATCAGGATGTCGGCAACGTCGGTCGGTTCCTCCGTCAGGTTGACGCCGCCAATGGCGTCAGCCTTGTTTTCAAGCTCAGCGAGCCGTTCGGCCTCGGCGTCGGAGGCCTTGTCCGACAAGGTATAGATGGTGGCGCCCTGGGCATCGCCCTCCCGGCGCGGCAATGCATCGGCGTGGATCGACACAAACAGGGCTGCCGAATGGTTGCGGGCAATCCGCACCCGATCGCCGAGCGGAATAAAGGTATCGTCGGATCGGGTCATGACAACACGGTATTTGCCGGTCTTCTCCATGCGATCGCGCAATGCCAGCGCAAATCCAAGCACGAGGTTTTTCTCGCTTTCGCCGCTCGCCTGGGTGCCGTTGTCGAGACCGCCGTGTCCGGGATCGATGACCACCACGGGGCGCGTATCCGGCGGCTCGGCGGCCTTGGCCGTTGCGGTCGCGTCCGCGACCCCTGCGGTCGTGGAAGCAACCGGAGTGGCCGCAACCCCTGTCGTCCCGATCGCCGGACGCAAATCCGGCCGGCTTTCCACGCCCAGCGACTGGACAAAGCCGGTCCGGTCGACTGCTTCGAATTCGAGCACCAGCCGCGGCGGCTGGCCGTTGGCCGCCTCCAGCACGTAGGCTTTGTCGATTTTGGCGGGCCCGGCGAGATCGAATACCACGCGAGAACCGCCGGGCATCACCAGCCCATAGCGGAATGCCTTGATCAGCCCGCGTCCCGTCGTGCCAGCGCCGGCAGCCAGCCGGAACGTAACCTGCGGCAGATCGACCACCACGCGATAAGGGTCGGCGAGTGCAAAGGCGCGAAACTGCAGGCTCTTGTCGAGGTCGAGAACGAAGCGGGTACGTTTGTCGTCGCCGGCCAATCTCACGTCCGAGGCGATCGGAAAATCCTCGGCAACCAGAGGGCGCGAAGCTTCGCCGTCAGCCGCCGCTTTGGCTCCGGTCGATTGGAGGCAGAATATTGCTGCAGCGCACACGAGCGCCGCTCCAAGCAAAACAACATGATTTCCGCGGCCCGCCAACGAATCCATGCCTCCGAGCAGCCTCTCTTACCGCATTAGAACCGCAGGGTTAACCGAAGCTTAATGCCCTCCAGCCGAAAAAGGTGCGGTGTTGCCGCGCCGTGACGCATTCCTTGCATGAGGCGGTTAATCCACGTATGTAATAGGGGCTGACGGTTTAACTCCCGGTTGTGTCGCGTTCAGCCTCCCGGTGCAGCGCCGGTTCCTCCGAACAAATGTTAGAGGTTCCAGCGTCTTTCCGATCCCTCCACGGCCAGCGCAGTGCGCGGCCGAGCCGGAGGGACGGTTTCGAGCCCGAGCGGCGTCCGCCCCCAAGGTTACTTTCTTGCAAGTCACTTTCTTGCTCCAGGGCGGTTTTAGACACTTCATGACCGATTATCCCGGCCCAAAAGCCGCGATATACGACAGCCGACGAGCGCTCCGGCGCCGCGCCGGGCCATCAGCGACAGACAAGGCGGCGCCTTTGCCGCCAACGTGTTCAGACGGGCCGACGCTTGATGCGCCAGACTGAGATGCCGACCAAGACCCACGCGGGGACTGCGCCGATGCGAAGCGAAAGCTTCGAGCGCCGCCCTGCCGCCGGGTCGCGTTCGGCTGGGCGCCCCGGGTTGCGTTTCGGCCTTCCCCTCACCCCCGAATCAGGTGGACCGTCGCGCCACCCGGCGGCGCGACATGCGCTTGCCGATTTGCGCGCCCTCCGCCGTCAAGAGTCCCAAAATGCCCAACAAAATGTTGATCGATGCCACCCACCCGGAGGAGACCCGGGTTGTCGTGGTTCGCGGCAATCGCGTCGAAGAGTTTGATTTCGAGACCGCCCAACGCAAGCAACTGCGCGGCAACATCTATCTCGCCAAAGTCACGCGCGTAGAGCCGTCGCTGCAGGCCGCGTTTATCGAATATGGCGGCAACCGCCACGGCTTCCTGGCCTTCAGCGAAATCCATCCCGACTATTACCAGATTCCGGTCGCCGACCGTCAGGCGCTGATCGAGGCCGACGAACGCGCCCATCGCGAGGCCGAGGAAGAAACCGAAAATCGATCCAACCGTCACCGCCGTCCGCGGCATCGCAACTCGCGCCGCCGCGGCAATGGCGAGCGGGTGCAGAGCGAGGTGGTCACCGCGGAAAGCTCCGATCCGTCGCAGGCCGCCCAGCCGCACGATCATGAGCATCATGACCATGATCACGTCGAGAACGGTCATAGCCACGCGCACGACGCCGAACATCACCAGGCGGACGCCGATCATCACGACCATGAAGGTCATGAGCATGCGCACGAACATGCTCACGACCTCGCGGACCAGGTGCATGAACACGCGCACGATCATAACGATCATGCCGCCGGCGAACCCGCCGCGCCTGAAGCTCAACCCGATATGCCGGTTGCGGCGGCCATCGAGGCATCTGCTGCTGCCACGACAGAAGCGCCGGCCAGCGCAGAGGTCCACGACGAGCCGGCGCATGATGTTCAGGTCCACGAGGAACACGCGTTCGAAAATCAGGCCCATGCCGACGACGCCCCGCCCGCCGAACACCCGAATGGCGGCCAGGCTGCTTCGCATCCCGAACATGCCGCCGCGCCGCAGGGGGACGAGCATCATGAAGACGAAGAGGACGACGGCGAAGAGGCCGAGGAAGAAATCGTCGAATCCGTTGGCGGTGACGACGTCATGGAGGAGGTGCCGGAGCGTGCTTTCCGGCCGCGCCGTCAATACAAGATCCAGGAAGTCATCAAGCGCCGGCAGGTCATGCTGGTTCAGGTCGTCAAGGAAGAACGCGGCAACAAGGGCGCGGCGCTGACCACCTACCTCTCGCTGGCCGGCCGTTACGCCGTGCTGATGCCCAACACCGCGCGCGGCGGCGGCATCAGCCGCAAGATTACCTCCGCGCAGGACCGTTCGAGGCTGAAGGAAGTGGTGCAGGATCTCGACGTGCCGGAAGGCATGGGGATCATCCTGCGCACCGCGGGGGCGTCGCGCACCAAGCCGGAAATCAAGCGCGACTTCGAATATCTGATCCGGATGTGGGAAACCGTCCGCGACATGACCTTGAAGTCGCAGGCGCCGACCCTGGTCTACGAGGAAGGCTCGCTGATCAAGCGTTCGCTGCGCGATCTCTACAACAAGGAAATCGACGAAATCCAGGTCGCCGGCGAAGCCGGTTATCAGGAAGCCCGCGATTTCATGAAGATGCTGATGCCCTCGAACGTGCGCGCGGTCAGGCAATATCGCGATGGCCAGCCGCTGTTCTCGCGCATGGGCGTCGAAAGCCAGCTCGACGCGATGTTCTCGCCGACGGTGCAATTGCGGTCCGGCGGCTACATCGTCATCAACCAGACCGAAGCGCTGGTTTCGATCGACGTCAACTCCGGCCGGTCGACCCGCGAACATCACATCGAGGATACCGCGCTCAAGACCAATCTTGAAGCCGCCGAGGAAGTCGCGCGGCAGTTGCGGCTGCGCGACCTTGCCGGCCTGATCGTCATCGACTTCATCGACATGGACGAAAAGCGCAACAACCGTTCGGTCGAGCGCAAGCTCAGCGATTGCCTCAGGCAGGATCGCGCGCGCATCCAGGTCGGGCGCATTTCGCATTTCGGCTTGCTGGAAATGTCGCGGCAGCGCATTCGCGCCAGCGTACTGGAGAGTTCGACCGAGCCCTGCCCGCAATGCGGCGGCAGCGGACATGTTCGCTCCGTGTCCTCGGTGGCGCTGCAGTTGCTGCGCGGCCTCGAAGAAATCCTGATGAAGGGCGCCACGCATAATCTCGTGGTGCGGACGCGAACCGACGTGGCGCTCTACGTCCTCAATCACAAGCGCGGTCATCTCCGCGATCTGGAAAACAGTTTTAAGGTAACCCTCGCTGTGGTCGCTGATGCCACCGTCAGCGCCCAGCAGTCGTTCATCATCGACCGTGGCGAGCAGGTGCATACCCTGGAGGCCGCCAAGGCGTTGCTGGCGGCGCAGGTAGCGGCTTTCCCCGCCCACGTCGAGGAGCCGTTTGAGGACGACGAGCCATTCGACGTCGAAGCCGAAGTGGAAACCGAAGAGACCGAAGGCCTCACCGACGATCAACCGGCTGCCGAGAGCAGCGACGCCACTGAGACCGATGCCGACGGCCGCAAGCGCAAGCGGCGGCGGCGGCGGCGCGGCCGCTCCGGCGAGGCCCGCGAGGGCGGACCAGCACGTGAAGAGAATGACGTTCCCCGCGTTGCTTCGGACGAAGCAGGCGCTGATAACCCCGTGAATGACGACAGCGAAGCCGACGAGGACGAGGCTGAAGAGCAGCCGGGCGAGGTTCGCGCCGATCAGGCCGCCGGCGGCGAGCGGCGACCCCGCCGTCGTGGACGCCGCGGCGGACGCCGCCGTCGAGGCGGCCCGGAAGACGGCCTTGTTGGATCGATTGCGGACGAGTTGGGACCAACGCCGGTCTCCGAATCGGCTTCCGCCGTCGCGGACTTTGATGGCTATTCGCCCGAGCCGCATCGTCCCGTACCGCAGCCAGAGCCCACGACGCTGCAGCCTGAGCCGCAGGCGGCCGACCATGACCAGCAGGAAACGCCGCGACCTGCGCCGCAGGACGAGACCGCGCAGGAAGCGGAAAGAGCCGCCCGCCGCCGTTCTACGGTACGCGAGAAGGTAAGTTTCGCCGCCAGCGCACCGCAGCCCGTGGAGGCTTCCGCTGCAGCGGCTCCCGCCGATAGCCAGCCGGAGCCGCCGGCTGCGGCACCTCAGCAGCCCGCATCTGCTGCCGCAACCGACGAACAGCCGCGGCGCGCTGGATGGTGGTCGCGTCGCTTTGGCAATGGCGAATAAATTTCGCCGCTGAACAAAAAACCGCCCGGCAAAACCGGGCGGTTTTAATTTTTCCAGAACGGCATCAGCCGGTGGTGACGGCGGTTTCCATATCCGCAGGATCGATGTTTCGGTTTAGACCGGCATGCAGTCTGTCGTGATCGAGTTCGCCTTCCCACCACGCGACGACCACGCAGGCGACGCCATTGCCGCAAAGGTTGGTCAGGGCGCGGCATTCGCTCATGAACTTGTCGATCCCCAGAACGATGGCCATGCCGGGCACCAGCCGCGGATCAACTACCGCCAGCGTCGCCGCGAGGGTGATGAAGCCCGCACCCGTGATGCCGGACGCACCCTTCGAGGTCAGCATCGCGACCAGCAGGATGGTAATCTGCTGACCCAGGGTCAGATCGAAACCGAGCGCCTGTGCGATGAACAGGGTTGCCAGCGTCATATAGATATTGGTGCCGTCGAGATTGAAGGAATATCCGGTCGGCACCACCAGGCCCACGACCGACTTGGAACAGCCGAGCCGCTCGAGCTTTTCCATAAGGGTGGGAAGCGCGCTTTCCGACGATGACGTACCGAGCACGATCAACAGCTCGTCCTTGATGTAAGCAAGGAACTTGAAAATCGAGAAACCGACAATTCGTGCGATGATGCCCAGCACGACGAATACAAAAAGCGCGGCCGTGAAATAGAACGTCGCGATCAAACCGATCAGGTTCAGTATCGCGCCGGTGCCGAACTTGCCGATGGTGTAAGCCATCGCGCCAAACGCGCCGATCGGCGCGGCCTTCATGACGATGGCAATGACGCCGAACACTCCATGCGCCGCGTCGTCGATGAAGGAGCGGATGGTATGGCCGCGTTCGCCCAGGGTCATCAGGGAAAAGCCGAACAGAATTGAAAACAGCAGAACCTGCAGGATTTCGCCGGTCGCGAAGGCGCCGACCACAGTATCTGGAATGATGTGCAGGAAGAAATCGACGGTTTTCTGGGATTCGGCCTGCTTGGCGTAGGTGGCCACCGCCTGCGCATTGGCCATGTCGCCGCCGAAGCCTGCTCCCGGACGCACCACATTTCCAACGATCAGCCCGATCACCAGCGCGAAGGTGGAGACGACCTCGAAATAGACCAGCGCCTTGACACCGATGCGGCCGACTTTCTTGGCGTCCTGGATATGGGAGATGCCGGAGACCACGGTGCAGAAGATGATGGGCGCTATCAGCATCTTGATCAGCTTGATGAAGCCGTCGCCCAGCGCCTTGACCCAATCGCTCGTGGCGTAAGCCGGCTCAAGCCAGCCGAACAGCGCGCCGATCACGATCGCAATCAGCACCTGGACATACAGAACCTTGTACCAGGGTTTTGCGGCGCGCGCAGGTACTGGCGTTACGGTCACTGCCGTCATGACATTCACTCCCTCAGTGGTATCCAGGGATATGTCTGTCGTTGATGCAGACAACCGCCCCCGCCGCAGACAGCCAAAATCAATTAGGCCTTCGGAGTCAATGGCGTCGGGGTGTTTTTCAGCAGCTAACGGTCACCCGCGGCGGTCGACGACGCGCCGGATAGCCGAAATCAGTACCGCGCCGAGCGCGTTCTTGATCACCGATGCTGCGATGAAAGGCAGCACGCCGACAAGCCACGCTTTCTCGACACCGAGCTTGATGCCAAACGCAAGCCACGCAAATCCCGCAACCAGTATGACGATGTGGCCAATTCCCATTGCGATGAAAAGCCGCAGCACCGAACGATCCCAGCCGCGCTCGCCCAGCCAGCCGGTAACGAAGGCGGCGGCGACGAAGCCGAAGAGATAACCGGTCGTCGGGCCGATCAGCGGCGCAAGACCGCCAACGGGGCCGGCAAATACCGGCAATCCCGCGGCCCCTGCTCCGAGATAGGCAACCACGGTTGCAACACCCAGCCGCCAGCCATAGGCGGTGCCAATCAGCAAGACCACCAGCGTCTGCAGCGTCATCGGCACATACGGCAGCGGCAGATTGATTTTCGCCGACAGCGTCAGCAATGCTGTCCCCGCAACAACAAGAACAATGGCGCGCACTACGCCAATAAAGCCATCGGAACAATTGGGCCATAGTGCGGTCGCGAGCGGAGGATTAGTCATCTCACGGAGAACCTTGCGTAAGCCAGCGCGTGATGCGCGCGACGGCTTGACGCATGTCGGCGGCGGAGCGCGCATAGGAAAAGCGCACAAACCGATGTCCGTGGACCGGATCGAAGTCTATGCCGGGGGTCGCGGCGACATGCGCCTGCTCCAGCATCTGTCTGGCGAAATCCAAGCTGTCGGAGGTGAATTCCGAAACATCTGCATAGAGATAGAAGGCGCCGTCGGCGGGCAGAAACGTCTTGAGACCGGCTTGCGGCAAACCCGTGATCAAAATGCGGCGGTTCTCCTCATAGCCGCGCTTGATCATTTCCATCTCGTCGCGGCCATCGAACGCCGCCTCGGCGGCAATCTGCGACAGCGTCGGCACCGAGATCGCCAGATTTTGCTGCAGCCGCTCGATCGGCCGCACCAGCGGCGCGGGGACAACCATCCAGCCGACCCGCCAGCCGGTCATGCAGAAATATTTCGAGAACGAATTGATGACTACCGCATGCGGAGACAACTCGGACGCAGTCACGGCGGGGAAGGCATAGTCGAGACCATGATAGATCTCATCTGAAATGAAGCGGATGCCCTCGCCCTCCGCGGCAGCTATCAGGCCGGCCAGCGCTTCCCGCGACATCATGGTGCCGGTGGGATTGGCGGGACTGCCGACCAGCACGCCCTTCAGCGGCGTCCTGCGGTGTGCCGCCAGCAGCGCCTCGCCGGTCAATGCATGACGGGTCTCGCTCGAGGTCTCGATCAGCACCGGCTCGCAGCCGAGCGCGGTGAGGATGTGACGGTATGGCGGATAGCCGGGTACCGTCACCGCGACCCGGTCGCCCGGCTCGAACATCGCAAGGAAGGCTAGAATGAAGGCGCCTGACGACCCCGTGGTGACGACGACGCGCTCGGGATCGATCGCGCAACGATAGGTCTCGCGATAATGCCGCGCGATGCGTTGGCGCAGCGAGGGGATGCCCAGCGCCGAGGTGTAGTCGATCCGTCCCTGCTCCAGCGCGGCATGGGCGGCTGCGATCGCCGTTTGCGGTGCCGGCGCCGCTGGCTGCCCGACTTCCATATGGATCACGTGGCCGCCGGCCGCCTCGATCCGGTCGGCCGCCGCCATCACGTCCATCACCATGAAGGGCGGTACGTCGCTGCGCCCGGACGCCTTCAGCAGGCCCTTGGCACGGTCTCTAAGTGTCGCATCCAACATCGAAATCTGCTATCTGACCCGGCGCCCCACACAAGCCGTATTCCACGGTTTGTTAGGGCATAACTCGGTTTCGAACCACGGCCAATGCTTAAAGATCACTCGCAACGATTCCGCGCGTCATCGCGCCGTAAAATCTCCAGACTGACCGCGGTCGTCACCGCGGCGGCGCTGGCTGTTGCGCCGCTGCCGGCGCTTGCGCAGGAGAACAAGGGTCCGGCGCTGCTGCGCGATACCGAGATCGAGCAATTGCTGCGCGACTATACGAGGCCGATTCTGCGTACCGCGGGCCTGGAGAAGCAGAACATCCAGGTGGTCATTATCAACGAGAAAGCCTTCAACGCCTTCGTCGCCGACGGCCGCCGCATTTTCGTGAATTACGGTGCACTGATGCAGTCGGAGACGCCGAACCAGCTGATCGGTGTGCTCGCGCACGAGACCGGCCATCTGGCCGGCGGTCATCTCTCCAAGATGCGCGAACAACTGGCGCAGGCGCAGACCCAGATGATCATCGCCATGCTGCTCGGCGCCGGTGCGATCGCGGCGGGTGCCCGCAGCGGCAACAGCAACAGCGGCCTGAGCAATGTCGGCGCCGCCGCGATCAGCGCCCCACAGGAAGTCATCAAGCGTACCCTGCTTTCCTACGTGCGCCAGCAGGAGGAAAACGCCGACCGCGCCGGGGTCAAATTCCTGACCGCCACCGGCCAGTCGGCCAAGGGCATGTACGAGACTTTCAAGCGGTTTACCAACGAAAGCCTGTTTGCCGCGCGTGACGCCGATCCTTATCTGCAGTCGCATCCAATGCCGGTGGAACGCGTGGCGGCGCTGGAGGAACTGGCGCGCTCGAGCCAGTACTGGGATAAGAAGGACGATCCGGCGCTGCAACTGCGTCACGACATGATGCGCGCCAAGACTTCCGCTTTCATGGAACGGCAGGATACCGTGTACCGGCGCTATCCGCTGTCCGACACCAGCCTGCCGGCGCGCTACGCCCACGCGGTCGCCACCTATCTGCATGGCGATTTGCGCTCGGCGCTGGCCCAGATCGACGGCCTGATTCAGGCCCAGCCCAACAATCCATACTTCTATGAATTGCGCGGCCAGGCGCTGCTGGAGCGCGGCAAGCCCGCCGACGCCATCGTTCCGCTCCGCAAGGCCGTGCAGCTCTCGAATAACGCCCCGCTCATCGAGATGTTACTTGGTCAGGCGCTCGTGGCATCCGATAACAAGGCCTATACTGAGGAGGCGATCGCGATTCTGCGCGCGGCGGTGGCGCGGGAAACGGAAGCACCGATCGGCTACACCCAGCTCGCGATGGCCTATGGCCGCAAGGGCGACTACGCGCAGGCCGATCTGGCGTCGGCGCAGGCCGCATATTTGCGCGGCGACAACAAGACGGCGCGCGATCTCGCCTCGCGCGCAAAAACCCGCTTCGCCGTCGGCACGCCCGGTTGGGTCAAGGCCGACGATATCGTCTCCGCAAAGCCGCCGCCCGGCCAGAAGAACAACTAGCCCATCCGAATTGCAACGTTTCAAACGCCTTCACAGGAATTCGCCCGAGAGGATTTGCCAATGCCTTCGTTCCGTTTTTTTGCTTCCGTACTGTTTGCCCTCGCGCTTTGCGGCGCGCCGGGAATCGCATCGGCACAAAGCTTTTCCGAACCTCAGCGCGGCGAGATCGAGAAGATCGTCAGGGATTACCTGCTTGCGCACCCGGAAGTGCTGGAAGAAGTCTCGGCCGAACTGAGCAAGCGCCAGGCGGCCGCGGAAACCGTAAAGCATGAAGCCGCCGTCACCAAGAATGCGCAGGCGATTTTCTCTTCGCCGCGCGGTGTTACCATCGGCAACAAGGACGGCGACGTCACCTTCGTAGAATTCTTCGATTACAATTGCGGCTACTGCAAACGCGCGATGACCGACATGCTGGATTTGATGAAGTCGGACTCCAGGCTTAAAGTCGTGCTGAAGGAATTCCCGGTGCTCGGGCCGGGTTCGGTCGAGGCGGCACAGGTCGCGGTCGCGGTCCGCATGCAGGATCCGACCGGCAAGAAGTATCTCGACTTCCATCAAAAGCTGCTCGGTGGCCGCGGCCAGGCCGACAAGGCCCGCGCCCTTGCCGCGGCGAAAGACGCTGGCCTCGACATGGCGAAGCTGGACAAGGACCTGGCAAGCGCGGAAGTGCGCGCCACGCTGGAAGAGAACTTCAAGCTTGCCGAGGACATGGGCATGAACGGCACGCCGAGCTACGTGATCGGCAAGCAGGTCGTGATCGGCGCCGTCGGCGTCGACAGCCTGAAGGAAAAGATCGGCATCGCCCGCTGCGGCAAGGCGGTGTGCTGAATTTTTATCAATCATCAATTCAACTGATCGAAACCGGCTGCATTTGCAGCCGGTTTTTTGTGCATTGAATCATTCACCCCGCGTTCACAAAACAAATCCGGTGGAACCCGAAATATTCTGGAACATCGCATAGCTCTCTTCGTTGTCGGCGCGGGCAATGCAATCACCAGGAGATACTCCATGAGCAATCGTTTTATGATGTCAGTCGCGATAGCAGCGCTGATCGCCGGAACCGGCTTTGCCAACGCGCAGGGAACCGGCGCGGCCCGTGAGGCCCCGTCGGCCGGCGCTACGCAGAGCGCACCGCCGTCCGATCGCGCCGCACCGTCGGCTGCAACGCCGATGAACCGCAACGACGCTTCGCCAGGCGCCGCACCGGCCGACGCCCCGAAATCGGCCCAGTCAGACGAGAAAATGCAGCCTCAGGGCGGCAAGAACCAGCGCGCGCAGGACACGGCACCCGGCCAGAAGTCGAAGAGCATGAGCTCTGAAAACGAGAAGGCCGGCGCCGGCAAGGACATGAAGGCCGAGGATCGCAACGGCAACATGAACCGCGCCGATGACCGCAATGGCGCCGCCAAGTCGACCACGACCGGTCAGGCCGGCGCGGGTGCAAAACTCTCGACCGAGCAGCGCACCAAGATCACCACCGTGATCAAGTCGCAGAACGTCCGGCCGGTCACGAACGTCAACTTCTCGATTTCGGTCGGCGCTCGTGTACCGCGTGACGTAGGCTTCCACCCGCTGCCGGCGGAGATCGTCACGATCTATCCGGAGTGGCGTGGATATGAGTTTATCCTCGTCAACAACCAGATCATCGTGGTGAACCCGCGCACACTGGAGATCGTGGACGTCATAGACGCATAAATCGTTCTCTATCAGTCAAGGGGGCGGGCCGCGGGGCCGCCCCCTTTTTCCGTGCGCCCACACAATGCCCCCTGATCGCTTCGGCCCCCGCGCCTCGTTAACGTTGGTTAACGAGTGGTTTCCGCAGGTTCCATGCAGCTTTTTATGAATTGGACAAAGTGTTTGGGGAGGCCGCGGGCCGGCCTTAAGACTTCCCCTTTGGACGGTTGTTACCTATAAACCCGGCATAACCTTAAGCATTGCCGGGATCTGGATGGCCAAAATACCTGCCAGGACAATTTACGTGCTCAACGGCCCGAACCTCAATCTGCTCGGAACCCGCGAGCCGGAAACCTACGGCCATGCTTCGCTCGGCGATGTCGAAAAACTCTGCACTGAGACCGCCGCGCAGTTCGGCCTGGTGGCCGACTGCCGTCAGTCAAACCGCGAGGGCGAGTTGATCGACTTCGTTCACGAAGCGCATGCGAACAAGGCGGACGGCATCCTGATCAACGCCGGCGGCTATTCCCACACCTCGATTGCACTGCACGACGCGCTGGTGGCGGTGAAAATTCCAACGGTCGAAGTTCACATCAGCAATATCTTCGCCCGCGAAGGCTTCCGTCATCACTCGTTTACTGCCAAAGCCGCGTTCGCGACCCTGTGCGGCTTCGGCATCGACGGATACCGGCTCGCGATCAACGGCCTCGCCGCCAAAATCGGCGCCAAAGCCGCCTGAACCATCGGCAACGCCTCCAGACAGAAAGTTTCGGATTCCAGCATGGCGCGCCAGCCTGAAGAAAACACAGCGAAATCCAAACCGGGCGACAAGCCCGACGACAGCGCATTGATTCGCGAGCTCGCATTGCTGCTCGACGAAACCAATCTCACCGAGATCGAGATCGAACGCGCAGGTCTTCGGGTGCGGGTCGCGCGCAACGTCTCGATCGCAGCCTCGATGCCGGCGAACACTGCGCCCGCCAACGCCCCGACGGCCGCGGGTGCGGCCCCCGTCGCGGACATCACCAACCATCCCGGCGTGGTGCCCTCGCCGATGGTCGGCACCGTGTATTGGGCCTCGGAGCCCGGTGCAAAACCGTTCGTCGAAGTCGGAGCCAAGGTAGCCGTCGGACAAACGCTTCTGATCATCGAAGCGATGAAGACGATGAACCAGATTCCGGCTCCGCGCGCCGGCACGGTGACGCAAATTCTGGTCGAGGATGGCGTTCCGGTTGAGTATGGCGAACCGCTGGTGATTATTGAATAGAATTCGTCCAACTCAGGCGCCGCGATGTTCGACAAAATCCTGATAGCCAATCGCGGCGAGATCGCACTGCGCATTCTGCGCGCATGCAAGGAACTGGGCATCGCTACCGTTGCGGTGCATTCCACTGCCGACGCCGACGCCATGCATGTGCGGCTTGCCGACGAGAGCGTCTGCATCGGCCCGCCGCCATCGAAGGACAGCTATCTCAATATTCCGGCCCTGCTCGCCGCCTGCGAGATCACCGGCGCCGACGCGGTGCATCCCGGATACGGCTTCCTGTCCGAGAACGCCCGCTTCGCCGAAATCCTCGCCGACCACAATCTGCAATTCATCGGCCCCAAGGCCGAGCACATCCGCCTGATGGGCGACAAGATCGAGGCCAAGAAGACCGCAAAGAAGCTCGGCATCCCCGTGGTGCCCGGCTCCGACGGCGGGGTCGGCCCGGAAGACGACGCGATGGCGATCGCGCAGGCAATCGGATTTCCGGTGCTGGTGAAAGCAGCTTCCGGCGGCGGCGGCCGCGGCATGAAGGTCGCGGAAACAGCCGACGACCTGATGATGGCGCTGTCCACCGCCGGCAACGAAGCCAAGGCCGCGTTCGGCGACGCCTCGGTATATCTGGAAAAATATCTGCAGAAGCCGCGCCACATCGAAATCCAGGTGCTCGGCGATGGCCGCGGCGGAGCGATCCATCTCGGCGAACGCGATTGCTCGCTGCAGCGGCGCCACCAGAAAGTCTGGGAAGAAGGCCCCTCGCCGGTCCTTGCCGCCGCTGCGCGCAACAAGATCGGCGAGACCGTGGCCAAGGCGATGCGCGAGATGAAATATCTCGGCGTCGGCACCGTCGAATTCCTCTACGAGGACGGCGAATTCTATTTCATCGAGATGAACACCCGCATCCAGGTCGAACATCCCGTTACCGAGATGATCACCGACATTGACCTCGTGCTGGAGCAGATCCGCATCGCCGCCGGCGGCGACCTGCCGGCGACGCAGAGCGAGATCGCCATCATGGGCCACGCCATCGAATGCCGCATCAATGCGGAAAACCCCGCGACCTTTCGCCCGTCGCCCGGGAAAATCACGCAATACCATCCGCCGGGCGGGCTCGGCGTGCGGATCGATTCCGCCGTCTATCAGGGCTACGTCATCCCTCCCTATTACGACTCGCTGGTCGGCAAGCTGATCGTCCACGGCAAGACCCGCGGCGAATGCCTCATGCGGCTGCGCCGCGCGCTGGACGAAATGGTGGTGGAGGGTATCGAAACCACGCTGCCGCTGTTCCGGGCGCTGGTGCGCGAGCGCGCGATCATCGAGGGCGACTACCACATCCACTGGCTTGAGCAGTATCTCGCCGGCTAAGGCCGGAATTTTTCCCGCTGGCCTGCGGAACCATCCACGGATAACGGCGTTATGGGCACTGCCGGGAACCAGCCCGCGCGGGGGACTGTTGATTTCGTTAGTTGAGAGCCTTCTGACCGCCGATGCCACGCGCCGCCGCGCGATTGGCCAGATCCTGCTGCTTGCGGCGGGATTTCTGGTGCTGGTCGCAATCAGCGTGACCTCGGTGATCCTGGTCAACCAGGCCCGCGAGGACAATGGCTGGGTGGTCCACACCGTCGAGGTGGAGAACCAGATCAATACGGTGCTGCTGGAAATCCGCCGTGCCGAAAGTGGCGCGCGCGGCTATCTCCTCACCTTGGGCCCGGAGTTTCTGGCCGACCATGAAGCGGCGGCCGCCGCCATCATTCCGGATGTCGACCGCCTCGCGCAGCTCACATCGGACAACCCCGCGCAAAGCGCGAATATGGCTAAACTGCGCCCCGCCATCCAGCAACGACTCTCGCAGTTCGTCCAGGAGATGGATTTCATCAAGCAAGGCGAACAGGTCAAGGCGGCTGAAATCGTGCGTCAAGCCGTCGCCAGCAACACCACCGGCTCGATCCGTGACGTGGCGACGGCGATGCTCGCCGAGGAAGGCCGGCTGTTCAACCAGCGTACGACCAAAGCCGATCGCACCCAGGTGCTGGCTTCTTCCGTGACCATCGCCGGGTCGAGCTGCGTGATCGCGCTGGCCGCGCTCTCGATCTTCCTGGTGCGACGCTCGGCGCGGGCGCGTGACGCGGCCGAAGCGCAATTGCGCGACAGCAATCTCAATCTGGAATCGATCGTTCAGGAGCGCACCTCGGACCTGCGCGAAGCCAACGAGGAAATCCAGCGCTTCGCTTACATCGTCAGCCACGACCTGCGCTCCCCGCTGGTCAATATCATGGGTTTTACCAGCGAACTTGAAGAATTGCGCGGCGATATCTTTAAGCGGATATCGACGCTAGCCCGCAGTTCCGCTGCCTCGCTCGTTCCCGAAAATGCGACCGATGACGCCGAACCTGTCCTCGAAGGCACCGACAAGCAGCTGTCGCAGGATTTCACCGAAGCGCTCGGATTCATCAAATCCTCGATCGGCAAGATGGACCGGCTGATAACGGCGATCCTTAACCTCACCCGTGAGGGCCGGCGCGAATTTCAGCCGGTGCTGATCGACACCCGCGAACTGATCGAGGGCATCGTCTCCACCGTCGCGCACCAGGCCTCGGAGGCAGACGCCCAGATCCGGATCGAGCCGCTGCCGGAACTCGTCAGCGACCGCCTCGCGCTGGAACAGATTTTCTCCAATCTGATCGACAATGCGCTGAAATATCTCAAACCCGGAGTTCCCGGCGATGTCCATGTCCGGGGCCGGACAAAGCTTGGCTTTGCGATCTTCGAGATCAGCGACAACGGCCGGGGCATTGACCCCAAGGATCACCAGCGGATTTTTGACTTGTTCCGCCGCGCCGGTACACAGGACCGGCCGGGTCAGGGAATCGGCCTCGCCCACGTTCGCGCCTTGGTGCGGCGGCTTGGTGGAACCATGTCGGTGGCATCGGAACTTCACCAGGGCAGCACATTCACGATAACACTCCCGGCCACCTGGTCGGCCGCCAACCGGAACCGAGAAACATGAGTAAACCAGTAAAAATCATCATGATCGAGGACGACGAGGGCCACGCTCGCCTGATCGAGCGCAACATCAGGCGATCCGGTGTCAACAATGAGATCGTCCCGTTCACCAACGGTACAGCGGCGGTGAACTATCTGTTCGGTTCCGATGGCAGCGGTCTTGAACACAAGGGACAGGCGCTGCTGATTTTGCTCGACCTCAATCTGCCCGACACCAGCGGGATCGAGATCCTGCGCCGGGTCAAGGAAAACAAGTATTTGAAGTGCGCGCCGGTCGTGGTGCTCACCACCACCGATGACGCGCAGGAGATCAAGCGCTGCTACGAACTCGGCTGCAACGTCTACATCACCAAGCCCGTGAATTACGAAAGTTTTGCCAACGCCATTCGCCAGCTCGGATTGTTCTTTTCCGTCATTCAGGTCCCGCAAGCCGCCCCATGACATCGACCGCGTCCACGCTATTGTATATCGACGACGACGAGGCGCTCGCCCGGCTGGTCAATCGCGGCCTGACGCGGCAGGGCTTCAACGTCGTCCATGCGGCCAATGGCGAAGCGGGCCTCACACGCCTGCAGCAGGGCGGCATCGACGTCATCGCGCTGGATCAATACATGCCCGGCCTCGACGGGCTGGAGACGCTGGCGCGGATTCTGAAAATCCCCGACGCGCCGCCGGTGGTGTTCGTCACCGCGTCGCAGGATTCCAGCATCGCGGTGACCGCGCTGAAAGCCGGCGCCGCCGACTATCTGGTGAAGGACACGCTGGGCGATTTCATTCCCCTGCTCCACGTCGCCATCGACAGCGCGATCAGGCAGGCCATGGTCCGAAAGGCCCGCGACGCCGCCGAGGCCGAGGTCCACGCCTCGCGCGACCGCTACGCAGCGCTCGCCGCCGAGCGCGAGGTCTTGCTGCGCGAGGTCAATCATCGCGTCGGCAACAGTCTGCAGATCATCGCCTCCTTGCTGCACCTGCAGGCCAGTTCGAGCACACAGGACGGCGTCAAGGCGGCGCTGACCAATGCCATGGGCCGGGTTGCCGCGGTGGCGCAAGTACACCGCCGGCTCTACACCTCACATGACCTGAAAAGCGTATTACTCAATCAGTATCTCGAAGCGCTGCTGGAAGACCTCCGGCGCTCGGCCGAAGGCAACAAGATGTCGCGGCTGACGCTGAAGGCGGAGCCGATCGAGATCGACCCCGACCGCGCGGTGGCGATCGGCATCATCGTCAACGAGCTGGTGATGAACGCGGTGAAGTACGCCTATCCCGACGGCGCAGGACCGATCCATGTCGTTCTCAACGGCAATGGCGACGATCTCGAACTCTCGATCGCCGACGATGGCGTCGGCCTCAAGGTCAAGACCGATCCGCGCTCCACCGGCATGGGCCAGCGCATTGTCACCGCAATGGCGCAAAAACTGGATGCCAATGTCGAGCGCGATGCCGCCCACACCGGCACCCGGATCGTGCTGCGCTTCCGCCGCGTCAACGCGCCGGCGCCGGCGCCGGCCAAGCCGGCGAGTGCGGCATGATAACGCCGAAAATTTAGGCAGCGCTGCGGTTGATCAAGCGAATATGCAGCGATGGCCAAACTTGCGCGGATCGCCGAACGCCGTAGATTGCCGGGCGCCGGGCCTTCCAATTTTGAAGCATATTGATTTGGGGTCAGATGCGCTGCCTAGTCGTGGCCGATTTGCATTACTCATTGCCGCAGTTCGACTGGCTGCTCAGCGCCGCACCGCATTTCGACCTCGTGATCTTCGCCGGCGACGCACTCGACGTCGGATCGTTCGTCGATTTCCGCGCCCAGATCGTCGTCGTCAAGAAATACCTCGCGCTGCTGTCGGGCATCACCAGGATTATTCTTTGCTCGGGAAACCACGACCTCGACGAACGCGGTCCCGAGGGCGAGAAGATTTCGCGATGGATCGGCGAGGTCCGCGAACTCGGCATCGCCAGCGACGGCGATAGCCTGACCATCGGCGACACGCTCTTCACCGTCTGCCCCTGGTGGGACGGTCCGCTGGTCAAGCAACGCATCGAAGCACAGCTGCGCGAAGCCGCGACCGCGCGGCTGAAGCGGTGGATCTGGGTCCATCACGCGCCACCGGCCGACTCGCCTACGAGTTGGGGCGGCAAGCGCTTTTTCGGCGACGTCGAACTCAAGCAATGGATCAGGGACTATCAGCCCAGCATGGTGATCTCGGGCCACGTCCACCAGTCGCCATTCATCCCCGATGGCTCGTGGTTCGACCAGCTCGGCGCCACCTGGATATTCAACGCGGGCCTGCAACCCGGGCGCCCGCCCGTGCATATCGTGCTCGATATCGACCAAGGTACGGCATTCTGGCTATCGGCCGGCGACGAGCAACGCATCGACCTCAACGCGCCGTTGCGGCGTCCGGCGGCGCCGGTCGCCGATCCGCCGGCATGGCTTATATCCTTGGGTCGGATTGCCGATCCGATCCTGGCGAGACCTGCGTCGGCGGCAGGTTGATCATGCTCTGCAGAATGTCGCCGACCATCGCAAGGTGATTGCCCTGCCCGGCATACTGCCGCTTGAGATCGGCGAGATAGGTATTCGCGACATTGAGCCGTTGGGCCAGCAGCCGGGCGATCAGGAGCGTCACCTCCGGCCGCTCGCGCAGAAACGCGGCAGCATCGGTGAACTCATAAATCGTCGAATCCGACACGGCACGCACGGTCGCGGTGTGGTCTTGTTCGAGCATCACCGACATTTCGCCCACGAACGCTCCCGGTTCTGCGATGCTGGCAACCACGGTATCGCCCTTGATCACCTCGAGCCGTCCCTCGATCAGCACATATAGCTGGCCGGAGCTGTCGCCCTCCTGAATAAGCAGTGTTCCGGCGGACACGCTGCGTCGAACGCCGCCGCTGCAATAATCCAGAACCGCGCGCATAGCCGCTGCACTCCACGTCAATCGAGATTAGGCACAGGAATCGCAACCGTCGAACGAATAAAGCGCCGGGATTGCCGAAATTTTTCGCATCACCCGATCAGCTGCAGCCATGGAAGCACGATCGCCAGCAGGCCGAAGAAATAGATCAGCCCGAAGATCAGTCCGAATTTCCAGAAATCGCGTTTGCCGATGTAGCCGCTGCCGAAATACATCGGCGCGGGGCCGGTCGCATAGGGCGAAATCACCCCCATCAATCCCAGCGAATAGACGCATAGCAGCGTCAGGGTCGCCATCGGCATTCCCGGAATGCTGCTGCCGACTGCGAGCACCACCGGCAGCACGGCCGCCGCATGCGAGGTGATGCTGGAAAAGAAATAATGGATCCAGAAGAACAGCGAGACCAGCAGGATCATGCCGGTCAGCGGCGACATCGCCTTCAGCGGCTCGGCGAATCCGTCCGCGACCCATTTGATGAATCCGATTTCGTTGAGGCCCGACGACAGCGTCAGCAGCGAGGTGAAGTAGAAGAACACTTCCCATGCGGCCTTTTCGGCGACGATGTCGGCGAAATCAATCACGCCGGTGAGCAGCATCAGCGAGATCACGACGAATACCACCATGGTGGCGTTGATGAAGTTCGACCCCAGTCCGGGAAGGCTGATGTTCGGATTCGATCCGGTGATCCACAGAAACATCGCCAGCAGCACAAGGCCGGCCATGATCCATTCGTTGCGCGACAGCGGTCCCATCGCGGCGAGTTCGTTGGCGCTCCACACCACGATTTCCGGGCTTGCCTTTACCGTCGGCCGGCAGATGACATAGCTCAGCAACGGCACCAGCAGCAGCAGCGGGATTCCCAGTGGCGCAAAACCGATGAACCACTGCGACCAGCCCACATCCACGCCGACGATTTTCTTGGCGATGCTGAGCGCTGCGGCATTGGGCGCAAGCGCAGTCAGGAACAGCGAACTGGTGACGGCGGTGGTCGCGAACGCGACCCACATCACATAGGTACCGATCTTCCCCGCGGTCGGCCCGGGCTCGGAGCCGTAGATTCGCGGGATGTTGCTGACGATGGGATAGACGGTGCCGCCGCTGCGCGCGGTATTCGACGGCGTCGCCGGAGCCAGTGCCACGTCGGCGAACGCAACGGCGTAGCCGAGACCGATGGTGTGGCGGCCGAGCCCGCGCACCAGCAACAGCGCGATCCGTCTGCCCAGGCCGCTTTTGCGATACCCGATCGAAAACACGAAAGCGCCGACGATCAGCCAGACCGTGCTTTCGGCAAAGCCGCCCAGCATCCAGCGCAGCGATTTGTTGGGATCGTGTTCAACATAACCCATCACGCCGGCGAAGGTGAGGCCGATCAGCCCGACCGCGCCCACCGGCATGGATTCCAGGATCAGGCCGGCGATCACCGCCAGGAACACCGCGAAGTAATGCCACTGGTCGGCGTTAAGCCCGGCCGGAACCGGGATCAGATAGATTGCAAGCCAGATCACCAGCGGGGCAATCGTCTTCCATTTGATGTTCACGCCAGCCCCCAATGTTTCATCCCAAGCTTTTTCGTCACCATAGCATGCTTGCCGGAGGGGGAAACCTTTGGCGGCATACTCGCCCGCCCCATCGCGCCCGTCTCGCGCTCCTGCTATCCTGCGCGCATGAGCTCCCGCGACTCCGCCTCGTCGGATATCACCCCTGAAGTGCTGCTGCGCGCATATGCCTGCGGCATTTTTCCGATGGCCGAAAGCGTAGACGATCCGACGCTTTTCTGGGTCGAACCGGAAATCCGCGGAGTTATTCCGCTCGACGGCTTTCGCGTCAGTTCACGGCTCGCGCGCACGGTGCGCTCGGACGTCTTCCGCGTCACCGTCAACACCGCGTTCAAGGCGGTGATCGACGGCTGCGCGGCACCCACTCCCGGCCGCGACGATACCTGGATCAATCGCCGTATCCGCGATCTCTACACCGCCCTGCATGAGATCGGCCATTGCCACAGCGTCGAGGTCTGGGACGGCGATGATCTCGCCGGCGGTCTCTACGGCGTCAGCCTCGGCCGCGCCTTCTTCGGCGAGAGCATGTTTCACCGCGCCCGCGACGCCTCCAAGGTGGCGCTGGTGCATCTGGTCGCGCGACTGATCGCCGGCGGCTTCGTGCTGCTGGACACGCAATTCGTCACCGAACACCTGCGCAGCTTCGGCGCGCACGAGGTGACGCGGCGGCGCTATCGCGCGATGCTGGATGAGGCGATCACGGAGAATGCGGACTTTTCGAGGTTGCCGGTGGATGTCAGCGGCGCGGAGGCGCTGCGGATCATCGCGGAATCCTGAACTTCTGCTGTCGTCCCCGCGAAGGCGGGGACCCATAACCACCGACGGCCATGTTGTGGCATTCGCTCACCACAATTACCCGCACTTTCCGCAATCATCGGCAGCGCGCGGTATGAGTCCTCGCCTTCGCGGGGACGACATCCTGATTACTGCCCGAACAGCCGCAGGAACGGATTGGACGATTGCTGCGGCGGCTGGGGCCGCGGCTGCTCCTGAACCTGCTGCTGCGGCGGGAACTGCTGCGGCGGACGCGGCGCCGCCTGCTTCGGCGGCGCGCGCTTCTGCGCGACCGGTGGCGGCGGCGGTGGCTTCGGCGGATCGGGCTGCGCGGTGACGATGGTCTGGCCCGGCACTTTACAGTCGGTCAGCCAGATATCGTAGATCGGGTGTTCGACGCCGTGCAGGCCAGGGCTCGCCGCGAACATCCAGCCGGAGAAAATCCGCTTCACCTCGCCCTGCAGCGTGATCTCATCGACTTCGACAAAGGCGTCGGTGTTGGTGGTCTCGGTGGCGGGACGGGTATAGCAGGCGTCGGTCTTCACCCGCAGCGCGCCGAACTGCACGGTCTCGCCGATATCGGCGTCGAACTTGATGATACGGCCGGTGATCTTGTCGAGACCGGAAAAGCTCGCCTTCTTGTTGATGATCTTGCTGGCCGGCGGCTCGGTGACGACCTCGTCGCCCGGCTGCAAGGTGGCCGCAGCGCCGGGCACGCTCTTGGGCAGGGGCTGGCGCGGGCCCGGCGGCGAACCAGGCGGCGGAACGGCTGCGACACCGCCTTGCGACGGCTGCGGCGGGGCGACCGTAACCGCACCCGGCGCATTCTGCGGAACGATGGTGGTACCCGGCGGTGGCGCCAATGGCTGCGACTGCACCGAGCCCGGCGGCGGGACGCCCTGCCCCGGCAACGGACGGTTGGGCGCCGGCAGGATACGGCCCTGCGGCAGTTCCGGCACTTCCTCTTCGTCGTCCTGCGGCTGTTGCTGCTGCAGGACCTGGCCGCGGGGAACGTTGCCCGGAGGGCGCGGTGCCTGGTCGTTGAAAATAGTGCCGAGCTGCGCGCGCGCCGGAGGCGCAACCGCGAGCGTGGTGGCGGCGATCAGGGCCGCGAAACCCGTCAAGGCAATGGTTCGAAACATCCGGCGCGGCAACCCTAAAGGCGAATCAGCTCACGACATTGTATCGGAGATCGGAAGGCCGCTACCGGCCGCTCGCAAGGGACCGGTTAACACGCCGAATACGGCGGGGAAAGGGCGGGTAGCGGCCACGGCTGGTCAGGCTGTACCACAGATGAAATAGTCCGAGCGCGAGCCGATGCCGACAAGCGGCGAAGGTTGCGCGAAATCCGGGATAACCGGACCAGTACGAGGAAACGCACGCAATGCCCGATCGTATTCGCCTGGATGGCCGGGTTGCCGTCGTCACCGGTGCGGCCGGGGTGATCGGCACCGCAACTATAAAGCTGCTGGCCGAGCGCGGCGCGCGCATCGTCGCGGTCGACCGCGACGAGAAGCAGCTGCAGGCCGCGATCAGGGATCTGCCGGCGCAGGCTGAGGCCTTCGCGGTCACCGCCGACGTAACGCAGGAGGACGAGGTGGTGGACTACGTCCGCGCCGCCATCGATAAGTTCGGCGCCATCGACGTGTTCTACAACAACGCCGGCATCGAGGGCGATATCACGCCGATGGTGCGCTATTCGCTCGAAACATTCCGCCGCGTGCTCGACGTCAACGTGATCGGCGTGTTCCTCGGCATGAAGCACGTGCTGCCGGCGATGCTGAAGCAGAACCGCGGCAGCATCATCAACACCGCGTCGATCGCCGGCCTGATCGGCTCGCCCGAGATCCCTGCCTACACCGCCAGCAAGCACGCAGTAATCGGTCTCACCAAGAGCGCCGCGATCGATTGTACCGGCACGAGCGTGCGCGTGAATTGCGTCTGTCCGGGATTGATCGACAGCCGGATGCTCAGCTCAATCATCGAGGGCCGCAATCCCGGCAATGCGCCGGTGCCCCACGACAGGATCGTCGATCGGATTCCGGCGCGGCGGCTCGGTCTAGCGTCGGAGGTCGCCTCAGTGGTGGCGTTCCTCGCCTCCGATGAGGCAAGCTACGTCTCAGGCTCGGCCTATAACGTCGACGGCGGACGAACCGCCGCTTAAGTTAGCCGTCATTCCGGGGCGCGCGTTGGCGCGAACCCGGAATCTCGCGCCTCATCTCTGGATTCCGGGTCCACGCGAAGGCGCGTGTCCCGGAATGACGAAAGTGAGTTCATCCAGCAACAGGTCTCCATCATGCCAGTCCAACTCGATCCCGATGCCGCCGCCGTCTACAAAGCTTTCCAGGAGGCAGGCCGGCCTCCTTACGAAAACGGAACGCCGGCCGAGGCGCGCGAGCTTTATCTGAAGGGCCGCCTCGTCACCAATCCCGAGCCGCCCGAACTGGCCTCGGTCAAGGAGATCGTGATCCCCGGCCCCGGCAGCGCCATTCCAGCCCGCATCTACACTCCGAAGACGTTGCGGCGGACCGACGGCATGGCGCCGTGCCTGGTGTTTTTCCACGGCGGCGGCTGGGTGATCGGCAACCTGGATTCCCACGACGTGGCCTGCCGCACGCTGGCGCATGAAGGCGAGTTGATCGTGATCTCGGTAGATTACCGGCTCTCGCCCGAAGCAAAATTTCCCGCCGCGGTGGAAGACTCCATCGCTGCGACGAAGTGGGTTTCAGAAAATGCGATGACGCTTGGCATCGACGCGGCACGGCTGATGGTGGGCGGCGACTCTGCCGGCGGCAATCTGGCCGCCGTGGTCTCGATCCATGCCCGCGAGCACGGTCCAAAAATCGCGGGGCAAGTACTGATCTATCCCGGCACCGATTTCCGGATGACGCATTCCTCGCACCGCGAGCCCGAGACCAGCATCCTGCTCACCCATTCCGTCATCCAGTGGTTCAAGAACCACTATCTGAACGGCCCCGAAGACATCGACGACTGGCGCGCCTCGCCCGCGCGCGTGGAAAATCTCGCGGGCCTGCCGCCGGCCTATGTGCTGACCGCCGGCGCCGATCCCTTGCGCGACGAAGGCGACGAGTTTGCGCAGCGCTTGAAGGCCGCCGGCGTGCCGGTGACCTACCGCAGCTTTCCCGGCCAGTTCCATGGATTCTTCACCATGGGAAAACTGTTGCCGCAGGCGATCGTCGCGGCGAAAGAGATCGGCGTGTGGCTGAAGGCGCTGAACTGACGCGGTTTCGCAATCATCGCTGCCGGGACATCTGCTGACATGCCGGAGGCTCGTTCACAACATCGCCTCGGCATTGCGCTTGTGGTGGCTGCCGCCGTGGCCTGGAGCACGGCGCCGTTGTTCACGCGGCTGCTTCATTTCGACTCCTGGACGATTCTGTTCTGGCGAGGATTGTTCGGAGGCGGTTTCACCGCGGCGTTTCTGGTGCTGACCCAGGGCCGGACCGGTCTTCGCGATCTGGTCGGGATGGGAAGCAACGGCTGGCTTGTCGCATGCCTCTCGACGGTGGCGATGGTGACGTTCATCCCGGCGTTGCAACTGACCAGCGTGGCGAATGTCGCAGTCATCATCGCGGCGGGACCCTTTGCCGCCGCGGCACTGGCCTGGATATGGCTGCGAGAAGCCTCACAATGGCGGACCTTGATCGCAAGCCTTGTCGCGCTCTGCGGCGTCGCCATCATTGTCGGCGATGCGCGGGGCGGTTCCGATATTCGCGGGATCGGCCTGGCCTGCCTCATGACCTCAGCCATTGCAGCGATGACGGTCGCCGTTCGGCGGCACCAGCAAATCTCGATGGTGGCCGCGGCTGCAGTGTCGAATTTCTTAGGGACCCTGATCAGCATTCCATTTGCGCATGGCATCGTCAGCATAACCGCAACGGACTTCCTGCTTTTCGCGATGTTCGGTTTCTTCCAGGTCGCTTTGGGCCTCACGCTGTATGTTCTCGGCTCCCGGCTGTTGCCGTCCGGACAGGCGTCCCTGATCGCGACCCTGGAAACGCCGCTGATGCCGTTCTGGGTATGGCTGGCGTTTCAGGAGGTGCCGGCACCCCACGCGCTGGTCGGCGGCGCCCTGGTGATGGCGGCCGTCATTGCCGACATCATCGGCGATATCCGCGCGCAGCGGGATAACGGCCATCCGCCGCTGGTTTGACCAAGGGCGTGAACCTGAGGCCCGTTTTACGGGGCTTCAACCACAGGGGCGCCCGGCCGGGCCCTCGCCTGCAGGCGGGACACCGCCTCGGCCAGCGCAAGGTCGGCCTGTGAGCCGTCGCGCTCGCGTAAGGTCACCCGGCCGTCCCTCATCTCGCGCGCGCCCACGATCGCCATCACCGGGACCGCCATGTCATGCGCTGCCACGATGCGCCGCGAAAGGGTATCGGCGCCGTCATAGGCAACGGCCCGGATTCCGGCATCCTCGAACGCCGCCAGAACGTCGGCGCCGTAGCCGGCCTGGTCTTTCGAGATCGGCGCGACTGCGACCTGGTCCGGCGACAGCCAGAACGGAAGCACGCCGCCATGGTGCTCGAACAGGATCGCGATCATGCGGCCGAGCGATCCGAAGATGGCGTGGTGAATCATTACAGGCCTCGCGCGGCTGCCGTCGGGGGCGATGTAGGACGCATCCAGCCGCTGCGGCAGCACGCCGTCGAGTTGCACCGTGCCGCACTGCCAGGATCGTCCGAGCCGGTCGCGCAGCGCGAATTCCAGTTTCGGTCCGTAGAACGCGCCTTCGCCGGGGTTGATTTGAGGCGTAAGGCCGCAAGCCCGCGCGGCGTCGCCGAGCTTTAACTCCGACCAGTCCCAGGTCGCGTCGTCGCCGGCGCGCACCGCCGGCCGCGTCGCCAGCGCAACCTCATAGTTGGGAAAACCGAGGTCGCGATAGACCTCGCCCAGCAGCGCAATGAAGCACGCGACTTCGCCCTCCACGTCCTCTTCGCGGCAGAACACATGCGCGTCGTCCTGCTCGAAGGCGCGCGTCCGCATGATGCCGTGGAGCGCACCGGAAGGCTCATTGCGGTGGCAAGCGCCAAACTCGGCATAGCGGATCGGAAGCTCCCGCCACGAGCGCAGCCCCTTGTTGAAGATCTGCACGTGGCACGGGCACGACATCGGTTTCAGCGCCATAGCCTGCTCGCCGTCGTCGACCCGGAACATGTGTTCGCCGAACTTGTCCCAGTGGCCGCTGCGCTCCCAGAGCGCCTTTGGCAAGAGCTGCGGCGTCCGGACCTCGGCATAGCCGGCGCGGCGCATCTTGCGCCGGACATAATCCTCCAGCACCCGGTAGACCGCATAGCCGCGCGGATGCCAGAACACCATGCCCGGCGCGTCTTCCTGCAGGTGCCAGAGCTTGAGTTGTACGCCGAGATTTCTGTGGTCGAGATCGTCCATGGCTAAGTTCCTTGAGGGGAAGAAGCGCGGACGGGATCATCAAAAAAGAAACGGCCCCGTCCGTCGCCGGCGGGGCCTTTTCTGGGTGAAGTGCGCTTGTCTCTAGCGCGCGCGACCAGAAGGCGATCCGCCGTAAGCGGTCGCGGTGGTGGTCGATGCGGCTGATCGAAGCTTATTCATGCGCTGGTTATGGCGGTAAAACGCGCAGGCGTCAACGCCAGCCGCCTAGGCGGCGGTGGATCGGCGCAAACGGGAAACGGGTGGCCGCATCTATTCCGATTTGCAAGTCTCGCCGCAGTTGGAAAACTGCCGATGACCCTGCAACGCGAAGCCAACCGAACCGCCGCCGTTGCAGAAGGCCTGGGGAGCCGTAATCCATCTGGCGTCATGGACGTCCCCAATCCCAATGACTTCGAGGTTGCGCGGTTTGCTGCCATCGCGACCCTCGAAGGGTTCGCCGATGCGAATGCAGAACCTTGGGGGACCGCTCATAAAAGTGACGGCAGCATTGAAGGAAAATGGTCCAGCCGCTGGAATGGCGGCGCGGATCCTACGATCCCGGACGATACTGCGTACAAATGGAAGCGAGGCAGCGCCGAAGCAAGATTGATCGGCGCGCGCGTCTATCTGCTGTTCGACTGGGACCGCGGCGCGCGCCGGGGGCTGATCGATGCGATGCGCGAGAGCCCGCAAAGACTGGTCGGAAAATACATCAACTTGAGCAATCCAACGATCACGCGTCCTTGGGTCGGATTGATCGTCAGCGACCAACGAATTGACGGGCGCTGGCCGCAAGGACGGCTGGACTTCCGCAGATAACCTCTCCGTCATTCTGGGGCGCGCGCTCTTCGCGCGAACCCGGAATCCAGAGACCGTACACCGTTGCTGGGTTCCGGGTCTGCGCCATCCAAGTCGGCTGTTGCCGACTTGGACAATAATATTGCTGAACTCGGGTAAACCCGAGTTCAGTGGGCGCATCCCGAAATGACGTACTTCCTCACCCCGCCCGTGCCGCGCGGCGCAGCGATTGCGGCGGCTGGCCGAAAGCGCGGATGAAGGCGCGGCGCATCCGCTCCGGATCGCGAAAGCCGGTGGATTGCGCCACCATCTCGATCGCCTCGGAGGATGACTGCACGCGCTGCCGCGCCACCTCGATTCTTAGCCGCTCCACCGCCTTCGATGGCGTGGTGCCGGTCTCGGCGATGAAGGCGCGGGTAAAATGCCGCGAACTCATGCCGGCCTGCTCGGCCATGTCTTCCACCGTCAGCGGCGCATCGAGATGCTCGCGCGCCCAGCTCAACAATGGCCCGAAGCGGCCGGCCGGCGCCTTCAATTCCAGCAGCGAAGAGAATTGCGACTGGCCGCCGGTACGGCGATGATAGAGCACGAGCTGCCGCGCGGTTTGCTGCGCGACCTCGTCGCCAAAGTCCTCCGCGGCCATCGCCAGCGCGAGATCGATTCCGGCGGTGATGCCAGCCGAACTCCAGATATTGCCGTCACGCACGAAAATCCGGTCCGGCTCCAGCTTCACCTTCGGGTAGGTCTTGAGGAAATGCTGGGTGCGCTGCCAGTGCGTGGTGGCGCGGCGGCCGTCGAGAATGCCGGCTTCGGCCAGGATGTAAGCCCCGGAGCAGACGCTGGCGACGCGGACGCCGCGCTTTTCCATTGCGCGCACGAAGTTGAGCGTCTTCTCACACTTGACCGCGGCGCGGACACCCCAGCCGCCGGCGACCATCAAGGTCGTGATCGCACCGGATGGTCTTATGCCGCGCGCCAGCATCTCGACGCCGGACGAACTGCGCACCGCACCCGGCGTCACCGCGATGGTCTTTATCGCGGGAGACTTGCCGGCGCAGCGGGCCGCGATCTCGAATACAGAGATCGGCCCGGCGGCGTCGAGCAGCTGGAAATCCGGGAAGATGAGCATGCCGATCATGATTGGCCCGATGTCTTGAATCGAGGGAAATATGGCATTTCAGACATCAAGCGATCATGGCAGAGTGGCCGCGTCAAGCCATATCGGAGGAATCTCCATGTCAGCGCCGCTGCGAATCGGTCTCCTCGTGTTTCCGAAAGTGACCCAGCTCGATTTCACCGGACCGCTGCAGGTATTCGCCGGCCTGCCCGGCGCAAAAATCCATCTGATCTGGAAACGCATCGAGCCTGTGCCGAGCGACTCGGTGCTGATGCTGACGCCGACCGTCACCTTTGCGGATTGTCCGCAACTCGACGTGATCTGCGTGCCCGGCGGCGCCGGCACAGACGATCTCGTGAACGACGAAGAGACGCTAAATTTTCTGCGCGCGCAGGCCAGCGCCGCGAAATATATCACGTCGGTGTGCACGGGATCGCTGCTGCTGGGCGCGGCGGGGTTGTTGCAAGGCTACAATGCGGCGACGCACTGGTCGGCGATGCAGTATCTGCCGGCGTTCGGCGCGACACCAACCAAGACGCGGGTGTGCGTGGACCGCAACCGCGTCACCGGCGGCGGCGTCACCGCCGGCATCGATTTCGCGCTGACGCTGGTATCGATCCTCACTGACCGGAAAACCGCGGAGACGATTCAGCTCGGGATGGAATACAATCCGGCGCCGCCGTTTAGCGCCGGCTCACCCGACACCGCGCCGCCGGAAGTTCTGGCACTTGCGAAAGAGCGCATTACTGCAAGGGGCGCGCGGCGCGGCGATGCGGTCAACCAGGCTGCAACGCGGTTAAATCATCCCGCGTAGGCTTCGTCATTCCGGGGCGCGCGCAAGCGCGAGCCCGGAATCATAACCACAATTGGAGTTTATGGATTCCGGGCCTGCGCCAAGTGGCGCATCCCGGAATGACGAATGAAAAAGAAAAAGGCCGCCCGGTTTGCACCGAACGGCCTTTCCTGTCCTACGGCAGCTCCACATTAACGGGCGATTTCAGACTTCCGCGCCGGGGGGCCTATCTCCCCGGCCGTGTCCTCCTCGGGTGCCGCTGCAAATCGGGGCAGTCGCGAACTGTGACCCGAACCGTCGCGGTGGTTTCCCACCTCCGTAAGATGAGCGATTGAACCGCGATCACGCGTCGCGCACAAGAAAGCGCCGCAACATATCCCCGCTGTCAACAGGCGCACAGGGCGCAGGATGGGCAACGCGAAGCGTGCCCACCGCACTCATCCAACACCGTCATCAGTTCGGGATCGCTTTCCTGGGCGACGGTACGTCCGCATTGACGGTGACGCCGCGCAGGAGATTGTAGGCCGCGCCGAGCGCCTTGTCGTCCTTCTCGGCGAGCGGAACGTAGGACTGCGAGCCGGTCTGCTCGGCGCCATCGGCGGAGAGATGGCCGCGCATCGAGGCCTCGCCCTTGGTATCGGCGGCGGCCTTCAGCTCGGCCGGCACGTCCTGCAACACTTCGATGTCAGGCGCGATGCCCTTTGCCTGGATCGACTGGCCGGACGGCGTGAAATAACGCGCGGTGGTAAGCGCCAATGCGCCCTTGCCGGGCCCGAGCGGGATGATGGTCTGCACCGAGCCCTTGCCGAACGAGCGGGTGCCGATCAGCGTCGCGCGCTTGTGATCGTGCAGGGCACCGGCCACGATTTCGGAAGCGGAAGCCGATCCGCCGTTGATCAACACGACCAGCGGCTTGCCCTTGGTCAGGTCGCCGGCCCGCGCGGTGAAGCGCTGGGTTTCCTCAGGCGTGCGGCCCCGCGTCGAGACCACCTCGCCGCGCGCCATGAAGGCGCTGGACACCGAGACCGCCTGATCGAGCAGGCCGCCGGGATTGTTGCGCAGGTCGACGACGTAGCCGGCCAGCTTCTCCGGCGGAATCTGTTTTGCGATGTCGGCGATGGCTTTTCTCAAACCATCGGTGGTCTGTTCGTTGAACGCGGTGATGCGGATATAGCCGATGTCGCCGCCCTCGGTGTGGTAGCGCACCGGCCGCACCCGGATGACTTCGCGCACGATCGAAATCTCGATCGGCTGCTCGGCGCCCTTGCGCATGATCTTCAGGCGGGTCTTGGTATTGATCGGCCCCTTCATCTTGGCAACGGCCTGCTCCAGCGTGAGCCCCTGGATCGCGGTATCGTCGATCGAGGTGATCAGGTCGCCCGACATGATGCCGGCCTTGGCGGCCGGCGTTTCGTCCATCGGTGCGACCACCTTGACCAGGCCATCCTCCATGGTGACCTCCATCCCAAGCCCGCCGAACTCGCCGGTGGTGATCTCCTGCATGTCGCGCCAGGCCTTCTCGTTCATGTAGCGCGAATGAGGATCGAGCGAGGTGAGCATGCCGTTGATCGAGGCTTCGATCAGCTTGCCGTCGTCGGGCTTTTCGACATAGCCGGCCCTGATCCGCTCGAACACGTCGCCGAACAGGTTGAGCTGCGAATAGGTGTCGGTGCCGGCGGCGGCCTTGGCCGCCGCGACCAGCGTAGCCGGCGGCTGGATGGCAAGAATGGTCAGGCCCGCGCCTAGTGCGGCGCCAAGGAGAACATGGGAAATCCTGCGCATGATCGGTCGCCCCTTCCGCTGTGCTGTCAGGCATCCCACCATGGTCGGCGCAAGCAGGCTTTTTTGCGGCAGGCACCTTCACATGACAGATTTGTAGGGTAGGCAAAGCGAACGAACGCGCGAATGCGCGCCCGACGGCGTGCCCACCACTACCCGTGTTTAGATGAATTGGTGGGCACGGCGCGAAGGGCGCCTTTGCCCACCCTACAGGCCTATTGCGGCGTCCAGGGCTGGTAGTCGCCGGTGGCGGCGGGCCGGCGGCCGCTGGCCAGGGTCGAGCCGGAGGGCCGGTAGGCCGCCGGTGTCCCCGTCATGTTGGGGACGTGCGGCTTTTCCCACTCATGCGGCTTGTAGTTTTCTTCGGTCGGCGCGACATCGACGGTGTGATGCAACCAGCCGTGCCACGACGGCGGCACCCGGGTCGCCTCGGCGTAGCCGTTATAGACCACCCAGCGCCGCTCGAAGCCGAGCGAGGGGTCGATCTTGCGGCCCCTGGTGCGGAAATAGCGGTTGCCCTGCTCGTCCTCGCCAACCAATTCGCCGAATCGCCACGTCCACAATTGGGTGCCAAAGGTCTGGCCGCTCCACCAAGTGAAGAATTTGAGGAAAAACAGTTTCATGGCCCGTGCCGGTTGCTTCAGGAAGCTTGAGACCGTGATGCCATTGGCGCGGTGGATTGTCCAGTTGCAGCGGTGATCGCCGCATCACACTGCCGCGCGAATTCGCGGCCACCGCCTCGTGACCGAATTCCGCGGAAGCGGCGCAATCCGTTCATGCCGCGTACAGCCGCGATCCGGCAGCCTTGGCCGGCGCACAATCGGTGCGAGGCTCGGGAACGTCTGTCCCTCGAAAGGGTTAGGCTGTGTCCCGCAAATGGAGCCGAGTATGATCAGTCTCAAGGTTTTAAGTGCTGCCGCAGCGTTGGCGCTGGCGATACCGCTGGCGATACCGGACGTCGGCTACGCCCAGGGCGGGCCTCCCGGCATGGCCGGTGGAGGTAGAGGCGGCGGCGGTGGCGGTGGCGGTCGTCCCGCAGGCGGCGGCGGTGGTGGATTCCGCGGTGGCGGCGGTGGTGGTGGCGCAGCGATCGCGCGTCCGCCCGGAGGCGGCGGATTCCGTGGTGGCGGCGGCGCTGTTTATCGCGGCGGCGGCGGTGGATACGCCTATCGCGGCGGCGGTTATCGCGGTGGCTATGGCTATGGCGGCGGAGGCTTCATTCCCGGCGCAGTGGCCGGTGCGGTGATCGGCGGCGCGATCGCGTCGCAATACCCGTATGGCGGATATTACGGCGGCGGCCCGGCCTATTACGACGACCAGTATGTCGATGACGGCGCGGTGGCGGTTGCCCCTGCTCCCGGCGGCGGCGATGATGCGGCCTATTGCGCACAGCGCTTCCGCTCCTACGATCCGGGATCGGGTACCTATCTCGGCAATGACGGCCTGCGACACCCCTGCCCGTAAGTTGGCCGCGCGGGCGAGCACGAATCCAGGACGGCGCACGGACGCGCCGTCCTTTTAGTTTCGACGCGCGTTGCCGGTTCGCCATCGCCTGAAAACGCGATAGATTTTGCCAAATAATAAACGCGGCGGTGTGGGTCGGTGGGCGTTTCAGACAAGCACAAGACGGCGAACCTGCATCCCAACGAGGCGGAGCGGCTGCAGGCGCTGCGCTCCTACGGGATTCTGGATAGCGCGATCGAGCCCGCCTTCGACGACATCACACGGATCGCGAGTTACGTCTGCCAGACGCCGATCTCCGCGGTGAGCCTGGTCGATGAAAGCCGGCAGTGGTTCAAATCGACGGTCGGTCTCGACATCCGCGAGACCCCGATCGACCAGTCGATGTGCGCGCATGCGCTGCTCGAACACTCATTTCTCGAAATTCCGGACACCACCAAGGATGCGCGCGTCGCCAACAATCCGCTGGTCGCCGGCGATCCTCATTTGCGGTTTTACGCCGGCGCCCTGCTGCGCACGCCGGACGGCTTGCCGATCGGCACCATCTGCGTGCTGGATCACAAGCCGCGGCAATTGACGCCGGAGCAGCGCGAAGTGCTGGCAGCATTGGCGCGCCAGGTGATGTCGCAGATGGAATTCCGCCGCGCGCTGCTGCTGTCGGATCGGCTGCAGCGCAACATCAGCCGGCTGATGGCGGTGGCCGGCCACGATCTCAAGCAGCCGCTGCAGGTGATGGTGATGGCGATCGACCGCATCCGCGGCAAGCTCACCGACCCCAAGGACAAGGAACGATTGGGCTACGCCGTCGATGCGGGTCTGCGCATGGCCGAAGAACTCGATCAGCTCGCGGAAACCTCCGCGCTGCAGACCGGTTTTGGTGCGCCGCAGGTCAAGACGTTTCCGATCACGGACGTGTTCGATTCGATTCTCAACACCTGGCGGCTGCATGCCGAGCAAAAAGGCCTGCGCCTGATCGTGATGCCGTCGCGCGCGCGCGTGGTCAGCGACCCCGCCATGCTGCGCGCCATCGTCGGCAATCTGGTCGGCAACGCGATCAAATACACCGCCGGCGGACGCGTGCTGGTCGGCTGCCGCAGACGCGGCAGCTTTGTATCGATCGAGGTGCTGGATTCCGGCTCGGGAATTCCGGCGGAGCAACTGGGCTCGGTATTCGAGGCCTTTCACCAGATCAATCCGGCCAGCGAAGGTCTCGGCCTTGGTCTGTCGATCGTGCGGCGGACCTCGGAGGCGCTCGGCCATGCGGTCGCGGTCAAATCCGATCTCGCGCGCGGCTCGCATTTCTCGATTCGCGTGCCGTTGGCGGCGGCGGTGGCGAAGCTATGAGCATGAGGTCATGATGGGTTTGCGCCCGAGAAGCGTGTCTGGCGCGTTGCTGGTTCTGACGCTGGCGCAAGCATCCGCTTTCGCAGCCGAACCGTTTGAAGGTGTCTGGGCCAGAACCGGAAAAGAATGCCGCGATCAGGACGGCCCGACCAGCAGAACGCTGATCGACCTCGGCAATGTCATTGCGGGCAAGCCGGTCCCGATCTTCGACCAGTATGAAAACCATTGCAGGATCGGACGAAAAACCGCGGCCGGAGGCGTGACGAGTCTGGCGGCCACATGCTTCGAGTTTTGGGAAGATTTCACAAAAGGCGTTGGAGCACGCAAAGTGACCATCCGACTCGCCCCTGGGCCAGATGGCACACTCAGGATAGACGGCAAGCTCTACCGGCGCTGCGATGCGAAGCGAGCCGCGCGATGAACGACTGGACGGTCACGACCGTGTCGCCAGCACCACGCCGGCCAGCGTGAACACCAGCGCCGCGACCTGGCCGGGGCCGAGCGGCTCGTGCAGCGCGATCGCGGATGCGACCACGCCGATCACCGGCACCGCCATGGTGCCGATCGCCGCCACCGACGCCGGCAAGCGCGCGAGCGCTGCGAACCACGCGACGTAGGCGATGCAGAACTGCACCACCGTCGAATAGACGACCAGCAGCCAGCCGAGTTTCGTGACTGCATCCCAGTGCGAGGTCTCGATAAGGAAGCCGACCACCGCCACCGGAAAACATCCGAGCCCAATCTGCCATGCCGCGGCCGTGATCGGCGGCAATGTCAACGGCAGCTTCTTCGCCAGCACGGTGCCGAGCGCGAACCCGATCGAGCCTCCCAGCGCCATGATGATTCCCGGCAGTTTCTCCGCGCTGGCGCTGATGCCGTTGGCTCCCATGATCGCCGCGAGGCCTGCAAACGCCATCACCAGCGCCAACACGCGCAGCCATGTCATACGTTCGCCAAGGACGAACCACGCCAGCACCGAAGCCCACACCGGCATGGTGTAGGCGATCAGCGCCGCTTCGCTGGCAGGGAGCCACAACAGCGCGAGACCCATCAGCACCATCCAGGCGCCCACGTTCAATGCCGCTGCCAATACGAGACGCGGCCAAAGCCCGGGGCTGACTTTCAGGCTCTGTCCGCGCATCACCGCCAGCACGGCGAGAAGAGCAGCGCCGATCACGCCGGTGCCGCCGCGCAGCGTCAGCGGCGGCAATTCGCTGAGCAGGTATTTCGTGACCGGCCAGTTAAAACCCCAGCCAAGCGAAGTGATGGCGAGGAACATCAGGCCCGCCGGCGCGATTCGAGCCCGCGCGCCCGGCTGATTTTGGGTTGTCATGGGTGAGGTACCGATGGAATCGGCGACACCATGCCGCTTTACCGGGCTTTCGACCATCCGTCGGCAGGCATGCCTGCCCGGACATCGGTTGCCGCGCCCTGAGTCTCTCCGGAGCAAGCCCTCGCCGACAATAAATAGTTGTCCTGTGAACAGCGGGCGCAGGTCAAAATCGCAAGCGTCGAAAAGATTCTTTTCGCTTCCGAATCTCTGAGGACTCACTGATAATTGGGAACAATCGAGGCGCGGTCTGACCCCTTGGTTTTCCCGACTTTCCACCATATTTAGTATTTGATTCAGGAACTCGTACTAGTGCTTGACGTGCGCGATGGAGTTGCTCTAGCTTTGGACTGTTCGGTGCCGGCTAGTTTTCGGTCCCGCCGGACGCCCCCAAAAGGGTTCCAGAATGACCACTCCCTCCGCCGGCAAGGCAAACGGGTGACGGGCTTTCATGCCCTGAATTCGGAGCCTTGCGGGCGCTAAAAAACGAGCCAAAAACGGCTCAGGTTGCGAGTTGAGGCGTTAAAGTATGACCTGAAAATCGGAACCGGCGTTCCGTCAGGGCATGCTCCACAGAGAAACAGAAGTCGGGTCCACCGGCTGAACCGCGGACGCACAGGATCGCAATTGCGATCCAAGGTTCGCTCAAGGAAAACCACCCGGCGCCCGCATCCAATTGCGGTCCGGTCAAATTAAGAACGGGGCACGACCATGCGAATCGAACGGCGCTATACCACCGACGGCCAGTCAGCCTACGCAGGCATTGATTTCAGATTGACGACATCGGAGATCCGCAACCCCGATGGCTCGGTGGTGTTCCGGCTGGAGAATGTCGAGGTGCCGGAGTTCTGGTCGCAGGTCGCCTCCGACGTGCTGGCGCAGAAGTATTTCCGGAAAGCGGGCGTCGCCGCGCGCTTGAAGAAGGTCGAGGAAGAGACCGTGCCGTCATGGCTGTGGCGCTCGGTGCCCGACACCGAGGCGCTGGCCAACCTTCCCGAATCGGAACGCTTCGTCAGCGAACTCTCTTCCAAGCAGGTGTTCGACCGGCTCGCCGGCTGCTGGACCTATTGGGGCTGGAAGGGCGGCTATTTCGGCGCCTCCGAGGACGACGCCCGCGCCTTCTTTGACGAATTGCGTTACATGCTGGCCAGGCAGATGGTGGCGCCGAATTCGCCGCAGTGGTTCAACACCGGCCTGCACTGGGCTTACGGCGTCGATGGACCCGGCCAGGGCCATTATTACGTCGATCCGTTCACGCACAAACTGACCAAGTCGAAGTCCTCCTACGAGCATCCGCAGCCGCACGCCTGCTTCATCCAGGGCATCCAGGACGACCTCGTCAACGAGGGCGGCATCATGGACCTGTGGGTGCGTGAAGCGCGGCTGTTCAAATACGGCTCCGGCACCGGCTCCAACTTCTCGCGGCTGCGTGGCGAAGGCGAACGGCTCTCCGGCGGCGGACGCTCCTCGGGCCTGATGTCTTTCCTCAAGATCGGCGACCGCGCCGCGGGCGCGATCAAATCGGGCGGCACCACGCGCCGCGCGGCGAAGATGGTGGTTGTCGATGCCGACCATCCGGATATCGAGACCTATATCGACTGGAAGGTGAAGGAGGAGCAGAAGGTCGCGGCTTTGGTGACCGGCTCCAAGATCAACCAGAAGCATCTGAAGGCGATTCTGAAAGCCTGCGTGAATTGCGAAGGAAGCGGCGACGATTGCTTCGACCCGGAGAAGAACCCGGCGCTGCGCCGCGAGATCAAGCTCGCGCGCCGCTCGCTGGTCACCGACGGCATGATCAAGCGGGTGATCCAGTTCGCCAGGCAGGGCTACAAGGAAATCGATTTCCCGATTCTCGACACCGACTGGGATTCGGAGGCCTATCTCACCGTCTCCGGCCAGAACTCCAATAACTCGGTCTCCTTGAAGGATGATTTTCTGCGCGCGGTGGAAACCGACGGCGACTGGAACCTGATCGGCCGCACCAACAAAAAGATCACCAAGACGCTTAAAGCCCGCGACCTGTGGGAAAAGATCGGCCACGCCGCCTGGGCGAGCGCCGATCCCGGATTGCATTTCAACACCACCATGAACGACTGGCACACCTGCAAGGCGTCCGGCGACATCCGCGCGTCGAATCCGTGCTCGGAATATATGTTCCTGGACGACACCGCCTGCAACCTCGCCTCCGCCAACCTGATCACCTTCTACGACACCAGGACCAAGCAGTTCGACGTCGCATCTTACGAGCATCTCTGCCGGCTGTGGACCGTGGTGCTCGAAATCTCGGTGATGATGGCGCAGTTTCCCTCCAGAGCGATCGCGGAATTGTCGTACGAATTCCGCACCCTAGGTCTCGGCTTCGCCAATATCGGCGGGTTGCTGATGACCATGGGGCTCTCTTACGATTCCAAGGAAGGCCGCGCGCTATGCGGCGCGCTGACCGCAATCATGACCGGCATCAGCTACGCCACCTCAGCCGAAATGGCCAAGGAGCTCGGCCCCTTCCCCGGCTACAAGAAGAACGCCGCGCATATGCTGCGCGTGATCCGCAACCACCGCCGCGCCGCGCATGGCGAATCGCGGGGATATGAGGCGCTGGCGGTCAATCCGGTGCCGCTGGATTATGCCAGCGTGCCGCAGGCCGACATCGTCGAGCACGCCAAGGCCGCCTGGGATCTCGCGCTCGAACTCGGCGAGCTGCATGGCTATCGCAACGCGCAGACCACGGTGGTGGCGCCGACCGGCACCATCGGTCTGGTGATGGATTGCGACACCACCGGCATCGAGCCGGATTTTGCCTTGGTGAAATTCAAGAAGCTTGCCGGCGGCGGCTACTGGAAGATCATCAACCGCGCGGTACCCGAGGCGTTGCGCGCGCTGGGATATCGCGAGAGCGATATCGCGGAGATCGAGGCCTATGCCGTCGGGCATGGCTCGCTCAGCAATGCGCCGGCGATCAACGTCTCGACGCTGAAGGCGAAGGGCTTTACGGACGAAGCCTTGAAGAAGGTCGAAGCCGCATTGCCGACCGCCTTCGACATCAAATTCGCCTTCAACAAATGGACCTTTGGCGAAGACTTTTTGCGCGACACGCTGAACATCCCGGCCGAAACCATCGCTGCGCCGAACTTCGACCTGCTCGCGGCGGTCGGCTTCTCCAGGCGCGAGATCGAGGCCGCCAATGTGCACATCTGCGGCGCGATGACGGTGGAAGGCGCGCCGCATCTGAAGGCCGAGCACTACAGCGTGTTCGACTGCGCCAATCCCTGCGGCAAGATCGGCAAGCGCTATCTCTCGGTGGAAAGCCACATCCGCATGATGGCGGCGTCGCAGCCGTTTATCTCGGGTGCGATCTCAAAAACCATCAACATGCCCAACGACGCCACGGTGGAGGATTGCAAGTCCGCCTATCTCCTCTCCTGGAAGCTGGCGCTGAAGGCCAACGCGCTCTATCGCGACGGCTCAAAGCTGTCGCAGCCCTTGAACTCGCAACTGATCAGCGACGACGACGAGGAAGACGACGCGATCGAGGCGTTTTACGACAAGCCGATGGCCGCGCGTACCGCGCAAGTGTCGGAAAAGGTCGTGGAGCGCCTGGTCGAGCGCATCGTGGTGATGCGCGAGCGCGAAAAGATGCCGGACCGCCGCAAGGGCTACACCCAAAAAGCCGTGGTCGGCGGCCACAAGGTGTACCTGCGAACCGGCGAATATGACGACGGCCGCATCGGCGAGATCTTCATCGACATGCACAAGGAAGGCGCGGCGCTGCGCTCCTTCATCAACAACTTTGCGATCGCCGTCTCGCTCGGCCTGCAATACGGCGTGCCGCTGGAAGAATATGTCGACGCCTTCACCTTCACCCGCTTCGAACCCGCAGGGCCGGTGCAGGGCAACGACTCCATCAAATACGCGACCTCGATCCTCGACTATGTGTTCCGCGAACTCGCGGTCAGCTACATGAGCCGGTTCGATCTCGCCCATGTCGATCCGAACGAGAGCAACTTCGACGCGCTCGGCAAGGGCGTCGAGGAAGGCCGCGCGCCGGAGCCCGCGCACAACAGCAAGTTCATCTCCAAGGGCATCACCCGCTCGCGGACGGACAACCTGGTGATGATGCATGGCGGCTCCAGCGGCGGTGCTTCACCCTCCCCTGCAGGGGGAGGGTCGGCGAACGAAGTGAGCCGGGGTGGGGTGACCGCCCTCTCCTCCTCGCGAGCCGCCGACGCGACGGAAGGCGCAACCGCGCTGAAGCAGGAATCCCAGCACGACCTGTCGCCGACCGAAAAACTCGAAGCCCTGCAATGGAGCCGCGCCGGCGCCGCGACCCAAGCTGCGCCGTCCAAAGCCGAACGCCGTGCCGAGGCCAAGGCCAAGGGCTATGAAGGTGAGATGTGCGGCGAATGCGGGCATTTTTCGCTGGTGCGGAATGGGACCTGCATGAAGTGCGATACGTGCGGGAGCACGACGGGGTGTTCGTAACGTTCGCCACCCTCGGGAATCAAAAAAGGGACCTATCGCTAGATGGGTCCCTTTTTAGCAAAAATACCAGATCAAGCGCGGCTTATAATCTTAGACATGATGTTATTTTGGGTTCGAAGCACCCCATTCAGTTCGTCCTGAATCGTGCGAAGGTTTTCTCGTTCTTGGATTTGGTTTTCCTCGACTCTCCGGATATGATCCCGTAGCTCAGCGAACCCATCTTGTTCATTGTCGTCCTCAAGCGCCTTTTTTGCGGCCTCTCGCAGTCGAGCTGAAACCCACGCACCGACCTTCATTCCTTGCTTTTTCGCCGCAGTCCGCATCAAGTCAAGTGTTTCGGTCTCAATACCCTTGATCGTGTATTGACGCTTGGAATCGACAATTTCATGCCCCTCGAATTCCGGTTTATCCTCTGCCCTAAGGCCATTTCTGATTGTTTGTTCGAACGACATAGCACCCTCCTACGGTCGCGTTTCCGGCTCCGCAGATCTTAGCGGAACAAGACGGAAAGCCCTGATGTTGCTTGATAATGTTCATCAACCGATCATGTTCCGGTCGGGGTCTCATTTGGGTCCTGTTTGTACCCAATGTCAAGCAACACACAGAAAAAAAACACATTTAGAACCCCTTGAGGACCCCTTGCGGAGCCCCTTGGGACCCCTATATGCCAAAAACGACTCAATTTTGAGTTAAGACACCTATCGATTGCGAAGAACCTTCTAAGGAGGGCACCGTAATGCGTACCAACGAGATCGAGGAACTTAGTCTTCCCGAACTGCAAGGGCTGGTCACTAGCGCTAGCGAACTTGAGCGGATTCTAGGTCAGGTTGGATCGTCCTTAAGGCGTCGCGTGCTGCGCTATGGCAAAGCTTTTGAGCGCATCGCACCAGGATTTAACCAACGCTTCGTGATCCCCTTCAAAGAGATTAAGCGGATCGAATTCAAAGAAATTACGTCGGGAGCAGCTTTCGAAATTGAAGACGGCTTCATGACCATGAATACAGGGCATATCCGGGGATTGCTCTTGGAAATTGTGACTGACGTCGACAACTCACCGCACCAACTTCAAGAAAGCGAAATTGGCCGCCTTGTTAGACTCGCTATTGAGCTGTTCATCCTTCATGAGGTTCGTCACTTGTCCCAAGGAGTGGATGAATACGAGAGCGTTCAGAAATTAAAGATCATCGCCGAAAAGTTGGTCGGACAATTTGACCTTATTGCAGACCGCGATGCCGCACATGCTTATGCGCTTCTTCGCGGTGCAGAAAAGAAGAAATCCAATTTCGGCGATTACATCCGGCACTTTGGAGAAGCCTTGTTTTTCATGGGGCAGTTCTGCTTTCCAGCATTCAAGACGCCTCTGAACAAACCTCACAAGGTAGCGCGGGCCCTTGGCCTCACCATGATGTTGGCGCGCATTGCTCTCGCACAAACACTTGGATACGACGCAAAGCGCGCAAACAGTATGCCGCTCGACACCGCGTTGATGCCAGAGATCGCACCCGACTGGGCCAAAATTACGATATTCGCTTTCAATCCAGACCTTCACCTGGTCGCGATCGCCGTTGAGGTTGATCCGATCATGCTGGAAAGCATTTGCGAGCGTCTAGACGACGGAAATTTTGAATATTTGCTAGTAGATGTGATTAAATTGATCCGATCATTTCCGCTGCCTTAGCCCGCGCTGCTTTCCGCCCCTCACCTCACCCGCTTCCACGTCCCGTCCCTGATCGCCAGCATCAGTTGGGCCAGCGGCAGGACGGTGCGATCTGCTTTCGACGCTGCGAGCGTTTCGACGGCGGGCCAGTCGATATGTACCGTGCCGTCTTCATCGATGACGTAGAGGTTCGGCGAGCCGGGCGCCGGCTCGTGGATTCTTAGCGTCTTGAGGGGTTTTGGCTGGTCCTGGGCGAGCGCGGGTGCGGCCAGCGTCGCGATCAGCATGAGCGCGAGGGAGCGATGCATCCGAAACACGCCGTCATTGCGAGGAGCGAAGCGACGAAGCAATCCATTTCTTTCGGCGTGCGCGATTCTGGATTGCTTCGCTTCGCTCGCAATGACGGTTCGGCGGGAACGCAGCATGCTTCGGTAAGCGTTCATGGCTTTGTGTTCGCGCCGCTTCCCGCAAGCTGCCTTGCCAGATCGAGAACCTGCTTCCGGTCTCGTCCGGCTTCAATGCTCAGGAACACCTTCATCAATTTCAGGCCGTCGAGAATCGTGGCTGTACTGGGTGGGTCAGGCCGTGATGCGGCCAGTGATATAACGTTTGGAGGCAGGCCCCTTCGCTTGCCTTTCATGTTCGCTCTTGACCAACGCCGCGAGCGGCCGCCCTCACCTGAAAAACTCCTCGATATTCGAAGACAGGGCGCGCGCCAGTTTTTCGAGAACCGCGACTGTCGGATTCTCCAATCCCCGTTCGAGACGGCTGACATAGGTCCGGTCGATCCCGGCATCGACGGCAAGCATCTCCTGCGAGAGCTGCCGCGCGACCCGAAGCCTCCGTATGTTTCGAGCGACCGACGCGCCTGCTTTCATCCAACAAGATCATCAGTCAGCGGCCGATTAAACCACGCACAATAGTGCTAGTATTTTTGAACTAGGCCCGGAGTCCACAACCAACGTCGGAGTGGTTGGATTCCGGGCCTGCGCCCCAAGGGGCGCATCCCGGAATGACCGTGGACAGAGCCGATTGGCGCATCAGCGCGTCATGCACTTTTTCCGCGAGCGAAACGAACGACTCGCGCGGGGTGCGGCAGACACCCGGCCGGGATTGCGCTACATTCATCGCATGAAGACGAAAAAACTGGCGGACGTTCTGCAGCGCATCGAGGCATGGCCGCCGGAGGCACAGAACGAACTTGCCGATCTGGTGCTCGAACTCGACGCCGGGGTGAGAGACAGCGAATATGAGCCGACGCCGGAACAACTCGCCGGCATCGAACGCGGACTGCGCGACGCCGCCGAAGGCCGCTTCGCAACGCCGCAGCAGGTCGTAGCGGCTTTCGCAAAATTCCGCAGGTAATGAATGCGTGGCGCTTCGCCGATCGAAGCTACGACGCCGATTGCAGGATTGTCATCTGATCGACCTGCGGCATGACAAACGCAATGACGGCGTCGGAGGAATCGTCGATGAACTCCGCATCATGCTTTAGCTGTTCCAGGCTCCGGCCTCTCGGGATGGGATCGCCGTCCGCTTTCATGATGGCGAGATGTCCCGCCAGCGCCTGGGAAGCGTTCTCAATCGCCTCCTCAAACGTATCGCCGGCCGAAATGCAGCCCGGCACGTCGGGGAAGCTGACACCATAGCTGGTGGCTTTGTCCTTGTGGACCAGAGCGATGTAACCTGCCGTTTTGCGAGAGTCCTTGCCCATCGGGCATCAGACTATGGTCCGCTGAAATAGCTCTGCAACCAACCTGCGGACGAGAGTCGTTCCTCAACCCTTTTGCCGCGAGCGATATAAGCGACTCCGCCGCCGTTCACGTACTTGTGAATGTATACCTATCCCCGTCGTCAAAACCTCGCTTATCCTGATTGTGTCCTGTCCGATGAGGGACCGCTTTCTAGAAGCGATCCTTCAACCGGCAGAGCGAAAGCTGGCCGTACCGGGGCCCCGGAACGGTCGATGGCCTGGTGGTTGGTGGAGCGCCGGGAGGCGCAGCGCCTGCCTTGGGCGCGCGCGGTGCCTTGCCGCGCGAGGTGGGTACGTTAATCCCGCCTCCAAGGGGTGTCTAACGCAACACCCCTGGCGCCTCCCGCCGCTCCACCCCCTCGCGCGGTTCGCGAGGGACTGGCAAACCTCGGACGCATTGCGCCGCGAGAATGCGAAGGCGTGGCTGTTTGAAATCCAGATCGGGAAATTGCGCAAGGCGCCGCACACTCCGCCGTCGTCCTCGCGAAAGCGGGGACCCATACACGCCGTCGGCAGTGAGGCGGAAGATATTAGCGACTCGCGGAATCAACCTGCAAAATTATGACCAAGGTGGTTATGGGTCCCGCTTTCGCGAGGACGACAGTTGTGCGCGAGGTAATACCCGCGCTCAATACGGCGGCTTCCTTCTCTCCCGCTGCGCTTTCGCCGCTTCGATCCACCACTTCAGATCCTCCGCAAACCGCGGAAACGCGTGCGTCAGCGCCTTGCCGCCCTCGCCGGTCGGCTTGCCGTCCGCGTCAAGTGTCTGCGCGATCGGGCCCACCGCGAGCGAGCTCGAGATCACCACCATGCCCATTTCGGACAATGTGCCGTGCCACGCCAGCGCGGCGCGCGCGCCGGAGAAGCGGCCGGCGGAATAGCTGGCGATCGCGGCGGGGCGCCAGAACCATTCTTCGAGGAAATGATCGGTGAGGTTTTTCAGCCCCGGCTGGATGCCCCAATTGTATTCGCCGGTGACGAAGACAAAGCCGTCGGCGTCGCGGATTTTCCCGGCGAGGGTTTCGAGCGCGGCGGGCGCCTGCCCTTTGGGATATTCCTTGTACATCCGGTCCAGCATCGGCAAGCCGATCGCTTTTGCGTCGATCAGCTCGACCTCGTCGCCGCGCGCGCGCAAGCCTTCGATGACGAACTGCGCCAGCCGGATACCCATCCGGTCGGAGCGGTAGGAGCCGTAGAGCACGAGAATGGTCATGCGTTCAAACTGCCATCGCCGCTAGAAGCACAAATTCGTCACGGGATTGCCGCGCTTGTCCTTGATCACGTAGGGACACTCCAGCCGCTTCAGCGCGGCCTTGGCGTCTTCATTGCCGAGCGCCGCGGCCTTCTCATAATAGGCCTTTGCGGCGGTTGCGTCCTTGTCGCCGCCGCGGCCTGCCTGCGCGAATGCGCCCATCCGCTCCAGCGCGCCGGGATGATTTTGCGCGGCGGCTTTCTCGAACAGCGCCCGCGCCGTGACATCGTCCTGCGGACCGCCGACGCCGTCCGCGATCATCAAGCCGAGTTGATATTGCGCTTCCGGGTTGGTCTCGCCGGCTTTCGCAAGCAGGCTGCGCGCCTGCACCGGATCGGAGGACGCGCCACCGCCGAGCGCGGCGAGATTGGAAATGCCGCGCGGATTGCCGGCTGCGGCGGCGCGCTCGAACAGTTTGCGCGCCTGCGCGTCGTCCTTTGCGACGCCCGCGCCGTTGCCGAACGCCACGCCGAGTTCGACCATGGCCGAGGTCGAGCCCTTGTCGGCCGCCTTGCGCCAGGCGCCGATCGCTTCCGCCGGCTGCCGGTTGGCGGCGTAGGCGCGCCCGAGCTGGTACAGCGCCCGGCGCGACGAACCCGCAGCAGTCCTGCAGAATTTGATCGCGGTAGGGATATCGGAGGCGGCGATCTCGGGCGTGCCCTTGACGTCGGCCGGCTTGTCCGGATCGGCGGGATCGGCGGCGAGCCGGTCGCACAGTACAAGATCGGCCGACTGGGCGCGGGCCAACGCCGGCGCCGCCGCGATGGCGATCGCCGCCACGGCAATGCGAAGGATGGCAAATGCAGGCGCCGGTTTCATCATGCTGCAGTGTAGCGCCGCCCCGTTCAAGGCTCCAGCCCGGACTCGCGCAACGCAGGGGCTGCTTCCGCCGAAGTCAGGAACCGGAGCAGAGCGTCGGCCTGCACCGGCTTTGCCGACGCAATCAGGCGTCCGGCGGAAAACACGGCAGGCGTCTGCATCTGCAGCGGTATCGGTCCGGCCACGCTCACGCCTTCGACCTGTTTGAGTTCGCTGATCTGCTGCACGGCAAGGCTGGCCTCGCCGGTGAGCAGCCGTTCCGCCGTAAAACCCTGCGAAATGATGCAGGCTTTGGCGTTGACCTCCGACGCGATGCCCATCCGCCCGATCAACTGCGCGAACAAGATGCCGCTGGCGCCGAGGCGCGAATACGCGATCGAACGGGCGCCAAGAAGCGCCGCGCGCAGTGCATCCGGCGTCGATACCTCCGGATGCGGCGCGCCGGCTTTCACGGCGATGCCGACATAGGAACGCGCCAGGTCAACGCAGCTCTCCGGCACGACTTTACCCTGCTCCGCAAGGCCATCGAGGGCCTCGCGCGTCAGGATGACGATATCGGCGCCCTCGCCGCGCTTGAGACGATCCAGCAGCACCAGCGTCGGCGCGAAATCGGCATCGATGCGAACTCCATTTTCCGCCTCAACTCGTCCGGCCAGCGCGCCAATGGCGCCCTTCAGGGCGAGGGTTGAAAGCACTCGGATGACGTCAACCATCGCTTAAGGCTTCTTCCGCACGAGGTAGCGCTGCGCCCCATCCATCACCAGTTCCGATTTCTGGTTATGAACGGTGCTCTTGATGGCGATGACGCCTGTGGTGCGGTTGGGCGCGAGTTCGACGATCTCGAGTGCCGGATAAAGCGTGTCGCCGCTGTAGACGGGTTTGAGAAACCGCGACGACTGATCGAGAAATCCGATCAGGCTGTCCTCGACCATAAACGGAAATTCGCCGGCGCCCGCCGCGGTCTGGATCAGAACCTGATAGCCATGGGCCAGCATATGCGGCATGCCGCGCCGCCGGCAATATTCCACGTCGTAGTGAACGGGATGATTATCGCCGCTGGCGCCTTGAAACGCCAGAAACAGCGCATCCGTCATGGTCCGGCTGGGAAGGATGAAGCGTTCGCCGACCTTGAAATCGTCGAACCAGCGATTCGCGTGACGCCTGTGCCGTGCGGGGTCGAACGTTTCAGTCATCTGCAAGCCCGCCCGTCATTGCGCGCTGCATGTCGTGACCGGCCGCTTGCCGAGCTTGAGCGTGGTGCCGGTCTTGGCGATCTTCAACGTGATGCCGCCTCCGGAATAGCGCGAGCCGGACAGCGCCAGCCGCTTGGCAAGCGCCACCGCCTTGCCGTCGATCTGCAGATGCGTGCGCTTGGGGTCGGATGGATAAAAGGCGGCAACGAACTGGGTGCCGTCGGCGCAGTTAAAGGTCTGGAACGTCTCCGCGGCCGATGCGGCGGTCGCGGCGGCAACGGCGCCGATCGCGATTATTGCCGTGCTGAAAATGACAGTCGTCTTGCGTCGATTCATGGTTTCCCCCTGCTCCGGGGAATATAGCGCATGGTAAGCGTAATTTGTCATGGCCGGACTTGATCCGGCCATCCATCAATCTCAAGAAATCTTTGCGAAAATGGATGGATTGCCGCCGGCAATGACGAATTAAGAGGCGGTTTTCATCCTACGCCGCGGCTTCCATTTCCGCATCGAGGTCGGCGATGACGTCCTCGAACGCGGAGATCGCCTGCTGAACCGCGGCGATCTGCATCAATTCCCAGCCATTGATCGGCCCATTGCGCTTCTGCAGCGCCACCACCAGATCGCGACGCTGCTCCTTGAGCTGAACCAGCGGCAAACCGTGATCGGCAAGAGACTTCATCATGACATTTCCCAGCCCGTGGATCGGAGACCGATGTCTAGCGCGGCTTTTCTGAAATCCGCTTACAGAACTCCGGCAAATTTTAACGAGTTTCCGCGGCAACCTGATTGCGCTGCGCGCCGCCCGGGTTACAAAGCCCAAGGCGACCGCAACTTCCCCCGGGAGACTCTCATGCATGGAAAAGTCATCGTCGTCACCGGCGCCTCGGGAGCGCTGGGCAAGGTGGTCTCGGAGATGGCGCTGGCGCGCGGCGCAAAGGTGGCCGGCGTGGATCACGCCAGATCCCAGATCGCGGATACGCCGGAGCGCATGGAGGTCGGCGGCGTCGATTTGTCCGATGCCGCGCAGGCCAAACAGGCCATCGACGCTGTCGCAGCGCATTTCGGCGGGCTCGACGTGCTCATCAACATCGCCGGCGCGTTTTCGTTTGAGACCATCGCCGACGGCGACCCGAAAACCTGGCAGCGCCTGTATGCGATCAACGTGTTGACCGCGCTCAATGCCTCGCGCGCGGCGATCCCGCATCTGGTCACGTCGCGCGCGGGACGGATCGTCAATATCGGCGCGATGGGCGCGCTGCAGGCAGGCAGCGGCATGGGTCCTTACGCCGCATCGAAGGCCGGCGTACATCGCCTCACCGAGGCATTGGCCGCCGAACTCAAGGGCAAGGTCACCGTCAACGCGGTGCTGCCATCGACTATCGATACGCCGGCCAATCGCGCCGACATGCCGAAGGCGGATTTCGCGAAATGGGTGACCGCGGAAGAACTCGCGAACGTGATCCTGTTTCTTGCGAGCGATGCCGCCGGCGCCGTCACCGGCGCGCTGCTGCCGGTCAGCGGGCGAGTTTAGGTCAGCACGCGATCCGGCAGCCCCGGTGTATTGAGCATCGCGGCTTCGCCGAACAAGGTATCGGTTTCCATTTCCGGCCGATGCAGGAACGCGGCGGGATGCGAAAAGCTGATGCGCCCGCATTTGATGCCGAGGATCGGCTGCGCCAGTTCGGCCACCGCTGAAGCGCGATCCACGCAATCGAGCACGACGATGTCGGCGGGGTTGCCGACGGCGATTCCATAATCAGTCAGGTTCATCAGGCGGGCCGGCATCGCCGTGACCATATCGAGGCAGGCTTCCAGTTCCTCCGGCCGCCCGATCTGCGCGATATTGGCATAGAGGTTGGCCATCCGGATCAGCGAGCAATCGCCAAACGGCGTGAACGGGTTAAGAACGTTGTTGGTGGCCAGCGAGCAGGTCACGCCCTGCTCGCGTAAGCGATGCGCCGGCGCCACGCCGCGCGGCACCGAATGCGTTTGTCCGCGCCCCATCAGGAACAGGTCGGTCGCCGGCAGCACCGTGACCGCGACGCCGGCGTCGGCCAGTCGTGAGCCGACGCGCTGCAGTGACGCCGGATCGAGCGTCGACAGTTTGGTGACGTGGCCGACCGCGACGCGCCCACCCCATCTGTGCGCCACGGTTTGGCGGCAGACTTCGTCGAGATGCATCCAGGATGGATCGAGATCGAAGTCGAGATGAAAATCGACATCGATGTCGAAACGCTGCGCCAGATCGAAGATGCGCGCGACCTGCCGGTCCGGATCGCTGTCGGTGTAGGGACAGCCGCCGACGACATCGGCGCCGGCCTCGCAGGCTTCCACCAGCAGCTCAAAGGTACCAGGATCGTTATTGAGGCCTTCCTGCGGAAACACACAGATCTCAAGCTCGATAGCCCAGGCATATTCGCGCTTGAGGGCGCCGATGGCGCGAAAGCCTTTCAACCCGACCCGCGGATCGACCTCAACATGGCAGCGCATCCGAGTCGTGCCCTGCACGATCGCCTTCTCCAGCGTGCGTCTGGCTCGCGCGTAAATATCCTCCTCGGTAAAAGCCCGTTTCGCGGCAGCGACACCCTCGATCGCCTCCTGCAGGGTTCCGGTGCGGCAGCTGCAGCGATCGGAGATGCAGGACTTGTCGAGATGAATATGGGTCTCGGCGAAACCGGGCACCAGCAAACGGCCGTTGAGCGCCACATCGCGCGCGCCGGGCCGATCGGCCATCTCCAGCCGCGGTCCGATCTGCGCAATGCGCCCGTCGCGCACGCCGATATCGACCAGTTCGCGGTCGCGTCCTGCAATTCGTCCCTCGCGTAAGATCAGATCGAATGTCATCGCTGCCGTTCTATTGCGCCGCTTCGGCGTGCCCGAGATAGGCCGCCTCCACGTCCGGGTCGTTGGCCAGTGCAGATGCGGTGTCTTCGCGGACGATGTTGCCGGAATCGATGACATAGCCGCGATCGGCCAGTGCCAGCGCCAGCACCGCCATCTGATCGACCAGCAAAATCGTGATGCCCTCGTCACGGAGATCCGCGAGCACGTCGAACAGCTCGTTGATCATCGCCGGCGCCAGGCCCAGCGACGGCTCGTCGAGCAGCAGGATGCGCGGCTTCGCCATCAGCCCGCGCGCGATCGCCAGCATCTGCTGCTCGCCGCCCGACAACAGGCCGGCGCGGCTGTTCAGCCGTTCGCGCAGGCGCGGAAAGCGTTTCAGAAGTGCTGCGATTTCGGTCTCATAGTCGACCTTGTCGCGGGTGTTGGCGCCGAGCTCCAGATTGTCGTAGACGGTCAGTTCCGGAAACACCTGGCGGCCTTCCGGCACCAGCGCCAGACCGCGCGCGGCAATTCGATGCGCTGCGCTGCGCTCGATGCGGCTGTTGTCGAGGATAATGTCGCCGTCGACCGGCCGCAGCAATCCGGCGACGCTTCGCATCAGAGTCGACTTGCCGGCGCCGTTGGCGCCGATCAGAGCGACCATCTCGCCGGGCCGCACTTCGATATTCACCTTCTGCAGCACGGGAGCGGCGCCATAGCCGGCAACGAGATCGATCGCGGTCAGCACCGCATCCCGCGGCCCATCCCACGGCCGCTCGCGGCTGCGCGCGCGCGTCTCCGCTGCACCCAGATAGGCAGCGAGAACCTTAGCGTCATGGCGAATCACGTTCGGCGGTCCGGCAGCGATCGGCTTGCCGGCGTCGAGCACCACAATGTGGTTGGAAATTCCCATCACCAGCCGCATGTCGTGCTCGACCAGAATGACGGCAATGCCGGCGTCGGCGATCCGGCGTAGAAGTCCGCTCAAGCTATCCTTGTCTGACGACATCAACCCCGCCGCCGGCTCATCCAGCAGCAGCACGCGCGGCCGCATCGCCAGCGCCCGCGCAATCTCTACCAAGCGCCGATCCACATGCGGAAGGTCGCCGGCAGGGCGCGCCAACGCGTCGTGATAGCCGACAAACGCCAGCAGTCCTTCGGCGCTGCGAATATCCGCCTCATCTGCCGTGGCCGACAGCATCGAGCCGAGCCGTCCGCGTCGCATCGCGATCAGCACATTGTCGAGCACGCTCATGGTCTCGAACAGTTTTGTGGTCTGGTAGGTGCGCCCGATCCCGGCGCGCGCCACCTTCCATGCCGGCGCTCCAGCAAGCTCGACGCGTCCAAGGCGGATGCTGCCGACGTCGGGCCGATAGAAGCCGCCGATCATATTGAGCACGGTGGTCTTGCCGGCGCCGTTGGGACCGATCACGCTGGTGACCTTGCCCGGCGATGCGCTGAAGCTGACGCTGGACGCGGCCTTGATGCCGCCGAAGGTGATGCCGATATCGCGCACCTCCAGCGGCACGCTGGCAGCGCCTGCGCCAAGGAACGCTGCGATATGGAACCCTTCCGCGCTCGCCGTGCGGGGATCAATGCGGCGAAACAGCCGCGCTATGGTGCCTAAAATCCCCTCCGGCGCCAGCCAGAGCACCACCAGCAGCAGGATGCCGAAGAACAGCAATCGGTATTCCGCGAGATTGGACAACAGCTCCGGCAGTACCACGGTGACGGCGGCACCTACCGCGGGGCCAAGCACCCAGCCCGCGCCTCCGACCACGCAGGCGAGCAGGAACAGGATCGATTGCGAAAATGGAAATGAATCGGGTGCGACGAATGCCAGCAACGAGGCAAAAATGCCGCCAGCTATTCCGGCTGACATCGCCGACAGCATGAAGGCCGCGGCCTTGACGCTGACGGGGTTGAGGCCGATCGAGCGCGCCGCGACCTCGGCATCGCGAACCGCGATCATCGCCTTGCCCCAGGCCGAGCCCGCCAGCCGGTAGAACAGCAGCATGGACGCGCCCGCCACCACGATCGCAAGCAGCGCGATCTCGCGTTCGGTGAAAACCGTCGCGCCGATGGACGGCGGCGGCAGGCTCATCAGCCCGTTCGAGCCGCCGGTCAGGTCGCGCCACTCGATGCTCAGATGCTGCACGATGAACGCGAATGCGATGGTCACCATCGCAAGGTACGGGCCGCTCACGCGCAAGGCCGGCAGCGACAGCAGCAGGCCGATGGCGCCCGCGATCAGTCCCGCCAGCGGCAGTGCGATCCAGAAGCTGACGCCTTTCAGGGTCAGGATCGCGACGGCGTAGGCGCCGATTGCGTAGAAGCCGACGTGGCCGAGCGATATCTGCCCGGTGAGCCCGACCAGAATGTTCAGCCCCACGCCGACGATGGCCGTGAGAGCCACCATCGCCAGCACGAACGGCGCATAGCCCTGCGCTTTTGCCGCATACAGCGCCGCAGCGGCCGTCAGCACCAGCAGCGCCACCGGCATTGCATAATCGCGCAATCTGGCGTTCATCATCATCAGACTTTGTTGATCGCGGCGCGTCCGAACAATCCGTTCGGCATCAGCGTCAGCGCCAGAATGACAATCGAGAACACAACAATCTGCGTGTAGACCGACCCGAGATACGCCGTGACCAGCGCCTCGATCAGGCCGTAGGCGAGGCCCGCGATCACCACGCCCCAGGCCGAACCCATGCCGCCGAGAATGGCGACGGCGAACGCCTTGATTCCGAACAGCGTCCCCATTTCGGAACTGACGCTGAACAGCGGCGCGATCAATAGTCCGGCGAGGCCGGCCAGCGCCGTCGAGATCATGAACGACACCGCGACGGTGCGATGCACGTTGATGCCCATCAGCCGCGCCGCATCGGCATTCTGCACCACCGCGAGCAACGTCTTGCCTCGTCGGGTATGACGAAGCACCAGATGCATCACCAGCGCGATGCCGACGCCGACAAGCGGAATGACAAGCTGCAGCGGATAGACGCCAGCGCCCAAAATCCGGATCGGCTCGCGGGCAAGGGCTGAGGGAAATCCGCGCGGCTCCTTGCCGAAGGTGAACAGCACCGCATTGTCCAGCACGATGCCCGCAGCCACCGTCGCCATCAGCCAGGCATTCGAGCCCCGCGCCACGAACGGGCGCACCAGGAAGCGCTCCACCACCAGCCCGAACAGCGCGCAGATCGCCAGCGCCATCGGCGCCGCCAATAGCAGCGGCCATCCGAGCTTGACGGCAAAGGTGTAGCCGAGCACCGCGCCCAGCATCATCGCTGACCCTTGCGCGAAATTGACGGTGCTGGAGACGACGTAAGTGATGTGAAATCCGAGCGCGATCAGCCCGTACATGCTGCCGAGACCGATGCCCGAGATGATGGCAGAAGCGAGCATGGGAATTCCGTGTCAGCGGGTAAACCTCACCTCTCCCCGCAAGCGGGGAGAGGTGACCGCACGCATGCCGATGCGACTTAAAGCCATCATGTCCTAGTTCGTCAGCGGGAGAATCTCGTCGCCCTTGAAGTAGGTGAAGATATAATCCGACGGCGACAGCGCATCCTGGTTTTCAGTCGAGAACGGCTTGTCATAAGCCTTGATCAGGCCGTCATACTTGCCGATCTTGTAAAAACCTTCGCGGATCGCCGGACCGTCGGTCGAACCGGCGCTGGCAATCGCCAGCGCGGTCAGGTGCATGGCATCGTAGGCGTTGGCGATGCCGACCGCGGGCGTTACATCCGCCGCCGATTTGATTTCGGGGTATTTCTTCTTCAGCGCATCGAGCACGCCGGCAGCCTTCGGGCTGGCGTTGCCGGAGAAGCTGAAGGTCTGGATGAAGTGTACTTTTTCAGCGCTGGGACCCGCGAGTTCGGTGAAGCGGCCGCCGGACGGTCCCCAGTGCGAAACGATCGGCACGTTCCAGCCCATGCGGTCGAGCGATTTCACCACCTGCGCGGAAGGCGCCACGTTGGCGACCAGGAACAGTGTGTCGGCGCCGGCATCCTTCAGACGCGTCAGTTGCGGCACCACGTCGACATCGCCGGTCTCGAATTTCTCGACGCCGGCAAATGGCATGCTCTTGGTTTCAAGTGCTGCCTTCAGCCCCTTTTCGTTGGATTCACCCCAGGGATTGTTGATCAGGATCATCCCCGGCTTTTTCGCGCCATACTTTTTCGCAGCGTAATCCACCAGCGCGACATCGACCAGCGCATCGACCGCGGAGACTCGGAACACGTAATTTTCCGGGGCACCATTGCGCGTGATCGCGGTACCGGCCGCCCACACGCCGATAAACGGCACCTTGGACTGATTGGCGAACGGAACGATCGCCACCGACACCGGCGTATCCAGTCCGCCAAAGAACGCAGCGACCTTTTCGCGTTGTACCAGTTCGCGCGCGGCAACCACGCCTTTGGCGGGGTTGCTCTCGTCGTCGCGTACCAGAAGCTCGACCTTCTTGCCGAGCAGACCGCCTTTGGCGTTGATCTCGTCGATCGCCAGCGACAGCCCGCGCACGATGGCTTCGCCGGATTTTGCCGATTGTCCCGACATCGCCGCGACCAGGCCGAGCTTGACCGTGTCATCCGCGAAGGCCGGCGCGGCGGCCGTCAGCGAAAGGGCAACGCCCGCGAGGAGCAGGCGGCGGGATATCTTGTGCAGTGCAAGTGCCATGTGTGAACCTCCGAAGCGAGTGAACTCAGCAAAAGCAAGCAAGCGTTATGCCAGATCGTATGCATTCGAACTGGCAAGCAAAACCTCAATTTCAAAGGGAAAATCGTTTGTAACGCTCGAAATTCCACTTCGAATCTGCACAATCTCATGCCATGATTGTATACAATTTAATCGGGCGGTTGGAACTGAATTCTGCTACCGAGTTCGCCGGCACAAAAGCCGACGGCCTCCTCAACTGTCCTGGCGAGAAATCAACATGCCCCCTGCCCGCGCATCACTTGCCATTCCGACCGATGAGACCGCGGAAGCTGCGGAGATCGTTGAGAGATTCCTTGAAGCCTCGATGGTCCCCGATCCCGAGACCGCGGCGCGCTACATCTCCCCGGAGCTTGCGATCACCTTCACCGGCGGCCGCAAATACAACCACCCGCGCGAGACCGCGGGCTTCAACGCCAAGCGCTACAAATGGGTGAAGAAGAAGATGGCGCGCACCGACGTGGTTCCGGCCGCCGACGAGACCATCGTCTACAATACAGGCACGTTGTACGGCGAATGGCCTGATGGTGCGCCGTTTGAAGGCAACCGCTATGTCGATCGCTTCGTCGTGCGCAATGGAAAGATCGTGCAGATGGACGTCTGGAACGACAGCGCCGAGCGGCTTTTGGTCCGCAACGGCATCGACGCCTAGGCACGCGACCGCGCGGCCTTTTTCACGCTCGTGATTTCAGCCGCGTACGGCGACAGAATATCCTTGATATCGCGCTCCTTCGGCGGATGCGCGACGATCAGCGCGCGGTCGGCGACCGCGTCGAGGTGCTGATCCATCAACGCGGTCGCACGTGCGGAATCGCCCGATGCCAATGTGGCGATGATCGCGCGATGTTCGCTGACCGCGCATTCGGATGAATGCGGGCGGCTGTAGAGCGCAAGGATCAAGCCGCAGCGCGACGCCACTTCGCTGACATAGCGTGCCAGCACCGGATTGCCCGTCAACTCGGCAAGCTTGATATGAAACGCGGTCGCAAGCCTGATCGACAGCGGATTGTTGTTGCCCCGCGCCTGCTCCTCGGCATCGACATGGTCCTTCAGCGACTTGATCTGCTCGCGCGTCAGACCGCCGGCAAGCCGCGTCACCACCAGGCGTTCAAGCCCAACCCGCACGTCGAAGATATCGCGCGCCTCGTTCCAGCTTGGCGTGGCCACCGCGGCGCCGCGATTGCGCCTGAGCTCGACCAGACCCTCCGCCGCAAGCCGCGCCAGCGCCGCGCGAACGATGGTTCGGCTGGCGCCGAACTTCTCGCCGATGGCGTCTTCCGGAAGCTTGGTGCCGGGCTGCAGCGCCTGTTCGATGATGGCGTGCCACAGCGCCTTGTAGATAACGCTGCCGCGATCGGTCGAAGGAGCCTGGTTGTTCTTTGCCATCGTCACGGCGCGTTACGGGAATGATGCGCCGTGATTGCCACGTCCGCCCGGCGAATGCAATTTTGAGATGCTTCCGGCTTCCCTATCACCAATCAGCGAACTTCTTCAACTCCGCCCTGAAGCGAATGCTGCGTTTGCCAGCCAGCGCGGTCGCCTCTGCCTCCGCATGGTTACGGGAGTAGGTGCCGGAAAAGCCGATGCCGACCTCGTAGCCGCCGAACACAGGCCGCTCGCCCCGGCTCGGCGTGTGCTCGTGGTTGACGATCTCGCCCTTCCACTTGCCGTTCGCACAGGTGTAGGAGCCGATGTAATCGAAGAAGCCATCGCCGCCGCGAATCCGGCCATCATGCAACACCATGACGCCGGTGTTACCGCCATCGACGCCGTCGAGCATGCGGATGTGGAGGGAGTAGAGGCCGTTGGCGATGCTGCCCGGTCCGCTCAAAATCGCGGGAGGCGCCGACTCGTCGCTGATCGGAGTCATGGTGGACTTGAAGGGGATGCCGGGCATCAGCGTGCTGCCGCCCTCGAAGTAGAAATGATCGTCCTCCTGCCAGCCGCGCAGCTTCAAGGTTATCTTGTCGGTCTTGAACAGCGGCTGGTAGCTCGGATCCTCATGGTGACGCACGGTCGAGACTTCGGCGTGAATCTCCTCACCGGATTCATCGTACTTCCCGATGAACGCGAAAGCTGAATTGCCGCCGAGCATCCTGCCGTCATAGGCATAGATCACGCCGCAGCGCGAACCATGCACAGTGTGAAATTCCACCTTGTAAAGCCCCTGAAGCACCCCGATGTCGCTCCGGCTACGATGAAAACGCGTCGCAACCCGCGGACCCCGATCCGCGGGTTTATTCAAATGCCATCCTTTGCCTTGTCCCGAAGACAGGTTAGCCGTTCCGGCCCGGTTTGACCAAATCTTTTACGGACTTTCGGGCTAGACTCCGCCCTTGAGTCGCCGCCGCCGCGGCGCCGGAGCCCGCTACCGTTGGAAACCGCGCTTTACCTGCCCATCAAACGCTTCCTCGAAAAGCTCGGCTTTACCGTCAAGGGCGAGGTCGGCGGCTGCGACCTGGTGGCGCTGAGCGCCGGCGACCCGCCGGTCGTGGTGATTGGCGAGCTGAAACTCACCTTCAACCTCGAACTGGTGCTGCAAGCCGTCGACCGCGCCGGCGCCTGCGACGAGGTCTGGCTGGCGGCGAAAATGTCGGTGCGGGGCAAGGGCCGCGAGAGCGACGCGCGCTACCGCAATCTGTGCCGGCGGCTCGGTTTCGGCATGCTCGGCGTAACCAGCAGCGGGCAGGTCGAGGTTATCGTCAGGCCGGCGACCACCGCCCCGCGCCGCAATCCGAAAAAGCGCTCCCGGCTGGTCGCCGAGCACAACCGGCGCAAGGGCGATCCCACCGTCGGCGGCAGCACGCGGGCACCGATCATGACCGCATACCGCCAGCAGGCGCTGGCCTGCGCGGCGGCGCTGGCGCAGGGGCCGCGCAAGGTGCGCGAGTTGCGGCCCGATATGCCCGATGCGCCGAAAATCCTGCGTCACAATCACTACGGCTGGTTCGACCGTGCCGAGCGCGGCATTTACGTCCTGACCGATGCCGGACACGCCGCGCTGAAGCGATGGCCGCAGCAGCTTATGGAAATCGCTGACGCCGGCGAGCTGGTCCCGACGTAGCGGCCAGCACCTATCGCCGTCGGTGCATGGGAGGACAACATGATTTTGGTCACCGGCAGCGTGGTAGCGCGCCAGGACAGCTTCGACGAAGTGAGCCGATTAAGTCTCGAACATGTGCAGCGTTCGCGCGGCGAGCCCGGCTGCATTTCCCACGCGGTTCATGTCGATTGCGAGAATTCGCTGCGGCTGGTCTTCCTCGAGCAATGGACCGATCGCGCAGCACTGTTGGCGCATTTCGCGGTGCCTGCCTCACGCGATTTCGTGCGCGCGTTGCAGCCGCTGGCCGCAAGCGCTTCCACCATCGAACTTTACGACGCGACCAAGCTCGAAAAGCTGTAAGTCCATGATTTGCATGGCTGCGTTGCCCTACTAAATCCCATATTGCATTGCAACATCGGCTTGCCTAGCTATCTCGGGACACATGAGAGGCCAAGATGAGCGAAGACTGGAAGACGAAATATGGCACCCGGCGGGTGCGGCGCGACCCGCCGACGCTGGATGAAGCCATCTTCGCGGCAATCGGGATCACCGACGATCAGCAGGCGCAGGCCGAGATCGCGGCCTCGTTGATGGGATTACCGATCGAGGATGTGCAGGCCGAAGTGAAGAAGGCGGCCCGTCCTACGCTTGGACGTTCAACGACGCGCGTGATCGCCGGCGAACAGGGCGCGCAGCGCTCCGTCGTGGTCGAGCGCCGCATTGTGCGGAAATTCGGCAACGACAAGCGTACCGGGACTTAACGCGCCTTCAGTATGTCACACGCACGAAAAATTTCATGCGCGTTTTATTTTGTCGAAATGTCGTTACGCCGTCCGGCTCCAGCCGGACATTCCCAGCAATATTGTCCACCAGGTACGGTTGAACTTCACGATCGCGCGCGCGGCATCGAGCGCCGTCGGGGTTGAAGGCGCTGTCAGTTCAGCCTGGTTTTGCTGCTTCAAAGCGATGCTTCCGGTCGATTCGCCCTGCCGAAACGTCAGATGCGCGCCGAATTTATGGGCCAGCGCCCGCATCGCTTCGTTGCTGTAGCCGGTGGTGATGCGCAGATTCTCATAGCCGCGGCCTTCTGCTTCCGCGATCAGCCGCCGGAACAGGATGCTGCCGACGCCCTTGCGCCGGACCGAACGTTCGACGCTGAACGCGATCTCGGGCACGCCGTCACCGGACGCATCCGGTTGATGCAATTCGGCGGCGCCCAGCACGTTGCCGTCTTCCACATAGGCGATCACCACCGTGCCGTCGGCAAGGCAGCGCCCGGCGTAGCTATCGACGAAACTTTCATCGGCCGCGCCGTTGAATCGGTCGCGCCGGCTCTCGGGATCGAGCCTTAAAAGATGCTCACGCAGCAGAGGCATTTCACGCGCGGTGAGAGTCCGGATGGTGCCGTTGGCGGGTAGTGCAGTCATGGTCTTTCTCCTCGTGAAGCCCTCGAGGAGGCGTCGAATCCCTAGGTCGTTTATATTGTGCATTGCACCATGAATTTCAAGGCCTGTAACAGCCTGAAAGTGCGGCAGAAAGCCCCGCTTTCGCGCAAGAAGTCCTTAACAACCGTCAACAAGGAATGTTCCGCTCAGAGCACCATCTGCGTCTGCGTCACGACGGCAACGAGCTTGCCTTCCTCGGTTTCCAGCCGTGTCTGCCAGATCTGGGTGCGGCGGCCGCGATGCACCGGCGTCGCGGTCGCGATCACGGTCATTCCTTCCCTGGCGCCGCCGATAAAATTGGTCTTGCTCTCGATCGTGGTGGTGCCGTTGGCATCCTCGGGAAGATTGATGACAGTCGCAGCAGCCCCGACCGAATCCGCGAACGCCATGATGGCCCCGCCATGAAGGATGTGGTTGAGCGTGCAGAGATCGGGGCGCACCAGCATCCGCGCCACCACGCGGTCTTTCCCGGCTTCCATGAACGTCACGCCTTTCAATTCCGCGAACGGCATCTTCATCGAATTGACTTTTTCAAGCGGCGTCATGTCGGCCCCCCATCATTTTTCCGCTGGTCGCAACGTGCGTCGGCTCGATGTCTGACATAACATTCGCCATGCGCCAATTCCCTCCCCGCCGAATCGTCTGTCTCACCGAAGAGACCGTGGAGGCGCTTTATCTGCTCGGCGAGCAGGACCGCATCGTCGGCGTTTCCGGCTACGCGGTGCGACCGCCGCAAGTGCGCCGCGAGAAGCCGCGGGTCTCCGCCTTCATCTCCGCCGACATTCCCAAAATCCTCGCGCTGAAGCCCGACCTGGTACTGGCGTTCTCGGACCTGCAGGCAGACATCGCGGCTGATCTGGTGCGCGCCGGGGTTGCCATTCACGTCTTCAACCAGCGCGACATAGCGGGCATTCTGACGATGATCCGTACCGTCGGTACGCTGGTCGGTAGCGCTGAAAGAGCCAACCAACTCGCGACCAGATACGAACAGCGCCTTGCGGAGGTCGCGAGTGTGGCCCGGCCATCGCCAAAGCCAAAAGTCTATTTCGAGGAGTGGGACGATCCCTTGATATCGGGCATCGGCTGGGTCTCCGAACTGATCGAGATCGCCGGCGGCGAGGACATCCTGCCGAAGTTGCGATTTCAGCAGGCGGCAAAGGACCGCATCATATCGCCTGACGTGGTGCGCGATGCCGCACCGGACGTGATCCTGGCGTCGTGGTGCGGCAAGAGGGTGGTCCCGGACCGGATCAGGCAGCGGCCGGGCTGGAGCGAGATTCCGGCGGTGCGCAACAACCGCATTGTCGAGATCAAATCACCGCTGATTTTACAGCCGGGGCCGGCGGCGCTTACCGATGGGCTGGATGCAATCGTGAAGGCGTTGTGGCCGGACTGATCTCACGTTCCCCGGACGCAGCGCAGCGCGTAGCTCTTGCGAAGCGGTGCGCTGCAGAGCCGGGGCCAAGCTTGCTTGCTTAACCGGGGTCCCGGCTCTGCGGAGCAGCGTGAAGAACGCTGCACCGCGTCCGGGACACGAAACCTATACTTTCTCCACCCCGCACCATTCCGCGATGAACAGCGCGGTGGCCTTGGTGGATTTGCGGAGCGAATCCAGATCGACGTATTCATTGAAACCGTGCATCGCCGCTCCGCTGGCGCCGAAACACAGGCTTGGAATATTGTAGTTCAGCCCGTAGAAGCGCGTGTCCGTGAGCGCGGTGAACACCAGATCGGGCGCCGCACCGCCATAGATCGCGTCGTAAGCCTTGCCGAATGCGGCTTCGGGTGCCGCCGAATTCTTCAGCTCATATCCCTCCGACAGGAAGCCGGACCATTCCACATCAGGCGGATTGTTGGAAAGGAAGCGATGATCGCGCGCCGCCGCTGAAACACAGCCGAGAATTTCGGCCTGACAATCGTTCACCGACCAGCCCGGCAGGATCGCGATCCGGCAATCGACATCGCACCACGCCGGTACGCTGGAGGCCCAGTCGCCGCCCTTGATGATGCCGGGATTGAAGTTGATCGGATGCGTCAGCGCCTTGAAATGATGGTCGCTCTTTGCGCGCTCGTTCCACTCTGCCTCGAGCTTCTCCAGCGACTGGATCAGATGATACGCCGCGGTGATCGCGTTGGAGCCGGAGCCCGCCTCGAACACATGCACGGGAAAGCCGCGCACCTTCAGGCGAAACCAGATCACGCCGACCTGCGAACGCACCATGTGGCCGGAGGTCGGCTCCGGAATGAAGCAGCAATCGGCGCGGTAGCCGCGCTGCAAGGTCGAGAGCGCGCCGACGCCGGTGCTTTCCTCCTCGATCACGGACTGAAAATGAATCCGCGCGGTCGGCTTCAGCCCGGCTGATTTGATGGCATCGAGGGCATAGAGCGCGCCGATGGTGCCGGACTTCATGTCGCAGGCGCCGCGGCCATACATCTTGCCGTCCTTCACCACAGGCGCGAATGGCGGCGTCTCCCACATCTGGAGCGGGCCGGCCGGCACCACGTCGCAGTGGCCCTGCAGGATCAGCGATTTGCCGGCATTGCTCGATGGACGGTAAGTGCCGACCACGCTGCGGGCCCTGGAAAAATCATGTTCGATCGGGCCGAAGCCGCGCAGGTCTTTCAGGTCATTTACATCGATGTGCCAGTCATCGACCTCATAGCCGCGCCGGCGCAGCAGGTCGCCGATCATGTCCTGGCACGGACCTTCGGCGCCGCGGGTCGAGGGAATCGCGACAAAATCCCTGGTGGTGGCGAGCTGCGCGTCGAAACCGGCATCGACGGCGTCAAGGATCTTGCGTTTGGTATCGCTGGAACTCATCGCGTCGCTGCTCCCGTTGGCATCCGATCAAACCATATCTATCAGGATTTGCCGACGCTTTTGATCGCTATGAGAATCGCAGGCGCATCCATACAATGTCCGCGACACGCGGCCCATGGAGAACCCGGATGCCCGGCAATCGCAACATCATGTTTCTCATCATCGGCGCGCTGGTCGTCGCGGTCGGCGTGCTCGGCTACAACCTCTACCAAACCAAGAAGCAGCCGGAAGGCGTCCAGATCAACGTCGGTCCAGGCGGCCTGAAGATCCAGAGCAAGTGACGCGACGCATGAAAGTCTTGCGCATTGTTTTTTTCGTGCTTCCGTTGTTCGGCTTCGCCGCGCCCGCCATGGCGCAGCAAGTCGCACGCGAACAGGACATCATCGATTTGCGGCTGGGCCAGCGCGTCATGGTCGATGACGGCTCATGTCCCGCGGGGCAGATCAAGGAAGTGACCGGCGTCAAGCTGACCACGACCGGCATTGCGCGCGCGCGAAAATGCGTGCCGCGCATGGGGACGAAAAAGTAGGGCGTAGCCGCTGCATCGTGTCCCGGACGCGTTACGGCATTCTTATGCCGCTCCGCAGAGCCGGGGACCATACCAAGCGCCGGAGTTCGTTACGGCCCCGGCTCTGCAGCGCACCACGCCGCAAGGGCGGCGCACTGCGCTGCGTCCGGGGCACGAGCTACTTCCCCGGTTCGCTCGGCGGCACCGGCGAACCCTTGCTGCCGGCGGTAGCGCCACCGTCGATCGGCAGCGTGATGCCGGTGACCCAGCGCGATTCATCGCTGGCCAGATACAGCGCGCCATAGCCGATATCCCAGCCGGTACCTTCGGTACCGAGCAGCGTGCGTTCGCTGCGCGCCCGGCGCATCTCCGGCGTCATGCCGCGCGACGCCACCATCGGCGTGTAGACCGTGCCCGGCGCGATGCAGTTGACGCGGATGCCGTCGCGGCCGTGATGCGCCGCCATCGCGCGCGTAAGGCTGATGATGGCGCCTTTGGAGGTCGGATACAGCAGGCTGGGATGTCCGCCCTGCAGTCCCGCGACCGATGTGAGATTGATGATCGAGCCGCCGCCGCTTTTGATCATTTCGGGAATGGCGTATTTCGCCATCAGCATCATCGAGGCGACATTGACCCGCATCGCCAGGTCCCATGCCTCGAGTTCGACCTCGACGGCGTTGCCGCGCGGCCCCGTAATGCCGACATTATTGACGAGAATGTCGAGCCTGCCCCAGGCGCCAACCGTGCGCGCCACAATTGTCTCGCAAGAAGGATCGCTGACGTCACCTTCGACGATCTGCGCGACGCCGCCTTCGGCCTCGATCATTCGTCTGGTTTCTTCCACCGACTGCGAAACGGTATCGACCAGCGCAACCCTCGCGCCGTGACGCGCCAGAATGACTGCGGTAGCGCGGCCATTGCCGATACCTTCCGCGCGCGAGCCCGCGCCGGTGACGATGGCGACCTTGCCGTTGAGGCGGTCGTCCCTGCGAATGTCGGTCATATCTCTCCTGTCATGGCCGGCCTTGTCCCAGCCATCCACGTCTTAGTTGCTTTGATGCTATTAAGACGTGGATGCCCGGCACAAGGCCGGGCATGACGAAATTGCTAAAAAACGGAAACTGGGAGGTCGTTAAGTCCGCGGATCGCGCGGCTCGAACATGCACTGCAGCGTCGGCTTCGCGATCTTGGTGAAGGTCGCGGCGATCTGGGTTTGCTTGGAGGCCGGCACCCAATCGTTCTCGATGGTCGGCACACCGGTCTCACTGATGCCGCGCAGCAGCGCCTCGCGAAGATCGGGGTCATCGACGGCGGCGACGGCATGATCGTGCAGGCAGCCGCAGACGTCTTCGGGATGCGCCCAGCGATCGACCATGTGGGGGGCGCATAAACGGACGAATTCGCCGCGCGGGTCCGGCAATTTCTTCCAGGACCTCATCTGCGCCTGCGCGGAACTCGCGAAAACAACGGTGAGAAGGATGGCGGCGAGCGAACCGGTGCGGATCATCATTATTTTGCTTTTCTGGATTTTCATTCGCGGGGGAAGGCGCGGATCAGTTCGCAGCAAGGACGGTCGGAGCTGAAGTGACCGGCGCGCCGCTGTAGGCAAAAGTACCAACGCCCGGCAGGCCGCCGTCGGACGAGCCTGCCATCGAAGGACCGGCCAGGATAAAGGCGAAAGCGAGGATGAAGCTGATCGTCCGCATCTGGTTCTCCGGTCTCAAGCCCGCGGCGCTTGCGCCGTTTCGTTGGTAATTAGATAGCCTGATGCTGTTTCCGGATATCTGCACCGAAAACCGAAAATGGTTTCGTCGGGCATGAGATTTGTTTCATCGGAACGTCACGACGAAACAATTCGACTAAAAAACTCAACGATTTCAGTACGGCACGCTCGACCTTCGCAAGGCGAAGCCAGAGAGCGCCGGCCACCATCGACGAAAGATTCGGGCGGCTTCGAGAGCGTCAGGCTTTCTCAACTTTTCTGTGGGAACAGGCTGTCCCCGGCGGAAAACGGTGAACCGGATGCTCCCCGCCGCCGACTTAACCAGCGCGCATGCAACTTTTCTGAGCAGTTGCGCGTTATCGCACACCTTCAGAAAAAGGATTCAGTCGTGGACAGCGGCAACTTTGGCATTGGCACCAAAAATCCGACCCGCGAATCCGGACAGCCGATCGTTGAGCGTTTGGCCAATAGCGGCGGCTTTCCCGATCTGCGGATCGATCACCAGGGCCCCTCGAAAAGGGACGCGGCCCGAAAATGCGGCGCGATGTCGGAGCAAAGTGCTGCCAGCGGCCGCGGAAACGACCAGGTTCCGCAAAAACTGGTGCAACTGGTGGGCTACCGCGATCCCAATGCCCCACCGGATCCGTGGGTTCGGCCGCGTCTGATCCCGGCGAAGCGCTGACGCATCGTTACTGGACGAAATCGCCACACTTCTGAACCGCGGCGTCGGCGGCGCCCCACGGCATGATCGGCACCGACGAGGTCGAATTCTTCGGCGATCCTTCGATGATCCTGTCTGAATAGACCATGTAGACCAGTACGTTGCGCTTGGCGTCGCATCCCCGCACGATCTGCATTTTTTTGAAGAACAACGAGCGGCGCTGCCGGAACATGTCGTCGCCCTGCTCCAGCTTGCCCTTGAAACGGATCGGGCCGATCTGGCGGCAGGCCAGCGAAATATCGGAAACTTCCTCGGCGACCCCGAGCCATCCCTTGAAACCACCTTTTTCGGGCACGGTGAAATGGCAGGCCACTCCCTCGACCTCGGGGTCATCGACCCCGTAGGTAGCCAGCTTGTCGTTCGGACTGAGTAACTTGAACACCGTCGAGCGGCGGAAGATCAGATCCGGTTCATCGGCCGCCAGCGCCGGCGAAACTCCGATCACCGCCAGCACCAGAGCCGCGAAGATCCGGCTTTTCAAGCCGGTGTCACAATGGTCGCTGCGTTGGCGTGTCATGGAGGTCTCCGTGGGGGTTGCTCCTATGTAGTGCGGCAATGTCGCACTGGAAGATAGCTGAGGCTCATCCCCGGCTTGGTTAATGAATTGTGAGGCTTTTTTGCTACGCTAGCGGTGAAAACCGCAGGGATAACAGCGCTTACGCTAGTGAACGCGTTTCCCGTCTGCGACACTAAACAGTGAAGCTGAATTCGGAGTCGGGTACGTGAACGGGCATCGGACTATTTTAGCCAGCCGGCAGCATCTATCGGCTGGCAAGAGCAATTTTCGCGGCAATACGGCGTTTTCCAGTGGAGTTTGGCGAGTTGCAGTATTGACGGCCGGTGTTTTCAGTACCGCTTCCTCTGTCGAGGCTGCGACCTATTATTGGCCGGACTATTATGAGCCCGCGCCGTCATACCGTGCCGCACCGCCGCGCATTACCAGGTCAAGGAAGCCCCGGCTTCCCAAGACCGACGACGTCGCAAAAGATGCTCGCAAGCCGCAGGGGCCGCTGATCATCGCCATTTCGATCGAGAAGCAGGTCCTCAAGGTCTATGACGCCAACGGTTATTTCGCGGAAACGCCGATCTCGACCGGCATGCGCGGGCATTCGACGCCGATGGGAGTCTTCAGCGTCATCCAGAAGCACAAATATCACCGCTCCAATATCTACAGCGCCGCACCGATGCCCTACATGCAGCGCATCACATGGTCCGGTGTAGCAATGCATGCCGGCGTGCTGCCGGGTTATCCGGCGTCGCATGGCTGCATCCGCATGCCGATGAATTTCGCCGTGAAGATGTGGGGCTGGACCCGGATGGGCGCGCGCGTCGTCATCACGCCCGGCGAACTCGCGCCGGAAAGTTTTTCGCATCCGCTGCTGGCGACGCAAAAGACGGCGCCTGCCCCGGTTGCCAGCGCCGATCCGCCGAAGGATTTCGCTACCACTGCGAAATCAGACAAGGCCGCCCTCGCAGAGACGGCGGAAGCCGGGTTTGAACTGAAATCGACCGTCGGCCACGACCTCGCCAAGGCCACCGCCGGCGACAATGCCGCTCCCGCGACATTGCGCGAGCAAACCCACACCGCCGACGCCAGCAGCGCCCTCTCCCAGCCGCGCTCGCCGCTGACCATTTCGGACCTGATTGCAGGCGGCCGCGCGAGCGCGGAAAAGAAGCCCGACGCTCCGAACAGCGTCGAGGTTACGGCCTCTGACGACACAAAATCCGCCGAGGCAGCCAGTGCCGAAATCAAGCCTGCCGAGACCGACGCCTTCAAAAGCCCCGATGCATCGGCCGCAATGGATGGCACAGCGAAGAGCGAATTTCCGGCAGTCGAACCGACGAAGGCTGACGACGCAAAGCCTGAAACGGCAAAAGCCGAAACCGCTGCGGTTGCCGACGTCAAAGCCGATACTCCCAGCGAACCGAAGGCCGTCGACAAGCCGGAGCAATCGGCCAAGGCCGCGCCGGATGTCAGCGCTGATGTCCCCGCTCTGAACAAGGATCAGGCGCGACCGTCCGATGCGGACAAGGCGGGAGCTTCGAAGCCGGAACCCTCAGTTCTGCCAGTGCCCAAGCGCGGCAGTCAGATCGCGGTGTTCGTCAGCCGGAAGGACAGCAAGCTCTATGTGCGGCAGAATTTCGCGCCGCTGTTCGACGTGCCGGTAACCATTGCGCCGGGCGACCGCCCGCTTGGAACGCATGTATTCACCGCGCAGGCCGACAAGGAAGACGCCAATTTGCTGCACTGGTCGGTGGTCTCGATGCCGCTGGTGGCGCGCATGGCGGCGCTGCATGACGATGACGAGCGCGCGTCGCGGCGGAGAAAAACGACCGGCGCGATCGAGGTAAAACCTGTTCCGCTGCCCGATAGCGCTGCCGAGGCACTGGATCGGTTGACCATCCCTGCGGACGCGATGGCGCGGATTAACGAAGCACTTTCGACCGGCGCCTCGATCATCGTTTCCGATCAGGGCATCAATACAGGCGAAACCGGCGAAGGCACGGATTTCATCATTCCGCTGCGCTAGACTCACCAACGCTCGTCATGGCCGGGCTTGTCCCGGCCATCCACGTTTTTATTGTTGCATGGCCTAAGACGTGGATGCCCGGGACAGGGCATGACGAAGAAAAATCGTTCTCTAAGCTGTGCACTGCGCTAAACACGCTGATATGGAACGACTTACCACACCGGCTTCAACCCGCGAGCCTGCGGCAAAGGACGCTTTCGACCGGCTGACATTCCTTGGCTGGCGCCGGGGCCTCATAGCGATCGTCGCGGGGGCGGCAGCATCGTTTTTCCTGTTCGGCTACGCGCTGGTCTATTGGCGCAACGCCGACATGGACTTCATGGTGGTCTACAACGCGCTCATCCTCAACGACGGCAAGCCGCGGCAGTTTTTCGACCATCCCGCTTACTTCACGATCCTCTCGGTGCAGCTCTGGTTCAAATTGCTGCACAATCTCGGACTGCTCGATGCCTGGACGCTGTCCAGCTTTCCATCCGCGTCGAATCCGGCTGCGTTCGATGCCGCGATGACAGCGGCCGTCCGCGCCGGACGGCTGCTCGCCTGGCTGACCGCGACCGGTTGCGTGCTGATCTTCGCCGCTCTCATTCGCCTTGTGGTCCGCGACTGGCGCGTCGCGCTGATTGCGACATTTGCATTCACGTTTTCGGGCGGCGTCGCCATTCACGCGCGCATCCTGCGCAGCGAGTTGGTCGCGGCATTCCCGGTACTGTGCGCGCTGCTGATCCTGATCGTCGTCGGACGCCGCGCCGGGATCGCGCGGCCGCTCGCAATGGCGCTGGCGGCCTTCCTGTGCGTGCTCGGGCTGGAGAACAAGGTGCAGGCGGTTTTGCTGATCGCCGCCCTTCCATTCATCATTCTGCCGTTCGGCTCCGCGCGCAGCGCCAGCGTCGCGTTCTGGCGCAATCCGGCGTCGGCATGGCCAGCCGCGGCTGTCGCTGCGCTGGCTGCCGCGATCGCGGCCTGGGCGGCCACCCCGCTCATTGCCATCGGTTTCGATCGCGCCTTGCTCGAGGCTGCGCAATTCCATCCTTTGTTTCTGGGCCGGTTCGGTGTCTACCAGGCGGTGCTGCTGATTGTGATCGGTGTCTGCATGGTTGCCTACGCGGCGGTCTGGCGGGTCGCCGCGGCGGAAACGCTCGCCTCGATGTTTGCCGTCGCGGCGGGTGGGCTGATTGCGCTGCTCACGCTGAATTTCGAATTCAACGTCAGGGACGTGATCGCGGTCTTCAACCCGATCGAAAAAATGCTGAGCTTTACCGATCCCGGCACCGCCGATCTTGCGAACGGAATCAGCCTGTCAGGTTTATTGACGCCGCTGCTCGACGGCATTGCATCCGTACTTGCGCGCTACACATTCGTGCTGCATCCGTCGCCGCGCCCCACGGTGTTCCTGATCTGGCTGATCCTTCCCGGCATCGTGGTCGCATGGCGCCGCGGCGAGCGGCAGGCGGCGATGCAGGCGATTGTGCTGGTGCTGGCCGCTGTTGCAATCGACGCGCTCGGCGTGCGGCGCGGCCTGAAATCGGAATATTTTGTTTTCACCGACCCGCTGATCATTCTCGCAGGTGCGATCCTGCTCGACCGCATGAGCACTTTCCGGTTTCACAAATGGGCTTATCCGGTCGCCGCAACGCTGGTGGGTCTGCATTTCGTCGTCGGGCAGGCCGAGCCGGTGAAATACGCGCTCAAGCGCGCCGGCCCGGAACCGATCTGCGAATGGAGCAGGTTTCATCTGCCGCTGCTGCCGCTGCCATGGTGCAAGCCGGCGGCGTAACGGGTTGTTGAGCAGCGTTTTCGCGCAGGCCAAGTTATGATTTGCTCCAAGGGAGTGACCATGATCCACCGCAGAACCATCATCACCGCGGCGCTGGCTGCGATCGCGGCGCCGCGAATTGCTCTCGCGCAGAGTTCGATGAGCCGAATCACCGCCTACAGCTTTTCGTTTCCAGCGCTCGATGGCGGCGAGCTCCGGCTCGCCGATTTTGCCGTACGTCCTTTCATGGTCGTCAATACCGCGTCGCTGTGCGGCTACACGCCGCAATATGCCGGGCTGCAGGAGTTGTGGAGCCAGTTTCACGACCGCGGCCTGACCATCATCGGCGTGCCTTCGAACGATTTCGGCGGGCAGGAACCGGGCGGCTCAAAAGAGATCGCGGAAACGGCGCAGCACCAATATGGCGTGACCTTTCCGATTGCCGCGAAAACCGTCGTGAAGGGCCCTAACGCGCACCCGTTCTACAAATGGGCGGCCGAGGCGCGGCCGAAGGATCTGCCGCGCTGGAACTTCCACAAATACCTGGTCGGCCGCGATGGCTACATCGCCGACGTATTCGCCGAGTCCGTCGAGCCATCGGATACGCGAATCAAGACCGCCATTGCGCGCGCGCTGGCGGACACCTGATTGCCCGCAACGAATCGGCCTTTGGGGATAAAAGACGCCACAATGGCGGCGCAAGCTCGATTCAGCTAAGCTCATCAAGGCAAATTAGCACCTTGGCCGCCGTAACGGCAGCCCGGGCAAGACAAAATCCGAGGGGAATACGATGCGCATTGCAGCAGGTCTGATCTTTGCGGGCGCGATTTCATTCGCAACCGGTACCGCCTTTGCGCAGGCGCCGGCGGCCAAGGTCACAACCGCTCCAGCGGCGCCGGCTGCTCCAGCGGCCAAGGGTGCCGCCCCGGCCCCGGCGCAGCAGGCAGCCCCTGCTCCGCAAGCCGCTCCCGCGCCGCCTCCCGGCCCCAAGGTCGCCTGCAACGGCGCGACCGATGTGCTCGGCGTCTCCCGCGTGGTGCAGATCGATACCACCGGTGGGCCCGGTTTCGGTTTCGAGCATTTCAAGCAGCTCGACTTTCTGAAAGACAAGGAAGTCGTGCTGACATTCGACGACGGCCCCTGGCTGGTCAACACGCCCTCGGTCCTGAAAACGCTGGCGGACCAGTGCACCACCGGCATCTTCTTTCCGATCGGCAAGCACGCGACCTATTATCCGGAAATTCTCAAGCAGGTGGCGGCGGCCGGTCACACCATCGGATCGCACACCTGGTCGCATGCCAATCTGAACGGCAAGAAGCTGAACGACCAGCAGAAGAAGGACGAAATCGAGAAAGGTTTTAGCGCGGTAAAATGGGCGCTGGGCGCAGCACCCTCGCCGTTCTTCCGTTTCCCGGCGCTGCAGCACCCGCCGGAAATGGTGACCTATCTCGGCGAGCGCAACATCGGCATCTTCTCCTGCGATCTCGACTCGTTCGATTTCAAGGCGAGCAAGCCGCAGAAGGTCATCGACACCGTCATGAGCAAGGTGGACAAGCTCGGCAAGGGCATCATCCTGATGCACGATTTCCAGAAGCACACCGCCGAAGCACTGCCGGAATTGCTGCGCAGGCTGAAAGCCGGCGGCTACAAGGTGGTGCAGATGAAGGCCAAGGCGCCAGTGCAAACCCTGCCGCAATATGACGAAGAGCTGTTGAAGGACGCCAAGCTGCCGACCGTGAGTTCGCGTCCAGTCTCCAGCGTGGTGCAAACGATTTCGGAATAGTCCGCGCGAACCATGTCAGCACCGCGCATCGAGGGCTACGTCATCGTCTCCGCCGACGGCATGCTCGCGAACGCGGATCGCGTGATGCCGGACGAATTGAAGTTCAAGGGCGACCAGGAGTTCTTCAATGCAGCGCTTGACCGCGCCGCCCTGATCGTGCACGGCCGCCGTTCCTATGAGGGCCAGCCGAACTCGCCGAAACGAAAGCGGATCATCCTGACCTCGGCGGCCGCAGCACTGGCGCCCGATCCGTCGAACCCCAACGCGACGCTGTGGAATCCCGCAGGCGCCACGTTCGAGGCAGCCTGCGAACGCGCCGGCGTGGGATCCGGCGCCATCGCCGTCATAGGCGGCCCCGATGTGTTCGGGATGTTTCTCGACCGTTACGATACGTTCTGGCTGTCGCAAGCGCCGCATGTACGTTTGCCGGGCGGCCACGCCTGCTTCCCCGGCGTGCCCGTGCGCTCGCCGCAGGCGATTCTGGCTGCGCACGGCCTCACGGCGGGAGAACCGCAAATCCTCGACGCCGCGCATGACGTCACGGTGACGCCGTGGCGGCGCCGCTGATCTCCGTCATTGCGAGCGCAAGCGAAGCAATCCAGCTAAACCAAAACAATGGATTGCTTCGTCGCTTTGCTCCTCGCAATGACGCTGCGGGCTAGACGTCGGTATAGGTCGGCTCGTTGGACCTCGGCCCGCGCCCGATGCCGGCGATGATGAACAGTCCGCCGATGATCGACAGGTTCTTCAGCGCGTGGATCATGTTGTTCTTCTGGTCGGCGCCGGTCTGGTTCCAGAAGTCGTGGTAGTAGAACGTCGCCGCGATCACGAAGATGATCAGCAGAATCGCGAAAAACCGCGCGCCGAAATTCAGCGCAATCAGCAATCCGCAAATCAACTCGGTGGCGCCCGCCGCGATCGCCAGCATCTGCGACATCGGCATCCCGGTCATGCCTTCGAGCTGCGTCGTGTAGGGCGTGAGCAATCCGGGGATCACGACCTTGTCCGATATCATCTGGGTGGTGGCCGCGATGTCCAGCAGCTTGAAAGCTCCGGAGACGATAAACAACACGGCGAAAAGCACGCGCCCGAAGGTGATAAACGCTGGCATGGTCGGCCTCACTGGACTGCTGCAATGACGCATCGCAACGACGGATCGATTATGGGCGCTTGGCAGTCGCTTTTCAAACGATCAAATGAATCTTCATGCGGACTGGAACCAGTCGGCAATCATACCAGGTGTGCCACCGTCACTTCCCCGTCGGTAACGTAATGATTGATGCGTTCCGCGGGCAGGCGCTGGCCGGATTGAACCGCGGTGACGTCCCCAATGAGCTGATTTTTCACCAGCTCCGCAACGATAAAGGCCCGCTCGGCATTCGCGTCCGAGTCAGTGGCATGGGTAATCTGGAATGAGAGCTTTGTCAGCGACAGACCGGTATCCCTCGTGCCGGCGCCGACCCATATAACGCTTGCGTCGTCCGGCGGCCGATCCGTGTTAAGCCAGAAGCCGGCGGTCCCCCACGCATCTTTGGCGCGGGCAAGTTCCAGTCCCCAAAACCTGATGTGATGACGCTTGCGCGGGCTGTTATCGATGGCCTTTTGAAAACCGATGTCCTGGCCTCGCCCGAAAAGATAGAGGGTACTGAATGGCGCGGTTGGATAGGGCGAATTGAACACGAACGCCTTGGTCATTCCCCAGGAGCTTTTCAGACCCAACCGATCCGCTTCCGACCACCCGAGCGCGACAAAGGCCGCCCGGAGTTGCTGGAGCGTGCCTACGAGAGCAAGGTTGACCGGATCGCCCGGCAATCCGTCCCCGGTAATGGTGAAACTGGGCACAAGTTTGCGCTGCAGGACCTTGAGGCCCATGCGGATGACGCGCGGAAGCACGAGATACGCGGCCATTCCGTAGGTGACGCCGACGGCCAATATCCACGGCAGCCTGCGGTCCGCCGTTTCGAAGATGACAAAGACGATCAACCAGACGGTGAAGACGCCGAGGCCGAAGATCAGCAATCGCTGCAAAAGGCGCTTAAGCATTCTCACGATTCAATCACCGTCCTGAGCACGCGCTCCGCGTCCGGTCTAGCCGAACAGGCTCGGCTGCGCGCGGCCTGCCCGCTCCTGTGCTTCGACGGCAGCGACCGCGGTCATGTTGAGTATGCCGCGCGCGGTCACCGACGGGGTGAGGATATGCGCAGGCCGCGCAGGCCCGATCAGGATCGGACCCACCGGCAACGCATCGGCCAGAATCTTGATCATCTGATAGGCGGCGTTGCCGGCATCGAGGTTGGGCATGATCAGGATGTTTGCTACGCCCTTCAAGCGCGAATGCGGCAGGATCAACTCCCGGGCCGCCTCGGACAACGCGGTATCGCCCTGCATCTCGCCGTCGGCCTCGATTTCCGGATGGCGCTCGGCAAACAGATTTGCCGCCTTGCGCATCTTGCGCGAAGATTCCGTGTCATAGCTGCCGAAGTCTGAATGCGATACGAATGCGATCTTTGGGGTGATGCCAAAGCGCTGCACGTGAACCGCAGCCCTTCCTGCAATATCCACGAGTTCTTCGGCGGAAGGGTTGGGCCGTACCTGCGTATCGGCAATGAAAATGGCGCCCTTGCTGGAGATCATCAGCGAGAGCGCGGCGAAATCGCTGGCGCCGGATTGATATCCGATAATTTCCCTGACATGGCGGAGATGCCGCATATAGCTGCCCTCGATGCCACACAGCATCGCGTCGGCCTCGCCGCGAACCACCGCCAGCGCCGCAATAACGGTCGCGTTGGTTCGAATCGTGGTACGCGCGACATCCGGTGTTGCGCCATGGCGGCCCGCGACGTCGATATAGGACTGGACATAGGAGCGGTAGCGCGGATCGTCTTCGGGATTGATGAGGTCGAAATCCCGGCCGGCCTTGATCGCAAGACCAAAGCGCTTGATGCGCGCTTCCACGACCGAAGGCCGTCCGACCAGAATCGGCCGCGCCAGCTTTTCCTCGAGTACGACTTGCGTGGCGCGCAGCACCCGCTCGTCCTCGCCTTCGGCATAGATCACGCGCACCGGCTGCGTCTTCGCCTTGGCAAATACCGGCTTCATCACCAGACCGGAGCGGAATGCGAAACGCTCGAGCCCGGCGGCGTATTCGTCGAAATTCTTGATCGGCCGTGTCGCGACGCCCGAGGCCATCGCGGCTTTGGCAACGGCGGGCGCGATGCGCAGGATCAGCCGCGGATCGAACGGGCTCGGGATCAGCGAACCCGGCCCAAAGCCCTGGGCTTCCGTGCTATCGAAGCCGTGGGCTACCGCATCTGACGGCGGATCGCGCGCCAGCTGCGCGATCGCATCCACCGCCGCATGCTTCATGTCCTCGTTGATCGCGGTGGCGCCGACATCGAGCGCGCCGCGGAAGATGAACGGGAAGCACAGCACGTTGTTGACCTGGTTGGGAAAGTCAGAACGACCGGTGCAGATCATGGCGTCGGGGCGCGCTTTGCGGGCTTCATCCGGCATGATCTCCGGATCCGGATTGGCCAGCGCCATCACCAGCGGGTTGTCGGCCATCTGCTGGACCATTTCCGGCTTCAGCACGTTCGGAGCGGACAGGCCGAGGAAAATGTCGGCGCCGGGAATCACGTCGCCCAGCGTGCGCTTGTCGGTCTTCTGCGCGTAGACCGCCTTCCAGCGGTCCATCAGCGTGTTGCGGCCTTCATGCACGACGCCGTCGATATCGCAGACCCAGATGTTCTTGCGCTGCGCGCCCAGCGACACCAGCAAATTGAGACAGGCGATCGCCGCAGCACCCGCGCCGGAGGCGACGATCTTGACGTCTTCGAGTTTCTTGCCGTTCAGCAATAGCGCGTTGGTAATCGCGGCGCCGACGATGATGGCGGTGCCATGCTGGTCGTCGTGAAACACCGGGATTTTCATCCGCGCCTTGAGCCGGGCTTCGATCTCGAAACACTCCGGACCCTTGATGTCCTCCAGATTGATGCCGCCGAAGGTCGGCTCCAGCGCCGCCACCGCTTCGACGACCTTGTCGATGGTGTCGGCGGCGAGCTCGATGTCGAACACGTCGATGCCGGCGAACTTCTTGAACAGCACCGCCTTGCCTTCCATCACCGGCTTGGAGGCCAGCGGACCGATATTGCCCAGCCCAAGCACGGCGGTGCCGTTGGAGACGACGGCGACCAGGTTGGCGCGGATGGTCAGGTTGGCCGCCTCGGCCGGATCGGCCGCAATCGCCATGCAGGCCGCGGCCACGCCGGGCGAATAAGCCAATGCCAGGTCGCGCTGGTTGCCGAGCGGTTTGGTGGCCTGAATCTCGAGCTTCCCCGGGCGCGGAAACTGGTGATAGGCGATTGCCGCGGAATGCAGATCTTCGGAATAGGTCGTCATACATTTCCCCCGCGGCTGCCTCGGCCCCGGCTTGATGCGCCGATGGCTGGATTAAGGCAGTCATTTGTCCGGCAGATTGAGCCGGATGTGAAGCTCGCGCAACTGCTTAGGGCTGACGTCCGAGGGTGCGCCCATCATCAGGTCTTCGGCGCGCTGGTTCATCGGGAACAGCGAGATTTCGCGCAGGTTCGAGGTGCCGCACAGCAGCATGACAATGCGGTCGACGCCGGCGGCCATGCCGCCGTGCGGCGGCGCACCGTACTGGAAGGCGCGATACATGCCGCCGAACCGCTCGACCACCTCTTTCTCGCCATAGCCGGCGATCTCGAACGCCTTCACCATTGCCTCAGGGCTGTGGTTACGAACGCCGCCGGAGGCGATCTCGTAGCCATTGCAGACGATGTCGTACTGGAACGCCTTGATGGTCAGCGGGTCGTTGGTTGTCAGCAATGCCTCGAGGCCACCCTGCGGCATCGAGAACGGGTTGTGCGAGAAGTCGATCTTCTTTTCGGTCTCGTCATATTCGTACATCGGAAAATCGACGATCCAGGCTAGCTCGAAGCGCTCCTTGTCGACCAGGTTCAGCTCCTCGCCGAGTTTTGCGCGCGCCAATCCGGCAAATTTCCAGAATTTCGCGGGATCACCGGCGACAAAGAACGCAGCATCGCCGTCCTTGAGGCCAAGCTGTGCTCGGATAGCCTCTGTACGCTCCGGGCCGATATTGTTGGCGAGCGGTCCCGCTCCTCGTACCTCTGACTGGCCGGTCGCCAAGTCTGACGGATTCAGACCCAAATGCTGAATAGCTTCGCCGACCTTCCCCTCTTTCAACAATTCGTCAGTTTTTTGCTGATCTTTCTTCTGATCAGGGTTCGATACATTTAACGTCGCATCGCTGCCACGCCACATGATGTAGCCGAGCCCGGGCTGGCCCTCGCCTTGCGCCCACGAGTTCATGCGGTCGCAGAACGCGCGCGAACCGCCGCCCGTCCCGGGGATCGCCCAGACCTGATTCTTCGGGTCCTCCAGCATCCGTGCGAACACCTTGAAGCCGGAGCCGCGGAAGTGCTCGGAGACGTCCTGCATCTCGATCTTGTTGCGCAGGTCCGGCTTGTCCGAACCGTATTTGCGGATCGCCTCGGCGAAGGGAATCCGCGGCCAGCCTTTGGTGACCGGCTTGCCCTTGGCAAAATCCTCGAACACGCCGGTGACGACCGGCTCCATCGCCGCGAACACGTCGTCCTGCTCGACAAAACTCATCTCGACGTCGAGCTGGTAGAACTCGCCGGGCAGCCGGTCGGCGCGCGGGTCCTCGTCGCGAAAGCATGGCGCGATCTGGAAGTAGCGGTCGAAGCCCGACATCATCAGCAGCTGCTTGTACTGCTGCGGCGCCTGCGGCAGCGCATAGAATTTTCCAGGATGGATCCTGGAGGGCACGAGGAAGTCGCGCGCGCCCTCCGGCGAGGAGGCCGTCAGGATCGGGGTCTGGAATTCGAAAAATCCCTGATCCTTCATGCGTTTTCGCATCGAATCAACAATTTGACCGCGAGTCATGATGTTTTGATGGAGCTTGTCGCGACGAAGGTCGAGGAAACGGTACTTAAGTCTTATATCTTCAGGATAATCCTGCTCACCGAACACCGGCAGCGGCAGTTCGCCGGCTGGGCCCAGCACCTCGATCTCGGTGATGAAAAGCTCGACCGCTCCGGTCGGCAGTTCCGGGTTTTCGGTGCCGTCCGGACGGCGGCGCACCTTGCCGTCGATCCGCACCACCCACTCCGCGCGCAGCTTTTCAGCGTCACTGAAGGCCGGCGAATCCGGGTCGGCGACGCACTGGGTCAGCCCGTAATGGTCGCGCAGGTCGATAAACAGCAGCCCGCCATGGTCGCGAATGCGATGGCACCAGCCAGACAGACGAACGTCCCGGCCGATATCGCCATCACGAAGCGCGCCGCAGGTATGGGACCGGTAACGATGCATGGAAATCCTGGAAAAGCGTCGGAGGAATCGAGGGCTCGGGGACCCTCGTAAAGAGCGTCAGGGTTTACCCGAGGCAAACCGGCGCGGCAACCAAATGCGAGGCATTTTCGGCGGCCTCAAGAGACGCCGGAGCGCAAAAATGCCGAAAAACAGCCAGTCTGTCGAAGTCACGCATCTACGGGCGGATTGCCAATTCCAACCGCAGTCCTATCTTGATGCCATGACGGTTCACTTCCCTTTCGACAACACTTATGCGGCGCTGCCGGACAGCTTTTTCGCGCGGGTGGCGCCGACACCGGTGACCTCGCCGAAGCTGGTCAAGCTGAACCGGTCGCTCGCCAAACATCTCGGTCTCGATCCGGATTGGCTCTCCAGCCCGGAGGGTGTCGAAATTCTCGCCGGCAAGCGCGTTCCCGACGGCGCCGACCCCATTGCGATGGCCTACGCCGGGCACCAGTTCGGGCATTTCGTGCCGCAGCTCGGCGACGGCCGCGCCATCCTGCTCGGCGAGGTTCTGGACGCCGACGGCGTGCGCCGCGACATCCAGCTCAAAGGCTCCGGCCCGACGCCGTTTTCGCGCCGGGGCGACGGCCGCGCCGCGCTCGGTCCCGTGCTACGCGAATATATCGTCAGCGAGGCGATGGCGGCGCTGGGCATTCCGACCACCCGCTCGCTGGCCGCAGTCGTGACCGGCGAAAATGTGGTTCGTGAGACGATGCTGCCCGGCGCCGTGCTGACCCGCGTCGCCTCCAGCCACATCCGCGTCGGCACCTTCCAGTATTTTGCCGCGCGCAGCGACGCGGCCGGCGTGCGCCGGCTCGCCGATCATGTGATCGCCCGGCATTATCCGAACGTGGCGAACGCCGAGCGGCCTTACCGCGCGCTGCTGGACGCGGTGATCGCTCGCCAGGCGCAACTGGTGGCGCGGTGGCTGTTGATCGGCTTCATCCATGGCGTGATGAATACCGACAATACCTCCATCTCCGGCGAGACCATCGACTACGGTCCATGCGCCTTCATGGACAATTACGACCCGGCGACGGTATTCAGCTCGATCGACGAACAGGGCCGCTATGCCTATGGCAACCAGCCGCGCATCGCATTGTGGAATCTGACGCGCTTTGCGGAATGCCTGCTTCCCCTGCTCTCGGATGACCAGGAGAAGGCCATCGCCGAGGCGCAAACCGCGCTGGGCAACTTCGCGGAGACGTTCGACGCGGCCTATTATGCTGGCCTGCGCGGCAAGCTCGGCCTGTTGAACGCGCGCGACGACGATCCGGAACTCGCCAACGACCTGCTGAAAACAATGGCCGACAATCAGGCCGATTTTACCCTTACTTTCCGGCGCCTCAGTGACGCGGCGGGGAATATTGCCGGCGACGCCGAGGTGCGAAAGCTGTTCGCCGACCCCGCGGCCTTCGACGCCTGGGCCGTTCGCTGGCGGCAGCGGCTCGCCGATGAGCCGCAGGGTGCCGCCACACGTCAGGCCGCGATGCGCGCCGTCAATCCCGCCTTCATTCCGCGCAATCATCGGGTCGAGGCTGTGATCGAGGCGGCGGTGAACCGGAACTTTGCCCCGTTCGAGGAGCTTCTGACGGTGCTGGCAAGGCCGTTCGAGGACCAGCCAGCCTTCGCCGGTTATGCCGAGCCGCCGCAGCCGCAGGAGCGCGTGCTGCAGACCTTTTGCGGGACGTGAACTGTTAACCGCTTGGTAACGTTGCTCGCGTTGCTTTCGCCCCGCGCCACAGGTTTTAAGAAACGGTCAATGCGTTGCCGACAAATCTAACGGTTTGCTGGGGGATTTATCGTGTTCGACGCTTTGGTATTCGAGTTTATGGGACTGGCGATGCTCGCGCTGTGCGTGATCGTGGTGGCTACGCCTTCGCGACGCGCCCCGGTCGGGCGCGCGCGCAGGGTATGATCGTCTCGGGACAGACACGCCTGTACGTCATGCGTGGCCTAGACCCGCGCATCCAACCATTTCGGAAGAAGCCTCTCTTTGAAAAGACGGATGGCTTGGTCAAGCCCGGCATGACGGCTGAAATTGCCGCTCCAGCCCCATTGCAAGCCCCTAATTTTCCCCAGCACCCTTGACATATCAGCGCTTTCGGCAGAACGCCGTCTTAAGAAGCGTTATGGACCGTTCATGGACCTGATTACCACCACCGCCGAACTCGCGGCCGTCTGCGGCCGTCTTGCCAGGCACCCCGTCATTACCGTCGACACCGAATTTCTGCGTGAGACGACCTATTATCCCCTGCTCTGCGTGGTCCAGATGGCCAGCGCGGAGGAAGCGGCCGTGATCGACACGCTCGCGCCGGGGATCGACCTGAAGCCGTTCTTCGATCTGATGGCCAACGAGAAGGTGCTGAAGGTCTTCCACGCGGCGCGGCAGGATATCGAAATCATCGTGCATCGCGCGGGTGTCGTCCCGCATCCGATCTTCGATACCCAAGTGGCCGCCATGGTGCTCGGCTACGGCGACAGCATCGCCTACGACCAACTGGTCGAGCGCATCGCCGGGCATCGGCCCGACAAGACCCATCGTTTCACCGACTGGTCGCGCCGGCCGCTCACTGAGGAGCAGGTGCATTATGCCGTCTCCGACGTCACCCATCTGCGCGACGTGTTCACCGCTCTCGATGCCGATCTGAAGAAGCGCGGCCGCAGCGACTGGGTCAGCGAGGAAATGGAAGTCCTGACCTCGCCCAGGACCTACGACTTTCATCCCGAACGCGCCTGGGAGCGGCTGAAGACCCGGATCCGCAAGCCCAAGGAACTTGCGGTGCTGATGGAAGTCGCGGCCTGGCGCGAACAGGAAGCGCAAAGCCGCGACGTGCCGCGCGGCCGCGTGCTGAAGGACGACGCGGTCGGCGATATCGCCACCCACGCGCCGACCAGCCTGGAACGGCTGGCCAGCCTGCGCTCGCTGCCGAAGGGATTCGATCGCTCGAAATGGGGCGCCGATATCGTCGCCGCCGTGCAGCGCGGCATCGCACGCGATCCGCGCACGCTGCCCAAGATCGAAAAGGCCCGCAACAATTCGAATGGGGCTGCCATTGTCGAGCTGTTGAAAGTGCTGCTGCGGATGACCTCCGAGCGCCACGCCGTCGCCACCAAGGTGATCGCCACCGTTGACGATCTCGAGCAGATCGCAGCCGACGATAATGCCGACGTCGGCGCGCTGCGCGGCTGGCGCCGCGAACTGTTCGGCGAGGCCGCATTGGCGCTGAAGCAGGGCCGGCTGGCGCTGGCGATCGAAAAAGGCCGCGTGGTCCGGGTGGATCGGGATCAGACGTGACTTGCGAGCCCGATGGCTCGCCCTTTCGGCGAGCCTGACAGGATCTATGCGGCGTCCCAGCGTGGAAAATGTTCGCCGGTCAGCGACCGGAGAAACTGCTCCTCTTCGCAGATGCGTCGCTCCAGCCGCCGCCGTTCGTCGTCTGAGGTCGATGAAGCGAGCAAACGCACGCAGTGGCCGATCACGTTCCGGCTGCTGCGGACCAGAAAATCCGACATCTCAGACGTGGCGCGCCCAGCAATTTCCGATGGCATCAGCCTCTACGCCGCAATGCCAACGCGTGCCGCCGATTTTGCGCGAACCGGTTTTCCACCCGGCGGGTCTTCCGGTCCCCGATCCAACGCGGATAAAGCCTCAAGCACCTCATCGATGGTCACCACTCGGCGCGATCCGGGCCACTCTCTTAATGCCGGATTAGACGCCACGGTGGCCGCATCCGACGCCCAGGATGCGAGGATGGCACGCTTTTCGTGTATCGATATGGTCGTGTCGGCAATCACGTCGCGGGGATGGTCGTATACCGAACCGGGATGCAATATTGCATTCAGGTCAATAATGTTGTCAGCACGATCGATCATCGGATGATCCTCCTTTCTTCTTGTACGTCCTGATGCTTCCCCGACAAAACAGGGGGGACTCCCGCCCGGGGCCGGGCGGGAGTAAATCAGTTCGAGATGGATTACGCAGCTTTGCCTTCGAGCTGGTGCACGTTGCCGGCCGGCGTGCCGTTGATGGCGATGCGCCGCGGTTTCATCGTTTCAGGAATTTCCCGAATCAGCTCGATTTTCAGCAAGCCGTTCTCGAACGAGGCGTTTTTCACCTGAACGTAATCGGCAAGGCTGAAGTGCCGTTTGAAGGGCCGCGCCGAAATACCCCGATAGAGATATTCGCGCTCGGTCTTGTTCACCTGGCTGCCCTCGATGGTGACCACGTTCTGTTCGGCCGTCACCGAGATTTCGTCGGGCGAAAAGCCCGCGACTGCAAGCGAGAGCTGGTAGCGATCATCGCCCAGCCGTTCGATGTTATAAGGGGGATAGTTATCCTCGCCAGCACGCTGAGCGGTTTCAGCGAGGTCGAAAAGGCGATCGAAGCCAATGGTCGAGCGCCAAAGGGGAGAGAAGTCGTAAGTGCGCATAGCCAGATCCTCCAAAGAGCAAAATGGGTACGAGCGGCACCGGACACGACCGGTGCCCGTCTCAAGTCCCCAACCCGTTACGGCATCGGGGACACCACCTCGCGGCGGCGACGCAATAATTAGAAAAACCGCCTTTTGGTTTCAAGAGGCTGCCAAAATTTTTTTGAAACGGCTATCCGGACCGGCCTTCTGGATATTTACGGCGCCGCCCCCGGGCCGTCATGCACCAAAGACGCGGCCTGCTTTAGCGCCGTACGATCGAGCCGGTGCGCCCGACCAGCCGCGCCAATTGCTTGAACCGGCTGCCGACGCGGTCGGCCACCAGATCGACCATCCTGTGCTCGAACACCAACATGAGTTTGCGCCCGCGGCTGCGAAAATGCGTCGCCGGCAACACACCGGGCCGCGCCGCCGAAATCAGGTGCGCGACGCGGAATGCTGCGCCGAGCACGCGCGCACGCTCCACCATGGATGGCGCGACCAGCCCGCGAATTGCCGGCGGCGGCTCATTTTGTTCGCTTAAACCCGCATAGCGATAGAACACCGCCAGTGCCATAAAAGCCCTGCCCTGATGGCTGACCGCTCCGAAATTCCCGTTGGTGATCAGGCTCATGGTCTGTTCGCCGCGATGGTCGGGATGAACCCGCCAGCCGATGTCCGACAGCAGGCAGGCGGCGTGGCGCAAACGCCGATCTTCTTCGGTCTCACGCAGCTTTGCGACCCTGACCAGGCGATCGGTCCAGCCGATCAGTTCCTCGGCGTGCCGTACCGAACGCGACAGCAGTTCGTTCAACGACTGCGCGGCGCAGATCAATCCGTCTTTCGCCCGCTCCGTTTCCGACAGCTTCGAATACAGCAGGCCTTCGCGCACGCCATAGGTCGAAAACACGACGGTCTTCGGTTTCGCCGTGCGAATGATGTATTCGAGAACCAGCGCAGCATAGGCCAACAACGGCCGCCGGGCTTCCGATACCGCTTCTATGTTGGCCAACATGTTGGCGGCCACCAGCCGGCGCAGACGGCGCGCAAAATCCAGCGCGTCAGCGGCCGGAATCGAATAGCCGTGCATCACCTGCAAGGGATATTCACTCTGGATGATGTGGATGCGCGCCAGTGCCCGCCACGTTCCCCCGACCGCGTAGAAGGTCCGGCCACGGCCGGCCTTGAGCTGCGCGATTCCCGAAATATCGTTTTTGACGATGCGCTCGGCGCGCTTTAGCGACTTATCCGACGTGTCCTGCAGTGCGAGGCTGCCGAGCGGCAGCGTCACGCCCTGCCGAACGCGGTTGCCGCGCACGTCAATCAATTCCAGCGAACCGCCGCCGAGATCGCCGACAATGCCATCCGGTTTGTGCACGCCGGAAACCACGCCCAGCGCGGATAGTTTTGCCTCAAGCGGCCCCGACAGGATATCGATCGGCACGCCGCAGATACGTGCCGCCTTGGCAATGAAGTCAGGTCCGTTGGTGGCGTCGCGGCACGCCGCGGTGGCGATGGCGTGAACGCGGCCGACTTTCATCACCCGGCATAGCGCGCGGAAACGCCGCAGCGCAGTCAGCGCCTTGATGACGGCGTCGGGCGCCAGCAGGCCGGTGCTCTGCACCTCGCGGCCGAGCCCGCACAGCGTCTTTTCGTTGAAGATGGATACCAGGCTGCGCTCCATCGCCGCATAGACGACGAGACGCACCGAATTCGAACCGATGTCGATCACCGCGACGCTGGATGCGCGTTTGCGCGCCCGCTTCACCGCGCAGATTCCCTATGACGGCTGCTGGCGCTCGTTACGGCGCGTGAGGCGGCGTGGCGAAGATTCCTTGAGCGACTTTCCACGGCCTGACAGACTCGGATTCGTCATGAAGTAATTATGCAGGTTGAAGGGCTCCTCGCCCTTCGCGGCCTTCATACGCGTTGACGATCCATCCGGCAACAACTGCCAGCTTTGCTCGGTATCCTTCAGGTTTGCGACCATGATTTGTTCGAGAACCTGCTGATGCACCGTGGGATTTTGCAGCGGGCACAGGATCTCGACGCGGCGGTCGAGGTTGCGCGGCATCATGTCGGCCGACGAGATATACACAGCTGCTTTCGGTCCCGGCAGGCCGTGTCCCATTCCGAAGCAGTAGATTCGGCCGTGTTCCAGGAAGCGGCCGATGATCGACTTGACGCGAATGTGGTCCGACAGGCCGGGCACGCCGGGCCGCAGGCAGCAGATGCCGCGCACGATCAGTTCGATCGAGACGCCGGCCTGGGAGGCTTCGTACAGCGCATCGATGATATCGGGATCAACCAGCGAGTTCATCTTCATCCAGATCGCCGCCGGCCTGCCGTGACCGGCATGGCTGGTTTCGCCGTGAATGTGTTCGAGCATCCGCTTGCGCAAGGTGAGCGGCGATACCGCCATCTTCTCGATGTCGCTCGGCTCGGCGTAACCGGTGATGTAGTTGAAGACGCGCGCGGCATCGCGGCCGATGATCGGATCCGAGGTGAAGTAGGACAGATCGGTATAGATGCGCGCCGTCACCGGATGATAATTGCCGGTGCCGGTGTGAACATAGGTGGTGAGCGTGCCGCCTTCGCGGCGCACGACCAGCGAAAGTTTGGCGTGGGTTTTCAGCTCGATGAAACCATAGACGACCTGCACGCCGGCGCGCTCCAGATCGCGCGCCCAGCGGATGTTGGCTTCCTCGTCGAACCGCGCCTTGAGTTCGACCAAAGCCGTGACCGACTTGCCGGCCTCGGCGGCCTCAACCAGGGTGCGCACAATCGGCGAGTTGTTCGAGGTGCGGTATAGCGTCTGCTTGATCGCCACCACGTCGGGATCGCGCGCAGCCTGCTGCAGGAACTGCACCACGACGTCGAAGGATTCATAGGGGTGATGAACGATCAGATCCTTCTGCCGGATCGCCGCGAAAATGTCGCCGCCGTGATCCCTGACGCGCTCCGGATGGCGCGGAACGTAAGGCACGAATTCGAGATCGGGCCGGTCGAGCCGTGTCAGTTGCGACAGCTCGTTCATGGCAAGCACGCCGTCGACCAGCAGCACTTCGTCGTCGGTAGTGGACAGCGCGCGCTGCACGAACGCGCGCAATTCTTCCGGCATAGCTGCTTCGATCTCCAGCCGGATCACCGATCCGCGCCGCCGCCGCTTCAACGCGGTCTCAAAGAGGCGGACCAGATCTTCGGCCTCTTCCTCGATTTCGAGTTCGGAGTCCCGGATGATGCGGAACGCGCCCTGCCCCTTGACGGTATAGCCGGGAAACAGCCGGCCGATGAACAGGCTGGTGGCCTGTTCCAGCGTGATCAGCCGCACCGCGCCATCCTTGGCCGCCGGCAAGCGGATGAAACGGTCGATCTTGCCGGGCATGCGGATCAGCGCATTCATCGGCTTGCCGTCGGAGACCCGCGCCAGATGCAGCGCGATGGTAAAGCCGAGGCTGGGGATGAACGGGAACGGATGCGCCGGATCGATCGCCAGCGGCGTCAGCAGCGGAAAAATGTTGTGGAGAAAATGATCCGCGATCCAGCTCCGCTCGGCCTTGGTGACATCGCGGCCATCGACCAGGATAATGCCGACCTCGGCGAGAATGCCGCGCAGGTCGCGCCAGATTGCCTGCTGGTCGGTGGCGAGCTTTGAAACGGTCTCGTTGATCATCACGAGCTGCTCGGAGGGCGACAGACCATCCGGGCTGCGCTCCGTGATGCCTTCGCGCACCTGCGCCTTGATGCCGGCCACCCGGACCATGAAAAACTCATCAAGGTTATTGGCGGAAATCGACAGGAATCGCACTCGTTCCAGCGCCGGGTGACCCGGATTGACGGATTCTTCCAGCACCCGGCGATTGAAATGAAGCCAGGACAGCTCGCGATTGATGAAGCGTTCCGGACTTGTTCCAATCATGGAACCCGGCAACGATTCGATCTCTTTCTCTTTTAAAACAACAGCTTGCGCGGCATCCATGAATATTCAATCCATCCCAGATCAGACAGCGGCGCCGTCAGAACCATGCGGCGCGCAGCATGTGTTATCGCGATGACGTTTCAATGACATTGATGTTCCCCAAGGCTGCGCCGTCAAGCCGCATCGGTGGGCTAAGGCTGCCGGTCAGGCATCCCGCAACAGCTCGGCGGCGAGCGCGCGTGTCACCGGCCTGCCCAGACGCAGCGCCTCGGTATCCAGTAGCTCGACCGCTTGGCGCGCGGCGGCAAAGGACCGCTCGATCCGTGTGGCGAGATAGCTCACCACGGCTTCATCGACGCTCATTTGACGGTCCGCGCAGAATTTCACGATCAGCGCGCGAAACAGCTGATCGTCGGGCGGCAGCAGCGTCGCCGCCGGTACGGCGCGGAGCCGTGAGCGCAGGTCGCGCAGTTCAACCTGAAAGGCCGCCGGCGGTACCCGCGCCGTGATCAGGACGTAGGCCTGGTCCTCGCGCGCGAGATTCATCAGGTGAAACAGCGCGCGCTCATCGAATCCGGACGGGTTGAGGTCCTCGACCACCAGCGCGCCGGTGGCGAGCGCGCCGGGCACCGCGGCTGCGGATAGCGCGTGCGCGGTGGTCGATCGTGCCCCCGCTTGCTCCGCCCAAATCGCAGCGAGATGGCTTTTGCCCGAGCCTTCCGGACCCGTCAGCAGCATGATCCGGTTCGGCCAGTCGGGCCAGCTGTCGATCAGCGCCAGCGCCGCCGCGTTGGAAGGACCTTCAAGGAAATCGTCGCGCGACAGGCTTTCCGCATGCGGCAGCGCGAATGCAAGCTGACGGGGTTGAACGCGACCTGCCACGCAGTCACTCCATGCCGGCCTGGCGGCGTCCGATCACAAACCTAGTGCGCTTCGATGGTGCTCATGTGGCGCACCCACTCCACGAGATAGAGCGATACCGAAACCAAAGTAAAGACCGTCACAAAGCCCATCAGGATCAGGTCATAGGGCGTGGACTTGAAGCCAAAACCGAGGGCGGCCAGCACCAGTGCCGCGAACGCCACCTGCGCCACGGTGTTGAGCTTCGAGACCATCAGCGGCTTCATCGGGATGGGCCTGCCGAACAGCCACGACACGATCACCGCACTGACGATCATGATGTCGCGCGACACCACCAGAATGACGATCCAGCGCGGAACCGCGCCCCATATGCCCAGCGCCACATAGATCGAGACCAGCAGCGCCTTGTCGGCCAGGGGATCGAGCAGCGCGCCGAGTTCGCTGGCCATATTGAAGCGCTTGGCGAGAAAGCCATCCACCGCGTCGCTGATGCCGGCGACGATGAAGATCACAAAGGCGATCTCCATCTTGTCGGAAGCAATCGCCCAGACGATGAACGGCACCAGCAGGATGCGGCCCAAGGTTATTATGTTTGGAATGCTCAACTCAGCGTTTCCCGGCCTCCGGCCCGATTTCGCTTAAGATCAGAGCTGTGGCCCGGACCGGCTCGTTGTCTACATAGACCATGCCGGGGGCGCTTGCGAGCCATTGCACCGCAGTGGAATCCGACGTAACCACCCCGCGATCATCTGGAACAGGGCATGACCGAGCGAAAAAACGGGCTCACTTACGCCGATTCGGGCGTCGATATCGACGCCGGCAACCGGCTGGTCGATCTCATCAAGCCGATGGTCCGCGCCACCGCGCGGGCCGGCGCCGACGCGGAGATCGGCGGGTTCGGCGGCTTGTTCGACCTCAAGGCCGCGGGCTTTAAAGACCCGGTTCTGGTCGCCGCCACCGACGGGGTCGGCACCAAGGTCAAGATCGCGATCGAGACCGGTTTGCATGCCGGTATCGGCATCGACCTGGTGGCGATGTCGGTCAATGACCTCGTCGTCCAGGGCGCCGAGCCGCTGTTCTTTCTGGACTATTTTGCCTGCGGCAAGCTCGATCCCGAGGCGGCGGCGACCATCGTTGCCGGCGTCGCGGAAGGCTGCCGGGAGTCCGGCTGCGCGCTGATCGGCGGCGAGACCGCGGAGATGCCGGGGCTCTACAAGGACGGCGATTACGATCTGGCGGGTTTCGCGGTCGGTGCCGCCGAACGCGGCATGCTGTTGCCGCGCGGCGATATCGCGGCGGGCGACGCGGTGATCGGTCTTGCCTCCTCCGGCGTGCATTCCAACGGATTTTCTCTTGTTCGCAAGATTGTCGAAATGTCCGGGCTTGGTTTCGACGCGCAGGCTCCGTTCTCGCCGGTGATGACGCTGGGTGGCGCGCTGCTGACGCCGACACGCCTGTACGTGAAATCGTGCCTGCGCGCGATCCGCGAGACCGGCGCGGTCAAGGGCCTCGCCCACATCACCGGCGGCGGTTTCACCGACAACATCCCGCGCGTGCTGCCAAAGCATCTCGGCGTCGGGATCGACCTCGCGCGGTTGCCGGTGCTGCCGGTGTTCAAATGGCTGGCGCAGCAAGGCGGCATCGCCGAACTCGAATTGCTGCGCACCTTCAACTGCGGCATCGGCATGATCGCCATCGTAAAGTCAGACGCGCTCGAGCAGGTCATGGATGTCTTCACCGAGGCCGGCGAAAGCGCGGTGCTGTTGGGCGAAGTCATTCCCGCCGAAGGCTTGCATCGCGTGGTCTATAACGGCCATCTCGATCTCACATGGTGAGGCCGTGAAGCACCGGGTCGCCATCCTGATTTCCGGGCGCGGCTCGAACATGTCGGCGCTGATCGCGGCCGCCCGGGCGCAGGATTTCCCGGCCGAGATCGTCGTCGTCGTCTCCAACAAGGCGGACGCGGGCGGGCTTGCAAAGGCACGCGAAAGCGGCGTTCCCGCCGTCGCAATCGAAAGCGCGCCTTATGGCAAGGACCGCGCGGGGTTCGAAGCAAGACTGCAGTCGGTGCTGGACGAACATCGCGTCGACCTGATTTGTCTGGGCGGCTTCATGCGGCTGTTCACCGCCGAATTCGTGCAGCGCTGGCACTGCCGCATGCTCAACATTCATCCCTCCTTGCTGCCGTCATTCCCGGGTCTCGACCCGCACGGCCAGGCCTTGCGCGCGGGCGTAAAAATTGCCGGAGCCACGGTGCATTTCGTGATTCCGGAAACCGACGCCGGCCCTATTGTCATACAGGGCGCTGTCGCGGTGCGCGACGACGACACGCCGGAGACACTGGCCGCGCGAATTCTCGAGATCGAGCATCGCATCTATCCCGACGCGCTGCGGCTGGTCGCCAGCGGCGCGACGCGGCTGGAATGCGATATTTGCAGGACCACGGCAAACGCGAGCGGAAGCAGCCTGATTTCACCGGCACTCTTCCGAGATAGCCCCTAACCGGACATGCCAGGGGCATGCCAAAACCGACGCGGTTGAATCACAAGAGACATTGGCCGGATCGAAATCCCGCAATGCGAGATAGGCGCTACGCGCCCCGATCCGGGACATGTTGCCCGGCCGTAACCCCGCCGCGTAGCCGATGCGCTGGTCACACTTCTGCTGGCACATGTGATCGTACACAACGCCCACGATCCGGCGGCGATGGCCGCGGCACTCCGCGCTCGCGGTCGATCAGGACGCAGCCGACGTAGAGCCGGGCAAGCGTGGCAACCAGCGCGACACGTTGGCGCAATAGGTGTCGTACTCCGCTCCAAATGTCCCACGCAGCGTCGGCTCCTCATAAGCCAAAACGAAGATGTGGAAGCCAATCCACAGTAGCGCGCCGTAGACCAGAAGCCTTGCGTCTCCGAGGACCAATCCCTGGCCAAGTACAATCGCCACCAGGGCAAGATAGATCGGATTGCGGACATAACGATTGGGGCCGGTGATCACCAAATGTTGCGGTGGTGCGACCGGCGCTGGCGTGCCGCCGCCTTGCAGCGCAAATCGTGTGAAGGTTTCGACCAACACCGGAATGCCGAGCAGGATCAGAACCACGCCGAACCATCGGATAGACTGGAGATCGAAGAATGGCGCTTGCAGACGCCATCGCGAAATCCCCCACGGCACGACACCGGCGACCGTCGAGGGGGCAATCAGAAAAAAGACCGCCGACCCCAGAACTGCCAAGCCTCTGGTCATGATGTTGCTCCGGCCTCACAAATCCCGGCATGCACCCGCGATAGCGACGCGGTCGCGATCGCCGGGCTCATCGTATCTTGTCGTTGAATCGCGACGGCCCTGCGAAAGCGTCTCGACCAAGCCTACAGTCCAGCACATCGGGCATCCGCGTAGCGCGACGAGGGCGGCAACGCCCGCGCCCAGGGATAGCCAAGGATGCGCGGTCTGGTGGACGATGGCCCAGGCGAGTAGCGCCGCCGCAGCTGCGCCGCGCATCAGGTGTGCGCCCAGGAAGGCGCTCCCGAACATGCCGACTCCACGAAAGTAATTCATGTGCTCTCTCGTCCGCTGTCCTTTGTGCCGAGCAGGTATTCGCGCACCAATGTGCGGGCGCGGCGCAGGCGGCTTTTGGCCGCTTCGCGCGTCACGCCGAGCCGCCCGGCGATTTCCCCAATCGTCAGATCTTCGAGATCTCGCAGCAGCAGCACTTCGCGATGGGACGGCGAAAGCGACTCGATCGCATTGACCAGGTCCATGCGTAACTCGTCCGGCGGGACCTTTGCGAGCTCGCGTGACGCTTCCAGGCTGGCGAGCTCCTCGACTCCGCGCATCAGCATCAGCGCCGGCAGCATGCAAAGGCGCGCGATCACGGTCAGCAGCCAGCCGGCGAGTGCGGCTGGACTGCGGATCGTGCCGACGCGCCGGTACACGACGATGAGAGCTTCCTGCACCACATCTTCGATGACCGAGGTGCGGTGGCAATGGCGCCGGGCGTAGCGTCGAATGTCCGGCTGCAGCGCCACCAACAGCTGTGTCAGCGCGTGCCGGTCGCCCGACTGTGCCGCGAGCAAGAGATCGTCCGATACGCGCGCCAAGGCGGTCACCCCTTCAGCGGCTCGCGCCCGGCGACGGCGCAGGCAGGGCAATAGCCGAACACGCCGGTGACCAGCGTAACGACACCCGCGCCGCTGAGCAGTAGCCCGAGCGGCGAAGCGTGCAGTGCAACCACGCCGCAGATGAGCATCAAACCTCCGCCTATCAGCCTGGCCGCGCGCTCCCACCCGCCAACGTTCTTCCTAGACCACATGGTTCTGTACTCCGGTTCGTGACGCGCCGCTATGGCGCACTCACCCAGACAAGAGGGCGCAAACCCGGCGTCGGGGTCGCGGCACAAAAAATAATTTGAGGGGGTGGCAGCTTCAGCAGGCTGGCGTGGGCGTCGGGTGCGGGCCGTGGGCCGCTGAGGAACGCCGGCATCGGGTCGCCGGGGTGTGGACATACGATCCGGCAAAACTCCCGCCCGCGCCGAAGAGGTGATCGAATAGGACGCTATTTGCTGCACTGCATTAGTCGCTAATGGCACTTTTCGGACATGACGCTATGTCCGACTTAAGTCCGTTATTCCCACCAAAGCGGACCTCCTCGGCCGCTCGAACTTATGGGTCCAAGCTCCAGTTTCGAACTCCATGCTTCTAAAACAAAATCCCCCGGCTTTCGCCGGGGGGCATCGCGCTTCCGATCGCTTGCACCGATCGCGGCGAAGTTTAGGAGACCTTCAGGTTTTCCGCGGATGACTTGCCGCGATTTTCCACGAGGTCGTATTCGACAACCTGATTTTCGTTGAGGGTTGAGAGTCCGGCGCGCTCGACCGCGGAGATATGGACGAACACGTCCTTGTCGCCTTGCATCGGCTTGATGAACCCATAACCCTTGGTCGGGTTGAACCACTTGACGGTGCCTTTTTGCATCGCCTGTCTCCTGCTCTAGACATAAAAAAGACGCGGCCACGCTTTTTGCGTGCCACGCCACAAGCGGGCTTCCGGAGGTCTGCTGAATTTCCTAGTCGCGAAACGCACAGTCGAACGGCCTAAATCCGATTGTGCAGCGATTCCAACACGAAAATTGCGCCTTAGCAAGTCTCGACGAAAACCCCAGGGAGTCTGACCCAAAAAGCGTCCAATGAAATTGGGCCTCGCCGTTTGGTTCGTCATGCCCGACCCTGTGCCGGGCATCCACGTCTTGACGGCGCTGAAGCAAGAAAGACGTGGATGGCCGGGACGAAGCCCGGCCATGACGGAGAGTGAATCACTTTCAATCTGTTAGCGAGACCCCAGAAACATTGGCTTTTTCGACCGAACCTCAGGCCGCCGGGAAATCCCGGTAGCCGTCATTGGGCCAGCGGAAGTTCGTGTAGGTGATGGTGACGCTGAAGTCGATCGACCGGACCTGATGCCACCATGCCAGCGGCATGAAGATCATCTCGCCGGGCATCAGGGTCACCTCGGTGAAGCGCGCGTGTTCCAGCCGCGGGAATTGCGCCAGCGTCAGCGCCGGATCCTCCAGATCGGAAATCTCGCTGAAAACATGGAGATGGTTGTAGAGCTTGCCGACTTCGGACGCCGGCAGCACCAGCAGCCGTTTTCGCCCCACCACCTGGGCAATCAGGTTGTTCGTGAGGTCGTGATGCAGCGAGGTCAGCGTACCGGCGGGGCCGATCCACATCATGCCGTTGGGCTGCTCGACCTCGCGCGAGAGGAATTTTTCCGGAAATCCGAGGTCCGGATGCAGCATCGATATCGCGTCGGCGTTGCGCGCCGAATTGTAGGCGGTGAGATAGGCGTCGTTGCCGGCGCCCGGCCGCGACACCAGATCGATGAACGCATCGAACGGCATTTCCCGCTTGTGCGCATCCTTGTGAATTTCGAAGCGAGCGCTCTTGCTGCGGTCGCCCTGGAACTCGATCGTCTTCGAGCCGACCGCGTGCTTGAGATAATCCGGCGTCCATTTCGCCAGCGCCGGCCAGCCGGACATCTCGCCGGTCAGGATCACCGGGCGGTTGGCGGCGTAGTAGCGATCGAGAAACTCATCGCCGCCGAGCCCCGCCCGCCGCTCGATGGTCGCGTTCTCCGGCGACAGCGCGCGCTGCCGCTCCAGCGTTTCCAAAAGCCACTCGCGCTTGCGCAGATCGAGCAGCGCCTGCGACGGCGGCGAGTCCTGTTGGGCAGCCCGATCCGGCGGCGCGGGACTGGCGGCCCTGGCCGGTGCGCCTGCTTTGGAAGCAATCACAGGCTCCAGCGGCCAGGAAATCGCCGATGCATCGAACGGCTTCAGCCGGAGCCTTGTGCGATGATCGGCGACCTGTTCCTTCTCGCTCATATCGACGCCGCGATAATAATGCTTTTGCCACTTGTCGGCGGGCGCGGGCGGCGGCTCGGTGGCCATCCGCAGCACGAAAGCATCGCGCCCCTGGCTCCATTGCTGAAAACGATCGAGCAGGCCGGGCTCGGCCTCGATCGGCGCCAGCACCGGCCTGATGTCGTCGAGCAGCGCGCGCTGCACCGGAAAGAAGAAACAGATCGGTTCGCCGGCGTCGAAATGTACCCAGTGGTTGGGCCGGGTGAAGCGCCAGTTCATGGTGAAGGTGAAGGGCGACCAGTCGGTCTCGACCACGCCGGTCAGCGGATAGATCCCGTCTTTCGGCTGATTGGGCGAACCGCCGATCCACAAATTCCATCCCGGCGGCGTGCGGAAAATGCCGGGGACGTGGAAGGTGAGTACGCCCTGCCCGAACAGCGAGGTCGCGACATTGGCGATGGGTCCTTCCGCGTCGGGCTTGATGGTGACCGCGGTAGTGTCGGTGCCGCCGTTCCACCGGGCATCGAACGCGCAGGGGTTGAGCAATTCCCAGCCATGCGCATTGGCGATGTTGAGCGGCAGGCAGCGGTAGGCAAAGGATTCCGGCGTTGCATCCATCCAGTCGCGCCTGGCCGGCGCCGGCCGGATCAGCGGCTGCCAGCCGGGATGAAGGAAGCAGGTCAGGTCCATGGATTTCGGGATGTCCGGGATCAGATTGTCGGTTCGAACCATCGATGTGTGCGGAGCGTCAAAGCTGGTGCGCTGCCGACACTAGATTCAGTCCGGCAGCGGAGCAATGGCGGGGCTAAAACAATGAAACGATTTGAGGAAATGACCTGTGGCCGCGGAACCACAACCACCAGCATTCGCTGGGCGTCGGGGGGCAGCGCCGATTGACGCTCCAACTGAACTCAGCGCAAATCGCGCTTGGCCGAACTGATTTTGTTTGTTTGTAAAGTTGGCGTTGTTTCGGGAAGCATTCATGCGCGACGCATCGCAGCCTGCGCAGGCAGAGTACGCAAGGCTGGGGAAAAAGCTCGGTCATGTGCTTGCGGTGGGCTTTGCCATCGCGATTGCCGTCGCACCCTGCTCCGCCCAGGCGCAACTTGCGCCTGTCCCGACGCCGACGCCTACCCCAACTCCCACGCCGACGCCCACTCCAACTCCGACACCCACTCCAACTCCCGCTCCAACTCCGACACCCGCGCCAACTCCGACGCCCGCTCCAACCCCGACGCCCGCTCCAACCCCGACGCCCACTCCAACCCCGACACCCACGCCAACTCCGACACCCACGCCAACTCCGACGCCCACTCCGACACCAGTTCCAACGCCGACTCCAACACCAATTCCGCTTCCGCCAAGTCCTTCACGGACCGATATCAACGCCAGCATGTCGGCGAATGCGGCGCTGCTGGAACTCGGCAGCAGCTTCCTGCGGCGGCTGGGAAACCAGGCGACCTACGGCTTCAACAAGGCGATGCGCAGCAATCCCGGGGGCGGCGGCGCCTCGGAGGACACCGACGCGCCGCGTTTCCGCAGTTGGGGCGAGACCTACGGCATCTCGGCGCGGACCAGCGCCGTCGGTGACTTCGTCGGCGACCGCCGCCAGACCTTTGGCGGCGTTGCCGGTTTCGGTTTGCGCATCGCCCCCGGCGTCAACATGGGCGTATCGGTGGACCAGAGCCATACCGCGATCGACGTGCCGCTGGCGCTGCAGACCGCGACGCTCGACCTCACCCAGTTCGGCTTCAACGCGTCCGTCGACAAGGGGCCGTGGACCTGGGCTTTCGCCGCCATCCATGGCGCCGGCAACGTCAAGTCGCAGCGCGATACCGGATTTGGCATCGCGAGTGCCGCCTACAACGCCCGCCTAGACGGCCTGCTCACCGAACTCAGCTATTTCTGGAGCCTGGATCAGAGCCGCATCGTGCCGAAGGCCGGGTTCGAATATGTCCGCTCATCGTCAGCTCCGTTGCAGGAGTTCGGCGGCCTCGATCCGGTGGCGGCATCAGCCGCTTTCGCGGAGCGCGCGAAGATTCTGGTCGGCGCGGAAGTCGGACATTACTGGATCTTCGATCAGAAGGTTCTCGACTTGTCGGCCTACGGAAAATTCATCGACAACGTCTCGCAGAATTTCAGCGACGTCGTGGTCAGCCTCGGCTTCCAGAGCATCACCGTCCAAGGCATCGGCGAGAGCCGCTACGGCGCCGACGCCGGCGCGTCGGCGTCGCTGAGTCTCAGCAACACCGCGCGGCTCTATCTCAACTACGACGCCAAATTCCGCGCCTACTCGCAATCGCATCAGGCGACCTTCGGGGTCGAGTTCAAATGGTAGGCAGTGCCTTGGCCAATCCGGCGGCCGCGTAGCCCTGAAGGCCGAAATTGCGCCGCTGCTCGGCCATCAACGGCATCAGATCGATCGGATGAATGAACTCGTCGCCAAAGCAGGGGTAGGCCTTGGGGTCGAATATTTTCTTGAGCCAGTCGATTACGATCTTGTGCCGGTCGGAGTTGCGAAACTCCTTGTGGTAGGTGAGCCACAGATCCATGTGATAATTGATCCCGAGATCGATCGCGACAAGAGGCGCGCCGAGCGCCACGACCGACGTCGGCAGAAACCCGATCCCGGCACCCCGCTCGATCGCATAAAGAACCGCGACACTCGAGTTTGTCGATATTCCCACAATTCCTTCCAGCGACTCCAATCCCAGGATCCGTGCATAGCCCGTCTCGTCGAGTTGCACGCCGTGTTGCTTGACGATCCGGTGATTCTTGAGTTCGGGAAGGGATTTCGGCAGTCCATAGGCATCGCGGTACGCTTCGGAGGCAAACGCGTAGATGTGAAGCCTGCCGAGCTTGGTAACAATGAGGTCCGGATTTGTCGGCCGCGCGAGCTGGATCGAAATATCCGCCTCCAGGCGCGATACGTCGGCCTGCTCCATCGCGCAACGAAGATCGACCATGATTTTGCGGTATGTCTTCTGGAAGTCGATCAGCCTCGGCAGGATCCAGGAAATACCCGGACCTTCCGTCACCGCGACACGCACCGAACCGTTTATTTCCGTCGACATCGACGCGCGGCGAAAGATGTTGAAGCTGAGACGTTCCATCTGCTCGACATCGAACAGCAAGGCGCGTCCTTCATCGCTCAGCGACAGGCCGGACTGGTCGCGCAAAAATAATTTGAAGCCCAATTCTTCTTCAAGCCGGTCGATCTTCCGCATCAATGTCGTGCCGGTCAGCCCCAGCACTTCGGCGGCATTCCGGAAACTCTGATGGCGTGTGCACAAGAGAAAAGCGCGCAAATCCTCCCATGACGCATTGAGCGGATTTTCGATTTTCCGGCGCTGCGCTGGCGCAGCACCCCGATGCAAATGTTGCGGCATACCCGTTGTCCCCGTCAGGTATGATAATCGTGACATGTATAGGACCTTAAATGCATAAAAAACTTCAAGGAAGCGGAGATTTTGCGCCGCGACATGAGTTGGACAGGCTATCGCCAACCTCCGCAATCGCCGTGCGTCTGGCAACACCTCGGCAGCTGGCCGATCTGGTCGCCATCGCCCGGCGGGAGATTCCGGGGATCGGCATCTCGCACGCCGGCCTCGCCCAATTTTTGACCCGCGATCCGGAATCGATCTTTGCTTTCGAACGGGCGGGAGACCTGCTGGGCGGCGTCGCGTTCCTCCATCTCAATTGCCGGGGGCACGATGCGCTTTTGCTTGACGGCATCGATCTGGGGAACCCGGACCCCGAGTTTCTGGCGCGCCCCGATGAGGACGTTTCGGCCATCTATGTCTGGGCGCTCGCGTGCTACGGCCGCTCCGTTGCCGGATTGGCAAATGTCGCGGAATATATGAGAAAGCCGCGATTTATTGACGCGGATTATTTCGCCCAGCCCTCGACAATGGCGGGCCGCGACCTGCTGGTCGCAATAGGTTTCAAGCCGGTATCCAGCTTCCAGCCCGACCTCTGGCGCTATGAGCGGCCCTGGAACCGGCGTCCATCGAAGTTGCCGGCATCGAATATTTCAGCAGGGAGTTTTGCAGATGCACGGCACTAGATCCTCGTCGCCGGCGATCCCGGACTCGCGCTCGCGCGCGATTTCGATCCGCATCGCACGCGATCCCAACGACCTCATGCTGGTCACCGCCATTCGAGCGGCCGTCTACCTTGCCGAGCAGGATTGTCCGATCGACGAAGAGTTCGATGGCAACGATCTGGTGGCGGCGCATTTCATCGGATTTATTGGAACCGAGCCCGCGGCCTGCCTTCGCGTGCGATTTTTTGGCGAATTTGCGAAGATCGAACGCCTCGCGGTGCGCCATCAGTTCCGGCGGTCACGCATTTCGTTCAAGCTGGTGCAGGCGAGCTTCGATTACATCAAGCGCAAGGGGTTCAAGAAGGTCTATGGCCACGCGCAGGACCGGCTGGTGAACTTCTGGTCGCATTTCGGTGCCAAGCCGCTCGGTCACAACCGCAAGATCACGTTCTCCGATTTTTCCTACACCGAGATGGTCCTCGACCTCGAGCCCGGCCCCGACGCCATCACGCTTGACAGCGATCCTTATGTGATCATCCGGCCCGAGGGGGATTGGGACAGGCCCGGCGTTCTGGATGTCTCGTCGGCGCGTGCGGTGACCTCGCCGCTGCGGCAAATGTGAGGTTGGCAGCCATGACGATCGATAGAAAATTTGCGATGCCCATGCATGACGATCCTGCGATCCTGGTCTGCGCCGATCTTCAGACCGAGTATCTCACCGAAGGCCGCAGCCACGTCATTGCGGATGCCGACGCGATTACGTCGCGATGCCTGGAATTGCTGACGCTTTGGCGCGGCAATCTCTGGCCGGTCATGCACCTGAAGCGGATCACCCAGGCCGCGTGGTTCAATCCGGCGTCAACGCTGACGGACTGGATTGCAGCGTTGAAACCAAAGCCCGGAGAACTCTCGTTCGAGCATCCGTTGCCATCTGCGTACAGTTCGTCGCGGTTTGCCGAATACATGGCGAACATGAAGGCGATCCGCTGCGTGACGCTCGGATTCTCGCTCGATGAAACCATCCTTTCGACCGTGGTCGAAGGATTTCACCGCAGCCACAGCTACCAGATCGTCCGGGACGCCGTGGCCTGCCGGCGCCCGGCGGATGGCGACGCCGCGGCTTACAAGGATGCCGTGGTGAAAGTCATCGGTAATTACGCGCGCATCCGAACCAGTTCCGACCTCATCGCGGAAACCAACGAGGTTACGGCATGACCGGAAACGCCGCGCATTTTGCAGAGGCGGTCGACGCATGACCCGCAAGGACGATCTCAACACGCTGGCGAACGCCATCACATCGGCGATCGAGAAGGCCCGGCACCTGAAGTTGCCGACCAGCGCCTATGTTCTGTCGATGGCCTTGATCGAAGTCATGCGGGAAAAAGACGCCCTCGAGCCGGGTCATAAAGGCGACACCACGCTGTAACGCGCCGCCGTCTGGCGCTATTGCGCCGGTTCCGCGTGCCGAAGCTTGCGCTTTCGCCAGATCGTTCCCGCCACCAATACGGCGGCGACGCCGAGCACGGCACAAACGATCTCACCCCCCTGCCCGCCGCCGAACTGCGGCGCCACGCCGACGGCCGCCAGCATGGCATCGAGCCTAGCGCCGACGGGGCCGTCGAAAAACCGCTGCAGCATCGGATGAATCGCGGGATCGGTTGCAATCACGTCGCCGGCGATCCAGCCCAGCAGCGCCGCACCGGCCCATACCAGGATCGGCAGCCTGTTGAGCAGCGCCATGATCAACGCGGCGCCGGCCACGATCAGGGGAACGCTGATCGCAAGTCCGAGCACCAGCAGCGGCACGCTGCCATTGGCGGCGGCGGCGACCGCGATGACGTTGTCAAGGCTCATGACGATGTCGGCGACCACGACGATCTGCACCGCGGCCCACAGATGCGACGCCGACTTGACGCCCTCCTCGTCCTCGTCCTCCGGCACCAGCAGCTTCGCCGCGATCACGACCAGCGCCAGTCCGCCCACCAGCTTGAGGTACGGCAGCGCCATCAATGTCGCGACGATTCCGGTGAAGATGATGCGCAGAACAACGGCGACGCCGGCGCCGAGGATCATGCCCCATAGCCGCTGGCGCGGCTCCAGTCCGCGGCAGGCCAGCGCGATCACCAGCGCGTTGTCGCCGGACAGCAGCACATTGATCCAGATGATCTTGCCGACCGCGACCCAGAACGTGGGCTGCTGCATTTCGGTTTGAAACTGGGTAAAGAATGCCCCGATGGTAGCCGGATCGAAGATCTGCAGCAGCCAGTTCACAATTCGCCCCTCTCAGCCCAGCGCCCGCCCGCGCTCCATGTCGATCAGCCGACGATTTCGTTGCCGGAGAAAAACTGCGCGATCTCGATTGCCGCGGTCTCGGCCGCGTCCGAACCGTGCACCGAGTTTTCGCCGATCGATTTTGCGTGCAGTTTGCGGATAGTGCCTTCGGCCGCCTTGGACGGATCGGTCGCACCCATGACGTCGCGATGTTTCAGGACCGCGTTCTCGCCCTCCAGAACCTGCACGACCACCGGGGCAGAAATCATGAAATCCACCAGCTCGCCGAAAAACGGGCGCGCCTTGTGGACCGCATAGAAGGTTTCGGCCTGCTCCCGGGTCATGCGAATGCGCTTCTGCGCCACGATCCGCAGTCCGGCCTTCTCGATCAGCGCATTGATCGCGCCGGTCAGATTGCGTTCGGTCGCGTCGGGCTTGATGATCGAAAAGGTGCGCTCAATCGCCATGATTTTTCCTTGCAGCGGGGATGGGAGATTGCGGCGCTTATATCGGCGCCACCCCGGATCGGCAAGCGACCAGACCGGCTGCCGCAAGCGACATCAAGTCGCTCAGCCCCGTGACGATGGCGGCTCAAACTTACGGCGATTTCATCAAGATGAACCTTTTCTGACCCGAATGTCCCGCCGCCGTTCAGCTTCGCAGGGCTAGCCTCGATCCGTGTACCCCGATGGCGCGTTCGGCGCCAAACCTGAGGAGACGGCCATGTTTCGCAAACTCGGTCTTGTTGTAGTTGCCGCGGCTTCGCTCGGCGCGGCTGCGTTGGCGCCGACATCGGCTTCCGCCTGGGGCGGTGGCTGGCATGGCGGCGGTTGGCATGGTGGCTGGCACCGCGGCTGGGGCGGCCCCCGCGTCTTTGTCGGCGGTCCTGCCTATTATGGCGGTTATGGTTACGGCGGCTGCTATGTGCGGCGATTGGTCCCCACCCCGTGGGGCCCGCGCTGGCGCCTGATCAACCGCTGTTATTGACCGCAAATCGCCAGTTGCGAAGCTCAAGGTCCCGGCCGCACGCGCGACTGGGACTTTTTTGCCTGATTCGGCGCCACCGGAACCCACTTGCACCTTCATGCAATTTTTACTCAAAGGACATGCAATCGATTAGCGAATGAAACAATTTCGGCCTGGATGACTTGGTGCCATGTCAGTCAACGACAACGAGCGCAAAACGGAACCCGCGATGTCCGACCGAATCAACGAGAGCGAACAGATGGATCGCGCCACCAGCCGATCGATTTGCCGTGCCGTTGGCGAGCGGTTGCAGAAGGACCTCTGCCCGGAAAACTCCGAACTGCCTTCCCAGCTCCAGTACCTGATGGAAGAGTTGCAGCGGCAGGACCGCCGCAACTGATCTGCAGCCAACTCACCAATACTGGTCGGGACGTGTTTGGGTCGCAACGGCGGCTTTGCCCCAGTCAACGTTCCGTTATTCCACGGCACTCGCTTCCGCGCGCGCGGGCAACAGCAGCACGGAAACCCCGGTTGCCAAACTCCGGTTGCCAGGACGGAGCCGCCAGCGGCGAGGAGGTTGCGGCGGTCGATCGCTGCAATGGCAACTGCCGACTATGCCGCGCCGCGTGCGGTGCCGGCCTGCTCGGCGAGCAGTCTGGTCCTGCTCAGAGCCTCATCCATGGTTTCGCCCAGGGCGCGCTCGTATCTTTCCCGCAACCACGGCAGCAGCTCGCGCGCGGGGCGCCAATAGCCGTCAGCCTTGCCGTGATTTGAAACGATCTTAAGATAGAGCATCGGCGTGATTTCCTTGTAGGTCTCCCCGCGCAAGCACAGGCGCGGATAGCGCGGATCGCCCTTCAATTTGCCGAGCAGAAACCCGTAGCAGGTGAGTTCGGTAATCATGATTACGATGGTATTCTCGGCTGCGCCCGGTTCGAACTCGACAAGGTGATGGATCGCCTTCCGGCCAGCCTCGTAGCCGAGGAAGATCATGTAAACGACGTCGAGTGCCGCGGTGTGCCAGGGCATCTGGCCTCCCGCGGCTGCGCCTTCAGGCAAGTCCGTCTCTTTCGGCGGCAGAATGGTCGCCAGCCGACGCTGTGTATCGCGCGTGGCCTTCATAAAGGTGTAGAACTCAGTGATCCGGCAGACGATCAGGGCTTCCAGAAGCTGCAGGTCGGAAGAGTTTTTGTCAAAGATCGGGAAGTAGTCCTCCTTCGACGTGTATGTATCGGATGAGCCGCGCTTTTCCGCACTGTCGTCCATGACGCCGGCCTGCCCCTCATAGGCACGGACGTAATACATCCCAATGTCGAAAATCGTGCCGACACGACAGATCGTCGCGATCTCGCAGCCGAACAGATCGATGATGCCAAGTCGCGTCGACGCCGCCTTGTAAGCCCAGCTTATGATGAGGCCCGCGATTGCCACGGCGGGTCCGATAAGCTTGATGGCGAGATCGGGCTCGATCTCCTTGACCTTCATGGGCAAGATGAATTCGACAAACCCGGAGATAATGATGACAAACCCGACGATAATGATGATGATGTATAAGCCGAGCAGTCCCAGAATAGTGACGACGATCAGTCGCAGATCGACGACATGCGTGGAGCGAAAAAATCGAAAGAGCGTCGAGGCTGCTTCTTCTTCAGTGAGTTCGGACTCGGGCGCGCTATAGGCGCGCCGCAACGTCTCAAGCGACATCCCCGATAGGAGGCCTGGTCGCTGCCCGCTCTCCATCTGCCGCGCTCCTAATCACCGCAATTCAGCAGAACCGAACGCCCGCGAGCACCGATCACGGTCTCTCGGATCGCGCCATCAGATTAGCACGCAGAAAGGCAGAGCTCAATCGGAAGGTGTATCGCGCCCCGCTTTCGATCCCGCGCTGTTTCCAAGGCGCTCGGCCGGACCGTCCCGATTGCTGCGCCGACGAGGTCATCCATTAGCAAGCGTAGCCCAGGTGAGCGCAGCGACACCCGGGGCTAGCGTGCGCGAGCTGTCCCGGATGTTGCGCCTGGCTTACTGTCGCGCAATGCTCTCTCCGCGCGACGTCCCTCGCTTTCGCCACACCCGCAAGTCAGCCATGACTTTTATGGCCGCGCCGAGGACCAGCGCGCAAAGCGCCGCCTTCGACACCGTCTCCATCGTCCCCTCGACCAGCATGGCATGGACCACACCCCCTGCGACGATGACCACCGCAAGCGACATATGCGCGATGCGCCACGTTCGCGGCCGCAGTCCCAATCGCCGGCGCAGTGCAGCCAAAAGTGCTACGGCGAAGATGGCCCACATGGCGATCACACCGAAGGGGGAGAACGGCGTCGGCGATGTGAAGGTAAGGGCGTCGATCATATCAGGCGGACTGGTGATCCAGAGGCCGGCGACGTGGACCACCACCGCCACCACCAGTGCCCCTCCGATCCAGCGATGCGCACGCCGTCCACGCCAGGCCGACAGTCCCGGCAAGTATCCGCCCGCCAGCAAAGGCTGAACGAGCATCAGACCCAGTGCGAGTATCCCTGCGAATCCGGCCAGGATGTAGACCGGACCGCGCCATGCGAGCAGCGGGCTCGCCGCTGCAGCGGCGATCGGCACGCAAATGGCGGCTGCAAGGGCGGCCCAGATCAGGGGGCCCAATCTCATCCCGTTGTTCCCAACTCGGTCAGGCCGGCTGAAGGACGAAGTGCGCTTCCAGGCTGGTCTCTTTCGCGCTTCGCATCACGGGACGGAGAAAGACGGTTTTGAATTCACCGCTGTCATAGGCGAGGTGGCCATGCGGTTGACCGAAGATGGGAATGATCTGCGGCATCTCGAGACGGAACTTGCCGTCCTTGTCGGTGAGCGTGGCGCCATGACTCTGCGGCTCGTGTTCCTGTCCTTCGGTCGTGTGCGCCCAGATCTGGACGCGCTGCCCGGCGAGCGGAGCCCCGTCGCCTGCGCGGCGTACGGTGCCGCTCATCCAGAAGCCACCCTTGCCGATCCGATCCACGGTCGGCGCGCCCTTGCGGTAGTTGTTGGCCCCGCCCGGCATCGAATCGGTAGGTAGAAGGCCTTCCGCGCGGGCGGGCAACAGGAGTCCGGAAACCCCGGTTGCCAGGACGGACCCGCCAGCGGCGAGCAGGCTGCGGCGGTTTAGTACGATGGTGGTCATGTCAATTCCTCCTGGCGACCGTGCAGTTGCTCGCGGAAGAGTACAACAACAAGCACGAGAGGCCCAGTTGAGGACAGCGAAGAGCGCGACAGGCCGCAATAACAGTGTTGTGAACGGGTGTGCCGGCCGCTCAGCCAGCGTCGTCGACGAGGCAACCTCAGAAGCGTCCGATGCGCAACGTGGGCTGCCTAAGGAGCCGACCTGTCCGCCGGAAAGATCAAAGGCACAGAATCGGCAACATCATTCCCGCAGGTAAATGGAGTTTTTCCATACTCCTGCAGCATGACTCGCGATGAGATTTCGCAGATGGCCTGGGATGGATGGCCGTTGCACATCTTGACATTGGCCAAAACCCTGGCTGACAGAGGCGTTTGATAATTACTGTTCGCCATGAGAGCAATTGCATCAAGGCATGCTGCATCGAAGGCGGCTTTTCTTTCCATACCGGCTTTGCGAGCGACACCGGACGGAGTTCCGATCTGATCGGCTATCCCGGACGTCAAACCTGACAAAAGCACCATGCAGACCAGAATAGCCTTCGACATCGCTCTATCTCCGGTAGGCGTCATGTCAGCGCCATAGCACGGCTCTCCGCCCTTACTTGCAGCAGGAAAACGACAAAATTGCTGACGCCCGGAACGGTTCACGCCTCCGCGAGCCGCGTCCCGACGATTGGCGCTAAGCACCTGCGGACGCGATATTTCGCGCACAAACGGGGTTGCGTTTGGCGGCGGCTCCGGTGACAACCCCGCATGCTTTCAATCACCGACATTTCGCTCCGGATCGCCGGACGGCTGCTTATCGATCAGGGCACCGCGCAGATCGTGCCGGGGGCGCGCGTCGGCCTGATCGGCCGCAACGGGGCGGGAAAATCGACCCTGTTCCATGCCATTCGCGGCGAACTGCCGCTGGAGGCCGGCACCATTACCATTCCGCCGCGCTGGCGGGTCGGCAGCCTCGCACAGGAGGCGCCGAACGGACCGGAGAGCCTGATCGACGTCGTCCTCAAGGCGGATCTGGAGCGCGATGCCCTGCTGGCCGAAGCTGATACCGCGCACGATCCGCACCGGATCGCCGAAATCCAGACCCGTCTTGTCGATATCGATGCGCATTCGGCGCCCGCGCGCGCGGCCGCGATCCTCAGCGGCCTCGGCTTCTCGACCGCCGATCAGGCACGGCCGTGTTCGGAATTCTCCGGCGGCTGGCGCATGCGCGTCGCGCTTGCGGCAACGCTGTTCTCCGCCCCCGATCTGTTGCTGCTGGACGAGCCGACCAACTATCTCGATCTCGAAGGCACGCTGTGGCTTGAAGACCATCTGGCGAATTATCCGCGCACCGTGATGGTCATCAGCCATGACCGCGACCTGCTGGATACGTCGGTCGACCAGATCCTGCATCTGGATCGCGGCAGACTTACGCTCTATCGCGGCAGCTATACATCCTACGAAGAACAGCGCGCGACCAAGGAGATGCTCGACGCCAAGCACGCCAGGCGCCAGGACGCCGAGCGCAAGCGGCTGCAAGCCTTCGTCGACCGCTTCAAGGCCAAGGCCTCGAAAGCGCGCCAGGCGCAGTCGCGCGTAAAAATGCTGGAAAAGATGAAGCCGGTCGCCGCATTGGTGCGGCAGGACGTGCGCGAGATCACTTTTCCTGCGCCGGAAAAGATGCTGTCGCCGCCGATCATCGCAGTCGATCAGGTCTCGGTCGGTTACGATCCGGCACAGCCGGTGCTCAAGCATGTGACGCTGCGCATCGACAACGACGACCGCATCGCGCTGCTCGGCTCCAACGGCAACGGCAAATCGACGCTGGTGAAGCTGCTCGCCAATCGCCTCGCGCCATTTTCGGGCAAGATCACCCGCGCCGACAAGATTTCCATCGCCTATTTCGCGCAGCATCAGCTCGACGAATTGAACGAGGACGGCTCGCCCTACGATCATGTGCGCAAGCTGATGCCCGACGCGCCGGAGACCAAGGTGCGCGGGCGCACCGGCGCGATCGGTTTCTCGGGCAAGGCCGGCGACACCATGGTCAAGAGCCTGTCGGGCGGCGAGAAAGCCCGGCTGCTGCTGGGGCTTGCGACCTTCTTCGGCCCCAACATGATCATCCTCGACGAGCCCACCAACCATCTGGACATCGACAGCCGCGCAGCACTGGCCGAGGCGATCAACGAATTTCCGGGCGCAGTCATCATGGTTTCGCACGACCGCTACCTGATCGAATCCTGCGCCGATCAATTATGGGTCGTCGCCGACCGCACCGTGACGCCTTATGACGGCGATCTCGACGATTACCGCCGCATGGTGCTGTCGGCACGCGGCATGCGCACCGATTCGCGCGGCCGCGGCGACAATGAACGCGGCAGTGGCCGCGACAAGCCTCAAAAGGTCAGAGGCGAGAGGCGCGTGCCGCTGAAGCAGAAGATTTCCGATGCCGAGGCCGAGATTGCGCGCATCAACGGCATCATCTCCAAAATCGATACAGCACTCGCGCTGCCGGATTTATTCCAGCGCGATCCGAAGCAGGCCGCACAGCTCAGCAAGGCCCGCGCCGGCGCCGCCAGCGCGTTGCAACGCGCCGAGGAGGAATGGCTGGCGGCGAGTTCGCAATACGACGAGGCAACGGGGTAAGGCTCGTCGCCTCGTATCGGACGCCATGCAGCGCCGTGGCCGGGCTTGACCCGGCCATCCATCTTCGTGGGAAAAACTCTCGCGAAGATGGGATGGATGCGCGGGTCAAGCCCGCGCATGACGACTCGCTTTAGGTCGCCGTCGGCTTTTTCTTCGCCTTGGGCTTTGCTACCTTCGGCTGACCCACCGGCTCAGGTCCGCGCTCGACCGACGACAGGCGGCCGGACGTAAAGGTATAGATGCCGGGGCGGGATCCACGCGAATAGGTCAGAACCGCGACGCGGCGGCCGCCGCTATCGTTGGAGAGACCGACATTGTCCGGCGCAGCACCAATGCCGCGCACCACATCGCATTCGGTATGGCCGAGTGCGACGGCGCCCGGCTTTGCCGTCGGCGCAGCCGCGGCGCCATCGGACAATGCATTGGCGTCGGCGGGAGCGCCGGGCGGCGCCATTCCCGGGCACATTCCGTCGGCGCTGACCAGGTCGTCCGGGGTAACCGGCTTTTCCGGCGTCAGCGGCGCGGTTTCGATCGAGACGCTCCGGATGAACATCCTGCCGGAGCGCGAAAACCAGTCCGCATCCTTGGACAGCAAATCCGAGCCGGTCGAGCAACCCGCCATCAGCGGCGCCGCCAGAATCAGCAACAGCAGTCGTTTTCGATAGGACTTGTCTTGTCGCACGATCAACCTGATTCCCACCCCGGCGGCTTAAGCGCTTGTCCCACCATCACTTTGCGGCATGACCGTGACTATATGAATGCGCGCGACCCGAAACCTGAGATTATCATTAATTGCCTGAAATCGCTATTCCCGCCGTTGCCACCGGCCCCGTTCGTCCGCCTGCCAGTAAGTGACATCAAAGCCGCGCGACTTGCAATCGGTCCATGCCGTGCGGGCCGCGGCGAGCGCATCGCCGTCGTCGCCGTTGAAAACCAGAACCAACCGCTCATAGGCAGCGCAATCCGAAGGGAGGGCGGCGTTGTCGATCAGGAACCGGACATTGGCCTTGTTGGGATTGCCCTCCTCGACCGCCAGCACGATCGGCTGATCCCCGGCGTCGCCGACGCGCCAGCTGGCGTGCGGCAAGAACGAATCCTCGCGATAGGTCCACAAATGCGTATCGAGCGCCTCGACCCGTTCCTCCGACGTGGCCTGCACGACCACGCGCCAGCCGCGCTCCAGCGATTTCTCCAGCAGCGGCGGCAGCACGTTGTCGAGGCTCATGTTCTGCAGATGATAGAACAGGACTTCCGTCATCGCTTGCCTTCGTAATACTCCGCCACCAGCCGCTCCAGCAGGCGCACGCCGTAGCCCGATCCCCAGCTTTGATTGATCTCGGTTTTCGGCGCGCCCATCGCAGTACCCGCGATATCGAGATGCGCCCAGGGCGTGTCGCCGACGAAGCGTTGCAGGAACTGGGCTGCGGTAATCGAACCGCCATTGCGGGCGCCGGCGTTCTTCATGTCGGCGAATTGCGAGTCCATCATCTTGTCGTATTCCGGACCCATCGGCAGCCGCCAGACCTTCTCGCCGGTCGCCTGCCCGACAGCGTAAAGCCGCTCCGACAGCTCGTCATTGTTCGAGAACAGTCCGGCATGTTCGGTGCCGAGCGCGACCAGGATGGCGCCGGTCAGGGTCGCGAGGTCCACCATGAATTTCGGCTTGAACTTCTCCTTGACGTACCAGAGCACGTCGGCCAGCACGAGCCGGCCTTCGGCGTCGGTGTTGATGATCTCGATGGTCTGGCCGGACATCGAGGTCACGATATCGCCGGGCCGCTGCGCGTTGCCGTCGGGCATGTTCTCGACAATGCCGATCGCGCCGACGGCGTTAACCCTGGCCTTGCGCGCGGCCAGCGCGTGCATCAGTCCGACCACGCAGGCCGCACCTCCCATGTCGCCCTTCATGTCCTCCATGCTTCCGGATGGCTTGATCGAAATGCCGCCGGTGTCGAAGCAGACTCCCTTGCCGACAAACGCAACCGGTTGATCGCCTTTCTTGCCGCCATTCCAGCGCATGATCACGGTGCGGCTCGGCTGCGTGGAGCCCTGCCCCACCCCAAGCAACGCGCCCATTCCAAGCTTGGTCATCGCCTTCACGTCGAGCACGTCGATATCGACGCCGAGTTTTTTCAACTGGCTGGCGCGGCGCGCGAATTCGACGGGAAACAGCACGTTCGGGGGTTCGTTCACGAGGTCGCGTGCAAGGATGACGCCGTCGACGATGTGATCGTCCGATGCGAAGGCTTTTTTCGCCGCGGCGACGTCGGACACCGCGATCGAAATCCCGGCGCTGAGGCCTGCGTCCTCGCCGTCCTTCTTCTTGGTCTTGTAACGATCGAATTTGTAAGCCCGCAGCCTCATGCCGGAGGCGACGGCAGCCGCCTGTGCGGGCTTCATCGCTCCGGTCGGCAGTTCGGCCATGACGGTCACGGTCGCGCTGCCAGCGCGAAGCTTGCCGGCCGCCGCGCCGCCCAGTTTGAGGAAATCGTTGTCCTTGATCTCCGACGGCTTGCCGGTCCCGACCACGATCAGCCGGCTGGCCTTGACGCCCTCCGGCGCCAGGAAATCCAGTGTGGACGCGCTCTTGCCCTTGAACTGGTTGGCCGCGGCGGCGCGCTTGATCATGCCGGCCGCAGCCCCCAGCGCCTTGCTGGTCGCGGCGCCGAACTTCAGCGTGTCGTCGCAGAACACCACCAAAATACCGCGCGGGGCGCTGGAAAACGGGACGAAGCCGACCTTGACGGCGTCGGGCATAGGTAAATCCTCCAAAAACAGGGCTGTCACCGGGTCGGGAACAGAATCACGGGGCGTGGTGCTCAGCGCGTTCTCGTCGTCTCCAGGGCGGTTCCGCGAGCGCAGTTCGAGCACGAACATGTCGCTGCCCACTATGGCCTGTCTGTGGCTTCGCTGCCAAGCGCTGACGTGGCTGGCGGGCCACATCTCATGAATTATTAACCATATCCCGAAGGTGCCATGGCGCAGCCATTTTGTTGACCGATCAAAGGGATGGTAGTGTCAGAATGAGCTGACTGGGGACGGCGGCGCGGCCTTGGGGGATCTCCGGTTCGGGATCTGGGCGCGGCGGCCGGCTCAAGGTCGAGGGATGGGGATCGCGCGGTCACGATGGGGTCGATCGACAAGTACATTTTCAAGACGACGCTCGCGTCGTTTGCGTTGGTTCTGATCAGCCTGACCGGGGTGATCTGGATTACGCAGGCGTTGCGCGGCATCGATTTGATGACCAGCCAGGGCCAGACCATCAAGACCTTTCTCGGCATCACCAGTCTGGTCATCCCGGCGCTGGTGCTGATCATCGCGCCGATCGCGTTGATGATCGCGATTTCGCACACCCTCAACAAGCTGGCGACCGATTCCGAAATCATCGTGATGAACGCCGCCGGCCTTTCGCCGATTCGGCTGTTCCTCCCTTTCATCTACGCCACCATCGTGGTGGCGCTCATGGTCGCTTTTATCGCGACCTATCTCGCCCCTGACGGCATGCGCCGCATCAAGCAATGGGACGCCGAGATCACCGCGGACGTGCTCACCAACATCCTGCAGCCGGGCCGCTTCGCCCAGCTCGACCGCAATCTCACCATCCGCATCCGGGAGCGGCAGCCCGGCGGAATACTGGTCGGCATCTTTGTCGACGATCGCCGCAATCCCGATGAGCGCGTCAGCATCATCGCCGACCATGGCACGGTCTTGAGAAATGGCGGTGGCTCGTTCCTGGTGCTCGAAGATGGCAACCTCGAGCGCTTCGAGGTCGGCAAGCGCGACCCGGCGCTGGTCGCGTTCGGCCGTTATGCGTTCGACATGTCCAAATTCTCGAATATGGGCCGGGACGTAGCCCTGGGCATACGCGAGCGTTATCTTTGGGAGTTGGTCTCGCCCGCGCCCGACGATCCCATCTACAAGGAAATACCCGGACAGTTTCGTGCCGAGATGCATGACCGGTTCATGGCGCCGATCTATCCATTCGCATTCGCAGCTTTGACCTTTGCGTTTTTGGGCGCGCCGCGCACGACCCGTCAGAGCCGCAACTTTTCGATCGCAGGCTCCATCCTTACGGTATTCGGACTGCGCATCGCGGGATTCGCCTGTTCGGTGATGGCGGTGAAGTCGCCGCTTGCTCCCGTCATTCAGTACGCCATGCTCGCGGCGGCGATCGGCGCCAGCCTGTGGATCATCGCCGGCAGCGTCGTGATCGAGCCGCCGGCGACACTGCTCGAAGCCATCGCCAAATCGAACGCGCGTCTGCTGCGCCTGATCGGACGCCCGGCAACAGCATGAGCATGTTGAACAACACGCTGGGACGTTACTTTGCCGGACGCTTCGTGGTGTCCGCGGTCGGCGTGTTCGCCAGTATTTTCGTGCTGCTGGTTCTGATCGACTACATCGAGATGGTCCGGAAAACGTCGGGTCTGGTTTCGGCATCGGCGATCATGGTTGCCGAAACATCGCTGTTTCGCGTGCCGCAACTGCTCGAAAAGATGATGCCGTTCTGCATCCTGATCGGCGCCATGACCTGCTATCTGGCGCTGTCGCGGCGTCTGGAACTGGTGGTGGCGCGTGCCGCGGGGGTATCGGCGTGGCAATTCATCTCGCCGGCATTGGCAAGCGCGCTGCTGCTCGGCGTCATCGCAACCGTCGCCTACAATCCGATGTCCGCGAATTTGCGCGAGCTGTCGAAGAAGATGGAGGCGGAGTTGTTCGGCTCCGCGCCCGGCGGCGGCCTGCAGGATGCCGCCGGCTTCTGGATCAATCAGGTAACGACCGAGGGCCAGGCCATCATCAACGCCGCCCGCAGCGAACAGCAGGGCGTCCGGCTCACCGGCCTGACCGTGTTCCGATTCGATCCCGACTTCACGTTCAAGGAGCGAATCGAAGCGCGCGAGGCGACGCTCGAAGACGGGTATTGGCTATTCAAGGGCGTGCGCCGTTATTCGCTCGATGCACCGGCGGTCGATCAGGACCGATGGAGCCTCAAAACGAGCCTGACGCCGGCCCAGGTCCGCAACAGTTTCTCGACCCCCGAAACTGTGTCATTTTGGCAACTACCGGGCTATATCCAGTCGTCCGAGAGTTCCGGATTTGCCACCGCGGGCTATCGTCTGCAGTGGCACAAGCTCGTTGCGCAGCCGTTTTTGCTGGCTGCGATGGTGATGATGGCGGCCTCGGTAAGCCTGCGGTTCTTCCGCTTCGGCGGCGTGCAAAAGATGGTTTTGAGTGGCGTGGGTGCAGGCTTTCTGCTCTACGTTTTGTCGAAAGTAACTGAGGATTTGAGCAAGGCTGAGTTGATGCATCCCATCGCTGCGGCGTGGCTGCCTGTCTGCGTGGGCGGCCTCACCGGCTTTTTGGCCTTGCTGTACCAGGAGGACGGGTAGTGGCCGTCGTCGCCGCCCTCCAAGGAAGCTCGCCCGCGTTGAGGCGGCGCATACCGCTGCGCCGCCACCGGTTGCGTTTGGCCGCCGTTCCGGCGCTGCTCGCGGGGCTGATTCTTGCCGCGGCGCTCGAACTCGCGGCGACCGCGCCGGCCGCGGCCCAAGGCTTCACCTTCAATCCGATTCACACCCGGCCGAAGCCGCCGCCGCCCACCAATAACGGGCAGATGCTGGTCCAGGCCGTCGAGGTGGATTACGATTACAACAATCAGCGGGTGTCGGCGGTCGGCAACGTGCAGATGTTCTACAACGGGACCTCGATCGAGGCCGACAAGGTCATCTACGACCAGAAGACCAAGCGTCTTCATGCCGAAGGCAACATCCGCCTGACCGATGCGGACGGCAAGATCACCTACGCCGAAATCATGGATCTGAGCGACGACTACCGCGACGGCTTCGTCGATTCGCTGCGCGTCGATACCCCCGAACAAACCCGAATGGCGGCGTCGCGCTCTGATCGCTCCAACGGCAACTACACCGTCTTCGAAAACGGCGTCTACACCGCCTGCGCGCCCTGCAAGGACGATCCGAAGAAACCGCCGCTGTGGCAGGTCAAGGGCGCCCGCATCATCCACGACCAGACCGACAAGATGCTGTACTTCGAGAACGCGCAGCTGGAGTTCTTCGGCGTTCCGATGGCGTATCTGCCGTATTTTTCGACGCCCGATCCGACCGTGAAGCGCAAGACCGGCTTCCTGATGCCCTACATCACGTCGGCTTCGACGTTCGGGTTCGGCGTTGAAACGCCGTTCTACTGGGCCATCGCTCCCGATTACGACGCGACCTTCAGCCCGCGCATCACTACCCGGCAGGGCCTGTTGTTTCAGGGCGAATTCCGCCAGCGCCTCATCAACGGATCGTATCAAATCCGCGCCTACGGAATCGATCAGCTCGATCCCGGCGCCTTCGCCGGGCAACCCGGGGACCGCCAGTTCCGCGGCGGCATCGACACCAAGGGCCAGTTCGCGCTGAACGACAAATGGGTCTGGGGCTGGGACGGCGTCCTGCTGACGGACTATTACTTTTTCTCGGATTACCGACTGGCGCAGTACAAGGACACGCTGGGCTCGTTTCTCAGCCTGCCGACCGAAGCGATTTCCCAGCTTTATCTGACCGGCGTCGGCAACCGCAGCTACTTCGACGCCCGCACGATTTATTATCTGAGCTATTCGGGTAACCAGAACCAGGTGCCGGTCATCCATCCGGTGATCGATTATTCGAACGTCATCAACCGGAACATTATCGGCGGCGAGTTCAGCTACAAAACCAATTTCACCAGCCTGACGCGCGATACGGCCGCCTTCGATCCGATCACGATCATGGCCGCCAACAACGGCTGGTGCCTGCCGACGTCAGCCGATCCGACGGTGAAGACGCCCACCAACTGCCTGCTGCGCGGGATTCCCGGCACCTACACGCGGGCGTCGGCGGAAGGACAATGGCGCCGCTCGTTCACCGATGACTTCGGACAAATCTGGACGCCGTTCGCCTCGCTCCGCGTCGATGCGATCGACGCCTCGATCTCGAACCAGCCCGGCGTTTCCAACTTCCTGCCGCCCGGCGACACCCAGGCGCTTCGCGTGATGCCGACGGTCGGCCTCGAATATCGCTATCCCTTCATCAATGTTCAGCCGTGGGGCACCACCACAATCGAGCCGGTCGCGCAGATCATCATTCGTCCGAACGAACCTTATGCCGGCAAGCTTCCCAATGAAGACGCACAGAGCCTAGTGTTCGACGCCAGCAACCTGTTCAGCGTCGACAAGTTCTCCGGCTACGACCGCATCGAAGGCGGCGGCCGCGCCAATGTCGGCGTGCAGGCCACGACCCAGTTCGATCGCGGCGGTTCCGTCAATGTGCTGTTCGGACAGTCCTATCAGCTGTTCGGCCTGAACTCGTACACGGTTCAGGACGTCACCAACACCGGTCTCAATTCCGGCCTCGACAAGCCGCGGTCGGATTACGTCGCCCGCGTCAATTATTCGCCGAACCGGACCTATACTTTCAGCACCCGCGCGCGCTTCGATGAAGATACGGGAAGCGTGCAGCGGTTCGAGACGGAAGGCCGCGCCAGCTTCGACCGCTGGTCGGTCAGCCTGATGTACGGCAACTACGCGCCGCAGCCCGAGCTCGGATACCTGATCCGCCGCGAAGGCCTGCTTGGCAGCGGTTCGGTCAAGGTCGCGGCGAACTGGGTGGTGTCGGGCGCCGCCCGGTGGGATCTTGAAGCCAACAAGCTCAATCAATATGTCATCGGCGCGGGATATGTGGACGACTGCTTCGTTCTCGCAGCGAATTACGTCACCTCCTACACCTACTCCGCGGGATCGACGCCGCCGGTGCTCAGCCACGCGATCATGCTGCAGATCGGCTTGCGGACGCTCGGCAGCACGGCCGCGACCGGCGGCGGCGGCGGCCTTCAATAGAACCGACACCGGCGTGCGTTATGCGCAGCGAGTTCAAATCGGCTGACACGGATCTGACTATGACTGCCTTGTTCCTCTCACGTCTTTCACGCCTGATCATGAGCGGTGCCGCGACGCTGCTGCTGACGGCATCGCCGCTGTATGCGCAATCCGTCGCCGTGATGGTCAACGGCGAACCGATCACCAACTACGACATCGAGCAGCGCAGCAAGCTGACCACGCTCTCAACCCACAAGACTCCGTCCCGGCAGGAAGTGATCGAAGATCTGGTCAACGAAAAGGTGAAGATCAAGGAAGCCAAGAGATTCGGCGTCGACCCCACCGCGTCCGACATCGAATCGTCCTATGCGATGATGAGTTCGCGCATGCACATCACGCCGGATCAACTGACCAAGTCACTCGAAAGCCAGGGTATCCGGCCGGACACGCTCAAGGCCCGTATCAAGGCGGAGATGGTCTGGGGCAGTCTGGTGCGCGGCCGTTTCAAGGAGAGCCTGCAGGTCGGCGAGAAGGACGTAGCCGCCGCCGTCGAGGTCAATGCCGACGACAAGGACAAGCCGCAGACCGAAAGCTTCGAATATCAGATGCGGCCGATCGTGCTGGTCGTGCCACGCGGCGCTCCGCCCGCGGCCACCGAATTGCGCCGCAAGGAGGCCGAAACCCTGCGCAATCGCGTGCAGAGTTGCGACGAAGCGAATTCACTCTTCAAATCGATGCAGAATGCCGCAATCCGGGACACGGTGACCAAGACCTCCGCCGATATTCCGGCCGTTCTTCGCGAGGTGCTGGACAAGACGCCGATCGGCCATCTGACCGCTCCGGAACTGACCAAACAGGGCGTCGAAATGGTCGCGCTCTGCGGACGCAAGCCGACCACGATCGACACGCCGAAAAAGCGCGAGATCCGCGAAAAGATGTTCGCCGAAAAATTCGAGAAGAAATCGAAGGCGTATCTGGAAGAAATCCGCAAAGCCGCGATGATCGAATACCGTTAGGCGCATGGTGAAGCCTCTCGCGCTGACATCGGGCGAACCGGCCGGCATCGGGCCGGAACTCGCGATCGCCGCGTGGCTGCGGCGGAGCGAATTGAAGCTCCCGGCATTCTATCTCACCGGCGATCCCGATTTTCTCGGCAACCGCGCCAGGGCTCTCGGTCTCGACGTCAAACTGAAAGAGGTTCGTGCCGAACAGGCCGTGGCGACATTCCCCGACGCCTTGCCGGTGGTGGCCACCGGCCATGCCGCGACCGCGCAGCCGGGACGGCCGGACGGCTCCAGTGCCGCCGCTGCGATAGGCTCCATCCGCCATGCCGTCGGCGATGTAATCGCCGGACGGGCGGCGGCGGTCGTCACCAACCCGATTGCCAAGAGCGTATTGTACCGCGCCGGGTTCCGGCATCCCGGCCACACCGAGTTTCTCGCCGAACTGGCGGCGCGCGACGGCGAACCGCCGCAGCCGGTGATGCTGTTGTGGTCGCCGGCGCTCGCCGTCGTGCCCGTGACCATCCACTTGTCGGTGCGAGACGCGCTCGCGCAGCTGTCGAGCGCATTGATCGTGAGCACGGCGCGCATTGTCGTTAAGGACCTTAAGCGCCGCTTCGGCATTGCGCGCCCGCGTCTGGCGATCTCCGGTCTCAACCCCCACGCCGGCGAAGAAGGTTCGCTCGGCGTCGAGGAGCAGACCATCATCGCGCCGGCCATCGCAACCCTGCGCGGCGACGGCTTCGACGTCAGGGGGCCGCTGCCGGCCGACACCATGTTCCACGAAGCCGCGCGCAAAACCTACGACTGCGCGATCTGCATGTATCACGACCAGGCCCTGATACCGGCCAAGACCCTCGCCTTTGACGACGCGGTCAATGTCACGCTGGGCCTGCCATTCATCCGCACATCGCCGGACCACGGCACCGCCTTCGACATCGCCGGCAGCGGCCGCGCCAATCCGTCGAGCCTGATCGCGGCATTGCGGCTGGCTGCCCGGATGGCGGCGACGCCGCAGCCGGCATGAGCGCGATCGACGACCTTCCGCCGCTGCGCGAGGTTATCAAACGATACGATCTGTCGGCGCGCAAATCGCTCGGACAGAATTTTCTGCTTGATCTGAACCTCACCGCACGCATCGCGCGCGCCGCCGCACCGCTCGACGACGCTACCATTATCGAGATCGGCCCCGGCCCCGGGGGATTGACGCGCGCGCTGCTCGCATTGGGCGCCAAACGCGTTATTGCCGTCGAGCGCGACGAACGGGCGCTGGCGGCGCTCGAGGATATTTCCAGACGCTATCCCGGACGGCTGGATATCGTATCCGGCGACGCCACGACGTTCGATCCGCGGCCGCTGCTCGGCACCGGGCGGGCGAAGATCGTCGCCAACTTGCCCTACAACATCGCCACTTCCCTGCTGATCGACTGGCTCTCCATCGAGCCGTGGCCGCCATGGTACGACATGATGGTGCTGATGTTCCAGCGCGAGGTCGCCGAGCGCATCGTCGCGCGCGAAAACGACGAGGCTTACGGCCGCCTCGCGGTGCTTTCGAACTGGCGCGCCGAAACAAAGATCCTGTTCGACATTTCACCGGCGGCGTTCGTGCCGCAGCCCAAGGTCACCTCGTCGGTGGTGCGGCTGCTGCCCCGCGCAGCACCTGAGCCATGCGACCGCAAAGCACTGGAGCAGGTCGCAGCCGCAGCGTTCGGCCAGCGCCGCAAAATGCTGCGGCAAAGCCTCAAATCGCTCAACGCCGATCCGGCGCGTCTGGCGGCGGCGGCAGCTGTCGATCTGACCCGGCGCGCTGAAACCGTTCCGGTGAGCGGCTTTGTTGCCATGGCCCGCGAATTGACCGATATACGCAGCACAAAATCGAAGACTTCCTGAAGGAGAGAAACGCCATGGCGCTGATGCGTCGCCAATCGTTGGTAAAATTCGATGCGCCGCTGTGCGAGACCATTGTCGAAACGCCAAAGCCAGAAGGCAAAGAGGTTCTGGTGCGCATCGAACGCTGCGGGCTGTGCCATTCCGACCTTCACATCCAGGACGGCTACGCCGACCTCGGCGGCGGCAAGAAGCTCGATACCACGCGCGGCATGACGCTGCCGTTCACGCTCGGCCACGAGATCGCGGGCGTGGTCGAGGAAGTCGGGCCGGATGTTTCGAACGACATCATCGGCAGGAAGAAAGCGGTGTTTCCATGGATCGGCTGCGGGCAATGCCGCGATTGCCTGGCCGGCGACGAGAACCTCTGCGCCAAACAGCGTTTTATCGGCGTCGCCATCGATGGCGGCTTTGCCAGCCACGTGCTGGTGCCCGATGCGAAATATCTGCTGGACTACGATCCCCTGCCCGTCAATCAGGCCGCGACCCTGATGTGCTCCGGCGTCACCGCCTATGGCGCGCTGAAGCGGCTGGCCGACCGGCCGCGCCAGCGCAATCTGCTGCTGATCGGGCTTGGCGGCGTCGGCATGATGGGCCTCGCATTCGCGCCGGCCATGTTCAAGCAGAACATCTCGGTGGCCGACCTCAGCGCGTCGGCGCGCGAGAGCGCTTTGAATAACGGCGCCTCCGTGGCCTACGATCCGTCCGAGCCGGATATCGTCAAGCGCATCCTGAAAGAAACCGAGGGCGGCTTCGACGAGATCGTCGACTTCGCCGGCAACGAAAAATCCATGGGTTTTGCAGTCTCCGTACTCGCGCGCGGCGGCAAGATCGTGGTGTCCGGCCTGATGGGCGGCAATTTCAGCCTGCCGATGGTACAGTGGATCTACAAGCGCATGACCATCGAGGGTTTCATGACCGGCACATTGGCCGAAGCGCATGAACTGATGGCGCTGGCGCGCGCCGGCAAGGTCAAGCCGACGCCGATGAAGGAAGAGCCGATGGGCGAGGTCCAGAAATGGATCGACGAACTGCGCGCGGGAAAAGTCGTGGGAAGGATCGTGCTGAAAAACTAAAAGGCAGAGGTTCTGCGGCCCTGCCGTTTTGCGAAAAAGGGAGGACCATGATGGCTTGCGGACATCATTCGGCGCTGGGGGTACTGGCGCTTGCGCTTGCTTTCGCCGTAACCCCGGCGCTGGCGCAGAAGCAATATGGTCCCGGCGTCACCGACACCGAAATCAGGATCGGGACCACCACGCCGTACAGCGGCCCGGCCTCGGCCTATTCGGCGGGCGCGGTTTCCACCACGGCCTATTTCACGATGCTCAACGAGCGCGGCGGCGTGAACGGTCGCAAGATCAACTACATCAGCCTCGACGACGGCTATAGCCCGCCGAAGACGGTCGAGCAGATCCGCCGCCTGGTCGAAAGCGACGAGGTTTCGTTTATCCTCAATCCGGTCGGCACCGCGACCAACATGGCCATCCTCAAATACGTCAACCAGAAAAAGGTGCCGCATATTTTCATCGGGTCGGGCGCCACGACCTTCAACGACCCCGAACACTTCCCGTGGACGATGAGCTGGACGCCGCATTATGCGTCGGAAGGCGAGATCTACGCCAAATACATTCTGTCCTCGAAGCCCGACGCGAAGATCGCCGTGCTCGCGCAAAATGACGACCTCGGCCGCGATTATCTCTTAGGCTTCAGGCGCGGGCTTGGCGGCAAGGCCGACAGGATGATCGTTCTGTCGCAGACCTACAACACCAGCGATCCGACCATCGATTCCCAGGTCGTATCATTGAAAGCGTCGGGCGCGGACGCGTTTCTGATCGTCGCGGTACCGAAGTTTGCCGCGCAGGCCATTCGCAAAGCCTATGACATCGACTGGCATCCGCAGGAATTCGTCGTAAGCGTCGGCTCGTCGATTGCGGGCGCGATCAGGCCGGCGGGCTTTGAGGCATCCAAAGGCGTGATCTCCGCCGCTTACAACAAGGACCCGGCCGATCCGCAGTGGAAGGACGATCCGGCGATGAAGGCGTGGAATGTGTGGATGGACAAATACAACACGCGCGTCGACAAGAGCGACTACTACGCGCCCTACGGCTACAATGTCGGATACGCCGTGGAACAACTGCTGAAGCAGTGCGGCGACGACCTGACCCGCGAGAACATCATGAAGCAGGCGTCCCATCTGGACATGGAGCTGCCGCTGCTGCTGCCGGGGATTCGCCTGAAAACCAGCCCGACCGATCTGCGCCCGATCAAGCAGATGCGGCTGGTGCGTTTCGACGGCGAGCGCTACGTGCTGTTCAGCGACGTGCTCGCGAGCGACTAAGCCGAGGTGATCCGGCCCCAATTAAACCCTATCCGCTCCGGAATTGCGGCGCATTGCGACCCAACTCCGGCAGAACAATTTGGCGTGGAAGTATCTCATCTCGTCATCTGTGGGGATGCACATGCCAAATCGAACGGGGAATTTTTCAACGGCAATTCTGGCCGGCTTACTCGCAAGCGGCGCGCTCGCCGTTGCCGCCGACGGATCAGCGAACGCCGCCGGCAATTGTTTACCGGGACCGAAGGGTGCAGCGCCCAAAGGCAGCCACTGGTACTACCGCATCGATCATGCGACCAAGCGGAATTGCTGGTACGTCCGCGCAGAAGGCGGGTCACCCGCGTCAGCGAATCCGTCCCTGAGCGAGGCTCCGCCGCAAGCGGAAACCCCGCTTCAGCCATCCATTGCCAACGCCCGTGCCGAAGCCGGTCCGGCGGATATCGCGCAATCAAATGAGACTGCAGCGATACAAGCTGTCGATGCGAGCGCAGACGACCGGCAATCGATGGTCGGATCGCGTTGGCTCGATCAATCGAGCCCGGATTTCAAAAATCTTCCCACGCAAAGCCCGGCCGATTCCGGCACCGACGCGAGTTCGCCGGCGCCGCCGGCCGGTGAAATTCCGCTCGCGGCGGCAGACCTGTCATCTGCATCCAGCCTCCGTCCGGTTCAAACGCTGTTGCTCGCGATCATCGGGGCGGCCGCACTGGCCGGCCTCATGGCGGGCGCGATCTTCAGGTTCGGCAGCGCGAGACGATATGATCGGCAGGACGACCGCGGTGTTCGGCGCGCGCCCTGGGATTCGATCGATATGAAACCCGAAAGCCCCTCGCCGCCGCGGGCGGCGAGCGCGCCGACGCCGCGGATCGATACCGCTCGCGAACGGCGCGAGGCCACCATTCCAAACGAGATTACGGAGTTGCTCGCGCGGTTGTCGCGAGAGGCAACGACGTAGAGCATGATCCGGAAAAGTGGAAACCGGTTTTCCGAAAAGATCATGCTCAAACAAAGGTAAAGCCGGAGCATGATTCAACGCAGTCGAATCATGCTCCAGGCGTTCGCTATTGCTGCAACTGCCGCTGCAGTTCGCGCACGAACGTGGTCAGGCCGGTGCGGCGTTCGCGCTTCAGGCGTTCGGCCTTGAGGATCGACTGCACCTCGGCGAAGGCCGCGTCGACGTCGCGGTTGACGACGATGTAGTCGTATTCCGCCCAGTGGCTGAGTTCATGGGTGGCGCGGCTCATGCGGCCGCGGATCACCGCATCGGAATCCTGCGCGCGGGTGTGCAGCCGCTTTTCCAGATCGGCGGCGGAGGGCGGCAGGATGAACACGCTGACGACGTCGGCCCGCGCCTTTTCGCGCAGCTGCTGGGTGCCCTGCCAGTCGATATCGAACAGCACGTCGGTTCCCGTCGACAGCGCGTTCTCCACCGGCGCCCGCGGCGTGCCGTAGCGGTTGTCGAACACCGTGGCCCATTCCAGCAATTCGTCGCCTTTGACCATCGCCTCAAACCGCGGCTTGTCGACGAACCAGTAATCGAGGCCGTCCTTTTCGCCGGGACGCATCGGCCGCGTGGTGGCGGAGACCGACAGCGTCAGGCCCGGCATCCGCTCGATCAGCAGACGCGACAGCGTGGTCTTGCCGGCGCCGGACGGCGACGACAGCACGAACATCAGTCCGCGCCGCTCGACGCCGTCGAAGCCACTGCCTTCAAAGCCTTGGGCATCAGCCGCCGTCATCGATCACTCCAGATTTTGCACCTGTTCGCGGAATTGCTCGACCACGTTCTTCATCTCAAGGCCGGTGTTGGTTAATTCCAGATCGTTCGACTTGGAGCAGCAGGTATTGACCTCGCGGTTGAATTCCTGCGCCAGGAAATCGAGCCGGCGCCCGACCGCGCCGCCCTTGCCGATCATCTCGCGGGCCTGCGAAACATGCGAGGCGATGCGGTCGAGCTCCTCGCGGATATCGGCCTTCGCCGCTATCATGATCGCCTCCTGATTGAGGCGGTCGGAATCGAAGCGATCCGAAGCTTCGAGCAGCGCTGCGATCTGCTCGGCGAGCCGCGCTTTGATGGCCTCGGGCTTGCGTCCCGGTGCTGCCTCGGCCTTTTTCGCGAGCCTTTCGATTTCGTCCATCCGCTGCGACAGGACCTGCCCGAGCGTGACGCCCTCGCGCTTGCGCATCTCGACCAAGGCGGTCAGCGCCTGCTCGAATGACGCTGCGACCGCCAGCTTCGCCGCCTTGTCCTCGGCCTCGTCGCTCTCGGGTTCGACCACCTCGATCACGCCCTTGATCGCCAGCAGCCCGTCGATGCTCGGCGCCACCGCGTCGATCCTGCCCGCCAGCACGCCCGCGATCTTCACGATTCCCGCCAGCACTTCTTCATTGACGCGAACCGTCGAGAGCGCGCCGGCGCGCTTCACGTTCAGGTTGGCATAGACCGTGCCGCGCGACAGCACTTCGGCCGCGCGCTTGCGCGCCGGCGCTTCGATCTCGTCCCATCCCGGCGGCAGGCGCATGCGCAGGTCAAAGCCCTTGGCGTTGACCGATTTCAATTCCCATTCGAACGCATAAGGTCCGCTGGTGCCGTGGCTTCGCGCAAAGCCGGTCATGCTCGACAGCGCCATCGCGTGATTGTCTCCGGAAAAGGTCGTGTGAGATTCGCATCCAAGATCGCGGGCGACCTTAATGCGTTTCGGGGTGGAGTGGAATTCGGCTCGCTATTGCTGGACCACGGGCTGCGCGGTCGTCGATTGTGCGGCGCCCTGCCGGCCCGGCGGCGGCGTAGAGCGGGTGCGTTTTGCCGGCGCCGCGGGCTTGGTGGCCGAGGCAGTCGGATTGGTATCGGTGGCGGTGGCGGGGGCGACTGCCGTGGCGGGGGCCGGATCGTCCGACGGCTCGACCGTGTCGTTCTGGATCGCCTTTTCCATGGTCCGCAGTTTGGCGACGTTTTTCTGGTGCTGGTCGTAGGTCTCGGTGAAGGTGTGTCCGCCGGTGCCGTCGGCGACGAAGAACAGGTCGCGGGTGCGCGCCGGATTGGCGGTGGCTTCCAGCGAGGCACGGCCCGGATTGGCGATCGGCCCCGGCGGCAGGCCGTCGACCACGTAGGTGTTGTACGGCGACGGCTGCGTGATTTCGCTGCGCTTGATCGGGCGTCCCAGTGTTCCCTTGCCGCCGACGAGGCCATAGATGATGGTCGGATCCGACTGCAGCTTCATCTTCTGCCGCAGCCGGTTGACGAACACCGCGGCGACGCGGCTGCGTTCATCCGCCTTGCCGGTTTCCTTTTCCACGATCGAGGCCAGCGTCACCAGCTGCTCCGGCGTCTTGACCGGAATGTCCTGGTTGCGGCGCTCCCAGATTTCCGCGAGCACCCGCTTCTGCGACTGCTGCATGCGCTGGATCACCTGCTCGCGAGTGGTGCCGCGCGGAAATTTGTAGGTTTCCGGCAGCAGCGTGCCCTCGCGCGGCATTTCCTTGACCGAGCCGTTGAATATGTCGTTGTCCGAGAGCCGCGCCACGATCTGTTCGGAGGTCAAGCCTTCCGGAACGGTGACGGCATGCTGCACCACCTTGCCCTCGACGATGGTGCCGATGACGTCGCGCAGGCTGGCGTTCTTCCGAAATTCATATTCGCCGGGCTTGAGGTCGCTGCTGGCTTTCAAGGCGAACACGCCGCCGATGAAGACCCAGCGGTTCACATCGATCACGCCTTCCTTTTGCAGCGCCTCGGCGATATCGCCTTTTCCCGCACGCGCGGGAATGTTGACGATCTTGTCTTCGCGCAGCGGCCCCGGCGCCTCGAGCATCTGCCTGCCGTAAACATAGGCGCCGCCGGCGCCGATCATGCCGACCAGCAGCAGCGTGATAATGGCGTTGCCGACGATGACGAAAGGGTTGCGGGCGCGTTCGGAACGCTTGGGCGGCGGCGGAACCTGCTCGGGCTCCAGCGCGGCGCGCGGGCTCCTTGGTGAAATGGGCGGCCGTTCACTCATCGATGCAACCTGAATCCTGCTGGTTCAATCGTACGCCCGCCCAAGGAGTCATCGCCGAATGCGGCGAAACGGTGGAGTCGGTCGGGCAGCCCGTCAATTTGCCACTCGCTGCATGATCACGGAGGCGTTGGTGCCGCCGAAACCGAACGAATTCGACAGCGCCACCCTGATCTCGCGCTGGCGCGGCTTTTGCGGAACGAGGTCGATCGCGGTTTGCACCGACGGATTGTCGAGATTGATGGTCGGCGGCGCGATATTGTCGCGGATCGCCAGGATGCAGAAGATCGCCTCGACGGCGCCGGCGGCGCCGAGCAGATGCCCGGTCGATGATTTGGTCGACGACATCGACACCTTTGAGGCGGCGTTGCCGAGCAGGCGGTGGGCGGCTTCCAGTTCGATTTCGTCGCCCAAGGGCGTCGATGTGCCATGCGCATTGATGTAATCGAGATCGGACGCGGTCATCCCGGCACGCTTCAGCGCCATGCTCATGCAGCGGAAAGCCCCGTCGCCATCCGGCGTCGGCGCGGTGATGTGATAGGCGTCGCCCGACATGCCGTAGCCGACGATCTCGGCGTAGACCTTCGCACCGCGCTGCCTGGCGTGCTCATATTCCTCGAGCACCACGACACCGGCGCCTTCGCCCATCACGAAACCGTCGCGATCCCGGTCATAGGGCCGCGAGGCTTTTTGCGGCGTATCGTTGAAACCGGTCGACAGCGCCCGCATCGCGCAGAAGCCCGCCATCGCCAGTCGGTTGATCGGCGATTCGGTACCGCCGGCGACCATGACGTCGGCATCGCCGAGCGCAATCAGACGGCTGGCGTCGCCGATGGCGTGCGCGCCGGTCGAGCAGGCCGTGACCACGGCGTGATTGGGGCCCTTGAGGCCGTGCGCGATCGACACATAACCGGAAGCGAGATTGATCAGGCGGCCCGGAATGAAGAACGGGGACAGCTTGCGCGGTCCCCGTTCCTTCAGCAGTACGGCGCCATCGGCGATGCCGGAAAGGCCACCGATCCCCGAGCCGATCATCACGCCGCTGGCGCAACGCTCCTCTTCGGTGGCCGGATGCCAGCCGGCGTCGTCGAGCGCCTGCTTCGCCGCGCACATCGCGAAGATGACGAAATCATCGACCTTGCGCTGGTCCTTGTGCTCCATCCACTGGTCGGGATTGAAGCTGCCGTCGGTGCCGTCGCCGCGCGGAACCACGCAGGCGATACGGCTGGTCAGATCGGACACGTCGAACGTATCGATCGTCCTGGCGCCACTCTCGCTGTTGAGGATGCGCTTCCAGGTCGGCTCGACGCCACAGCCGAGTGGCGACACCATGCCGAGGCCCGTGACGACAACCCGCCTCATTTCCAAGACTCCAGCGCTTTAAATTCACGGCCCACAGCAAGAAGCCGGTGGACCGCGATCACGGCCCGTCCGGCTTCGAAAGCACCGCGCGGGGTCGTCAGCTTTTCGCGTTCTTTTCAAGAAATTTTGTGGCGTCGCCGACGGTCAAAATCGTCTCCGCCGCGTCGTCGGGAATCTCACAACCAAATTCTTCTTCGAATGCCATTACCAGCTCGACCGTATCGAGACTGTCCGCGCCGAGGTCGTCAATGAAACTCGCATTGTCGACTACCTTCTCCGGTTCGACACCAAGGTGTTCGACCACGATTTTCTTAACCCGATCGCCAATCTCGCTCATCGTTCAACCTCGTGCTTGTTCCATTAGACCCGATTGTCCCATCCGAGCCATCGCGGTGCGTTAACTCGCTAAGTCCCTGTCGCGGTCGCGCATTGTCTTGATTTGGCCCCGTCATTGCGGACGGAGCCCGGCTGCCGACGGCAGGCTCCGCAACGCCAATATACAGGGTTTCAAAATCCTGCAATGGCGTTCTTTGCCAACCCGTTCGCGGTCCGGTTATCACACGTCCCAACCCTTGACCACAAGCCCAAACCGGCACGCCGGCACGGGCGTCTCATCTCTCCACGCGGCCGGCAAATGCCTCAAAACATGGCCATTCCGCCGTTGACGTGAATCGTTTGCCCGGTAACGTAAGCGGCCTCGTTCGAACTGAGATAGACCGCCGCGGCGGCGATATCGTCCGGTGTTCCGAGTCTTGCGGCAGGAACCTTCGACAGGATGGTTTCGCGCTGCTTGTCGTTGAGCGCATCCGTCATCGGCGTTTTAATAAAGCCCGGTGCAATGCAGTTGGCGGTGACGTTGCGCTTGGCGTATTCGGCGCCCAGCGTCTTGATCATGCCGATCAGCCCGGCTTTCGCCGCGGTGTAATTGCCCTGCCCGGGATTACCGGTGACGCCGACGATCGAGGTGATGGCGATGATGCGGCCGAAGCGCTTGCGCATCATCAGCTTGGTGGCGGCGCGGGCCAGGCGGAACGTCGCAGTCAGATTGACCTGGATGACATCGTTCCAATCCTCGTCGCGCAATTGCACGAAAAGATTGTCCCGGGTGATGCCGGCATTGGCGACGAGAATATCGACCTGCCCCATCGCGGCCTCGGCGCTCGGCACCAGCGCCTCGACCTCGGCCGCGTCCGAAAGGTTGCAGGGCAGCACGTGGGTGCGTTCGCCGAGTTTGGCTGCGAGCGCATCCAGCACCTCGCGCCGAGTCCCGGAAAGCGCCACCGTCGCACCCTGCGCATGCAGCTTCTCCGCAATCGCGCCGCCGATGCCGCCGGTTGCACCCGTGACGAGCGCGGTCCTGCCAGTCAGATCGAACATTCTGTCTCTCCTCCGCCGCCTATGCCGATTTCGCGGCAGCGAGTGCGTCTTTCGCACCGGCAATATCGTTTGGCCCGCTCACAGAAATCCCGACGGCGCCCTCGGCAATGCGCTTGACCAGCCCGCTCAGCACGCGGCCGGCGCCGATCTCGAAAAACCGCGTCACGCCATGGTCGGCCATGTACGCCACCGATTCACGCCAGCGCACGGTGCCCGTGACCTGCTCGACCAGGCGGCGGCGGATCTCGTCCGGATCGGTGATCGGCGTGGCCAGCACGTTGCACACCAGCGGCGACGCCGGCTTCTGAATGGTGACGCCGGCCAATGCCTGCGCCATCGCATCCGCCGCGGGCTGCATCAGCCGGCAATGAAACGGCGCCGACACCGGCAGCATCATGGCGCGCCTGGCGCCTTTGGATTTCGCGATTTCGAGCGCGCGCCCGACCGCGTCCTTGTCGCCGGAGACCACCACCTGGCCGCCGCCATTATCATTGGCGGCCTGGCAGATCTGGCCTTGAGCTGCTTCTTCGGCGATCGCCACCGCCGCCTCGTAATCGAGTCCAAGCAAAGCCGCCATCGCGCCGACGCCGACCGGCACCGCTTTCTGCATCGCAAGTCCGCGGGTGCGCAGCAGCCGCGCGGTGTCGCTGATGGAAAGGCTGCCGGCAGCAGCCAGCGCGGAATATTCCCCGAGCGAGTGCCCGGCGACATAAGCCGCGTCACGGCCTACCGAAAACCCGGCCTCGGTCTCCAACACACGCAGCGTCGCCAGCGACACCGCCATCAGCGCCGGCTGCGCATTCTGGGTGAGTTGAAGGGTCTCGGCCGGGCCGTCCCAGATAATCGCGGTGAGCTTCTCGCCCAATGCCGCATCGACCTCGTCGAACACGGCTTTGGCGGCCGGAAACGCGTCCGACAGCGCCTTGCCCATGCCGACGGCCTGGGAACCCTGCCCCGGAAAGGTGAATGCTGCGGTCATCGACGCCCCTGAAGTCCCGACATGTCGCGAAAGTTGCGCCGAAAGACACCGGCTGGACCTAATATGTCAAGCTACCGGTCTGGGGCGCCGGTTCCAGCACGCTTTGCCGAGACACTGGATTTTGTCGCCGTTTGCCTTGCCATCCCGGCCAAAATCCGTATAAACCGCGCCATCCGTGGATCCCGGCCGGGAGCTGAACGGACGGTCTCAGCAATTTCACCTTTTCGGCGATTTTGATGCGGCAGGGCCAGTCGGTCCGTCGTCCCGTGCTTCCGCCTTCTGAGCATTGTCGAGTCCTTTCCGAAGGTCTCGAAGGGCTTGCCGCCGGGAACCGCGCCAACTTTAGGAAAGGACACCCATGCCTCTTTATGAGCATGTTTTTCTCGCGCGTCAGGACGCGAGCACCCAGCAGGTCGAAGAACTGACCACCCAGATGACCGGCATCGTCGAGCAAGGCGGCGGCAAGGTCGTGAAAATGGAAAACTGGGGCGTACGCTCGCTGACCTATCGCATGAACAAGAATCGCAAGGCGCATTTCGTGCTCCTGAACATCGACGGCCCCTCCGCGGTGGTCGCCGAGATCGAGCGGCAGGAGCGCATCAGCGAAGACGTCATCCGCTATCTCACCGTCCGCGTCGAAGAGCACGAGGAAGGTCCCTCGGCGATGCTGCGCAAGGTCGACCGCGACCGCGATCGCGACGACCGTGGCGGCGGCTTCCGTGGTGACCGCGACGGCGGTTTCCGTGGCGATCGTGAGGGCGGCGGGTTCCGCGGCGGCGACCGCGATGGCGGCGGCTTCCGCGGCGACCGCGGCCCGCGTCGTCCGCGCGACGACGACGCCCCTGCAGCTGCGATTGAGGAGTAGGCATCATGGCTGAAGCTGGTGCACGCCGTCCGTTTTTCCGCCGCCGCAAGACCTGCCCGTTCACGGGTCCGAATGCGCCGAAGATCGACTACAAGGATTCCAAGCTGCTGATGCGTTACGTTTCCGAGCGCGGCAAGATCGTGCCGAGCCGCATCACCGCCGTCTCCGCCAAGAAGCAGCGCGAACTCGCGCGCGCCATCAAGCGCTCGCGTTTCCTCGGTCTGCTTCCGTATGTGATCCGATAACTGTCATTCCGGGGCGCGTCTTCGCGCGAACCCGGAATCCAGAAGTCGTGCGCGTGGCTGGATTCCGGGTTCGCCGCTTCGCGGCGCCCCGGAATGACGATAATAAAACGCGGGCGCGCAACACGCGCTCGTTCGAATTCATAAGGCTTCCGGGTCGTCCGGTCGCCGATGGTTGGGGTTACAAAACCTCTAACCGCTCGAAAGGAGCGGGACAGCTGATGATCACTACCGTTCTCATTGCGCTGGCGGCCGGCTGTGCGTCGGCCTTGATGTTCGCCTCGATCATTTCGGGCGCGCTGATCTCGCTGCTGCTGTTCTATCTGGCGCCGCTGCCGCTGATGGTGGCGGGGCTCGGATGGGGACCGCTCAGCGCCACCATCGGCGGCATCAGCGCGGCCATCGGCCTCGGCGCGATCTTCGGCCTACCCTATTGTATCGCCTTCGTCCTTACCGTCGCGCTGCCGGCGTGGTGGCTCGGACATCTCGCATTGCTTGGACGCCCCGCAGCACCGGCCGCATCGGCTGGCAACGGGGCAGCTCCACTAGCGCCGGTCATGGAATGGTATCCGGTCGGCCGCATCCTGCTGTGGATCGCGGGCTTTGCCGCGCTGGCCATTATGGCGTTTCTGTTCACGCTGGGCACCGATGCCGCCATCATCACCGGCACGCTGCGCCGCGGCTTGCTGCGCATGATCGGCGCGCGCGATTCGGCAGGCAACACCGAACAATTGGTCGATGCACTGGTGGCGATCGCGCCGGCGGCGGCCACGATCGTGACCATGATGACGCTGACGCTCAATCTCTGGCTGGCGGCGCGGATCACCGCGACCTCCGGGCGGCTGCATCGCCCGTGGCCCGACATGAAAAGCGCTGCGCTGCCGCCGATGACGCTGGCCGCGCTATCGCTGGCGCTGGCCTTCTGCTTCACCGGCGGGCTGTTCGCGATGCTGGCCCAGATCGCGAGCTCGGCGCTGGTGATGGCTTACGCGCTCACCGGCTTTGCCGTGCTTCATACCCTGACGCTGGCGATGAAAAGCCGCGCGCTGTGGCTGAGCGGCACCTACGCCGTGGTGCTGATGTTCGGCTGGCCGGTTCTTGCGATGGCGGGCCTCGGCCTTGCCGACGCCGTGTTCGGATTTCGCCAACGCTATCTGCAGCGCAGGATACCGCCCGCCCCCGTGTCCTGACCCTTCAATTCACACAACGTCCGTTCAACACCCAAGGAGACAACAACATGGAAGTCATTCTGCTGGAACGCGTCGCCAAGCTCGGCCAGATGGGCGAAGTCGTCCGCGTCAAGGACGGGTTTGCCCGTAACTTTCTGCTCAAGCGCGGCAAGGCGCTGCGCGCCACCACCGACAATCGCGCCAGATTCGAAGGCATGAAGGCCGACCTCGAAGCCCGCAACCTGCAGGCCAAGGGCGAGGCGACCAAGGTCGCGGAGAAGATCGACGGCCGCAATGTCGTCATCCTGCGTCAGGCGTCGGAATCCGGGCAGTTGTTCGGATCGGTGTCGGTGCGCGACATCATCGCGTCGTTCGAAGCCGACAAGGTCACCATCAACCGCAGCCAGGTGATGCTCGACGCGCCGATCAAGACCATCGGCAAGCACAAGATCGCCATCGCCGTACATCCGGAAGTCGAAGTCGGCGTCACCGTGACGGTTGCGCGCAGCGCCGATGAGGCCGAGCGCATCAACCGCGGCGAGGACATCTCAACCCGTCAGGAAGATCAGGACGCCGCCGCAGAAGCGCTGGCCGCTGCCGGCGAGTTCTTCGATCCGGAGGCCCGCCACGACGTGGAGCCGGCCGAAGGCGACGCGGCTTCCGAGAAGTAAGTCACGGAAGTTCAGCGCGATTGCTTAACAAGCTTAAGCCCGGCCCGATCAGGCCGGGCTTATTGCTGTCGAGGCTTCATTGCGAGATCGGCGGCACTGGCGGGCCGGCGGGAGCCACCGGCGGCGGAGACATCGCAACGGACGGTGGCGGAGGCGTCTCCGACGCCCCCTGTGACTCCGGAGCAGCATTGGGAGCTGCGGCCGAGGCCGCAGGCGCAGTTGCGGTCTGCGCGGGCCTGGCGTCCCCCTCCGGCGATTTCGGTGCCGGGGTGACGGCTGGAACCGGATCGGCTCGCAGCGGCACGTCGGTCTTACTGCCCTCGTTCTTGTTCCCCTCACCGCCCGATTCGACCTTGGCCGACTCGGATTTGCCCTCGTCGGCAGGTTTGGCCTCGGGTTTGCTGCCTTCGTCGTCCTTCTTGTCTTCCTTGGCCGCCTCGCCCTTCGCAGCTTCGCCCATAGGTGCGTCAGCCGGCTTGGCCGCATCGGTTTTGGGCAGCTCTTCGCCGGGCTTGCCGCGCTTGCTGAGCCGCTGCTTGGCAGACAGTTTACGTCCGTCGGGTCCGCGTTCATCGGCAGCGGCGGCAGGAACCTGGCCCTCGCCTGCGGGCCTGGCGGCGTCGGGATTGGCCAGCCGGTTGCGGCCCGGCCGTCCGTCGGGCTCGGCCTGCGGCGTCCGCCCATCACCGTCCGGCCTTGCGGCCTCCTGCGTGGGAGCCCGGCGTATGGGGCGCCCGAACCGATCCAGCTGAGTGGCCTGTCCCGGCTCCGGTTTTGCGTCCTTGGCCTGCTTGGGTTGGCTGCCGATGTAGCGCGTATCGGTGGCTCCGTTGGAGATCAGATATGAACTGAGTACCGACGCCATCTCGCTGGAGGTAGTATAATGCTGGCGCAGGAAGCCCGGCAGCGATCCTGGTGCTACCGTCTTCAGCAATCCGCGGGCACCCTTGTGACAGGCTGTGCAGGTACCGGTGAAAATCTGGGAAGGGCTCTTGCCGGCTTCGAGATTTTGCGCCCGCACCGGAACCGCCGCGAAACCGCCGATCAGAAGCATCACCGTCGCTAAACTGAGCGCTCGGCTCAACATTCTTTATTCTCCAGATGCGGAATTCGCCGGTGTGGCCTTATCCGGCGTTGGTTTGCACAGGTGTCGCGGCGGTCACCTTTTAGCCCATTATCTTGCGAATGGAAGCGTACAGATGACGCAACGACGAAGGCGATTCGGGTCATATCGTAGCACGACCAAGCGAAGCGGCCCGGTGACGCGCGCTGTGCACGGACGCGGGGTTCCGGCTGACATTCGCCGGCGATAAAGCTGCGGATCAATGCTTGATTCGGAACTCAGTTCCGCAGGCTGAAATTCGAGCCGTAAAAGCCCGGCGGCAACGCCGGGCGGGCTAAATGGGCCTTCAGCGCAGTGTGGTCGCAGGGGACGCCACGGAATTCCGCGCGCGATACCTTCTCCATGGTCTCGACCAGCGTCGATAACCATGCCATTTCGGCTTTTCCGGAGCGCCAATGCTGGATTTGCTGAGCCATCGCGTATTTTTTTCGCCTTAAACCGCCCGTGCCGCTACCAACCCGCCCGCCTGCAACCCGTTCCGGATCGTGCGGGAAAAAACTTGCGCCAAATGTGGCGTAGTTCACAGACCACCCGATTTACCCGTCCTAAATCTCCGGAATGACCCAGAGAGCATCCCAACCTTCATTCGAGCAGCCGGTCGATGTCCGCATCGACTACGCGCTGATCGCCAGCAGCGTCGCGGCGGGCCTGATCGCGCTGATCTACCTCATCCTGATCTGATCGGGTCTGAGGCGGCGGCCCACGGCGCAGCGGGACGGCAAACGCGCCGTCCTGATAATGAGTGCGCCTGCGCGCGATAAGGTTCACCACGCAAGCCGTTTTGATTTTCCGGAACAGATTTTCGCGGGCTCGAGTCCAAAACCCGTCAAGCATCGCGCGTGTCGCGAGCGAGATTCATCCACATTTTAATGAACGGTGCATAAGCAGCGAGCTTTTGCTTTCGCTTTCCGTGGGACCGGCGCTTTATCGCCGCCCACCCGGCAAATCCTAAGAACGACAAAATTAGGCGAACCATCCAAAGCCATGGCTCCACTTGATTCGAATGTCCTGAAACTCGCTCCCGACGCGCCGCTGCCGGCGTATCGGACTGCGCCGCACAATATCGAAGCGGAACAGAGCGTTCTCGGCGCTATTCTGGTCAATAATGATGCGTTCTACCGGGTGTCGGATTTTCTGGAACCGAAACACTTCTTCGAGCCGATCCATCAGACCATTTTCGAGACCGCCTCGAGCCTGATCCGCGCCGGCAAGATCGCCACCCCGGTGACGCTGAAAACCTTCGTTCCCGCCGAAACCGACATCGGCGGCATGACGGTCGGCCAATACCTCGCCCGCCTCGCCGCCGAAGCCACCACCATCATCAACGCCCATGACTACGGGCGCGCGATCTACGATCTCGCCTTGCGCCGCAACCTGATCGGAATCGGCGAGGACATGGTCAATGTCGCGTTCGACGCGCCGGTGGATTTCGCGCCGCGGGCGCAGATCGAAGACGCCGAACGCCGGCTGTATGAACTCGCCGAATCCGGCCGTTACGACGGCGGGTTCCAGAAATTCGCACAGGCCCTCACCGTCGCCGTCGACATGGCCGCCAAGGCATTCCAGCGCGACGGAAAACTGTCTGGCATCGCCACCGGCTTGCGCGAACTCGACGTCAAGATGGGCGGCCTGCAGCCATCCGACCTCGTGATCGTCGCCGGACGCCCCGGCATGGGCAAGACCGCGCTCGCCACCAACATCGCCTACAACGTCGCCAAGGCGCATCGCGCCGAGGTTCAGGCCGACGGCACCATGAAGTCCGTCAATGGCGGCATTGTCGGCTTCTTCTCCTGCGAAATGTCCGCCGAACAGCTCGCCACCCGTATTCTCGCCGAACAGACCAGCATCGCGTCGAGCACGATCCGCCGCGGCGGAATTTCCGAAACCGATTTCGAGAAAATCCGCGACTACTCCATCGAGCTGCAGTCGCTGCCGCTTTACGTCGACGAAACCGGCGGCCTGTCGATCTCGCAACTCACCGCGCGGGCGCGCCGGCTGAAACGGCAGAAGGGCCTCGACCTGATCGTGGTCGACTATATTCAGCTGCTGCAGGGCTCCGGCAAGCGCGGCAACGACAACCGCGTGCAGGAAGTCACCGAAATCACCACCAGCCTGAAGGCGCTCGCCAAGGAACTGAACGTTCCCATCATCGCGCTGTCGCAATTGTCGCGCCAGGTCGAAAGCCGCGACGACAAGCGGCCGCAACTATCCGATCTGCGCGAATCCGGCTCGATCGAGCAGGACGCCGACGTGGTGATGTTCGTGTTCCGCGAGGAATATTACCTCGCCAACAAGGAACCGCGCGCGGGGACCCCGGAACATGAGAAGTGGCAGCTCGACATGTCGCTGGTGCACGGCAAGGCCGAGGTTATCATCGGCAAGCAGCGCCACGGCCCCACCGGCACGGTCGAACTGCAGTTCGAAGGCCAGTTCACCCGGTTCAGCGATCTCGCGCAGGACAGCCATCTGCCCGAACGGACGTACTGACGCGGTTGAACCACCGCCGCGCGGCGCGTAAAGTGCGGCATGAACCCCGTTTCCGATTTGAAATCGATTGCACCCGGCGGCCTGTTGTCGCCGGAGGCGAATGCCGCGGCGGCCCTGGCCGCCGCAACCGCCACACAGCCCGGCATCCTCACCATCGATCTCGACGCCATCGTCGCCAACTGGCGCAAACTCGAGAAAACCGCGGTGCCGGCCGAATGCGCCGCCGTGATCAAGGCCGATGCCTATGGCTGCGGCGCCGGGCCGGTGGCGCGGGCGCTGGCGGCCGCCGGCTGCAAGACGTTTTTCGTCGCCACTTTGGACGAGGCACGCGTTGCCCGCGAAGCGTTGCCGTCGGCCGACATCTACGTTCTCAACGGCTTCTTTCAGAACAGCGGCGATAGTTTTGCCAAACTCAACTGCAGGCCGGTGATCGGCGATCTCAACGAGCTCGCCGAATGGGACGTGTTCTGCCGGCGCTCCGGATGGTCCGGAGGTGCTGCGATTCATATCGACACCGGCATGAACCGGCTCGGCCTGACGCTAATCGAGGCCAACGGCATCGTGCCGCGGATCAATGCCGGCGACCACGGCATCACGCTGGTGATGAGCCACCTCGCCTGCAGCGAGACTCTCAACCATCCACTCAACGCCAAACAGGTCGCGACCTTCCGCGAGATCGCGAGCCTCTACGATGGCGTGCCGGCCTCGCTGTCCAGCTCCTCCGGCGTCTATCTCGGCCCTCAGTTCCAGTTCGACATGGTGCGGCCAGGCGCAGCGCTCTACGGCATCAACCCGACGCCGGAAGCCGACAATCCGATGCAGCCGGTCGTCGATCTGAAGGCGCGCATCGTGCAACTCCGCAATGTCGAGCGCGGCGACAGTGTCGGCTATGGCGCCACCTGGACCGCGCGGCGGCCGACAAAACTCGCCATTGTCGCGGCCGGCTATGGCGACGGCTATTTCCGTGCCGCCAGCGCCAATGACGGCACCCGTGGCGCCGAAGCGATCATCGCCGGCAAACGCTGCCCGGTCGCGGGCCGCATCTCGATGGACCTGATGGCGATCGACGTCACGGATTTGCCGGACAAGACCGCGCGGCGCGGCCATATGGCGACGCTGATCGGCGAAGGCATCACCGTCGACGAGCTGGCGCATCACTTCGGCACCATCGGCTACGAGGTGCTCACCAGCCTGCGCAACCGCTACGCGCGGATCTACAAGGGCGGCGAAGCCAAGAGCGAAAATGCCGACGCCGAAAAAAGCGCGCCCGCTGCTGTGGCGCCGGCAGCCCCGGCCTGACATTCTTGAAGGTCGCAACCTTCAACATCAACAATGTCAACCGGCGCCTGCCGAACCTGCTGTGCTGGCTGCGGTCGGCCAAGCCTGACGTCGTCTGCCTGCAGGAATTGAAATCGACCGACGCCGATTTTCCCGCCGACGCAATTCACAAGGCCGGTTACGGCGCGGTGTGGCGAGGCCAAAAGACCTGGAACGGCGTCGCGATCCTGGCGCGCAAAACCGAGCCGGTCCTGATCCGGACCGAGCTGCCCGGCGATCGCGACGACGCCCAGGCGCGTTATATCGAAGCCGCGGTCAATGGCGTCATCGTCACCAGCATCTATCTGCCCAACGGCAATCCGCAGCCGGGGCCGAAATTCGACTACAAGCTCGACTGGTTCAAGCGACTGCGAAAGCACGCCGCGACATTCATCAAGCAGGAGGTCCCTGTCGTTCTCGCCGGCGACTACAACGTCGCGCAAACCGATCTGGATATTTATCCGACGCGCTCGTGGGACAAGGACGCGCTGATCCAGCCCAAGAGCCGCGCCGCCTTCAAGGCGCTGCTGGCGCAAGGCTGGACCGACGCGGTCCGCACGCTGCATCCGTCAAAACCGATGTTCACCTTCTGGGACTACAAGCGCAACCGCTGGCCGCGCGACGCCGGGTTGCGGCTCGATCATCTTCTGCTCAGCCCGGTGCTGACGCCGCGCCTGCTCAAGGCCGGTGTCGACCGCGACCTCCGCGGCGAAGAAGGCGCCAGCGACCATGCGCCGGCATGGACTGTACTGCGGTGACGACAATTTTCCTGTTGACAGGTTAATTAACCTAGGAATATGCTCTACGAGCTCGCGCCGGGCGTCTGCAGAGCCCGGCCGATGGACTGGTGACCAAGGTGGAGCGCCGGGAGGCGCAGCGCCCTACGTCACTGGGCGCGCGCGGAGCCTTACCGCGCGAGGTGGGTAGGTTAATCCCGCCTCACAAGGGTGCCCCGTTAGTGCACCCTGGCGCCTCCCGCCGCTCCATCCCCTCGCGCGGTTCGCGAGGGACCAGCAAACCTCGGACGCTTTGCGCCGCGAGAATGCGGAAGCTTGGCTGTTTGATATTCAAATCGACGACTCGTTTCCCGGGCGCGATGCAGCGCGTAGCCCTTGCGAAGCGCTGCTTCGCAGAACCGGGACCCCGGTTTCTTCGAGTCGCAAGCAAGCTGGACCCCGGCTCTGCAGCGCACCGCTTCGCAAGTGCTGCGCGCTGCGCTGCGTCCGGGGCACGCAGCCTTTACGGCGCACGCTTCTTCAGCACCATGTCTCCCTTGAACAGGAATTTCTGCGCGCGTTTTCCGGTATCGACCTCGGTGGTGAAGATGTTGCCTTTGGAATCGAGCGCCAGATTGTGCACCCAGTGAAAGTCGCCGGCCATGCGGCCGTTGCGGCCGAAGCGGTCCAAGGTTTCGCCGGTCTCCCGCGACAGCGTGCGAACCTCGTTGTTGGCGCCGTCGGCGTTGATCAGGAAGGTCTCGTTGGCGTCGGGCCAGATTTCCAGATCCCAGACCGAGCCGTTCGCCAGCGTATTTTTCTCGACGAACATCTCCTTGACGAATGTGCCGTCCTTGCGAAACACCTGGATGCGATCGTTCATGCGGTCGCAGACATAGACCAGACCGTCGCTCGCGATTCTTACGCAATGCACCGGATTGCCGAACTGCTGTGAGGGCGGCGCGGAGGGATCGTAGGCCGGCAGCTTTACATCGGTCGGAGGTTTGCCGTAGGCGCCCCACTGCCGCTTGAACGCGCCGGTCTCGCTGTCGAACACGATGACGCGATGATTGTAATAGCCGTCGGCGACATAGACCTCGTTGGCCGCCGCATCGACCGTCATGTTCGCAGGCTTGCCAAGCCGCGTGGTGTCCAGGCTATCGGTCTGGTTGCCCTGCTTGCCGATCTGCATGACGAATTTACCGTCGCGCGTGAATTTCAGAATGTGGCCGTCATGCTCGCCGTTGGCGGCAAGCCAGACGAATCCTTTCTGGTCGATATAGATGCCGTGCTCGTTCTCCGGCCAGTCAAAACCTTCGCCCTTGCCGCCCCACGCGTTGACCAGATTTCCCTCCTGGTCGAACTCCATCACCGGAGGTGCTGGCACACAGCATCTGGTTCGCGGTGGCGAGAGCGATGCCGCCTTTTCGTCGTCCGTCAGCGTGCGCGGACGCTGAACCACCCAGACGTGATCCTGCGCATCGACAGCGACGCCGGCCGCAGCACCCATGATCCAGTTGTTGGGGAGCGGCTTCGGCCAGGACGGATCGACCTGAAATTTCGGCGCGTCGGCGGCCTGCGCCGTGCCCAGCAACAAAACACCCGCGCAGGCCATCAGCCATTTCGTCATCTCGTTTCCTCCCATTTTTTGTTTCGCGCCTGCGTTGCCATGGAATGCGGGCCGGATCGTTCGCCGGAGACTATGAGACGCGAGCGCCCAAGGCTAGGTTGTAAGCACGGCATGAGATTCGAAATTTGGGCGCGTTGCTGCGCAGCATTCGCACCGAACCGCGGAGCACGGGGTTTTGAGCTTCCTATTCGTCCTCGCGGTCGGCCTCGTCGCCGGCACCATCAGCGGCATTGTCGGCACCGGCTCGTCGATCATGCTGATGCCGGTGCTGGTCTATCAATACGGGCCGAAAGAAGCCGTGCCGATCATGGCAGTGGCGGCCGTGATGGCCAACCTGTCGCGGATTCTGGCGTGGTGGCGCGAAGTCGACTGGCGCGCTTGTGCGGCCTATTCGGTCACCGGCATTCCGGCAGCCGCGCTGGGCGCGCGGACGCTCCTGGAGCTGCCGTCGCACGCCGTCGATATTTCGATCGGCCTGTTTCTGATCGCGATGGTGCCGGTGCGGCACTGGCTGGCGCGGCACAATTTCAAACTGTCGCTGTGGCACCTGGCGCTCGGCGGCGCGCTGATCGGCTACCTCACCGGCATCGTGGTTTCCACCGGACCCTTGAGCGTGCCTTTGTTCCTGTTCTACGGCCTGACCAAGGGCGCATTCCTCGCCACCGAAGCCGCCAGCTCGCTCGGGCTGTACCTGAGCAAATCAGTGACCTTCCAGCGCTTCGGCGCGTTGACGTGGGACGTCGCCGTGAAAGGCCTGATCGCGGGCTCGTCGCTGATGTTCGGCGCGTTCATCGCCAAGCGTTTCGTGCTGAAACTCGACGCCGACGTGTTCCGGCTGGTGATGGACGCGATTATGATTGCAGCGGGGCTTTCCATGCTATGGAACGCGGCGTATTCCTGACAGGCGACTCAACCTTCCATGGCCAAATCTGCCCTCTCCTTTGTCTGCCAGAACTGCGGCGCGGCGTATAATCGGTGGCAGGGCAAGTGCGAGGCTTGCGGCGAGTGGAACACGCTGGCCGAGGAGGACACGTCGGGCGCCACGACGATGCCGGTCAGCATCCGTTCCCGGCGCAAGGGCCGGCTGTTCGCGCTGGAAACGTTGACCGGCAAGAGCTTTGAGGCGCCTCGCCTGCCTTCCGGCATGGCCGAGCTCGACCGCGTCACCGGCGGCGGTTTTGTCCGCGGCTCCGTACTCTTGGTCGGCGGCGATCCCGGCATCGGCAAATCGACGCTGCTGACGCAGGCGACCTCTCTGCTCGCCCGAGCCGGCCATCGCGCGGTGTATATTTCCGGCGAAGAGGCGGTGGCGCAGGTGCGGCTGCGGGCCGAGCGGCTAGGACTTGCCGACGCGCCGGTGCAACTCGCGGCCGAAACCTCGGTCGAGGATATCGTCTCCACGCTGTCCGAAGGCGCGGTGCCGCGTCTCATTGTCATCGACTCGATCCAGACCATGTGGACCGACACGGTGGAATCAGCACCCGGCACGGTGACGCAGGTCCGAGCGTCTGCGCAGGCGCTGATCCGTTTTGCGAAGAAATCCGGTGCCGCGATCATCCTGGTGGGTCACGTCACCAAGGACGGCCAGATCGCAGGCCCGCGCGTCGTCGAGCATATGGTCGACGCGGTGCTGTCGTTCGAGGGCGAAGGCTCGCAGCAGTTTCGGATCCTGCGCGCGGTGAAGAACCGGTTCGGGCCGACCGATGAGATCGGCGTGTTCGAGATGACGGGCTTGGGCCTGCGGGAAGTCTCCAATCCGTCCGAACTGTTCCTGTCCGAACGCGATCTCGGCAGTCCGGGCACCGCAGTGTTCGCAGGGATCGAAGGCACCCGTCCGGTGCTGGTGGAATTGCAGGCGCTGGTGGCGCCGACCTCGCTGGGAACGCCGCGGCGCGCGGTGGTCGGCTGGGACCCGAGCCGGCTGTCGATGGTGCTGGCGGTGCTGGAGGCGCATTGCGGCGTCAAACTGTCCGGCCATGACGTCTATCTCAACGTCGCCGGCGGCCTGCGTATTCAGGAACCCGCGGCCGATCTTGCCGCCGCCGCTGCGCTGGTCTCGTCGCTGGCGAACGCGCCGTTGCCGGTCGACGCGGTCTATTTCGGCGAGATTTCGCTGTCCGGCGCGGTGCGGCCGGTGGCACAGACCTCGGCCCGGCTCAAGGAGGCCGCAAAACTCGGATTCGGCCGCGCGGTGCTGCCGGAATCGGCCCGCGGCGACAGCGGCGGCGATGCCGGGCTGTCCCTCAATACCGTCGCAAGCCTGACCAGCCTGGTCGCGGACATCGCCGCGCGCGGCAGCGCCAAAGCCGCACCCCAAGAGAAAAATGCCACACCGGCCCGATTCCGCCGCGATAACGGCTAAAGCGGCGTGACCTTGCCTGTTACCGCCGCTATACAACCCGCGCAGCGGGGATGGCACGATTTCCGGCCTTGCGGTGCGTGCCGGTTGACCGTCATTTGGAGCGGCACCGACACGCCGATTCGCGCCTTACGGACTTACGAGCGGACCTGACCAGCCGATGCCGATAACGATACTCGATCTTGTCCTGCTCGGGGTGATGCTGATTTCCGGCCTGCTCGCGATGGTGCGCGGCTTCATGCGGGAAATCCTGTCGATCGCGGCATGGGGTGCGGCGGCGCTGGTCACCCTCTATGCGTTCTCCAAGCTGCTGCCGACCGCCAAGACCTATTTCAACAACGACACCGTCGCCAGTGTCGTCGTGGTCGCCGGCGTGTTCGTCGGCACGCTGATCGTGGTCTCGATCGTCACCGTGCGAATTTCCGACATGATCCTGGACTCCCGGATCGGCGCGCTGGACCGCACCCTTGGGTTCCTGTTTGGCCTCGCGCGCGGACTCCTGATTGTCGTGGTCGCCTATCAGTTCTTCAGCTGGCTTGTTCCGGACAAGCAGCGGCCCGACTGGGTCAGTGGAGCGAAGTCGCGGCTGGTGCTGGAATCGACCGGGAGCTGGTTAATGGCGCTCTTGCCGGACGACCCCGAAAACACCATCTTGAAGAGATTCAAGAAGAACAAGCCGGATGAAGAAACCACTGACACCGAGCCGGCCACCCCGGGCGCCGGTGATGGCTACACCAAACCTGCCCGCGATCAGCTCAAGAAGCTGATCGATGGCAAGCCGGCGGGACGCTAGTTCCCGGTCAAAAGAGAGGCGCGATGGACGAGATACAGGGCCCTTGCGATGACGCCGGACAACTCCATCTGGACCTCAACCTCCCAGCGACACACTTGCCGGATGACGACCTGGACGGCGACGCCCTGCGCGAGGAATGCGGGGTGTTCGGCATCTTCGGCCATCCCGATGCCGCCGCCATCACCGCGCTCGGCCTGCACGCCTTGCAGCATCGCGGCCAGGAGGCCGCCGGCATCGTCTCCTTCGACGGCGCACGGTTTCATTCCGAACGCCGGCTTGGCCTGGTCGGCGACACCTTCTCCCGCCGCGAAGTGATCGAGCGCCTGCCCGGCAACGCCGCCGTCGGCCACACCCGCTACTCCACCACCGGCGGCACCATCCTGCGCAACGTGCAGCCGCTGTTTGCCGAACTCAACGCCGGCGGTTTCGCGGTCGGCCATAACGGCAACCTCACCAACGGGCTGACCTTGCGCCGCGAACTGGTTCGCAACGGCGCCATGATGCAATCCACTACCGACACCGAGGTGATCCTGCACCTGGTCGCGCAGTCGAAGCGCAACCGCTTCATCGACCGCTTCATTGAGTCGCTGAAGGCGATCGAAGGCGCCTGGGCGCTGGTGTCGCTGACCAACAAGAAGCTGATCGGGGCGCGCGATCCGCTGGGCATCCGGCCGCTGGTGCTGGGCGACCTCGACGGCGCTCCGATTCTGGCGTCGGAAACCTGCGCGCTCGACATCATCGGCGCGAAATATGTCCGGGATATCGAGCCCGGCGAGGTCATCGTGTTCGACGAGCGCGGCGCGCAGAGCCACAAGCCGTTTGCGCCAAGACCGCCGCGGCCCTGTATCTTCGAATACATCTATTTCTCGCGGCCGGATTCCATCGTCGGCGGCCGCTCCGTCTATGAAGTACGTAAAGCTTTCGGCGCGCAGCTGGCGCGCGAAAGCCATGTCGAGGTCGATGTGGTGGTGCCGGTGCCGGATTCCGGCGTGCCCGCCGCAGTCGGCTACAGCCAGCATTCCGGCGTGCCGTTCGAACTCGGCATCATCAGAAACCATTATGTCGGCCGTACCTTCATCCAGCCGACCCAGAGCGTGCGCGAACTCGGCGTGCGCATGAAGCATTCGGCCAACCGCGCCGCGATCGAAGGCAAGCGCATCATCCTGATCGACGATTCGCTGGTGCGCGGCACCACCTCGAGGAAGATCGTGCGCATGATGCGCGACGCCGGCGCTCGCGAAGTCCACTTCCGCCTCGCCTCGCCGCCGATCATCCATCCCGATTATTACGGCATCGACCTGCCGGATCATGGCGGGCTGCTGGCCGCGACCCACAGTCTCGAGCAGATGCGCGAGATCATCGGCGCGGATTCGCTGGCGTTCCTGTCGATCGACGGCATGTACCGCGCCATGGGCGAGCCCGGCCGCGATCCCGCCAATCCGAAATTCTCGGATCATTGCTTCACCGGCGCGTATCCGACGCACCTCACCGACCAGACCCAGGTCGAACCGCAGCCGCGGCAATTGTCGTTGCTGGCGGAGGCGAGCTGAGCGCAGCGAAAGCCATCACCGCTAAAGTTCGTCATGGCCGGGCTTGTCCCGGCCATCCACGTCTATAAAACCTTGCCGCAAAGACGTGGATGCCCGGGACAAGCCCGGGCATGACGGAGTGTTTCATGACCCTTCCCCTCGCCTCCCGCATCGCTCTCGTCACCGGCGCCTCGCGCGGCATCGGCTATGCCACCGCGCGCGCGCTTGCAAAAGCCGGTGCGCATATCGTTGCGGTGGCGCGAACGCAGGCAGGCCTCGAAGAGCTTGACGACGAGATCCGCAACGATGGCGGCAGCGCCACGCTGGTGCCGCTCAACCTCACCGATTTCGACGGCATTGCCCGGCTTGGTGCGGCCTTGCACGAGCGCCACGGCAAGCTCGACATTCTCATCGGCAATGCCGGCGTTGCCGGTCCCTCGTCGCCATTAGGTCATATCGAACTGAAGCAATGGAACGACGTGATGGCGATCAACGTCACTGCGAATTTTCAGTTGATCCGCTGCATGGAGCCGCTGCTTAAAGCTTCCGACGCCGGGCGCGCGGTGTTCATCACCTCGGGCGACGCCGGCAAGGCTTCGGCCTATCGCGGCCCCTACGCGGCCTCGAAGGCGGCGCTCGAGACGCTGGTGCGTGCCTGGGCCAATGAAACTGCGTCCACGTCGATCCGGATCAATCTGTTCGACCCTGGTCCGATCCGCACCAAGATGCGCGCCATCGTCTTCCCGGGCGAGTACCCGGCGACGCTGGACACGCCGGAACAGGCTGCGGAATTGATCGTGCCGATGTGTGCGCCCGACTGGAGCGAGACCGGCAAGCTCTACGACTATAAGACGCATAGCCTGTTGAGTTTTCGCGCCCCCGCGTAACGCCTCTTCGATTGACTCCCGCACGACTGCAATATTCACTCCCTCTCAAGCGGGAAAAACTCGCAGTGAATATTTCGGGAGGATACCATGACCAGGGCCATTTCCGTTGTCGTCGCAGCCGCCGCGCTGATCGGTACAGCCGCGGCTTCGCAGCCCACGCGCGCAGGCGACGTTCCCACCTTCGCGGTCGACGCGTCCTGGCCAAAACCGCTGCCGAACAACTGGATCCTTGGCCAGGTCGGCGGCATCACCGCCGATTCACAGGGGCATATCTGGGTCATCCACCGGCCGCGCTCGCTGACCGACGACGAAAAAGGCGCTGCCCTGACGCCGCCACGTTCGAAGTGCTGCGTCTCGGCGCCGCCGGTGCTGGAGTTCGATGCCGACGGCAATCTGCTGCGCTCATGGGGTGGCCCCGGCGAAGGTTATGAATGGGTCGGACGCGAACACGGCATCGAGATCGACGACAAGGGCAATGTCTGGCTCACCGGCAATGCCGACAATGACAACGTCGCCATGAAATTCACCGCGGACGGCAAGTTCCTGATGCAGATCGGCAAGATCGCGCCGACCAAGGGCAGCAACGACACCACGCAGCTCGGCAAGCCCGCCGAGATCACGTTCGACAAGGACGCCAACGAACTCTACGTCGCCGACGGTTACGGCAACCGCCGCGTCATCGTGTTCGATGCGACCACCGGCGCTTACAAGCGGCATTGGGGCGCCTACGGCAAGCCGCCAAACGACGACAAGCAGGCCGCCTATGATCCGAAAGCGCCGGTGTCGCAGCAATTCGGCAATCCTGTGCATTGCGTCAAGGTCAGCAATGACGGCCTGGTCTATGTCTGCGACCGCATCAACAACCGCATGCAGGTGTTCAAGAAGGACGGCACTTTCGTCACCGAGTGGTTCTATGAGAAGAACACGCTCGGCAACGGCGCGGTGTGGGATGTCGCGATCTGGCCGGATCCGAAGCAGACCTATCTGCTCAGCGCCGACGGCGAAAACAATGAAATCCGCGTGCTGAAGCGCGACGACGGAAGCGTGGTCGGAACCTTCGGCCGCAACGGCCGCAACGCCGGCCAGTTCCACTGGATTCACGCCATGGCCATCGACGCCAAGGGCAATGTCTACACCGCCGAGGTCGATACTGCCAAGCGCATCCAGAAGTTCAAGCTGACATCGGACGCGCTGAAATAAGAGCACTGACCAAACGCAGCGGCAGGCCGCGAGAAGATGGCCAGCCCTGACGTCAAAAGCTCGAGATGAGTGACCGCCCGCTGATCAAGGAATAACAAGCCCATTCACCGGTTGAACCGAAGGTTCCCGTCGTTCGACAAACGGCGGGAACTTTCTTTTGCGATGAGAGTTTCGATTAAAATCCGGAGTTCTCCATGCAAGCCGTTGTCGACCGCGTCATACGCGCGTTTACCCTGAACCGTCCGATGTCCGACGAACAAACCGATGCCGTCCGTCGTGAAGTAACCGAGTTCGCGGCCGAACTGCTGGAAAAATACAAGAGCCAGCTAGCGCATCGGACGCTCAGTGGCGCGGAGCGGTGACCGGGACCGCGATCAGCAATGCCAGGACCAACAATGCCGAAGCCAGCAGGAACGGCGCGCCCGGCATGATCCGGGGCGCATTGCCGCCGATGAAATACGCAAATGTCAGCGTGAACAGAAACGGACCGACCAGCTGGGACACGCTCTGCACGCTCGTGGTCGCGCCCTGCAGGGCGCCCTGCTGATCCCGCGCGACCAACCGCGTCATCATCCCCTGCGCGGCGGCGCCCGCAATGCCCCAAAGCGCCATCACGGGAATGCCGATCCAGAATAGCGGCCCGGTGGGCGCTGCACCGAAGATAAAAAAGCCGACGGCGCCGCAGCCAAATCCCATCAGCAACGCCTTGCGCTCACCGAACCGCTCGACGATCGGCCCGATCGCAGCACCCTGCACCGCCATCGCGCAAATTCCGACCATCGCCAGCGTCAGGCCGACGGTCTTTTCATCCCAGCCATAGCGGTAGGTCGCGTAGAGCACGAAGGTAGAGGGCAGAACCACATGCGCAACCTGTCCGATGAAATTCACGACCGAGAGGCCTGCAAGCACGCGATCCGAGCGCAGCAGCTTCAGCGCGCCCAGTGGATTGGCGCTGCGCCAGCGAAACGGCGAGCGCCGGTCCTTGGGCAGCGACTCCGGCAGGATCAGCAGGCCATACAGCGTATTGGCGAAGCTCAAGCCCGCCGCGACCCAGAAAGGCAGCCGCGGATCCAGGCCGCCGAGCAAACCGCCCAGCGCCGGCCCAAGAATGAATCCCGCGCCGAACGCAGCACCGACCTTGCCGAACACCGCCGCGCGCCGTTCCGGCGGCGTGACATCGGCGATGTAAGCGAACGCGGTCGAGATACTCGCCGAGGTGATGCCGGAGATCACCCGGCCGACGAACAGCCAGATCAGCGACGGCGCCAGCGCCATCAGTACATAATCGAGTGCAAGGCCGAGATTAGACAGCAGCACCACCGGCCGCCGTCCGAATCGGTCCGACAATCCGCCCAGAATCGGCGAGAAGATAAACTGCATCAGCGCCCAGGCGGTGCCGAACAGGCCGAAGATCCGCGCCGCACTTGCGGTATCGTTATCGACGAAACTTTCCACCAGTTTTGGCAGCACCGGCAGGATCAGGCCCAGCGCGAACATGTCGAGCAGGATGGTCACGAAAATGAAAACCACCGCGCCACGGCGCGGCGCAGCCATCGAAGTGTCAACTATGCCCGCAGGCGGCTGGTCACTCACGAAGGCCGCTTGCGCTTGTGAGCGAATGGATTGGCCTTTTCACGCAGGGTGATCCGCACCGGCGTGCCCGGCAGATCGAAGAAACCGCGCAGGCTGTTGACGAGATAGCGCAGATAGGATTCCGGTACCGCATCGGCGCGCGAGCAGAACACCACAAAGCTCGGCGGGCGCGCCTTGGTTTGCGTGACGTAATTCAGCTTCAGCCGCCGGCCCGAGACCGCCGGCGGCGGATTGGCGTCGACCGCCTGTTCGAACCAGCGATTGAGCGCCGCGGTCGGCACGCGCCGGTTCCACACTGCGTAGGCCTCCTCGATCGCGGTCATCAGGCGGTCGATGCCCTCGCCCATCAACCCGGACACCGCGACGATCGGCATGCCTTTGACCTGCGGCAGCAGATGATCGGCGTCGGTGCGTAGCGCAGTAATGAGCTTCGACTGCCGTCCCATCAAATCCCATTTGTTGACCGCGATCACCAACGCGCGGCCTTCGCGCTCGATCAGGTCGGCGATGCGCAGATCCTGTTCCTCGAACTTGTTCTGCGCGTCCATCATCAGCACCACGACTTCGGCGAAACGGACGGCGCGCAGCGCATCGGCCACAGAAAGTTTTTCCAGCTTCTCTTCGATCCGCGAACGCCGCCGCAGGCCCGCGGTATCGAACACGCGGAAATCGCGGCCCTGCCAGGTGATCTCCACCGAAATGGAATCCCGCGTGGTGCCGGCCTCGGCCGAGGTCAGCAGCCGCTCCTCGCCGAGCAGATGGTTGATCAGCGTCGACTTGCCGGCATTGGGGCGGCCGACGATCGCCACCCGAATCGGCCGCTTCGACAAATCCTCATCCGGCATAATGACGTCGTCGTCATCGAACTCCTCCTGCTCTTCCGCCGGCTCCGGCATCAATACGCGCAACGCGTCGTAGAGATCGCTCAAGCCCTCGCCATGCTCGGCGGAAATCTGGATCGGTTCGCCGAGGCCCAATGCATAGGATTCCATCGCGCCGGCCTCGCCGTGCCTGCCCTCGCTCTTGTTGGCCACCAGCACCACCGGCTTGTTGGCGCGGCGCGCGAAATCGGCGAATGAACGGTCGTTCGGCGTGAGGCCGGCGCGCGCATCGATCACGAACATCAGCGCGTCGGCCAATGAGATCGCCGTTTCGGTCTGCTCCTGCATCCGTGCGGTGAGCGAGCCCTTGGCGCCCTCGTCGAGGCCCGCGGTATCGATGATGGTGAATTCGAGATCGCCCAGCCGCGCCTGGCCTTCGCGCCGGTCCCGCGTCACACCGGGCTCGTCATCGACCAGCGCAAGCTTCTGCCCGACCAGCCGGTTGAACAGCGTCGATTTTCCGACATTGGGCCGGCCGATGATGGCGATGGTGAAGGACATAAGCGATCCGTGCGCACTTAAGCGGCGCATGTCAAATGAGACGGAAGCGCGATCTCAGCGCTGGAATGTGCCGGTGGGCACCGGCGCCGGGAATGGCGAAGCGGATTGTTGCGGCTGCGCCGCGGATTGCGCGGGTTGGGCCGCGGGCGCATCGGGCGGAGGCGCCGTGGTGCGCCGGCGCACGATCTTCTTCGGCTTGGGAGCCGGCGGCGCCGCGGCGGTAGAGCCCTCTTCCTCGGCCGCTACCTCGCCATCCGGTGCCGCAGCCGGTGCTTGCGCGGCATCCTGCGCGGGCGCGGGACTGGCTGGCTGCTTGCCTTTACCCTTCGATTTCACGGCGTTTTTCGCCTTCGGCTGTTCGACAGGTTGAGCTGTGGCAACGCCAGCATCCGGCTGCTGCGCTGCGCCCTTATAAAGCTCTTTCGGCACGCCCTGCTCGAGGCCCGGCACGCCGCCGGGGAACACCGGTTTGCGTTCGCCGGGCAGTTTCTTCTTGGTATCGAGAAAATCCAGCAGGTCGGTCGGATCCCAATTGCTCAAGCCCGAGCTGCAGCCGGCCAGTGCGCTCGACAGCGCGACGGCGACGGCAGCGGCAATGAGACGTTGCGAGCGGCGCATGGACGATTTCTCACTCAACTCTTTTCAGCTCTCGTTCTCAACTCTTGTTCTCAGCTCTTGGCGACCGGCGGAAGCAGGGCCTGCAACGCTTCGGCGCGCGAGCGCAGGCTCGCAGGCGTTTCGCCGTCATTTGCGATCATGTCCAGCCACTGCCGTGTCGCCGCGGGATCGTTGGCGCGCCAGGCCGACAGCGCAAGCAATTCGCGCGCGGTATGACGATAAGTCGCGCCCGGGGCCGCGGCAGACTCCAGCCGCTGCAGCATGTTGTTGTAGCTGATGCTATCGACCAGCAGGCCGGCCGCGCGAAGCCTGGCGATCTCCTGTTCAGGCGCTGCGATGCCGCGGTCGGCCGCTATATCGTCGTACAGTTTTGCCGCCGCCTGCGGGTCGCGGTTCGCAACCTCAGCGGCGGCGCGCAGCCGCGACAGCATGCGATAACCATAGGGCGCGGTCGCAGCGAGCCTGGTGAAGGCAGCCTCGGCCTCGGCGTGCTTGTTCTGCTCGGAAAGCTCTGCCGCCGCCTCGAACGCGGCACCCGCTTCGGCGGCCTTCTTGGCTTCCAGATACTGGTAGCCGCGCCAGCCACCCACCGCGGCGACGATCAGAATCGCGCCCGCGATGATGAAGATCGAATACTTGTCCCACAGCTTTTTGAGCTGCTCGCGACGCACTTCCTCGTCGACTTCATCAAATAATTCAGACACTTAAGGCTATCCCATCCCCGATTGGCCGTTACCCGATCAGCGGCCTGCGCCGCGTGCCAATCCCGATATGGCGGCGGCGATAGCTTAACGATATGGCGCTGGCAAGGCAAAGCGAGCCGGATCAAAGCGTTAACGCTGATCGGGAAGCGGCGCCGGCCTGTCCCCCTATCGCGCGTTCAGTTCTTCCCGCAGCCGTTTTTTCATCACCTTGCCGTTGGCATTGCGCGGCAGCGGTTCAAGGCTGAGCGACACGGTTTCCGGCACCTTGTAGTCCGACAACCGTTCGGCGCACCAGGAGCGCAAGGTCTCGCCTTCAATGTCCCGGTCGCGGATCACGATGACGGCGTGCACACGTTCACCCAGGACTGGGCATGGCTTTGCGATGATCGCGCTCTCGACCACGCCGGGGTGCGCCGCAAGTACCGACTCGACTTCGGCTGAGTAAATCTTCAGTCCACCACGGTTGATCATGTCCTTTTGACGGTCGAACACACGCACGAAGTTCTGCTCATCGATCGAGCCGAGATCGCCCGAATGCCAGTAACCGCCGGTGAAATTTTCCGCTGTTGCTTTCGGATCGCCCCAGTAACCCTTGATGACCGAACCGCCATGAATCCAGATCTCACCGATCTCACCTCGCGGCAACTCATGACCCTCAGGCCCCATCACGATGATATCGGCGCCGGGGCACGGCAGCCCGACGCTGTCGATGTATTCCGAAGTCAGTTCCGGCGGCATGATGGTCGAGGGAGATGTGGTTTCGGTCGAGCCATAGGCATTGATCAGCTTCAATCCGGGAATTTTACCGGCCAGCCTCTCGATGGTCGCAGCCGGCATCGGAGCGCCGCCGAATCCACCGATCCGCCACGCCGAGAGATCATGGGAATCGAAATCCGCCTGCAGCAGGCAGAGATTATACATCGCCGGCACCATGACGGTCTGCGTCACGCGCTCGCGCGCGGCGATTTTCAGATATTCGGCCGCCTTGAACTCGGCAACGATGACCAGCGCGCCGGCGCAACGTACCATGCTCATGATGTTTGCGACGACGCCGGTCACATGCGCGAGCGGAACCGCGGCAATCGAGCGATCGGCCGGTGTCAGCTCCATGCAGATCTCGTAGACCATCGCCGAATGGACGATGTTGCAGTGGGCAAGCATCGCACCTTTCGGCCGGCCGGTCGTACCGGACGTGTAGAGGATCATCGCCGTGTCCTCTTCGCCGACTTCTGCGGGCGTCGGCAAAAACGCGTCGCTCATGAGAGCGGCAAACTGCGATGAGGCCCCGCCGTCATCCACGGCGATGCGATAGATGACATCAGGGATATCGTCCGCTCCGGGCAGGCGTTCGGCAAGGGCGGCTTCATGAACAAGCAGCTTGGCGCCGCAATTGTTCAGAATGTAAGCGATTTCCGGCTTCTGCTGCCGGGTGCTGAGCAGAACCGTAACCAGACCGAGATGTGCTGCGCCGAGCATTGCCAGCACGAATTCGATGCGGTTGCCCAGCAGCAGCGCGACGCGGTCGCCGGTTTGCAAGCCCAGCTTCTGCATGCCGGCCGCGACCCGCCCGGATTGTTGCGCGACCTCGCGCCACGTCATTCGCCGCTGACCGCAAATCAACGCTTCGCCATCCGGATTTCTGGCAACCGCGTCGGCAACCATCGCCCAAACGCTCCGCGGCCGTTCACAAAACGCCGGAACGACGCGGTCGCCAAAGCGCGCCTCGCGTTGCATGGGAGGAATCGAAACTCGCGACCAGTCCATCGCCTCGATCAAGCCCCAAACACCGGAACGCCGATCACCACCGGATGGAACGCGAAGCCCAGCGCCAGATAGGCAACGATGCCGACCGCGACCGCGATCAGGTCGTTGGCCGCGCCGCCCACCGGGATCGGCGGTGCGCCGGCGTCGCTGCGATGCTTCAGGGAAATGCGGTCGAATACCGCCCACGCCAGGAACGAACCGAACAGGATGATCGAGCCGAGATCGCCATTGGCAAGCAGATGCGCGGCAGCCCACAGTTTGACGCCCGCCAGCATCGGATGTTTCAGCGTGGTGTAGATGCGGCCGCGAACGTAGGACGCAACCACCAGGATCACCGCAGGCAGCATCAGCCCGACCGCGACGTGCCTGAAGGCGACTGGCGGGTTCCAGACGTCGATCCATCCGGTCGCGCGGTAATGCGCAAATCCCCATACGATCAGCGCAAGGCCGGCAGCCGAGACCAGCGAATAACCGATCTTGTAGCCGCCCTCGCCTGCGGTCGCGATAATCTGCGCCCGCACCTTGCGCTGCGTGGTCAGCGTGTGGACGCCGAGAAACAGCGCAAGGCCGAGGATCATCACCAGCAGCCCCATGACCGCCTACTTCTCGCCGACTTTAAACGGCGGTTCTTTGCCGGGTGGAACGCTTTCCTCCGCCATCGCCAGCAGCATCGCGACCATGACGTAGTTGCCGGCGACCGCTGTCAAATCCACGATCTGCTGGTCGTTGAATACTTTCTTGGCGCGTGCAAAGGTTTCGTCCGAGACTTTTTGCGTGGTGGTGAGCTCTGTGACGAAGTCGTACACAATGGCCTCGTCTTCGGCCATGTTCGAAGGCCGCTTGCCGGCTTTCAGCTCGGCAATGATCTCCGGCGATAGCCCGGCCTTCGCCGCCAGCGGCGCGTGCGCGTACCACTCGACCTGCGAGCGCCATTGCCGCCCGATGACGAGGATCGCGAACTCATTGAGCTTGGTCGGAACCGAGGTCTGCCAGCGCAGGTAATAAAACAGGTCGTATAGCCGCTGACCCAGCACCGGGCTGCGGATCATCGGATTATACGGTCCGCCGAGGCCGACGCTCGACACTTTCATGATCTGTTCGCCCAGCGGCTTCTGCGCCTCGTTAAGCTGCTCCATGGTCAGCTGCGGAAAACGCGGCTCCTTGCCGGTGGCAGGCGCCGCGAACATCGTCGCCGCGAACCATCCGCCGGCCGCGGCCACCGCAAGCGACGACATCCAGACTGAGGCTGAGTTCATGGGATTTCCTCCGGTTGTTTTTTATGACTTCGGAAATGCTAATCCAGCAGCGGGGCCCGCGCCAGCCGAATGATGTACGTCAGCTGTGCCGGGTTAAATCGCGCCGATATCGGTCAGGCACTGCTGCGCCAGCTTCATACGATCGGCGCTATGGCGCGGCTCGCGAACATCGAGGTTGAGCGCAAACACAGTCTGCGCGCTACCCTTTTCGGCCCATCCTACCAGCCAGCCGAGCGACGGCTTGCCGAGCTCGGCACCCAGCAGGCCGGTCTTGGCGCGGATCGTCGCATCGCCGGCCTTGGTCAGCGGCAGGATGTCGCGCACCATATCCTGGCTGCGCTTCGAGACCGGCAGCACGCCGCGCCTGAGACGATCGACGAAATCGATCTGCTGGACCGGATCGATGCGCAAGTCGCCGGTCAGCCAGAACTGATCGATGCCGCCGCCGATACTGCGATTGCCATATTCGAGCAGCTCGACGTATTTCTGCATACGCTCCGCGCCGATGCGGCGGGCGATTTCCTGATACACCGGCACCGCGGAGGCGGCGATCGCCGAACGCAGCGTGTGGTCCTGGTTCCAGCCCTCGATGCTGCGCTTGATGCCGTCCCACTTGAACACGTCCTTGTCGGGATCCCCGACCACGCCGGTTTCCAGCGCGATCAGCGAATTCGGAATCTTGAAGGTCGATGCGGGCAGGAACGCTTGCCCGGAGCGGTCCTTGTCGCTGGCGATAATCAGATAGTCGTCGGTCTTGTAGCCGACGAAGGTGCCAGCCGTGCCTTCATCGGCAAAGCGCTTGGCCAGGCTGTCGTGGATTTCGCTGCGTTGAGGCGCGACATTGGCGAAGGCGCGAGGTGTTATGCCGGCGGCGGCAAGAAGACCGAGAGCGTGGCGGCGATTGATCAAGACACATCCGATTCATTGTGAAGCGCCGTAACGATGCGCGGGGCATCGTGGTAAAACAATGACGACGGTAGGGGGAAATTCTAGCGGATTTGGCCCGACAATCGCAGGACGAAAATCAGCACTTCGGCAACGGCCTTGTATAGCTCGGCGGGAATTTCCTCACCGAGTTCGACGTTCGAAAGCGCGCCGGCCAGCACCTCGTTTTCCTCGATCGGAATATCGTGGGCCTTGGCAACTTCGATGATCTTCTCGCCGATCGTGCCGCTGCCCTTGGCGACGACGCGCGGCGCGCCCGACTTGTCGTAGTGAAGTGCTACCGCAAGCTGCCTCCTGGTTTTCACGCTCATAACGCACGATCCAGAAAATGTCCGGCGGGCGCCGGTGTTGACTGCAGCGGGGCTCCGTCTCGGATCACGATATCGCCGGGTCGAAGTTCGGCTCGGCTCAAGGCCTGACTGAGCTGCGATGCATCGGCGCGCAACTGCATGGCGGTCGCGGGGCGCTCCGCCCACATCCGCACCGAGGTAGTGTCGCCGCTGAACGAAATCAGGGCATGGACCGGGCCTGCAGGTTCGACATCGAGTGAGAACCGCGCCCGCCAGACTCGTTTTGCGGCATCGGCCTCGCTTCCGGTCCCGTCGCGCGATATCTCGAATTGCGCAATGGCCGTGCCGGCCGGTGTCGCGAACGGTATCTCGAAATTCCATCGTGGCGCGGCCGGATCGGTCCGCGTGCCGGCGATGTCGGCACGATCCGGCAGCGACGCGATCTGCAGCAATGTCTGGCGTGCAATCGCAGCGTCGGTATCGTCGAGCAGGCGATGCACGGCTGCTCCCGGCGATGTGTTGGGGGCGAGTGACGGCGGTACGACCGGCTGTGCCGACGGCAGGGCACCGCGGAACGGTGGAGGCGGCGCGCTGGTACGCGCTGCCGCTACATCATCGCTACGCGGAACAGTCTGTGATCCCTTCGACAGCAACGAACCAAGCGGAGAGTCTTCGTTGAGCGGCCGTTTCGCTGGACCGCCCGCTCTTTGAACATCCTGAAGCGTTTCCTGCACAAGGTTCAACATGGCGCCCGTCGCCGCCGCGCGCGCTCGGGCATTGAGCGGGGGCGCCGCGGAGGAAATGCGGCTGGTCCCGTTCGATTCCGAAAAATCGTCGGCCACCGGCAAGCGCGCCTGCGGCAGGAAGACTTCCTCAACGTCGATTTCAGGGACCAAGGATGGTGCAAGCGTGGGCGATTGTGCGATCTGCGGCTCGGGCCCAACAGCCGTCGCGGAAATACCGGGAGTTGTTTGCGTAAGTCGCGCCGGCTGCGCCTGCGCTGTTACCGCCTGCACCGGCGCGCTTTCCGGCGTGGTTGGGCTGGTGAGCGCCATAAGCGTTTGTCGGAGTACGATCAGCGCGGCCTTAAGATCAGGCCCGCCGGCCGATGACAACGATCGCGATGCCGATGCAACGGCGAGAGATGACTCCATAAAAAGCCCGGAATTTTCGAAGGCAGCTTTAACGTCATTGCCGGTGAGGTTTTGGTCGAGGCTGGGGCGCAACGCCAATAACTGCGCGGCCGCTTGTTGGAGCTCTATTGGCGCAGCATCCGAAACCGCAACCACGTCAAGATTCGCAAATAATGGCGCGAGGCTTCCCTGCAGCCCAGCGGTGGTCTGTGCCGCCGCGGACACCGCAAGCGCCTGCAGCGGCGTCAGCGGATTTTTCTGCAGCGCTATCCCCGCCACTGGTTTCGCCGCGCTGCCGACGGGCGCGTCAGGCGTCAATGTTATCGCGGCCGCGGATGCAGTGCTCGCGGATGCCGTGCTTGTCGCCGCCGGCACCGGCAGCCCTTCACCACCCGCTGCGCCCGGGCCCTTTCCGACCACCGCGAGCTTGATTCCCTGCGGCGTCTGCGACACAGCCAACTGCAAGGTCTGGCCGACCTCGAGCGGGATTTCCGAGAGCACCTCGATCGACAGATTGGCGATCGCAATCCGCACAAAATCGTTCGCCAAAACCTTCAGCACCTGCGCGTCAATCACCGTTCCCGGCTGCAGCACGACATCGGGCGCCGCACCCTGGGCGGCAATCACCGGGAAAATCGGATTGATGGAAATCGGCATGCTGCGGCCTCGGCTTTGCCGCACGCTACCGAAGCGTCGTAAACCTTTTGTTAACCGCGGAAGGAATCCATCGCCTTCAAAACAGTCGCCGCCGCCCTGAAATCAAAAAACCGTGCCAACCGGCGCGCCGCGACCTCCTCATCGACGCCCCACTGCTGGACATTCCAGTCCTCGTCGACATGGGCTGCCGCCCAGACCTGGTCCTCGTCGAGCGCGCCGCGCATCAGCGCCAGGGCCAACAGCGCGGAGCCCGTAATCGTGGTCACCACGTGAAGCGCGGCGATCGACCACGGATCGGTCGGCAACGCAGCGCGCGCCGCAGCGACCGCCTGATCGGGCTGGCGCACATGGATGATGCCTTCGGTGAGGATGAAGTGCGCGCCGAGCGCATCCGCGGCCCAGAACAATACGGGATCCCAATGCGCAGCTTCATTTGCCACCAGAGCAGCGGGATGGCCGGCGCGGTAGAACAGCATATCCGAATGAAAATATTTTGCGATGTCATCGGCGACCGCCTCGACCCGGCTTGCGACCGCATCGATGACGCTGTTGGCGAGCCGCGTCAGCGGCATTGTCGTGGGATCGATGATCTCATTCTGCGCATCCCATTCCGCGGCAACGGCCTCGGCAATCTCTCGTGTTGGGACGATCAGCGGCTGGCGCGAGGGCGTCCGAACCGGTTTGCCATCGAGCGTGGCGGCAAACCCCCTGGAGGTTTCGGCAAGGCCGGCGGTCGCATAAAAACGCTTGCGTCGCGGCACGCGCGTCGCGCGTCTTGCCGCCTCCTCCGGATCAAGCGGCGAATGGCCGGCAACTTCATCGAACAGTTCGCGCATACAGCTTCCAGATTTTCTCACACGATCATTTGTGCGGGAGAGTATGATAAGGGTGGAGGCAAATAAAGCGTCTCACACGAAAACCCTATGCCGAAGCTGCTCTTCATCATTCTGACGCTGTGCGCTGGTCTCGGAATCGCGCCCGTTGAGGCCGGGTTCCGCACGCCGGAGTCGCTGGTCAGGAATGTCTACGCTTATTATGGGCAGGGATCGCCCGGTCTTTCCAGCGGATTGCCACACGACGTTGAGACAGCGCGGCGGTTCTTCGATCCGGCGCTGCAGGCTGACTGGGCTCGATCGAAGAGCTTTCCCTATGATTTCTTCGTCCAGAGCACGTCCTGGACACTTGGTGCCATCTCTACCGCCATCCTTCGCAAACAGTTCGACAAGACCTATATCGCGGTTGCCTTCAACAATGGGGCGCGCGCGGTCACGCTGAACTTCATCGTGGTGAACGGGCCCGAGGGGTGGCTGATCGCCGATGTCGAAAGCCCGCATGATTCATTGCGCATGTTCCTCGCGCAGTACCGGAACTGAGCGAAGCGTACTCCTCCGTCGTCCCCGCGAAGGCGGGGACCATAACCTTCGATGATTATGATTTGGCACGTCGATTCCGCGCGCGACCGACACCTTCCGCGTCGCTGAGACGGAGGATATGGGTCCCCGCCTTCGCGGGGACGACAGTTGGACTATTCTTCCGGTGCGTTCTCGATCGGATCGAACCGGTCGGCTTCCAGGCCCAGCAGGTTCCAGGATTGCAGCATGTGCGGCGGCAAAGGTGCTGTGGCGTCGATGAAACCGCCGCGCGGATGCGGAATCACGATGCGCCGCGCCAGAAGATGCAGCCGGTTCTGCAGGCCGCCCGGCAGCTGCCAGTTCTCCTTGTTGAAATATTTGGGATCCCCGACGATGGCATGGTCGATATGCGCCATGTGCGCGCGTAATTGGTGGGTTCGCCCGGTCACCGGCTTCAACGACACCCACGCAAGCTTGGTCGCGGAGGTTTCCACTACGGCATAATAGGTCACGGCGTGGCTGGCGCCCTCGTCGCCATGCGCGGCGACGCGCATGATCGAATCCTCCTCACTCTCGTCCTTGGCAAGATAGGTCGAGATGCGGCCTTGCTTCGGCTTCGGCACGCCCGCAACCAGCGCCCAATAGATCTTGCGTGCCGAGCGATGCCGGAACGAACCGGTCAACGCCGTCGCCGCGAAACGGGTCTTGGCGACGAGCAGGCAGCCCGAAGTTTCACGGTCGAGCCGGTGCACCAGGCGCGGGCGCTGGCCCTTCGCGTCGCGCATGACCTCCAGCATCTGGTCGACATGCCGCGTGATGCCGGAGCCGCCTTGAACGGCGAGACCCGCCGGCTTGTTCAGCACCATCACATCGGCGTCCTCGAACAGGATCATGTCCCTGAGCGCGTCGTGGGTTTTCTTCGAGGCTTCCGAAAAACTGGCTTCGGCTTTCGGCGCGTCCAGTTTCAGCGGCGGAATCCGCACGCTTTGTCCCTCTTCCAGCCGATCCTTGCTGTCGGCGCGCTTGCCGTTCACGCGCAGTTCGCCTTTGCGGACGATGCGCTGGATGTGGGAAAACGACAGGCCGGGAAACCGCGCCTCGAGAAAACGATCGACCCGCATATTGGCTTCGTCAGCCGTGACGGCCACGGTCTGGACTTTTGTCGGCAACGGCGGTGGCTCGACGACGGCCTTCGCGGGTTCCGCAATAAAAGGCGCCAGCTTCGCCGCGCGTGGCGCCGGCGACGCAAGGCGCGCAGGCGGCTTGCTGCCGGAGCGATGCCCCTTGGGCCGCTCGACCTCGGAACCTCGATACGGCCGCGCGCCCTTTGGGCGATCGCCCGACGCGCGCTTTGCTAAGGGTCGTTTGACGCGGCGGCTCATGATTGCTTCGGCTCCGTGAGTTAAATCGTTGGGTAGCGCAAAAGCCCCCCATCGTCACGGCAAAATCAGTACAAATTCCGTGCAGGATCAGCCATCATGAACGGACAGGCCGAGAGCCCAAAAATGAAAAACAAGGAGACTACTCCGATGGTGTCGCCCAAATCAGCGTTGGTCGCCCTCTCGGCAATGATCATGTCGACCGTTGTGGCATGGCCGCAGCAGAGCCCGATGCCCGCGGAAATCGCTGCGAAATTGCAGGAGATCGGCCGCGTCGTCGATCCGCCCGCGACCGCGCCCCTCTACGCGCCGCTGCAGGAAAAAGAGCCGTATCGGGGCGTCAAAATCGAGCGCGACGTCAAATATGGACCGGCGGAACGCAATCTGCTCGATGTCTTTGTGCCCGAAGCAGGCTCGGCCTTCCGGCCGGTCCTGATGTTCGTTCACGGCGGCGCTTTCACTGCCGGAAACAAGCGTGCGCCGGGCAGCCCGTTCTACGACAACGTGATGCTGTGGGCCGTGAAAAACGGTTTTATCGGCGTCAACGTCACCTATCGGCTGGCGCCGCAAGCCATATGGCCGGCCGGCGCGGAAGATCTGGCGCTCGCGGTTCAATGGGTGTCCGAACAGATCAAGCAGCGCGGCGGCGATCCAGTACGTGTTTTCCTGATGGGACATTCGACGGGTGCCGTTCATGTCGCCAGCTACGTGTCGCATCCCGAATTCTACAAGGTCAAAGGCGGCGGACTGGCCGGCGCGATCATGCTGTCCGGCCTCTACGATCTGACCGCGACGCCGGCTGGAGATCCGGAGATCGCGTATTTCGGTGCCGACCCCGCGCGCTATGCCGAACGGTCATCGCTGCAGGGATTGCTGAGGTCGAATACGCCGCTGCTGATCGCCGCGGCCGAACTCGATCCACCCGACTTCGTGCAGCAGTTCGAACTTTTCCGGGATGCCGCCTGCAAACGCCCGAGCGGATGCATCACCGCGGGCCTGCTGCCGCAGCACAGCCACATGTCGGAGGTCTATTCGATCAATACTGACGACACCGGACTGACCGGTGAAATTTTCACGTTCGCGGAACAGGCCGGAAAATTAAGTCAGCGGCGCTCGCGGCGCAGCTTGGCCCAGTAATCCAGCCGCTTTCGAATCTCTCGCTCAAAGCCGCGGTCGGGCGGATCGTAGAAGGTTTGACGGCCCAGGGCTTCCGGGAAGTAGTCTTGTCCGGAGAATGCCTCTTCGGTGTCGTGATCGTATTGGTAGCCGCTGCCGTAGCCTTCCGACTTCATCAGTTTGGTCGGTGAGTTCAGAATGTGTTTCGGCGGCAGTAGCGAGCCGCCCTCCTTCGCCGCGCGCATCGCAGCACCGAATGCAGTATAGGCGGCATTGGATTTCGGCGCGGTGGCGAGATAGATCACCGCCTGCGCGATGGCGAGTTCGCCCTCGGGGCTCCCCAGAAAATCATAGGCATCCTTGGCAGCGTTGCAGATCACCAGCGCCTGCGGATCGGCAAGACCAATATCCTCGACGGCCATGCGAACCACGCGCCGCGCCAGGAATAGCGGGTCTTCGCCGGCATCCATCATCCGCGCCAGATAATACAGCGCCGCATCGGGATCGGAGCCGCGCACCGACTTATGCAGCGCCGAGATCAGGTTGTAATGCCCGTCGGCGGACTTGTCGTAGATCGGCGCGCGGCGCTGCAGGATGTCCTGCAACTGCTCGGCATTGAATGTTTCGTTCTCGCGCGCGGCGCGCCAGACTTCTTCGGCTAATGTCAGCGCCGCGCGGCCATCGCCGTCGGCCATCCGCACCAGAACGGCGCGGGCCTCATCGTCGAGCGGCAGCTTCTTTCCTTCGATTTTCTCGGCATGCGCGAACAGCTTTTCGATCGCAGCAGCATCGAGCGAATGAAACACCAACACGCGCGCCCGCGACAGCAGCGCGGCGTTGAGTTCGAATGAAGGGTTTTCGGTGGTCGCACCGACCAGCACCACGGTGCCGTCTTCCATCACCGGCAGAAACGAATCCTGTTGCGCGCGATTGAAGCGATGCACCTCATCGACAAACAGCAGCGTCCCCTTGCCCATCTCGCGGCGCGCGCGGGCGGCATCGAACACTTTCTTCAAGTCCGCGACGCCGGAAAAAACCGCCGAAATCTGCTCGAAATGCAGCTCGGTGGCGTCCGCCAGCAGCCGCGCCACCGTGGTTTTGCCGGTGCCCGGCGGTCCCCAGAAGATCAGCGAACCCAGCGTGCGCGTCGCCAGCATGCGCGTCAGCGCACCGTCCGGCCCGAGGATGTGGTCCTGGCCGACGACATCGGACAACGCGCGCGGACGTAAGCGGTCGGGCAGCGGATGCGGTGCATCGTTCTCCAGTCCGGCCGCGGCGAACAGGTTGGCCGCTTCGCGTGGGCGTTTCGGACTCATGACCGAGCCTCTTGCCGCGGCAGACTCAGCGTGTCGTCCCCGCGAAGGCGGGGACCCATAGCCTCAGGCGTCGAAGTCGGAAGACAACTGCTTCCACGTCGCTTCCACGCGACGCTGGTGTTCATGGGTCCCCGCCTTCGCGGGGACGACAAGATGTTGGTGGCGCGTTTCATCCGCCTAGTGTGACGTTGATCTGCTGGCCGCCGCGCACCACGGTAATGCGCCAGAGCCGGGCGGATTCGCGCGTGGCCTTTTCAAGATCGCTGGTTTTCTCGATCTTCTTGTTGTTGACGGCCAGAATGATATCGCCCTTCTGGAAACCGACACTCGCGGCGGTCCCGTCGTCGGCGAGATCGGTCACGACGACGCCCTCGGTACTGGAATCGAGGTGCAACTCGTCGGCGACGGCCGGCGAAATATTCGCGACCTTGGCGCCCTGGAACGGCGACCGCGCCGTGATGACGATCTCGTCGCGGCCGGTATCGGGCGCGGTCTCGAGCGGGACCGTCAGTTTGACCGGCTTGCCGTTGCGCTGGATGTCGAGTTGCGCGGTGCCGCCCAGCGGGCGCGTTGCAAAGCGGTAGTCGAAGGCATTGAGATCCTCGATTCCCTGGCCGTCGATCGCGACGATCAGGTCGGACAGTTTTAGCCCTGCCCGCGACGCCGGACTGTTCGGTGTGACGCTGGCGACCAGCGCCCCGTTCGGCAGCTTCAGCCCAAGCGTCTCGGCAATCTCCGGCGTCACCGTTTGCAGGCGCGCGCCGAGCCAGGGCCGCTTCACCGCCTTGCCGCCGCCCTTGGCGGAGGAGACGACGACCCGCACCATATTGGCCGGGATGGCAAAGCCGATACCCTGCGAGCCGCCCGAGCGCGAGAAGATCGCGGTGTTGATCCCGACCAGCTTGCCTGTCATGTCCACCAGCGCGCCGCCGGAATTACCGGGATTGATCGCAGCATCGGTCTGGATGAAAAATTGATAGTCGGTGATGCCGACCTGCGTGCGCGCCAGCGCCGAGATGATGCCGTGGGTCACCGTCTGCCCGACGCCGAACGGATTGCCGATCGCAAGCACGACGTCGCCGACCAGCAGTTCGTCGGAATTGGCAAAATCCAGCGTCGGGAATTTTTCCTTCACGTCTTTCAGGCGCAGCACCGCGAGATCGGTGCGGCTGTCCTTCAGCACGATTTCGGCCTCGAATTCGCGCTTGTCCGACAGCGATATCTTGACCTGGTCGGCGCCCTCGATGACGTGGTTGTTGGTGACGACGAGACCGGACGGATCGACCATCACGCCGGAGCCGAGCGAGCGCTGCATCTGCTCGGGCTGCGGGCCGCCGCCGCCGAAGAAACGGCGGAAGATCGGGTCGTCGAGTAGCGGGTTACGGGTTTGCACGGTCTTGGCGGCGTAGACGTTGACCACTGCCGGCTGCACGCGCTGCACGATGGGTGCATAGGACAATTTCACTTCGGCAGGCGAAGCGGGCACCCGCCGGTCCTGGGCGCTGGCGGGAGCCATCGCAGCCATTGAGATGAAGATTGCCGCGCAAATACGGATAAAGGTCATGAAGGGAATCCCGGAAAATGACCCAGCGAATATAGGCTTTTCGCCCCGCAAATAGAAGTGATGGCGCGCATCGGGATTGTCGATTAGACAGCAGGAATGGCGGTCCGGGGCCGATCCTCGCGCCGCCGTAGCCAGGGAGAACCGCCTAATGAAGGCCGTCGGATATACAAAATCGCTCTCCATCGACGCTGCGGATGCGTTGCTGGATTTCGAGACCGCGAAGCCGGAACCGCAGGCGCACGACATCCGTGTCGCGGTGAAGGCCGTTTCGGTGAACCCGGTCGATACCAAGGTGCGCAAGCGCGCAGCGCCACCCGACGGCGAAACCAAGATTCTCGGCTACGATGCGGCCGGCGTCGTCGATGCCGTCGGATCCGATGTCACCCTGTTCAAACCCGGCGATGAAGTGTTTTACGCCGGCTCGATCCTGCGCCAGGGCACCAATTCGGAATTTCATCTGGTCGATGAGCGTATTGTCGGCCGCAAGCCGAAAACGCTCTCGTTCACGCAAGCCGCCGCCCTTCCGTTGACCTCGATCACCGCCTGGGAACTGCTGTTCGATCGTCTCGGCGCAGTACCCGGCAAGAGCATCGATCCGCGCACGCTCTTGATCGTCGGCGGTGCCGGCGGGGTCGGATCGATCCTGATCCAGCTTGCGCGGCGCCTCACCGGCCTGACCGTGGTCGCGACGGCATCCCGGCCGGAGTCGCAAAAATGGTGCGTCGACCTCGGCGCACACGCGGTAATCGATCACGCCAGGCCGATGAAGGAGCAGATCGAGAAGCTGAAATTTCCTCCAGTCGCGCTGATTGCGAGCCTCACCAACACCGATCAGCACTACAAGGCGCTGGCCGAAATCATCGCACCGCAAGGAAAGTTCGGACTGATCGACGATCCTCCGGAATTCAACGTCGCCGTGTTCAAGGGCAAGGCGGTGTCGGTCCACTGGGAGTCGATGTTCACCCGATCATCGTTCCAGACACCGGACATGATCGCGCAGCATCATCTGTTGAACGACGTCGCCGACTTGATCGAGAACAGCGTGCTGCGCACCACCCTCGATCAGACCTTTGGCACGATCAACGCCGCCAACCTCAAGCGTGCGCACGCGCTGATCGAATCCGGCAAGTCGCGCGGCAAGATCGTGCTGGCAGGCTGGTAGTTCACGCGATGGTTTGAATGATCCCACCCTCCGCGCGCAGCGCCGCGCCGTTGGTCGCCGACGCTTCTTTCGAACTGACATAGACCACCATGTTCGCGATCTCCTCGACGCTGGCAAAACGCTGCAGCAGCGAGGTCGGACGAAACTGTCTTACGAACTGCGACGCCGCCTCTTCCACCGATTGCCCGCTCTGCCTGGCGAGGTCTTTGACAAAGGTCTCGACGCCCTCCGACATGGTCGGCCCCGGCAGCACCGAATTGACGGTCACCGAGGTGCCGCGGGTCATTTCCGCGAGCCCGCGGGACACCGCGAGCTGCGCGGTCTTGGTGACGCCGTAGTGAATCATCTCCTTCGGGATATTCAGCGCCGATTCAGACGAGATGAAAACGATGCGGCCCCAGTTGCGCTGGAGCATTCCTTTCATATAGGCGCGCGACAGCCGCACCCCGGACATCACATTGACCTCGAGGAAACGCGTCCAGTCCTCGTCCGGGATGTCGAAGAAACCCTTGGGCTCGAAGATGCCTGCATTGTTGACGAGGATGTCCACATCCGGCAGCGCGGCCACCAGCGCCCTGCATCCTGACGCGGTGGAAACATCGGCGGCAATACCGCGAACCTTGCCGGGCGCGGTCTTGGCGATCGATGCAACCGCGGCATCGACCTTGGCCTGGGTCCGGCCGTTGATTATGACATCGGCGCCGGCAGCCGCGAGGCCCCTGGCGATCGCATGGCCGATACCGGACGTGGATCCTGTGATGAGCGCGGTCTTGCCGGAAAGATCGATCTTCATGAGAAATCTCCATTCTCGATCAGGGAGATATTGGATGCGACGTGTACGACCGCAATCGCAGACCACGCGTGGCAGATGCGCAATAAAAAAAGCGGCGCCTGGGCGCCGCTTTTTCGAAAAGGAACGAAGAAACGAGGCTTACGCCGCCTCAGCGGTTTTCGCCTGCTCCGGGCCCGAATCGAGGCCCTTGGCATCGACGTCGCGGTCGACGAATTCGATCACCGCCATCGGGGCGTTGTCGCCGTAGCGGAAGCCGGCCTTGATGATGCGGGTGTAGCCGCCCTGGCGGTCCTTGTAGCGAGTCGCCAGCGTGTCGAACAGTTTGCGAACCTGATCCTGGTCGCGCATCTCGCTGATCGCCTGGCGGCGCATGGCGAGGCCGCCCTTCTTGCCCAGCGTCACCAGCTTCTCGACGATCGGGCGCAATTCCTTCGCCTTCGGCAGCGTGGTGACGATCTGCTCGTGCTTGATCAGCGCCGCGCACATATTGGCGAACATCGCGCGCCGATGCTCGGCGGTGCGATTGAGCTTCCGATGAACCTTGCCGTGACGCATGTCTTATTCCTCAATTTATTCTGTCGCGACGGTTCGTCGGACGTGTTCTCAGGTGGGCTGCCTGCGTTCGCCCTGGATTTGCGGGTTCGCGCAAATGCGCGCCCGGAATGACAAGATCAGTAGTGATCCTCGAAGCGCTTGGCCAGTTCGTCGATATTCTCCGGCGGCCAGCCCGGCACTTCCATGCCGAGGTGCAAACCCATCTGGGCCAGCACTTCCTTGATCTCGTTCAGCGACTTGCGGCCGAAGTTCGGAGTGCGAAGCATTTCCGCCTCCGACTTCTGCACGAGGTCGCCGATATAGACGATATTGTCGTTCTTCAGGCAGTTTGCCGAACGCACCGAGAGCTCGAGCTCGTCGACCTTCTTGAGGAACGCCGGGTTGAAGGCGAGATCGGGAATGACCTCGGAGACGACTTCCTTGCGCGGCTCTTCGAAGTTCACGAACACGTTGAGCTGATCCTGCAGGATGCGCGCAGCATAGGCCACCGCGTCATCCGGGCTGATCGCGCCGTTGGTCTCGATGGTCATGGTGAGCTTGTCGTAGTCGAGGATCTGGCCTTCGCGGGTGTTCTCGACCCGGTACGACACCTTGCGGACCGGCGAGAACAGGCTGTCCACCGGGATCAGGCCGATCGGCGCGTCCTCAGGCCGGTTGCGCTCGGCGGCGACGTAGCCTTTGCCGGCGGCGACCGTGAATTCCATGCGGATCTCGGCGCCCTCGTCGAGGGTGCAGATCTGCAGGTCCGGATTGAGCACCACGACATCGCCGACGGTCTGGATGTCGCCGGCAGTGACGACGCCCGGCCCCTGCTTCTTCACGACCATGCGCTTGGGGCCTTCGCCCTGCATCTTGATCGAGATGTCCTTGATGTTCAGAACGATGTCGGTGACGTCCTCGCGCACGCCGGCGATCGAGGAGAATTCGTGCAGCACGCCGTCAATATGCACCGACTGCACGGCCGCGCCCTGCAGCGACGACAGCAGGATGCGGCGCAACGCGTTGCCGAGCGTCTGGCCGAAGCCGCGCTCAAGCGGCTCCGCGACCAGGGTCGCGAAACGATTGGGATCGGTGCCCGGGGTTACCTGGAGCTTGTTCGGTCGAATGAGTTCTTGCCAATTTTTCTGGATCGTCACTGTTTCACCCATTGGCCGGTCGATTTGCGTTTCAAATCACCGGCGTTGGAGATCGCGGATCAGTCCGCGTCATACACTCGAAATTCCATCGCAGGCGGCAGAGCCGCCCGCGGCCGCAAAAAACTTAAACCCGCCGGCGCTTGCGCGGACGGCAGCCATTGTGCGGGATCGTGGTCACGTCGCGGATCGAGGTGACGGTGAAGCCCGCGGCCTGCAGCGCGCGAAGCGCCGATTCGCGGCCCGAACCGGGGCCCGCGACTTCAACCTCCAGCGTGCGCATGCCATGTTCCTGCGCCTTCTTGGAGACGTCTTCAGCCGCAACCTGCGCGGCATAGGGGGTCGACTTGCGCGAGCCCTTGAAACCCATTGTGCCCGCCGACGACCAGGCAATGGTGTTGCCCTGCGCGTCGGTTATGGTGATGGTCGTGTTGTTGAACGACGAATTCACGTGCGCAACGCCGGACGCGATGTTCTTGCGTTCACGGCGGCGTACGCGGGTGGCTTCCTTGCCCATTTCAAACCTTTCCTACGATCTCAACGCCGCCGTAATGCCAGCGGCTACACCAAAAGTGCGAGTAGTGAGTGGCGAACAGGATCGCTCCTACCCGCCATTCGCCATTCGCTATTCGCGAATTTACTTCTTCTTGCCGGCGATCGACTTGGCCGGACCTTTGCGCGTGCGCGCATTGGTGTGGGTGCGCTGGCCGCGCACCGGCAGACCGCGGCGATGACGCAGGCCGCGGTAGCAGCCGAGGTCCATCAGGCGCTTGATGTTCATGCCGGTCTCGCGACGCAGGTCGCCTTCGACCATATAGTCGCGATCGATCACTTCACGAATCTGCAGCACTTCCTGATCGCTCAGTTGCGACACCCGGCGATCGCCGGGAATCTTGACCTTCTCCATGATCTCGGCGGCATTCTTCTGGCCGATGCCATGGATGTATTGAAGCGCGATCAGAACGCGCTTGTTGGTCGGGATATTCACGCCGGCAATACGGGCCACAGACTTCTCTCCTGTCGCCGGCCATCTTGGGACCGGCATTTCTCTAGTTATGTCAGGCGGGTATCCGCAAACGCGAACACGACGCCCGTCCCCTCGATCGTCTCGGGGCCCGGCATCGTTGGAAAACTATCCGACTGGATACGGGCTTATTAAAGGATTCCAACTCGTTTCGTCAACCGTCGCTAGGCCTTAGCTCGCCTTTTCGTGACCTTTTTAACCGATTTTTTGGGCGATTTTCCGGCTTTGACCTTCGAGGCCGGCCGGGCCTTGGAAGCCGGCTTTTTGACGCCCTTCGAGGCTAGTTTCCCGGGCTTCCGGGGCGCTTTGGCGGCTTTTTTGGCCGTCTTGGTGGTCTTCTCAGCGACTCTGCCAGTTGATCTGAGTGCAGCCTTTCCGGCAGCCTTTTTGACCGATTTCGCCTCCACCGCGCCGATCGCGGCCAGGATACGATTAATTTCCCGTGTGACGTGCTCGATGGTCATCATGCCGTCGACCGTCAGCAGCTTGCGCCGCTCCGAATAGTAATGAATCAGCGGTTCGGTCTGCGCGCGGTAGTTCGCCAGCCGCTTGGACAGAACCTCCGGGGTGTCGTCGATGCGGACTTCCTCGCCCCGCGTCCGCATTTCCGCGACCCGCGTCTCCACCCGCGCCAGCAGCGCGCTCTCGTTGACGCGCAACTCGACCACAGCGTCGAGCCTGATGTGCTTTTTCTTCAGAAGATCGTCCAGCGCTTGCGCTTGCGGAACGGTGCGCGGGAAACCGTCTAATATAAAACCCTTTTTCGCGTCCGGCTGATCCAGGCGATCGGAAATGATTCCGACGACGATCTCGTCGGGCACCAGCGCCCCGCTGGCCATGATGTCCTTGGCCTTGAGGCCAACAGGCGTTTGCGCGGCAACCGCAGCACGCAGCATTTCGCCGGTCGACAACTGGACGATGCCGTGGCGATGAACCAGCCGCTGCGCCTGTGTTCCCTTGCCGGCCCCCGGCGGCCCGAGAAGAATCAATCTCATCACTTCGCCCCCTGTCCGTCAGCGCTACCGACGCCGGCCCCGCAGCTTGGATTTCCTGATCAGCCCCTCGTATTGATGCGCGAGCAGATAGCCTTGCACCTGGGCCACCGTGTCCATGGTGACGCTGACGACGATCAGCAGCGACGTGCCGCCGAAGTAGAATGGCACCGAGGCGTAGGAAATCAGAATTTCCGGAATGAGACACACGATCGCCAGATACGCAGCACCAAGCACCGTGATTCGCGACAGCACATAGTCGATATATTCCGCGGTGCGCTCGCCCGGGCGAATGCCGGGAATGAAGCCGCCATGCTTCTTCAGGTTGTCGGCGGTCTCGGTCGGATTGAACACGATCGCGGTATAGAAGAACGCGAAGAACACGATCAGCGCGAGATAGAGAAACAGAAACAGCGGTCGGCCATGGCTCAGCTGCGTGTTCAGCCACTGGAACCATTCCGGTCCCTTGCCGGCGTTGAAATTCGCGACCGTGGTCGGCAGCAGCAGCAGCGAGGATGCGAAGATCGGCGGAATCACGCCGGAGGTGTTGAGCTTGAGCGGCAAATGCGAGGACTGGCCCTCGAACATCTTGTTGCCGACCTGGCGTTTCGGATACTGAATCAACAATCGGCGCTGCGCCCGCTCCATGAACACGATGAATGCGATCACCACGACCGCCATCACGATCACGACCAGAATGAGTCCGGTGGACAGCGCGCCCTGGCGGCCCAGCTCGAGCATGTTGGCGAGCGCCGACGGCAGCTCGGCGACGATGCCCGCCAGGATGATCAGCGAGATGCCGTTGCCGATGCCGCGCGAGGTGATCTGTTCGCCCAGCCACATCAGGAACATGGTGCCGCCGGTCAAGGTGATCGCGGTCGAGAGCCGGAAGAACAGGCCGGGGTCGCTGACCACGTTGCCGGCGCCTTCGAGGCCGACGGCGATGCCGTAGGACTGGAAGGCGGCCAGGATCACCGTGAGATAGCGGGTATACTGGTTCAGGGTCTTGCGGCCCGCCTCGCCTTCCTTCTTCAACGCTTCGAGTTGCGGCGATACCGTGGTGAGCAACTGAATGATGATCGAGGCCGAGATGTACGGCATGATATTCAGCGCGAAGATCGCCATGCGGTGGATGCCGCCGCCGGCGAACATGTTGAACATGCCGAGAATGCCGCCCGCCTGCGAACGGAACACCTGCTCCCAGATATTGGGATCGATGCCGGGCAGCGGAATGTAGGTGCCGAGCCGATAAACCAGCAGCGCACCCAGTGTGAACCAGATGCGCTTCTTCAGTTCCTCAGCCTTGCCGAGCGCCGAGAAATTAAGGTTTGCCGCCAGTTGTTCTGCTGCAGAGACCATCGGTCCCGGTCCTTTCGCTCGTCATGGCCGGGCTTGTCCCGGCCATCCACGTCTTTTGTCGCAAAATAGCAGGTAAAGACGTGGATGCCCGGCACAAGGCCGGGCATGACGATAAATTTACGACGCCTTTTGCTCGGCGCCTTCGTCCTTCTTCGGCGCCAGGATCTTCACCGTGCCGCCGGCCTTTTCGACCGCCGCGATGGCGGATTTCGACGCGCCGTGAACCTCGATGGTCAGCTTGGCCTTGATTTCGCCGCGGCCCAGCAGCCGCACGCCGCCCTTGGCGCGCCGGATGGCGCCGGATTTCACCAGCGATTCGGCATTGATGGTAGTCTTGGCGTCCAGCGTCTTGGCATCGATCGCGCCTTGAATACGGTCGAGGTTGATCTCGGCGAATTCGACGCGGAAGATGTTATTGAAGCCGCGCTTCGGCAGGCGCCGGTGCAGCGGCATCTGGCCGCCTTCAAAGCCCTTGATCCGAACGCCCGAGCGCGCGGTCTGACCCTTGCCGCCGCGGCCGGCGGTCTTGCCCTTGCCGGAGCCGATGCCACGGCCGACCCGCATGCGCTTCTTGCGCGAGCCGGCATTGTCGGCGATATCGCTGAGCTTCATCGTCGTACTTCCTTCTCTCTTCGTCATGGCCGGGCTTGTCCCGGCCATCCACGTCTTCTGCGAGCCCGACGCGAAAGACGTGGATGCCCGGCACGAGGCCGGCATGACGGCAAAAACTATTTCTCATCCACAACGCGGACGAGGTGTTGAACCTTTGCGATCATGCCGCGAATCGCAGGGGTGTCCTGCAGCTCGGTAACCCGGCCGATCTTGTTGAGCTTGAGGCCGATCAGCGTCGCGCGCTGCGAGTGATGGCGGCGGATCGCGCTGCCGGTCTGCTCGACCTTGATCATCTTTGCGGCCTTGGCCATCTTCATAAACTCCAGATCGCGTCTGTTATTCGGCAACCACTTCAGCGTCGCCGCCGACACGGCGCGACTGCAGCGTGGACACCTTGATGTTGCGGCGGGCCGCGACCGAGCGCGGCGAATCCTGATGCTTCAGCGCGTCGAAGGTGGCGCGAACCATGTTGTAGGGGTTCGACGAACCGATCGACTTCGCAACCACGTCCTGGATGCCGAGCGTCTCGAACACCGCGCGCATCGGGCCGCCGGCGATGATGCCGGTACCCGCCGGCGCCGCGCGCAGGTAAACGCGGCCGGCGCCATGGCGGCCGGCGATATCGTGATGCAGCGTGCGGCCTTCGCGCAATGCAACGCGGGTCAGGTTGCGCTTGGCAGACTCGGTCGCCTTGCGAATCGCCTCCGGCACTTCGCGCGCCTTGCCGTGGCCGAATCCGACCCGGCCCTTCTGATCGCCGATCACGACCAGCGCCGCAAAGCCGAAGCGCTTGCCGCCCTTGACGACCTTCGCCACACGATTGATGTGGACGAGCTTGTCGACGAACTCGCTGTCGCGTTCTTCCCGGCCGCCCCTGTGGCCGCCACCGCGTTCGCGTTCACCTGCCATGGTGTTTTCCAATCCTTGAGAGGCTTGCGCCCCAGTCCTTGTGTCCGTTCAATTCCAACTTAGAAACTCAATCCGCTTTCGCGCGCAGCGTCCGCAAGCGCCTTGACGCGGCCGTGGTAGAGATAGCCGCCGCGATCGAAAACCACTTCCTTGACGCCGTTCTTCACGGCGCGCTCCGCCAGCAACTTGCCGACCGCCTTGGCCGCATCGATGTCCGCGCCGGTCTTGCCGCCCTCGCGCAACGTCTTCTCCAGCGAAGACGCCGAAGCCAGCGTCTCGCCTTTCAGGTCGTCGATGACCTGCGCATAGATGTGCTTCGACGAGCGGAATACCGACAAACGCGGACGGCCGCCGGCGGTGCGGCGCAGCGATAGCCGCACGCGTTGCTTGCGCCGGGCATTCGTAATCTTGAGTTTCGACATGACCGGCTCCGTTACTTCTTCTTGCCTTCCTTGCGGAAGATAAATTCGTCTGAATATCTCACGCCCTTGCCCTTGTAGGGCTCCGGCGGACGGTAACTGCGAATCTCGGCGGCGACCTGGCCGACCTTCTGCGAGTCGTTACCGACGATCGTGATTTCGGTCGGCTTCGGCACCGTGATCGTGATGCCTTCCGGAATCGCGTAGACGACGTCGTGGCTGTAGCCGAGCGCGAGCTGCAGGTTCTTGCCCTGCAGCGTCGCGCGATAGCCGACGCCGGTGATATCTAGCTTCTTCTCAAAACCCTTGGTGACGCCCTCGACCAGGTTTGCGACCTGGGCCCGGGCCGTACCGTACAACGCGCGGGCGCGGTTGGTTTCGAAACGCGGCGCAACCTTGACCGCGCCGTTCTCGAACTTCACGTCGACGTCGTCATGCACGACGAACTGAAGCTGGCCCTTCGGCCCCTTCACCTTGACGGTCTGCCCCTCGACGGTCGCGGTAACGCCCGACGGGACCGTGACAGGTCGCTTGCCAACACGTGACATGACTGATCCTTCCTCAGAACACCGTGAAGAGAATTTCACCGCCCACATTCGCGTCGCGCGCGTCGTGGTCAGCCATGATTCCCTTCGGCGTCGACAACACCGAAATTCCGAGCCCGTTGTTCACGCGCGGCAGGTTCTTGACCGAGGCGTAGACCCGCCGCCCCGGCTTCGAAACCCGCTCGATCTCGCGAATGACCGGCTCGCCGTCGAAATATTTCAGCTCGATCTCAAGCTCGCTGCGGCCCGAGGCATGCTCGACGCTGGCGTAACCGCGGATGTAGCCCTCGCTCTTCAGCACTTCGAGCACGTTGGCGCGCATCTTCGAGCCCGGGGTCGAAACCTTGGGCTTGGCACGCATCTGCGCGTTGCGGATGCGGGTGATGAGATCGCTAATCGGATCGTGCGTTGACATGTCCGACCCTCCTTACCAGCTTGACTTGACGAGGCCGGGAATCAGGCCCTTGGAGCCGTATTCACGCATCGCGATGCGGCTCATCTTGTTCTTGCGATAGACCGCGCGCGGGCGGCCGGTGATCTCGCAGCGGTTGCGGATCCGGGTCGCGGACGAGTTGCGCGGAAGCTCGGCGAGCTTCAGCGTCGCCGCGAAGCGCTCTTCCATCGGCTTCTTCTTGTCGGCGATGATGGCCTTGAGCTTCGCCCGCTTGGGCGCAGCGTTCTTGGTCATCTTCTTCCGCCGGTTGTTCTTCTCGATCGAACTCTTCTTTGCCATGCTTGGCTCCTGGGTTTCCGCGTTTGAGAGGCTGCTCAGCGTCTCACTGCCGGAACGGGAAATTGAATGCGGTCAACAGTGCTCGGGCTTCGTCGTCGGTCCGCGCGGTGGTGCAAACCGTGACGTCCATGCCCCAGGTTTCCCCCATCTTGTCGAAGTCGATTTCGGGGAAAATGATGTGTTCCTTGATGCCGAGCGAATAGTTGCCGCGGCCGTCGAAGCTCTTCGGATTGAGGCCGCGGAAATCCCGCACGCGCGGCAGCGCGATGTTGATGAGACGATCGACGAAATCGTACATCTTCGATTTACGCAGCGTGACCTTGGCGCCGATCGGCTGGTTTTCACGCAGCTTGAAGGTCGCAATCGCGACCCGCGAATAAGTCACGATCGGCTTCTGGCCCGCGATCAGCCCGAGGTCCGCAGCGGCCAGTTCCGCCTTCTTGCGGTCGTTCACGGCTTCGCCGACGCCCATGTTAAGGACGACCTTCTCCAGCCGCGGCACCTGCATGACATTGGCATAGCCGAACTGCTCGGTCAGCTTGCCGCGGATTTCCTTGTCGAACTGCTCGCGTAAACGCGGAATATATGCGGTCTCAGCCATCGATCTCTGCTCCCGAGCTCTTGGCAACACGAATCTTCTTGCCATCGGCCTGAATCTTGAACCCGACGCGGGTCGGCTTGCCGTCCTTGCCGACGATCGCGATGTTGGACAGGTGGATCGGCGCCTCCTTCGAGATGATGCCGCCTTCCTGCGCCTGGGTCTGCTTCTGGTGACGCTTCACCAGGTTGACGCCGCGAACCAGCGCCTTGTCGTCGCCGGGACGCACTTCGAACACTTCGCCGGTGCGGCCCTTGTCGCGGCCGCTCAGCACGATGACCTTGTCCCCCTTGCGGATCTTGGCAGCCATCACAGCACCTCCGGCGCAAGAGAGATGATCTTCATGTGGTTCTTGGCGCGCAGCTCGCGCGGCACCGGCCCGAAGATACGGGTGCCGACCGGCTCGGACTGATTGTTGATCAGCACGGCGGCGTTGCGGTCAAAGCGGATCACCGAGCCGTCAGCGCGGCGGATGTCCTTGCGGACCCGCACCACCACGGCCTTCATGACGTCGCCCTTCTTCACCTTCCCGCGCGGGATGGCTTCCTTGATCGACACCACAATGACGTCGCCAACGGTGGCATACCGGCGCTTGGAACCTCCAAGCACCTTGATGCACATGACACGGCGTGCGCCTGAATTATCGGCCACGTCGAGGTTGGTCTGCATCTGAATCATTGATGCACCTCGTCCTCTTCCTGATGCGCTAAAAGCGCTGGTTAGCGCTTACGCGGTTTTCTTCTGTTCGCCCCGGACCACGGTCCAGCGCTTCAACTTCGAGATCGGCTTGCTCTCCTCGATCCACACCATGTCGCCCGGCTTGAACTCGTTGTTCTCGTCGTGCGCGTGATAGTTTTTCGAGCGGCGAATGGTCTTCTTGTAGATCGGATGGGTAAAGCGGCGGTCGACGCGCACCACAACCGTCTTGGCTTGCTTGTCGCTGACGACCACGCCCTGAAGCGTACGTTTTGGCATGTCGGCCCCTTACTTCTTCGCGTCGCGCTTCTGCGCGGCGATGGTCTTGATGCGGGCGATGTCGCGGCGGGCTTCACGCAGCCGCGACGTGTTCTCCAGCTGCCCGGTGGCGCGCTGGAAACGCAGGTTGAAGCGCTCCTTCTTCAGATTGAGGACGGCGTCGTCCATCTGATCGGGGCTCATTGCGCGGATATCGGCGGTTTTCATCTCGGCCATGATCGTCACTCCGCGATGCGCGCGACGAAGCGCGTCTTGATCGGCAGTTTGGCGGCGGCGAGCGACAGCGCTTCTTTTGCAGTCTGCACGGTGACGCCGTCGATCTCGAAAATGACGCGGCCAGGCTTTACCCGCGCGACCCAGAGCTCAGGAGTACCCTTGCCCGAGCCCATTCGCACCTCGGCCGGCTTCTTCGACACCGGAACGTCCGGGAAGATACGGATCCAGACGCGGCCGGCCCGCTTCATGTGGCGGGTCAGCGCACGCCGTGCGGCCTCGATCTGACGCGCGGTGATGCGCTCGGGCGCCATCGCCTTCAGGCCGAACTGGCCGAACGACAACGTCGCGCCCGAAGTCGCAGTGCCGTGAATCCGGCCCTTGTGCGCCTTCCGGAACTTCGTTTTCTTTGGTTGCATCATGGCTTACGCCCTCAAACCTTCTTTGTCTTTTTGCGCATGATCTGATCCGAAAACCGGTACCCGTCTTTCGGGATCATGCTGTATCTCAAGCGGCGTCGCGGCGCGGCCGTGAATTGTCGCCTTCGGCCATCTTCTTGTCCTGGGCCATCGGATCGTGCTCGAGGATTTCGCCCTTGAAGATCCAGACCTTGACGCCGCAGGTGCCGAACGTTGTGAACGCGGTGGCAACGCCGTAATCGACATCGGCGCGCAACGTGTGCAGCGGCACTCGGCCTTCGCGATACCATTCCATGCGCGCGATTTCGGCGCCGCCGAGACGGCCCGAGCAGTTGATACGGATGCCTTCGGCGCCAAGACGCATCGCCGACTGCACCGCGCGCTTCATGGCGCGGCGGAACGCGACGCGGCGCTCCAGCTGCTGCGCAATGGATTCGGCGACCAGCGTGGCGTCAAGTTCCGGCTTGCGGATTTCGACAATGTTGATGACGACGTCGGACGCGGTAATGTCGGCGACCTTCTTGCGAAGCTTGTCGATGTCGGCGCCCTTCTTGCCGATCACGACACCCGGGCGCGCCGAGTGGATCGTCACGCGGCACTTCTTGTGCGGACGCTCGATCACGATCCTGGCGACGGCCGCCTGCTTCAGTTCCTTGTGCAGCACTTCGCGGATTTTCACGTCCTCGTGCAGCAGCTTGCCGTATTCGTTCTTGCCTGCATACCAACGGGAATCCCACGTCCGGTTGATGCCGAGACGCAGTCCGATTGGATTGATCTTTTGACCCATCGTTCTCTCCTGCGCTCTTTTTAAGCGCTCGCCTCGACCTGACGAACCACGATCGTCAGCTGCGAGAATGGTTTGAATACACGGCCCGAACGGCCGCGGCCGCGCGGTGCGAAACGCTTCATCACGATGCCCTTGCCGACATGAGCCTCGGAGACGATCAGGTCGTCGACCTCGAGGTCATGATTGTTTTCGGCATTGGCGATCGCGGACTCCAGGCACTTCTTGACGTCGACCGCGATCCGTTTGCGCGAAAACTGCAGGTCCGCGAGTGCCGCCGAAGCCTTCCGGCCGCGGATCAGCTGCGCGACAAGGTTGAGCTTCTGCGGGCTGACGCGCAGCATCCGGGCGATCGCCTTGGCCTCGTTATCCGGGAGGCTCCGTTCGCGCTTTGGTTTGCTCATAGCTTAGTCCTCAAGCCTGAATCTCAGGTTTTCTTGGCTTTCTTGTCGCCCGAATGGCCATGGAAGGTCCGGGTCGGCGAGAACTCGCCGAACTTGTGACCGACCATTTCCTCGTTGACCGATACCGGCACGTGCTTCTGGCCGTTGTAGACGCCGAACACGAGGCCTACGAACTGCGGCAGGATCGTCGAGCGGCGGCTCCAGATCTTGATAACGTCATGACGGCCGGACGAACGCGCGGCATCTGCCTTCTTGAGCAGGGAGCCTTCAACGAACGGGCCTTTCCAGACTGAACGAACCATGTCCGGCTTATCCTTACTTCTTCCGCTTGTGGCGGCTGATGAGAATGAACTTGTTGGTCGACTTATTCGAACGTGTCTTCTTGCCCTTGGTCGGCTTGCCCCATGGCGTCACCGGATGACGGCCACCGGAGGTGCGGCCTTCGCCGCCGCCATGCGGATGATCTACCGGGTTCATGGAGACGCCGCGGTTGTGCGGCTTGCGGCCGAGCCAGCGGTTGCGACCGGCCTTGCCGATCGAAATGTTCATGTGGTCCGGGTTGGACACCGCTCCGATCGTGCCGGTGCAGCGGCCGTGGACCAGGCGCTGCTCGCCCGAATTCAACCGAACGATGACGTAATCATGGTCGCGACCGACGAGCTGGGCGTAGGTGCCGGCCGAACGCGCCAGCTGGCCGCCCTTGCCGATCTTCAGTTCGACGTTGTGGATGATGGTGCCGATCGGCATGTTGCCCAGCGGCATGACATTGCCCGGCTTCACGTCGACGTAGTTGCCGGCGATGACGCTGTCTCCGACGGCGAGACGCTGCGGAGCCAGAATGTAGGCTTGTGTGCCGTCGGTATATTTCAGCAGCGCGATGAAGGCGGTGCGGTTCGGATCGTATTCCAGGCGCTCGACGGTGGCCGGCATATCGACCTTGGTGCGCTTGAAGTCGACGATGCGGTAGGTCTGCTTGTGGCCGCCGCCGCGAAAACGCACGACCATGCGGCCGGTGTTGTTGCGGCCGCCGCTGGAATGCTTGCCCTCGGTCAACACCTTGACCGGCTTGCCCTTGTAGAGCGCGGACCGGTCAACCATCACCAACTGGCGTTGGCCTGGTGTCGTGGGGTTGTATTTTTTCAATGCCATCGTCGTATCCGCCTTATAGCCCGGTGGTCACGTCGATGCGGTGGCCCTCTTCAAGGGTCACGATCGCACGCTTCACATCCGACTGCGAACCGAACTGGCCGCGGAAGACCTTGGTCTTGCCCTTGCGCACCAGCGTGTTCACGCTTTTCACCTTGACGTCGAACAGCTTTTCGACGGCTTCCTTGATTTGCGGCTTGGTTGCCTTGCTGGCGACCTTGAACACAACCTTGTTGTGCTCGGAAGCGACCGTCGCCTTTTCGGTCACGACGGGCGCGACGATGATGTCGTAGTGGCGCGGATCGATATTCTTCATTTGAAGCGCGCCTCCAACGCATCGACCGCCGCCTTGGTCAGCACCAGCTTCTGGCGACGCAGAATGTCATAGACGTTGATGCCCTGGATCGGCAACACGTCGATGTTCGGAATGTTGCGGGCGGCCGTGGCGAAACCGGTGTGAACCTCGGCGCCGTCGATGATCAGCGCGCTGGTCAGACCGAGACCCGAGAAGTGACCGATCAGGGCCTTGGTCTTGGCGGCCTCAAGCGTCGCCGACTCAATGACGATCAAACCGCCGTCCTTGGCCTTTGCGGAGAGTGCATGGCGCAGCGCCAGCGCGCGGACCTTCTTCGGCAGCGCGAATGCATGCGAGCGGACCACCGGGCCGAACGCACGGCCACCGCCGCGGAACTGCGGCACGCGGGCCGAGCCGTGACGGGCGCCGCCGGTGCCCTTCTGCTTGTACATCTTCTTGCCGGTGCGCCAGACGTCGGCACGCCCTTGCGTCTTGTGGGTGCCGGCCTGGCGCTTGGCGAGCTGCCAGTTGACGCAGCGCTGGATCAGATCCTTGCGCGGCTCGAGACCGAAAATCTCGTCCGACAGCTCAACCGAGCCGGCGTCCTTGCCTTCAAGCGTGGTGATATTCAATTTCATCTCACACGCCCTCCTGCTCGGCGGCCGGCGCTTCAGCGGGAGCAGCAGTCTCTTCACCGCCGCCATTCGCCAGCTTGAATTTGCCGGGCTTCGGCGCGTCTTTCGGCAACGCCTTCTTCACCGCATCGCGCACCGCGATCCATCCGCCCTTGGAGCCGGGAACGGCACCTTCGACCAGGATCAGGCCACGCGCCACGTCGGTCTGCACCACGCGCAGATTGAGGGTGGTGATGCGATCGACACCCATGTGACCGGGCATCTTCTTGTTCTTGAAGGTCTTGCCGGGGTCCTGGCGTCCGCCGGTCGAACCGATCGAACGATGCGACACCGACACGCCGTGGGTGGCGCGCAAGCCGCCGAAATTCCAGCGCTTGATGCCGCCGGCAAAGCCCTTGCCGACCGAGGTGCCGGTGACATCGACGAACTGGCCGACCACGAAATGGTCGGCCTGAATTTCAGCGCCGACCGGGATCAGCGCGTCTTCCGATACGCGGAACTCGGTGACCTTTCGCTTCGGCTCGACCTTGGCGACGGCGAACTGGCCGCGCTCTGCCTTGGGCAGGTAGACGGTCTTGCGCGTGCCCGACCCGAGCTGCAGCGCGACGTAGCCGTTCTTCTCGCTGGTGCGGTGGCCTAACACCTGGCAATTGCCCAGCTTGAGCACGGTCACAGGGACATGTTCGCCGGTCTCCGTAAAGACCCGCGTCATCCCGACCTTTTGTGCGATCACTCCGGAGCGCATCGGCGTGCTTCCTGTTCTTTCTGTCCGCTAATTCCGGACGGGACCTAAAATCTCAGAGCTTGATCTCGACGTCGACGCCGGCGGCCAGGTCGAGCTTCATCAAGGCATCGACGGTCTGCGGTGTCGGATCGACGATATCGAGAAGGCGCTTGTGCGTGCGCATCTCGAATTGCTCGCGGCTCTTCTTGTCGACATGCGGCGAACGGTTGACGGTGAACTTCTCGATGCGCGTCGGCAGCGGAATCGGTCCGCGAACCTGTGCACCGGTCCGCTTCGCCGTGTTCACGATCTCACGCGTCGACGAATCGAGGATTCGATGGTCGAACGCCTTGAGACGAATGCGAATATTCTGGCCGTTCATGCCGGTATCTTTCTGTTCCGTCATTGCCGGGCTAAAGCGCGAAGCGCGTCTTCGCGTATATGTCCCGGCCATCCACGTCTAAAAAGGAAGTCGTGGATGCCCGGCACAAGGCCGGGCATGACGACGGATAGTTTTGTTACTCGATGATGCTTGCGACGACGCCGGCACCGACGGTGCGGCCGCCTTCGCGGATAGCGAAACGCAGCTTCTCTTCCATTGCGATCGGCACGATCAGGTGCACTTCCATCGCGATGTTGTCGCCCGGCATCACCATCTCGGTACCCTCAGGCAGATGCACCACACCGGTCACGTCGGTGGTGCGGAAGTAGAACTGCGGGCGGTAGTTGGTGAAGAACGGTGTATGACGGCCGCCTTCATCCTTGGTGAGAATGTAGGCCTCGGCCTTGAATTTGGTGTGCGGCTTCACCGAACCCGGCTTGCACAGCACCTGACCGCGCTCGACTTCCTCGCGCTTGGTGCCGCGAAGCAGCGCGCCGATGTTGTCGCCGGCCTGGCCCTGATCGAGCAGCTTGCGGAACATTTCGACGCCAGTGACGATGGTTTTCTGGGTATCGCGCAGACCGACGATCTCGATTTCCTCGCCGACCTTGACGATGCCGCGCTCGACGCGGCCGGTTACAACCGTGCCGCGGCCCGAGATCGAGAACACGTCTTCCACCGGCATCAGGAACGGCTGGTCGATCGGACGCTCCGGCTGCGGAATGTAGCTGTCCACCGCCTTCATCAGCTCCAGGATCGAATCATGGCCGAGCTTGGGGTCCTTGCCCTCGAGCGCCGCCAGTGCCGAACCCTTGACGATCGGAATGTCGTCGCCGGGGAACTCATACTTCGACAACAGTTCGCGGACTTCCATCTCGACCAGTTCGAGCAGTTCCGGATCGTCCACCATGTCGCACTTGTTCAGATAAACCACCAGCGCCGGAACGCCGACCTGGCGCGCAAGAAGGATATGCTCGCGGGTCTGCGGCATCGGGCCGTCAGCGGCCGACACCACCAGGATCGCGCCGTCCATCTGCGCCGCACCCGTGATCATGTTCTTCACATAGTCGGCGTGGCCGGGGCAATCGACGTGGGCATAGTGCCGGTTCGCGGTTTCGTATTCGACGTGCGCGGTCGAGATTGTGATGCCGCGCGCCTTCTCTTCCGGCGCCTTGTCGATCTGGTCATAGGCTGTGAACGTCGCACCGCCCGTTTCCGCCAGCACCTTGGTGATCGCCGCTGTCAGCGACGTCTTGCCATGGTCGACGTGACCGATGGTCCCGATGTTGCAATGCGGCTTGTTACGTTCAAACTTTGCTTTGGCCATGACTCTCTCCGTTCAATCCTGAATTGCCGCCAACGACAATCAGGCAAACTTCTTTTGGACTTCTGCCGACACGTTTGCCGGCGCTTCCGCGTAGTGATCGAACTGCATCGTAAAGGTCGCGCGGCCCTGGCTCATCGAGCGCAGGTTATTCACGTAACCGAACATGTTCATGAGCGGCACCATCGCATTGATGACGTTGGCATTGCCGCGCATGTCTTGACCCTGGATCTGTCCACGCCGCGAATTCAGGTCGCCGATGACCGAGCCGGTGTAGTCTTCAGGGCTCACCACTTCGACCTTCATGATCGGCTCGAGCAGAACGGACTTGCCCTTCGTCAGCGCTTCGCGGAAACAGGCACGCGTCGCGATTTCGAAGGCCAACGCCGACGAGTCGACGTCATGATACTTGCCGTCGATGAGCTGGACCTTGACGTCCACCACCGGGAAGCCGGCGACCACGCCCGAGCCCAGCACCGACTCGATGCCCTTCTCGACGCCCGGGATGTATTCCTTCGGCACCGTGCCGCCGACGATCTTCGACTCGAACTCGTAACCTTTTCCAGGCTCGTTCGGTTCGACGATCAGCGTAACGGCCGCGAACTGACCGGTACCTCCGGTCTGCTTCTTGTGGACGTAGCTCTGCTCCACGCGCTTGGTAACGCGCTCGCGGAACGCCACCTGCGGCGCGCCGATATTGGCGTCGACCTTGTAGGTGCGGCGCAGGATGTCGACCTTGATGTCAAGATGGAGCTCGCCCATGCCCTTAAGGATGGTCTGGCCCGACTCCTGATCGGTCGAAACCCGGAATGACGGATCTTCCGCGGCGAGCTTGGCAAGCGCCACGCCGAGCTTTTCCTGGTCGGCCTTCGACTTCGGCTCGATCGCGATTTCGATGACGGGTTCCGGAAATTCCATCTTTTCCAGAATCACCGGCTTGTCGGAATCGCACAGCGTATCGCCGGTGCGGGCTTCCTTCAGGCCGGCCAAGGCGACGATGTCGCCGGCAAAGGCTTCCTTGATGTCTTCGCGATTGTTGGCGTGCATCAACAGCATGCGTCCGATACGCTCCTTGCGGTCGCGCGTCGAATTGATAACGCCGGTGCCAGAGCGAAGTGTGCCGGAATAGATGCGGCAAAAGGTGATGGTGCCGACGAACGGGTCGTCCATGATCTTGAACGCCAACAGAGCCAGCGGCTCGTCGTCCTTTGGCAGGCGAACGATTTCGTTGCCATCCTCATCGACGCCCTTGATGGCGGGAACGTCGACCGGCGACGGCAGGTAATCTACGACCGCGTCGAGCAAGGGCTGCACACCCTTGTTCTTGAAGGCCGAGCCGCACAGCACCGGGAAAAACGCGCCGGTCAGCACAGCCTTGCGGATCATGCGCTTCAGCGTGGCTTCATCGGGTTCATTGCCGTCGAGGTAAGCCGCGAGGACTTCATCGTCGAGTTCGACGGCGGCCTCAAGCAGCTTCTCGCGATATTCCTTGGCCTGTTCGACCATATCTTCGGGAATATCGATATCCTTGAAAGGAGCGTCGAGTTTCTCGTCTTCCCAAACCACGCCCTTCATGCGGACGAGATCGACCAGGCCCTTGAAGTTGTTTTCAGAACCGATCGGGAGCTGAATCGCGATTGGCTTGGCGCCAAGACGGTCGATAATGTCCTGCAGGCATTTGTAGAAATCGGCGCCGGTCTTGTCCATTTTGTTGGCGAAGACGATACGCGGAACTTTATACTTGTCGCCCTGACGCCAGACAGTTTCGGTCTGCGGCTCGACGCCCTGGTTGGAATCCAGCACGCATACGGCGCCGTCGAGCACGCGCAGCGAACGCTCGACTTCGATGGTGAAGTCGACGTGGCCGGGGGTGTCGATGATGTTGAGGCGCTTGCCGGTCCAGAACGCGGTGGTGGCGGCCGACGTGATGGTGATGCCGCGCTCCTGCTCCTGCTCCATCCAGTCCATCGTCGCGGCACCTTCGTGCACTTCGCCGATCTTGTGGCTCTTGCCGGTGTAATACAGGATACGCTCGGTGGTCGTGGTCTTACCGGCATCGATATGCGCCATGATACCGAAGTTGCGGTAGTCCTCTATGGCATGAACGCGGGGCATGGGATGATCCTTAAATTCCGTTGTTTCGCCGTTACCAGCGATAGTGCGAGAAGGCGCGGTTGGCTTCCGCCATCCGGTGCACGTCTTCACGCTTCTTAACGGCGTTTCCCCTGCCATTCGACGCGTCGAGCAGTTCGGCCGACAGCCGCTCCGTCATCGTCTTTTCGTTGCGGTCGCGTGCCGCGGTAATGATCCAGCGAATCCCCAGCGCCTGGCGGCGCACGCTGCGGACTTCCACCGGCACCTGATAGGTGGCGCCGCCGACCCGGCGCGAGCGCACTTCGATGGTCGGCATCACGTTCTCAAGCGCCTGCTCGAAAATCGGCAGCGGGCTCTGCTTGGTCTTGGTCTCGATCATGCCGAGCGCGCCGTAGACGATGCCTTCGGCGACCGACTTCTTCCCGGCGTACATCACCGAGTTCATGAACTTCGTAATGATAATGTTTCCGAACTTCGGATCCGGAAGCACTTCGCGCTTTTCAGCAGAATGGCGGCGAGACATCTCTTCTTCCTTCGTCATTGCCGGGCTTGACCCGGCAATCCACCTTAACTTGTTGATCCAGATCCCCGGGTCTCACTACGTTCGCCCGGGGGTGACCTTCGCTACGCTCAGGTCACTTCGGACGCTTCGCGCCGTATTTCGAACGGCGCTGCTTACGGTTCTTGACGCCCTGGGTATCGAGGACGCCGCGGAGAATGTGGTAGCGCACGCCCGGCAAATCCTTGACGCGGCCGCCGCGGATCATGACCACGGAGTGTTCCTGAAGGTTGTGGCCCTCGCCGGGAATGTAACCGATGACTTCGAAGCCATTGGTCAGGCGCACCTTGGCGACCTTGCGAAGCGCCGAGTTCGGCTTCTTCGGGGTCGTGGTGTAGACGCGCGTGCAGACGCCGCGCTTCTGCGGCGACTGCTGCAGTGCCGGCACTTTCTTGCGCGACTTCTGTACCGTGCGCGGACTTGCGATCAGCTGATTGATCGTCGGCATCGTTCACCCTTGCTCGCGCGAAACCGTCATCGGCTCCGCAATTCGTTCGGGACCACCTGTCCCATCGGCCGCATCGCGCGAGAAACCCGCGCAAAGCGAAATCGCGCCAACCGCTCGTTGCTGAGCGGAAAGCGCTTCGACGCCACAGAGGACCGCGATTATGGCCGGTCAGCGATTGCTGCCCGGCCTGTACCGAGGTCATGCATCCGAAATCAATCTCGAGAGAACTTGCTCAAGAGAACGAAGATCGTCCTGGCATTGCCTGACTTTGATCGACAGCGTTTGAGCGGCATTCGTCGAGGTTGGTGCCCGTCCGAATCTCAAGGGACTAAAAGTCCCGAAAGATTGAAAGGGTGATCCGTTCCGACTCTGGCGACGCTCACCGCCTGTCGTTAAGTGCGCGGGTTTTATCCACCATGACCTGGCAAGTCAAGGCAAAACCCATAGCGGCAGAAGCACTTCTTACATCAATGAAAACAACGTTGGAGCGACCTATATGGCCGCTCCATGTGGCTATCGCAACCCTGCCCCCGCGCGACGCATTTGGGATGCGAAAGGCCGGCGCCGGAGTGAGTCGCCGATCCTCGTTTGGTCATAGAAATCGAATGACCGAATGCACCGCTGCGAGACGATCCGGGTGGAAGCTAATAATACCCGGATATTATTAGGAATTTCGCCGTTTTGCCTCGATTCCTCGTTGCCGGCAGCCGAGTTCCACCCGGCGGTCGCCGCGATCTGACGCAAAGCAAAGCGTGAAGCTAAAGGTTTGTTTGCCTTTTCCGGCGCAATGATAGCGCTGCAAAGCGAAGACAGATCCATGCGGTACACGGACATTGCGATTGTCGGCGGTGGTCTTGCCGGCTCGACCGCCGCGGCAATGCTCGGACGCGCCGGCATTTCTGCCATCCTGATCGACCCTCATCCGGCCTACCGGCCCGATTTTCGCGTCGAAAAGCTCTCTGGTCATCAACAGCTTGAGCGCTTTCGCAGGACCGGCCTTGCGGAGGCCGTGCTTCGCTCCGCCACCCACGACGGCGAGAACTGGATCGCGCGCTTCGGTGTTTTGCTCGACAAGAAGCCCAGCAAACAGTTCGGCATCACGTATGACGCCCTGGTCAACGCCATCCGGGCAGAAATTCCGCCTGACGTCGAAGCTATCCACGCCAAAACCACAGCGATCAAGACCAGCGCCGAGCGGCAGAAGCTGACTTTATCGAACGGCGAAGAGATTTCGGCGCGTCTTGTCGTGCTCGCCAACGGATTGAACGTCGGATTGCGCCAGACCATCGGCATCGAACGCCGGATCGTCAGCGCGTGCCATTCGATTTCACTGGGATTCGACATGGCGCCGATCGGCCGCCCGGCGTTCGATTTTCCGGCGCTCACCTACTTTTCGGAAAAATCGAGCGACCGCACGCCCTACCTGACGCTGTTCCCGATCGGCAATGCGATGCGGGCCAATCTGTTCGTCTATCGCGAGATCGACGATCCATGGCTCCAGCAGATGCGCCGCACACCCGAAGATACGTTAAACGCTTCGCTCCCGAAGCTTCGTAAGCTAGTTGGCGATTTCCACATCAGCGGCGACATCAAGATCCGCCCGGCAGATCTGTATGTCAGCACGGGCTATCGGCAGCCCGGTATCGTTCTGGTCGGCGACGCCTTTGCAACCTCCTGCCCGGTCAGCGGGACCGGCACCGACAAGGTGTTCACGGATGTCGAGCGGCTCTGCAACACCCATATCCCGGACTGGCTTGCAACGGACGGCATGGACGAGAAAAAGATCGAGGCGTTTTACGACGATACGGTGAAGACGGAATGCGACGCGTGGTCGGCCGCGAAGGCCTACAGTTTTCGCTCGGTAACAATCGATAACGGCATTTACTGGCGGGCGCAGCGCTGGGCACGTTTTATCGCGGGCTTGAGCGAAGGCACCTTGCGGCAGATGCGTTACCGGCTCGCAGCCGGATCGGCCACTCGACGACATCGGGCGAGCAGGCCGACGCAAGGAAGGCTCGTATAGGCGCGGCTGGAGCGGACGGAGGGAATCGAACCCACACCTCCAGTTTGGAAACCGTCGCTCGGCCATCGAGCTGCATCCGCACCGGAAAATCTAACATCGCCGCCGAAACCGGCAGGTAATTTTTCGACGCGGCACCCAAGTCGCTAAAGTTGGCGTTAATTTTCTCTCAACGAACGGCGCGGCGCTCTGCACCGGCCTCAATCGTCGTCATCCTCATCGTCGTCATCATCCGCTTCGGCAGGTGCGTGCGACTGCAGGCCCTGATCGTCCCAGAGTTTTCGATAGGTGCCGTTCAGTGCCAACAGCTTGGCGTGTGAACCGCGCTCGATTGCCTTGCCGCCGCTGATGACGATGATCTCATCCATATCGACCACGGAGGTAAGACGGTGGGTCGAGAAGATCATGGTGCGGCCCTTGGCCACTTTCATCAGCGTATTGTTGATCGCCGCTTCCGTGGTCTGGTCGAGCGCCGAGGTCGCCTCGTCGAGCAGCAGCACCGACGGATTACGAACGATCGCACGCGCGATCGCGATGCGCTGGCGCTGTCCTCCCGACAGCGTGTCGCCGCGCTCGCCCACCGAGGTATCGTATTTCTGCGGCAGGCTCATGATGTAGCGATGGATCTCGGCCTTGCGCGCGGCCTGCTCGACCTCCTCGTCGGTCGCGCCTTCCTTACCGAGCCGGATGTTTTCGCGGATCGACATGTTGAACAGCATGTTCTCCTGGAACACCACCGCCATGCTGCTGCGCAGCGACTCGCGGGTCACGCGCCGGATATCGACGCCGTCGATGGTCACCCGACCTTCATCCGGCACATAGAGCCGCAGGATCAGATTGAGCAGCGTGCTCTTGCCGGAGCCGCTTGGGCCGACAATGGCGATGGTTTTTCCGACGCCGAGTTTGAGGCTGAGATTATCAAGCACCGGCATCTGACTGCCTTCGTACTTGAAGCTGACGCGATCGAAGGTGATGTCGTTGGTAATGCGCGGCAGATCAGGCGCGCCGGGACGGTCAGCGCCGCGGGTCGGTTCGTCCAGCAGTTCCTGCATGTGGCGGACTGCGGCGGCCGACTGGATCGACACCGGTATGAAGTGCATCAAGTGCGCGATGTTGTACGAAACTTCCCAGAACGCGCTTTCGAACGTGACGAAGGTTCCGATGGTGATCTGGCCCTTGGTCGCAAGATAAGCGCCGATCGCGAGCACTACGAGGTGAAGCAGCAGCACGGAAATCGTGACCGTGCGCTCGACCATGGTCGACAGGAACACGGCGGAAGCGGTTTTCCGGCGTACATCGATATTACGCATCGTGAACCAGCCCAGCGTCCGGCGCTGCAGGCTGAACGCCTTGACCACGGCCTGCGCCGCGACGTTTTCCTGCACCATGCCGAGCAGTGCCGATTCATTGAGCTTCTGCTCGTAATTAGCCTGCACCGCCTTCGGCGTCAGGATACGCGGGCCGATCAGCGTGATCGGAAATACCAGCAGCGCCACCGCGGCGAGTTGCCAGTTAAGGAACAGCATCAGGATGATGCCGGCGATCAATTCCAGGAACGGCAGTGCTGCGCTATTGGCAAAACTCTTGATCGATCCTTCGAACGCCGAAAGGTCGATGGAGAACCGCGACAGGATTTCGCCGCGTTTGGTGCGTGCAAAGTAGGACGACGGCAAATTCTGGACGTGCTCGAACAGCCGCAAGCGCACATCCGAAATGACACTGGCCGCAAGCTTGGCGTCCCAGCGTTCGTACCAGACCGCAACGATGGAGGTGAAAATACCCGCCACCGCGAGCACACCGAGGATCATATAGAGCGCCTGAAAATCCTCCTCGCCGAGCGCGTCGTCGATCAGGAATTTGAGACTCAACGGCATGATGACGTTGAACAGGGTTTCGACGACAACGCCGATGCCAACGAAGGTCAGCATCGTCTTGTAGTTCTTCAGAAACGGCTTGACGAACGCATAGATCGTCGCCAGGGCTCCGGCGGCTTCCTTCGCGGTAAAGACGACGAGGTCTTCGTCGTCTTCATCGTCTTCGAGCTCGATTTCGTCGTCGTTGTCGTCCTCATCGGACGGCGGCGCGGCCGCCTTGTCGTCGACGACACGATCCGCAGTACCGGCAATGTCAGCCGCAGGCTTCTTCTCAAGCTCCGGCGCCGGATCGTCCGCGGAAGCGGTAGCCGGATCATCGGATGAAGGGGGCTTGGGCGCCATGAAAGAACCGTTACTGCACGGCCAGCATGACCGCAACGTGACCGTGGTGGTTGGGCAACCACCGCGTCGATCTTATGCGATCAGAACGCATTGGGCAAAGCGACCGCTCTCCACCTGTCGTCCCGGCGAGGGCCGGACGACAGGTGGAGGCTTGGCTCAGTCGTCAGCCGCGACCTTGTCGAAGAACGAATAGCGCAGGCTGTCGGAATCCGCATACCACTGGCCCGGACCTTTGTTGGCGGCCAGGGTCGCCGCCCACACCGCGTCGGTGCAGTCGCGCCGGTGCATCGACAGGTCGAACCCGTTGCCGAAGAACAGCTCCGACCATTCCCACCAGGTGCCGAGCTTCTTTACGCCGCGCAACAGGTCGTAACGGTCGATCAGCGCCGGCGCCATGTCTGATGTGACCGACCCGAACACGAGGCCGGTCTTGACCACGCGATTGAACTCGCGAACGGCGCGCGGCACCTGCTTTTCGGCGACATGGCAAAGGCTGGTTTCGAACACGAAGTCGAACTCGCCGGCCTTGAACGGCAAATCGACGATCGACCCGAGCCGGTTGAATTTCTTCAGCGCATTCGGTGTTTTCGCGTGGATGGCGCGGTTTTTCTCGACGCCCCATGCATCGATCCCGCGGGCGCGCAACGCGCCGACCAATTCCCCGCTGGCTGATCCTGCGACCAACAGCTTGTAGCCCTTGGCCCTGTTCCACATGATCTTGATGAGGTCCATCAGATAGGCTGGATCGGTAAACCGGCTCCATACCTCGCTGTAGGGACCGAGCCCACGGTAATTTTCGAAATATTCGCGGTCGATCTTGCCGGAAACCGCGGTGCCACCATCGCCGCGCGCATGGCGCAGCTTGATCATCTCGGTGAGAATGATGTCGGTGGCGGCGTCCGAGGAATCGAGCAGTCCGTTGAGGGTCGAGTCGAACAGATAGTCGCCGACCAGGACGAGGCCAGGATGCTCCTTGGGCTCAGGCCGGTGATTGGTCATCACATCGCGCGCCGGCAGGCCGCCCGGAATCGCATTGACGGACGACAGCCAGCGATGGGTCTTGCCCTCCATGAAATGAGCGCGGGCATCGCCGAGCGACGCCGGCAGCGATTTTAGCGCGGCATCGATCAGTTGTTCGTCGCTCAAGTTCGCGAACGCCAGCGCATCGGAGCCCGCAATCAGCCAGTTCAGCACGCCATGCCGGCCGACATCGTGCCGCGCGCCCTCGTTATAGACGCAGCAGCCGCCGAACGCTTCCGACATGAACCAGGCGCCGGGGATTTTCTCGCCCCAGAACGGCGTATCGAACAGGATCGAGACCCGAAGGTAGTGCGCCGGACGGTCGAAGTAGGCGACGTGCTTGACCATCGACTTGCGCAGTTGCTCGCCGTCCCATCGCATGGTCGCCAGCCAGCTGTGCGGCAGGCACATCACGACGAGGTCGAAGTCCCGCGTCTCCGGTCCCTTGCCGTTCATCATGTTGAGCTGATAGCGCCCGGCCGGCGTCTTGCCGACCTTGAGCACACGGTGGTTGAGCTGGATATCCGCATCGACCTCGGACTGCAGGCAGCTGATCAGCTGTTCGTTGCCGTTCTGGATCGAATACAGGCCGATATAGCCATCGACATCCATCACGAAGTTCTTCAGCGCATTCAATCCATTGGTGTTGTGGCTTTCGGTCGCGAGATCGGAGCGCGCCATGACTTTGAGAAAACGCTTGGCGGTGGGATCGTCGACTTCCTTGTCGAGTAGTTCCTCGCAGGTTATCCAGGCCCAGGGATGCTCGTTGTCATGAGCGCCGACGCCTTCGTAATATTCCACCGGCGACATGATGTCGGTGCAGCGCTTGCGGAAAGCCTCGATCGCGTCCGCGGTCTTGGCGCCGTATTTGCGGCGCATACCGGGAACGTCGTTGAGCAACTCGCCGTCGAGCATCACCTGCTCGGCATCCATCGGAATCGTCTGCAGGCCGAAATGCTGGATCAGCTCGCGCAAGGGATCGGGGCCGGTCATCGAGTAATCGTAGATTTCGGCGACGCCGGCCTCGTACATCGCAGGCGCGGTGTCGAATTTGCGCGTGAGGATCTTGCCGCCGACGCGGTCGGAGGCCTCATAGATCGTGACGCGGCAGAGATCGCCGAGTTTCCTCTTCAGGTACCAGGCGCTCATCAGACCGCCGGGACCGCCGCCAACTATTGCAAGATCGAGCATTTCTTTTCCGTCGCCATCCGCTGCCTCTGTTTTCCAAGGCGCGCGGTTTAAGTCACCCTAGCAAAAGCGCTTTTCACCCTGAAGGGAAGATGAACAAAGCAGGTTCGTGCGCTGCAGCATCAAAGAAAGCAGCAAAAAGGCCGGCATAAGCCGGCCTTTTTCATAACATCGTGAATCCGCGTGGCTATTCCGCCGGCGGCAGCGCCAGAGGCTCGACTTCCGGAGCCGCGGGCACGATCGTGGCCTGCTTTTCGCGCTCGTCGAGGATCAGCTTGTCGCGCTTGACGGCGACTTCGCGGATCTTGGCCATCGAGGCGCCGGTGCCTGCCGGGATCAGCCGGCCGACAATGACGTTTTCCTTGAGGCCTTCCAGCGGATCCACCTTGCCGTTGACGGCGGCTTCGGTGAGCACGCGGGTGGTCTCCTGGAACGAGGCCGCCGAGAAGAACGAGCGGGTCTGCAGGCTCGCCTTGGTGATGCCGAGCAGCACCGGCGTTCCCGTCGCGATCTTCTTGCCCTCTTCCTTGGCCTTGGCGTTGATCTGGTCGAACTCGATCTTGTCGATCTGTTCGCCCGAAATCATGTCCGTCTCGCCCTGGTCGGTGATCTCCACCTTCTGCAACATCTGGCGAACGATCACCTCGATGTGCTTGTCGTTGATCAGCACGCCCTGCAACCGGTAGACCTCCTGGATTTCGTTGACCAGATAGGCGGCGAGTTCCTCGATGCCCTTGATCGCCAGAATGTCGTGCGGCGCCGGATTGCCTTCGACGATGAAGTCGCCCTTCTCGACGATGTCGCCATCCTGCAGATGGATGTGCTTGCCCTTGGGAATGAGGTATTCGCGGGTCTCCTCATTCTTGTCCATCGGCTCGATCGAGATGCGGCGCTTGTTCTTGTAATCACGGCCGAACCGGATGGTGCCGGCGATCTCCGCGATGATCGCGGCGTCCTTCGGCTTGCGGGCCTCGAACAGTTCCGCCACCCGAGGCAGACCGCCGGTGATGTCGCGGGTCTTGGCGCTTTCGGTGGAGATACGCGCGAGGATGTCGCCGGTCTTCACCTTGGCGCCGACGTCGACGGACAGAATCGCATCGACCGAGAGCATGTAACGGGCCTCGCCGCCACGCGCGAGCTTGAGGATCTTGCCGTCCTTGCCCTTGATGACGATGGCCGGACGCAAATCCGCCCCGCCCCGCTGCGAACGCCAGTCGATGACGATGCGCTTGGCGATACCGGTGGATTCGTCGAGCGTTTCCGAGATCGACTGACCCTCGACCAGGTCCTCGAACCCGATGGTGCCCTCGACTTCGGTGAGAACCGGCCGCGTATAGGGATCCCATTCCGCGATGCGCTGGCCGCGCTTGACCATGTCGCCTTCATCGACGTGCATGCGCGCGCCGTATTGAATGCGGTGGGTCGCCCGCTCGGTGCCGTCGGCGTCGGTGATGGCAACCACCATGTTGCGCACCATCGCCACCAGATGGCCCTCGCCGTTCTTGGCGATAGCCTTGTTCTTGATCGTGATCTTGCCGTCGAAATTCGACTCGATCACCGACTGCTCGTTGATCTGCGCGGCGCCGCCGATGTGGAACGTCCGCATCGTCAACTGGGTGCCGGGCTCGCCGATCGACTGCGCCGCGATGACGCCGACCGCTTCGCCGTGGTTGACCGGCGTGCCGCGCGCGAGATCGCGGCCGTAACACTTGCCGCAGATGCCGTTGACGAGTTCGCAGGTCAGCGCGGAGCGGATCTTGACTTCCTGAATGCCGGCCTGCGCGATGGCGTCGACATGGGTTTCTTCCATCAGCGTGCCGCGCTTGACCACGACCTTGTTGGTCGCGGGATCGCGCAGATCCTCGCCCGCGGTGCGGCCGAGAATGCGGGACGCCAATGAGGCGACCACGGTGCCGGAATCGATGATGGCGCGCATCTTGATGCCGAGCTTGGTGCCGCAATCGTCCTGCGTGATGATGCAGTCCTGCGCCACGTCGACCAGACGCCGCGTCAGGTAGCCGGAGTTCGCGGTCTTCAGCGCGGTGTCCGCGAGGCCCTTGCGGGCGCCGTGGGTCGAGTTGAAGTATTCGAGCACCGACAGACCTTCCTTGAAGTTGGAAATGATCGGCGTCTCGATGATCTCGCCCGACGGCTTGGCCATCAGGCCGCGCATGCCGGCGAGCTGGCGCATCTGCGCCGGCGAACCGCGCGCGCCGGAATGCGCCATCATGTAGATCGAGTTGATCTGGGCCTCGCCGCCCTTCGGATTCTTTTTGACGGCGGAGATTTCCTTCATCATCTCCTTGGCGATTTCTTCGGTGGCCTTCGACCAGGCATCGACGACCTTGTTGTACTTCTCGCCATGGGTGATCAGGCCGTCGTTGTATTGCTGCTCGAAATCCTTCGCCAACGTACGGGTGCTGTCGACGATCTTCCACTTCGACGCCGGCACCACCATGTCGTCCTTGCCGAACGAAATGCCGGCCTTGAACGCATTGTAGAAGCCCAGCGCCATGATGCGGTCGCAGAAGATCACGGTCTCCTTCTGACCGCAGTGCCGGTAGACCTGATCGATCACGCCGGAGATTTCCTTCTTGGTCATCAGCTTGTTGATGACGTCGAACGGCATCTTCGGCGACTTCGGAAGCACCTGGCCGAGCATGGCGCGGCCAGCCGTGGTTTCGTACCAGCGGGTGACCGGCTTGTTGTTTTCGTCGATGCCCTGCCAGCGATATTTGATCTTGGTGTGAAGGTGGATCACCTTGGAATGCAGGGCGTGCTCGATCTCGGCCATTTCGCCGTAGAGCTTGCCTTCGCCGGGCAGGCCTTCGCGCAGGATCGACAGGTAATAGAGGCCGAGCACGATGTCCTGCGACGGCACGATGATCGGCTGACCGTTGGCAGGATGCAGGATGTTGTTGGTCGACATCATCAGCACGCGCGCTTCCAGCTGCGCTTCAAGCGACAGCGGAACGTGCACGGCCATCTGGTCGCCGTCGAAGTCGGCGTTGAAGGCCGCGCACACCAGCGGATGCAGCTGGATCGCCTTGCCTTCGATCAGCACCGGCTCGAACGCCTGGATGCCGAGACGATGCAGCGTCGGCGCGCGGTTCAACAGCACGGGATGCTCGCGAATGACCTCGTCGAGAATATCCCAAACCTCGGGACGCTCTTTTTCGACCAGCTTCTTCGCCTGCTTCACCGTGGTGGACAGACCCTTGGCGTCGAGCCGCGAATAGATAAACGGCTTGAACAGTTCGAGCGCCATCTTCTTCGGCAGGCCGCACTGATGCAGCCGCAGTTCGGGACCGACCACGATGACCGAGCGGCCGGAATAGTCGACGCGCTTGCCGAGCAGGTTCTGGCGGAAGCGGCCCTGCTTGCCCTTCAGCATGTCGGCGAGCGACTTCAGCGGCCGCTTGTTGGCGCCGGTGATGACGCGGCCGCGGCGGCCGTTGTCGAACAGCGCATCGACGGCCTCCTGCAGCATCCGCTTTTCGTTGCGGATGATGATGTCGGGCGCGCGCAGTTCCATCAGCCGCTTCAGGCGGTTGTTGCGGTTGATGACGCGGCGGTAGAGGTCGTTGAGATCGGAGGTGGCGAAGCGGCCGCCATCGAGCGGCACCAACGGACGCAGATCTGGCGGAATCACCGGCACCACGGTGAGGATCATCCACTCCGGCTTGTTGCCGGAGAAGCGGAAGGCCTCCACGATCTTCAGGCGCTTGGCGAGCTTCTTGTGCTTGATGTCGGATTCGGTCTCGTGCATCTCGGCACGCAGCTGCGTCTCCAGCTTTTCGAGCTCAAGGCCTTTCAGCAATTCGCGGATCGCTTCCGCGCCGATCATGGCGGTGAAGGAATCCTGGCCGTACTCGTCCTGCGCGCGGAGATATTCATCCTCAGACAGCAGCTGGCGGTCCTTGAGCGCGGTCAGACCGGGCTCGAGAACCACGTAATATTCGAAATACAGAATCCGTTCGAGATCCTTCAGCGTCATGTCGAGCAGCAGGCCGATGCGCGACGGCAACGACTTCAGGAACCAGATGTGCGCGACCGGGGCAGCCAGTTCGATATGGCCCATGCGCTCGCGCCGGACCCGCGACAGCGTCACTTCGACCGAGCACTTTTCGCATATGATGCCCTTGTACTTCATGCGCTTGTACTTGCCGCACAGGCACTCGTAGTCCTTGATCGGCCCGAAGATGCGCGCGCAGAACAGCCCGTCCCGCTCCGGCTTGAAGGTGCGGTAGTTGATGGTCTCCGGCTTCTTGATCTCGCCGTAGGACCACGACAGAATCTTCTCCGGAGACGCGATCGAAATCCGGATCTGGTCGAAGACCTGAGCCGGCGTCGTCGGATTGAAGAGATTCATAATTTCTTGGTTCATGGTCTTCTCCTTAGCCGCTTGGCGGCTTTAAGAAATTCCGTATTCGTCATGCCCGGGCTTGTCCCGGGCATCCACGTCTTCAAGCCGGAAACGCAGCGAAGGCGCGGATGGCCGGGACAAGCCCGGCCATGACATTGTTGACTACCGCTACTACTACTCGGCCGCCTCGGATGTCGTGCCGCCCTGCTTCGAATTGTGCAGGTCGACATTGAGGCCCAACGAACGCATTTCCTTGACCAGCACGTTGAACGATTCCGGAATGCCGGCTTCGAAAGTGTCGTCGCCGCGCACGATGGCCTCGTACACCTTGGTACGGCCGGCCACGTCGTCCGACTTCACGGTCAGCATTTCCTGGAGCGTGTACGCTGCGCCGTAAGCCTCGAGCGCCCACACTTCCATTTCGCCGAAACGCTGTCCGCCGAACTGCGCCTTGCCGCCCAGCGGCTGCTGGGTGACGAGCGAGTACGGCCCGATCGAACGCGCATGGATCTTGTCGTCCACGAGATGGTGCAGCTTGAGCATGTAGATGTACCCAACCGTCACCTTGCGATCGAACGCGTCGCCGGTCCGGCCGTCATAGACAGTCGACTGGCCGGAGGCATCGAGACCCGCCAGCTTCAGCATCTCCTCGATGTCGGCTTCCTTGGCGCCGTCGAACACCGGCGTTGCAATGGGAACGCCGTGACGCAGGTTGCCGCCGAGCTCCATCAATTCGCTGTCGTTGAGCGATTTGATGGTCTCGTCGTCGCCGTAGATCTTTTTCAAGGTCTCCTTCAGCGGCCTGGTGTCCTGCTTCGCGCTCGAAAGATAGGCGTCGACCGCCTGCCCGATCCGCTTGCCGAGGCCGGCGCAGGCCCAGCCAAGATGCGTCTCGAGAATCTGACCGACATTCATCCGGCTCGGCACGCCCAGCGGATTGAGCACGATATCGGCATGCGTTCCGTCTTCGAGGAACGGCATGTCCTCGACCGGAACGATCTTCGACACCACGCCCTTGTTGCCGTGACGGCCGGCCATCTTGTCGCCTGGCTGGATCTTGCGCTTCACCGCGACGAAGACCTTGACCATCTTCATCACACCGGGCGGCAATTCGTCGCCACGCTGCAACTTCTCGACCTTGTCGAGGAAGCGCTGTTCAAGGCCCTTCTTCGATTCGTCGTACTGCTTCCGCATGGCCTCGATCTCGGCCATCAGCTTGTCGTTCGGGGAAGCGAACAGCCACCACTGCGATTTCGGATATTCTTCGAGCACCGATCGGGTGATCTTGGTGTCCTTCTTGAAGCCCTTCGGACCGGCTATGCCCTGGCGGTTTTCCAAAAGCTCCGCCAGACGGCCGTAGACGTTACGGTCGAGAATCGCCTGCTCGTCGTCGCGGTCCTTGGCAAGACGCTCGATCTCTTCCCGTTCGATCGCCAGCGCGCGCTCGTCCTTGTCGACGCCGTGCCGGTTGAACACCCGCACCTCGACGATGGTGCCCTGCACGCCCGGAGGCACGCGGAGCGAGGTGTCGCGGACGTCGGAGGCCTTTTCGCCGAAGATGGCGCGCAGCAGTTTTTCTTCCGGCGTCATCGGGCTTTCGCCCTTCGGCGTGATCTTGCCGACCAGGATGTCGCCGGCGCGAACTTCCGCGCCGATATAGACGATGCCGGCTTCGTCGAGGTTCTTCAGCGCTTCTTCCGAAACGTTCGGGATGTCGCGGGTGATTTCCTCCGGACCGAGCTTGGTGTCGCGGGCCATCACCTCGAATTCCTCGATGTGGATCGAGGTGAAGACGTCGTCCTTCACGATCCGCTCCGAGAGCAGGATCGAATCTTCGAAGTTGTAGCCATTCCACGGCATGAACGCGACCAGCACGTTGCGGCCGAGCGCGAGTTCGCCGAGATCGGTCGAGGGACCGTCGGCGATGATGTCGCCCTTGCGCACGAGGTCGCCGACCTTCACCAGCGGACGCTGGTTGATGCAGGTCGACTGGTTGGAGCGCTGGTACTTCATCAGCCGGTAGATATCGACGCCCGACTTGGTGGGGTCGAGATCCTCGGTGGCGCGGATAACGATACGGGTGGCGTCGATCTGGTCGATCACGCCGGTGCGGCGTGCCGCGATCGCGGCCCCCGAATCGCGGGCCACGACGCCTTCCATGCCGGTGCCGACAAACGGCGCTTCGGCGCGCACCAGCGGCACGGCCTGACGCTGCATGTTCGAGCCCATCAGCGCGCGGTTGGCGTCGTCGTTCTCCAGGAACGGAATCAGCGCCGCCGCGACCGAAACCAGCTGCTTCGGCGACACGTCCATGTAGTCGACCTTGTCCGGCGTGATCATCAGCACGTCGCCGGCATGGCGGCAGACCACGAGGTCGTCGGTGAAACGGCCCCTGTTGTCGAGCGCGACGTTGGCTTGCGCCACGTGATAGCGCCCTTCTTCCATCGCCGAGAGATAGACGACCTCGTCGGTGACGCGACCGTCCTTGACCTTGCGGTACGGCGTCTCGACGAAGCCATATTTGTTCACCCGCGCAAAGGTCGCGAGCGAATTGATCAGGCCGATATTCGGGCCTTCCGGCGTCTCGATCGGGCAGATGCGGCCGTAATGGGTCGGATGCACGTCGCGGACTTCGAAGCCCGCGCGCTCGCGGGTCAGACCGCCCGGCCCAAGCGCCGACAGGCGCCGCTTGTGGGTAATTTCCGACAGCGGATTGGTCTGGTCCATGAACTGTGACAGCTGCGACGAGCCGAAGAATTCGCGCACGGCAGCGGCGGCAGGCTTGGCGTTGATCAGATCCTGCGGCATCACGGTGTCGATATCGACACTGGACATGCGCTCCTTGATCGCACGCTCCATGCGCAGCAGGCCGATGCGGTACTGGTTCTCCATCAACTCGCCGACCGAGCGCACGCGGCGGTTGCCGAGGTGATCGATGTCGTCGATTTCGCCCTTGCCGTCCCGCAGATCGACCAGCGTCTTGATCACCGCGAGGATGTCTTCCTTGCGCAGCGTGCGGTGGGTATCGGGAGCGTCGAGTTCGAGGCGCATGTTCATCTTGACGCGGCCGACCGCGGACAGGTCGTAGCGCTCGCTGTCGAAGAACAGCGACTGGAACATGTTCTGCGCCGAATCGATGGTCGGCGGCTCGCCGGGACGCATCACGCGATAGATGTCGAACAGCGCATCTTCCCGCGTCATGTTCTTGTCGGCGTTGAGCGTGTTGCGGATATAGGCGCCGACATTGACATGGTCGATGTCGAGCAGCGGCAGTTCCTTGTAGCCCTGCTCGTTCAGGCCCTTC